>BNJU01003773.1_pt1 | contig 223324 bp, 380 predicted proteins | sample 8539281 | NCBI WGS metagenome assembly BNJU01 (sample SAMD00202456, study PRJDB9452) | human saliva metagenome | isolation source: human saliva | place: Japan | reverse complement strand
ATGAGCCGGCGGGGCGCATGGAAGAAGGAGGGAAGGCTTTCGAGGCGTACCTACTTCGCGGCCAGGGCCTTTCCGACCACGTAACCCTGGGTGTAGTTGTGCCCAGGTTGAGTCCGAAGACCGTGAGCGGATAATCGACGCCGCCGTAGAAGCCGCCCGCCACGTTGCCGATGGCGTAGAGGCCCTCGATCGGGGCGCCTTCGGGCGTGAGGCACTGCAGGGTTCTCGTCGACGACGACGCCGCCGGAGGCGATGGCGCTCATGCGCACGTGACGGTGGATGCCGTAGTAGGGGCGGGGTATCGATCTTCTGCAGGGTATTCCTTGGGCAGGCCGAAGTCCTCGTCGGCGCCTGCGTCGCAGAGCTCGTTGAAGCGCTTGACGGTCGCCACGAACGCGTCGGCATCGGTGACTTCGAGCTTCTTCGCCAGCTCTTCGAGCGTGTCGGCCTTGTGAGTGTTGAGGTACCCTTCGATGACGCCTGTGCGCTCGACGTTTTCCTCGGGCATCCAGGTCCGGATGGCCTCGGGATCGATGAGCTTGCCGGGGAACGACGCGGCCTTGTCCATATAGGCGCTGTCGAACACCTGGGTGCTAGCTGCCCTGGTCTTTCTCGCCGAGCAGGGTAGCAGTTCATGAGCGACATCTCGACGGTTTCGTTGCAGAAGCGCGTGCCGTCGAGCTTGGTGCGCAGGAAGGGCATGTCGCACATCGAAGCGGGGCCGGCGTCGGTCGTGGAGCATCTTGGTGTGGTTGAGGTTTTCCATGCAGCCGCCTGCCCAGACGACCATCTTCTGGCCGTCGCCGGTGCGTCCTGACTGCTTGGGAGCCATGTACCGCATGTCGGGCAGGTAGTAGTAGAGCATCTCGGTGTCGTTCTGGTAGTCGCCGGTCGCCATGACGACGCCCTTGGACGCATTGAACTGGATATGGGAATCCCCGCTCTTGGCGATGACGCCCGTCACCTTGCCGGCGTCGTCTTGGACGAGCTGCTCGGCGGGCGTGCTGTAGAAGATCTCGACGCCGGCCTTCTCGGCCACCGTGCAGAAACGCGGCCATGCCTTCGGCCGTCGTGTAGGGCTTGGGACCGAAGTACGAGGTCACGAAGCTCAGGTTGTAGCCGGTTTTGGCGAGCAGCGGCTTATGCTGCTCGTTGCCCTGAGTCGATGACCTGCGCGCCGCCTTCCGCCGCACGATCGACGACCCATTTGACCGCTTCGCCCGACATGCGGGCCCACATCTCGAGAAGCTTGCGGTTGGGGCGATGCTGCGAGTCTTTCATGAGGACGTTCACGAGCGCGGCCACGTCGGCCGGATCGCTGTTCTCGTAATCGATGCCCGATCCTGAATTGCCGTAGGCCGATGCCGTCGCTTCCTTCTGGATAAGCGCGACTTTGGCGCCTGCTTCGGCCGCGGCGAGCGCGCAGGGGACGCCCGGGGCGCCGGCGCCGATGACGACGATGTCGTAATCTTTGGTCTCGGCGACATCCTTGATGGGTGCCGGCTTATCGAAGAACGAAGGCAGCCCCGACCGGTTGTGCCCGGCGGCGGTCGTGGCATCCGCCGTCGCCTGCCCGGCAGGGCACCGACTCCGTCGTGCCGCATCCTGCCAGCGCGCCTGCTCCCGCCGCTCCGATGGCCGCGATGCCGCCGAGCTTGAAGAGGCTGCGTCTGCTGATTCCCTGTTCCATGACCCATTCCCTTTCTCGTATCCGCGATCGGCTCGGAAATCCGGAAGCATCGTGCGTCGCCGCCGTCCCTCCAGACGGCTTCATGCCATGTGCGACGCCGCGCTTCGATGCCTGCCATGCTACGCCGCGGGGGATGCGCGGTCTTTCCCCCTGCGGGGCCCGCCCAGGGGTTTTGCATCACCCGTTCCCTATCACCCTCGCTTGACATGGGACGACGATGGGGTTTCAATGGATGCCTCGAACCTTGGCCACGAGAGGGTGATGCGGGATGGGAAGGGATGCGACCGAAATCGCCGATCCCGATCTGCTCGGATCGTATGCGATCGCGTCGGGAAAGAGGCTTCCCGGCGCATGGATCGTCGACAAGCTGCCCTATGTTCCCGCTCGCATTCATCGGGCTCGGCATGTATCGGGCGTGGATCGAGCTCGTGTTCGTGGGCTCGTTCGTGGATTTTCCCTTCTATGCCTTCGCAGGGCATAACGCCTACGATGCGGCTATGATCGCCGTGCTGTTCCTCGGCGCCGCCTTCCATCAGGTGCCTCGAGCCTCTGTCCGAACGAAGCTGGGCGTACGGGGCCGCTGCAGGGCTGATGCTTGCAGGCACGGCGTTTGGATGGACGACCGTCTTCAATCCCTCCCTCGCATCGGCCCTGGCCCTTTCCGGCGACGATCGTCGGCGGCATGGGCACGGCGGTCATCATCCTGCTTTGGTCGGAGCTCTATGCGTGCCTGAGCCCGTTTCGCGTCGGTCTGTATTACTGCGCCTCCATCGTCGCGGCGGCGCTCGTGATCTACTTCTGCCGAGGGCTGCAGGCACCGTGGCTGTTCGGAACCTGCATGCTGCTTCCGCTCGCGTCGTTGTTCATGCTTTCCATCGCGAACATGTCGCTTGCGCCCGAGACGCAGCCATGCCTCCGACAGACGCTTCTCGTTTCCGTGGAAGCCGACGCTGCTCGCGGCCGTCTATGCGTTCGCGTTCGGGCTGCGCGAATCGAGCCAGTATTCGAGCGGATTCGGCCCTCATTCCGCGTTCGGGACGTTGGCCATGGGGGTCCTGCTGTTCCTGCTCATCTATCGCCAGGGGCGCAGCTTCCAGTTCGCCACGCTCTATCGCGTGGCATTGCCGCTGATGGCATGCGCGTTTCTCGTGCTTCCGGCCTTCGGCTGGTTCAACGCGCAGGTCTCCAACTTCTGCGCCATGGCGGGCTATGCGGCGTTCTCGGTGCTCATCATGCTGCTGATGGCCTCGATGTCGTATCGCTACGGCATGTCGGCGCTCTGGCTGTTCGGGATAGAGCGCGGCGTGCGTGCCTTGGCTACGATCATAGGGGCGCAAGGCGTCCGTCGGCATCGAGGCCCTGATCGCCAATCCTGAGACGGCGAGCCTGATCATAGGCTCCATCACCGTCGCCATGGTCATCGTTGCGACCATCCTGTTCGCAAGCGAGAAGGACCTTTTTCACGCGCTGGGGGAGTCTCGCTGCGCGACGACGGCGACATCGAGGAGGTCGGTGCCCAGGAAGACCTCATGCGCCGATGCGCCACGACGGCGGCCGATCATGCGCTCTCTCCGCGGGAAGCCGAGATCCTTGCGATGCTCGCTTCGGGAAAGACGGGTCCGCAGATCCAAGACGAGCTCTTCATCTCGAAGGATACGGTGAAGACCCATATCAAGCATATCTATCGCAAGCTCGACGTCCATGCGCGCGACGAGCTCGTCGCCCTCGTCGAGGCGACCGAGCCAAAGGCGTAGGCAATGCGGCCGTAGCGTCGAAGGGCCGGCCCCGTACGATCGGTCCTGGCCCTATCCTGCTTCTTGCGGCATGCTGCCTGACGGACGGATTCCCCTGCAGCCTCAGTCGCGCGTGAGCTTGCGGTGCAAGCGGTGGGGCTTGGCGGCCTCGACGCCCAGGCGTTCCGTGCGGTTTGCCTGGTAGTCGGCGAAATTGCCTTCGAACCAATACCAGGCTCCAGGGTTCTCGTCGGTTCCTTCCCAGGCCAGGATATGCGTGGCGATGCGATCGAGGAACCAGCGGTCGTGCGAGGTGATGACCGCGCAGCCGGGGAACGCGAGCAGCGCTTCCTCGAGGCCTTCGAGCGTTTCGGTATCCAGGTCGTTGGTGGGTTCGTCGAGCAGCAGCAGATTGCCGCCCTCTTTGAGCGTGAGCGCGAGGTTCAGCGGTTCCGCTCGCCGCCGGACAGGACGTCGAAGGCTTCTGCTGGTCGGATCCCTTGAAACCGAACGCGCTCACGTAGGCGCGGCTCGGTATCTCGGACTCGCCGACGATCATGTAGTCGTTGCCGTCCGAAACCACTTCCCAGACGTTCTTGCTCGCATCGAGCCCGGCGCGCATCTGGTCGACGTACGAGATCTTGACGGTCTCGCCGATCTCGAGCGATCCGCCCGTGACGCCCTCCTTGCCGACGATCATCTTGAACAGGGTCGACTTGCCGACGCCATTCGGGCCGATCACGCCGACGATGCCGTTGCGCGGCAGATTGAAGGACAGATCGTCGATGAGCACGCGGCCGCCGAACGCCTTATGCAGGGTGCTCCGCGACGATGACCTTGTTGCCGAGGCGCGGGCCTGCGGGGATATGGATGTCGGTGTAGTCGACGTTGCGCTGCGCCGCCGCGGCTTCGCGTGCCATCTGCTCGTAGCGCTCGAGGCGGGCTTTGTTCTTCGCCTGGCGGGCCTTCGGCGAGCTGCGCACCCATTCGAGCTCGGAGCGCATCTTCTTCGCGCGCCTCTCGGCCTGCTGGCCCTGAGCGGCGAGGCGAGCGGCCTTCGTCTCGAGGTAGATCGAGTAGTTGCCCTTGCAGGGGTAGAGCGTCCCGCGGTCGACTTCGCAGATCCATTCCGCGACGTTGTCCAGGAAGTAGCGGTCGTGCGTGACGGCGAGGACGGCGCCCTGGTAGTTCTTCAGGAACTGCTCGAGCCACAGCACCGATTCGGCGTCCAGATGGTTGGTGGGTTCGTCGAGCAGCAGCAGGTCGGGCGCTTCGAGCAGCAGCTTGCAGAGCGCGACGCGGCGGCGTTCCCCGCCCGAGAGGATATCGATGGGCGCTTCGGGGTCGGGGCACTGAAGCGCATCCATGGCCTGCGTGATCTGGCTGTCCAGATCCCAGCCGTTCACCGCGTCGATTTCATCCTGGAGCCGGCCCATCTCGGCCATGAGCGCGTCGAAGTCGGCATCGGGCTCGCCCATGAGCATGCCGATCTCGTTGAAGCGCGAGACCTTGGCGAGCGTCTCGCCGAAGGCGGCCTCGACGTTCTCGTAGACGTTCTTCGTCTCGTCGAGCGGCGGTTCCTGCTCGAGGATGCCCACGCTGTAGCCCGGGGTGAGGCGCGCGTCTCCGTTGGAGACCTCTTCCATGCCCGCCATGATCTTGAGCAGCGTGGACTTGCCCATGCCGTTCGGACCTACGACGCCGATCTTGGCGCCGGGGTAGAACGCCATCGTGACGTCGTCCAGGATGACCTTGTCGCCGTGCGCCTTGCGCGCCTGGTACATCTGGTAGATGAATTCCGCCATGAGGTGTTCGCCTTTCTATCAGGTGTGCGTTGCGGGATGGATGGTTCTATAGGCGGGCTGCTCGTCGAGGTTCTGCACGACGATGCCGAGCAGGCGGGCGGTATGCGACGAGCGCGGGCGAGAGGCTTCCGGCATCGATGACCTCGGTCGCATCGGGGAAGTATTCCTGGGCGCGCGCGAGCAGGGCGTCGAGTTCCTCGCGCGCGATGCCTTCGGCCATGGCCACGCGATAGCGCCGCGGCGCATCGACGCCCTTTCTGCGCAAGCTCGACGAGCTTCGCGATGGACTTTCTTGCGTCCGCGCGCCTTCCCGATGACCGCATACGTGCCGTCGTTCGGGGTGCAGGTGATGAGCGGACGCAGGTTGAGCGCGCTTCCGAGCGAATAGACGGCTTTCCCGATACGTCCTCCTTTGTACAGGTATTCGAGGGTGTCGGGTAGGATGAATATGCGCGTCTGGGAGGCGACGCGGCGCGCCCGTCGCGCGATATCGGCGAATGCGACGTCCTGCTCGAAGAGCTCCATCGCGCGCATCGCCGTCATGCCCGAACCGACGCCTATGTTGAGCGTGTCGATGATTTCGCACGTCAGATGAGAAAGGGATTGAGCGAAAACCGTTTCGAAGATCGCATGCGTGGACGAAAGGCCCGATGAAATGGTCGCACAGATCACGTGCGTGAAGCCGGCGGCTTCGACCTGCTCAGCCCGATGCACGTAGGCGGGCGTCGGCGTGGACGTCTTGGGGATCTCCTCGTCGAAGCGCGCGAAGACCTCGGCGAGCGAGATGGTCTCGCGGTCGAGGAACGATTCCTCGCGGTAGTTGATGAGCATCGGGACGACGAAGACCGGATACTTCTCTCTATAGGCCGGCACCACGTCGCAGCATGAATCGACGATGAAGGCGATGTTCTCCCCGTGGAAATTCGTGCGTGCGCGCGTGTCGGGGGCGGCGCCGGTCGCGACGCCGTCGATCGGCCGTGGGATGGTCGATGCCGTCGACGCTTCGACGGGAATGTCGGGCAGAGGGGTCTCATAGGCGTAGCGCGCGTCCGTGCCGAGTTCGCCCCCGCGTTCGGATTCGGTGCGCGATGCGGCTTCGAATGCGGCTCCGGCGAGGTCTCCGGCCTGGGTTTTTGAGGGACCGCGGCCTGCCGCGCGAGCTGCGATGCGCTTTGATTGAGTTTAGAGATGAAATCTGGCATGACGCTCCGTTCCGGCGGCGTTCGAAGGAATCGCCCGCGCACGAGGCGCCAGGCGCACGGTTCATTCTAATATACGCTCCGCATGCACGGCAGAATTGCAGATGCATTGCAAATGCTCACGCTCCGCGTCGGTAATGCTATCATTCATACGCTATGAAATGACGGGGGGCGCCTTGCGCCTTGGGCACGTTTGAACGGCGGCATATGCTCAATACATTGCGTGAGATACTGCAGGAGAACTGGCAGTGGCGCAACCAAATCATGAACCTCGCGGTGATCGACCTGCACAAGACCGTGCGCGGCGCCGTTCTGGGCTGGATTTGGCTGCTCGTGAAGCCCGTAACGTATATCGCGGTCTTCTGGTTCGCCCTCGCGCTGGGCCTGCGCGCCTCGAGCGGCGTTACGGAATACCCCTACATCCTCTGGCTGTCCTGCGGCCTCATTCCCTGGTTCTTCATGAGCGACCTGCTCAACACCGGCGCCAACATATACCGGCGCTATCCGTTCCTCGTGAACCGCATCCATTTCCCGCTCTCGTCCATATCGCTGTTCTATGCGCTTTCGCAGTTCATCATCTTCCTGATGCTCATGGCTCTGCTGCTGATCGCGTGCGTCGTGAAGGGGTATGCGCTGTCCGTCTACGCGTTGCAGCTCGTGCCCGTGTCGCTGATCATGCTCGTGTTCTGGACGATGTTCTCGGTCATGGTCTCGGGGTTGTCGGCCTTGAGCAAGGACTTCCTCAATCTCCTGAGGGCCGCGACCCAGCCGCTCTTCTGGATCTCGGGCGTCATCTACAATCTGAGCAACCTTCCGCATCACACGGTCACCAAGATCCTCGCCTTCAACCCCGTCACGTTCTTCTGCGAGGCGTTTCGCGCCTGTCTGTGCGATAAGTACTGGTTGTGGGACAAGCCGTCGCTGCTTGTGCCCTTCCTCGTCGCGTTCGCTCTGACGCTCGTCGTCATGCTGTGGAACTACAAGAAGCTCAGGAAGGACGTGGCCGATGTCCTCTAACGAAGCAGCCATCGCCGTGCCCGAGGAATTCGTCGTCCCTTCTGCGGTGCGCGACGAGGATTCCGCAGCCGATGTGGCCATTCAGTTCGAGCACGTCACCAAGATGTACAAGCTGTTCTCGAGCGACAAGGCGCGCTTCGCGGCCACGTTCTCGAAGAGGATTCCTACAAGGAGATCCTCGCCAGCAAAGACCTTTCGTTCACGATCCATCGCGGCGAGGCCGTCGCGTTTCTGGGCAGCAACGGCGCCGGCAAGTCAACGGCGCTCAAGATCATCACCGGCGTCGCGTATCCGACGCGCGGCCGCGTCACCGTGCATGGCCGCGTAAGCGTCCCTGCTCGAGCTTTCCGCCGGCTTCGACTACCAGCTCAGCGGCCGCGAGAACATCGCGCTGCGCGGGCAGCTCTGGGGGCTTTCCAACCAGGATTTGCGCGACCTCGAACCTAAGATCATCGAGTTCGCCGAGCTGGGCGACATATCGACCAGCCTATGCGCACGTATTCGAGCGGTATGAAGGCGCGTCTCGGCTTCGCGTTCGCGAGTTCCATCGCACCGGACATCCTCGTCGTTGACGAGGCGCTGTCCGTCGGCGACCGCCGATTCAGCGCAAGTGCCTCGCACGCGTGCGCGAAATCATCTCGGATTCGCGCGTCACGGTCCTGTTCGTCACGCATTCATCCAGCTCAGCAAAGGAATTCTGCAAGCGCGGCATCGTGCTTGAGCAGGGACGACAACATCTTCGAGGGCGACATCAAGGCCGCCGTCGGAATTTCTGAGAAACGCAACTAGGGTGATTATCAGCGCAAATATCGGGCACCTTCTGGTGTTGGGCGTCATCTCCCTCGCGGTGACGCTGCTGATGGTCCCCGTCGTCAAGCGGCTCGCGTTCCGCCTGAACGCGATCGACTATCCAGGCGCGCGCCGCGTCAACACGATTCCCGTCGCGCGCATGGGCGGCGTCGCCATGTTCGTCGGCGTGATCGGGGCGCTCGTATTCGAAGTCTTCGCCGAGCATCTGCTGAACTGGCATGGTTTCGAGCGCTCGTCCTGGGTGCTTGCGGTCAATTACAAGGGCGTGCTCGTCGGTCTTGCGGTCACGATGCTCGTCGGCGCCGTCGACGACGTGAAGTCCTCAAACCCTCGACGAAGCTGCTCGGCCAGATCGTCGGCGCTTCCATCATCGCCGCGTCCGGGGTCCTGCTTTCGTCGATCAACAACCCTCTCGGGGCGGGCTATATCGAATTCGGTTGGCTTTCGTATCCGCTGACGGTGTTCTACCTGGCGGCGTTCATGAACGTCATCAATCTCGTGGACGGCCTCGACGGCCTGGCCGCAGGCATCGTCGGCATCGCTGCGCTCACGCTCTTCTTCATCGGCATGGGCAAGCTCCGCCTCGAAGTCGCCATGTTCGCCGTCGTGCTCTTGGGCGCCTGCCCGGGTTCTTGCGTTACAACTTCAATCCGCGAGCATCTTCATGGGGGATTCGGGATCGCTGTTCCTCGGCGCCATGCTCGGCGTCATCTCGCTCTGGGCGTCATCCGCTCGTCCACGCTCGTGGTCATGGTCGCGACCATCGTCATCGCGGCCATTCCCATCGCGGATACGCTCGTTGCCATCATCAGGCGCGTGCACAACCACCAGCCTATCCAGCAGGCCGATGCGAAGCATCTGCACCCAAGCTCCTGCGCGAAGGGTACTCGGTGCGCAAGTCGGTGCTGATCGTCTACGGCTGGACGGCGATGCTCGCGTTCGGCGCGTTCGTCATCTCCAACCTCTCGGGCATCAAGGCGCTGATCGTCTTCGTCGTGCTTGCGGCGGCATCGTTCGCCATCCTGCTGCGTCTCGGCATCTTCGAACCGGTGCTGCGCCATCACTACAACCGGCGCCGCGGCCCTATAGCCCACCATCATGACGACGAAGAGGCCGGGGCGGATGCGTCCGGCGAATCCGATGCGTCCGATGGAGCAGGCGGATCCGACGCGCCCGACGGAACCTGCGCGGCCGATGCGGCCGATCGATCGGGGAAAGCCGACGAGCTCGCCTAGATTCCGGCGGGGTTCACGGGCCCGGCGAGGCTTCCGATCACCTTTCGAGGGCTGCGAAGTGCGGATTCTTCCAAACTGCACCCTCCGCTACTAAGGTAGTGCTTCGGGAACTTCGTCAGGTAATGGAAAGTACGTGATGTGGCTCCAGAGCCAGTGCGCGAAAGGTGTCGCGCGCGCCGAAGGCAGGGGCAGCCGTGCGCCTTGCGCGCGACGAGCGCGAGCGCCTTCGATTTGAGCGGTTCGTCCACGTAGTCGCGCACGAGCTTGGTCGGCACGACCTTGAACAGGAACGGGCGGTCGAGGTCGCGCTTGGCGACGGTCTTTCCCTCCACGAACTGCTCGACGATCGGCTTGACGAAGTTCTCCCCGCAAGCGTGAGGTGGTAGGAGTTGCGTCCGGGGCGGGCGTTCATCTCAAGGAACCGGTACGTGTCGCTGCGCGCGTCGTACATGACGTCGAAATTGCCGTAGCCGTGATAATCGAATTCCTTGACCAGGCGTGTCGCCGCATCGATCAGATGCTGGTGGCACGGCTCGTCCACGGTGCTCGTGATGCAGACGGGATTGCCGAGCGCCGAGGGGTCGTGATCCTGAAGCAGCACATGGCCGACGCAGATGATGCGCACGTCGCCGCGGTCGCAGAAGACCGTGATGCTGTAGATGACGGTGTCGTCGCCGGGGATGCGGTCCTGCGGGAGCAGCCCTGCCTTTGTAGGACGAGCCTTTGATGGCCTCGAACATCTTCTCGAGATCGGCGCGATCGGCGATCTCGGCGACCTCTTTGCCGGGGAATTCCGCATAATGCCAGGCTGCAGAGTCGGAAGGCTTGCAGATGACGGGATAGCCGCCGAGTCCGAGCTCCTCGTCGGACGGCAGCTCGGTCGCCGTGGACATGTCCAGCTCGAAGGTCAGCGGGCGATCGACGCCGAGCGCGATCGCAGGCGGCGTAGAACTCGTCTTTATGCATGATGCTTTCGAACTCTCCAGGGGCAGGTACGGCACGACGCATCGCGCGTCTTCGCCGCATGCCGCGATGAGCTCGTCTTGGTATTCGCAGAGAAAGCGCGCGTACCAGTCGCCCGACCCGAGCAGCACGGGAACATCGCCTGCAGCCGCCACCTGCGCGACGGTCTTCTTCGCCAGGCCGAGCAGATAGGCGGTGTCTCGATCCCGTGGTCGACGATCGCATCGAGGAACTTCGACGAGGTGACCATCTTGACATCGTTCGAGCAGATCACAAGGCTGCGCACGCCGTAGGCCCTCGTGCATGCAGCGCGCGTAGGAGTAGGCGAGGATGTCTCCACCGAAGATGACGGGCTTGATGTTCATGGCGATCTCGATCCTTTTTCGTTCGTATGCGCGGAGCCGCACGGATTTCAGACTCCGGGATTGATTCTCGGATTCCGGGATTATACGCGGGAAGCATGCGCGCGGCGCGCGCGCGCGGAGTCGCACGGAATAAAGGGAAAGCCGTCGTTACAGGGAAAAGCCCTCGCGAAAGGGGAGGGCTGTCGCTGAAGAGGGGCTTCCCGAAGGAAGGGCGTGCGGCCCCATCGCGGTTCAGCACCCGCGGAGGAAGGGCGTGCCCCATCGCGGCTTAATCGACGCGTTTTCCCGGAGGTCGTCTCCAAGGGTAGGATTTCAAATCCTCCCACTGCAGCGCGGCCTGGCGGTATCCCTGTTCCCACAGGTCGAAGAGCTTCGCCGGTCATGCTCGATATTGCCGATGGTCACGGGCTCGGGCGGCTGGATCACGAATGCATGCCCCGCCTTGTGCAGCTCGCGCGCCCAGCGATACGTGCAGTTGTAGTCCACATGGCGATGGCGCACGCGCTCGAGGAACTTCGGGTAATCGCGATACACGCGTTCCATCAGGCGCAGAAGCTTTTCTTCCTTGCGCACGAACGACGCGTCGCGCGTCAGGACCACGATATGCTTGCCCGATCCGCCGAGCGTCATGGAAAAGCCCAGGGGCACGCTGTCGCAGGTGCCGCCGTCGAGCAGCTTCTTGCCGTCCACCTCCACGATCTTGGTCATGAGAGGCATGCTGCAGGACGCCTTCAGGTAATCGATGTCGGCCATGGATTCGATGCGGTGGTAGTCGGCCTGCCCGGTCTCGATGTTGCTCGACACGGCATAGAGGTTCATGGGCGACGATTCGAATGCGGCCACGTCGAAAGGATCGGTCTCGAGGATGCCTTCGAAGACGAAGCCGTCGCCGAACACCGATGCCGTAACGCGCGAAGTTGTTGAAAGACAGGTAGCGCGGATCGGGGCCGTATTTGACGTTGACGAAGCAGGTGCGCCCGACTTCGCCGGCCAGATAGTCGTAGCCGTTGAGCGATCCGGCGCTCGTGCCGACGACGTTTTCGCACCAGACGTCGTGATCCATGAGGAAATCGAGCACGCCCGCCGTGAACTGGCCGCGCATCGCGCCGCCTTCAGGACGAGGTTCGCGCGCGTGAGCTCCTTGCCGGCGTATGCAGGCGCGGCGTCGCCGACGGTTTCAGGTGAATATGCCTCGTGCATGGGAAAGCCCTTTCGTTCGTCAGAGAAGCCTCATCGTCGGGCAATTCCGCCGTCGCGTCAAGAGCCGTGCACGGCGGCGTCGCGAACCTGCGGCCGCAGGTTGCGCGGGCGGCCGTCAGCGCCGCATGGCATGCGATTCGCCGCCCCATGCGTCGTTGCGGGCCGTGCCGGTCGAGCACGCACCGGCTCTTCGCATCTTCTTCAAGAATCGCGATAAAAGGTTGCGCACAATGTAATTGTATGATAGTATTCACGGCGTAAGAGAGAGCCGGCACGAAGCCCGGCGCCGCGAGCCCGCATGCGGGCGCACACGAAAGGGGTCAGACATGGCCGAGATCATCAACGCAGCGAATTTCGAGGAAAAGGTCCTCAAGAACAGCAAGCCCGTCCTCGTGGACTTCTTCGCCACCTGGTGCGGTCCGTGCAAGATGATGTCTCCCGTCATCGACGAGATCGCCGCTGAGAAGGCCGGTGTCGTCGACGTCTTTCAAGATCGACGTCGACGAGAACCAGTCCATCGCTCAGAAGTACCAGGTCATGAGCATTCCGACTCTCATTGTTTTCGAGCATGGCCAGGTCAAGAAGCAAACGCTGGGCGCTCAGCCCAAGGCTGCGGTGCTCGACCTGCTCGCGTAAGGCAGCGCGGCATCCCATGAAAGGCGCGTCTTCGGACGTGCATCCAACGTATCGGGGGTTCGGCTGTCGCCGGCCCCCTTTTTCTAGAGAGGAACGAACATGAGCGAAGCGAACCGCTTCAACGTCGCCATCATCGGCCAGGGTCCGGCAGGCATGACCGCCGCGCTGTACGCGGGTCGGGCCGGCCTTTCGACCGTATCGTTCGAACGTATGGGGCCGGGCGGCCAGATGACACCACCGACGCCTCGACAACTATCCTGGATTCGCCGAAGGCGTGGAACCCTTCGCGCTCTCGTTCGCGATGAGCGCGCAGGCCGCCCGCTTCGGCGCGCAGGCCAAAACCGATGAAGTGGTCGGGCTCGACCTCGCGTCGACGCCGAAGCGCATCGTGACGGCTTCGGGCGAGGAATACGCCGCCGACGCCGTCATCCTCGCGATGGGCGCCGCCCCGCGCCCGCTCGGCATCCCGCATGAGGACGAGCTGCGCGGCAAGGGCATCTCCTATTGCGCGACCTGCGACGGCGGGTTCTTCAAAGGCAAGGTCGCCGTGGTCGTGGGCGGGGGGAACACCGCCGTGGAAGACGCCATGTACCTGGCGAATATCTGCGCCGAGGTGCATCTGGTCCATCGCCGCGACACGCTGCGCGCCGATGCGATCTACGCCAAGCCGCTCGACGAGCTCAAGAACGTCACCAAGCACATGAGCGCCGCCGTGGACGGCGTGCGCGAGGAAGACGGACGGGTCGCGGGCGTGCTCATTCGCGACCTGCGACCGGCAAGGTCGCGACTTGGATGCAAGCGCGCTCTTCGTCGCCGTGGGGTCTCTGCCCGAAAAGCGACATTCTGCGCGACACGGGCATCGAGCTGGACGAGCGCGGCTACGTCGTTGCGGGCGAAGACGGCAAGACCTCCATTCCGGGCGTGTTCGCGGCAGGCGACGTGCGCACCAAGCAGCTGCGCCAGGTGGCCACCGCCGTGGGCGACGGGGCGAATGCGGCGGCATCCGCCTTCGAGTTCCTGTCGTTCGAATAAAAGCCGTGATAATGACTCTCCCGCAGCGGACCGGCTGCGGGAGAGGGAATCTTCGGGCGTCGCGGTGCGGCGCCCTCTTTTAACGTCAACGCCTCGCTTCGACGGGGATCCTTGCGATGAATCGGAGGCAGCCATGAGAAAGAGACTCGTATCGATATTCGTCACCGTATGCGCGTTCGCGCTCGTCGGCGCGTTGGCCGGATGCTCGTCGAACGCATCGTCCGCCGAGGACGGATCTGCGCCTGCGATGCGCATCGGCACGATGCAGACCGAAGACGCGCTTCCGTTCTGGATCGCGCAGCAGGAAGGTCTCTATGATGCCGAGGGCGTTTCGGTCGACATCGTCACGTTCCAGAGCGCCCAGGAGCTTTCGGCCGCCTTCGCCTCGGGCGATATCGATGCCGCCATGACCGATGTCCAGACCGCGGCCACGCTCAAGGCGTCGGGAACCGACGTGAGCCTTGCGTGGGTCACGCTCGGCGCCGATGCGAGTCAGGGCCGCTTCGGCATCATGACCTCGCCCGAAAGCGGCATCACTCGCTGGCGGACCTGCAGGCACGCCTATCGGCGTCGGGTCGACACGGTCCCCGAATACGTCATGGACCGTCTCATGGAGAAGGCCGGCGTGCCGGACGACCAGATCGTCAGGAAGAGATCAAGAAGCTTCCGGTCCGCTTCGAATCCATGACGAACAACCAAGTCGCCGCTGCGGCCCTTCCCGGCAGCCCTGCTCGCCCTCGGCGAGTCGTCGGGATGGTTCTTCTCGCGGACGATTCCCAGGGCGACAACATCAGCCAGTCGGTCCTTGCCGTGCGCGCGGACTGGGCGTCGAGCGAAGGGGCCGATGCGCTTTCCAAAGCATCGGCGGCGTGGGACGCCGCCGTCGATCGCGTGAACGCCGATCCCGAGTCCTATCGCAGCCTGCTCGTCGAAAGCGCGAACCTGCCTGCGCCCGTCGCCGAGACGTATCGCATCTCGACGTATCCGAAGGCGAGCACGCCTGCGGCCGCCATGGTCCAGCCCGTGCTCGACTGGATGCTCGAAAAGGGATACCTGTCGTCGGCCATGGTCTATGACGAATCGACCGGCGCCTTCTCCTAGCCCTCGGATAGAGTTTTGACGTACCGCGCCGCGCAGGCGCATCGTGCGCCCGCACGGCGTGGTACCATCATCGGCCGACCGACGACATCCGAAGCTACGGGCCCCGTCATGCGACGCGGCCTTTCGCCTTTCAAGAGGGAACGAACCATGGACGAAGATTTGAGAGAGAAGCTCACGAAGATCATCGAGGGCTATGCGGAGATCGAGGAGAAGCTCGGCGATCCGGCCGTGCTTGCCGACCAGCGGGAATACACGCGTCTCTCGAAGGAATTCGCGAATCAGGCGGCGCTTGTGGGCAAGGCGAACGACTATCTGCAGGCATGCAGGGACATCGACGACGCGAAGGAGATGCTCGGCGACCCCGATATGCGCGAATTCGCCCAGGAAACCATCGCGGAGTCGGAAGCCAAGCTGCCCGCGCTCGCGGAGACCATCAAGGTCATGCTCATTCCTGACGACCCGGCCGACGAGAAGGACATCATCGTCGAGATCCGCGGAGCGGCGGGCGGCGACGAGGCGGCCATCTTCGCGGGCGACCTGTACAAGATGTACGTGCGCTTCTGCGAGTCGCGCGGGTGGAAGGTCGAGAATCTCGACGCGTCCGCATCCGAGGCCGGCGGCTTCAAGAAGATCGAGTTCAAGGTCAGGGGGCGACCACGTCTATTCGCTCATGAAGTTCGAGTCGGGCGTCCATCGCGTCCAGCGCGTTCCCAAGACCGAAAGCCAGGGGCGCATCCAGACCTCGACGGCCACCGTCGCGGTTCTGCCCGAAGCCGACGAGATCGATGTGGAGATCAACGAAGGCGACCTGCGCATCGACGTGTATCGCGCAGGCGGTCCGGGCGGCCAGTGCGTCAACACGACCGACTCCGCCGTGCGCATCACGCATCTTCCGTCCGGCCTGGTCGTGCAGTCTCAGGATCAGAAATCGCAGCTCCAGAACAAGATCGCGGCCATGGCCGTCCTGCGCGCCCGCCTGTACGAGAAGATGCTCGCCGAGCAGCAGGCCGCCGAGGCGCTCAGAACGCCTCGCGCAGATCGGCTCGGGCGATCGCGCGAGAAGATCAGGACCTACAACGCCCCTCAAGACCGCGTGACCGATCATCGCGTCGGCTACAACGGCACATACAACGGCGTGCTGCTCGCCGACGGCCTGGCCGACCTCATCGTCGCGCTTCAGGCCGCCGATCGCGCCCGCAAGTTGGAACAGGCCGTCTAACCTCGTGAACGACGTTTGGACGATACGTGCGACCCTCGATTGGTGCGAGGGCTATCTTGCGCGCGCAGGACGTCAATCCGCGTGTGTCCGCGCAGCATCTGCTGTCGTTCGCCACGGGGCTTTTCCCGCATCGAGCTCTACGCGCATCACGACCGCCCGCTTTCTCCCGACGAGCGCGACACCTGCGCGACGCCGTGCGCAGGCGCGCTGCGGGGAGCCGCTCCACTACATCCAGGGCACGGCCCGTTCCGTTTCATCGAGCTCGAAGTGGCGCCCGGCGTGCTCATTCCGCGACCCGAGACGGAAGTGCTCGTCGACGAGGCGTTTCGCGAGCTCAAGGACTTAGGCGCGTATACGGTGCGGCGTCCGGGCCCTCATGCGGGAGAACCGTCGCTTCCGCCTTCGGAAGGCGCCGCGTCATCCGGGTCGGCACGCCCAGGCGTCGCCGCAGAGGCGAACGGCACGCACGCGGGCGGCCTTGCCGTCGCCGATGTCTGCACCGGTTCGGGCTGCATCGCCTGCGCCATCGCTTCGGAACATCCCGACGCGCGCGTCGTCGCGACCGACATCTCGCCCGATGCCGTCGCGCTCGCGCGGCGCAACGTCGCGCGGCTCGGCCTCGGCGATCGCGTGGACGTGCGCGAAGGCGACCTCTGCGCGCCGCTTGCCGCCGATGCGCCGTTCGATCTCGTCATCTCGAATCCGCCGTACGTTCCGACCGCCGTTCTGAACGATATGCCCCGCGAAGTGTCCGTCTTCGAGCCGGCGCTCGCGCTTGACGGGGGATGCGACGGGCTCGATGCGTTTCGGCGTCTGATCGATGAAGCCGTGCCCCTGCTGTCCTTCTCGGGGGTGCTTGCCTGCGAGCTGCACGAGGACTGCCTGGACAAGGCGGCCGATCTTGCGCGAAGCGCGGGTCTTCCACGCGTACGCATAGCATCTGACCTGGCAGGAAGGTCGCGCGTCCTCATTGCGGCGAAGGCTTCCTGATCCGCGTCGGCGCCATCGTTTCCGGGAGGCGCGCGTGGTTTTCGCGCGTGCCGCCCGACCGTATCGGAGGATTCCCGCGCATGCCGTTCGACCGCATCGGAGTTGTGTGTGCATACGCGCAAGGCATCGGGCGCTTCAACCGCCGTATGCTAGAATGACTGCCCGTATATATCAGATATTACAAAAGGAAAGCCTACATGCCGCTGTCCGATATCTTCAGCAACCTCGGAGGCAGTTTCGGGGGAGCAACGTCGCGCGATCTCGCCATCGACCTCGGCACCGCCAATACGCTCGTGGCCGTGACCGGGAAGGCGTCGTCCTGAACGAGCCATCGGTCGTCGCCATCGAACGTAGCACCCATCGCGTGCTCGCGGTCGGCCATGAAGCGAAGCAGATGATCAACCATACGCCCGATGCGTTCTCTGCCGAACATCCGCTGCGCGACGGCGTCATCGCCGACTACGACGTGACCGAGGCCATGCTCTCCGCCTTCATCAACAAGGCCATCGACCGTCGGTATCCGTGGCAGGTCAAGCCCCGCATCGTCATCTGCATCCCCTGCGGCGCCACCTCGGTCGAGAAGCGCGCGGTCTTCGAAGCGGCCATCCAGGCCGGTGCGCGCCAGGCCTACCTGATCGAAGAGCCCATGGCGGCCGCCATGGGAGCCGAGCTGCCCGTCACCGAGCCGACCGGCTCGATGGTGGTGGACATCGGCGGCGGCACCACCGAAGTCGCCGTCATCTCGCTCGGCGGCATCGTGACGTCGTCTTCCTGCGCCTTGCCGGCAATAGATGGACGAGGCCATCGCCATGCACCTGCGCGACCTGCTCGGCATCAAGGTGGGCGAGCGCACGGCGGAAATCATCAAGATCAAGATCGGTTCGATCCTCCCGTTCGAAGACGGCCGCGAAAAGGACATGATCATCTCCGGCCAGGACGTCGTCACCGAGCAGCCGCGCGAGGTCACCATCCAGTCCGAAGACGTGCGCACGGCCCCTTCAGCCTCCCATCGAGGAGATGGTCGTCCATATCAAGGAAACCTTCAAGAAGACCAACCCGGACTTGGCCAGCGACATCATCTCCAACGGCATCCTGCTGACGGGCGGCGGCGGCCTGCTTTTCGGGACTCGACCGCTTCCTCACGCAGCGCCTCGAGATTCCCGTCTGGACGAGCGACACCGCCCCTGACCAACGTGGCCACTGGGCTGCCTGAAGGTCCTCGAGACGCCGTCCGCCCCTCAAACAGACGCTCATGCGTTCCAAGTAATCGCGCGCCATGGCTTCGCCTGAAGATCCCAAGCGTTCGAAGCTGCCGCGCGGGAACGCTCTGCTCGGCGTGCTTCTTATCGCGTCAGCCCTGATCGCCGGCCTCTACGTGCATGAAGGATCGGCGGGGCCGGTGCATGCCGTGCGCGGCGGCATCGCGGCCGTCCTCTCTCCGGCGACGCTGCTCGGCGGCGCCGTCTCGGGCGGGGAATCCGCCGCATCCGACGCGCTCGAGAACGCCGCGGCCGACGACGCGAGCTATTCCGAGCTCAAAGACGAGAACGCCCGCCTGCGGGCGGCCGTGATCGAGATGGAGGAGTACCGCCAGGAGGCCGACCGCCTTCAAGGGGCTGCTCGATCTGCAGGACCAGTACGAGCTCACGATGGTGACGGGCGTGTCATCGGCACGCAGCCGAGCGCGTGGAACCAGGTCATCACCCTGAACGTCGGCACGGACAACGGCGTCGAGGCGGGCTTCCCGTCATCGGGCCGTCGGGGCTGCTCGGCCAGGTCGTTTCGGCCACGACATCCACGTGCGACGTGCGCTTGATCACCGATCCCCAGGCGGCGTGTCGGTCTATATCCAGGGTTCGCGCGTGACGGGCGTCGTGCGCGATCGCTCGACAGGGCTGATCTATCTCGAAGACGTCGATCCCTCCGTCGCGGTCAAGGCGGGCGACGTGCTCGTCACCTCGGGCCTCGGCGGCGCCTACTTCGGAGGCCTTCCCGTCGGAACCGTCTCGAACGTCGAGACGCGGGCGGGCACGACCGACCGCACGATCGTCGTCACGCCGCTTTCCGACGTCACCGCCTTGCAAGAGGCGAGCGTCATCGTGCAGACCACGTCCGAGAGCCAGGCGACCGAGCCGTCCTCTTCGAGCAACGGCCAGGCGAATGCGACCAAGAAGGGAGGCAGGTAGGAATATGCGCGAGAATCTCGGGCTCATCATCGGCGGCATCGTCGCCCTTATCCTGCAGGTCGCCCTGGCGCCGAACATCGCCATCCTCGGCGCGCAGCCGAACTTCATCCTCGTCTTCATCGTCGCGGCGTCTCTTTTCAACCGCGGCGACGCGGTTACGGTGCTCGCCTTCGTGCTCGGGCTCGCGTCCGATGCGTTGAGCACGCATCCGTTCGGCCTGATGGCCGGGATTCTGCTCCTTGCCACATTCGTCTCGTCCCGCGCCTTCGCCTTGCTCGACAACGATTCGCCCATCGTCCCCGTGGTCGTGTCCATGGTCTGCGCGGCGCTGGTCGAGATGCGCGTACGCGGTCGCCTACGTCCTGTTGGGCGCCGATCTGGGATTCGGCGAAGCCATCGTCTCGCGCGCGCTTCCCTGCGCCCTGTACGATTGCGCGATGACGCTCATCCTCATTCCCTTGCTCTACCGCGGCGCTTCCGGCCGCAAAGGCGGTGGGTCGGGAACGGCGCTGCATGTCTCGAGCAGCTCGACGACCATCAGCAACGTCAGGTAGGGATCGTTGTGGCAGCGGCGGTTATCTCGTTCGTTCTCGTGCTGGTCGCGGCAGCCGCGGCCTTCGTCATCGTATCCATGCGCCGTTCCGGCAAGGATCGCGTCGCCGTCTCGCGCGACGTCGCCTCGATCGGCACGTCCGCGCCGCTGCGCGGTGCGGAAACCGCAGGGACGCCCAAACCGCCACGGCGTCGGGAACGGCGAGCGGCCGGTCGCCCTACGACCGCATCAAGAACCGCTTCGCCGCGCTCGGCGTGCTCATCGCGGCCGTCTTCGGGTCGCTTGCGGTCAAGCTCTGGATCATGCAGGTCTTAAGCGCCGACCGCTATCGCACGCAATCCGAGGACAACCAGCTCACCACGATCAAGACGCCGGCATCCCGCGGCCGTATCTTCGACGCCGACGGCATCGAGCTCGTCGGCAACGAAACGGTGCCGACGGTCCTGGCGATGCCTCGGTCGCGCACGACCACAACGTGCTCGTGCGCCTTTCGGCCCTGCTCGGCATTCCTTACAGCATCGTGCGCCAGCGCATCCAAGACGCCTCCGGAGGCGCGCAAGCCCAGCGCGAAGTCGCCACGCACCCGCGCGAGCGCGATGTCGCGTTCATCTCGGAGCATCCGGACGCATTTCCCGGCATCACGATCGAGAACCGCTCGCATCGCACCTATCCATACGGCGCTCTGGCCTGCCAGCTGCTCGGATACTCGGGAACCATCGCGGCCGAAGAGCTCGAACGCATGCCCGTGGGAACCGACCACCAGAGCGGCGACGGGTGGGGAAGTCCGGTGTCGAAGCGGCCTTCGAGAACGTCCCTGTCCGGCGAGCATGGCGAGCGCGTCGTCGTCGCCGACGTGGACGGCACGGTGCATTCCGTCGAACGCGAGACGCGTCCGACCCAGGGCAACGACGTGCATCTGACCATCGCCGCCCGCGTCCAGCAGGGCCGCGGAAAACGCGCTCATCGGCATGATCGCGCCGGAAGGCGTCATCGGCGGGGGCACGGGCACGGCGGGCGCCATCGTCGCGATGGACGTGACGAACGGCGACGTGCTCGCCATGGCGAGCTTCCCCAATTACGATCCTGCCAACTTCATCGGCGGCATCTCCCAGGATGACTGGGATCGCTACAACGCGGACTTGGCGCGCAAACCCCTCATCAACCGCTGCATCGCCGGAACCTATCCGGCCGCCTCCACGTTCAAGGCCTTCGTGGGCATGGCCGCGCTCCAGTACGGCATCGCGTCTTCGAACAGCGGCTGGAACTGCACGGGCACCTGGACCGGATTCGGCGACAAGTACGCGCAGAAATGCTGGAAGGAAGGCGGCCACGGGTACCTCGATCTCAGGGGAGGCGTCGTGAACTCGTGCGACGTCGTCTTCTACGATATCGCGGCCCAGTTCTACTATCGTTCCGACGATCTGGGCGAGACGCCCATGCAGGATTTCGCGATGAAGTTCGGCATGGGGTCGAAGACGAGCATCATCCTCTCGGGCGAAGAGGCCGGCAACGTGCCTACGCCCGAATGGAAGAAGAAGCACCAGCCAACCAGCCCGAAGAGGGGGCAGTGGGTTCGGGCGACATGACGAACACCGCCATCGGCCAGGGTAACGTGCTCGTCACGCCGTTGCAGCTCGCCGTCGGGTACGCGGGCGTGGCCACGGGCAGCTCCCGACGCCGAACCTGCTCAAGGAGGTCCGCAATTCCGCAGGCGAGACCGTCGTCACCGGCACGTCCAAGCTTTCCGATATCGAAGGCGTCAACGACGCCGAATACTCGTTCATGCGCGATGCCCTGCGCGGCGTGGCTCTGGAGGACGGCGATGTGCCCGAGACGCTTGCGAAGGCGGGCGGCTTCCAATGCGCCTGCAAGACGGGCACCGGCGAAGCCACCGGCGATCGCGACGCCTATTCCTGGTTCGTCATGTACGCGCCCTACGATGATCCGAAGTACGTCGTGTCCTGCGTCATCGAAGACGGCGGCTACGGCGCCGACACCGCCTGCCCCGTCGCGGCCGACGTCATGGAGGCCTGCGTGGAATACGGTGCCGCACGCTCGATGCCGAACTGACTTACGCCTCCGAAATCACGCGCTCCATCGAATACGTTGCCAGGGGCATGGCGAAAGGCGGCGAGTAACATGACGTCTTCGGGATACAACCAGGTCGAGCATCTGCGCCTGCCGCACGATCCCGACAGCCGCCGGTCCCGCTCCTCGCGCCCGTTCATGCAGCAGGATTCCGCAGGCACGACGCCCTTGCAGCTTCTCGGCGTGCTCGCGTGCCTCGTGGCCTACGGACTCGTCGTCGTGTATTCCGCCGTGCAGGGGCAACGAAACCTATTCGTTCACCCGCCAGCTGACGGGCATCGGCATCGGCGCCATCCTGATGCTCATCATCAGCCGCATGGACTATCGTCAGCTCGCCGGTTATACGACGCTGCTGCTCATCGTGAACGTCGTGCTCATCCTCTCCCCGCATCTGCCTGTGATCGGCGTCGAAAGCCACGGCGCGCGCAGCTGGATCAATCTCGGCATGCGCCTGCAGCCGGGCGAGTTCGCCAAGATCACGGTCATCCTGCTCGATGCCGGGCTGATCGCGCGCTACGGCGCGCAGCTCGACGATTTCCGGGAATACCTCAAGGTGCTCGGCATCATGGCCGTGCCGTTCCTCTGCATCATGACGCAACCCGACTTGGGCACCGGTCTCGTGTACCTGTTCATCGATGCCGTCGCGCTCGTCATGGGCGGCGCGCGCCTGCGCCATCTGCTCATCACGCTTGCTGCCTTCATCGCGCTCATCGCCGCGGTCTTCGCTTTGGACGAGGTTCTCAAGGGCGCGACCGGCCAGTACCATCTGCTCAAGGATTACCAGCGCAGCCGCCTGTTCGTGTTCATGAACCAGGGCGAGGATTCCTCCGATAGCGGCTACAACCTCAAGCAGGCCACGATCGCCGTCGGATCGGGCGGCTTTCTGGGGAAGGGGATTCGGCAACGCGACCCAGTCGAGCCTCGGTTTCGTGCCTGAAGCTCCGACCGATTTCATCTTCTGCGTGCTCGCCGAGCAATTCGGCTTCGTGGGGAGCCGTTGCGCTTCTCGGGCTGTATCTGGCACTCGTCATCCTCAGCATCCGCATCGCGCGCAACGCCGCCGATCTGCATGGAACGCTCATCGTCGCATGCATCGTCGGGATGTGGCTCTTCCAGATCCTCGAGAACGTCGGCATGAACATCGGGCTCATGCCCATCACGGGCATTCCGTTGCCGTTCATGAGCTATGGAACGTCGTTCATGCTTGTGAATTTCATGCTCGTCGGCCTCATCTGGTCGGTGTATGCTCGCGGGGGAGCATGACGTTCGACAATCATCGGAGGATCTCATGAATATCCCTATCGACATCAAGACGCTGCTCGCCGGGGTGACCGACGTCGAGGCCGCCCGCACCGTGCCTCTGTCCGTATCGGTTCTGATCGACGACTCCGCTCCCGCCGATCTTGCCGCATTCGTGCGTTCGAGCTTCGCCTCGGCGTCTCCTCAGGCGCGCGTCTCGCTCAATTACTTCCATGACGGTCGCGCGCTGTTCGATCCCGAAAGCGACATGGTCGTCATAGCCGCAGGCACGACGCCTGAAGTGGGCCAGGTGGCGGAAGACATCCGCCGTGCGCGCATTCCCGTCATGGTGGTCACCGCGAGTCCCGCGGCGGTTCGGTCGGCGGCCGAGGCCGCAGGCGTTCCGATTGCGCCCTGCCGATCTCATCGCTCCTGATCAAGTTGCCGGGTCTGACGTGATTCCGCTGTCTCGGCCCGTGGTCGTGCACTCCGGAGCCGCTGCGGTTGCCGCTCCCGATGCGGCCGGCGGCATCGTGCAGGATGCCGCGCAAGGCGGCATTTCCCTTGAACCCATCCCGCTCTCGGTCGACATGATGGAGCGCCTCGCGCTGCGCATGGGCGAATGGGTCGTCGCGACGTTCAAGGAGACGCGGCTGTCGTATGCCCAGGCATTCGATTTCGTCCGCCGTCCGCTTGCACTCGAATCGGTGCGGTCCACGGCCGCGCAGAACGCGGGGTCGGCCTCGTGGTCGTCATCCCCGGTGCCGACATGCCGGTCGTGACCGCGAATCAGGCGAAGATGGTGCTCGAGATCGCCGCCGCCTCACGGGCAGCCGCTCACGGTCGAACGAATCAAGGAGCTTGCGGCCATCGTCGGCGGAGGATTCGCCTGGCGCGCCGTCGCCCGTCAGATCATCGGCGTTGTCCCGGCGCTCGGGTGGGCCGTGAAGGCCGGGTATCGGCTACGGCGGCACGGTGGCCGCGGGTACGGCCGCTATCGAGTATTTCGAACACGGCGGCACCGTGGGCGGGCTTATCGGCGCGTTGAACGAGGTGCGCGGAAAGGCCGTTCGCGCCTTCGCCTCGACGTCGGCCGGCCGTGGCATGAAGGATCGTGCGCGCGCCGCCGGCGCACCGTGGCACACAATGCCGCAGCGAGCGCAGGGCAGGCCGCCAAGGATGCGCCCGTCAGCTCGCGCGCGCGGCGAAATCGGTCGCTTCGGCCGCAGCGACGGCGGCGATCGGCTCGCTTCCTGGTGCCGGTGCGCGTCGCTAATCAATCGCCTTCCAGGGCTTCAAGACCACGATTCGAAAGAGCAGAGCGCATGAGCAGACCTTTGGCCTCGCGTCGAGAGGCTGCTTCGCGAAAAGCGGGCGCGCCATCGAGCGTCCCGCACGCTATCTGAACCATGAATGGGGATGCACCCTACAAGCCTGAAGCATCCTACCGCTTCGTCATGACGTATCCCGACACCTACGAGCTCGGGCAGGCGAACCAGGCCATCCGCATCCTGTGCAACTGCGTGAACGCCGTAAAGGGCATGGCGGCCGAACGCGCGTACCTGCCGGCAGACGACATGTGCCGCGCGATGCGCGATGCGGACCTGCCTGCGTTCTCCCTCGAAAGCTGCGCGCCCATCGGCGAGTTCCAGGCGGTCGGCATCACGCTCCCGCATGAGCTGGCGGCCACGAACGTGCTTGAATTCCTCGAGCTTGCGGTAGTCCCTCTGCGCGCCGATGCGCGGGCGGCCGCCGAAGTCGCCTCCGCCGCCGCGGGACATCCGTACCGTTTCCCGCTCATCGTCGCGGGCGGCCCCTGCACGTTCAATGCCGAGCCCTACGCCCCTTTCTTCGATGCCATGCTCATCGGCGAAGGCGAGGAGTCCCTTCCCGAGCTGCTCTGCCTCGACCGCGGCATGCGTGCCTCTGGGGCATCGCGCGAGACATCCTGCGCGCGATGTCGCACGTGCGCGGGGTCTATGCGCCTTCGCTCTACGACATTGTTGACGAAGAGGAGGCGCAGGCCACGGGTTCGCGGGCGCATTCGCGATTCGCGGACGTGCCCGCCGTCGTCGAGAAGCGCGTGGGAGGCCTTCGCGCAATCCGATGCGTACGAGCCGGTCATCGTACCGTATGCCGAGCTCATCCACGACCGCCTGAACGTCGAGGTCCTGCGCGGATCGCGCGCGGCTGTCGGTTCTGCCAGGCGGGCATGATGTATCGCCCGTGCGCGAGCGCTCTGCCGACAACATCGTCGCCGCCGCGATCCGCGGTCTGGCGGAACGGGGTACGACGAGGTCAGCCTCACGTCGCTTTCGACGACCGACCACAGCCGATCGAAGAGATCCTGCGGCGCCTGAACCGCGCGTTCGAAGGCAAGGGCATCTCGGTCTCGGTGCCGAGCCAACGCCTCGATTCGTTCGGCGTGGAGATGGCCGAACTCGTCGCCGGCGGCAAGCGCGGCGGCCTGACGTTCGCCCCGAGGCGGGCACGCAGCGCCTGCGCGACGTCATCAATAAGAACGTCACCGAGGAAGACCTGTTCGGAGCCATCTCTGCCGCGTTTTCGCGGCTGGCGCCGCTGCAAAGCTCTATTTCATGATCGGCCTTCCCACCGAAACCGACGACGACATCAAGGGCATCGCGAGCCTCGTGCAGCGCGCCTACGACGTGGTGAAGAAATCGGTGCCCGAAGACCAGCGCGGCAGCGTGCGCATGAGCGCCTCCTGCGCGCTGTTCGTTCCGAAAGCCCAGACCCCGTTCCAGTGGGACGGGCAGATTCCGCCCTGAGGAGCCTATCGCCGCATCGGGCTGCTGCGCCGCTCGGTGAAGTATCGGGCGGTGGATATCCACTGGCACGAGCCCGACGGGTCGATCGTCGAGGCCATGATGAGCCGCGGCGGACGGGAGGTCGCCGACGTCGTGAGACCGCCTGGCGCATGGGCGCCAGGTTCGATGCCTGGACCGAGTTCTTCTCTCTGGAAACCTGGCGCGCGGCCTGCGAAGCCTGCGGCGTCGACATGGATGCCGTCGCCCAGACCGATTTCGACACCGACCGCGTCCTTCCCTGGGCGCATCTGTCAGCCGGCATCCGCACGCGTTTCTTCCAGCGCGAGCGCAGGCTGGCGGCGCAGGAGCGCACGACGCCCGACTGCACGTTCGATACCTGCTCGGCCTGCGGCATCTGCATGGATTACGGCATCGGCAACGAGATCTGCGAGGTGCGCTCATGATGGAAGGCGAATTCCGTATCCGCGTGACCTATGCGATGACGGGGCGGCTCGTCATGCTTTCCCATCTTGAGACGGCGCGCGCCATCGAGCGCACCGTGCGCCGTTCCGACCTGCCATTCGCGGTCACACAAGGGTTCTCTCCCCATATGAAGCTCGCATTCGGCTCGGCGCTGCCGGTCGGCGTCGGCGGACTTGCCGAGATCTTCGACGTCACGATGACCGCATTCGTCCCGCCTGCCGAAGCGCTTGCGCGCCTGCGGGCCGCGAGCGCGCCCGACCTCATGCCGTGCGATGTGCGGTATATAGATAAGACGGTGAAGGCGGCGAGCGTTGCGTATCCGTTTTCCACGTATCGCGTCGAGCTCGCTGACGGCGCGGACGCATCCGTGCTCAAGGTGCCGGAAGAGATCGTCGTCGTGCGCAAGAAGAAGGAAAGGCACCTGATCCCTGACCGATTTCCTGGTCGGCGGCATGCATGCGGACGGCAGCACGCTCACCTTCACGCTCGAGTCGAAGCCGAGCGGAAGCCTGCGTCCCGACGTGCTTGTGCAGACGATGCTCGATGCGGTCGGCCATGCGGCGGGCGAGCCGGCCGGCGCATCGGCCTCCGGGCCCTTGCACGTGGCGTCCCTCGCGCGTCGCCCAGTCCGAGAATGCGCATGCCGACGGCAGGCCGTGAGGAGGAACCGATGATCAAGCGATTCTGCACGCATCCTCTGTGGGAGGTCACGCGCACGCTCGTCGACGTGGCCCAAGGCAGGTGCGCGGCCGACGTCGTGGTGCGCGGGGCGACGCTCGTCAACGTGTGCACGGCCGAGCTTCAGGAAGGCATCGACATCGCGATCGCCGAGGGCCGCTTCGCGTATATCGGTGCGGATGCCGCCCATTGCATCGGCAAGGGCACGAAGGTCATCGATGCGCATGGGCTCTTCGCCGCGCCGGGGTTCCTCGACGGGCACATCCATGTCGAGTCGTCCATGATGGGCGTGACCGATTACGCGCGCGCCGTCGTGCCGCACGGCACCGTCGGCATCTACATGGATCCGCACGAGATCTGCAACGTTCTCGGCCTCGACGGCGTGAAGCTCATGGACGAAGACGCCCGTCGCGTGCCGCTTAAGACCATGATCACGACGCCTTCGTGCGTGCCGGCGGTTCCCGGATTCGAAGACACCGGCGCCGAGCACATGACCGCGGCGATGATGGCCGAGACGATGGACTGGGATTCCGTCGTAGGGCATGGGCGAGATGATGAACTTCGTCGGCATTCTCGCGGGCGACGAGAACGCGCATGGGAAGTCGCCGCCACGCTCAAGGCGGGCTTACGCCCACGGGCCACTACGCGGTGCCCGAAACGGATCGCGGGCTCAACGCCTACATCGCCTCAGGCATCACGAACTGCCATGAGATCGACGCGCGCCGAAGATGCCATAGCGAAGATGCGTCTCGGCATGTGGACGTTCTTCCGCGAGGGGAGCGCGTGGCGCGATCTGCACCAGCTGGCGCCCGCCATCACCGAGCGCTCCGTGGACACGCGCTTCGCCTGCCTGGTATCCGACGACAACCATCCCCACGCTGCTTTCCCAGGGGCCATGTGGACCACCTGATCAGGCGTGCCATCGAAGAAGGAATCGACGCCGTGACAGCCATCCAGATGGCGACCATCAACACGGCGACGTGCTTCCGCATGGACAACGACCTCGGATCCATCACGCCGGGCAAATGCGCCGATCTGGTGCTTTTGGGAAGCCTCGAAGACATCGACGTGCAACGCGTCCTGATCGACGGCGATATGGTCGCCGAGGAAGGGCGGGCGCTTTTCGACCCCGAGCCGTTCGTCTATCCCGACTGGGCCACGCATTCGGTGCATGTGGGACGCACGATCGACGAGGATTCGTTCATCGTTTCGCCCGACGGGCTCGCTGCGAATGCGACTGAGGCGACGATCCGCGTCATCGAGGTGGCATCGGGCACGGTTCCCGATTTCGAACGGCGCGCGACCATCCCTGTGCGCGAGGGAAGGCTTGCATCCGATGTCTCCCAGGACGTGCTCAAGACCTTCGTGTTCGAGCGCCATCACGAGACGGGCACGTTCGGCGTCGGTTTCGTGAAGGGCTTCGGCATCAAGGGCGGGGCCATGGCGTCCACGGTCGCCCATGATGCGCATAACCTGCTGGTCGTCGGAACGAACGATGCCGACATGGCGCTTGCGGCCAATACGCTGATCGCATCTCAAGGAGGCATGGCGGTCGTGCGCGACGGGAAGGTGCTCGGGCACGTGCCGCTGCCGGTGGCGGGACTCATGAACGCACGTCCGGTCGAAGAGATGGGCGAGCTCGTCCATGCGCTCGAAGACGCGTGGGAGGCGATCGGGTGCACGATGACGAGCCCGTTCATGACCATGGGGCTCATTCCACTCGCCTGCATTCCCGATCTGCGCCTGACCGATCGCGGGCTTGTGGACTGCACCACGTTCGAATTCGTCGACCTGTTGGCGGAAGACGAGGCTTAGGCCGTCATTCGCGGCAGAGCCGCGTCATGAGAAGCGCGCTTCGAAGCGCATCGTGCCGCCCGACTTCACGGCGCGACGCACCCTGCTCCACGTCTCCGACGACGCTGCCGGCCAGCATGTTCACGCCATGCTCGAAGAGCATCGGCGACATGACGACCGACGGGCCGACCAGGGTCACGTAGGCGTTGCGCGCCAGTTCAAGCAGACGGGGCGCGGTCTTGTTCTCGAAAGGTCACTCCGGTCATGAAGGCGAAGTCCACCTCGGGCAGCACGTATTCGCAGGCCGGATCGGGCGTATCAAGCTCGCTTCGGCAGTTGCGCTCCAGCACGGTCAACCTCGCGTATTCGGCGATGCGATCGACGTGGGGAAGTGTCCGATGACGACGACGTGCGCGCCGGCCTTAGCCTCTATGCGCGGGCGCACGAGCTCGAAGGCGTCCATCTTGCGGATGCTTCCGTCGGGAAGCTCCTCGCGCTCCTCGTATTCCGCGCCCAGAGGATCCAGCAGCTTGCGCTGCCCGTACCAGGCGTTCAGGGCGGCGGTGCCGAGCGTGGCCTCTTCGAAGCCCCATGACTTCGCAAGCTCGGCCATCTCGCGCAGCGGCAACCCCCGGAAGTCGCGTTCCTCGCTGTTGCGCGCGCCGCCTCGGCATGTGTAGGACACCCCGCAGCCGCTTTCCGCCTCCACGTAGGACCAGCCGATGCCGAGGCAGTAATCTTTCACGAGCACGTCGCCGGGAATCCCTTCGATCAGCGCGTCATACAGCCTCCAGGTCATAGCGCCTTCCTTTCACGTGGACGGACGATTCTTCTCGCATTATAGAGGACAGCCTGATGGATGCCTTCGTTTACGTATCTTTCGGGACGTGCGATCGAGTTCGTGCGATGCGGGTTCGCGATGACGGCAGGCGTGCTATGGGAACATGCGGTTCGTTGCGGAAGCGGCTTCGAAGAGGTTGTGTCGCGAATCCGTGCCCCGGCATCTTTTTCGAAAAATCCTTGTGCGTCCGAATGATTCAAGATACTATGTCCAAGCTGCTTTGAGAGAAGCACGCAGATGGGGTGTTAGCTCAGTTGGTTAGAGCGCCGGCCTGTCACGTCGGAGGTCGCGAGTTCAAGTCTCGTACATCCCGCCATCGAACGCAAAAGCCGCTCTTCGGGAGCGGCTTTTTTTTCTTCGTGTCTCCGGCTCCCTGTCCTAGGAGGGAGCTTTTCCCGATTGAATTTCAAAGAGAGATTCACGTCTATCCCGTTTTTCAACCCGAATGGGCACGCATTTCGGGTTATAGGCCAAAACGTGTTGATGGATTCGCGCATCGCCCTGTTCAGATGCCCCAAATCGCCCTTGAAAGTTCATGGGGTCCCAACTTTGCAGTCGGTCAAAACGTGTTGATGGATTCGAGAGTATGCCCAGTTCACCCCATGCAAATGAGTCCTGAAAGTTCCCCGTGCTTCAATTCGGAGCATGAACAATGTCAAAGTGCCCTGTGTGCGGGGGCAAGATGGCATGGAACGGCAGGGACCGCTGCGGGAGCAGCGATGGCTTTTTGCAAGTCCTGCAGGCGACCGCAACGCACAGGGATCGACAACGGCGCAAAGCTGCTCAAGACCTTCCTGGACTGGCTGTTCTCGTCCAGGATGCAGGCCGAGACGATGGGGGCACCCGCACGCTCAGGCGCAAGTGCGCGAAGTTCTGGGAGGCGTGGCCGATACCGCAGCCGACCGGCGAGGTGCACCGCGTGGCGTTCGTAGACGGCTTGCACATCGCCAAGAACGTCCACGTGCTCATCGCCAGCACCGACAAGCACGTCGTAGGCTGGTACCTGGCCGGGTCCGAGAACCCAGGGCGTGGGCGGCGCTCACGTCGCCGATCCCGCCACCCGACGTCGTCGTCACGGACGGCGGCAGCGGGTTCGAGAAGGCCCGGAAGAAGGTGCGGCCCGGCATGAGGGTCTAGAGATGCGCGTTCCACGCGTTCAACCAGGTCAAGAAGCAGACCGCCACCAAGCCGAAGCTGCAGGCGGGGAGTCGAGCTGTACGGGCCGGCACATGGACCTGCTGCATGCCAAAGCCCCTCGTCGGCGATCGCGTGACTGCAGGCGTTCAACGACTGGTGCGAACGGTGGAAGGAGTTCCTGGCCGAAGACGCTCAACGAGGAGACGGCAAGATGGACCGGACGCACGAGAGGCCGGTCACCGCCAGGAACGGGCTGAACACGCTCATCAAGCAGGGCCGCCTGCTCACGTTCCTCGACCCCGAACTCACGGCGGATAGCCCCATCCCCAGCACGAACAACAGGCATGGGGCGGCGTCAACACACCGTTGACGCGACATGCTGAGGCTGCACCGCGGGATGAGCACGCTGCGTCGCGTCAAGGCGGTGTTCTGGTGGTGCCACATGCAGTCGGAATGCCGCTGCCGCCGCCGAGATTCTGCGGCGATGTCTCACCGACGGCGACATCGCCGAGCTGTACCGCCGAACCGCTTATGAGCCGCAGAAGAGAAGGGCCGGAGATGGCCTGATTTGGGCGGAGCTGCATCACCGTCGCCTTGGCGCATAGATTGAATTGATCATCCGTCAACACGTTTTGGCCTATAACCCCGTTTCTTTTCGGGAACGTTCGCATGTTCGAGACGTTCGCATGTCGCGATGTCCGAGTAGCATGCATACCCTAACGAAACCACGTCCAAACGAGAAAAGAAAGAGGAGCCCCAGACATGGCTCCTCTTGCGCAAGTCCAAATGAGCGCCTACGCGCCGCCGAAGCAGGTAAGGTTAAACCTTTATTTTGACTTGCAGTGGTATCTTGACTGGTATCAAGATGTGCATATCGTATCACTTTTTCTCGCAGGAGGGGCGTGTGAAGCTTAGGGGCGTGGAGAGTATAACGTCGGTCTTGACTTGGGTACCGGTTCGGTGGGATGGGCCGCGACCGACACGGAAGGCAATCTGCTGAAATTCAAGAGCAAGTCGACGTGGGGAGTCGGCTGTTCAGCTCGGCGAATACCGCAGCCGAAAACGCGTCTCATACGAGGTCAGCGCCGAGATACGATCGCCGCCGTCAGCGCCTCGACCTTCTGCAGGGGCTTCTTCGGCGAAGAGATGGCCGAGGTAGATCCGAATTCTTCATTCGGCTGAAGCAGTCTCGACTCTCCCGGAAGACCGCACCGAAGGCGGCGCATGCTCATTGGCCGCTGTTCAACGGGAGCGACTTCACCGAGAAGGACTACTACAAAGCGCTTCCGACCATCTATCATCTGCGCGAGTGGCTGGTCTCGATCGACGAAAAGGCCGATATCCGACTCATTTACCTGGCCTTCCATAATATCGTTAAGGCGCGCGGCAATTTCCCTGCATGAAAGCGCGAAGCTTTCCGCCAAGACGGCCAATGCCAGGAGGCGCTCGAACGTTTCTGCTGCGCTCGAAGAATGGTGCGAGGAAAAGGATATCAAGCACCCAAAAGCGTCTCCGACGAAGCTGAAATCCATACTCGAAGACGTTTTCAATGCGTCTGCCCACACGCGATGCCCTGAAGAGGCAATCGGTTTTTGAAAGGGTACGAGAAAGGCTTTCGGCCAGCATCGCGCTTGCGTTCGTCGGTACAAGGCGGAGTTTGCCCCTGCTCTTCTTGTTGGAGCCGAGCACTGAAACGAAATTCGAGCTCTCAACGACGAGTCCGTTGATAAAGTTCGTCGAGACGCTCTGCCCCGATGATGGGCTCGAACTGTCGAGTCCATCCAGGCGGTGCATCCTCGTACGTCCTTTCTACGATTCTGCGAGGATCAAACGGCGGGGACCATCTCGACGTGCAAGGTGCAGGAATACGAGCGCTATGCCGACGACCTGGCTCTTTTGAAGGCGCTGGTTCGCGAATACGTGCCCGACGAATACGACGCGTTCTTCAAGGGGCCGCATTGCGAAGGCCGCTCGAAGGATTGACGACTGCGCAGGTGCAGAAGCTGAAGAACCACACTGCCTACAAACCTCAAGAAACTGGACTCACGACGCGTTCCGTAAAGAGGTCGAAACTGTTCGAGGGTAGTACCGCAGCTAAATCCGACGAACGCTACCAGAGCATGATGCAAGGCTTTGTCGACTCCACGTTCCTGCGTCGTTTGAAGACGAGCGATAACGGAAGCATCCTCATCAGCTCCATCTAGAGGAGATGGACGCAATCATTCTAAAAGCAGAAGGCGCATCATCCGTTCCTCGATGCGTATGAGCGAGAACTGAAGTCGCTGGTCACGTTCCGCATCCCGTATTACATCGGGGCCCGCTGACATGCAGAACGCGGCCGTCGACAAGAAGGGGACAAGCGGTTCGCCTGGGCGACTCGCAAAGCCGGGTATGGCGAAGGCGCGTCTACCCTGGAACTGGGAAGAGGTTATCGACAAGGAACAAAGCGCCGACGACTTCATCAATCGCACGACGGGCGACTGCACGTCATCTCTATGGCGAGACATGCTGCCCAGATGTCGCTAATCTACGAAGAATTCTGCGTGCGCAATGAGTTCAACAGGAGCCAAAATGGAGCAAAGACGGCGACGACTTCGTGCGGTTCTGCTTCGACTATCGCACCAGGATTTACGAGGATTTGTTCAAGCATGGAGCGTGAGCTATAAGAAGGTGGGACTGGCCATCAAAGCAGCACGGCGAGGGGAGCGTCCATGCGCGGAGGCCAGGGGCGAGACGAGTTCGAACTCAAAGCTGTCTTCGCATATGCTTCTGCCAGCCTCGGCGTTTCCGACCTCGATGGGCAGGATCGCCATGGCTGAAATCATCCTGTGGAGCACCTTTGTTCGAGGACCCGCCCCATTTTGGAAACCAGGTGAGTGACGCCTATGGCGATCGCCCGACGGCGAGCAGATTCGCAAGATTCGCGAGAAAGCGTTTTTACGAGGTAGAGGCCGTCTCTCATAAGCGTTCCTGTGCGACTTGAAGGCCGAGACCGACGACGGCCCCAAAATCCATCTGCGATATCCTCGGAGAAGGCGGTCCGACTGACGGCCGCATCCGGCCGTGCGATGGTGCTGGTGGAAACCTCTCGAACGACGATATGAACTTCTCTCAGATAATCGAGGAAAGGAACAAGAAAGGCTCTGCGCGACAAGGGGCAGATTCAGGTTGAGGACCTTCCGGGGTCTCCTGCTGCATCGGACGATAAACCAGGCCGTGCGCGTAGTAGAGAAATCGCCTCGATTGCGGCCATGCGCCCCGAACATCTTCATCGAGGTTACACGCGAGGAAGACGAGACGAAAAAGACGCATCGCCTCGTCGTCGATACAACGATAAGAGAATGCGCTGAACACCTTGAAGTCCGAGGCCTGGCGGAGCGGGGATTCTGAGCGAGCTCGCGCCCTCAAGCACGACGAGCTCGATGAGAGGATGACGCTCTACTTCATGCAGGGCAACGGGTCGCTCTATTCGAACAAGCCGCCTCGATATCCGACGGTTGTCCGAATACCGGGTGGACACATCATTCCGCAGTCCCTACATCGGGACGATCGAGCTTCGACAAGGCTCTAGACTCGATTCCGAAAACCAGAGGAAGTCGGACAGCTTTGCCGCTGGACGAATCCATTCGTCGCAGGATGCATTTCATTGGGCGCCTTGACGCGAAACTCGTCAAAGCGGAAAGTATAGGAATCTCAGTACGGAGCTATATCGAGGGTTGCGCAGATCAGGGTTCATCAACCGGCAGTTGGTGAAACATCCCAGATCGTAAACTGACGCAGATGATTCTTTTCCGATAGATATCGATGCGAGACATCGTTTCCCGTCAAAGGCGGCGCTGTCTTCGCAGCTTCGTAAGGAGAGGCTTTACGAAAATGCCGCGATATTAACGACTATCATCATGCCCACGATGCCTATCTTGCCTGTGCGAGATGGGCCGCTTCATCTGGCTTCGTCAGCGCATATACGAGAACCCGATAGGCTATGCGCATGCGGTGAGAACCTCCTCAAGGAGGACTCCGATACCTATACCAAGAAGGGACGCCTGCCGGGGCTCGAGCTCGTTTATCGTGCGAAGCTTCCCTGAGGTCAGGCGTTAACAGGGGAAACCGGCGAGGTTTTGGGATGCCGAGGAAGACGAGCTCGCATCAGGCGTTTCTATAACTACAGATTGCTTCATCCGCGCATGCGGTTGAGACGTCAGGTGCGTTCTGGGATGCGACGATTTATTCGCCCGCTGGATGAAGAGAAGTGCAAAGCAAGGCTACAAGGATTCCTCTCGAAGAAGGACCTTCCCGTAGAAAAGTACGGCGGTTATTCGAGGGAGCAGTCTGCCTTCTTCATCTATGAGGCGTAAGACAAAGCGCGTGCTCGAATTCTCCCCGTGCCTCTCGATCGCGTCAACCGTTGATATGAGGGCAAGTGCGCTGGCTTCCTTATGCCGAAGGTCTGGCGAAGGCCAGGGCTGGACTTCGTGCGGGTAGTTCGACCGAAGATACTCAATGCCCAGCTTATTGTTAGATGGGCGCGTGTTTCATCACAGGAATGAGAGGTGAGACGGTCGCCAGATGGCCTTTGCTGCAAGTGAGGTTGAGTTGGTGCACGATGACTGAATGGCAGGAGGTTTCTTTGCGAAGAGCGCAAGCTATCTCAGTCCATGCTCGAAAAGATGCGAGATACGCACCGAAGCTTTCTAGCCAAATGAACTCTTGAATCACTGAGGGACCGTTTTTATGGGTCGACCTGAGCGACCAGGTAAATACCGTATTGTCAATCACAGGCATCGTCGCTGCCCAAAGAAATATGATTGATCTTTCGGCGATGGGCGGACCGACGCATGCCGGGTGCCTCAATCAATTTCAAACAAAGATTCTCACGACCCGAACACTCGCCTCTGCCCTCATTGACCAATCAGTGACGGGCATGTTCGAATCGAGGCACGAGATTGGGCTAGGACGGTCTTCATCGAGTCTCCTGCCACGCAGCTATCAGGAGGATATATGGTCGTGCGAAGAGGACGGAACCGCCAAGATTCACCCTGTCTGAAATCTCGACGGTTCTTCTGCAGACGCAGCAGCGCGTCATAAGCGCCTACCTCCTTTCGGAGCTTGCAAAAGAGCAAGATTTCTCTCGTCATTTCGAACGAGCAGCACAATCCCGTGGGTCAATGCCTTCCGCTTTTATGGTGCCCACAACACGAGCAAGCGCATAGTGGAGCAGATGGCGTGGGGCGAGCCGATAAAGAAGCGCGTCTGGCAACGCGTGGTCAAAGACAAGATCGAGCAACAGGCGGCTCTTCTTGAGGAGCGAGAATACCCTCGGGCTTCCGTTCGCGCTTTGAAGTCGGCGGCTGGGGAGGTGCGTTCGGGCGACGTGACGAACAGGGAGGCCCAGGCGCTCGCATCTATTTCTCCGTCTTATTCGGGATGACTTCGTGCGCTTGTAGAACACCCCGTAAACAGCGCGCTCGACTACGGGTATGCAATCCTGCTCTCAATGGTGAACCGGAAATCGTGTCGCGCGGGTTTTTGACTCAATGCGGTATTTGCCATCGAAACGAATACAATCAGTTCAATTTGGCATGCGACCTTATGGAACCGTTCCGTCCGGCGGTCGATCGCTTGATTGTCGACTGCTTCCGCCACGAACTTCGACTCGGATATGAAGCGTGTTTTGGTCGACCTCGCGAATACGGGCGCCGTGTATCGGGGGAGGAACCTATAGGCTCAGTTCGGTCGTGGGACTGTGCGTGCAAAGATTGTCTCGCCTTGAACAAGAAAAATCGCCGTCGACGACATCAGACGTTCGGAATCCGCATGAGCCAGGAAGTGCGGGTTCGTCAGGTCGACTCATGGTCTTTTTCGACTTGCCAACAGACACGGACAAACGGAGGAAGGAATACCGCCTGTTCCCAGAAAAATATCTCGCGAAGAGGGATCCCGATGATTCGAGTCGGTCTATGCGAAGTTAGTTTTGAATGAGAACGTGGCTTCCGCTGCGATCGCCCGGCTTTGCAAGAAACGGCCTCCGGAGGGGCTCGTGCAGGTTTTGAAGGTCACCGAGCGACAGTTTGAAACCATGAGTGCTATGTAACGGGCGACCGGCCGGGCGTATGAGGAAGTGGATTCGACCGAAGGGGCTCCCTGGTTTTATGAGGGCGGTGTTCTCGGCTCGAAAACTCCCGTTGAGCTGCATGCCGCGAGTCCGGTTGTCTCGAAAATCGAGAACAAATCGCTGTTCTCTCGGGTCGTACGCTCGCTTGCGTCTGAAGAAGGGGAATACGCCTTGGAGCCCTATACCCTCTGGACCGATGAAGGGAAGGAGGTAAAGCCCAAGGGCGCGTTCCTGATGATTTCCGACTTGATCAATCTGCCGTGGGACAATGGCTTTCGCTCGGCGAGGCGACGGCGCGATCTGGATAGGCTTGTTTGCGAGAACGAAGAAACCAGGCTTGCGATAGAAGGGCTTACGAACCTGCTTTCTACGGAATATACGGCGGCCGCGTTGCAGTTCGGGGCCGATTGCGCGTTAAAGAGTCTTGGGATAGCGAAACGCTTTCTCAAAGCGTTTGGGTTTGGGTATGATATCGATTCACCAATCGCTCATTGACAACCTAATATGTTTTCATAGATGCGGCTGAAGATGCTGGGTCTGAAGAAGCCCCTGGTATTCGTCAATGTCCGTTCATTTTTGAATAAATTGATCAAAGCTGTTCAAAGCGGTTGTTTTTCGTAACTCGCAGTATTGTTCCCTGGAATCCTCTCTAGTGACATCTGCTTTCCGAGGAGGAAAAAATAACTATTGACCAGGATATCTTGAGAGTTTGGCATCTTCCGATTCGAAATGCCGTCCCTCTGCAGAAAGGTTTGCCCTCAACAGTTTTGGAGCAGTGGCATTCTGACTGGAATCAAACCGGTCAGATCGTCCTCAGAGCACCGCTTTTTGGGAGCAGTGCATTTCTGACTGGTAATCAAACCGGTTAGCCGATCGGATCTCAGGCATTGTTTTTGGAGCAGTGGCATTGTTCTGACTGGTAGTCAAACCGCGGGGACAGGCGTAGAGCGGGACACTCGCGTTTGTGCAGCGCATTAGCTCGGCTGGTAATCAGTACATCAATCGCGAGCTCTACCAGACCGAGTAGTTTTGAGCACGTGGCATTCTGACTGGTAATCAAACTGCAGCCATCCCGAAATGCGGCTGAGAATGTGTTTTGGAGCGGTGGCACTCTGACTGGTAATCAAACTTATATGTTAGCGATGCTTCACGTACCATGTTTTGGAGCAGTGGCATTCCTGACTGGTAATCAAACTGGCTGTACTTCGTGAGCAAAAAGCGTGGAGTTTTGGAGCAGTGGCATCTGACTGGTAATCAAACGGCCACCCATTGACAGAGGCATTCGGTTCTGTTTTGGAGCAGTGGCATTCAGAGCTGGTAATCAAACCCTGGGACGGCGAGAAGACCGCGCAGAAGGGTTTTGGAGCGTGGCATTCTGACTGGTAATCAAACCCTCCCGAGCTGCACTGTCGGCGGCCTGTTTTGGAGCAGTGGCATTCGTGACTGTAATCAAACTAAATGCACGATCGGTTCGCTTGCAGCAGTCACGTTTTGGAGCAGTGGCAGCTCTGACTGGTAATCAAACGAGAAGGATAATAAAGCTTGGCGTGTATTGGTTTTTGGAGCAGTGGCATTCTGACTGGTAATCAAACTCGTCTCAGCTTCGTAATCAGCGACGACGGGTTTTGGAGCAGTGGCATTCTGACTGGTAATCAAAACGATAACGCGAGCCGTGAGCGCCACTGCTGTTTTCGGAACCAGTGGCATTCTGACTGGTAATCAAAACCCTGGGACGGCGAGAAGACCGCGCAGAAGGGTTTTGGAGCAGTGGCATTCTGACTGGTAATCAACTAAGTGAAACCCGGTCATCACGCTGCGGCGGTGTAGCCGGGTTTTCCAGTTTTATCGCATTGTGGATTGGCGAAAACAGATATGGATGTTTTGGCTTGATGGACGGAGCAGCCACATGCGCGCTTTCCCGCAGGAGGGGATACAGCGCGCAAGCTCAGTTAGCTTGCGCGCTCGTATTCATCGCCAGGCGGAACTCTACAAATGCCGATGCAGCAGGGTTTCCATCGCGTATGGCCTCCCGGATGAGGCCATACTCGTTAACGTTTCGATGGCATAGGCGTCGACAACACTATCACTGATTGCTGGAGGATACTGGGGTCGGCGGAGCGGGGTAGAGACTACAGAATACGCTATCGCACGGGATGGTTCGTTTCAGGCCGTAATCGAGCGTCAAATCAACACCGTCGGAGTTGATTTGGTCAAGAGACATTGAGAGCGTTTTAACACCATGCGTTTGCACCAGCGAAAGATATTTCGGCAGGAGCTCGCCTGGGATGCCTTTCCTAGATCGTTTTCCGAACCTTCATCGACACGAGTTACGTTCTTGCCCATCTTGCAGAAGAAGATGGCTTCGATGCCTTCGATTTGCCCGCCGATAATGACCACGTCATTTCCCTGAGGCGCCATATCAAGGGAAGAATCGGGCAGCGCGCCCATCGTGCAGGTCGCGGTGCTGGGGCTCTTCTGCGCGCCCGTGATCGTGTCGGGAACGGGCCTGATCGAGCTCGTCAGCGGCAAGGAAGGCTTTCGGTCAGTTCACGCCGGATCTGCCGTTCTTCGGGTCGCTTGCCTCCTCGTCGGTCGTCGGCGGAACGTATGCTCGTCCGTATCCCTGCGGTGCGCGCAGCATCACGGCAGGGGCGGCTGCCGCCGCCCGCCCCTGTCGTGTGCGGGCTTGTAGCTGGGGGCGTGCATTCTGCGGGTGGATCTGCCGGTCAGCCTGGCGCTCGAGGCGTCGATTGGCTACGTCGCAAGCTGGAACTCGGTCGCCCGTCCACGCTTCCCCGGCGCACGAAATGATCGTCTCCATCGTGGTGTTGGTTATCTCGCGATCACCGGCATGCTGGTATTCGAGATGTTCAGCCCGATCGCGTTTTCTGAACAGGGGCATGCTCTTCGGATCGTTGGCGGGCGCTTCACCGCATACCGCCATTGTGGTGGCCGAGCTCTTCCTGGGCCGAGCGCGTATGGTGCCGGGCGCTCTCTGCCCCCTGGGTGGCTTCTACGGAAGCGATCGGCACGCTTCGGTCTGGTCAGCGTCAAGATGGATGCTGCGCGCTGCGTGCACTCGACGCGTGCCGCGCCGTGTGCTCTGAGACCCAAAGATCCTCGACGGCGTTCTGGACGAGGCGCCGATCATGTAAAGCGGGGATTGCATGCTGTGCGGACGGTGCATCGACGTCTGTCCGACGGATGCGCTCAGCATAGGGCCTGCGGTTCCGTTTCGAAGCCGCAGGCGGCGGAAGGCGCTTCGCTGAGCCGCCCCGACCGTTTGCGCGAATATTACCGATCGCATGGCATTTCCTGGTATCCCTGCGGGCAGGGAGTGCACGATGAATCCTACGTTGATGGTCCTTGCCGTCCTGCTGGTCGCAGGGCAGGCGCTTGTTGGTTGTTCAGGGTTTCTTGAGCGGTGGCACCACGAAAGAGCGATTCAGGGTTTCGCCAGGTTACAGCTCAAGACGCAAAAGAGCTGATGGATTCGAACAGGATTACGTCATCCGACGTGCGCACGGAGGGCAATACGCCGAAGGGCATGTGCCGGTGCGACCCTGCTTCCCTGAACGACGTCGCCAGCAAGGCGGAAAGCGTTCTTTACGGACAGGGGACCAGCTATCTCGTCTATTTGCCGCAGCGGCAACCGCAGCCAAACGAAGCGTACAGACGCTGGCGTCGCTCGGCTATACGAACGTTGTCGACTTCGGCGGAATCTCGAGCTGAGCCTTTACGATATCGAGTAGCGCGCTTCAGGCATGGGTTGACTTGCTCTGCGAGCCTTCGCCGCGTGTTTCGGCGAAGGCTGTTCATAGTGCGGCGTCTCCTTCGACGCTTTCCATTCGCTCGGGCTCTGCTGCCGAGGCGCCCTAGCCTTGCGCTTCTAAGAATGCGCTTTTGTTGCGACGTATCGAGCGCGATCGCCATCCTTTCGATTTTTCTCAGATGTTGTTGCGACAACATCAAATTTCTTTCGTGCCGTGATGAAGTTAGCTCAAGCTAATACCATTGCGGAAAGGATACGCGGCATGGAAGATATGAAAACATCTCGGCCAGGTGGACGTGCGAAGGTCAAGCTGATGGTTCTGCGTCAGAGGATTACAGAACGGCAAAGCTCTCGTTCGACGAGCACGCCCAGCTCGAAGAACGCGTCGGATCCTGCACGCCGGCGAAGTCGCCCGCGCGAGCAGATGTTCACCGAGGATCCCGACCAGTGCCGCAAGACATCAGGGCAAGCTCGCACTGTTCGAGGGAATCCTCCAGACCCGGCATGGAGGCTGCCCGCCGACCATCCGCTTTCCGCGGTATGTGCAGGAAAACGAGGCGTACAAGAAGATCACGCTCGAGATCGAGGATCTGGTCAGTATCCGCTCATCAAGAACCAGTGGATGAGCTGCACGATCGACTCATGCAGGTCAAAGCGCCACCTTTCCCGTAAGCGATGCAGTTGTATCCACGTGCTCGAGCAGAAAGGGTTCGCGCACGACGAGTGTGGACGCTCGACGATTACGTGCGCGACGAGATCCGCGACGCCGCGCCCCGCTGGACGCTGACGACGATGACGCCTTCATCCACGGCAGCAGACCATCGTCCTGATCTGCGCGACTCATAGCCAGGAGGAATCATCCTCCTGACATCCCTCAAGATGATCAGCACCCGAGGAATTCGAAGCGGTGAAGTCGGGAGATGCGGAGATCGGGTACGCAGGCTGGCTCGACCTCGATGTGGACCATCGCGCTCTAGAGCGCGGGCAGAAGGCCGCTCTCTTCGCCGGGACGCACGTTCGTCCGACGAGCTCGCGGCTGCTCGGCAAGCACGGCATCGCCGCCGGTCCTGACGCCGAGCTTGACGCATGAAGACGGGACAAGCTCACGCTTTCCAGGTGAATCGTAGCATCAGAACCTTCCGCTGGATATCTCGTTCGTCGACGAGCATGAGATCGTGAGTTCTACTCGATACCGACCATCGCATCTTCCTCGCAACAAGAACGTCATCAGGCGCGATGTGAAGAACTGCCACCCGCGCGCGAGCGTGCATATCGTGCAGGAGATCGTCGAGAAGTTCCGCGCCGGGGAAGAGGACGAGGTCGATTTCTGGATCAACAATGCCGCGCTTCATCTATGTCTGTACAAGGCCGTGCGCGCGAGGACGGCACCTTCCGCACCGTTCTCGAAAGTGATGAGGACTGCACGCGCATCCGTTCGCTTTGAAGATTCACGTACGCTTTTTGACCTGGGGAAGCGCAAAAGTAACGCAATCCTTTGCCCTGGCGAGCGGCCGTAGCGGAACGGAGTATACTATGCGCCTCGGCCCGATGCGGGACATGGGCGATCGAGAAAGGCATGTCGATGAGAATGAGCAGGCGCATCTCGCTGCCGCCTTCAGCAGATGGTCTTTCGCGCGGCCATGCCGCTCTTCCGTATCGCGAGCCGGAAATCGTCGCAGACGATGGAAGCGTCGCCGCCGCATGCGTGACGAGCACGTCGCGCGTGGTGCTTATCGTGACCGGGCCCCATATCGCGGCATCGGGCATGCTCGACGATCTGACGCATGCCCTTGAAAAGGCGCACGTTTCGTATCGCGTGTTCGACCAGTGGTTCCCAGCCGACCGTGGCGAACGTCGGACGCGACACCGGTACCATCACGACGCGCGCATTGCTCGCCGTCGGAGGTTCGCCCATGCGATTTGCGCGAAGCGACCGCCCGGTTTTGATCGCCGACGGTTCAACCTGTCGTGATGCGCGGAATCTCGTTTTTCCCGCCGTCCCGTTCCGCTTTGTCTGCGTTCGACCACCGGCGGGTCGAGCGACGACTGTCGCCGCCGTCGACCGATGAGGAAGCGTCTCAAATACGCCATCAGCGATTTCAGGCTCACCGAGTATGCGGTGCTCGATGCGAGGCTGACGGCTGCTTGCCGCGTCCGTCTCACCGCTCAGACGGGCATGGACGCCCTGACGCATGCCGGTCGAGGGCGTATATAGCCGCGGCACCACGCGCCGCACGCGTGCGATGTCCAAGAAGGCGTTTCCCTATCCACGGCAACCTCCGACGCGCAGCATACCACAGCGCCGCGGCGACCTTGGGCGCGCGATGCCATGCTGAAGGCATCCTACTGCGCCGGCGTCGCGTTCACGCGTTCGATGCGTGGGTACGTACGCCATGACCCACGCGCTCGGCGGGCGCTACGGCATTGCGCACGGGCTTTGCGAACGCGATCATCCTCGCACGTGCCGCGCGCGTACGGCCATGCGATCGATTCAAAGCTCGCGCGTCTCGCCAGGTTGCGGAATCGCCTCGCGACAGTGGCGGCTGCCGCCGCCGCCGCGGCGTTCATCGCCTGGATCGACGAGTAACGCTTCTATGGGAATGCGTACGTCGAAGGCGTGCGGAGATCGACATCCCCAGATGGCGCTTAATGCCGATCGAGGCTAGCCCCTTTTGTGCCGTGCCCGGTCATGGACGAGAAACACTGCGTCGGATGTTCTACGTCATCGCGCGGATCCGTGGTCGAGTAGGGCGTATTCCGGATCGAGCAGGCGCACCCATTCCCGTAGCTAGGCGCTCCATGCAAAAACAAGCCGGAAGGGTGGCATGAGTTTTTCGTCTGCAGGCGGCCATCACGAGGGCCCCCGTGCGGGAAGGGCTCCATGCGGCGGACCGGCTTGCCGCCGCGTCTCTCGTCGCGTCAGCTTCGGGCGGCGAACTTGCCGGCGACACGTCCACTCGTCATCGCGTTGCCCATGTTGTTTTCCGGCGGAGGGGCAGTTGTACGCGTTGCCGTACCGCTCCTTATGCAATTTCCGACAGCGAACAATCCGGGGATGACGGCGTTCTTCGACGCGGTGAGCACCTGGTAGTTGCCGTTGACGCACAGTCCGGCGAGGGTGCTGACCGGGCCGGCGTACAGGTTCGCGCTCTGCGTGTGACAATGTGAAGGCGCTTCGTCGATGGGAATGAGCAGATCGGCCTTCTTGCCGAAATCGGCATCCACGCCGTCGGCGCACATCTGGTTGTAGCGTTCGACGCTGGCCTTGGCCGCTTCGAGGGCATCGCCCGTGAGGCCGGCGTTGATCAGAAACTCTTCGACCGTCGAGCCGACGAAGATGTCGTTCATGAAAGGCATCGATCGGTTCGCGATCTCGAAGGCGCGGACCTGACGGTGCCGGCTGCAGGATCGGCGGATTCCATCTCCTGTTGGAATTCTTCGATGCCTTCAGGAAGCCCCAGTTCGGAGCTCCATGGTCGAGACCCCGCCTTCTGGATGTGCCTGCAGTACTTCTTGTCCATGATGGCGAGTTGCCGACCATGCCTGCGTCCTTGTTAATGGGCTGGCAGACGACTGCGCGAGCACGAGGCCTGCGCAGGATTCATCGCGAATCGCGCGCCGTTACAGATTGAGGAACAGGCGGGGTTTGAGCCCCAGGGGCCGAATGAGATCGAAGACGCCTGCGACGGGGCGCGGATAGCTTTCGATCGCTGCCGCCGTAGCAGCCGAGCTTGGCCGAACCGTCGCAATCGTATCGCCGGGGCCTCGCGCGCGACGCCATGGCGTTCGGCGTTCTCGGCGCACTCGGCCAGAGCTCCCAGACCATATCGGTGTTGGCTCGAGTCGCCGGTCGCGAGATGACGCCCTCCGCTGCTGCAGATGATCTGGTCGCCGTCTGCGTTCTTGCGATCACGCCGGTCACGGCGCCGGCGTCGTTCTGGGCAGGGACGACGGATTCATCCAGAACCAGGTCGCGCCCAGATCCTCAACGGCGTCTCGGCAGTATGTCTCTATCTCGGTAAGGCGGGAGACGCCGTCAGCCCCGCGCCTTGCAGACTGTTCGTTCAGCGGGTGCCGATGGTCTGCACGGTGGAGCCCTACATCTTATCCCTCGACCTCGAGGATAGCTCGAACCGTTCGGGGTATCGTAGGCGATCTGAACGATACGCTGGCCTCCGTCGCGGTCGGAGACCGGTGGAGGTATCGGGCACGATGGATGCGAGGTTGTCCATCATCACCCGGATTGCAGACGAAGGGCGGATGACCTCGGTGTTGCATCTGCGCGTTCGCGCGGCGGACGCCTCGTTGACGATCTCCTCGAGTCATAGGCCGAATCCCAGCTTGCGAGCAAGTCTGAATTATACGAGCGAGATATCGTCGCCGCGATAGACGATCTCGCGTCGTTATGGCGTTCGATGACGGCTACGCTCGCGCCTTTGCTGGGCGGCTGCAAGCGCGGCGGTTCCCGCGCTCCGCCTCCTACGACCACGACGTCGAACGATTTGGTGTCGGCGCTTGTCGCCGTCGGAACCGTCGGGGCAGCGCCGAGCCAGTCCTCGTCGCACATGTATCGGTCCGGGGCGCGCCGCGGAGACGCGGCACTGCGGCGCCGCCGCGGCGAGTGTCTCACCGTCGACGCGCAGCCGACGAGGCCGACGAACGCGCCGGCGGCTCCTGCGACAGTTTGCGCCTTTGAGGAAGTTCCCTGCGTGAAAGATCCGCAGTGCTCCTCCGCCGGTGCGAGATCGGCTCCGTGCGATACGACCGCACCCGCGCGACGCATGACCTCTCCGCCCAGCGATGGGCCTTTGCAGAGCAGGACGTACCGACGAGCATGGGGCGAAATGCGGCGCGGATAGCATGGCAGGCGTTGATTTATCGTTCATTTCTTCTCGACGTTTTGCGTAGATATGGCGAAATACCAGTTCAAAGAATCGTGGACGCCTGGGCGAACCATGCCGCCTTCGTGAGGATACAACAGCTTCGGATCGAGCGGAAGGGCAAGGATGGAAAACGCTGCGGAAGGATCGACGCGATTCCGCGCTGCGAGGCTGGTGCTCGTCATCGGGCTCGGCTGCTTCTTTTCTCGGTGCTCATCTGTTCCATGACCGTGACGCCGTTTCAGTCGTTTCCCAGCGTTTCCCTATGTCGTGGGTGTTCTGGGAATGCATCGTTGACCTGCATCGTTCTTTCTTGCGCTGCGTGGTGCGCAGCAAGCGCGTTCGGCGTGAACGTTTCAGGCGCGGCGGCGATCGCGGTGGCAGGTCCCTACAGCATCCTGTCCGCATGGCGTTCGCATTCGGCTCCCCTGCGGGCGTCGCAGCGTTCGCCAGTTCCCTTCGGGGTGGGAACGGGGCTGACATGCGCCCTGCGGCTCCATCGGCCTGGGAGTTCTCTAGACGCGGTGCCGCGTTCGGACTCGGCCTGCTAGCGCCGATGTTGCGTTTCAGCGCTCGCCTCGCTCGTGATCGGGTTTTCCATGCATACGGCGCCGCCTGCACTGCAACAGTCGTGCTCTCTGCGCCGCGTCACGCCGCCTCGACAGCTCTGACTTCTCGTCTGCGCGGCGATGCAGCCCGCTCGGATTCACGCCTATATGATTCCAGGCCGAGTCTTGCGTCATTCGCGTCGGTCGCATTCGATGCCGTGATCGGGCAGACACGCTTTTCACCGTTTATTCATGATGCGCCAAAACGTACTGTGGCCGTCAGGCCTGTTCGCGCCTCATCTCACCCAGCCGCTTCGTCAGCGTCGTGCGTCGTGGCCTCTTGTGCACGGCCGTTCGATGAAAGCGTCGCCATCACTGCGCGCGCGGTGTGTGGGCGACCGCGCTGCTTCTGATCTCGGTCGTTTCCTCGCGGCCGCAACGTTCTTTCGGCGTTCGGGATCGATAGCTGGCAACGGCCTTCAATACTCGTCGTATTCGCCTTCGCCGCAGTGCTGCGCATCCCGACGTCGTCGCCGTCGCGCATCGCAGAATTCCCGATACGACTTCATCTTCTCGTTCGTTCTCGCGATGTTTCCGGCCTCCATCGCCGGGCTCAGCACGGCGGAGTTCATTTCGAGCACGTATGTGTACGCGGTGTCAGTCGCGATCACCGCTAGTGTACGCGCAGCGATCGTGCTCAACAATACAGGAGGAAGGACACGAGGCCTGGCAGGCCTGCGGAGGCAGGCGCGATGGTCGCCTGAAAGCCGCGATGCTGGTTCCGGAACACGATGCGTCTCGCGGGCGTTTGCCGCGTGCTGCTGCGCCGCTTCAGGAAGAGCCGTGCGAAGCGGAAGGGGAGGAAGGCGGTCCGCGCAGACAAGCCCAGCCAGGAAGGGGCCCGGCGCGGACGTCGCGCACAGACGCGTGCGCGCCTATCTCGTCGGACAGTTGCGGCCTTGCGAGAGAGCGAGATACTCGCGCTGCTCGCCGACGGGCGGCAGCGACCTATATATCAGAGATGCCATTCATTTCGCCCAATACCGCACGGACCCGCCTCACTGGCATCTATCGCAAGCTCGGTGCGGCGTCGCGCACAACCAGCGCAGCTCGCCGATCAAGCGCGCGATGGGGAGGTGACGGAATCAGCGTCCTGAAACGTACATTCAGAACGGCTCCCTATGCGCGGACGGCTCTTCAGAATCATCTGAATAGCCTGGCTTGTGTAAAGCACGGGTATGTAAACTGCTCTAAATCAGATGAAATTGTCTTCAGGTCATGCAGTCCGCTCTATGCTTCTCGCAGAGGGCGGAGGAGGGTCTGCGGGGAGAAGAGGAAGAGGATGGATCATGGGACTGACGAGGAGGAGGTTCCTGGCGGGAGATCGCGCTCGGAGGAGCGGCGCCTCGCACAGCGCATGACCGATTTTGCGCGGCGACAGGATGCCAGACTGTCTTCCAGAACAGGACGCTCGGCCGGTCGGATTCAGCTGCTGAATCTGACCGAGACGTGCGATATCGTCGTAGTGGGATTCGGGCGCTGCTGGAATGAGCGCCGCCGCGCAGCGCTCGGAATCAGGCAAGGTCCATCATGCTCGAGAAGAGACGCCGCTGTCGGAAGGCTCCTCCAGGCTGCTCCGAGGTGGGCGGCGTCAACAGCTACGGCGTGCGCGAAGGCGGGTCTGCAGTTTCGACCACCGAACGGGTGTTCAGCGACGCGGGGTACCACATCGTTGATTCGCCGGATTCAGAAGTGTTCTGAGCGTTATATCGGAGCAATTCCGGCAGGGCATAAACCATACACTGGCTGCATAATGAGTGCGGCGTGAACTTCTATGCTGCCACCATCACCGCTCCGACATCGTAGCTACGTGGCATCCTGGGAGCCGATGCCGATGAAAATGTGCGCCGCATCGGAGATCGCTCATCGACGTCGCGCGGAGTGTAGCGAGGCATCAGTGGATATGCGCGCGCAGGCCTGCTGCCAGCGCTTATCGTCGAGGACGATTACCAATCAGGGCGATGTATTCACAGGAAACGCAGGATGGCGAAACGCACATCGCCGAGGCCGAGGCGGTCATTCACGGCGACCGGCGGCTTCACCAGCAGCAATCGGGAGATGATCGAGGTCGCAGCCCTTCCGATCGGGTTTGGAACTGGGGAAGCTGCGGACGACGGCGACGGCATCCGTTGGGCCCGTGCGCTTGGTGCCGGCTTTGCACTGTTCGGGCAATCTCATATTTCAGGTCGCGCGGTGACGCCAGGCGAGGCATGTTCCGCAAAGACCATGCGGGCTGGGTGTTTTCGTAGAGGAGCCTGCTCTGAGGTGAACCAAGACGGCGTGCGCTTCTTTGATGAGACCATGGCGGCCGATTTCTCGCGCGGATCGAATGCGATAGCCGCGCAGCAGCGTGCCTTCGATCATCGATCAGGCCTGTCTCGATCCAGATCGGCGATGTTGGCTGCTACCGGTGGGCCTCGAGATCCGTTGAGCGCTGCTGGCGGGCCAGCCGATGCCCATCGCGCGGGATAGCGTGACGAAGGCGGTCGGGGACGGCAAGGTATTTCAGGCCGACACGATCGAGGAACTTGCCCGATCGACTTGGATTGGATGCCGAGCGCCGCTTACGCGCAACTGTTGATGGTACAGTACACTGCGCAAGGCAACGGTATCGATCCGTCTACGGCACTCAGGAGCTGGCTGGGTTGGTTCCACGCGACGCCTCCGTTCTGTCATCCATCGAAGCGCGGCTTGCGGGTCTTCGTCCGTCGAAAGCGGCCTGCGAAGTCGATGAGACCTTCGAGTGCTCAGTACCGGTGAGGCCTATTGGTCGCCTGTATGCCACGCACCGCTATCGACGCAAGCTCTTATGCCGGACGACGACTGTGATGTTGGAATCTTCTCCGGCGCTCCAGCGGGGTTGGTGCATACGCGGAAAACATGCCCGCCAGGCACATTCTCCGGAGCGATGGCGCGAGTTCCGGATCATCTCCGCCATTGATTGTTGCTGCGTAAATAGCCCCTCTTCCCAGCCGCAGCGGAAGCGCCGTCTTCTAGAAGTCGATACCATGGATTTGGTTCCGTGTGCACGATGCTATAGTCCAGGCGTTGCGAAGAGATCAGAGCCTGTCAGAGCGGCACGCAGGCGGTTCGTGACGACCGCGCGGCCGCGCGGATGAATGCGCTCGAGAGCGAACTTCGGTGTCGGCTCCTCGATCGGGGTCGGCACACGGTTCTCACTCCCGCAGGCGAAAAACGGTGCTCAATCACGGCTCGAAGCATCCTCGATGCTTACGATCCAGGCGGTTTATGAAGGCGCAGCAGGTGGAGACGCAGATCGTCTGCGGAACCGTGCGGTTCGGTTAGCATGAAAAGCGCTCAGTGGCTCGGCGTTGCCGATATGGTCTCCGAATTCTGCAGAGCCATTCGGCTCGAGCATACGATCTGACCATTGATACGTGGACGAATTTTGCTTGGACGGGTCCGCACCGGAGAATCTCGATATCGCATTCATGCAGGAGTCTCCGGAGGTGGAAGGCGATGACGGTCTCCGCAGGCTGGGTTGCTCTGCAAGGCATATCGGTGGTGATGCCGTCGGATCATCGGCTGTGCCTGCGAACGGCTGGAAGCGTGGGCGATGTGCGTGGCGGAACGGCTGTTCAATGTACCTGGTCCAGAAATCTCCCCTCGAGTTCTTCGGCCGATTTTCAGGGATGCTGAGCGTGCGGCGTCAGAGATGAGAACTAGCGCCTGCGGTGAGCAGCCGATATGAGGGCGATCGCGTGGCGTTGGTGGCGCCGAGCAGCGCATGACCTGCATGCCACGCCCAGCGCCTTGTAATTTCCGGTTCCGTCGCGCCGGGTGCCGTTTGATCCGATCAATGAGGAACGCATATGCGTTGTGGCATCGTCTGGAACCGCGCGGCCATCGGCACTCATTGCCTCCGGAATTCGTCGCCGCCACCGCGGGAGGTGGTCGCGCTGAATTCCGGCGCACGTCTGCAGCCTCACTGATTCACCCATCTCTCTCACGCCGCGGGCCGACGCTCCCGAAGCCTATCCGTGCGATCGGCGCGCAGCCGTTTCGCCGAGTGTCTCGACGCGTTCAAATGCCGATGCATATGCATGTAAGCCTCGGGAAACTTCTCAGGAAATCCGGATAAAACAGTCGCGTTATACGCTTTTTGGAAGATGCTGTATGGAGCTCTCTTTGTATGAACTAATCAGCGGATTGAGATCAGCCCATGTCATTCAATCGAAGGTTCGGATGCTGCCTGTGCGAGCGGAAAGATGAGAGCGTAATAAAAATGCATATTTCATCCGAAATATGCATAAACGATACATTCTGAGTGTATATATACTGCTATTTTGACACGTAATCCAATATTTACAATACCTATCAGATGTATTTTTTTCATGATAATATCTTCGCGGCTGCAATGAAAAACGCGGAGCCTCACCGGGTTTTTCTCATGCATGCTACGTATCGAGATGTGCCGTGCAACGCTACGGAAAAGTAGGAGGAACCCATGGCTGGCGGGCTTCATGTCCACTAGCGAAATGGGTCGCCTGAAGAAGGTCTTGCTCCATCGTCCGGGAGAGGAACTGCTGACCTCCTCCCGATGATCTCGAGCGCCTGCTTTTCGACGATGTACCCTTCCAGTAGCACAAGCTGAGCATGACCGTTTCGCCGAAATCCTGCGCGAGCAGGCTACCGAGGTTCTCTACCTCGAGAAGCTGACCGCCGAGGCGCTTGATGCCGCGGGGTCGCGTGAGGAATTCACCAACCAATGGCTCGACGAGTCCGGCCTCCATGGCAAGAAGGCTCGCGCCGCCGTCAAGGAGTTCATGGACTCCATCGAAAGGCACCCAGGCCTTCGTCGAGAAGTGCATCGCGGGTATCCGCAAGAACGAGCTCGAGCTCCCCGCCGCGACTTCCTCGAACCTTCTTGTCGACCTTGTCGGCTTCGGTCAGGATTCTGCAACCGATCTCCTGATCAACCCCATGCCCAACACCTATTTCACGCGCGATCCCTTCGCGATCGTGGGCAAGGGCGTCACCTGAACACGCATGTTCTCGGTCACGCGCAATCGCGAGACGATCTTCGGCAAGTACATCTTCCGCGATCATCCCGATTACAACGAAGCCCCTCTGTGGTATCGCCGCAACGCCACGCACCACATCGAGGGCGGCGACGTCCTGAACATCAATGCGCATGCCGCGCCATCGGCATTTCGCAGCGCGCAGCAGCCGCCGCCATCGACGCCTGCTCAGACCCTGTTCTGGGATAGGGAGCTTGAATCTGAAATCGACACGATTTTACGCGTTCAACATCCCGGGTCTCCCGTACCTTGCATCTGGACACCGTCTTCACGCAGATCGACATTGATAAGTTCACCATCCACCCGGGCATCATGGGCACCTCCGGGTCTTCAGGATGACCAAGAAGGCGCCTCGAGGGCGATGTCAAGATCGAAGAGATGAACGACACCCTCGAGCATGTCCTGGCGAAGGCCATGGGGCTCGACGCCGTCAAGCTCATCCAGTGCGGCGGCGGCGATCCCGTCGCAGCTGCGCGCGAGCAGTGGAACGACGGCTCCAACACCCTGTGCGTCGCGCCTGGCACGATTTGCGTCTATCAGCGCAACTCCGTTACCAGCGAGGTCCTCGACAAAGAAGCCTCAACCTTCTGGTCGTTCCTTCGGCAGAGCTTTCCCGCGGCCGTGGCGGCCCGCGCTGCATGAAAACATGCCTTTTCGCTCGCGAAGATCTCTAGTCGAACGTCGGCATCGTTTCGGGCTCGCGAGCGCGCATGCGCTCCGGGCCCGGGATTCCTCGCGTTCCCCGCGTCCGACTTCCGGGTCGGACGCGGTCCTCGCCGTTCTTCGCGGCTTCAACGTTCATTGTCCGGATATACCGGACACGATCATCAGAAAGGATTATGCGATGGCTTCTCTGAAAAGCAGGTCGATAATCCCAAGGGCATCGGCTCTCATCGGCCTCGTGGGCTTCGTCGTCTCCTCCTGCATCGGTTCGGGCGTGCTTCGCCCTCACCGGGCAGCGCTCGCAAACGTCGCATCCCCGGGCGCTGCGCTCATTGCATGGGTCGTCTGCGGGCTCGGCTTCTGTTCCTCGCCCTTTCCCCACGAATCTCGGCTTTGCAAGCGCCCTGAGCTCGACAGCGCCGTCGCCTACGCCGAGGCCGAGCTTCGAGCCCGTGCACGGCTTCATCTCCGGCTGGGGCTACTGGCTGTCCGCCTGGCTCGGCAACGTCGGCTTCGGCACGATGCTCGCCCAGGTTCTCGGTTCCGACTACTGCCTCGGCGGGTTCATGCCGGGCGTCTTCTCGAGCGTCGAGACCGGCAACCCCACGCTTATCGGCGTGCTCGTCGTCTCCTTCTTCCTGTGGGGCCTGACCTACCTGGTCATCCGCGGCGTCGAAAGCGCTTCGGGCCTCAACGCGTTCGTCATGTTCGTGAAGATCGCTTCCATCCCTGATCTTCGTCGCGTTCGCCGCGTTCAGCTTCCAGGCCGGCGTCTTCACCGAAGACTTCTGGGGCACCCTGAGCCGTAACGCCACCGTCATGGCGACCACCGGCGTCGATCTCGGCGACGTTCCCACCCAGGTCATGAGCTGCATCCTGATCGCGATGTGGGTCTCATCGGCATCGAGGGCGCGTCGGTCATGTCGCGTCGCGCGAAGGTCAGTCCGAAATCGGCTCTGCCACCATCGTCGGTCTGCTCGTCCTGCTCGTTCTCTACATCGGCGCTTCCGTGCTTCCCTACGGCGTTCTTCCGTACGAAGAGCTATCCGCGCTCCCAAAGCCCGCCACGATTTCCGTCTTCGAAGCCATGGCTCCCGGTTGGGGCGGCACGTTCATCTCCGTCGCCATCATCGATCTCGGTTCTCGGTTCTTGGCTGTCCTTCACGATGCTTCCTGCCGAGACCTCTTCGATGCTCGCCAGCCGGCCTGCTCCCGAAGGCATGGGATAAGCGCAACGCCAACAACTCCCCGCAGATGTCCCTGATCATCGTCGGCGCCTGCTACGCAGATCTTCATCGTCATCGCGACGTTCGCGGCGGATGCGTACACGTTCGCCATCTCCATGCTGCACCGTGACCATCGTCATCCGTGGGCTTACGCCGCTGCGTACCAGGTCAAGCATTCGATCGAGAATCACGACATCGGCCAGTGCATCATCGGCGTGCTCGCGCTCGCCTTCCAGGTGTTCGGCGTCATCTTCACCGGTCTGCCGTTCCTGATGCTCGCCTGCCTCGGGTACGTTCCCGGCTGGTTCTTCTATAAGAAGGCCCGCGGCGAGAACGATGCGACCATGAGCAGGGTGAAATCACCATTGCCGTGATCCTGTCCGTCATCGGCATCATTTCCATCCGCGGACCTTCACCGGCTTCATCCCGGTTTTCTAGGACGAAGCAGCACTAGCGGTTCTAAGGGCGGGGAGCGGAGCGCTTCCCCGCCTTTTCCATATCTATCGGCGTGCCGCCGGTCGATAGGACATCCTGTCCGGCGGCGCGCCCCGTTTGCGAATCGGAGGCTGAAGCATGGAATTCAAGACCATCGGCTGCGAGGACTGGCTCAACGTCAACGAGCATGATGCGGTGTGGGACATCGCGCAGTCCACGATCTCGTCCCTTACGATGGGAGAGCTCCTTGCCCTGGACGGCAAGGACGGGGCGACGTTCTACGAGCGTTTGAACGACGAGAAGATGAACTACGGTTGGATCGAGGGTTCGGCGGAGTTCAAGGAAGAGGTCGCGAAGCTCTATAAGAAGGATCTGGACCCACGCAACATCCTGCAGACGAACGGATGCACGGGCGCGAATATGAACGCGCTGCTCGTGCTCGTGAAGCCGGGCGATCACGTCATCGCCGAGTGGCCGACCTATTCGCCTCTCTACGAGATTCCGCGCTCCCTCGGCGCCGAAGTCGAATACTGGGAACTCAAGGAAGAGCTCGACTGGGCGCCCGATATCGAGGACCTCAAGCGTCTCGTGCGTCCTGCACGCAAAGCTGATCTGCATCAACAACGCATCGAATCCCATCGGCACGGTTCTTTCGTCCGACATGCTCCGTCAGATCGCCGACGTGGCGGCGTCCGTCGGCGCCTACGTTCTGTGCGACGAGGTCTATCTTCCGATGGAGGATACCGACGCCTATGAATCGATGATCGATATCTACGACAAGGCCGTCGTCACCAATTCCGTTTCGAAGACCTATTCGGTTCCTGCGGCGCGCATCGGTTGGGTCATCGGTCCTGACGACGTGTCCGATGCCATCCGTGTCCTGCGTGATTACTCCGATGATCTGCGGCGTGTTCAACGATGCGCTTGCGACCTATGTCCTGCGCAATCGCGAGGCGATCCTCGAGCGCAACAGGAAGATCATCTTCGAGAATCGCGCCATCGCGCAGCATGGGTCGATTCCGCAGCCGCGTCTCCTCGGGTGCGCCTAAGGGCGTATCAACGTCGTTCATCCGCTCGACATCCCGATATCCGACGAAGAGTTCTGCTTTGAAAGCTTTTGCACGAGCGCGGCGTGCTGCTGATTCCCGGCAACCGCTTCGAGCTTCCCTGCGGCGCGCGTCTCGGCTATTGCGCCGATACGGAGGTTCTGAAGAAGGGCTTGGAGCTTCTTGGAGAGGCGCTTGCGGAATTCGACGCTTGATCGCTAGTGCGCGGCGCGACGCGCATCGACGATGTTCACGAGCTCCTGCTTCGAATGGATGCGCAGCTTGTGATAGATGCTCTTGACGCGCGCGCACCGTGTTATCCGAAACGACGAGCTTGCGGGCGATGCCGTTGCGCGGTATGTCCCTGCGCGAGCAGCACGAGCACCTCTTCCTCACGGGAGGTCAAATCGTGCGTACGAGCGATATCCGCACAGATGCCGAGCAGCGGATCTGCGACCGTGCCGGGCATGGCCGCATGCGGCGCATCGCCCTCGGCGCACCCGAGCTCGTCGGGCGTCTTGCTGAACGGAGTGGGCGCACCGACGAGCATCGCCGTCGCGATGACGACGAGCACGAGCGAGCATGCCGTGATGGCGTTCGCGGTCAGCGCTGCGGTTCCGAAGACGAACGACGTGACTTGGGCGGTTACCGCGCCTGCAGCGAGAGCGGTCTGCGCAAGCGCCCAGCAGACCGCAAAGCCGAGCGTGCGTCCATCGGACGGCGTGCGCCATACCAGATCGACCATCGCGAGGAACAGGGAAGGTCGGGACGATCCACCAGAGCGAGAAGGTGATGCTCGGAGCCACGTCGAGAACAGCGTGTCGAAGAGCATATGCAGGAGGAAGAGCGCGGCAAGCAGCGGGCTTATGATCTGGCTCAGCGTGCCGAGCCCGAATTTCTCTTGCCGAACGGCGAAGGCGACGAGCAGCAGGCACCCGCCTATGACGCATGCCGGCCCGAATCCGGCGATGCAGGCCTGCTCCCCGAATCCACCGGAGGCGTATTAAAAACCCTGATACGCCGAAGGTGATGCCGAACACGAAGGCATAGACGAGGTGGGCTCCGACGAAGCGACGGAAGGGACGGACGGTTGCTCCATGCGAACGGTTCGACACTTCGACCCTCCCTCGGTCGATCGCCAGCCAGGCGTCATCCGTCGCACGTGGTCGCGCCTCTGCGGCCCCTTCGATGCCTCTCTGCTTGCGAACTGGGAAACGTATCAATCAAGAAAAATAGAATATTTTGAACCTCAGGGCGGTGGCCCCGATGGGAAAGATCGCCTTTGATTCCATCCCAGTTTACATTCCATGCGCCCTGCCCGATCGGGCGCATGGGACAAGAAGGATCATGAGAGGGAGATGTCGAAGCTAATTCGCGTGAACTTCCCTTTGCGGGTGCCGCACGGAGCTGTAAGGGCGCGCCGCGCTTGCTGGCAGCCCGAAGCAGGCGAGGTGCAGCCAGGTTCCGCCCAGTCCGGCGCCGCCGAACGCACGACGGACAGGCCGGGCGACTGGCTGGGAGGCCCGCCGTCGATGAATCGAAGATCGTGAACGAATACGAGTTCGATGTCGTGGTCCTGGCGGCGGCATTCCGGCCTCATGGCCGCATGCGGCGCGGTCGACGAGGGCGCCGCCGTCGGCGTCGTCGAGATGCAGCCCTGGTCGAGCCATGTCGACCCGGACGGAACCGGAACGAACATGGCAGGATGGTACGGCGAGTGATATCGGCCATGTGAATTCGACATCTCTCATCAAGCGCGGCTTCGGCCCGCGTTCAACACCGGAGAGATCGCCGTGAGTTCTGCAAGCGCGCCGGAGGCCGCGTCAATCCCGATGATCGTCCGCGCCTTCGTGCAGAATTCAGGCGCCATGGTGAACCGATACAAGGGAGATCTACGACAGCTACGAGGCCGGGACCGCAAGCAAGGCCGATGACAGCAACGTATCTGAAAGGCACGATGGTGGTCCTTCCGGATCAGATGCCCGATGAGGGATTCTCGATGTCGAACATAAACCGATCACCCGCCTGCAACACCCAAGCTGCCTGGAGCGGCGCCGATGTCGGGCTATCCGATCGAGTGCGGCGGCTACAGACCCGGCCGTGCAACATCCTAGTTCTACGGCCATCAGGGCAACAACACATCGAATTCGTGCATAAGCACATCAAGGTCAGGCACACGCAGGAGAACGGCGCGCAGTGGTTCTCGAGCACGGTGGGCATCGTGCTCGAGCAGAACGAACCATGACGTCACCGGCCGACGTAGAAGGGGCCTGACGGCAGGCGTCAAGGCGCGTAAGGGCGTCATTTCCGCGGCTGGCGATTTATCGGCGATCCCGCCATGTGCTGGGCGTTGCTCAATGAAGGCATGTGAATGGCTGAGAGGGCGGTTCGACCAAAGACGACTGACCCAGAGCGGCTTCGCGCCGGCACCGCCATAAGATACGCTGGGCGGGCGGCATGATCGAGCCGACCCCGCGCGGCTGGATGAGCACGGCAGGCGCCAGCGGCCCAGCGGGGCACGGCGCCCGCGTACATGGCCACGCCACGGCGCGCTTCTGCAACGAGGGGGCCATTCCTCAGCTCGGTCCGGTGGGGTTGTGCCAGCTGGCAGGCCTTGCCTGTTGGGCGTCCGATGCCAACTGGAAGCAGACCGTCGGCAGGCGCCCTCGACCACGGCGCGCCCAACTTCGGCATGGACGATCATGGCTGATCGGCTTGAATCCGAGATGGCGGCTGTCGAGGTCGGCTCCACGCGGCACAATGGAGTCGGAGTCGCGGTTTGGCGGAGCGCAAGATGATGAAGAGCGCTCGTTCGCCGCGAACACGCCTCGACGAGCTTGCCGGGCTTTGGGGCTCATGATGCGGCCAAGATGTTCGTCAAGCACTGAACGCTACAACGAGTTGTGCGCCTGCAGACGGCGATACCGACTACGGCAAGGACAAGGCCTAAGAGGGTTCCCCATAGATACGCCGCCTTTCTACGGCGGGACGGCCGAGCTGTCCCATACCGCGCTGATGATGGTGACCATGTCCGGACTCGTCACCGATGAGACGTAGAACGTGCTGCGCCAGGCGGACTGGACGCTGACCGCGGCCTCTACGCTGCTCGGGAATTGCTCTGGGCGGCCGCTACGGCTTGGCACAGCACGCCGTTCGCCGGTAACTCGATCGGCATGGCCAGACGCATGGATGGCTGCCGGAAAGACGGTGGCCCACCTCTAGCGTATCTTCGCATGGCACGCGCCGTTTGGTTCTCCTCCGCCGCCGGACGGCGCGCTGCCTTCATGGCGCAGAGCGCCGAACATGCATGCAATGGTCGGCAAGGATGAAGGCGATGGACGACAGCCGCTATGGCCCGAGCGACGCTTTCGCTCAATATCCCGTTCCGATGAAGAATCGGCGCGCGAGCTTGCAGGCTATCGCGCGTCGTACAGGACGCGGCGGCGAGAGCGCCTATCCTCGATGCGCTCGAGGCGGAGATGGTCGCATCGGCGCGCTGCGATTTCGGACGGTGACGTTCGAGGCGCTGCGGGTCGTCAGCCTGAGTATCATGAACGGCGACCGCCTGGCCGCATCAGGCGGCGGAAAGCGCCGCGGGCTTCCCCGGCGCATGGGTGCGAAGTCGCGTGAGGCGCTGCCCCAGACCGTGCACCGCAAGCCTGGACCGATGGTCCCAGGCGGGCGGTGATGTGTCGCTGCGCGCGGAAGCGTGCACGAACGCGAGTTCGCTGCAATCGGCAGCGACCTACGATGCGGATGCCGTGCGAAACGCCGTGCCTTTTCCTCGACAGGTTCCATGTCGATACCCCTCGAGGTCGTCATCGTCGTCGGCATTCCTGGGCAAACGCCTCAGAGCCTCCGTCGAGACGCTGCGCGCGCGTGCGTGAGGCTTCGAGTCGAAACGCGATTCGCATCGAGCCGTATCGAGGCGCGATCATAGGATCGGGCGCTCGACGAAACGCTACGGCGCATGCCGCGGACATCGACGACGCATCCCTGCTCTTCGATGCCGCGCGTGATTTTCTCGCAGGCCAAGGGTTCGCGCATCGGTCATGCGACCTGTTCGTGCGAACCGGGGCGCGAAGCGCGTTCGATGATGCACGGCTTCAAGGCTGCGACTTCTTCGAGCTCGGGCTGGATGCCGGACCGTCGCCGACGGTTTTTCTCTGCCGTTCGACGTCGGATTATGCGACGTATGTCGACTGCTCCACGTCGCCGGACGCCGTATTCGATCGTATCGTCGAAGAAGACGACCGGGCGCGTCGTCTCCGGCTTGCCTGCTGTCGGCTCGGTGCGCTCGAGCGCGTGCCGTTCGATGCGCACGATCCCGATGCCGAGGCCTTCTTCGCGTCTCTCGAGTCCATGGGACTTGCAAAGCGCAAGGACGGGGACGTATCGCTGACCTCCGCAGGGATGCTGTTCTGGCCTTTGATTCCCCAACCCATGCAGGGATAGGTTTGCGCGCGTCTCGGGGCACTGATTCCCTCGTGTCCCGCAAAACATGGCGTACAATACAATTGTTTAAAACTATTAAAAGGGGGCATGCGCTGCCGTATCGATGCCGACGGCGCGCCTGCATGGCGCGTGCGCAGGGAACATAGCGTGCGCGCAGGGAAACGAGGTCATATGCGCGTATTCGGCTATCTGAGGCATTCGATTTCGGCCGTGCTCGCCATCGCCGCGCTGCTCATCGTAGCAAGCGTTCGCCGATCTGTCCCTGCCTGCTCTGACGTCGGACATCATCGACGTCGGCATCCAACAGTCCGGCATCGAGGACGCGAGCCCGACCGAGATGCGCGATTCGACCCGCAGCTTCGCCACGATGCTCGCAAGCGAGGACGATGAAGCCCTGATCGAATCCTCGTATGACGAAACCGATGCAGGAACCTGGGAACTTAACGCGTACGGCCGCGCGCACCGCGCCGATCTCGACGACGCCCTGAGCCTTCCCTCTGCTCGTCGTCTCGATGGCGAAGGGCGGCTCCGTCGCAGGGCTCGACGCCGATCAGCTTGCCCGGATGCGCGAGGCCCTACGATGCGGGCGCTTTGACGAAGGGGGACATCCAGAACGCCATGGAGCAGGCGGCCGATGCGGCCGGCGGCGGCGATGCCCGCCTTTCGCAGCTCGCCGATCTGGATGACGATGCATTCACCCAGGTCGTTAGACAGCAGGGCCTCCAGGCGGCCATCGCCGAGTATCGGGCGCTCGGGTATGATATCTATGCGATGCAGATGGACGCGCTCGTCTCGATCGGCGCGCGCATGCTCGGCATGACCACGCCGTCATGGTGATCGCCTCGGTATTCGTCGCCCTCATCGCATCGCTGCACGGCCGCGAAAGATCGCACGCGATGTGCGCAGCGCCCTGTTCAAGAAGGTCGTTTCGTTCTCGGATGCCGAAATCGACCGTTTCTCCGCCGCGTCGCTCATCACGCGCGGCATGAACGACATCCAACAAATCCAGATGGTGCTCGTCATCGTGCTGCGCATGGTGCTCTATGCGCCGATCCTCGCAATCGGCGGCATCGTCATGGTTTCCCGCACGAATCTTGCCATGAGCTGGATCATCGTGCTTGCCGTCGTCGTCATCGCCGTGATGTCTCCATAATCCTTGCGATCGCCATGCCCAGTTCCGCCGCATGCAGAAGCTCATCGATCGCGTGAACCTCGTCGCGCGCGAGATGCTTTCGGCATTCTGGTCGTGAGGGCGTTCGGACGGCGTGCATACGAAGAGGAACGATTCGCTGCGGCATCAGGGCGAGCTGCGCGATGCGCAGCTGTTCATGAATCGGACGATGGCGCTGCTTCAGCCGGCGATCATGCTCGTCATGAACGCCGTTTCGGTTTTGATCGTGTGGGTGGGAGGATCGTGCATCGACGACGGCACCATCCAGACCGGTGACATGATCGCGTTCATCACGTATTCCATGGTCATCATCATGTCGTTCATGATGATCGGCATCGTCTTCATCTTCCTGCCGAGGGCCGATGTAGCGGCCCAGCGCGTCAACGAGGTGCTCGAGACGGTTCCGGCCATCGTCGATCCTGTGCAGCCGCATCGCCCGTTCGATGCGGGAGAGGCCGAAGCGTCCTGCCGCTCGTCCGCGTCGGGACGGGCATCCGCGTCCTCCGATGGCGAGTCCCTCGCCAAGGCATCGTTTCGAAGACGGGTTCACGCGCATGCATCCTCTACGCTCGATCGCCTCGGCGGTGCACGCATCGAATTCGACGATGTCTCCTTTTCCTATGGCGACGATGCCGAACCCGCGCTCGAGCATGTGTCGTTCGTTGCGGAGCCCGGCCGAACGCTTGCCATCATCGGCTCGACCGGATCGGGCAAGTCGACCGTCCTCAAGCTGATAGAACGCTTCTACGATGCGACGTCCGGATCCGTCCGGGTGGACGGCATCGACGTGCGCGATATAGCACAGGGCCGATCTGCGCGCTCAGCTCGGATACGTTCCGCAGAAGGCGTTTCTCTTCGCGGGGACCATCGCGAGCAACGTGTCGTTCGCCGACGAATCCCATGTCGGCCGACAGGACGTCGTTCGCCCTGGACGTCGCTCAGGGCGTCCGATTTCGTCGCGTCAGGAAGAGGGCGTCGATTCGTCCGCGTGAGCCAAGGCGGCGCGAACGTGTCGGGCGGCCAGCGCCAGCGATCTCGCCATCGCCCGCGCGATCGCGGCGGATGCGCGCGCCTACCTGTTCGACGACAGCTTCTCCGCCCTTGACTGACCGATGCCGCGGTGCGGCGTGCTCTCGGCGAAGCCCTCAGGGAACGCGACGGTCATCATCGTCGCCCAGCGTATCGCCACCATCAGGGACGCCGATCGGATCGTCGTCCTTGACGACAGGCCGCGTCGTGGGGATGGGCACTCATCGAGAGCTCCTGAGGATCTGCTCCGCATATGGAAATCGCATCCTCAGCTTTCGACGAGAGCTCGGAAGGGGCGTGCGTGATGGCGGACAGGGCAGGGATCCTTCGCGGAAGAACCGGAGGGCTTTCGCCCGCGCGGTCCCAAGCCGCCCTCATCCAAGGCGAGCGGGCCGTCGATTTCAAAAGGCACGATGCGCAAAGCTTGCGCGCTTCATGGGTCGTTCAAGATCCAGATAGTCGTCCTCGTCGTTTTCGCCATAGGATCGACCGTCTTCAGCATCGTCGGCCCGCGCGTCCTTTCCACGGCGACGACCGAGGCTTTCGACGGCATCGCCGCCAAGATCGCCGGGACGGGCGGCATCGATTTCAAGCGGTCGCGCGCATCCTGGTCACGACGCTCGCGCTCTATCTCGTGTCGGCCGCCTGCTCGTTCGTGCAGAGCTGGCTCATGGCCTATGTGTCGCAGCAGACGGCCTTCGAGATGCGCCGCCGCATCTCCGAGAAGATCGGCCGCATGACGCTTTCATCCATCGAGAAGCGCACCGCAGGCGACATCCTTTCGCGCATCACCAACGACGTCGACACGGCGGACAGAGCCTCAACCAGGGCCCTGACGCAGCTTATCACGTCGACGGTCACGGTCGTGGGCGTGCTTGCGATGATGCTGTCCATCAACGTTCCCCATGACGCTCGTGGCGATGCTTGTCATCCCCGTATCGGGGCTGTTCGTCTCGCAGCTCGTGAAACGTTCGCAGAAGTACTTCAAGGCCCAGCAGGACAGCCTCGGCGATATCGACGCTCGGATCGAGGAGACGTTCTCCGGGCCATGAGATCGTGCGCGCCTTCAACCGTCAGGGGCAAGGAGGTCGAAGAGTTCGACCGCACCAACGCCGTGCTCTATGCCTCGGCATGGAAATCCCAGTTCATCTCTGGGCTCATGATGCCGGTCATGAACTTCGTCGCGAATCTCGGGTACGTGGTCGTCGCGGTGTTCGGCGCGTATCTCAAGATTCGCGGCGTCATCACGGTCGGCGACATCCAGGCGTTCATCCAGTACGTCAGGAACTTCACGCAGCCGATCACCCAGCTTGCGCAGGTCGCGAACGTGCTGCAGCAGATGGCGGCCTGCGCCGAGCGCGTTTTCCGAGTTCACTGAGGCCGACGAAGCCGCAAACGCCGTGCCGTGCGCCTCGTCGAGCGATATCGCGGGCGACGTTGCCTTCGATCACGTGCGCTTTCGGCTACGATCCCGCCCGCCCCGTCATTGCCGACTTCTCGGCTCGGATCAAGGTCGGTCAGACCGTCGCCATCGTGGGGCCGACGGGCGCGGGGAAGACCACGATCGTGAAGCTGCTCATGCGCTTCTACGACGTCCAGGGGGGATCGATCCGCCTGAGCGGGCATGACGTGCGCGATTTCGATCGCGAGGACCTACGGTCGGCCTTCGGCATGGTGCTCCAGGACGCCTGGCTGTTCAACGGCACGATCGCGAGAACATCCGTTACGGCCGCCTCGACGCGACCGACGAGGGAAGTCGAGGCGGCGGCCCGAGCGGCGCATGCGGATCGTTTCGTCCGCACGTTGCCGCACGGCTACGACACCGTCATCAACGAGGGCGGCGAGCAACATCTCGTCCGGCCAGCGCCAGCTGCTCACCATCGCGCGCGCGATCCTCGCGGATCGGTCGATCCTCGTGCTCGACGAGGCGACGAGCTCGGTCGATACGCGCACCGAAGAGCGCATCCAGAAAGCGATGGACAACCCTCATGGCGGGGCGGACGGCGTTCGTCATCGCGCATCGCCTCTCCACGATCCGTTCGGCGGATCTGGTCCTCGTCATCGACCGCGGCGATGTCGTCGAGCAGGGCACGCCAGCTCCCCTCTGGTCGAAAGGCGGGTTCTACGCCGATCTCTACAATGCGCAGTTCGAGGGATGCGACGACGCGATCGAATCCGGGGCGCGATAGGGAACCCCGCGCCTGCGATGGTAGAATGCGGGGGGTCAGGACCCGCTGCGACGGGGTCGCACGCCTGCCCTTCACGGGCCGTAGCACGAAGGAGATCTATGAGCTTCAACCTGTACGGACTCACCACGCAGACGCGTTCCGTCACCCAGAGCGTCGGGAGTTCGATGTCCTCGAATACGAACGCGACCCCTCCGTCAGCCATTTTCAACGCTCAGAACGAATATTTCATGGGTCAAGATGCGCATGGCGCAAGCGCCAGAGTCGTCGCCAACCTTGCCGGCGACGGCCGCGACCTGATCACCCAGGCGGGCGCTATGCAGGGTCATCCTCGGTTCCGTCGAGGCCACGACCGACATCAAGGGCGCAGGCAGGCTTCTGGAAGAGCATGGCGCGCGGCACGGTCACCAGCGAAAGCGCCATCAAGCCTCGCTATACCGGGCACGGGCACCGTCATCTTGGAGCCGACGTACAAGTTCATCCTCCTCCACGACCTCAAGGCGAACTGGGGCGGCGGCGTGGTCGTCGAGGACGGCATGTTCCTCGCCTCTATGGGCAACGTCGAATCCAAGGCCGTCATGCGCTCCAACGTATCGTCTGCCGTGGCCGGCGGCGAGGGCCTGTTCAGCCTCGGTCTCTACGGCGACGGCGTCGTCGCCCTCAGCCCGTCCCGCAGGAAGAGCTCATCACGATCGATCTCGACAACGACGTCGTGAAGATCGACGGATCCATGGCCGTCGCCTGGTCTCCGAGCCTCCAGTTCACGGTCGAGCGCACGACCAAATCGCTCATCGGATCCGCGGCGAGCGGCGAAGGCCTCGTGAACGTCTATCGCGGCACCGGCCGCGTGCTCATGTGCCCGACGTCTCCCACGGGATCGATCGCGGCGACGCTCCTGTCTTCCGGGGAATAGGGAACGGTTCATGCGATTCCCTTGCGGATCGCTTTGTCGGCGCACCGTTCTTGAACATGCATGAACATCCCGCGAAAAGCCTCTTTCGGGAGGCTTTCGTCCCGGTGCGAGTAAGCGTTCGGAAATATATTTCTTACAGATTCGAATAACGGCGGCATCTTGAACTTTTGAAAGTTCAAGATGCCTATAATCCATCGACTATGGATATCATACGTGTACTGAACTCAATCGATGCAACCGTGTGGGGCCCTGCGATGATCGTTCTGCTTCTTGGAACGCATCTGTTCATGACCGTCCGCACCGGTTTCATCCAGCGCAAGCTTCCTCTCGCCATCAAGATGTCGGTGACCGACGACGATGGGGCCGAAGGAGACGTCAGCCAATTCGAGGCCCTGGCCACGGCGCTTGCAGGCACCATCGGCACCGGATCGATCGTCGGCGTGGCGACCGCCGTCCTCGCAGGCGGCCCGGGCGCCGTCTTCTGGATGTGGCTCACCGGCGTCTTCGGCATGGCCACCAAGTACTCCGAGGTCTATGCTTCGGTCAAGTATCGTGTGAAGGATTCCGGCGGAGAGATGCTCGGCGGCGCCATGTACGCATGGGAGCGCGCGTTCAAGCGCGCCGATGGGACGACGCCTTGGTGGGCGAAGCTCGGAGCCGTCCTATTCTGCGTTTTCGCCGTCATCGCGACGCTCGGCACCGGTTCCGCCGTGCAGTCCGCGGCCATGACGGGCATCATCGAATCCAACTTCCCCGATCTGCCCGCCTGGGGCATCGGGCTTGCCATCGCCGTCTCGGTCGCGCTCGTCATCTTCGGCGGCGTTCGGTCCATCTCCAGGTGTGCGAGAAGCTCGTGCCCGTGATGGCCGTCGCCTACGTCGGCGGCTGCCTCGTCATGCTCGCGTGGAACGCGCCTATATCGGCGATGCGTTCGTGACCATCATCGAATGCGCGTTCACGTCAAGGCCGCGTTCGGCGGCGCCGTGGTCGAGCATCGCGATCGCGCTGCAGTTCGGCTGCGCGCGCGGCCTGTTCTCCAACGAATCGGGCCTCGGCACCCGCGCCGATCGTCGCCGCCGCCGCCGCGACCAAGAACCCTGCCCGCCAGGCGCTCATCGCCATGACCGGCACGTTCTGGTCGACGGTCGTCATCTGCCTCATCACGGGCGTCGGGTCGTCTCGGCCCTTGCTCGCGCATCCCGAGATCATGGCCGCGGGATCCATCTCCGAAGGCGCCGCGCTCGTGAGCGCCGCCTTCTCACGCTGCCCTACGTCGGCACACCGGTGCTGGTGCTCGGCATGGTGTCGTTCGCCTATTCGACGATTCTCGGCTGGAGCTACTACGGCAACCGCTGCATCACCTACCTCTTCGGCCGCAAAGGCCATCCGTCCCTATCAGATCGTGTACGTGATCGTCGGGTTCCTGGGCGCCATCGGCGTCGGCGATGTCGTCTGGACCATCTCCGATATCGGCAACGCGTTCATGGCCGTTCCGAATATCATCATGGTGCTGGCCCTGTCCGCGCTCATCGCCAAGGAGACCAGGCACTACATCTACGACGGCAATCTCGACGAGGCCCTGCGAAGACGAGATCCCCTCAGAAAGCAAGTAGGCCATGCTCGACGATCAGGACAACGCCGTCATCGACCAGGTCGCGCGCGTCGCGATCGAACATCCCGGCCAGCGCCCTGATCGCCGCCTTCGATTTCGACGGCACCGCGATCCAGGGAATTCCCCGTGCTTCTCGTGCGCTACCTCCAGAAGCGCGGCATGCTCGGCAAACGCGTCATCGGCAAGATCCTCGCGTGGGCGGCGGCCTACAAGCTGCGCCTTCCTCAGAACGAGGCGTGGGTGCGCGGACTCGTGTTCACCGCGTTCGAGGGGCGCGCGCGCGAAGAGGTCGATGCGTTTTTACGCGATTTCTACGACGAGGTCATCGAAGGGCAGAAGCGTTTCCGTCCGCAGGCCGCCGGCGTCATGGAGGAGCTGCGCGCGATCGGCGCGGAGGTCGTCATCGTCTCGGCGACGTTCGACCCGATCGTGCAGCGCGCGCGTGAGGAGCGCGGCTTCGACGCCTGCATCTGCACCCGCATGGAAGTCGATCGGCGGGGCCTGTACACGACGCGCGTCGACGGTCCGTGCATCGAAGGCATCCATAAGGTCCGTTCGCTGCGCGCCTACGCTCAGGCGCGCTATGGGGAGGAAGTGGCGTCTCGCCGCGGCGTTCGGAGACCATCATTCCGACATCTCTCTGCTGCCGCCGCCGACAACGCCTTTGCCGTCTCTCCGGACAACCCGCTCGAACGGGAGGCGAAGCGCCGCGGATGGAACGTCCTCGACTGGACCTGCCCGGTGGAGAAATGACGTTTCGCGGCGCGCCTGCCTACGCTGCGTCTGCGGCGAAGCTCATGCCGATGCTCTCGAAATACACCGCATACGGATGCGAAAGGTCGTCGTAGGCGTACGCCGCGCACGCTTCGTCGTCGCGCGCATCGTCGTCGGTCGCGATGCCGTCGCCGATCTTTTCGCCGACAAGCGCCTCGTCGGCGATGACCGTCGTTCCGTTTTCCGATATCGCAAGCGTCAGCCTTGTGCCGTCTTCGAGTTCGATGGCGTCGAGCGCGCCGGGCTGCCCGCGTCGGTCTCGACGCTCGGCTTCAAACGCGCGTCGTCCGGGGTGTTCGCGGTCTTCTGGTCGGTGATCTGCGTGGGCGCTTCCGCTTCGGTCGCGCCGGTGAAGGTGTGCATGAAGGCGGCGACGAAGCAGACGACGACGATGATGGCGACGACGGGCGCTGCAAGCGCGATGAACGGGTGCGCTTCGCGCGCGTCGTAGGCGACGCTTCCGTCGGGAAGCGTGCGTCCCGAGGCGATGCGCTGCGGTTCCTCTGCGCATCGGGCATGGCCTGCGGCATCCTTTTTCAGATGCGCGGCCGAGCGTATCGTTGCGCGTGGATGCCCTTCGCCGTTCTGCGTGCCTCGTTCATGGAGCCTCCTTCGCGCAGGATGCGGCCTCGTCGCGATCTGTCGCGCCGAGCGCCGATCGCTTCGTCTTCGCGCTTCAAAGCATACCGTGCTTCGCTTCGATTCAAGGAATCATCATGTCGTCCACCGGCTGCGTATGCCGCATCCGCCATGCGTGCGCAGTGCGTGTGCATGGGCGGGTTTTGTTGTGAGCGCTGCGGTAACCGTATAAAATGATCTGCCAAGCGAGTTACGACCATCGAAGGGGCTGGTGAGAATGTTCGACAGGCATCATGACGATATGAATTTCGCGAATCATTCGAACGATCCCGCCGAAGCGCCGCGGACCGCCGCCGACTATCTCGCCCAGGCGCGCGCTGCGAAGGCCGTGAACCCCGAGCTTGCGATGCATCTGTATCTGGGCGCCTACGAAGCGCTCGTCGCAGAATCCCCCTCGTGCCCGACGACGCGCTCGAGGCGCTGCGCGAGGCGTGGAATCTCGCATGCAGTCTCAAGGAGCGCTCCATCGCGGAATACGCCTACGACAAGCTCGAGCCGCACCTGAGCGATGCCGAACTCGAAGATTGCAACGCCATGCTGCAAGAGCTCGCCTTCGATAAGGCGACGGAATTCGGCTTCTCGCGCGACGAGCTCGAGCGCATCTCCGACATCATCTCCGGCACTCTCGGGGAAGCGGTCGATCTCGAGCGTCTCCGCGCTTTCGTTGCCCGACGGGGCGGTGGAAGCCATGGCCGAGGGGCTCGCACGCCTTGCCGAGGCGGCGGACGAACATGCCATGCGCGGCGAAGACGGCTCTGCGACCGGAATGCGCAGACATCCGATCTGTCCGCCGCGACGGCTGTCAGCCCAGACGGTTCGCGCATGCCGGCCGATGGCGCGTCGCAGCCGGGAAGGATCGGCGTCCGATGAATCCGCAGCGAGGGCCGTCGCGTCCCAAGGTGAAGATCATCGCCGCCAAGGCGGCTCTTCCCGCAAAGGGTCTTCCCCGAAGGCGGGTCAGCCGAACCCAGGCATCCCAATTTCTCCGATCTCGTCGGATACGACGGCATCATCGAAGACGTTCGGTCCCTCGGCATAGGCATCGAACACGATGAGGGCGTATCAAGAGATCATGGGCATGCTGCGCGAATGCCACAGGGCTCGACGGGCTTTCCGCGGTCGGCTCGATCGTCCTGCGGGCTTCCGCCCGCTCCGATGCGGCGGAATTCATGGAAGCCGCCGCCAACGAGGTCGGCCTTCCTGCCATGCGGATGCGCATCAAAAGCGGTTCGCAAGGCTTTCCTGTGCTTTCGTTCACGGTCTCGGCCGATCGCTCCCCGCGTTTCGCGCCCGGCCGGATGACCGTGGAATCGCCGAGCGTCCTCATACTCGAGGACATCGACCTATGGCTCGCCCCGATGGAAGAGCCATGGCTTCCTCCGACGACGACGCCGAGCATTCTCTGCCTATGCCCATGCAGATCGCCTATCAGACGCTCATGTGGCTGCGCGCCGCGATCGAGGCCGGACGTTCACGTGTTCGCCTCCATCGGCGGCGAGACGAACGATTCCGGCTTTCTGTACGACCTTCTCGAGCCTATCGACGTCATCGATATCTATCTGCCCGACGAGTCGGAGCGGCGCCGTATCTGGCGCGCCATCGCGCAACGCCACCCGTCCATCCGCGGGCTCGACTTCGGCAGCCTGACGCGGATGTCGCGCAACCTGCGCGAACCGATATCGTCATGGCCGCGCGCGAAGCGCTCGAAGACGCGTATCGGCGGGGCATGCGCGCGCCGCTATATCCCGGTGACCCAGGCGATGATGTACGAGCATCTGGCGAGTTTCCAGCCGCTCGACTCCGTCGAATACCGCCAGATGGAATCGGCCGTCCTGCATGAATTCCGCGACGAGATCGCCGCATTGGAGCAGGAGGTCGGACGAACGTCCGAGACGGCTTCGGATCCGATCAGGCAGGGGCTCCGACCGAGGGCTCTAAGGGCCGGCGGCCGTACGCACCGACAGAGCGCGTCGCCTTCGACGTGGGAAGACGGCGCGCACGATGGCGCGGCGAGAGGAAGAGCGCCGCGTCGTCGCACATGGATTGAGACAGGGGAGAAACGTTCATGGATCTGAATCGTCGCACCGACTATGCCTGCCGCATGATCCGCGCGGCCTACAAGAACGACGGCAAGGTCATATCGGTCACTAAAGTGGCGGAGCAGGAGGGCATCCCGTACGCCTTTCGCCCGCAGCATCCAGAACGACCTGGTGCATGCCGGCCTCCTGCGCGCCGAGCGCGGCGCGAGGGCGGGCTGGCGCTTGCGTGCGATCCGTCCACGACCACGCTCCTTCATGTGCTCGAATGCGTGCAGGGCCCCATCTCCATGACCGCCTGCACCAATGACGAGCGCTTCTGCGACCGCCGCGACGGCTGCGAGTTCCATGCGGTCTGGAAGCATGCGGAATCCATGCTGAAGGCCTACTATGCGAGCATCACGCTCGACGACCTTTTCCGGCACGGAAGAAATCCCCCGGCGATGAGGCGCCCTGCATCGACGGACGGCTCGCCCCGCATCGACGACGCATCCCTTCGCGCCTTCTGCGAGCAGGTGCGTGCAGAAGGCGCGCGTCTGTATCGCGATCTTCCCTGGCGCAACGTGACCGATCCGTATGCGATCTGGATATCCGAGGTCATGCTGCAGCAGACCCAGGTCGCACGCGTGCTCACGCGGTGGGGGCGCTTCATGGCGCGGTTCCCGACCCTTGATGCGCTGTCGGCATCCGCCCGGATCGACCTGCTCGAGGAATGGCAGGGCATGGGGATACAACCGCCGCGCGCTCGCGCTCAAGCAGGCCGCCGACATCTGCGTGCGCGACTTCGCGGGGCATCTTCCCGAAACCTACGAAGCGCTGGTCGCGCTGCCGGGCATCGGCCCCTCGACGGCGGCCGGCATCATGGCGTTCTCGCATGACGCGCCATCCACGTATATCGAGACGAATGTGCGCGCCGTCTTCATCCATCATTTCTTCCCCGATGCCCAGGACGTGTCCGACAAGGATATCCGTCCCCTCGTCGAGGCGACATGTCCGGACGCCGACGTGCGCGGATGGTATTACGCGCTGCTCGACTACGGCGCCGAGCTCAAGCGGACGTGCAGCAATCCCGCCCGCGCAGCCAAGGCGTACGTGCGCCAGAGCGCGTTTCCGGGATCGCGCCGCCAGAAACGGGCCTGGCTCCTGCGCGAGGTCATGGGCGCCGGCCGGATGGACGGCGACACGCTTGCGCAGCGGCTTTCCGCATTCGAACGGTCGGAGGGGCGCGACGCCCCGTCGGAAGACGACGTGCGCTCGATCCTCGCCGACCTTGCGCGCGAAGGGTTCATCGAACGCGAAGGCGATGCATGGAAGGTGTGCGATTAGTGGTCCGATCGTCCGGAGACGCGTGTTACGCGCGTGAGGGTTGTGTGAATCGTGCGCCGTCTGCGCAGGAATTTTTACAAATCCGTGCATCTGTTCCCATGCAAGAACGCGCATATCGGGTAGCATCTGTGCCGCAATGGGGGAACGTCGAATCAGTGTGAAGTTATGTTTGTGGGTAACACCTTCTCGCCTTTTGACGATAGGGCGTCATCGATCCGTTGATTTCACGCATCGTACGCATTCCTTTCACGCATAATAGCGGTATCGGTTTTGTCAGCAGTTAGGAAAGAGGAGGTGTACGTATGGGACAATCAGGCCACTGCCACGAAATTCCAGGACATCCTTGAATCTCGCGGCGTCAGCCGCCGCAGCTTCATGAAGATGTGCGGTACGGTTGCGGTCATGGTCGGCATGAGCAAAGCCGCTGCTCCACGCGTAGCTGAAGCTGTCGAAAATCGGTGATCGGCGCTGCAGAAGGGGACTCTATCCGGCGATTTGGATCGAGGGAGCTTCTTGCACCGGCTGCACCGAGGCGTTTGCGGGATCGGCCGACCCCGACCCTGCATCCATCGTGCTTGAGATGATCTCATGCAACTACAACGAAACGCTGTCCGCCGCCGCGGGCTACAGCATGGAGGAGGCGCGCCGTCAGACCATGGAGGCGGGCAACTTCGTGCTCGTCTACGAAGGGGCCGTCCTGCGCGGCTTCGACGACTGGGCCCTCCGCGTCGCGGAGGAGAAGGGCACCGACATCCTGGCGGAAACGGCCGAGAAGGCCAATGCCGTCATCGCGATCGGTTCGTGCGCGGTCAACGGCGGCTGGATGGCCGCCGACCCCAATCCGGCGGGCGCCATGGGCGTTCAGCAGCTCCTGGAAGAGCGCGGCATCGAAACGCCCGTCATCAACATTCCCGGATGCCCGGGCAACCCCGAGTGGCTCGTCGCCTGCCTCGTGAGCGTCGTCATGCTCGGCAAGCTTCCCGAGCTCGACGCCTTCGGCAAGCCTAAGGAAGTGTTCTCGCAGACCGTCCACGACAACTGCGAACGCCGCGGCCACTTCGAGAACGGCGAGTTCGTCTACGAATACAGTTCTCCGAGGAAAAGCCATGGGCTACTGCCTCTATCCGCTCGGCTGCCGCAGACTCAAACCAAGGCGAACTGCGGCGTCGCGATGTACAACCGCGGCCGCAGCTGGTGCATCCGTTCCGGCGGACCCTGCATCGGATGCTGCGAGGCCGATCCGCACAATCCCAAAGACAACTGGGTCCAGGTCAATGCTCCCGTTCAACAAGCGTCATCGCGATCTGCGCATCGGCGACTTCATCTTCCAGCCGACGACGCTCGCGCTGGGCATCATCGGCATCGAGGCCGTCGCCCTCGTCGCGCACGGCTTCGGCATGAAGGCCGCCGGGCGCGTCCCGAACGGCGCCGACTTCGAACCCGTGCGCGCATGGGATGCCAAGCACCCCGACAAGTCGATCGGCGTGTATGACGACAAGGTTCTGGAAGACATCAAGAAGGGAGGGCGATAGGATATGGCACGCACCACGATTGACCCGATTACCCGTATCGAGGGCCATCTGCGCGTCGAGATGGAAGTCAACGACGGCGTCGTCACCGATGCATGGGTCTCCGGCGGATGCTTCCGCGGCATGGAGCTCGTCGTTCGCGATCGCACCCCCCAGGATGCGGCCCAGATCGTCCAGCGCATCTGCGGCGTCTGCCCGGTGTCCCACGCCCATGCGGCGTCCATCGCCGCCGAGAAGGCGTACGGCATCGCGATTCCGAACAGCGCGCGCATCATCCGCAACATGCTCGAGGGCGCCCAGTTCCTGCACAGCCATATCCTCTGGCTGTACAACCTCGCCGCGCTCGACTACGTCAACCCGCTCAACGCGCTGAATGCGGACACGGGCCTCGCGTATGACGTTGCCGAGGAATACGGCCTGAAGAACGCCGATTTCGTCTCGCTGCAGGACCGTCTCGCCCGCTTCGCCGACAACGGCCAGCTGTCCATCTTCAGCGGCAACTGGTTCCCGACGGCCGATCAGTATGCCGACGGCACCAACGAATACAACCTCACGCCCGAAGCCGACCTCATCATGACGGCCCACTATCTCGAGGCGCTCGAGATGCAGGGCACCGCCTCCGAGATCGCCGCGGTGCTCGGCGGCAAGATGCCGCACGTCATGACGCTCATTCCCGGCGGCACGATGTTCGTTCCCACCGACCAGAAGCTCGACGACCTCAAGGGCCTGATCGATCGTCTGTACAACTGGGTCGCCGCGGTCGCCGTGCCCGATTCGATCGCGCTCGGCAAGTTCTACCCCGAGGCGTTCAACTTCGGTGCCGGCTGCCGTCGCTACGGCGCCTGGGGCGTCTTCGAGCGCGAGGTCCTTCAAGATGGCCGATCGTTACATGCCCTCCGGCGTCATCGAACTGGGTCCCGACGGCAACTACCAGCTCTCCGAGGTGGAAGAATCCAAGATCACCGAATACGTGGGCCATTCCTGGTATTCGGGTTCCGAGGACCTGCCTCCCTTCGAACAGGGCGTCAATCCGGAATACACGGAATACAATACCGATGATCGCTACACCTGGGATAAGTGCGCCCGCTACGACGGCAAGCCGCTCGAGATGGGCGGCGCGTCCCGCGTGCTCGTCGCCTACGTGCGCGGCGACAAGTTCATCAAGGAGCACGTCGACGCGCTCCTCGTCGCGCTGGGCGGCACCCCGGGCGACCTCTCCCGTTCTCCTCGACGATCGGCCGCACGGCTCTTCGCCAGGTCGAGACGCTCTACGTCGCGACGCTCATGAAAGAATGACTCGCCGAGCTCGTCGAAGCCATCAAGGGCGGCGACAGCGCCCGTACTTCACGAAGTCCGACGCCGTCGAGGCGAGGGCACGGGCTTCGGGAGGCTCCGCGCGGCGCGCTCTACCATTCGGAGAAGGTCAAGAACGGCAAGATCCAGGACTATCAGATCATCATCCCGACGACGTGGAACATCGCGCCGCTCGATCCCGACGGGGTCCACGGCCCCATGGAGCAGGCCCTTATCGGCGTTCCCGTGACCGATATGGAAAAAGCCGATCCAGGCCCTGCGCACCGTCCACAGCTTCGACCCTGCACCGCCTGCGCCGTGCGTATGGTCGAACCGAAGACGGGCAGAAGTTCGAAACCGTCACCAGCCCTGGGGGGTGAAGTAAATAGCCCATCTCGCGCATTACGACGAGGGCTCATCCGCTGCCGTTCCGCATCACGCACTGGATCAACCTCGTGGCCATGGTCTTTCTGATCATTTCCGGCTGCATCATACATTTTCCGTTCGTCCCAGGAGTGATGGGCATCGCACGCGGCGCGCATATCTTCTTCGGCTTCGTGCTGACGATCAACTGCCTCGTTCGCGTCATCATGGCGTTCGTCGTGAAGTCCGCCCCTACCGGCGGCACCCGCGCGGTCGTCAAGGACTACAAGACCCTGGCTGCCGCAGGCCGACAACCGTCACCAGCTCGGTGCCTGGATCCAGTACTACCTGTTCATGAAGAAGGATCATCCGCAGTCCGCGAAAGCTCGGCGTTCCCAGAAGATCTCCTATCTGCTGATTCCCGTGCTCATCCTCATCATGTTCGTCACGGGTCTGTGCATCTGGGGTCCACGATGGGCGCGACGGCCGGCCTGACCGCGGCGCTCGGCGGAACGATGGCGGTGCGCATCATCCACTACTTCGCGATGTTCGTCTTCATCATCTTCATCTTCATCCATGTCTACCTGGCGAACATCGAAGGCTTCGCGCCTTCAAGCTGATGTTCTTCGGCAAGGAGCATGAAGGTCTGCACTACGACGTGGAGCGCCACGTCGTCCTCGCCGAGAGCAGAAGTAGCATCTGCGTTCGATGCCTGCTCATTCGCTTGGATGCAAGAAGGCTCGCTTCGGCGGGCCTTCTTCTATATATAATCGTGTCGTTCATCCCGCACCTCGCGCGTCGTTCGCGCCGTCCGAGGAGCGGATCCATCGATACGGCCGATGTCAGTTCGGCCGGGGAAGCGAGCGAGGGACCTTCATGTCGAATCAGTTCAAGAGCGGCTTCGTGACGCTGGTCGGACGGCCTAACGTGGGAAGTCATCGCTGATCAATGCCGTGGTCGGACATAAGGTCGCCATTACGTCGAGCACCGCCCAGACCACGCGCCATCGCTTCCGCGCCATTCTCACGACCGACGACGCGCAGGTCGTCATGGTCGACACGCCGGGCCTGCACAAACCGCACGACGCCCTGGGCGAAGAGCTCAACACCTCGCCATCATGGCGCTCGAAGACGTCGATGTCGTCGCGTTCGTGGTGGATGCGAGCCAGCCTTTCGGCCGCGGCGACGAATGGGTCGCGAACCAGGTGCGCGCGGCGAAGCCCGCGCAAGATCCTCGTGCTCAGCAAGGCCGACCTGGTGGATGCGCAGATCGTGGAGGACCAGCTCAATGCTGCCCGTGCCCTCGATTCCTGGGACGACGAGATCGTCCTGTCCGCGAAAACCGGTTTCAAGCGTCGACGGATTCGTCCAGGCGGTCATCGCAGCCCCTGCCCGCAGGGCCCAAGTAGTTTCCGACGACATGGATACCGACCAGCCGTTCGAGGGTCATCGTCGCAGAGTTCATCCGCGAGAAAGATCCTGCGCAGCTATCGCGACGAAGTGCCTCACAGCATCGGCGTCGTCGCCGACGACCTCGAATACGACCGCGTCAAAGAGACATGTATCGCATCTATGCCACCGTCTTCGTCGAGCGCGACAGCCAGAAAGAGCATCATCATCGGCAAGGGCGGCGCGGCCATCAAGCGCGTCGGCATCGAGGCGCGCCTCGACCTCGAGCAGATGCTCGGCTGCAAGGTGTTTCTCGATCTGCAGGTCAAGGTCAAGAAGAACTGGCGTCGCGATTTGAACCAGATCCGCCGTTTCGGATACGGCGAAGGCATCTAGAACCGGATTCCCGCCGCCGCGCTGGATGACATGCTGAAAAGGAGGGCTTCCATGGCGGATATTGCACCTGGTGCGGCGCGCGCCTCGACGAGAACGCGCGATACTGCCCGTCATGCGGCGCGCGCACGACCCAGGTCGTGACCGTAGACGGCTCTCCCGATGCGGTCGATCCCCTGCGCGGCCTCGATATCGTGGAGGGGGAGCGCCTTCCTGTCGAGGACACGCAGCGCATGAAGATCACCGAGATGTCCGACAAGGTCGTCGTCTCCTCGGGAAAGGCGCGTCGCTTCACGCAGGATACCGCCGTTCCCAAGCGGCGTGCGGCGATCCTCGTGCCGATCGCGCTCATCGTCATCGTCTGCGCGCTCGTCGCGGGCTACCTCCTGTCCACGACGAAGGCTTCCGATGCGCCTTTAGCGCCCTTGGCCGCATCGGGCGGTTCCGCGAACGATGCCGCAGATTCGCCTGAGAGCGATGCGCCTTCGGCGGAGCCTGCGGCCATCGTGAACGACACGGCGTCGACGGCCTTATCCGAAGACGAGGCCTATACGGCGCTGACCGGCTACTACGATAAGCTCGACGGGTTCCGCTCGCGCCTGCTTTCCTGCGTCGACGATTACAACGGCACCTTCGAGTCCTCGTCCATGAGCGACCGCCAGGCGGCCTACGAAGGCCAGGCCCTCGAGGACGACGTCTCGTCCACATGCGATGAGATGCGCGGCCTCGTATTCGCCCAACAGCGCTTACGAAACGGACGGGGCGACCCTCATCGAGCTGTACGGCTACATGCTCGGACGCATCTCTCCTCTGGTCGATTCCTGGGAGCTCGATCTGACCTTCGACGATCCTTCGGCCCATACCGACGAGATCCTCGCGAAGCTGAGCGAGCATTACGTCAACGGAGCGAGACCCAGAACGTCGAGGCGCTACGACGAGGCTTCACGCGACGGCGCGTCCCCAGAAGCGCTGACATCCATCGCGCCCGCCTGTTCGGCGAGCCTCCTGCTTTTTCCATTCGCTCGATGTTCCGACGTCCTGCCGCGCCATGCCGCGCCGTATACTGGCAGGCATGACACGATCCTGATGGGGCGCCATCCCCGCGAAAGGAACCCGAATGCCGAGGACCATCGCCGTTATCGACGGAAACTCCCTGATGCACCGTGCGTATCATGCGGTGCCGCCCACCATGAACGCCGTCGACGGCACGCCGACCAACGCTGCGTTCGGGTTCATGTCGATGCTGCTCAAATTCTACGAGACGCGCGTCCCGACGCCATCGTCTGCGCCTTCGACGCCGGCAAGCCCACGCACCGCATCGAGGGCGATGAAGGCGTACAAGGCCCAGCGCCCTCCGATGGACGACGAGCTGCGCGTGCAGTTCCCCGTCATCGAAGGCCTGCTCGATGCCATGGGCATTCCCGTCGTGAAGGTCAAGGGCTGGGAAGGAGACGATATCCTCGGCACTATCGCGGCGCGCGACGAGGCGCTCGGCTGGAACACGCTGCTCGTCACCGGCGATAAAGACGCCTATCAGCTCGTTTCCGACCATACGCGCGTCGTGACGACCAGGAAGGGCATCACCGATGTCGTGATCTACGGTCCCGACGAGGTGCTCGAGACGGTATGGCGTGACCGCGGCGCAGTTCCCCGACTTCCTCGGGCTGCAGGGCGATACGGCCGACAACATCCCCGGCGTGCCGGGCATCGGACCGAAGACCGCCACCAAGCTGCTGCAGGCCTATGGGAGCATGGACGGCATCTACGAGAACCTCGACAAGCTCAAGGGAAAGCAGCTCCAGAACCTCGCCGACAATCGCGATCAGGCCTACCTGAGCCGCGATCTCGCGGGATCATCGTGCAGGATCTCGACTTCGAGCTCGATCTCGAATCCGCGGCGTTTCCCTCCTTCGAGGCCTCCGCGGTCGCAGAGGGCCTTCGGCGCCAGTTCAGTTCTCGTCCCATCTGGCGCGCGTGCTCGCGCTTATCGGCGGGGAAGGGGCTTCCTCGGCCGCGTCGATCGAGCTGCCCGACATCGATCCGCGACGGGCGATGCGGCGGGCGTTGCTCGAGGCATGGCTCGCGCCGCGCGCCGATGCAGTCCCTCCATGCTCGCGGACGAAGGCGCGCCCGTGCTCAGCGTCGAGGTCGTGGAGCCTGCGCGAGCATCTCTCTTCGAGCGCGTGCATCGCCTTCGTGTCCGACGGGCATGACGTCGCCCGTTTCGAGAACGAGGATGCGATCGCCGCCGTGGCCCGCATCGTGCGCGACGGGTGCTTCTGCACGCTCGATGCGAAGGCGACGATGCAGCGCGTATCCTCCGATTCTTCGCGCGAGGCCTTCGTCTCTCCTGCCGAGCTTCTGTCGGCGCGCGCCTTCGACATCGGGCTTTCGGCCTATCTGCTCAGTCGAACGCGTCTTCGTACGATTACGCCACGCTGTGCGAGGAATACCTGGCGGCGTCCTGCCTGCTTCGACGACGCGTGCGACGGGGCCTGCGCGCACGCTTTCGTGGCGCCCGCCCTGGCCCGCGCCCTCGATGGCGCCATGGCGCGCGCGATGCCGAAGAGGCCTCGCCGACGCGACGTCCGGCCGCTCCGTCGGCACGCGCTCCTGCTACTACGACATCGACCTTCCCCTGGTGCGGTCCTCGCCGTCATGGAGCGCGTCGGCGCGCGCATCGACGTCGACGCCCTCGCCGAGATGGGCGTTCCGTCGCCGAGGATCGGCGGCATCCGCAGCGTGTCTTCGAGCTCGCAGGAGAGAATTCAATCTGGATTCCCCTAAAGCAGCTTTCCGTCGTCCTCTTCGAAAAGCTGGAGCTTCCGCACGGCAAGAAGACCCAGCGCGGATATCGACGGATGCGAAGACCCCTTTCGAAGCTCGAGGACGTGCATCCCATCGCGCGCGAGATCCTGCGTTACCGCGAGCTCGCGAAGATGGAGATCGACCCTATATCGAGGCGCTGCCGCGCATGCGCGCGGGCGACGGTCTCGTGCATACCCATTTCAACCAGACGGTCACGACCACAGGGACGTCTGTCCTCATCCGATCCGAACCTGCAGAACATTCCCGTGCGCACCGGGTTCGGCCGCCGCATCAGAGGGGTGCTTCGTGCCTCTGCGACAGGCGATCTCTTCATGTCGGCGGACTATTCCCAGATCGAGCTTCGGCTTCTCGCGCACTTGTCGCGAGACGAGCATCTCGTGCGTACCTCCTGCTCCGGCGCCGACTTTCCACGCCTCGACCGCGCGCGCGTCTTCGGCGTGCCCTCGAAGAGGTCACGCCGTCCATGCTGCAGCCGCGCGAGAGCCGTCAACTTCGGCATCGTGTACGGTCAGCAGGCTTTCGGCCTGGCTCAGAACCTGGGTATCGGCTTCAAGGAAGCCCAGGAGATGATCGATCGCTACTTCGAAGCCTATCCCGGCGTGCGCGCATTCCTCGACGGCACGGTGGAGGAGGCGCGCGCGTGCGGATATGCGACGACCATGTTCGGGCGGCGCCGGCACTTCGAGCTCAAGGCGAGAACCCGGCCCAGCGCGGCTTCGGCGAGCGCACGGCGATGAACCATCCGATGCGGGGCACCGCAGCCGACACTCGTCAAGATGGCCATGAACGAGGTCCAGCGCGGGCTCGTCGACGGCGGCTTCGCCGCACAGGTCATGATCCAGGTCCACGACGAGCTCGACCTGAGCGTCCCGGCCTCAGAGCTCGATGCGGTCGGCGCGCTCGTGCGCGATGCGATGACGAACGTCGTCACGCTCGAGGTTCCCTTGATCGTCGATGTCCAGAGCGCGAAGACCTGGGCCGGGCGCATTAGCGCCCGCGCGCGCCTTGTCGGCGTTTTGCGATGAAACGGCGAATTCATCAGGGTGATAGTGCGCTTGCCGGGACAACTAGCGTACAATTGGACGGCTGCTTGAAGGTCGCCGGAAGTCTCCTGCGTCCCTTTCCTTGGACGTTCGTCTGCTTCGAACCGTCGTCCCGATGGCGCCCGCATTCGCAGACCCGTATCTTGCGAAAAATATGGCCACGGTCGCAATAGTCGTTGACGCGATTTGGTGGCGTATGTACCAATATCGGCTTGCGTTTTGACTCATTCAAAGGAGATTTACATGTACGCAATCGTTAAAACCGGTGGTAAGCAGTATAAGGTGGCTCCTGGCGATAAGATCAACATCGAGGAAGATCGATGTCGAGCCGAGCCAGCACATCGAGCTTGAAGCCATCTGCGTCGTCGACGGTGCTTCCGTCGAAAGCTACCGATGCCGCGAAGACCAAAGGTCGTCGCGACCGTCCTCGAGCAGTTCAAAGGCGAGAGCAGCTCGTCTTCAAGTTCAAGAAGCGCAAGAACTACAAGAGGCTCCGCGGTCATCGCCAGAGGCTGACCCGCATCCAGATCACCCAGATCGGCGACGTTACGTACGAAGCTCCCGTCAAGGCCGCGCCTGCTGAAGCCGCGCAGACCGAAAAAGAATAACGAAGGGCAGGGTAGTATCATGGCACATAAGAAGGGTCTCGGCTCCTCCCGCAACGGGCGCGATTCTCACGCGCAGCGACTCGGCGTCAAGCGTTTCGGCGGCGAGCACGTCATCCCCGGCAACATCATCGTCCGTCAGCGCGGCACCCATTTCCATCCCGGCGCGAATGTCGGCCGCGGCAAAGACGACACCCTGTTCGCTCTGGTCGAGGGTCAGGTCGTGTTCAGGAAGCAGACGCGTCGCACCGAAAGCCCCGTCGCATCGTGAGCGTCGTTCCCGTTTCCGAGGAAAGCCGCTGAATAGCTTCCTCGCATTTTTCAACGATACCGCGGAGAGCTCGCTAGGCGGGCTCTTTGCATATACAATGGCATGTCAATCGATCGAAGACGCGCGCGGATAAGGGTGAGCGAATGTTTACGGACAAGGTCTATATCTACGTCAGGGGCGGCGACGGCGGGGCCGGCTGCATGAGCTTCCGTCGGGAAGCCCATGTCCCGAAGGGGCGGACCCGACGGCGGCGACGGCGGGCACGGCAGCAACGTCGTCGTGCAAAGCCGACGCAGCGCTTTCCTCGCTCACCTACGATATCGGTACAAGCACCACTTCAAGGCCGAGCGGGGCACGCACGGCAAGGAAGCCACATGCATGGCGCACGCGGCGAGGATCTGATTCTCAGGTGCCGCTCCGGCACGATCGTGCGCGAGATGGGAACGATGATTCCAGGAGACCGGCGAGCTCATCGCGGATCTGACGCACGACGGCGAGCGCGTCACGGTTGCCAGCGGCGGCATGGGCGGCCGCGGCAACATCCACTTCGTCACGTCGACCCGTCGCGCGCCTTCGTTCGCCGAGCTTGGCGAACCGGCATCCGAATCTTGGATCGAGCTCGAGATGAAGCTCATGGCCGACGCTGCGCTCGTCGGCATGCCGTCGGTCGGCAAGAGCTCGCTCATCGCCCGCATCAGCGCGGCGCGCCCCAAGATCGCCGATTATCCGTTCACGACGCTCGTTCCGAATCTCGGCGTGGTCAAGGGCGACGAATACGATTTCGTCGTCGCCGATGTCCCGGGCCTGATCGAAGGCGCATCCGAGGTGAGGGGCTTGGGCATGAATTCCTGCGCCATATCGAACGGACCGCGCTTATCGTCCATGTGGTCGACATGACCGGCGGATACGAAGGCCGCGATCCGGTGGAGGATTACCGCATCATCAACCGCGAGCTCGAGATGTACGCTTCCGACCTCGCGTCTCGGCCTCGCATCGTCGTGGCGAACAAATGCGATGCCCCGGGGTGGAAGACGCCGTCCGTCGGCTCGAAGCCGAGTACGCTCCGATGCCGTCGCGGCCGCCGACGGGAACGAGTATGCCGATAGCGTCGCGGAGCCAAGGTCTACCGCATAAGCGCGCTTACGGGCGAAGGCATCGACCCTCTCGTCCATGCGCTCGGAGAAAAGGTCCACGAGCTGCGCGAGGCCGCCCGCGTCCAGGAGTCCGAGAGGGTCGCATACGAGCAGGTCTGGGAACATGAGCGCGAAGCGCGCGACAAGCGCTTCTCGGTCCATCGGCTCTCTGAAGGAATCTTCCGCGTGGAAGGCCCGCAGATCGAGCGCTGGGTCGTGCAGACCGACTGGGGAAACGAAGAGCGCTCTCGTTTCTGCAGCACCGCTTCGGGCGCATCGGTCTCGAAAAGCGTCTCGTCGCCGCAGGTGCGCGCAATGGAGACGAGATCCGCATTCTCGGTCGCGCCTTCGAATTCGAAACGGCCGATGATGCGGACGATGCGTTTAAGGAGCTCGATCTGTGATGGCTCGTGCGCCACGCGAAAGAGCCGGCGGCACCGCCCGCATCGCGATCATCAAGGTCGGATCCTCGACGCTCACGGGCGATTCCGGGCGCATAGAGGAGCCGTATCTCGTCGACCTTGCACGCCAGATCCATGCGGCACGTGCGGCGGGATGGCGGGTCGTGCTTGTGAGCTCGGGATCCATCCCTGCAGGGCTTGAGACCCTGGGGCTTCCCGTGGAACGTCCTCGCGACATGCCGACGGTGCAGGCCGCAGCCTCCGTCGGCCAGCGTGCGCTGCTCTCCGCGTACGACAAGGTCTTCTCGCTGTGCGGCATCACGATCTCGCTCGTGCTGCTCACGCGTCGCGACGGCCGATCGCCACGCGTATCTGCACGCGCGCGACACGTTTCGGCGTCTGCTCGAACTCGGCGTCGTCCCTATCGTCAACGAGAACGACACCGTATCGGTCGAGCAGATCGGGATCAGCGACAACGATAGCGCTCGCAGCCCTGGTCGCGTGCATGATAGATGCCGACCGGGTTGTCATCCTCTCCGACATCGACGGCCTATACACGGCGAATCCCAGACCGATCCCGATGCGCGGCTGCTTTCGCGTCACGCACGTCAGTCGCGGATCATGGAAGGCGCTTCGGGGCGGAGCGGCACGGTCGGTTTCGGGCGGCATGGTCACTGAAACTCCGTCGGCCCGCGTGCTCGAGGCCGCCGGCATCCCGCTCGTGATCTGCCGGGGCGCGCCACCGACGCCGTTGCGTCGGCGCTTGCGGACGAACCTTCGATCGGCACCTTCTTCGAGGCGCGCGAAAGCGTCGCGAAATGACGCCGCGCAAACTCTGGATCGCGCTGGGCAATTCGGTCAAGGGGCCGTCTGATCATCGACGAAGGCGCGGCGTGCGCCCTCGTCGAGGGCGGATCGTCTCTGCTCGGCGTCGGCGTCGTCGACGTCGTCAGGAAATTCGCCGCAGGCGACGTCATCGACGTCGCGACGCTGCCGGCGGCGTTCTGGCTCGAGGTCTCGCGAAGGGTCTCGTCGAAGCGGCGCGCATCGAGAGGGGATCGTCGTGCACCGAGATGGATTGGTGATGTTCGAATGACGAGGGAATCCGAATCTTCCGGCATCGGGCGCTCGCCCTCGCGGCCAAGGGCGTCGCGTGCCGTCGCGTCAAGTTCGGTCGAGGTGCGCGATCAGGCCCTTAGGGCTCATGGCGGGGATGCCTTCGCGCGCACAAGGACGGCATCTGCACCCAGAACAGGCGCGACGTCGAGGCGGACGTGCGGCGGCATGGCGCCGTCGCTCATCGATCGCTTGCTCTTGACGCGAGCGCGTCGAATCCATGGCATGCGCCCTGGAGGATCTCGTCGCGCTTCCCGATCCGATCGGGCGCATCCTGAAGAACGCACGATCGACGAGGCCTCCGTCTCGAGAAGGTCAGCGTGCCGCTCGGGCTCGTCGCCGTCATCTGCGAGGCGCGTCCGAACGTCACGGCCGATGCGGCCGGCATCTGTTTGAAGGCGGGCAACGCCTGCGTGCTGCGCGGCGGCTCGCAGGCGCGGCTCAGCAACGTCGCCATCGCGGATGCGCTGCGCGAAGGCGTCGTGTCCGCCGGATTTCCTGCCGACGCAATCAGCCTCGTTGCGGATGCGGGCCATGCGTCCGCCGACGAGCTCATGGGGCTTCGCGGCACGGTCGACGATACTCATTCCTCGCAGAGCCTGGCTCTTATCGGCCATTGCGTTGAACATGCGAAGGTCCCGGTCATCGAAACCGGGGTGGGCAACTGCCATGTCTACGTGCATGGATCGGCCGACCCGTCCATGGCGCGCGATATCCTCGTCAACGCCAAGACCCAGCGCATCGGCGTGTGCAATGCCTGCGAATCCCTGCTCTACGACGCATCGCTTGCCGATGCGCCGGGGGCCCCCCTTGCGGTGATCCTGCGTGCGTTGACGGATGCCGGCGTCACGCTCCATGCCGACGACCGTACGGCGGCCCTGCTCGACAAGGAGGGCATTCCCTTTCGCGCCGCCGAGCAGAGCGATTGGGGCGCAGTACTCTCCCTGGATATAAGCGTGAAGTCCGTGCGCGATGTCCGCGAGCCATCGCGCACGTCAACTCTCCTACGGAACAGGGGCATTCCGAATGCATCGTCGCCGACGAGGGACGACCCTCAGGGGCCATGATGCCGTGCAGGCTTTCCTTCGCGATGTGGATGCGGCCGTCGTATACGCGAATGCTTCGACGCGCTTTTCCGACGGAGGATGCTTCGGTCTCCGGTGCCGAGATCGGCATATCGACCAGAAAGCTTCACGGTGCGCGGGCCGTTCGCGACCGATGCGCTGACGTCGACCAAGTATATCGTGCATGGCTCAGGGCCAGGTCGAAAGTAGCGAGGCATGATGAACGCCGGTCTTTCCGCATACGCATCCCGTCCGGGGGATCCCGTGCGCGTATCGCCCCGGTTCGATCGATTGGGCTTCGACGATCCAGACGCGTCGTTTCGCCTCGGCATCATGGGCGGTACGTTCGACCCGATTCATGTGGGGCATCTTGCCTGCGCCGAACAGGTTGCCGATCGATTCGGGCTCGACGGCGTCGTCTTCAGCTGCCGACGGGCGATCCATGGATGAAGCACGGCTCGCCCGTGACTGCGGCCGAGCTTCGGTGACGAAATGGTGCGTCTCGCCATCGAGGGGAACGCACGGTTCGATGCAAGCCGGCTCGAGATCGATCGACCAGGTCGGACGTACACGGTTGACACCCTGCGCGAGCTGCGCGCTCACTTCCCCGAGAACGTCGAGCTGCTCTTCGTGTCCGGGGCGGATGCGCTGTTCCGCATCCTCGAATGGCGCCATGCCGATGAGCTGGGGCGCCTGGCGCATCTGGTGGGCGTGACCAGGCCTGGATTCGAAGTGACCGATTCGCGGCGCCGCTACATGCGTACGCACGCGGGTATCTTCCGCGTGTCCGAGGTCGAGGTCACGGCGCTGTCCATTTCTTCGACCGATCTGCGCCGCATGGTGTCCGAGGGTCGCTCCGTCCGTTATCTCGTGCCGCGCGAGGTGTTCGACTTCATCCGCGACCGCGGCCTCTACCGGACGGTTTCCCGATAGCCTGAGGAGGTTTCGTTCATGGACGCCGAACGATTCGAAGAGATGCGCATGCGGCTCGAGGAACGCCTGAAGCCGTCGCGCTATCGCCATAGCCTGGGCGTGTCCCAAACCGCCGTCCGTCTCGCCCGCATCTACGGCATCGATGAAGATGCCGCGGCCGTAGCGGGGCTTCTGCATGACTGGGACAAGGCGCTTTCCACCGACGAGCTGCGTCGCAAGGCGAAAAAGCTCGGTTGCGCACCGAAATACGTGCGCAAGAACGCGCCGGGGTGCTGCAGTTCGTTCACGGCCGCGGCGACGTTGCGCGACAATTCCCGGGCTTTCCGACGCCGTCCTGCAGGCCGTCGCGCTCGCATACCTGCGGCGCAGGGACATGAGCGGACTCGATATGGTGGTCTTCATCGCGGACATGATAGAGCCGGGGCGTACCTATCCGCACGTCCAAGCTTTGCTCGATGCGGTGGGAACGGTAAGCCTCGACGAGCTTTTCTTCCAGGCCTACTCATCCACGCTGCGTTATCTCATCGGCGCGCGCATGGTCGTCTATCCTGAGTTCGCTTTCCGTATCAACGCGCTTGCGCTCAAGCGCGCCTGCGCAGGGAAAGTCCGCATAGGGCGGATTCGTCTCTCGGGTCGTTCGCCATCGCTTCCGAGGATGCGGCATTCGCTGCGACGCGGCGATGCCGCGCGACGCAACGGCACGGCATGCGTTTAGCGCGAACGTCACGTGCGCATCGTGCGAGATGCGTGTCCAGCTGGTATCCTATTCGTTCGAATGCAACGCGGCCGACAGGGTCGCTTCGACGGAAGGAAATCAACGTGGCTCAGGATAAAGGCCTCTCATCGTTGGATGAGCGCTCATCGCCGCCCGCGCGGCGGGACGGCAAGAAAAGCGACCGACATCATCATCCAGAACGTGCGCGACCTCGTCGACGTGACCGATTACTTCGTCATCGTCACGGCGCAGAATAATCGCCAGATCAGCGCGGTTCTCAATGCGATCGAGAAGAAGAGCTCAAACAGGCGGGCGTGAAGCCGTTCGGCGTCGAGGGCGCTCAGGAAAGGCTTCTGGGCGCTGCTCGATTTCGGCGACGTCATCGTGCATATCTTCCAGCCGAAGGACGCGATTACTATCGCCTCGAAGAGTGTGGACGGATGCCCGCGCGTCGACTTCGAGCTCGAAGGTTCCCCAGGACGAAGCGGCCGCTCCCGCCGCCGACGCTTCGACCGAGGAGGGCATGGAGAGCCCGCGATCGGCATCGTCTGCGCCACCGAGATCGAGGCGCGACCCGTTCCTGCGCGCATGTCCGACGTGCGCGAGCATGCGCACGCATGCGTCGCCTGAAGGCCGCCTCTCGGGTGCCGATGTCTTCCTTGTATTCAGCGGAATCGGCAAAGTCAACGCTGCGATCGCGACGCAGACGCTCATCGATTCGTTCGGCGCGGGCGTCGTCGTGAATGCGGGGACGGCGGGCGCCCTGGTCGAGGGCTCGACGTCTGCGATATCGTCGTGGGCCGACCGGGCGCCTATCATGATCTGGACGCCTCGTTCATGTCCGATTCCCAGCATGACCGTCTCTCCTGAAGAATGGTTCGCCTCGGACGAAGTCTCTGCTCGAAACGGCGCGCGAGGTCGCCGCGTCGTTCGGACGCACCGTCGGATTCGGCTGCATGGTGACGGGGGAGCGATTCATCGGCGAGGGCGACCATGAGAAGCTCGCGCGCTCTGGCGCTCTGTCCGCCGACATGGAAACCGCGATGGCGCACGTCTGCAAGGTCTTGGGAGCCGGCTTCATATCGGTCAGGGGTGTGACCGACACGCCTGCCGATCCGGGATTCGATGTCTATCCTACGCAATCGCGAAGCTGCTGCCGCTGTCGCCGAACGATTCGTCGAAGCGATGGTTGCCTCGCCTGTCCCGCTTCCTGCTGATCGCCTCCGTCTTCCCGTCGATATGCACGCATGCAGAGTAGTGTGCTTTTTCAGCCGTCGTTTTTCTCGAGTACTTTATTAGAATAGAGTGATAAAGTGCTCTTTACGTCATGGAGCATCTCTTCATCGGTGCTTCATGCAGAATCCGACGGAGGGGATGGCGGACATGAGGAATATCACGCTTGCGGAAGGCGAATATCTGCAGCCCGGGCAACTGCCTCGCCAAGGGTCGCTTCCTGCTGCAGGTGCTCGAGAGCGCTGCGGGCATCGTGGCGAGGTGCGAAAAGCGCGGAGATGCCGCGCTGAAGTTTCTGCCTCGCATTCGACGGCATCGAGGTCGAGGATTTCCGCGTCGATCCCGCGCTCGTCGACGCCGCCTTCGAGCGCGTGGACGCGCGTTTCGTCGAAGCGCTTGAGAAAGCCGCACGTCAGATCAAGGAATTTCACGAGAGGGAAGTGACGCAGTCTTGGTTCCACAGACCCGACGGCACGATTCTCGGCGTCAAAGGTGACGCCCGTCGCCGCAACGGCGTCTACGTTCCGGCGGGCGCGCTGGTATCCCTCGACGGTGCTTATGGACGTGATACCTGCCAAGGTCGCCGGCGTGGAGAAGGTCGTCATGGTCACGCCTCCTCAGAAGGAAGGCGGCATCTCCCCCTATACGTTGGCCGCCGCCAAGGTCGCCGGCGTGAGCGAGATCTACTGCGGTGGCAGGCGGCGCGCGAGCCATCGCCGCGCTCGCCTACGGAACCGAATCGATTCCCAAAGTCGACACGATCGTCCCGGGCGAGGCAACGCCTGACTGTCGCCGCGGCCAAGCGCCTGGTGTCGGGCGATGTCACGGGATCGACATGGTCGCCGGCCTCCGAGGTTGCGTCTCGCCGATTCCACGGCGCTTCCTGCGGTCGTGGCCGCCGATCTCATGGCTCAGGCCGAACACGACCCGCTCGCCGCCTGCTACCTTGTGACCTGCGATGCTGCGACTTGCTGCCCAGGTGCGGGAACTTCCTTCGATGGTCGAGGCGAGTCCGCGCGCAGGCATCACCGCCGCATCCTTGCGAGACGAAGGGGTCGTCATCGTCGCTCCGACGCTCGATCAGGCGGTCGATGCCGTGAATGTGATCGCTCCCGAGCACCTCGAGGCTTCACTGCGCCGATGCCGCGAGCCTGCTCAGGCCGCATCCGTAACGCCGGCGCCATCTTCATCGGTCCCTGGTCGAGCGAGCCTTTGGGAGACTACGTCGCCGGACCGAACCACACGCTTCCGACGGGCGGCACGGCGGCCTTCTCCAATCCGCTGTCCGTGGATGATTTCGTGAAGCGCTCGTCCATTATCTGCTACACCCCTGAAGGGCTTGCCGACGCAGTCCTGCCGTCAGGTCATAGCGCAGGCCGAAGGCTGCGGTCACCCTGCGCTTTCCGTCGGCCTGCGACGCAGGATCCTCGAAGAGGGCGAAGCCTCGCTCGCTTCGATCGATCCCGCCGATCTGCATCGCATCGCCTGGCCGTTCGATCTCGACCGACCGAAGGCGTAGCGTCGCCGTCTATGAGGAAGGGCGCGACGGGCGTGCGCGGTTTTCCGTCGCGGGCCATGATCCTCTGCTCGTCGGCCGTTTCGCCGGCATGCCGCTCTGCGTTCGAGCACCGAGCGAGCATCGAGCGCGATCCGGCGAAGGGATGCTTGTGGAGCGTCTATGCCTTTGCGCGGCGCGACGAGGCTTCTTCGACTGCTCGCGCGACGCTGTCGTATGGTATCATGCCATCCGTCACAGAGGGGACGTAGGTCCTCCACCTGGTTCCGGCCATGCCGATGGGTTCTTCGAATAGATCCACGCTTTCCAATTTCCCTGTCGCATGCCGCGCGAGGGAATTTTTCTAGCGGCCGGAAACGTGAGGAGATGAGCGCAATAGCAGCTCAAGAGCCTAGGCTCAATGGCGAGATCAGGGTGAGCGAGTGTCGTCTCATCGGCTATGACGGCGTTCAGATGGGCATCTTCAGCACGCGCGAGGCGCTTCGCATCGCCGAGACGGAGGGTCTCGACCTCGTCGAGATCGCGCCTAATCGCCAATCCCCGTGTGCCGCATCATGGATTACGGGAAGTTCAAATACGATCAGGCCATCAGGGCGAAGCAGGCGCGTAAGAACCAGACCAAGGTCGAAATCAAGGAAATGAAGTTCCGCCCGAAGATCGATATCGGGGATTACACGACCAAGAAGAAGCATGTCCTGCGCTTCCTCGCCGATGGCGCCAAAGTCAAGATCACCATTATGTTCCGTGGACGCGAGATGGCGCATCCCGAACAGGGTCTTTCCATTTTGGAACGCCTCGCGGACGACCTGAAGGACGTTGCGGTCATCGAAAGCGCTCCTAAGATGGAGGGACGCAATATGCATATGATGATCGCACCGCTTCCATCGGCGGCGAAGAAGGCTCCCAAGGGCCAGGCGAAGGAAAGCGACAAGGTCGAAGAATAATCGGCGTTAAGGTATGAATGAGAAAGGAACCCTCATGCCTAAGATGAAGACTCACAGCGGCAGCAAGAAGCGCTTCCGCGTTACGGGCACCGGCAAGATCGTCCGTGGCAAGGCCCTACAAGAGCCACATCAAGACCAAGAAGAGCCTCGCGCATCCGTGGTTTCCGCCACGACGGCCTGGTCTCCAGCGCCGACAAGAAGGTCGTCCGCGCCCGTCTCTGCAAATAATAGAGTGGGAAGTGAATTTCAATGCCTCGTGTAAAGCGTGCAGTCAACGCTCATAAGAAGCGTCGCGTCGTTCTGAGCCGTGCCAAGGGCTACTATGGCGCCAAGTCCCGTTCGTATCGTGCGGCTAAAGAGCAGGTCCAGCATTGCTGCAGTACGTCTATCGCGATCGTCGCATAGCAGCGCGAAATCCGCCGCCTTTGGATCACCCGCATCAACGGCCGCCCTCGCATCAGCGGCCTCGTCCTACTCAGTTCAGCGAACGGGCTCAAAGGCCGGATCGTCCCTCGACCGCATGTCCTCTCCGTATGGCGATCACCGATCCCTGATGCATTCGCCCAGCTGGTCGAGGTTGCCAAGAAAGCCCTCTGAGGCCGAGCATACGGTTCTTGCTCTGTTAGGAAGAAGCCCGTCAGGGGCTTCTTTTCATGACCCTCGCGCGTAGACGAGCGTTCGTTCGTTGCTCCAGGTCGTGTACGAACAGGTGCAGAACACGAAGAGGCTGTCTTCAGCGTGCCGGTTCGCCCCGCATGCCCGTCTGCGCATGCCGTCGGTTCCTCTTCGATTTGCATGCCATCATCCGCGTCTGGCTGCCGACGTACGTCGGCGTGCGTCGCGTTCTGCTTCAGACTTCGCAGTTCCTTGAGATCCGCAGCGAGTCGCTATGGCGACCATGGATCCTTCGAGGTCGTTCATGCTGATGCCTAGGTCTTCGATTCCTGTCCGGGATGCGTCCACGGTTTCCGCGGCGAAGAATTCGAGGACGATGTCGCCTGCAGGCGTCCGCAAGGTCCCGCGCGATCGATCGCTTCTCCAGTCCTCATCTCGGTAGTTCTCGAAATCGCCGAACATGCCGCCGTCGATCGGCCCGAGGTTGTGTCCGTAGACGATGAAGCATCCCGGCATATCGCTTTAGAGAAATTCCGCAGGCTGCGTCCAGATAGGGGGCATCCCACGAAACTTCTCCGTCGCTTGGAAGTCGTGGGAAAGATACCAGATCCGGATACCTGGGCGGACTTGCGACGACGACGTGGTCGATGCGTAGTTCCCGGCACATCGATCCATCCGATCGCATCGGGATTCACCATAGCGAGGCGTTGCCAAGGGTCGCTTCCATCGTCGCCAGCGGCCGCGCCTGCCGGCGGCTCGTTGCTTCGAGCTACCGGCATATCTCCGCGATCGTTCGACGCATTCCCCGTCGAAGGGGATCTAGCTCCTTGGTCTGCAGGCGCGGGCGATGAAGATGGCTCCTCCGAGGGCCAGCAGGATGCATGCTGCGCCGACGGTATAGAGGAATCGTGCTCTCATATGCGATATCGCTCTCTGCCGATGCCTACCAGCGATAGCGCGACGCGCTTTTTGGATGCGGATCTCCTTTTTCTCAGGACGGCCGATCCTGCAACGATGAGAAGCCCTGCGCCGATCGTCGCTGCGATCTCTTTCCCATGCTCAAGAACGAACAGCCCGGTCTTCGGGAGCGGTCCCCGAGGAGATTCCCTCGGCGCGACGGAGACGGTTTGGCTTGCTGCGTCCATGTCTTCGTGCGTTGCCACGACGTCGTCTTTTTCGAGAAGCCGTTCATATACGACGATCTTCTTTCCGCCTAGATCGCCTGCATCGATGTCGAAGGGGACATCGCACGTACCCTTCGACTCCTGAGGCGTGAATTCCACCTGCGCCGTTGCTTGGGTACCGTTCACCACGACGAGCTCTTTGCCGCTCTCCTTGTCCATGAGCCGCCCCTCGATGCGATAGGTCGTGCCAGGCTTGAGGTCTTCGTAGGCGACCGTATCGATTATGCGTCGGTCGGCGGTCGGGTCTATGATCGCATCGCCGTCGCCGGCATCCTTCGCGACGAGTGCCGATGCGGGGCGTCTTCACGACCATGTCGTCGTCCTCGATGGTTCCCAGATCGATGGTCTTTGCATGGGAAGTGATCGTGATGTCTTCTGCGTCACGAGTTCCTTGCCTTCGTTGGCGGCGCATCGTAGCTCCTCGAGCGTGTAGGAGTCATAGGGCAGGGCGCCGAGATCGTCATGGGGTCTTGTCCGTCGGCGCGATTCTTCACGCCATAGAACCAGACGCCTCGTTTCGGGAAGCGAAGATCTGCCGGCATCTTCATCCAATGCCGAATCGTTCTCATTCGTCTCGAGCGTATGGAGGGTATGCTCCGCCGACGTCGATGCGATTCCGTTCTCGTCGGTCACGATGACATGCTTTTCGCCCGTCGTTTCGGACGTGAGCGCGAACACGACGTTCGGCATCGTTTCCTGCCCGAGCTCGCGCGCTTCACAGAGGAGATGTCTCATCGTTTGATCTGCTCCTTTTGCGTGCGGCGCCTTCACGACGGCATGATGGTCGGATACATCCACGCGAGCTTCGAACGCATCATCGATCAGGTACCCTTCGGGCGCGACCGTCTCGCGAACCACGTAGCGACCGTAAGGGAGCGCATCGTCTTTCGTCGTCGCGAAGCCGTTCGCATCGGTCATCAGCGATAGGGCGACCTCTCCCTTCTTGACGATTGCGCCGTTGACGATGATGGGCTCCGGATTATCCGACGTTATGTCATAGGTCGCGCGCTCGAGCGCTGCCTGCCCTGAGGGTTCGGACCTGTCCGTTTCCTTGTCGAGCTTTTGCAGGGATATTCCTCCGCGTTTGACGCGTTCGGAAACGGTTGCAGGGTTTACGACGAGGCGAGGTTTTTGGGATGCATCGGATAGATCGAGGCGTATCGTATCGTCGACGGGCAGGTATCCTTGAGGGCGCCTCGACCTCTCGCATCTCGATTCGGCCGAGGGGTATCGCAGGCTTTCCGTCATGGAAGAACAGCGCGTCTCCTTCGGTCTTGTGCGCTTCGTCGAGTCGGATGATGCCGTGCGTATCGGTCTTGAATCTCCAGGTGCGCATCGCGCGGTCGCCCGTTCCCGGATAGAACGTCGCTTCGAAGACGGCGCCTGCGAGCGTTGCCGATCCTTGCGCCGCCCCGTTTTCCTCCGACTCTGTTTCGGCAAGCTCGTGGTCGATCTTCTTTACGATGATGTCCGCATCGTAGCAGCGAGGCGTTTCCTGGGCCTTTGGCGCTCGTCTCTTTGCCGGCATGTATCGCGACCTCGATGACCTCTTCGCTTACCTCGTATCCCTTCGAAGGCGCGATTTCCTTCACGTAATAGCGACCTGGGGCAAGCTCGGCGGTCGCGGTGCCGTCCGACGACGTTTTCAGCCGCGTGACGAGGCTGGAGCACGCTTCGTCGGCGTAGATGCCGTATTCGGCTCCGGCGAGGTCGTAGAGGTCGTTTCCTTCGGTGAAATCAGGGAGAGAAGAGGATTTGACGAGCCGGATCGATCCTCGCTCGTCCCATCGGAAAATCGCCGACGCGTTGCGTCGTGTAAGGTGGATCGGCTTCGATGGCAGGGATGCTCCATTCATGGACTCCATGGATATCCATGGTCGTGTATTGGGTTTTGACATCGACATCGTAGGTCCCTTCGTCGTTTCGCGTAGCCACGAATTCATAGTCGCCGTCTTTCGGCGCAGGAAGCTCAGGGTCGAGACACGATCCGACAAGCACCCGGGCCGTCGGGCATGGTGACGTTGAAACGCGTCGGATCCTTGCTCCCCATGATCCTTTCGACATGCGCGGTTCCTGAAATCGTCCCTTCCGCGGCCTCGGCGTCATGCGGTTGCATCGCGTAGCTTGCGATCGACGCCGCGATCGCCATGGCGACCAGCGTGAGAAATGCGATGACGTTTCGGCGTTGCAGGCAGTATGGCCAGTGCATAGATCCTCCTATAGTCTCCCTCTGTCTCAGATGCAAGGGAGGCTATCAAGGACATCTTGCCGGGGTTTTGCACAGATCTTGCGGTCATGCGGAGCGAATGCTCTTGATATCTTCGGGAAAGACAGACGGAATGACGATGCGTTCTTGCCGTTCGTTCGTGCGCATTCGCAATGCGATGCGCACGCCTTCCGAGCGGATCCCGACGATAGGTCCCGTGAAGACCGCAGATGCGTCTTTCATGCGCGAGGATCGATCATGGCGTTGATGCGAGGGAAGAGGATGATGCGAAAACTAGAGGGCCGAAGCGAGGCTTCGCCTCTTAAGCGGAATATGGTGGAGCCTAGGGGGATCGAACCCCTGACCTCATGGCTGCCAGCCATGCGCTCTCCCAGCTGAGCTAAGGCCCCGAACAGATGCCCTTGGAAGGCAACTCCGTTATAATACTCATAGCATTGGGCTAAGGCAAGGAGAAATTCGCACGTCGAGTTTTTCTTCATAGCCGCAATCGATATCGGATGAGGCGACGGCGAACCGGAGCGAGACCGGAAAACCGGTCCCGCTCCGGTTCGAATCTATCGATCGCTGAGCTAGATCGCTTCGATGATCGAATCGAGCGCGCCATCGAGCTCGTAGGAAACGATATCCCCCGCATCGACGAGCTGCGCGAATCGCGTATCGATCGGCAGGGTTGCCCACGTGGGAATATCGTGGCGTCGAGCGACTTCCTCGGCTTTCGAGTCTCCGTAGATGCCGAGCCTCTCGCCGCAATGCGGGCAGAGGTAGTAGGACATGTTCTCGATGAGCCCGACGACCGGGATATTCATCTCGCTCTCGAGGTTGACGGCCTTGCCGACGATCATGGCGACGAGTTCCTGCGGGGTGGAGACGGTTATGATCTTCTCGACCGGCAGGGATTGGAAGACGGTCAGGAATGCGTCGCTCGTTCCCGGAGGCATGTCGACGAGCAGGTAATCGAGATGCCCCCAGTTCACTCTTCGCTGAAGAACTGGTTGATGATGCCCGAAAGGACCGGGACTCGCGCCAGCAACCGCCATGTCTTCTTCGGGAAGCATGAGGGTTGGTGAAACGATCTCGATGCCCTCTTTGCTCATACCCGGATTGATGCCGGTCTCGGTTCCGCGCAGAGGGCCTTTCACGCCGAACGACTTCGGGATGGAAGGCCCGGTCACGTCTGCATCCAGAATGCCGACGGACATTCCCTTCTTATGCAGCTCTGAAGCGAGAAGGCAGGTGGCGAGCGTTTTGCCGACGCCTCCTTTTGCCGCTTACGATGCCGACGACGTGATCGATGGAAGAAACGGCGTTCGGCTTGAGCTTTCGGGCGCGCGCGATGAGCAGCTGCCGGCGCTCGCGCACCCGCTGCATTCGTGGCCGCAGGTTTCCGGATTCGGCGTTTCGTTCGATTCTTCGCTCACTATCATCCCCTTGATGAAAGTCAGAACGGAGCAGTGTGTCTAGGCGATGATACCACTGCGGAAGATGAAGATCGCCGATGTCCGGCAACGCTCGTCCAAAGCCCCGTCTGCATCCGCTCCGGAACGTACGCCTGCATCTTCGTGCCGCTGCGCCGCGATGTCGCAGGGATATGCGAAAAACCCGGCCGCATCGGTCGGGGTTTTCGCATGACGCTGCATAGGGTGCGCTAGGGCGTGGTCGGCGTCTTGCCGCCGCTGGGTTCGGTGCCGCCACCTCCTCCGCACGCCGGGATCGGGTTGAGCGTCTCGCCGCCACCGGGGTTGGGGGGTCGGCAGCTGATCGTTGCCCGGTTCGGGGTCGGGGTCGGTATTCGTATTCGAATTATCGGTGCCGGGATTGTCCGTGGCCGCGGAGTTTGCGTCTCGGTCGTATCTCTCGACGAGTCGTCGGTCGCCTCTCCTCGGCGGTCTTTCGTATCGTCGCTCTTCTTGTCGGAAGACGACCCCTGCGAACCTGGAGCTGTAGCGGGCGGATCGTATTTCTTGAAGTCTTCGATGGGATGAGTCTGAAAGCGCATCGGTCGTGAGTGGCGCCAGACATCCTGAGCCCAGGTGCTCGAGTATTGGATAAGGGTGTTGTCGCGCGAGCCGAGCCAGACGGAGCAGGAGAGCTGCGGCGTGTAGCCCGCACCACCACAGGTCGCGCCAATGGTCGGTCGTGCCGTCTTGCCGGCGACGACCTGGCCGCTCGGGAGGGCGGCGGCATGCGCGAGTGCCGTTGCTCTTGTATACGACGCCTCTTTGAGCACCCTGCGTCACCACGCATAGGCGACATTGCCCGAGATGACCTGCTTGCCATCAGTTCCGTTGGTGTTGTCCACGAGAACGTTGCCGTTCCTGTCGACCACCTTCACGATGCCGGTCGCCTCATGATGGACGCCGTTGGCTGCCAGCGTTCCCGTAGGCGCTCGCCATCTCGGTGGTGTTCGCCTCGCCCGTGCCGAGCGTGATGGAAGGATAGGGCTTCAGGTGGCGCCGGACAGTCCCATGGAGGTCGCCATGTCGATGATGGACTGGGGCGCGACGCCGCCTTTCCCGGTGACCAGCCTGATATAGCCGGTGTTCGACGAGCATGCGGTCATGTCGGCGATGCTGAGCGTGCCGTAGTTGTGGTGTCCGAAGTTGTAGATGGTCGCTCCGCTGACCGTGACGGGGCCGTCGCAGTTGATGAAGGTCTTGTTCGGGTCGATTCCCTGGTTGATGGCGGTCGCCAGGGTGAACATCTTGAAGGACGATCCCGTCTGCCTTCCTTTGGAGCTCGTGGCGATATTGAACTGGTCTTCGGAATAATCGCGGCCGCCGATCATGGCCTTGATGAATCCCGTATGGGGATCGACGCAGGTGAGCGCGATCTCCTGTCCATCAAGCATCGTGCCGGAGTTGTATTCGTTCTCGACGGCCTCCTCGGCGTACTCCTGCATCCGGGGGTCGATGGTCGTGGTGACCGTCAGGGCCGCCCTTGAACACCACGTCGGTGCTGTACTGCTGCTCAAGGGTGTCGCGGACGTAGCTTGTGAACCAGGGGTACTTGTAGATGCCGTCGCTGCTGCTGGGCTCTTCGACGTCGAGATCGAGGTCCTCGGCGGCGGCGTCGTTGTATTCATCCTGCGTTATATACCCGTTGGTCAGCATGCGCGAAAGCACGAGGTTGCGGCGTTGCAGCGCGTTGTCGGGATTCTGGACGGGGTTGTAGAGCGTCGGGGAGTTCGGAATGCCGACAAGGGTCGCGGCCTGCGCGAGCGTCAGGTCGGAGGCATCGACGGAATAATGCTGCGCGGCCGACTGGATGCCGTAGCACCCGTCGCCGTAGTTGATGGTGTTGAGATACATCATCAGGGATCTCGTCTTTGCCGTAGATCTTCTCGAGCTGTATGGCCAGCTCCATCTCGCGCACCTTGCGCTTGACCGTGATGTCGTTCATCTCTGAGGAAAGGAGCGTGTTGCGCACGAATTGCTGCGTGATCGTGGATGCGCCTTCCTGTCCGCCGGTCAGGTTCACGGCGACGGCGCGCGCGATGCCTTGGAGGTCGACGCCTTTATGCTGATAGAAGCGTTCGTCCTCCGTCGCGACGGTGCCGTTGAGAACATATTGGCTTACTTTGTCGATTGTGATCGGCTCGCGGTTTTCGAGGTACATTCCCGCAAGTACGGTGGAGCCGTCGTTTGCGAGGATCGTGGTCTTTTCCGCGAGCTGGAAGCGTCGGCATCGTTGACGTCAGGGGAGATCGTCCGTCCATGAATCGAACAGGGCGAGGACGCCGCGATATCCGCCGTATCCAACGACGCAGAGGCTGACAAGAATGATGATAAGAACCCACGAGATTCCGTGGGTACGCGCATCGCGCGTTTTTCTCCGTGTTCTCATGCGAGACACGATACCCGAAAACGCATGGCTCGCGCAAAACCACGTTACCTTCTTTAAGGAAAACACCATGCTCAACCCATACCGAACGATCGAGCTCTTAGCCCCAGCTGGAGACGCTGAATGCCTTCGCGCGGCCGTGGCGGCCGGAGCCGATGCGGCCTATCTCGGCCTCGATGATTTCAATGCGCGCAGGAACGCGGGGAATTTCACGCTCGAAACCCTTCGGGAGGCATGCGATTTCGCGCACCTGCGCGGGGTCCGGATCTATCTCGCCATCAACGTGGAGATCCTTCCGGGCGAAGAGGAGCGGGCGCTGAGCTCGTATACCGAGCGTGGCGTCGCGGCATCGACGAGGGCCATCGTCCAGGATATCGGGCTTGCGAGCGAGGTGGCTCGCGTGCTCTCGACCTGGAGATGCATATATCGACCCAGATGAACGTCCATAACGTCGACGGCGTCGCGCCGTGGCCGCCCTCGGGGCGGGCCGGGTGACGTTCGCGCGCGAACTTGCGTTCGACGAGCTGGCCCGCCTTACCGAAGAGGCTCATGCGCTCGGCATGACGACCGAAACATTCGGCCACGGCGCGCTGTGCATCTGCTATTCGGGGCAGTGCTTCATGAGCTCGATGGTCGGTTCGCGCTCGGCGAATCGAGGCATGTGCCCAGGCCTGCCGGCTTCCCTACGAGCTGCAGAGCGCGTCGGTCGACGGCGTGCTTCCTTCCGAAGGCGAGCACCTGCTGTCTCCCAAAGACCTTTCCGTCGTCGACGCCATTCCCCGAAATCGTCGCGACGGGCGTGGACAGCCTGAAGATAGAAGGCCGGATGAAATCCGCCGACTACGTTCATACGGTTGTGGGGATCTATCGCCGTGCGCTCGATCGGCTCGCCGACGCCTTCGACGCCGAATGCTCCGGCATGGGTGACGCCATGAATGCGGCAGACGGCGCGTGCTGTTCCCGAAGAAGACAGACGCGCTTTGTCCGAAGCTTTCAGCAGGGGATTCACGACCGCGTATCTGTCTGGCAGGCGCGGAAACGACATCATGGGCTACGGGCGGCCGAACAATCGCGGCGTCTTCGTCGGCCGCATCGCCGACTCGACCGAAGGCGGCGTCGGCTTCGTGACCGATGTCGATCTGCATGCAGGCGATCTGCTCGAATTCTGGACGAGCAGGGGCAATTTCGTCTCCGAGGTTTCCGAAGGCGCATCCGAGGGCGAGTTCGTGACGCTTTCCGTGCCTAAGCGCGCGTTCAAGGGCGATCGCGTGTTCCGCGTGCGGAACGCTTCGCTTGCGTTCGACCCTCGCGCCTCCGTCTCGAAGATACTCGTCCGCGCTCAGGTGGCCAGAACATAGAAGCCTCCGCCATCCGCCTTTCATCGGGCTCGGCGAGCGTGGATTGGACGGGATCTGTCATCGAAGCGGCCCGCACCAAGCCGGTGACGCTCGATGAGACGCGCGAGCACATCGACCGCCTGGGCGCCACCCCGTTCGAATTCTCCGTTCTCGAGGTCGATCTCGACGAAGGGGTCGGCATCGGATTCTCGGCCCTGCATAAGGCGCGGACCCAGGCGCGCTCAATGCCCTTGAGGACGAGATGCTTTGCCGCATATCGGGGACGCGTCCTTGCGAAGCGGACGAAGACGACGTCTCTTCCGCCTGCGAGAACGGGCGACATCCGTATCGTTGCGATGGCGTCGAATCCCGCATGCGCACGAGCCGCGCGCAAGGCCGGGGCCGACGATGTCTACGTTCCCGCGCTTAACTACAAGCGCGGCACGGCGACGGTTGCCGGATGCCTGGTCGATGCCGTCGATCAGGCGGGATATCCGGGGCGCAAGATCGTGGCGATGCCTGTCGTGATAAAGCCTGCCATGAACAAGGATCGGGGAGACTTCGATCCTGGCAGTACGTCAACCGGTAAACCCCTCCTCGCCGAATCGTTCGGCGAGGTCGTTCGAGGGATCGAAGAAGGAGCCGCGGTCGAAGCGGGCACGTTCCCCTGACGAACTCGTTGGTCGCTCGATGCCGTCTGCATGCTCGGCGGCGAACGGCGTGAGCTCGCCCGAGCTCACGCTTCGCCAGATCAGGATCTCGCGCCCGATGCGCCGATCGGTCTCGGCCTGACCGTTTCCGGCTTCCAAGAGCTCATGGTCGCCGAGCATTGCATGCTCATGAGCGAAGGCCCCTGCGATCAGCGCTGCGGAGAATGCGTGCGCAGACGCAGCGCGCATTACTACAAGGACCGCAAGGGCTACGCTCTCGATCATCACGGGATGCTGCGGGCGCAGCCATCTCGATAACGGCATCGCGCTCGACATCGTCCATCTGCTTCCCGAGCTTATCGAAGCGGGCGTTTCCTCGTTCATGGTCGATGCGACGCTGCTGAGCGTCGAAGAGGCCTCCGAGGCCGTTTCGCGGGCGGTTCGCGCCCGCTCGCTCGCGCTCAACGGCGGATCGGCGGTCGACAAGCTCAAAGGCAGGACGACCGGGCATATGTTCCGTCCGGTCGAATGATCCGCCATCGTCCTGCGCCGCAGGACCGTTGTGCTAGGATGCACGAATCGCCGTACTGAACCTTATATAGAGGAGATGAGTCCGATAACTCCCGAAGAACAGCTTCATATCATCTCTTCCGGTGCCGACAAGGTGGTTCCGGAACCGCTTCTTCTCGAGAAGCTGAAAAAGGGCGTTTCCCTCAACATCAAGCTCGGCGTCGATCCTACGGCGCCGGACATCCATCTCGGGCATGCCGTCCCGCTGCGCAAAGCTTCGCCAGTTCCAAGATCTCGGCCATCGCGTCACGCTCATCATCGGCGACGGAACGGCGTTGATCGGCGATCCGTCGGGACGCAACGCCACGCGTCCGCAGCTTTCTCCCGAGAAGATCGCGGAAAACGCCAGGACATATGTCGACCAGGCATTCAAGATCCTCGATCCCGACCGCACGACGCTGCGCTACAACTCCGAATGGATCCTGAGCCTTGAGATGGCCGACCTGCTCAAGCTCTTGAGCAACTTCACCGTGGCGCGCATCCTCGAGCGTGACGACTTCCATAAGCGCTACACCGAAGGTCGCCCCATAGCCCTGCACGAATTCATGTATCCCGTCATGCAGGCGTACGATTCCGTCGTCATCGGGGCGGATGTCGAAATCGGCGGTTCCGATCAGCTGTTCAACCTGCTGCGGGCCGTGAACTGATGGAAAAAGATGAGAATGGAACCCTCAGGTCGCCCTCACGCTCCCTCTTCTCGAAGGGAACCGACGGCGTCCAGAAGATGTCCAAAGAGCTACGGCAACTACATCGGCCTCACCGACGAGCCGGAACGATATGTTCGGCAGGTCATGAGCATCCTCGACGAGCTCATGGTCAAGCACTACCGCTCGCGTCGACCGAGGACGTCGACGCCATCGACGGCATCGAACGGGCCTCGCTGCAGGCGAGCTGCACCCTCAATGCGGTGAAGCGTGCGCTCGGGCGCAATATCGTCGCGGCGTATTACGACGCCGAAGCGGCTCGGGCCGCCGAGGCCGATTTCGACCTCAAATTCAAAAAGCACGGGTTCCTCGAGGATGCGCCCGTCGTGGAGGTATCCTCGAGCCGAATGAGGGAAAGGACGGTCTATTTCGCCAAGCTCCTCGTCGAGGCGAAGGCGGCCGGAAGCGTTTCCGAAGCGCGTCGCCTCATCGACGGCGGCGGCGTCAAGATCGGAGGCGTTGCGCTCGCGCCGAAATCCTACAGCCTCGATCCTTCTCGTTTGCGCATGCGAGGTACAGGTGGAAGAAGAAGTTCTTCCGCCTGCCGTAACGGAGCTTGCGGCGGACGTGCAGGCGGACGACCGCTGCAGGATTGGGGCGCTATCGATGAATGAACGGGCCCTCGCTCCCGTGAAGGGGAGCGAGGGCTGCGTTGCGTCCTGTGCATCTGCTTGCGCCGCTCGCAGGGCGAGGGCTGCTGCATGGTCGATCGGTCGTGCCGGCAAAGCTGCGTTTTTCCCACGCTCTCGTTCCATCTGGATTTTACGTATGATGCGTGCAGAGGCTTGCTTTTGGGTGGACTTGGATTCCGTTATAGATGAACTCCAGTTCAAAGACAGGAATGCTCGCATCGACCCTCGGCGGGTACAAGGCGGTGCAAGAAAAAGTTAATTTCATCCGTTGGACAGACGCACGGAAGATGCCCTAGTATATTCTTCGCGCCGAGGGCGAGCCCTGAGGCGCGGGGAACCTTGAAAGCCGGATACTGTGACGCAAGCGAATTCATGGAATCCTGAGACATTCGGACCACATTTCCGAAAAACGAGACGGACCCGTCTCACGGGAGCCCGCCTCGGGGAGCGCCGGGCCTCGAAGATGAGAAGGCGGGTCGACGGACGTCACGGATCTTTACGGGCCTGTGGGGCCCGGGCCTGAACGGAGAGTTTGATCCTGGCTCAGGATGAACGCTGGCGGCGCGCTCAACACATGCAAGTCGAACGGGTTGGAGGCCTCGGGGCGCATAGAGTGGCGAACGGGTGAGTAACACGTGACCAACCTGCCCCACCGGGACAACCTCGGGAAAACCGAGGCTACTCGATATCGCCGGGGCCCCCGGCATGGGGGCTTCGGGAAAAAGCTCTTATGGAGGGGACGGGTCGCGGCCCATCAGGTAGACGGCGGGGCGAAGGCCCGCCGTGCCGACGACGGGTAGTCGGGCTGAGGCCGATCGGCCACATTGGGACTGAGACACGGCCCAGACTCCTACGGGAGGCAGCAGTGGGGAATATTGCGCAATGGGGAAACCCTGACGCAGCGACGCCGCGTGCGGGAAGGAGGCCTCGGGTCGTAAAACCGCTTTCAGCAGGGAAGAGCCCGACGGTACCTGCAGAAGAAGCCCCGCTAACTACGTGCCAGCAGCCGCGTAATACGTAGAGGGGCGAGCGTTATCCGATTCATTGGGCGTAAAGCGCAGGCGGCCCGCCAAGCGGCCTCGTCGAAGCCGGGGCTCAACCCCGGAAGCGACCCTGAACTGGCGGGGCCTCGAGTGGGGCAGGAGGATGGAATTCCCGGTGTAGCGGTGAAATGCGCAGATATCGGGAGGAACACCGACGGCGAAGGCAGCCCTCTGGGCCTTCACTGACGCTGAGGCGCGAAAGCTGGGGAGCGAACAGGATTAGATACCCTGGTAGTCCCAGCCGTAAACGATGGGCGCCAGGGTGCGGGGGACGACCCTCCGTGCCGCAGCCAACGCATTGCGCGCCCGCCTGGGGAGTACGGCCGCAAGGCTAAAACTCAGGAATTGACGGGGGCCCGCACAAGCAGCGGAGCATGTGGCTTTAATTCGAAGCAACGCGAAGAACCTTACCAGGGCTTTGACATGCGGGTGAAGCGGCGGAGACGCCGTGGCCGGAAGGAGCCCGCGCAGGTGGTGCATGGCTGTCGTCAGCTCGTGTCGTGAGATGTTGGGTTAAGTCCCGCAACGAGCGCAACCCCCGCCGCATGTTGCCAGCATTCAGTTGGGCACTCATGCGGGACCGCCGGCGCCAAGCCGGAGGAAGGCGGGGACGACGTCAAGTCATCATGCCCCATGCCCTGGGCCGCACACGTGCTACAATGGCCGGCACAGCGGGCAGCGGACCCGCGAGGGCGAGCGAATCCCTTAAAGCCGGCCCCAGTTCGGATCGGAGGCTGCAACCCGCCTCCGTGAAGCCGGAGTTGCTAGTAATCGCGGATCAGCACGCCGCGGTGAATGCGTTCCCGGGCCTTGTACACACCGCCCGTCACACCACCCGAGTCGTCTGCACCCGAAGCCGCCGGCCCAACCCGAAGGGGGGGGAGGCGTCGAAGGTGTGGAGGTGAGGGGTGAAGTCGTCACAAGGTAGCCGTACCGGAAGGTGCGGCTGGATCTACTCCTTTCTAGGGAGACCTAGCGAATTCCACACAGAGAACCGAGCTGCCCCGCCTCGCCGTCCCGCGGGCGGGGCGCGGCAGCTCGAGTCCGGGGCACCATCGCGGAGCGTCGCGGCATCCGGCCTCCAGGGATCCCCTGGGGCACCTTTGAAAGCCGCATAGCGTCGATTTCACTATGCGAAATCACCATCTCCATCAGATCCTGCGCCCTTTCCGGGCGCGGCTGACTGCGCGAGGGTGATCCGCATCGTAAGATCGCGAAGATGCACAACCAACGCTTCATGGACATGAGCTCTATCCGTAACGAAGACTTACGTCAGTTACCGCTATGGACCTTAATTTAGATATCCCTTTCGGCGGATTCCGGGGAACCGGAAGATGTCGAGGGCGCACAGTGGATGCCTTGGCATCCGGAGCCGAAGAAGGACGTGGCAAGCTGCGATAAGCCGCGGGGAGCGCAAACGGCCTTCGATCCGCGGATCTCCGAATGGGAAACCCGCCCGGGGCTGTGCCAGGGCGCGCCCGCCCGAACGCATAGGGCGGGACAGGGGCAACCGGGGAACCGAAACATCCAAGTACCCTGAGGAAGAGAAATCAAACGAGAACGCGCAGTAGCGGCGAGCGAAAGCGCGAGCCTCAAACCGGCGGCGCCGTCGAGCCTCGACGCGCTGGCCCGCCGGGGTTGCTGGGCATGCGAGGAGGGGTCGAGCCCTCCGGGAGGTTGCAAACCGCACGCGCAGCGGAACGGCATGGGAAGGCCGGCGATACCGAGTGAGAGCCCTGTACGCGAAAGCGCATGCGGCCTCCTCGGCATGTCCTCGAGTAGGCCCGGGCACGTGAAACCCGGGCCGAAGCTGGGGGGACCGCCCTCCAAGGCTGAACACTCCCGGATGACCGATAGTGGACGAGTACCGTGAGGGAAAGGTGAAAAGCACCCCGAGAGGGGAGTGAAACAGCGCCTGAAACCGTGCGCCCACAAGCAGTCGGAGCGCCCCTTTGCAGGCGGCGTGACGGCGTGCCTTTTGTAGAATGAGCCTGCGAGTTGCGGCGCGCGGCGAGGCCAAGCGATTTGGCGAGCCGCAGCGAAAGCGAGTCTGAACAGGGCGACTTTTCCCAGTCGCGCGCCGCAGACGCGAAGCCGGGTGATCTACCCGCGGCCAGGCTGAAGCAGGGTAAGACCCTCGTGGAGGGCCGAAACCCACTTCGGTTGAAAACGGAGGGGATGAGCCGCAGGGTAGGGTGAAAAGGCCAATCAAACCCGGAGATACTCGTTCTCCCGAAAATCAGCTTTTTAGGGCCTAGCCTCGGGAGGTGGATCGCGGAGGTAGGGCGCCGGACGGCCGAGGGGGCTTCACCGCCTACCGAAGCCGACCGAACTGCGAATGCCGCGACCTAGACACCCGGGAGTCAGGCCGCGCGGGCTAAGCCGCGCGGCCGAGAGGGGAACAGCCCAGACCGCCCGCTAAGGCCCCAATTCCGCGCTGAGTGGCAAAGGATGTGCGTTTGCCTAGACAACCAGGATGTTGGCTAGAAGCAGCACATGTCAAAGAGTGCGTAACAGCTCACTGGTCGAGTGGACGACGCCGACAATACACGGGGCTAAGCGCGGAGCCGGCGGGGCCGCGCCTTCCATGGGGCGCGGCCGGTGGGAGCGCTCGCGCAGGGGCGAAGCTGCTGGGCGACCGGCGGTGGACCGCGCGGAAAGCGAGAATGCAGGCATGAGTAACGAGAGAGGGCGAAACCCTCCGCCGTAAGCGCGAGGTTTCCCTGGGCGAGGCTAATCCCCAGGGTCAGTCGGGAAGCTAAGGCGAGGCCGGAAGGCGTGAGCCGATGCCCAGCAGGCGGATATTCTCTGCACCGCCGCCGGACCGCTGGGACCGACGGGGCGACGAAGGAGGATAGGCGGGCGGGGTTCTGGACGTCCCGATGAAAGCGCGTAGGGCGGGCCGCAGGCGAATCCGCGGCCCGGAGCCTGAGACGCGAGACGAAGCCCTCGAGGCGAAGCCGCTGATTCCATGCTTCCGAGAAAACCCTAGGCAGGGGCCGGCGGCGCCTGTACCTAAACCGACACAGGTGCGCGGGTAGAGCATACCGAGGGCGTTCGGAGAACCAGGGCCAGGAACTCGGCAAAACCGCCTGTAATCTCGGGAGAAGGGGCGCCGCCGGGTGGAGGGGCGAGCCCCCCGAGCCCGCAGCGGCCGCAGCAGAATAGGCCCAGGCGACTGTTTACCAAAAACACGGACTCTGCCAAGCCGCAAGGCGACGTATAGGGTCTGACGCTCTGCCCGCTGCCGGAAGGTCACGCGGAAGGGTCAGCGCAAGCGAAGCCCCCGAGCCAAGCCCCGGTAAACGGCGGCCGTAACTATAACGGTCCTAAGGTAGCGAAATTCCTTGTCGGGTAAGTTCCGACCTGCACGAAAGGCGTAACGACCTGGGCGCTGTCTCGGCCATGGACCCGGTGAAATTGCATTATTCGTGAAGATGCGAATTACCCGCGGAAGGACGGAAAGACCCGTGAACCTTCACTGCAGCTTGGCATTGGCCGACGGTTCGGTGCGTAGAGGATAGGCAGGAGCCCGCGAAGCGGGGGCGCAAGCCCCCGCGGAGGCGCCCTTGGAATACTGCCCCCATCGCTCCGGCGGCCTAACGCGCGGCCGCCATCCGGCGCGCGGACCGTGCCAGGCGGGCAGTTTGACTGGGGCGGTCGCCTCCCAAAAGGTAACGGAGGCGCGCGCAAGGTCCGCTCGGGACGGTCGGCAACCGTCCTGTGAGCGCAAGAGCACAAGCGGGCCTGACTGCGAGACCCACGAGTCGAGCAGGGACGAAAGTCGGCTCTAGTGATCCGGCGGCCCCACGTGGGAGGGCCGTCGCTCAACGGATAAAAGGTACTCCGGGGATAACAGGCTGATCTTGCCCAAGAGTCCACATCGACGGCAAGGTTTGGCACCTCGATGTCGGCTCATCGCATCCTGGGGCTGTAGTCGGTCCCAAGGGTATGGCTGTTCGCCATTCAAAGCGGTACGCGAGCTGGGTTCAGAACGTCGTGAGACAGTTCGGTCCCTATCCTCCGCGGGCGCAGGAGAACTGAGGGGAGCCGCCCCTAGTACGAGAGGACCGGGGCGGACGCACCTCTGGTGCACCGGTTGTCGACCGACGGCATCGCCGGGTGGCCACGTGCGGACGGGATAAGCGCTGAAGGCATCTAAGCGCGAAGCCTCCCCGAGATGAGTTCTCCCTTCGGTAAGGACCCCGGCAGACCACCGGGTCGATAGGCCGCAGCTGCAAAGCACGGCGACGTGCTCAGGCGAGCGGTACCACTAGTCCGAGCTCTTCCGAATCCCCGTCCCCGGAGGGGGCGGGCCCCATGCGCGGCGGGGCTTCCGTCTGCATGGAGCGCGGCATCTCCGCGCGTCGGCGCTATGCGGCCCTCAGGGTCGCCCGCACGGGCGCCCTGGACGAGCGCGGCCACGGAGGCGGGGATCACCCGGTCCCGTTCCGAACCCGGCAGATTAAGCGCCATCGCCCGACGTACTGCGGGGAAAAGCCCGTGGAGGCAGGGCCGCCGCGCTCGCCAGCGCGCCCGCGCCTCGCACCGAGGCCCCGCATCGCGGGGCCTTCCTTCCGCCATGCGTTCCGGCACATCGAAGGCCCCGTCAGCGCGGGGCCTTTTCCGTTCCGTTTCGGATCGGCTCTCTCTTCCTTGTCGTTGCCGATTTTCCCGGTTCGTGCGCCCGCCGTTCTGGTTTAATCGTGCCGTCCCGGGTCGGGGCGCCCTTCCCGCATGCCTTGCTATACTGTTTGCACGATATACGTATAGGATAGGATATGTGCATGTCTGATTCATCGCCGAGAAGTCCCAGCTGCCGAAACGGCGCTCTCGGACGAAACCGCTCTTGTCTCCTCGTTGAAAACCTCTCCTCTTCCTCTCGCATGACGCGCCAAAGCAGCGCTTCGGCGCTTTCTCGTTGCAGATAAAGATGCAAGCCTGCTGAGCAGCCATATCTCCGCATTCGTCGATGCTCTTAACCGTCCCGAGGCGCAGACGCGCTGGGAGGTTCTCGATATCCTGACCAAGCTTGTCGCGTTTGATTCGCGTTCGTGCGCTACCGCGATCAACGGCGCCGAAGCCGCTCTCTTCGACGAGGGTTCAGGCCCCTTGCGTCTTGCCGCCATGCGTTTTTCTCTGCAAGGTGGGGGGCACTACGGAGCTGAGAGGCCAGAAGGTCTGGCCGCTCGTGGACGAAGCCATCCAGTGCTACCACGGTGATGTCAATTCCCTGTCCATGCTCAATGGCGTCATTGAATTCGCAGGCGGAACGCTGGCTGACAACGTGCGTGAGGGAACTTAGGAGACGCATGTCCTTCGACGCGTCGAACAGCAAGGGCTTGCTTCAGCGTCGCGCCCAGGAGATCCCTCGACGCGCTCGGCTAGCCTTCGATGCGCGCAGACTCCCTTTCCCGCGATGCGGGGAAGGGAGGTTTTTTTCTTTCGATGTTTCATCGCTCCGCTCGTCCGCGACGCACGGTCGCGCATAGATGCTTTTTGCTAGAATCAACCTCCGTGTGGTGATGGTTTTCCGTCCGCTTAGCGAACGGCGTCGACGAGGGGGATTCGTGTTTTCGGCGTCGTCGCGCCCGTGCGGACTTGGCATCGTGAAGAAGGTAGGCTGAACAATGGCACATGCATCCGTTCTCGACGTCAACGGCAGAGCGTATCGTTACTTTTCGTGCGATTCCTTCCAGGTGCGGAGAAAAATGCCGTATACGCTGCGGGATCCTTATCGAAAACGTCCTGCGCAACGCTTCGTCCGATGAAGCTGCGCAACGTTTCGCCCAACGCATCGTCGATGCCGGCATGGCGGGTGTGCAGGGCGGCGAGATCGAATATATGCCTGCTCGCGTGCTCCTCCAGGATTTCACGGGCGTCCCCGTCTTCGTCGATCTTGCGGCTATGCGCGAAGCGGCGGAAGAGCTCGGGGGAAGCGCTTCGTCTATCAATCCGCAGATCCCTCTCGATCTGGTCATCGACCATTCCGTCATTGCCGATTGCGCCGGAACGCCCGATGCGTTCGAGGCGAACACCGAAATGGAGTTCAGAGAAAATGCCGAACGTTATTCGTTTTTGAAATGGGCGCAGCGGTCGTTCGAGAACGTGCGCATCGTTCCTCCCGAAACGAGAATCTGCCATCAAATCAATGTCGAGCGCTTCGCTCAAGGCGTCGTGACCACGGCGGACGATGAGCCGATCGCGTATTTCGATACGGTTGTCGGTGCGGATAGCCATACGACGACGGCGAACGGTATCGGTGTGCTTTCCTGGGGCGTCGAGGCATCGAGGCCGAAGCGGCCTGTCTCAGCCAGCCCGTTACGACGCTCGTTCCGAGGGTCGTGGGAATCCATCTTACGGTCGGCTCGCCGCAGGCAGTGCGCGATGGATGTCGCGCTTCGCTTTGCCGAGATCCTGCGCGCGAAAGGCGTGGTCGGTTCCTTCGTCGAATGCTTCGGCGACGGCGTATCCTCGCTTTCCGCCACGGCGCGAGCGTGCATAGCCAATATGACGCCCGAATACGGCAGCACCTGCACCTTCTTTCCTTTCGACGAGAAGACGCTCGCGTATCTGCGCGTGACCGGTCGAAGCGAGGATCAGGTGCATCTCGTCGAGGCTTATGCGAAGGCTCAGGGTCTGTGGGCAGACGATGCCGAGCGCGTGTACGGCGAAGTCATCGATATCGATCTCTCGCAGATTCCCCGCGCCGTCGCCGGGCCGAGCCGCCCGCATGACCGCATCGATTTCCGCAGGCGCGCGTCGCGTTCGAGGATGTCTGTCGCGATCGCGGCCTGGACCGCTCTGTGCGCGCCCACGTCGATATCGAGGATGCGGCTACGATCTCGCGCATGGGGCTATCGCCATCGCCGCCGTGACGAGCTGCGACGGCGACGGATCCGGCCACGATGGTCGCGTGCGGCTGCTCGCGCGCAACGCCGTGACGCGAGGCCTTGCGGCGAAGCCGTGGATCAAGCGGATTTTCGCGCCCGGCAGCCATGCGACGTCTCTTCTGCTCGAGCGCGCGGGGCTTTCGTCGAGCCTTTCCGCGCTTGATTCGACCTTTGCGGCTTCGGATGCATGAGCTGCATCGGGAACTCAGGCCCTCTGAGCGCCGAGATGCATCGAATCTCCGCCGACATCGAACTTTCGAGCGTTCTTTCGGGCAACCGGAACTTCGAGGGCGCATTTCCCGGATGTTTCGCAGAACTATCTCTGCTCTCCGGCGGCCGTCATCGCGCATACGCGCTTGCGGGCACGATGGACTTCGATTTCGAGACCCAGCCTCTTGGCGCAACGTCTGACGGCGATCGGGTATTCCTGCGCGACATCTGGCCGAGCGGCGCCGAGATCGAATCCATCCTCGGCATGTACGTGAACGAAGCCCTGTTCGAAGAAGGCGGACAGGATTTGATGGAGGTCCCGACGCGGAAGGCCCTCGGCGTCAGCGGGGATCGACCTATGCTTGGGACGAACGCTCGACCTAGCGTTCGCCGCGCCCCGTAGCTCGACGGCATGACGCGAGAGATCAAGGCCGTGCGGGCGTATCGCATGCGCAGCGCTCGCGGTGCTGGGCGACTTCATCACGACGGACCATATCTCCTGCAGGCAGCATCGCTTCGGACAGCCCCGCGGCCGCATACCCTGTCCGCACGAGGCGTCAGCGAGGACATGTTCAACACCTACGGGTCGCGTCGCGGCAATCACGAGGTCATGGCGCGTGGCGGCTTCGGTAACGTGAAGCTTCTCAATATGCTTGCCGACGGGCGTCGAGGAGGATGGACGACCGATTTCATCGACTGGAGCCGTCAAGCCGATCTTCGATGCCGCCTCGCGACTATAGGGAGAACGGCGTCGATCTCGTCATCCTGGCGGGAAAGATGTACGGCAGCGGATCGAGTCGCGATTGGGCGGCCAAGGCTCCTCTCCCTAGGCGTCAGCGGTTTTCGCCGAGAGCTTCGAGCGCATCCATAGGGTCCAACCTGATCGGGATGGGCATCATTCCTCTGCAGTTCGAAGAAGGGAAGGCGTCGAGGCGCTCGGTCTCGACGGCGGCGAGCAATTCGATATCGAACCGATCGATTTCGGCGCCGGCGAGCCCGTCTTGCCGAATCCTCGCATCGTCGGCGTGACGGCTCGCCGCACCGACGGCATCGAGCTTCGCTTCAATGCCATCGTGCGTGTCGATACGCCGACCGAGGCGCGTACATCGCTCATGGCGGCATCCTGAATTACGTGTTACGCCTCTTTGACCGCCGTTTCGCAGAAAGGACGTGTATGGCGCGCAACGACAATCCGCTCGACAGCTTCTTCCAGCAGATCTTCGCAGGGGTGCCGATGGGGACGTGCGTTCCGACGATGCCGGGATTCTCACGTCGATTTCTCCCAGACGGCCAACGTTTCCGACATCAGGGATCGTTTTCGCGGCTATGAGCCTGCAGGTCGCTATGGGAATCGCGGCGGTTGCCCTTATCGTGCTCGGCTGCGCCTACTGGTGGTTCCATCCCGCGCTCAGTATCCACAACCCCGATATCTGGGCGCTTCTCTTCCGCTGGCGATTGCGCTGTTCGTGCTGTTCCGCTCTGCGCGCGCGGCCTACGAGAAAGGCGGTGGCGGTCATGAGCCTTCGCCGAGCAAGGCAGAAGCTCTTCAAAGAGCTTGCCCTCATCCTCTCGTCGTGCTTGCGGCGGGAATCGTCGGATGGCTGCTCTCCGCGTCGTTCTTCCCGGCAACGCGAAGAGTTCGCATCCATCCTGCCGACCGAGGAATACGAGGTTCGCCGAGGATATCGCGCAGGTCAATTACGATGAAATCCCTGTTATCGACCGCGATTCCGCCGTGCTTCTGGGCAACCGCACGATGGGCTCCATCTCCGACCTCGTAGAGCCAGTTCGAGATCTCGCCCATCTACAGCCAGATCAACTACAACGATCGTCCCGTGCGGGTAAGTCCGCTTGTCTATGCCGATCTCTTCAAATGTGCTGCAGAATCGCGGCACCGGCATCCCGCTTACGCGATCGTCGACATGACGACGCAGGGATGCGCAGGTCGTGCGTTTGGATGAAGGCAAAGGCATCAGTACTCCGAAAGCGAGCCTCTGGCCCGCAACATCGATCGCTACGTGCGAGCTCAGTACCCTACGTATATGTTCGGCGAGAAATCGTTCGAAATCGATGACGAGGGGAATCCCTGGTGGATCTGCCCGGTGCGTACGTTCACGCTCGGCCTTTTCGGCGGCGAAACCGTTTCTCGCGCCGTGCTCGTGAACGCGCCGTGACGGGGAGACGCAGGATCTGGCCGTCGACGAGGTGCCTGGGTGGGTCGACCGTGGTATCCGTCCGACCTGCTCATTCGTCAGTACAACTGGCGCGGCGCCTACAGCAACGGCTGGTTCAACAGCTGGCTCGGCCAGAACGGCGTCGTGCAGACCACCGGGCATCAACGGAGCGGCGGGTACAACTACATCGCGAAGGACGACGATGTCTGGCTGTATACGGGCGTGACGTCGGCGACGGGAGATAATTCCATCATCGGCTTCGTGCTCATCAATCAGCGCACGGCCGAAAGCCATTTCTATTCCGTTGCCGGCGCGACCGAGGAATCGGCGATGTCCTCGGCAGAGGGCCCGGTTCAGAACCTGCGCTATGCCGCAACGTTCCTCTGCTCATCAACGTATCCGATAGACCGACGTACTTCATGGCGCTGAAAGACGGCGCGGGCCTGGTCAAGAAGTATGCCATGGTCGACATCGAGCGCTACCAGAACGTCGCCGTGGGCGATACGGTCGCCGAGACGCAGAAAACCACGAGTCGCTGATCGCGGCCGATGGCGGGTCCGCCGACTCCGCGCACCGGCCAAAGACGTTCGAAGCGTCGGGCACCATCGCTACGGTCGCGCAGGCGGTGATGAAGGAATTCGCACTTTCTACGTGACGCTCGAAGAGGATGACCATATCTACGACTCGCTTCCGGCGCTCTCGTGCAGGTGGTCGGATGCGGCGTGGGCGATCATATCTCGTTCTCGTAGTGGAAGGTCCCCGACATCCCCGGTGAGGCGAGATCGCGGATGCGAAGCTCGCCGCGAGCGCATCGGCGTCCGGCGGCTCTGAGGAGCAGGCGCACCTGCGAGCGGGGCGGCTTCAGGTCCGTATCCGCATCGGGAGAACGAGACCGGCGGAGCGCGACCTCCGCTTCCGCATAATGGGAACCATGCGAAAGCATGGGACAGCCTTCACTGCGGATGTTTTCCTTGACGGGCCATCCATGCAACACTAAAATGACCTAGATTGCGTCAATAGGGCGTGTGGACATACGTTTCCGCTACCGAAGACAGCAGGTACCTACGGGTTCAGTGCAAGAGCAGCCGGCCGGGTGGTAAGCAAAAAGCGATTCTTTTGCGCCCTAGTCTTCATAGCACAGGGGCCGTTTTCCTTTTCGTTGTGCGAGGACGACCCACCCACGCATGTGGCGGATGCGTCGAGCAGAACGAGAAGGAGGTGAACAGCATATGCCGAACAAAAGCAATATCGAATCCGTTGCGAGATCGTGGACGAGATCAAGGAGGCAAAGCGCCCTCTGGATCGTCGATTACCGCAACCTTACCGTGAAGGAGACGAGACCCTTCTGCCGTACCGTGCGCTGCAGCGGCGGTCATCGATACGTCGCATGAACACTCTTGTGAAGCTTGCGCTCAGGAGACCGAGCAGCCTGCGATCGACGAATTCTCGCCCGGTCCTTCAGCTTTCGTCTTCGCAGGCGCCGATGCCGTCGCTGCGGCCAAGGCCGTCAGAGACTTCGCCAAGGACAACGAGAGCTCGTCATCAAGGGCGGTGTCATGGATGGCAAGGCATGCTCTGCCGCTGACGTGGAGGCCATCGCCTCTCTTCCGTCTCGCGAGCAGCTCATGGGTCAGCTCGCCGGGCTTATCTCCGGCATGGCCCGCGGTCTCGCGGTTTCCATCGGCGGCGTTTCTCGCAGACCTCGCGGTCGTCACGTCTGCGGTCGCGGGAGCAGAAGCCTGCCGCATCATCGTCGCATTCCACGGTGCGCGGCAAGGGTGTGGATACATGAAATCGATTGCCGCCTGATGGCGGCCTTTGAGGAATAAGAACATGGCTTCACCAACGAAGAGATCCTCGAGGCTCTCAGAAATGACCCTTCTGAGGGCCTCTGAGGCTCGTCAAGGCTATCGAAGAGACCTTCGGCGTCTCCGTCGCCGCTCCTGCGGCCGTGGCCGCCCGCTCCTGCCGAGGGTGCGCGCCGCTGCCGCCGGAGCAGACCGAGTTCGACGTCGTTCTCGAGGGCTGGCGACAACAGATCGCCGTCATCAAGGTCGTGCGCGAGATCACCGGCCTCGGCCTCAAGGGCCAGGCCGCCGTCGAGAACGCTCCTGCTCCGATCGTCGGGGCCGTCGACAAAGGCAAGGCCGAGAAGTCGGGAGAAGCTCGAGGCGCTGCCGGCGCCGCCGTCACCGTCAAAGTAGTTTCGTTTCTTGCGGCAGCGATGCCGCCCTGAAATATGCAAAGGGAGGTCGGAGGCTTCATGCTGCGGCCTCCCTTTCATATCGTCGCGTTCTGCGTATCGGAGAAGCATGCCGAAGCATCATGGATCGACAGAGGCCGTCGAAAAGACCAATGCCATGCGCATCCCTCGATGCCGCAGGCGTATCGTACAGGGTGTATCCGTGAGGAGACCAGAGCCTGACCGGCGTCGAGGTGGCGCGCCTCATCGGGCATGATCCCGACAGCTTCTTCAAGACGCTCGTGACCCGGGCGAAGGACGGATCCTGCTTCGTCTTCATGGTCCCGGTCGCGCGGCTCGATTCTGAAGAAGGCGGCACGTGCCGCAGGAGAAAAGAGCCTGTCCATGCTAAAAGCCCGGGATCTTCTTCCAACGACGGGATACGTGCATGGAGGATGCAGTCCGATCGGCATGAAGAAGGCGTTTCCGACGTTCATCGACGAGACGGCGGAGCTTTACGACGTCATCGCATGTTCCGCAGGGCGCATCGGCTGCGCCATGGATATTCGATTCGACGACCTGCGTCGCATGACAGGAGTCTCCGCGTACGACATCACGGCATGACATCGTGCTCCTTCTTCGTCAAGCGATCGCGCACGGTGCCAAGGCGGTGGAAAAGGAGTAAAATAGTCACTGCATTTGTTCGGGTGCTTTGCCATAATGTGCAAGCTGTTTTTCAGCTGTCCCCATAGTCTAGAGGTCAGGACGCGGCCCTTTCAAGGCTGAGACACGAGTTCGACTTCTCGTTGAGCACCAACTCGAATTTCCTCGAACCCGCCTGTATACGATGTAGGCGGGTTCGTCATCTTCCGACCCCGCCTGATCGTAGTTCAATATGGCTGTGACCTGCTCTTCCTCGACAATGACCTGATAGACGAAAGCGTCCAGCAAGGCGCGGTCGTCCAGGCCGCAGCCGTGCATGAGAAACTGCCCAAACGTCGCAACGTCGAACTCCATGGCGTCCCTGAGGCGCTCCATGTCCCTTTCCGCATCCTTCTTCATGGCCGTGAGGCCTTCCATGCGATCCTTCACGGCTGCGTACGGCATGCCGTCCTGCACGGCGTCAAGGATGCCGTCGAGTCCCTTCTTCGCCTGCTCCGCCCTCCTGCGCGCCGCCTTGAGCTCCGATGCCTGCTGTGACGTGTCCATGGTCGACGCCACGGCCTCCGCGATCCTCATAGCGGTCGTCTCGTCCGAGACGAGCTCGCGCAGGGTCTCGGCGATCGTCCCTCCAGGTCGTCCTTAGGTATCGGTTTCGCGCCGCACTTGTCCATGCATGCGTAGTACTCGTACTTTTTCCCGCTCGCGTTCCTGCCGGATGAACCGTTCATGGATCTGCCGCAGCTCCCGCATACGACCCGCCCCGACAGGGCGTGGTCGCTCATTCCTCGCATTCGCGCCTCTTCGCGCGACCTGACGCGGTTCGCTCATTGCATGGACCTCCCTCGACACGATGGCGGGCATGCCGTCCTCATGCGGATGTCGTCGAAGAGATACACGCCCGTTACTTCTCGTTCTTGATCATGTTGGCCACCATGCTTTGCGAGCAGGGGGCGCCCCTGCGCGTCCTCGCCCCTTTGATGGCCAATACCTTGGCTATGGAGTTCAGGGTTCCCGGCACACCTCCGCTCGAAGGCCTCGCGCACCACCGGGGCTTCGCCCTCGTCGATCTCGTAGCCTCCGGATGCGGAGAAGCGGTAGCCGTAGACCCTCACGCCGTTGTGCATGCATTTCAGGGCGTTTCCGTGCATCCCGCGCTTGGTGCGCTCCGACGTGTGGGCGGATTCCACCGCAGCAAGCCCCTCGTATATCTTCTCCAGCAGCAGGGCCTCCGGGCCGTCGGGCATGGCCTCCATGGCGGACACGACCTTGACACCCTTATCCCGCAGGCGCTTCTTGTATATGGGGGCGTCGTAGACGTCCCTAGAGAAGCGATCCATCATGTAGACCAATACTATGTCGGATTCCCCAGCGCTAGAGAGCATCCGTTGGAACTCTGGGCGGTCGTCGGTCCTGCCGCTCACGGCATGGTCGCAATAGGTTCCTACGACCTCGTATCCCTCGCGCTCGCACCACTCATGGCAGACGCGCAGCTGGTCGTCGATGGACGCCTCGCGCTGCTTGGAGCAGGAGAAGCGGGCGTATATGACCGCCGTGCTCATTTGCGAGCCTTTCCGGCCAGGGAGAACAGAAGCCCCGAATGCGAAGAGGATGAAAACCACGAACGGCCTATGGCGTCTTTAAGCCCTCCGGTAAGCAGTGAGCCGAGAAAGAGCAGGAACGAGGAGAGGCTAACGGCGGCGAAGAACACCTATCGCCGCGCCTGCGCACCCGCCTTCTTTCCCCTGTGTTGTCTGCAGGCTAGCGCTGGTGTGCTCGGCGTTCGTACCTTTTATTTTGGCGAAGAACTCCTGCGGCGTAATGATTTTGTATGCTCGTTCGGCTCGTATACTCGCGGGCTTTCCTAGCTTTCGCGGTAGTGCCGTCGTCGAAGTCCACGAGAAGCGTCGTCTTCATCGTGACGTTGTTGAAAGCCCGCCACCGTTGTCGACGACCGTCTGCATGAGGCTATGACGGCTGAATGCCATCGATTCGCCGATGAAGCAAAACCACTTCAGCCAGCCAGGGAGGGCCTATTCCCGTGGCCTCGGGAAAGCCCTCTAGCATCGGTTGATAGCGCCTTCGCCTCGGCTATCAGACATTGATAGCATTCATGTGTCGCCGTTGCATCGGGCAAGGCCCTGTGCGCCTGCCGGTTCGTTATTCCGAATCTGTTGCAGAGTTTGGCGAGGGAGATTCTTCCCCGTACAGCTCACCTGCCAGCTTCATCGTATCGACCCATATGAGGGATTCGTCCATCTTCGAACGTTTCAGTGCCTGCTCGATGAATAAGGCGTCGAAAGCTTTGGCGTTATGACCGACAAGGGGAAGAGAGCCGCAGAATCTCGTAGAATGCGGCGATGGCCTCTGATTCCTTCATCGCGCCCTTGAGCATATCGGGGGGTTATGCCGCTTATCCGCTGGGCTTCTGCGGAGAATGGAGCGTTTATGCTTACCAGCGTCTCAAACTCATTGATAGCCGAGCCTCGACCACCCTTCACAGCTCCTATTTCGATGATTCGGTCTTTATAAGGAGAAAGCCCGTGGTTTCCAACCACGGCTACGTACGAAGACGGAAGCTCGAAAGCTTTGACTAGTTTCTTCTTCGGGTATGGCATTTTATTCTTCTTTCGCTAGGAGAAATTGAAAGGCATCGCGGCCCACGACCTTGCCGATTATCGTGACGGCTTCGGTTTCAGGATCGTTGAAATTGAAGATTCGCGGTTGGAAAGTCGGGTCGTGGCTGTCTGGAAGAAAGCTCGAAGCCATTCGCAAGCTTCCGTACGTGCTTCACGGTGGCGTCGTAGCCGTTCACGCATACGGCAAACTAGGTCGTTCTCGCTGCCGGCCTTGACGTCCGGAGCGATCAAGACGAGGTATCCGTCCGGGATGATGCGGTCTACCGAGCTGCCGTTAAGCTTCAGCCAGAAAAGCCGGTCGTAGCTCAGGGCTATCTGCTCGGGGCAAGGGAAGGTGTCGTCAATCGGCAGCATCTCGATAGGGCGTGCCTGCCGCTATGGAGCCGAGCAAAGGAAGGTCTATATAACCGTTCTTGGCAGTTTTCTCCTGGTTGGTCAACAGTTCGTCGGACGAGACACGCAGGGCGTCCACGAGCTTCTGAAGGTTGTTGGCCGATGGGAACGACTTCATTTTGAGCCAGGAATAGATGGACTGCTTCTCGGCTCTATCAGTCGCGCAGCTCCGCGCCATCCATGCCTCTTTCGTCGAGGATACGCGCGAGATTTGCTGCGAAAAATCTGCTTGATCTCGTTCTCGGAGATGCGTAGCATGATGTCCTCCTGGAAAAATAAATTCACCGATAATGAAAAATAATTATATTTTCCATTGTAAAAATATTTCTAGTGAGTTATTATTTCACTACTAGCTAAACCGAGAAGGGGTGAACTAGGTTGGAAAACGTCACAAAATCTTCTTGCCGCACGCAATCGTCCGGCATGTCGCAGCAGGGAATTTGCCGATGAAATGGGCATCAGCCTGCCGACATACAGGAAGGTCGAAGGCATAACGACCCTCATGACCATAGGCGGAATCAAGGCCGTTCTGCCGAAGATGAACAAAAATCAGCATCAGGATCATGCGCGATTACGTCGCAGAAATTTTTTGCCTTATGAGTGAAATTAAAATTCACCGCAAAGAGGAGGAGGAAACGATGAAGGAACCCGAGAGCGACGTTGTAGCGCGCGCCATGGAATCTGCGCGGCGCGACCGTATCGCCCGCCTCCTGCTTCTCAAAGACCTAGCGGAGACATCCGTATGAAAGCCCCTGGACGCTATCCGAAGTTCGGTATCTGGACGAGCACGCGCAAGACGGCGCGGAGGCCGTAGCGAAGGCCCTGAAACGCTCCGTCTCCTCCGTGCAGGTGCAGGGCGTCCAGAAGAGGTTGAGCCTGGCGGTCTCGTGGATATGCCCCTGCTGCGGCGCGCGCCCAGGGCCGCGCCGAACGCCTCGACCGGATGGTGCGCCACGTGCACGAAGGCCGAGAGGAGGGAGCGCATCGAGCGCGAGGTGGCCGAACTCGAAGAGCAGGTCGCCCGCGAGGAGGCGGAGAACCGCAAGCGGCAGGCCCTCTACGCGAAGCGCCACCGGCTCCGCAAAAAGTCGAAAGCACTGAAAAGAAAGTGAAAAGTCCTGATGGGAACTGGTGAAGGAGAGAAAAATGCGCGACCTGTCAATCGCCTTCGAGGCCCTGGGCATTCCCGAGGTGCTGGCGAGCATGACCGCAGATGAAGTTCTGGGCGGGCTTCTGGGGGCGGTCCTCATCTGCGCCGCATCCGCGATCGTGTTGGGTGGTAGCGATGCGCGAGAGAGGCAAGCCGCAGTCGATGCAGATGCAGATCAAGGGCCTCGGCATGGCGAGGGAGCAGGGACGTCGAGGATGTCCGCAAATGGATCGCGGAGAACCCGACGCGTACGCCTACATGGTCGACAACGCCGTCCGACTCTCGCGCAAGGGGCTACGTGTCCGCGAACTACCTGGTCAACATGGTGCGCAACGAGCTCCATGTGGCTATCAAGTAACGGCCACGCCCGGCGCTGGCGCGGATCATGGCGAAGACCGTGCCGTGCCTGGAGCACGCGTTCCGCATGCACGAATCCCAGTCGGACGGGTACGTCTGATGAGGACAGCCACATGCACGCTGGAGATGGCGCGGCTCCCGACCAGAGCGCCCGAGGTTCGACCGCCGCACGGGCATCGCCTACACGCCCAAGCGCACCAGGGACGCCGAGAAGGCCATACGCGACGCCTGGATAGACCAGGTGGGCAGGCGGTGGCAGGGCTACGAGGGGAGGTGCGGATGCTCCTGGTCGTGAGAGGCCGCTTCCCAAATCAGCTCCCAAGCGGCGCATAGGGGAGCCGGACATGTCCGCGCCGACCTGGACAACGTCCTCAAAGCCGTAGGGGATGCGCTCAATGGCCTGGCCTACAAGGACGACCGCAGATGACCCAGGCGAGGGTGGTAGGGCTCCGAGGCCGCCTCACAGGCGGTTCTGCCGGATACGGATACGGATCAGCTACCGATAGGGAGAGAGATATGGAGATCACGCACGACGAGCGGCTGGCTTTGCTGGTCGCGATGGACAAGCGGCTCGAGCCGCAGCTCGACGAGGCGAAGGCGCGAAAGCGCGGCAGGCGCTGCTCGAGGCCTGCAGGGGAGACCCACGCCGACCGCCGCGCAATCCTTGTAGGAGATGAGAAGGTCGGGGAGGTCGGCATCAGCTACTCCTCGTCCAAGCCCGTGATCCTCGCGGGCAGGAGGCGGAGCATGCGAGGCCCTGCGCGCCTTGGGCCTCACGGAAGAAACCCCGAAGAAGGGATGGGAGAAGACCCACGGGCTCGTGGGGGGAAGCGTCGTGTGCCTGGAGACGGGGAGCCCGCCGACTGGGCCATCATGGCAGCCCTCCGCGGCCAAGGCCGCCTCCATACGCGGATGCAAGCCCGAGGACGTACTGCGTGCCATCGCAGGGACGCCTGCCGGATGCGTACAGCGCTCTTGGAGGGAGAGTGACATGGAGAAGGGAATCACACGCTGCTGGCAGAAGCCCAGGGCGAGATAGAAGCCGCCGAAGAAGGATAAGACCGGCCAGGTCGGCCCCAGGAAGTACGAGTACGCATCCCTCGATGCGGTACTCGCCTCGGTCAAGCCGCCCCTGAACGCACGGGGATATTCTCACGCAGAAGACCGCGACCCGGGAAACCTGGCTCACCATCCAGACGATCGTCGTCGCCGACGAGGTGCCGCTCGTTCTCGACGAGCAGCCTGCGAGTACGACCCAATCCGCAGGAACTCGGCAAGCGCGAGACCTACGCGAAACGCTATTCGCTGTGCAAGGCCTTCGCGATCGTGGGGGAGGAGGACACCGACGGCGACGTGGAGAGCAAGGCCCCGAAGGACAAGCGTCCCGTAAAGCGTCCCGAGCCTGACGCGGGCATAGAGGAGATCAAGGCGCTCAAAGCCGAGGCCGTAAAGGCCGGAATCAGGAGGAGGGCGTGAACAGCCTGGTATAGGCGAAGTTCGGCAAGACCCCGATGAACAAGCTGACCCGGCAGCAGCTGGAGGAACTCAGGACTACCTGCACCGTTACCGAAGACGCGCGCAGCCTTAAGGAGGGAGAGGAGATGAGCGTCAATAGCGTGACAATCTCGGGCAATCTCAGGGAAAGACCCCGACATCAGGCGAGACCGCCGGTAGCTTTCGACGTGGCCACTCTGAGTGTGTGCGTCAACGACCGCAAGAAGAACCAGCAGACCGGCGATGGGAGGACGTGCCCAACTGGGTGGGAGGTCGCGTTCTTCGGCAACCGCGCCGCGACGATAGGCCGGTTCCTGGTGAAGGGTCGCACGTCACCGTCACCGGTAAGCTCCGCGAAAGCAAGTGGGGAGCGCGACGGGCAGAAGAGAAGCAAGCTCTCCGTCCTCGGCAGCGACATCGACTTCGGCCCCGCGCCGAGGGTTCCCAGCCCCGCGAAAGCTCCGGCGCGTACGGCACGGGCGCGTACTACGACGAAGACGTTCCGTTCTAGGGGAAGCCATGGCGGAGACGTTCATTCTTCGAGAACTTGGCGAGGTATGCGCCTGCCTTGCAGAGAGGAAGACCGCAAGGAGCTGATGTCGCCATATGCATGTACGGCGCGTATGGCGAGGAGGTCGAGCTTCCGTACCTGCTCAAGGCCGTTTTCATATCGACTCAGCGAGAGCATCGACTACTCAAGACCGCGCGCACCCAAGGTGCGAGGCGCCAGAAACGCTGGGCGAAGGGCCCGAAGCCCGGAGCAGGAAGCCGAACCAGCAGAGGTGTACCCCTAGGAGATGAACATACCCCCCTACAAGATGAAACGATAGGGGGGCATGTAGGGGGCTATGTCGAAAGTCCGGAAAAGTCCGATGGCCAGAACAATACAAGACAAGACAGTACAGGACATAAAGACCATAAACCCGATGCGCGTGTGCGAGATCGTCGGAATCCTCAACGAGGGAGACCGGTGAGGCGTACAAACCAACCACTCCGAAGACCGCGAGCCTCATCCGAGGCGAGGCTCAAGGGAAGGGTTCGCCGTGAGGACTTCCGCCGCGTCATCGAGACGAAGACCCGGGAATGGCGCGGCGGCGAGATGGAGAAGTACTTGCGACCCGAGACGCTGTTCGGTACGAAGTTCGAAAGCTATCTCAACCAGGGAAAACGCTACGAGAGGAGGGATTATGCCGAATACGACGCCGATTGAATGCCTTTATTGCGGCAAAACCGCTCGTCCCTCGCGTCGTCGAGGCTTTTCGGTCAGCAGATCGCAGCCGGATACCTTCTGTACGCGACTGCCCGGAGGCCATAGCCGAGAAAGGGAATGCATGGATCAGGCGGCCGCGCAGGGAGCGTCATGGAGCGGGACGCTTTGATCGGAGGCTGTCGGCCTCGGAATAAAGCCCCGCTACCTGCACGCCGAAGACCCCGCGCCGAGATGGCTGGCGCGTAAGGTGCTAGCGGGAAGGAGCCTGTACATCGGTGAGGGCCTGTGGGTGCGGGGAAGACCTACCTCGCCTGCGCCGTCGCCCGAATCCCTCGCCGAGAGGGGCCGTGGGGTCAGGGCGGCCTCGATGGTCGAGGTGCTGGATTCCATCAAGGCCGGGTTCGGCGACAAAGACCCCCTGCCGCAGTACCAGGGCGCAGGGTCCTCGTCCTCGACGACCTGGGGAAGGATCCCACGGACTTCGCGTTGGAACGCTTGTTCGCCTTGATAGATGAACGGAACGCTCGATGCTGCCCACGATAGCCACGACCCAGTACCGCCCGGCGCGGCTCATCGAAAGGCTGTGCTACGGCGACGAGGACACGGCGGTCGCCATCGTCTCAGGCTGCGCCAGGACTCCGAGACCGTGGGCTTGCAGGGCATGACCGGGAGGCGGACGTGCTGACCGTGAGCCGCCAGCGGGCGGCGCTCTACCGGGATGCCGCACATCGGCTGCGAGTACGTCGGCAGCAGGTACCGCATGACCCAGGACTACTGCGCGGTGTGCGGCATGCGGGCCGCAACTGCCACCACATCGTTCCCAGGGGCTCAGGGAGACGATCAGGGGCTAGAGACCCTGAGGCACGTGGAGATGCGCAGCCCTCTGTCGCGCTATGCGGCACACGGCACAGGGTGCCACGGGAGAGTTCCACGCCCGGTCTGCTCAAGGCCGGTGGGTATGGGACAGGGATTACGAGGACGCATGGTGGGACGGCTCCTGCTTGCGGAGATGGAGCCCCAGACCCCCTGCTGTACGCCTACGGCAGGTGGGAGATGAGACGGACGGACAGGGATCACCGTCCACAGGGAAAGGATTTGACATGCGTATGACCAAGTATGACCTGATGACCGAGATCATGCTGCTTTGGGATGAGCGCGATTCGCTCATGCGCCACGTGCAAAGAGCTTGAGGGGCGGACGGATAAGCAGAGATCGCTGGTCGACCAGGTATTCATCAAGATCGGCAGGAGGTCGTCGCCGAGCGAGCACATACAGCTTCCGCCTTGTCAGTACGAAGAGAGTAGACGGCATGGCCGAATTCATGACTTACAAGACCTTCCTCGATGAGGTTATCAAAGAGGTTCCATCTTGGTGCTCCAAGGACGAGTTCAAGGCCGTATTTGCGGAGGAGCTGACGGCACGCTACCGAGAGGAGCGGGCCGAGGCAAGCGCCTACCTCGAAGATATGGAGGAAGACGATGAGTAAGCTTCACGTGGATTGCCGGGACGCAAAGGCATCGGATGAATACGAAAAGCATGAAGGTCTGGCAATGAGGCCCGAGCTTCAAGAGCGGATTCGCCGTTCCAACGCGGCTGCGAAGGTAGCCAAGAAGATGGGCGCGGGCGTATACGCGGGGATGGTGGATGTTCCCTTGCGACGCGTCGCCCTATGCGGTGCGGAAAACCCTATGCGACCTGCTCGACCGGAGATGCCAGAGAAGGTCAAGGCGCATATGGAATCGATAGGAAGGAGAAGGCATGAGCGGGGAGTACATCGGCAAAAATCGTGGAGTTCGGCGATCGGAGGTACATGGTGGTCGAAGAGGTTCTGACCTCGGAGGGGCCGCGGCTCGTGCTGGGGGAGAAGGAGCGAATCATAACCACGCCGAAAGAGGTTCGGCTGCTGGACGAAGAGGAGCAGCTTCTGGACAAGGCCGAGCGGATGTGCAAACGGTATACCGAGCTTTACGAGACGTCGGGCGAGGTGAGGGAGTTCAGCAGCCTCGACGAGGAGCTGTACGGCATAGGTCTCAAAAAGCAGCCCGACGAGCTGTACAGGGGAGAACGGACGCAGGTACTACATCGAGCTTCCGTATTGGAGGGTCTCCAAGACCTGGAGCATGGCAAAGGTAAAGCATTACGGCTACTCCTGGAGAATGCAACTTGCAGAGGGAGAATCGGTTTATGGATTCCTCGCGCCGTGCGGATATACGCGCGAGGAGATCGAGCTCATTCTGGACAAGCAAATCGATGAGGACCGAAGGTTGGAGACTGCCCAATGAGGTACGTCAGCCTTTTCAGCGGCATAGAGGCCGCATCGGTCGCGTAGGGACGGGCTTGATGGGAACCCGTCGCGTTCAGTGAGATAGACGCATTCCGTCCGCCGTGCTCGCACCCAGGTATCCGGACATCCCGAACCTCGGCGACGTGACGCAAGTCAAAATGAAACGTTTTTCGCGACAAAGGTCGATCTGGTCGTCGGGGAAGTCCCTGCCAGTCGTTCTCGATCGCGAGAAGAGGGAGGGTCTTGATGGAGCAAAGCGGCCCTGCATGTGAGATTCGTTCGATGCGTACGCGAGATACGTCCTCGATAGCTTCTGTGGAGAACGTCCCGGGAGCGCCTCGAGCTCGCATGGGAGGACTTGATGCCTGCTCGACCCCTGGACAAACCTCGGGTCGGCCTGGCGTGTGGGTACTTGACGCAGTTCTTCGAGTGCTTTCAACGCCGCCGTCGTCTGTTCGCTGTCGCACATCTTGAGGCGGGCGACCCGAAGTACTGTTTGAGCGCGAGCCTGCGCGGGGATTTTAAGACGGGCCGAGCGGAAGAGGCGCGCCTTTCGCCGGATCTGGACGAGGCGCTGAGCAAGGTCTGCCGTGACGGATAAGGTCACATGCGTCGGACGAAACGGCCCGCCCGCCGTCGACGGGACGTTGCCGGGCACGATCAGGTCGGGCGGGCGGAATGCTTCACCGCGGCCCAAGACCGCCGTCGTGAGATGCGCGCGCCGAGGCGGCAGACTGCGTCGTCTCGACGACGTGTTTCTCACGCTTCCACGGGCAGCGAGCAGACGTCTTTCGCGCCAAAGGGCGGGAGCGTCATGCGCGTCGCCTCACGCCGACCGATGCGAAGATTGCAGGGACGGACGGATGACGCGTTCTATCGGGGCAAGCTGCAGACGAATGCCTAGACGCGTACGCTCGCAATTCCATGGCCGTGCGGCACAGATGGGGTGAGGCAGAGTATCGCCCTTGCCGAATCCTGCTCGACGGCGGTTCCGGTCATACGAGAGGAGAGGAGCACCCTCGTCGAATCCGCCCATGTAACGGCCCGTAACGACAATTTCCGGCATGAGTCGGAAACAGCGAGCCATCGGGCAGACGAAGCGAAAGAGCAAGTAGCATTGGATAATGAGTAATGGATAGAAGAGGATAGAGATGAAGCGCACATTTCGGCGACCAAACGACCTCACGACGGCGACCATCATTGGATTAAGTACATTCCTGCAATCGAGCTTGTCAGGTGTCATGAGTGCTGTCGTTACATTCTCTATTCAGACGGTACAGGGTTTTGCATACACCCTATGCAAGCGGGATGACCGGTCGAGTATTGCGCTGCAGGTGAGAGGAATGACACGCGAGAGAGGATAGTTCTAAGCGCGGCAAGGCGTGCAGGCGGAATGGCGAAAGAAATTGGACGGATAGCCGCATACGACGCATGAACAAGTCATAGCGCGTACCGCGGCAAGGCCGAAAGGCTCGCGACGCGTCGTGCCTGTTCATAGGCTGCGTTAATCTGCATACGAGGACGGGAGGCGGCGGATGCCTGCGGAGAGGGACGTCGGGGCAATGAGACACGCATTGATTGGCGGGGATGACGGGCACCGGCCATTGGCGATCGCTAAGACGTGCTGGGGTCTCCCCAACAGAGACAAGAGGCGTATGCAGCTCTACATCTGTTGATGCCAGTCGTCGCAACGCGGTCGAGGGCGTGCGGGTCGCCGCACATGGCCGCTTGACGATACGGGAGTGGCTGGCTATGGGTACAACTTTCCGCAGGGATGTACAACGACATACCGGTGGCTCGGCCAGGAACCAAAGAGCAGTGGGAACGGAAGGTATCATCGAGGGTGAGACCATGGGTGTGCTCTTCGGGAGTTAGAGGACCCGCCTTTATTGTTCGCAGGCAAGGCGACGCGTTTTCCGCTGCAGCCGTCATGCGCGTGGACTCGCCCACCCGAGGACGCGGATGAGGACGCGTGCGAGCAGTTCGGCGGATGCTGTAGTCCGGAAGCCGTTTCGACGGGTCTTTTTATTATGTTGAGCAATACCATTATCTGGCATAAATTATTACGGTACGATATAATTAGACTATCAGAGAGGATGTAAGAATCGCGCGCTTACGTCGAGGTAGAAGCCGCGAAAGCTGATAAAGAAAGAGTGGCGGCAGGTTCGTAAGGAATGGCGGGAGGCATGACATCTTCGAGACACCAGATGGAAAGGAAGATACAGGTTCCGAGGCACCCGGAGACCTAAGCCCAGAGTAGAGCAGGACATCAGGAAGAAGCTGGGGCTGTAGCAAGCCCAGCGCTTCCCCCTCAGAGAAAGGCAACCAATGAAATACGTATACGAGGCCGTCATAGAGAAGAACGGCCGTTTTTCGAGGCCAGGTTCCCCGACCTCGACATCATCACCTGGGGATCGATCTACGCGATGCGGCGCTCATGGCATACGACCCGCTTGAAAAGCCACATCGTACTCGCCCTGCAGAATGGCGAGGCAGCCGCCCGACGCGACTTTCGGCAATGATTGCGGGACCGGCGGATACCGCATGAGGCATCGTGGTCGATTGCGACAGGCACACCCCGCAGGACGAGCACCATGAGCGTATCCGAGGCGGCGGACCACATGAGCGAGACGAGGCGAGGTGCGCGCCATGATACGCGACGGCATCCTCAAGTCGCGTAAGGGTCGGCAAGGTCCATATGGTCGATGCCGACAGCGTGATAAGGAGATACAACGCCCTGGTGCATGCGGGACGCCGAAAGGCGATCGGGCGTGAGCAGCATGAGACCTTCTGCCCGTACTGCGGGTCGATCGTCCCGGCAGGGCGCAGGTGCAGGGTGCAGGCCACGCCCCAGCGCGTACCCACCGAAGGGGACAGGACCAGGGCAGAGCGGGAGCCGTGGAGGCGTGAGTATTCGAGCGCAGGTACCAGGCGGCCGCGGCTGGTCATGAGCGCGCCAGGAGGGTGTGAAGACTGCGGGAGGTGTCGCCTGGCACGACGGGAGCAAGTGGAGGACGGCCGGCATGCGGGCGGCGAGGTCGACCACGAGAAACGGCGCTGTGCGATGGCGGAGGCAGCACGACGGAGAATATGCGACGCTGCGGTGCAAAGAGCTGCCATGCTAAGCGCGATGCGAAAGCGCCGGAGTATGCAGAAAAAGAAGCAATTAGGCCTGTTTTATGCATCAGGTGCGGAAATCACGGCCCTCGTACTTAGATTTTATGCAGTACGAAAGAATGAGATCCCTCACCCTCCTCGAAAGCGGGAGGGGGTCCTCCCATACGCCGCGCCCCGCAAAATCCCGCCGCTACGAAAGTGGGACTGGGGTCTGACTGACAAGCAGGCATGAGCCGCTAAAATCGCACTCTTCGAGGCCGCTACCATCTCCCGTCTCCCGTAGGCTTCCTCCCGCATCGGAGGAGCCTATTCTTTGGGAGGCATCATAGAACCCTCTGCGTCGAAGCTTGAGGTGCACGCGAGATGAAAGGTGCGCGCACTCGTGCCGTACGCCAACAACGCCAAGATTCACAATTCTGTAAAGCGAGTTGACCAGATAGCTGTTTCTATTGGCGACCCGGCACGTGCGTGATCCAATAGCGGTCTGGCGCAACACAAAAGAGGCGGAGATCGTCGGGGGCCTTACGGGCGGGCTCCTGGCCTTGAAGAAAGTACCGTTGGCATCGAGAACGCTCCCGTGATCTGCCTCGACCACCTGACCGACGAACAGCGCCGCCCTATACACATGTGCACAACGCAGACTACCTTGTCCAGCGGTTTTTGACTGCGAGGCGACTAATCGAGGATATGGATAACCTCAACGCCGATTAAATCCATTCCGTTTCGATAAATATCTGTATCAGGATGTAACGGTCGACGCAATCGAAGACCTATGACGGAAGAAAGCTTCGCAACCAATGTTTTAAATGGCAAACGATAGACGTTCTCCGTTTTCGCTGATGTTCCCTATCGAAGTCAAGGATAGCGTCAGCGTACGTGAACGCCATACTGGGAAAATGAACTTTCCGCCCTGCATCATCAAGGAGGCGGAGGAATGTGACGCAGCTCGCAGCGATATTGTGCGAGTATCCAATAAGGCTCGACACCCATTCCGGATGATGTTCGCATGGTTTGCAAAATACTGTTTCGCTAGGACCAAAGTTGATATTGAGAAGATCACGATGAAGAACTGCGTAAACAGCTTGGGAGCTTCATCGAAGGAAAGAGAACGACGGTCAGTGCAGTGCGACTGGCGCATCCCCCTACACTCGTGGCCTGATCTGATCCTTTCCAGCCAATCGAGCGCAAGGCGGGGGCATCGCTTGAATGCCTTAAAATGTTCGCCGAGACTGGCTATCCGGTCACAATTCGACTAAAAGGAAAACTCATACCGAGGGCCGCACATCCTCGCTTCTACGCAAATGCAATACTGTTGTTCAAGTTTCCATGAGTCTGCTCCTCATACGACAAGATGGACGAGGTGCGCCCGTTCCCGAAGAGCGTCTTTCCCGATGGTTGAAAAAGCTGGCGGGCAGCTCGCCTAGACGTGATCATCAGGTCAGCCCTATCACCAGCGTTAAGCGCGAGTTTTTGCAAATATACCGCGCCGCCATGGGCGAGCCTACGGCGTGACCGTCGAGAATGAAATTAAGCGCAGCAAGAATGATCTCAGTCAGGGTCCGTGGTGATCACTGCGTATCCACAGGCTCTACTCGAAACACACTATTCCCGGTGATGGATGAATGCCACTAACGGGCTTGCATTCTTCATGCCGAGAACAGGCTTAGCCAATGGGCGACGGTCTTGCTTGCTGCGGATGCAGCGATCTTCATGGTTTTTGATGGCAATGCAGATTCAATGCTGTCTCGATATTAAACGGCGTCGAGGTGAGCCACCACCGCATGAAGGAGATTGGTGCGCTTGTTGCTTCAAGGCGATTCATCAGATCGGCTACACAATCCTTTTATCTTTAAGCTGAAAGGAGTCTGCCTCGCAGATGGTTGAGGCTGCGAGTTAAGGAAAGGAGACGCGCCATACCGAAGAAAGATTCTAACCTTACACTCGCTCAAATCAACCGGAATAAAAAGCAAAAAGTTAACGAACTTACAGGGACAGATGGCCTCACACTACCTTTTTGCATGGGCGACACTGAGGGCCGACGCACGGACCGCCGAACACTTCACTAACTTGCGTAAAACCATCTTAAGAATATGCCTGATTATATCCTTCTTGAATCGTTTATGGAAGATGATTAGAACTGTCATATGCGTGCGAGTACGGGCAGCGCTCCACCGCCAAGTACTGTTCCAGCGATGCAGGGCTCAGGCGCAGACGGGCTATGCCTGTCGGGTGATGAACTAGACTACTCGACGTGGCCGCGTCCGCTGACCGATGATGAGGTTCTGGCGTTGTGTCGCGCGCGCATGAAGCCGCGGCGACATGTCCCAGGGCGTCGATGCCACGCCCTGCCCCCTGTGCCTGGCGCTCAAGAGGGCGTCGAGAAGCATGGAGGATGCGCTGAGGCGCGCGGGCTATGAAGGGGAGGAAGCCGCAGCATGACGCCATCAGCGCGGCGTCTCGATTCCCACGCCCTCGCAAGCCGAGAGCACAGAGGTCGCGATGCCCGCCGACATCCAGGCAGACCCGCAGTCTCGAGATATGGGGCGACTGGCGCCTCCTGTCAACAGCTTCGCGGAGCAGGACATCCCTACCCTGCGCCTCCCTTTTACCTACTGGCACGCGGTGGTCCCAGGCGAGGCGAATGCTACACTCGATGACGGCAGGATCGCGATCTTTCGACAGGATAGGACGAAGTCTCACGAGACGCCGGACGGCAAGCGAGCATACCGCTGGTCCGCAAGAATCGCACTTGCAGGTGCTCAAAGAGGCCTCCGCAGAATACGCGCGCTCTCCGACATGCTGGGGCTGTCCCCTCTCGCCAGGTCGCGCATCGGCCTCATGGACGACGATGGTCAAGACCGCGGCGGACACCGCCCGCGATGTTCCGCTCCACAGACGACGCGTACGCACGGCGCGGGCGGTCGTCGATGAAGCGGACGGACACTAAAGTACTCGCGGAAGGCCTCGTCATCGCCAGGGACTAGCGAGAAGTGCCTGTCCTCCATGCCATCCACGTCTCCAACGACATGTACTACGGCAAGCCCTTTCCTCCTCGAGCCCCTTCCAGCGCGAGGAGCACATGAAGCCTCTGTCTGCCTGCGGGGAGATGGAGGAGGCAGGTCACGCGCAGGTTCCGCTGCGCCATCTTCAGCCTGCCTTCCGGAGGGCAAGACCGAGCTCGCCGCCGCGATCGTCCTCACCGTGGCGACCATGGGGGTCGTGCATAACGGCCGCACGTTGCTCGCCTCATCGAAAGCACCAGGTGCAACATCTTCGAGAAGATCCGCCACCTGATCAAGCTCGACCCGACCTTCCGAGACCGGTGGAACTGGGCGAACGTCATCACCGCAACGAGACCGGCGCCAAGATCATGGTCCTCAACAAGGCGGACGCCTTGATCTCGCACTTCAACGCTGGGTCTTCGACGAGCTGCACGTACCCGGACTCCAGGGTCTGGGGACCCGGGATTGAAGGAGCCGAGCTGTGGAACCTGTCCATCGGAATCACCACGGCAGGCGACACCGCGACGGCTTTCTGTGGGACACCCTGGAGAAGGCGATAAAGACCCGCATGTACATCGTACTGGCTCGGGCCTGACGACTCCTCGACGATCTGGACGACCCGGGATGCTGGAGAAGATCATGACCGCATCCTGGATCACGTGGGACTCAATCCAGGACCAGCGCGCTGGCCCCATCGAAAGGGCGTTCGAGCGCTACACCGCGAACCGCTTCCCGCCGATCGCGACAGCTACTCGTTCTTCACCGACCCGCAGCTCGACGCCTGCGGCGAGGAGAACGGATTCGATTACTCGAGGCCTTTCACGCTCGGCATAGAACGGCGCCACATCGGGGACGCCTTCGTAATCGTACCAGGAGAGCGACGGCATCGGGCAACGCCAGGATGGGTCTTCACGAGCCGGACGAGGATACGGGCCACCCGCCGACATGTCGCAGATCATGGGCTGATGCGTCCATCTGCCGGGAGCACGGCCTCCGTCGTGAGGTCAGACCCGAACCGCATGATCGTGATGAACCGCAGCTGCAATCCATCTACGGACTAGAGACCTGGGCTTCGCGCGGAACAACGCGACCAGTGCCAGGCCTCGTCATTGGTGGCTCACCTCGTCAAAAGCGGCTCCCTTAGGCTCAAGGTGCCCGAAGCTCGCGACCACCCGCCAACACGGTGGAGGACGACAAAGGGCCTACGGCACCCGCTCGGCAAGGATTCGAGGAAATCGAAGATAGACGCGGCCATCGCCCTGGCCATCGCGGTGCTGGGATACGAGAAGCTCGTCAGACAGGCTAGAACCGTGGTGCCCTTCAATCTCACGCCCCATAGCATCTCCCCCGCAATCGCAAGAAAGGGAGATGGGATTCTTCGCGACCTCTTACCTGCGGGGCGAGACGCGTGCCAGGAGCCGAGACCGTCGGTCAACGTCGATCACCCTTTGTCAGAACCCCGCCGGATACGGCGCGCTCATGTCCATCGACTACAGGGCATGCGAGCAGACCAAGGCCCGCTCCATGATGTCGATGCCTGCCGTGGGTCATAAGCGCTCGGGAGGGGAGAGGCGCCGCATGGACGACCACCCCGTGGCGTGGCGCTGAACGGCAGTGGCCAACGAGGGATGACCTCCTCGCCGATGGCATGCACGGCCCGAGGGACACCTTCGTAACGCCCACTGGTACATCGAGTGGCAAGGGCGTTCCTGCGGCTATCTGGCCCATCACCGCACTCGGTGCTGATCGACCACGACGTCCGCCCCATCGGGTACCACCGCACTGCTACGGGTAGCCCCGGCGACGACCACGTCCCCATCGGGGGTCTACTACGCGACCGAGGTGGTGAGCATCCGCACCGCCATCACCAAGGACGGCGTCGGCGAGTCCCTTGCCAGGCTCGCCGCCGAGGATGGGCTGTCCGTGACTTGAGCGCTTTACCGCTCGATGCTCCACAACGGCAACCACACCTGGGGCATGCCGAGGTCCCGCTGTCGAACGCTCCGGGGGCCGGCTAAGGCAGGAGGACGTCGATCGGCTCGAAAAGGGCCATAGAGGCGAGAGCGGCATAGATTCCGCAGTGATCGGCGCTCATCTTCGGCTACGGCGCCAAGTGGGTGACCGACAGCCAGACCATGCGCGACCGTCCTGATAGACGCAGCAATGCGTATTGCAGCAGGTGTGCTGGGCGTGCAACGTCCCGCCGTGGAAGGTCTACGACCACGTCCGCGACCTACTCGGGAGGCCAGCGGCCCGAATCGACTACGTATCGACACCATCGTCCCCGGCGCGCACCATCGGCAGGCCATGAGGCCCCGTCCTCGCGTCTGCGGGATGCCGACGCGCAGCTCAAATTGCATACGCGGCCTCATGAGGGGCGACGCCTCGCTCGCAGTACTACCGCGAGATGACCTGCGCGGGCGCCTGCAGCGCCGCCGACATCAGGGCGTTCGAGGACACTGGAGCCGCTGGAGGGGGCTGACAGGCGCCGTTCCCGCTCAACTACGGCACAGTCAACGAGGACGGCTCCGTAACGCTGCGGCAAAGAGCCGGGGACTGGGCAGCCAGATCAAGGAGGATAGATGTTCAGATCAGGAACAGGCGGCCCGCGTCGTCACCCTCACGGGATCATCGGCAAGGACAGTGACGACGATTCGGAGACACCGCCAAAGTCTCAAGAAGCTCGAATTGCAAGCCCTGGACATCCGCATCGACTGTGCGGCGGCGACGTTACGAGGGCTTCGGCATCGCGTCCGCCATCCAGCGCTGCGAGGGCGAGACCGCGTAGCGGACGGGCTCGCAGCATCGGCGCAAGCCACATCGCCGCTGCGTGGCGACAGGTGGTCGCGAACGATACGCGCAGACCGCGATCCACGACGCATGGACGTGGGCGAGCGGCGACGCCGAGAGCCTGCGAGCAGCTGGCCGCCTTGACGCCCTGGACCGGGCAGATCGCGGCCATCATCGCTGGCAGGACCGGCATGGACGCCGACGAGGTGCGCGCCCTCATGGACGCCGAGACGTGTTTACGGCGGAGACGAAGGCACAAGGGGCCTCTGCGACGAGATAACCGTCACGAGCCAGCGTTCGGCGGCGTGCCGATCGAGGCGATGATGGCGCGCTAAGCGCGTCCCCCGAGGCCGTGAAGACCTCCGAATCTCACGCGCGGGACATCATGCAGCCTAACGAGGAGACATGCGGCTCCATCGTGCTGGGTAACGTATATCGAACGAAGGAGCAGCACGCAACCATTCTCAACCCAAGCAGCTCTGGGGCGAGCGCAAGCGCCTCGCAGACGCGCGCAGGCGTCCCTCATGGCGGAGGACAAGGTGGACGAGGCCCGCATCGTCGAGGGACAGATCAAGCAGCTCCGACCTCACCATCGGCACTGCTGATCGACGCGGAAAAGCGAGCCCGCCCGCCCCATGCCGGCGAAGCCCGCCGCACCTTCGGCGTCCGCATCCTGGGCGCCCGCGACGAGTTCCGCGGCGTCGACGTCGGCTTCGCAACGAGACGTTTCCCGTCGTCCATGTCGAGGCCCGACCGAGATCGAGCTCGAAAATCCGGACAAGACGCCCCTCCCCTGACCAACTCGCATCGACCTGCTCGAAGCGCCCGCGCAGGGACTCCGTCGCCTGGGCAGCGCGCGCCGGCAGACCGGCAGCACGGACCTGCAGAGCGTCACGGGCGGCAGCCCGCCCGCCAAGGCCAAAGGTGTCTCTACGCACGCATGGAAGACGCCGTGCGAATAAGGGAGACCGTCGCGCGGCTACGTGCCCGTCTCTGGGCGATCGCTGATGGATTACGACGAGCTCATCGACATCATCGAGAACGACCTGCTCATCGACCTTGAGAAGGTGGCGGACGCCGGCACCTGGGGCAACCTCCACGGCATCGTCGGCATCCTCAACACCACCGCATCCAGGCGTACACCGCCAAGGACAAAGCGTATCGCCATTCGATCCGCGCATGCGCACCAAGGTCATGCTCAACCCAACCGCATCCCGACCCACGTGTGCGTGCCCCTGAGATCAAGTACGCCATCGACCCCTACAAGACCAGCACGGGCCTCTACCAGGCGCTCGGCTCCGACGTCTACTGGGGCATGCAGGTCCGTCGAGGACGCGAACTGCCCGGCATCCGGGTCTACGACGTCACGGCCGCACGCCGCCGCAGCATCCACGACACCACCGTCGAGGTCGGCTACTACAACGACCAGCTCATCGAAAGCGAGCTTTCCCATCCTCGCCGAGCAGACCAAAGAGCGCCCAGGTCCGCTACCCGGACGCTTCTGCTACGCGGCGAGACGCCACCTCGACCAGCAAGGGGGCGTAGGCCATGCTACACGAGCGAAAGAGCGCGTGATCCGCGACGGCTACCCCATCGCCTTCGAGGGCGAGGAGATGACCGAGGCGCAGGCCGAGCCCGAGACGCTCCGCCGCGCCCCGAAGAACACCAAGGCCGCGCTTGTCGCGGAGGGCAGCTGAGGCCCGGCGGCATCGAGGCCCGAAGGCCACCAAGGCCGAGATCGAAGAACTCCCTCGACGAGGGCAGTAGTGGTAGTTTCCCCCGATCACCACCGTGCGCATCGCCGCGCCCAGCGCGTCCTCCATGGACGCCTGCCCGGACGCGGGCGCACGCGACCGCATCACGCCCCGCTTCGGCGATCCTGCGAAGGTCGCGCCGCCAAAAGGCGCGCTCACCCCTCCCGTCTTTCGTTTTCCCGAACTTCCTGACTGGTCCAGTGGGCGATACCGGCCTGACGTCATACGTCGGGCTGGTCTCGCCACTCACTTCCGCCTCGACGCCCTCAAACCTACGGCGACGGGCATGGACGACTTCGCCTCTTGACGATTCCGTCCTCTACGAGGCGCGCCAGGCCGCGACCGAGGTCTTCGAGGAGGCGTCCTGCCGCTCCTTCGTCCAGCGCGTCGGCAAGACCAAGGACTACGGGCGCGGCCGCCTGCTCGACCTCGCCCATAACGACGTCTCGGAGGTCTACACCGACGGGTACGCGCTCGTGAGCGAGCTGCCAGGCGGGCGGACGGACGTGCCGCCGCCCCTACCCGTCGTGGGTCGAGGTACCGCTACGGCGTGCGCCCATCCCCTCGCAGGTCTCCCGAGGGCCCGTTAGAGCTCGCGGCCTGCATGCTCTGCCCCGCCAACCGCCCCCATAGGCGCGCGACCGGGAGACACGGACGCAGACCATCCACTACTCACCGCCGGCCGCGACGGGGCGACCGACATACCCGAGGTCAATGCGGCGATCGAGCAGTTCGGACGGAGGCGCTACGCATGGTGACCTTCTCCGAGGCGAGGGACGCTCTGAACCGCCGCATGGAGGCCGTCTCCGGCAAGCCCTTCGAGGCCCTGCACCCGGGGTGACCCCGCCCAAGGTCTACGTGGGCTTCCCGCCAGCGAGCCACCCTTCCACGTGGCCGTAGACGAGATCGTGGACACGCCCGCAGCCAGCAACCGGCATCCATGGGGCATGCCCGCATCGACCCCAACGGTCCATGTCTGGCTGCTGCAGCCCGCTCATGCGAAGCAGAGGGTCGCTGACACGCGCTCGGGCTTTACGCGGGACATGGTTCAAGGCGGTCCTGCGGACCGCGGCTCGACAGTGACGGTCGATCTATCCTTCCCGAGCATCGAGACGGCGGGACGTCCGCCGACGGATCGAAGCGCCTCTCGCGGCCCGCGTCCGCGTGTCGGTCGCAGTCTTCTCCAGTGCCCGGCGAGCTCTGGGAGCAGCCAGTCGCATGCCAACCGCAACAAGTGACTTCACGGCCCACATCAACGGGCCGACATCTCCCTCAAGAAGGGAGGAATTAGGGATGCCCGCGGCACATCCTCAAGGCAATCTCGGCCTCGTGGCCTCCAGGAGGAAAGGTTGGAGACATCAATACCTCCATCGGCCTGATCGGCGTTGCGCGCCAGGCCGACAAGAAGACCCGGCCGCGCAGCCGGGCGTTCGTCCACGGCCCTCACGGGCGGGCAGACCTCAAGCTCGACCGATCCGTGGAAAGCGCGAACGTCCTGCAGGCGTGCGCGCCGGCACGGACTCGCATGTGTCCACCATCACCGGGCGTGGACTTCGAGACCTACGGTACTCGGACGCCATCGCCCTGTACCCTATACGCGGCCATAGGGCAATGCCGTGTCGGCCCAACACGCCCGTGCGCTGCAAAGCACGTCGTGACCCTGGGGGACGTCATCCCGTACCTGACCTTTCTAAGGGCTGCATCGGCGGGAGACACGCGCCGACGGGTGCAAGCTCGACCGCTGAGATGGAGTTCGAGGGCAGCAAGCCCCTGGGCTCGGCATCTCGCCATCGGCATGGACCACGATCGGCGGCGAAAATTTCCCGGCAGCGCTGACCTGTCGCCTTTCGACGCTGCTTCGTCTCTACGGGCGGGACGTCTAGCTCGATACCGCATCCGGCGGTCCACGGCGCTCCCCGTGACGAGGGCAAGCTTCACGCTGATCCAACCGTGCACCGCCGACACACACTGGCTGCATGGTCAGCATGAGGGCGACGCGAAGACCATGTTTCTCTCCACGTCCGGCGCGCCGTCACGGTCAAAGCGCAGGACATGAAGCTGTACTGCAGAGATGCTGACCGGCTCGGAGACGACAAGCCACTGGCAAAGATGGTCATGGCCCTTCGAGATGGTATTCACCGACTCCAAGACGCCGATCCACAAGCTCGTCATATCGAGGGCAAAGCGCGTGCTCCTTCGCCTGCGACTTCCCGGGTAGACCCCTGCAGTGGGCGCCGATTTCTCCTCGGAATTCTCGTTCGAGGGTAGTGGAGTCCTGAGGGGGAAGCGTGCGGTCACTCGTGCAGCAACGCCGTCGAGAAGTACGCCGGCTGGAAGCAACGATAAAAAGGAGAAGAAGAACATGAAGTACCGGACTCGACGTGCAAGCTCAGCGCCCACTCGACTCGAGGGCCGCAACGGCGTGGAGGGTCATCGCCACCGCGACACCTCGTTACATGCAGTCGCAACGTGGTGCGCTAAGCCATCTCGAGCTCATGGGCCGGATGCTGGCCGACACCAGACATCTCGCCCACTGGGCATGGGTTCGCCCTGCGCCGCACGTGAGCGAGTCAAGACATTCGGGCCTCGGCGCTTCTCCTCCGCAGGCCGACGTCGAGGCGATGGCGGCGACGTTATGACCGTGTTCGTGGGAGACGGTCGGTGATCCAGCTGCCCTTTGGACGGCGCTGCAAAACCATCAGCAGTCAGCCCTCATGGCGTTAGCGACGGGCCAGCAGCCTGGCTACTGGCCCGCTGCATCGAGGACCACTTCAGTCCTACAGCGCCTGCGCAGAGGGTCTTGCAGACGCGTTATCGAGGGTTTCTCCTGAGCGGAGGGAGCGCACCAGGAGCGCAGAGGATACAGAGTACATGAATTCAGAGGTCGTCGTATTCAAGAGTAGCGGGCATTTCACCTCTCGTCCAGATCGACGGCCTCCGATTCTTTGATGCGCTTCCCGTCGGTCTAACCACACGCCAGCAAGATGCTGCCGACGGCCTCGAGAGGCTGCAGCCGATGCTCATGAAGGCCCAAGGCGAAGCAAGCAATCCGCCATAGCGGGACGACAGCACTTACGCACTCCTCCATGTCGCTTTGCAGGCGGGTCGAAGAGTCCGCTCCTGCAGGCGAGACCGCCGGCCATGGCGTCGAGGGAGTTCGCCACATCCGCGCCGGTGACGATCAGCTCGAAGGAGCACCCGCGCGCGAACTCCAGGCTCCGTCTGCACCCGGGGGTCGAAAATGCGTGCCCAGAGCCAGGGCGAGCCGAGAGCCGTCCTCCGCCGCGGCGAATCGGTCGAAGAGGTCAGCGTCCAGGATCGACGCGAAAGCTGGAGAAGGTGCAGAACCGTGGCTAGAGCCGGAATCACCATCGCCATATCGGGCACGACAACGGCCGGGCGCATGGAGTAGGCGGTTCCGCCGCGACCTCGTGAGGAAGTATGCGCATCTCGTCGGTCGAAGGAGCCGAGAGGCGGGGTCGTCCCTCGCTGGAGTTCTGGCAGGAGTATCGCCGAGGTCGGCGGGAAGATACACAACGTCAGCTACCGGATCGAGCAGGTCGGCGAGAAGGCCGCCGGGGATCCTGCGTTCTGCTGGCCTTTGCGGCCGCCGCCTGCAGGCTCCGCTGCACATAGACATGGACACCGCCCTGACGGGCGACGCAGACCGTCAGACGGCACGGACGCGCAGTACCAGGAGCTCAGGACGCGGCGGTCGAGTTCTCAAAGACCAACGCCGTGCAAAGCGTCCTGCAGATACTCGATACATCCAGGCTCGGCGCGCGGCTCGGCTGCCCGCGAGGAGCTGGCGCAGTTCGGCCCAGGTCGCAAGCGGCCTCGACATCGCGATTTCGAAGGCGAACGCGGAGCAGGCCGGGCACGAGATGGCGCAGTTCGCCCAACATCACCCAAGATGGCACACTCGGACGTCGAGCGCTACGCCTCCGCGATCGTAGGCCTCGGCAACACCCTCGGCACGACCACCGAGGGCGGACATCTCGTCCATGGCGATGAGGATAGCGGCGCAGGCACCCAGGTGGCAGCACGTCGGCGGCCGACGTCCCGCTGCGCCGCCGCACGGTCGTCCATGCGGCATCGAGGCGGAGCGCGCGGCACCGCCATGATCCACCATCATGGCCCGATCGACCAAGGACAACGCCAAGAACAGCGACGACGTGCAGACGTGGGCCGACGCCGCCGGAAGATGAGCGCCGAGGAGTTCTCCGAGGCCCGGAAGACTGGACCTCGTGAGGGTATTGTCGGCCCCTCTTCCTGGCATCGAGCAAGGCCTGCGAGGAGGCGGGCGACGACAAGTCGCTGCCTGGCGCTGGAGGACTGGGCATCGACCCGCGCGCCAGACCGACATCATCGAAGGCCTTCGCCGGAAACTCCGAGCTGGTGTGCGAGCGCCTGCCATACGCACTAACGAGGAGCGGGAGAAGAAACCGCCGCGCTGCAGAACGAGGTGGACAACCGCAGCCAATCCTCTCGGCGCAGCGCTGCAGAGGGCTGCGTGAACAAGGCGACCTCGCCGCACGAGGAGGTCGGCGGCGCGGTGGACGCCGCGCCGGGCTCGCGCAGAGGCGGCAGACCCCTTTGATCGAGGGAGCGCCGACATGGCCAAAGGCCTTCCACGACGCATGGACAAGGAAGACCAGCGCGCATGGTCCTCGGCACTCGCGCGGCGGCGGTCACCGGCCCTGGTCGCAATGGGGGCGGTGCTATCCACGCAGTGCGTGGGCAGTCACCAGCGCATGGGCAGGCATGCAGCAGTGGGCGTGTTTCAAGAACGGGCCGCAGGCGCGGCTTCGGTCTGCGGCGGAGTCCGTCCCATGCTCGCGCAGGTTGCCACGGGAACCCTCGGACCTGGGCGAGAAGGTCGTGGACGCCTCCGGCAAGCTGACCACCGCATCCGTGAGCGACGAACGCCTCGGTCTCGCGCGTGCTGAAGACCGCCACGGCGGTCGGCCTACGGCATGGCGGCGGGCCATGGTCGTGGAGCATCTTATCGACACACGCCGCGCACGAGAAAGCTGGTCGCGAGCGCCACCACCGCGCTGCTGACGACGCGACCTACCGGGCCTCCGGGTCCCACGCCGCCGCGCATCCAGAGCATGGCGGAGGCCGCCGAGGCACACGGGGAGCGTCCACGACTCGCAGGAATGCCTGCAATCCACACCGCGAGCCTCATAAAGCAAGATGAACGAGACCTGGGCGGCGTGGAATCCGGCGCGGCCCTCGTCGATGGGTGCTGCGTTGCAATCCGAGGAATTGTAGCACAGAGCAACCTCACCGCCGCCAGAGCGGGAGCGCCCCAGTCGCTGTCGAGGGCTTCCAATGAGTCAGACCGGGTCTTCCATGCATCATCAATGCTGGCACGACCGCGAGCTGGAATACCCAGAAGTATCCCGCGATCTACAGCGAGTGGCGGAGGCATACATAGGAGCAGGCGCGCCAGCACGCCGCCTTGGAGCCCATCTGAGAGACGCAGAAAGACGCGTTACAACGCGAGATCAGCCTCAAAGCAGGCGCAGGAGGCCGTAAACGAGCCAGCGTGGTTCAACGTACGGCTCGGCGACTCTGAATCTCACGCAGATGAAGCGCGTCCGTCACTACCACGAGGATGCGAGGACGACGTCGATCTGAGCCACCGACGCTCTCACGAGGCTTTGGGAGGGGTACGCTGACTCATGACTCGAGGACCGCGTGCCGACCTTCGACACCATCGACGCCGCCGCCAGAGGAGCGGCGTCAGCGTGTCCGACCGCGCGACGTCAGCGACGGCCTGCGGACTAAAGCTGCGATTCTAACTTCGATGGTCGCTCAACTCCATGGCGGCGGAGTGCGTCGGGAACGGCATCAAGATACGCAGCGAGGGCTAGACGCAACCTCATGTCCGCGTCTGGTCTGCCGTCTGAACGGGCGCGGCTGCGCTCGCTCGATGCGGGTCGTCGCGGGAGATGACGGGCGGCGACGCCGAGAAGGCGGCAGAGACCAGGCCACGACATCGACCAGGGGCTGGTCGATGGCACATCAGAAAGACGACTCAGATTCCTCGCGGCTGCGCATACTCGCGTCCGCCGACACCATCGCAAGAAAGCGAAGGACGCCTTTGACCCACTCGCCGTCGCGGGTCATGTATCGGCTCGGGAGCGATGTGGGACGCTGGCGAACGGCATCAGCGAGAACCTCCTCACTTCGCGCGCGCACATGTCAGTCTCTGGGGCCGCTGCTCGCAGACGCATCTCCAGCCTCCGGCGTCTCCCTGCTCACCGGGCCGAGCGCAGGCGCCAACCTTGCGTTCTGGCGTCGGGAGGAACGCCGGAAGGGTGCAGGCGGCGGGAGCCTCGCTCTTCGCCTCCGGTAATGCTCAAAGGGCCAATCCTGTCATCTCCAGCCTGGGCGGCGCCCAGCTGCTCCGCCGCGCCTCCTGGCATCCAATGTCCTGTCCCAAACGACTTTCAGAGCTCCCGCTCCCGCAGGGTACTCCATCGGCTCGTCTCAGCAAGAGGGCACCTCTCCGGAACATCGAGGCACCAGAAAGTCGTGTTTCACAGGCCGCACCGACCTTTCTCCCGTGGCCCATCGGTCGTCGGAGCGCCCACTCGAGGGCTCCGGCCTCGCCTCACACCGCGAGGAGCGGCATGGAGTCCGTATCCGCGTACTCCCGCCGCGCGCAATTTCGTGGCGGGCTGCGCAAACGCCATGAACGGCGTCAGCCCGTATTCCGTCGCATTACTCCGTCGGCCTGTCGGCGCTTATCCGCATCAAAGCGGGCTCTGGGCATCCACTCCCCTCGAAGGAGGCCCAGAGAGTCGGCAGTACTTCGGCGAAGGCGCGATCCTCGTACATGCGCAGCAAGGAATGCACTGGCAGCAGGGAGGAGCCGTGCGGATGGCCGACGCCATGGAGCCGGAGCCGAATACCGATGCTTTCGAGGCCCGCTTCGCCGAGCAGGGAGGTGCGCGACGCCCCAGAAGAAGCGTCGACGGCCAGACGTGACGACCAACCTCAACGGCGACATATATGACGCGCGCGCGAAGAATCAGCAGACGAGCTCTACCGCGAGATGGCGCGAAGGAGAGCGCGAGGAGGCCCACACTCCGCAAACGGCTGCACCGCGTGTACGACGGGCACGACCTGACGGACGTCTTCCAGGTCGTCCGTCATCCACACCTTTCGCTGCCGACCAGCCTTCGAGCGTCACCCCAGGAGCCGCGCAGCGCCCCGGCTCCTATTTCGCCCTCCCGCAAGGTCGGAAACCCGCGAGATCAAGGCCGGGCTCCGCCTCGATGCGGAGACGCGCGACCCGATGGGTATTCTCCCGCGAGTCGCGTGGAGGCCTTCCCTCCCTGTCCAAGGACGCGGACGAAGCTGGGCTACGGACGAGGACCGGTACTGCTACGCCATAGCGGTGGGGAGACCGAGATCGTGGACGAGGCCTGCTGCGGAGTGGTGGAGGTCACCTTCGCATGCCGCCACCCTGCTACGGTGCAGCCAGGTCCATGAGATGACTCCCTTGCCGGGAGGCGTCCTTCCGTCTCGGCAGCGAATGCGCCTATCCGACGCTCGACCTCGTGGCGACCCTCTCCACCGTAGTCGTGACACGCACGCACGGCGGAGTACGTCCGCATCCCGAACCTCAAAGGCCGCGAAGGGTGGCTATGCAGATATGGCGCGCCAGCAAGCGACCGTGGGCGGCGAGGTAGCGCCCTGGCTGGACTTCATGTCCGACTTCTTTCGTGTCCGCGAGTGCGGGGATCACAGGTGACAGGCGAGGGAACCACAAAGTACCAGGAGCGCCGCTTATGAGGTTCTACACCGTCTTCGACCGCTAGAACGCCAGACGAGGACCGTCCCCCGGCGATATCATAGAGGCGGCGGTGCACGCCGGCGAAGCGAACAGTAGGATTCGCCTATACTGCCTTCACGCGCGACCTCTCCGCGGGCGATCGCATCGTGTGGAGGGACAAATTCCTCCGCATCGAGCATACCGCTGCACGACATCAAGGACCTCCATCAGGACGGCAAAGGCATACTCGACCGTTCACTGCGAAAGCTCGCTCGCGGGCTGTGGATGGATTACCTCGAGGACGTGCGCAACCCGCGACAGTCACCGCCGCGGTCGCCACTCGGGCGAGGCCCTGTCGAGTCCCGCTGGGAGGTGGGTAGGGTCGAGATGCCCAAAGGTCGCCACCACAAGCTACTGCCATGAGCGCCCGCGTGCTTGAACGACGTCTCGTGAAGGCGTACGGCGGGCGCTGTCCGTGTCCGCGGTGTGGAGGGGCACCGGCATAGCGTCCCGGCAAGGTCTCCTGATCAAGCGCAGGGGAGGGATGGCGGCAAGCGCCTGAGTGCTGCAAGGACATCGAGCATCACCTGCGAGGTCGCCGTGGACGACGTGTGCACGGCATTGTACGGCTATTGGCTACAGCGGGCCTCGGAGCGTGTCCGACGACGGCCATCCAACGGGCTACGACCGCAAGCCCACCTTCAGCGACATCAATAACGGCAAGGATTACGTGGCCGACAGAGAAGGCCACAGGAGCGCTCGCCCTGCCCTTGACCGAAAGCAGAAGCATTGCTTCGGAAAGGTCGAGTTCTCGGACTGCGAGGACAAGGCCGAGCTCAAGGCACTGACCTGGCGGAGCCTCGAGAAGCGCAAAGGCCCCGAGTGGTGACCTACGAGGCCGACGTGGACCCGGCGAACGCGGATCTCGCCGGGGAGACGTGAGGCCGGGGGACGTGGTGCCTGATGGACCGCGTGACCTCGGCGAGCGCCTGGTGGGCGCGCGCTGGCAGGGTCGAACGCCATCTAACGCAACGAACAGGCGACGAAAAGAGTCTTCACCATCGGCAGCACGCCTCGCCCGATCACCCGACGTCCCGGCGCAGACGAAATCAGCTCGACGGCTTGAACTCCAGTCGGGGACGTGGGACGGCATGGCGAGAGGCTGTCGGAGGACACGATGCAGCGCCCGTGTCGTCGCTGAACAACACGATGAACCAGACCGGCGGCTAGCTACCGGCATGGGGCCGGGAGGGATCATCACACGCCCGACCACTCAAGACCAGAACGCAGAGTGGCGATCGAATCAGCAGGGCGGGCTTCCGCATCGCCAACGCGAAAGATAGGCCGGCAGATGGACCGGTTAGCGGACTTTCGCACCGCCGCGCTTTACGGCCGACGAGATCAGCGCCCGTTACCATCACGGCTGAGAATTTCCGGTCGAACCTCGACCGAGGACCTGCATCTTGCCAAGGCTCCATCCAGTCATCCAACGGCAGCCACCGGAATCTCGGCGGAGGACGTCCAGACGTCTACAAGCTCGCGGAGGAGCCCTGACATCGTCTCCGCGATGACAGGTCTACTCGAAACCGTCATAGCGGTGGGGATGTCGTCCGACACTCGCCGCGATCTGGCAAAGTTCGCAGCATGCGCACCGAGAAGGGCAGGAGAAAGGTCACGCATAATGAGACCGTCTCCCAACAAGAATTTCACCGGCGGCCTCTGAGTGTCATGACCAGCTCGAACACCTACCGCGCGGCCAGAGGCGGGGACGCCCGACTCCCTGTCTGACGACGACCGGCACCTGCGCGCGGGCAACCTGGGAGCGTCGTTTCATCGACGGGTCGGTCGCATGTGCGGACGCCGACGCTGCATGCCGTCGACTCGCTGGAGACGATGCATGCGTGAGCTTCATGCCATGACTTGACAAGGCGTTTCCTCCGATGTCCTCCACCCTATTACAAATCCGCGTGTATGGATGTACCCGCTCACCTACCAAGGACACTATCTCAAGCAGCCTCCCGAGCAGCTGATGCCGAGCGCGGCGGAGGGTCTATCTGCAGAAATCGGAGGACCAGCGTGTGCTTCGGCGACGGCGCCATGCGCAGCCGCAGCTGACTCAACCTCGTCATGACGTGCGTATCGACCGGACGGGCGTCTCAGTGCAGTGCTGCGGAGCAGGGGCTTCGCTGCCGCATAACGGGCGGCGTTCGCCAGAGGGCCGACACGGAGCTAGAAAAGCGCTGAAGCGAAATCGCCACGAAGCAACGCGGAGAGAGATGGCACGTCGCGGCGGTCATGGGAAGCACCTCGCGGCTTGCGGAGCGCGCCGACGAGGCAATGAAGGATTATCGAAGAGATGAAGGAGGCCGTCGATGAGCAGAGTCAGCTCACCCGTCGAGGCGTGGTGCGCTGCGGAAGATCGCGATGGACGCGCGTGACGAGAGGATGCAGCGCACCCAGCCCAGTAAGATTACGCGAGCGGCCGGGATCGATCTCAAAGATCGGGCGAGCGCGGCGGCTAGCCGTCCCTTGCAGAATGACGCCCATTCAGCGTGAGGCACGACAACGCAAATCGAGACATGACCTGCTTCGATGTGGTTGACGCCACGGCCAGGCATGTGCGTGTCAGAAAGTGCCGCCCGCAATGATGCACGCCGAAAACGCTGTCATCGCCAGGATGCGCCCGTGTGCGTAAGCTCCGTGAGACCCATCACGGGTCGCGTGGACTTCCGCATCCTCGTCGACGACATCGTCGAGGGCGCTGTGGCGATGGCCGGCAGAATCCCTTCGCGCTCTTCACCAAGGCAACCAGCGGAGATCGGAGAATTCCGCGCCGAAACGCCCAGGCCCAGGAATCGGAGAGTGCAAAGCTGCAGACGCAGGAAATCGGCGGAGGACGCCCACCTGAGCAGGCAGGCTGAGGCGAGAGCATCTGCGGAGAGGCCTTTGCGACGGCGGTATCAGCGCGTCTCGCCGGAGACCGAGAGGAAGACAGCGCGAACTCGAAGACGGTCCACCGTCTTCGCCGCCGCAACCAAGCCGACCAACGACGCGATCGCGAAGCTGCCAACAGAGCGTGCGGACGCCGCCACCGCCGCCGCCGCGGTCTGGCACCCAGGGCTCTCAGGCGTCTGGCGGGCGATCCAGGCCCCAAGGGCGACCCAGGCCTGAAGGGACGCCATCCAGCCTGGCGCGGGCCGGCCGACGACGCGCGCGGTCAGGACGCAAGTTTCAGACCATCAGCGTGACCAGCTGAAACTACGGCATCTCGCCAGCGCGTCACGGGCATGGCATCGGACGGGACCACTCTGTACCCTGATGTCGCACTTTGAGTCTGGCACCAATCCCGATACAATCACCTTCAAGGTCAAGATAGCCACCAGGAGGCCAGGTGGGCGCACGCAAGGCCAAACCTCGCGCCACCACAACTCGGCGGTTCACCTCACGGCATCTGCGCGCCTCCGCCGCAGTGCGCAACGACAGGTACGACGGCCACATGGGGTGCCGATTGGGCGCGCTGACATGTCCTACAAGACAGTACGAGCCCTTTACGAGCTCTGGAGCATCAGCCACGCGAATGCCGGGACGAGGCGCATCCGCCGGGCTTTGTGGCGGACACCCACGAGTGGGTCGTCTTCTCGCGGGAGAAATCCCCGGCTCGTGGACGAGTGACGCCCTCCGGAGGTTCACCGGCCACGGCGGGCTCCCGGCATCGCCCGAGGGATGCGACGCCGACAAGTGCGACCTATCTGTAACGCGTGCCGCTTACGACTCCAGGCGGTACGACGCAACGAACGTCTTGGCGGTCATGGAGTGGAGCGGGTACCTGCGCCGCCTGCTGTCCATCAAGGGTGCGGGACGTGAGCGCGAGGACGTGTGCGCATCTGGGCGATACGACGGCCAGACCTTACGTCAACGAGACATAGACGGCAATGTGTGGAAAGGGCACGCCCAGGCACGCTCAAAGCTGGCGGCCAAGACATACGTCGGGTTCTCGCATGGAATGGACAGCCCATACAGACGAGTCTACAACGAGGGGCAACGTGGCACGGAGAGATTGGCAGCCCATCGCGCGTCGTCCGGTCGTTCAAGGTGGCGCCCTTCGTCTAGCTCCATGCCGACCCTCGCGGCGGTCATAGCGCGCGCGGTTGATCAACGCCGCCGTTATCCCAGACCTACGAGCGCGTCGAGGCGGCAAGCCGTCCTGCACGAAACTTCTATCTCTGCTACAAGTACGTGCCCTTCAGGGCTCGAATGTGACCCGCACCTCCGAGCTTCCCGCCAGTACTGTATCAGGAGCCGAACCGACAGCCGGGTATGCGACACGAGCGACGACAAGACCTTACTACGGGGCAAAAGAACATCGCGGAGAGCAGCCTCATCCCTAATAGCCTCTCGATGGGCAGCCCCATCGGGATCATAGGCATAGCGGTGACACGATCAAGCTCTGAGATCTCACCCGCGCCGCATCCTCGGCGCGAAGGAGGTCCTGGATGGACGGTATGCAGAATGGAACGCCTCGGTGCTCGTCGCCACGCCACGATAGCGATAGCCATGGTGGCATCTTCTTCCAGGGCGTGATAGGCTCCTCGCGACCGCGCGGAGGATCGCGAGAGCGCGTCAGTGATGGCAGCACCGCGCAGCCTCGACGGAGCTCATGAGATCGGTGGCCGACCTCGCGGGGAGGATAGCCGCGATGGGCGAGAGGATGGGCGCCGCGGACGGGCCCAGACGCGCATCCGCGGGCATGATCGAGACCACGAGCGCATCGAGGCCATCGGGGACGACCCATAAGAAGAACCACTGCGACACGGCTGGGAGGGAAGAAACATGTACATCAATTCGAGTGCGCGTAGAAACTGCCTGTGGTTCTGGCTGACGCTCGCCACCCGCCGTAGCTGCTGCTCGCGCGGGCATGCGCCGCCGCCGTTCGGCAAACGAGGGATTTCGCCGTGCTCAACCAGCTGACTCGCCGCGATCGTAAACGCCATCTTATGCACGATCCTCGTGCATCGTCGGCGCCCGTCGACATGACGGTAAGCACTGAAGGCGTGACTCGCAGGCCCTGGGCTGGCGACGCCCCCAAGAGTAGATGGTCGCCTTCGCGCGTCGCGCGTCATGGGCGGCATCGTGGTCGTGTGCTGGATCGCCGCCCTGATGGACAGATACGGAGCAGGCGTGGACTTCGAGAACCCGGAGGGCCGGACAAGAACCGCATCCTGTCCAGCACTACACGCCGGGACGCGGCGCGTAATCTGCCTGATAAAATCATCACCACCAGAATGCCGCCGCCGACCTGACGGGTCAGGTTGAAACGCTACTCAGCGGCAGACGCGTCCCGCGAGCGCCCATACCGGGTCGAGGCGACGGCACGAGCCAGCCCGTGTGGAGCGAGCACCGCGTGGCACGCAGAGCAATCGGCATGCCAGCCAGACTAGCATCAGACAGCACGCCATAGTCAGGGCAGCCACGCACGGAGTGCATCGAGGCGGCGCGCGCGCGCGTCTGCGGCGGCCTCTGCACCCAAGGAGCCTGCCGGGCTCGGCGAGCCGGAGTGCGAGAACGTGCTTCGGCTTCGCCGAACCACTTCGCGGCAACCGACTCGCCCGGGCCGCCGAGAGGGCGCAGATAACATGATCGCCTTTATGCGGCCAGCCGAGCGAAGGAGGCACCGGGTACGCATGAGCGGGAATGCTGGACCAGACGGGTCCAAATACGAGGACGGCTCGGTGGTACAGGCGCGCCGACGGCAGCTATCCGACCGAGTGGAACAGCATCGGGCAGCGGGTACTTCTTCGACAGGAGGGCTACATGCGCACCGGCGCCAAAGCGCAGCGAAGAAGTACTACGCGCGGGCGCGTCACGCATCATCCGTTGCAGCGGGTCGGCAAGGACTCGCGCATAGCATACAGACCGACAGGGCCATCGCTCGCAGGCCGCGAAACCGAGAAAGGCGCTGCGCCTGCTGGACGACCATGGCCGCATGCTGACCGGCTCGCAGGGCGCGGCGGCGAGGTGGTACTACCTCTCGACCGTCCACGACGCCTCCGTGCGGCACATTACATGGTCATGCGCGCGCTTTCGCCGCAGCGATACCTGCACGTGCTCGCCATCGACGGAAGCATGCTGCGACGCGCGGCGATGGCGGGAGGCAAGGCCTACCCGCTCGGCCCGAGATAGGATGCCGTCAAGGGCGACGTCACGACTCGGCGGAGACGACGTGCGCTTGCCCGCATGCCGCAATCTCATACGAAATGGAAGAGGTACCGACGCGGGCGGGTAAAACCACAAGAATCGGGGCTTCACTGCACGAGCCGCCTCGGTTTGAAGGGCCGCTCATTATGTCAGGCGGCCTTCGTTCTTCAGTCTTTTGCGCCTGGTCGGCTTTGCGATCCGAGCGGCAGCCCGGTCTACGATCGCTTCGCTGGCTGCTCTCCTGTGCGGCATCGCCTCGCCTCCAATGCGCGCGCTTATGGCGAGCGAAACCTCGCCGATATGAGGACGTCTTCATCAGCAGGTTTGCTCGCCCACTCGGCCTCATGCTACCTCGACCGTCAGGTGAGATCCTCCGGCCCATCTCGCGGGCTCTTCCGCGGAGGAACGATGTCCTCGCCTGAGGCCCACGTTCTGCTGCGGCGGCGGTACGGCGAGCCGGCATGCTGGCGTGCAGAAAGTACTCTCCGTCTCCTTTTGCGGTACAGTGGCACGCACCACGAGAAAGTCCACGGCGGCATCCGAGCTCCAGCCCGATCTCCGGTAGCGGTCCTCGTGTTGTGCTTCCTCTTGCTGATACTCTCTTCATCTTTCCTCCTCTCATTATCGTTCCGCCCATGGTCTGCGCAGAAGCGGGATGCAAGTCAAACGTCCCAGGTCCGATCGAGGCAAGCGCTGCTGCCACGAAGACTCGGCGGCCTCAATCGGGTGAATCTTCGTCGACGTCTGCATGCAGTGAACTGCCGTCACTGACCATCGCGTATACCTTTGATCCGAGCGGGCGGCCGCCGTCCGCGCGTTTGCTCACGTGCTCGCCGCGCCATTCGGCGCTTGAGATGTTCCTCGCCTCCTTGTGTAGTGGTCGATCTCCGCCCGAGGCCACGACGTCTCTTGTGCGGTCCTGTCGTACTTGCTCCAGCGCTTAGGCTGCGGCTACGAGCTTGGCGCGATCTTCTCGCGTTCATCTTCGCAGCCATTTCGGTTCCTTTCCTCTCCTCAAGGCCTTCGATGGCCTCTGTGTACAGCGATCCGATATATTTAGTGCAACCATAAATACCAAAAATATTGCAGTAATTTTATATCGCTAAATATCTATGGCTATCTATCACGGTAGTAAGAGGGATACAGTCGGATGAAAGTGCCCCTTATCATGAATCCAAATCTTGGCGATCCTGATGTAGCCCTGCACCATAAAACAAGGTCGCTTCGAGTGTTCCGAGGAATTACTGCAAGCGTGGGGCACCATCTTCACGTGCTCGGCACTCCGTGCTCGAAGTTTCCTATTCGGAAACGGTGCGCGGCGATCGTGCATCCGGACGATCTGATAGTCGTGCGGCCTGTGTTCGGACGCCCTGCATTACAGGAGGAGATTTGGCCGTCAGACAGGTGATTCACGCCGAACCGCGCGGGCCCGCAGAAATTCGCGGTTCCCTTCGATGGTTCCCGCCGCTGTCGTTCGGCGTGAAGGGTCACGACGCCTTCCCTGTTGGATCGATGACCTGGGCGTTTGGGGCGATGGCGGCGGACTACGGACGAAGGCTCACCGTCTTCTCATCGGCGAGCGATAGCGAAGGTTCCGAATCGACCGACGCGAGCGCGATCAATCTCGTGGGGAGGTCGTCCAGAAGGGCGCACGGGCATCGTTCGCCTCCGTCCGGTCGAGGCATTCCCCGATGCCGGACGGCAGGCTTCCAGGTGCTGGATTGCGCGCGCATCTTCGCGGCTCGCGGCAGCATCGCCGATCATCGAGCGCAGCGACGGTTGCATCGCGCATCAGCCGGTGAATTCCTCGTTCGGTGGCCTTATCAAACTGACCACTTTGTGTCCGGACGGACGCTTTCTGCTGGAATCCTCTCACGACGTCGCTCGATATCCGACCGGCAGGCGCGGTAAACCAGGCGCGTTGTGGGCATGCTTCCTGCTTCCACTGGAAGCGCCTATGCGCAGCCATGCATCAAACGGCGAAATTTCATCTGCAGGCTCGGTGCGACGCCTGCGATGCCTTCCGTTTCATCTCGGGATCACGACGATGCGAGGCTGCGTGCGAACGCCTTCGTGACGAGCGTCGATTACTGCGCTGCTGACGACCGCCCGATCTCGCCTTTCTCAGGAGGATCCGCATCGGCCGTCATCGCCGTCAAGCATACAGGGATACGATTTCGGTCGAGCGCTACAGCCTGCGTTCTCGTGTCAGGCGGGAAGCCTGCGCTTGGACGTTCCGCGATGCCTGACGGAACTTTCGCTTTTCTCCCGCTTCTCAATTATTGCTGCGCGAGGCGCGTACGCAATAGGCGCGGCGGTCGGGACGATCGTCTGACGTCGATGCATGCATGGATCCGTCGTGACATTGCGGGGCGCAGAGAGATCCTTCCATGTCCGGCTCGTCGAGGCTGGATGCGGATATCACTGTGGCGGGCTCTCACGTCCGAATCCGTCTCCGCTACCGCGACGAGATGAGCGTATCGCCGAACGAATATCCGCGATACGCTGCGCCTGGCGGCAGTGCGCAAAGATACGTACCTTCGTGAGCGGATCATCGAAGACGCGTTCGAGCTCTTCTGGCGCTCTATCGACGTTTCGTGCGTCCGGACCCGATCCCGCGTCGTCTTCGCGCGCCAAGACCGCCACGCGGGCTTTGAGCGGGGCGCTTCGATGTCGTCGTGGCGATGACCTGACGACATCGTCCTATCGATGGTCCTGCCGTACGGCCGCACGCTGCTCGGCAAACTGGCGTTGCGGTTCCGAACCACTCCATCGATCGGCAGCGTCGGCGTTTCGGCGCGCGCGCTGCGCCTGCGAAATCTTCGTTCGCGATCAGGAAAACGTCCCCCTCAACGACAAAGCCACCGCTGGCGACCATCCGTTTTGCCGGTTCTTCGAGAATACCTGGATGCCTGCAAGGATGCTCCCGACGATCGAATGGCGCGGCCTTCCGATCTCGCTCGCGCGGATGCGCGCGCTCGATCAACGGTCACGCTCTATGGCGTCGTCTCCTCCTCACTTGAAGACGAAAACGGCAATCAAACTGCCCCGGCTAGAGAGAGACTCCGACATCGCCTTCCGCGTCTCATGCTGCTGTCGCTTCCAGAGGATGCGCCGTCGCTACTCTCGAGAGCCAGATAGGTGGTATCTTAGATGCCTATCGGTGGTTCGTCCGAGCGACGCGTGAATCTCAGAGTTGTCGGCGAAGGATTCCGGACCGTTGAAAGGCGACTTCGCCCATACGATCTTTTTGATATGTATGCCCAGCTCATACCGGGCATCTGGGTGACGGACGCGCGGTGGTTCACGCAGCTCTCGGGCGTTCCGGACGCATGCTTCGACGCGCGTCTTGACAGAAGACCGTCGATGCGACCGATATCTTCTCGTTACGCCTCATCGCGACAAGGCGAGATGGGCGATCGCAGGGGTCGGCGAGCTGCGCCGCCTTGCATAAAGACGGTCGGTTCAGACGTCGTTCCTTCCGCACAGCCGTCCCATCATGCTCGAAGGCGCGTTTCAGCAGAGACGGCGTCGCGTGCGCCCGGCGACCGCGCGGACAGTCGATCGCGTGGATGCGACCGATGCCGGGTGCGCGGTCGTCGTAGTTCACAAAAGGGTTCCACTGCGTCGGCCGGTTCGTTCTCTCACGGATGGGACTACGTGCAGGGAAGAATTTGCAGACGCTGATATACGCGCGGGTGATCGAGAAAGACCCTCGAGTCGACGACGTCGGCGCGGCGGTGTTATCTGGAATATCGGGATGTACGCGTCGCAGGCACTGATACCCATCGTTTCGGCTTGAGCATTTCCGGGCGTAAGCGAAGGCGCCATGCGCTCGGCGGACATGTCCTTCGAAGTCTGCTCGATCGGCGGAACGCGTGGCCCGTGCGCTTTCAGTGCAAGCGGCGACGCAGCTCCGCTCCGTCGACTCCACCCGGCCTGCGCATGGTGCGCCACTGTCATCATGTTCGCGGAGGGAGCTAGCATAGTTCGGATGCATTCCGTCCCGGATCAGCGTGTCGTCAAACGCTGGACGCGCCTTTGTTCGTCACTGCGGGTGCGGGCGGCGGCAAGGAACGTTCACGCTGACAGCATCGCCTAGGCGCCTGTTAAGGTCCGGGTTCCGACGGCGTTATCGCATCTTCTCGGCAGATGCGTATACCCAGCTACCGACAAGGCGGCGAGATCGAGCGCTTGCGTCAGCACGTTACGCGCCGAGGGCGCTTGCGGAAGAGGTCCTAAACGTCGATTCCGCCTGGTCACATTCACCATCTGCGCCTGCGCCCGCATCCTGCGGCGAGCGCGCCTTGGAACTCCCGGCATCGATCCTGATTTCCAGATGGCTTCCGACTGGCTTCGTCGCGGCGCCTCGCCGAGCGGTTGAAAGAGGGTGTTGATCGGATCGCGAAGAAGGATCGGCGACGCTCGGTCGACGCGCTGTTCGCCGCATATCCGCCGCGCTCGACAGGGCATGGAGCACGTCGGTCGAGGACATGCTGATGGATATCGGCGCAGGCGGCGGCCGAGTCGCCTGCGGGTATGGATTCCGTCGTCGATGCGGGCGCGGGCTCTTGCGCCGGTGCGTGCTCGCCCAGCAGGCGCTCGACCTGCCCGCACGATCGCGCCATCGCTTGCGGGCTGGAACGACAGCCTTCGAAGCGTGAGTTCGAAGCCGCGTTGCACGGGCGCGAGCAGAAGCTCGACAGCTTTCTCTTCCTGGTCCGGAAGGCGCCGACGAACGTTTCTCGGCATCCTCGCTTTTCCCATGCCGAAAAGGACGTTCGGGAAGGGCGACAACTATGCCGCGCACGTGGGCGAATGGGCGCAGGAACTCGCCGAGATCTGCCCTGAACGCCCCTGCAGGCTTTCGGTGCGGATCCATTTCGCGACCTTGCGCGGCCTCGCATCCGACGTCTCCTCGCGCGCATTCGAGCGCATCAAGCGCGAGGCCTGCGTTCTCGACAACACCGGACCTCGTCGCCAGGGCGCACTGCGCGCTTGAAGAACCCATCCGGCCATAGCTCGAGAATACGCGTATGCGTTCCGCTCGCTCGCGGATCGATGAGTTCCAGGATACCGACCAGATGGGCATCGACATGGTCATGCGCCCGTCGGGACGGCGGCGCGCGCCTAGCGCACGGGTCGGCGACGCAGCAGAGCATCCACCGATTCGCGGCGCGACGTCGGCGTGTTCCGCGCGCACGAGGCTGCGCATGCGTGCATTGGGAGATGCAGCGATGGTCCGCACCTTGATAGCCGAACTACCGCAGCAACGCCGATGTGCTCTCGTTCGTCGACCGCCTGTTTTCCGGCGCGCGATGTTCCGGGGCCCGTTCGTCTCTGCGCCCTGGACGGGACGAATCCCGCATCGATGCTCCGTATCGGGGAAAGCGCGCCCCGCATCCAGGTCGTGCTGGTGCAGCGATCCGCTCTCCGAAAGGCTCATCCATCGACTCCTCATGCAAGACCGCTGTCGCGGCGGACGCGATCGCGCGCCGGGTTCGAGGCACCTGCGTGCCGAAGCGCATCAGGCGGATATGGTCGCTGTTGCTCCGGCGCATGACGAACGCCGATGCGTTCGCCTCGCGCCCTGAGGGGCGAGATCGAAATGCGTCATCGCCGGGGATCGTTGTTCGGCGAGGCGCCCGAGCGGCCGTCGTGAGCCTCGTTCGGGCGATCGCGAATCCCAAACGACGAGACCGTCCTGCTCGATACGCTCGAGAGCGATCTTTTCGCCGTGGGCGACGAGTATCCTTCCTGGTCACGGAATGCAGGAAGACGGATCGATTGCGCGAGCGCCTGCGCGGGGTTTCTGGGACTCTTCTGGATCGAGAGCCGACGTCGGATATCGCGGGACTCGCGTACTGCGGCGTCCGTCCCGACGCATGCTGCCGCGTGGCCGAAACGTCGACGGTCGAGGACACCTTCCACATGCGCTTGCGGCTTCAGGCTGGCTGGCGCGCCTGGAAAGCAGGGACGCCGAAGGCATCGCACGTGCGGGCAACGCGCGCCTGGCCGTGCGTTTGCAGCCCGACACGCTGCGAGCTCGGCTGCGGCATCGCCGGCGTGGCGGTCCGCGATGCCCGATCGCATCGTTCGAGCTTGGCGAGGCCCGGGCGCGCTTTCGGCCGGAGAAGGCGATTTTCGTGCGCATCATGACGGTTCATTCGAGCAAGGGCCTGAGTTCCCCATAGTCGCGGTTGCGGAGATCGGCAGGCAAGGAGCCGACGAACGAGGCGTTCCTATCGACCCGCATCAAGGGGTCACGTATGCGACCTTGCTGCCTCGAAGCGCGTTCCTGCCGAAGGAACTGAAGAAGAAGGCCGACGCGTTCGTGCTGCCCGAGGACGTCCGAGCCGACGTCGATCGCTCTGTGGCCTGTCGGAAAGCTCCGCCTCCCGTCGCCGGGCGATCGTCGCGTAACGAAACGGAGCAGGGCGCTCAAAGCACAGCGCCTCATGTACGTGGCGCTGACCCGGTGCGAGCGAAGCCTCGTCTCGTCATGGACGTCGACGACAATGCCGCGATGATATCCGGGCCTATGCACCCTCGACGGCGCCATCAGGGATTCGATCATGGGATTCGGCGGCGATTCCTCGCGGATTTCCTTCGCGCGCCCTCGACGCTGCCGTATGGAGGATCGGAGGATGCGGCGTTCGAGGAGGATCGTCACCGGCGCGAACGACGAAGGGGGACGTCATCTGTCACGAGGAGACGGCGAAGTCTTGCCGTTGGACGATGCCGACGCCGACGTAGGGGAGAAGGGCATGTTGCCATCCCCGAGCCGCCATGCCTCGCGCATGCCCTCCGTTCCGTTCGGGCCCCGAAAGAGAAGGCTTCGAAAGCTACACTCGCTTTCGTCCCGGCCGGAGCGCTCGATGCGAACAAGGGAAGCGCATCAGACGGCTCGCGAGGCGTGCCTCGTTCGGCGAGCAGCATCGACGGGATAGATCCTTTCGCGGACGATGCGGAAGAAGGCGCGTTCGCGGCGCAGGGTGCGGCGTTCGCGCTCGACGAGGATAAGGGCGACCGACGTGCGCGCGGCGTTCCATGCGCCGCTGCTCAGTGGTCGGTCGAGGAATTTGATCCGAGCTCGTCCCGTCGCCGCGACGCTTCGTGCCTGCGAAGCCTCTGCCGCCGCCCGATCGCATCGAGGCGACGGCACGGGCCTCGGCGTCACGTCGAGCGCCGCGCCGCGCTCGGAGGCGGCCTGCCTCCGGTGGACAGAAGCGCGTGCGCCCGGAAAGCGAGCGCGTGGCCGAACCCGCATGCCGAATATCCGTTCTTCATCCCGATGGGCGCGTCTTCCGACGGATCTGAGAATGGGTCCTGGAAGGGTCGATGGATCTGCTCGGGAGAGGAGGACGGATCGTGCGCGCATCGTCGATTACAAGACGCGGCGCTTCGACGACGCGCCCGAGGATATCCTCGAGAGCATCGCCTGCAGGCGACCTGCTTACGCCTTCGCCGCGCTGTCATCCGCTACGATCGCGTGGAGGCCACGTTCGTCTATGTCGAACAGTCGGATAGCATCGAGACCGGGGAGCCGCGATGCGTCGTCTATTCCTTCGACGCGGCAGAACCTCGACGGCATGCGCGACCGTCGAGGCCATCCATGCGAGGGCGGGTCTGCCCATGACGGACGCCGAGCTCGCCCGGCTGGCGATTCGCCCGCCGACCCGCGCCAGAGACGCCGTCGAATACGATGCCGTCGTGCTGCCGGCGTGCACAACAGCATGGTGGGCAACAAGGGAAGAACACGAAGCCGGAGCTTTTCTCGTGCGCCGCAGGGCTGCGCGAAGAGGGGCCGCCGCTACCGTCTTCATTGGCGCGTTCGGGCATCCCTGACATAGCCTATCCGGCAAGAAGATGCGATCTTCGTCAACGGATGTCTGGCGCCGATGCCGCTATTGCAAACCGTCGACGCCGAAATCGAATCAGGACTACTGGGTGCCGAAATTCAAGCGCAACGTCGAGCGGGATCGCGAGAACGTCGCCGCGTCAAGGCCGATGGCTGGCGCGTGCACGTCATCTGGGAATGCGAGTTGAAGAAGGCGGTCGAGAACACCTTCGCCCGTTGATTCCCTCGCGACGAGGAACTGGGAAGGGCGAGGGCGGGGCGCTGTGCAGGATGCTTCGTGAGAAGCCATGGGCCTACGGCTCGGCGTCCGTCAGCCCTCCCTGCGCGACGACAGGATCGCTTCGATCGATGCGATCTTCACGCAGCAGACGAAGACTTCGAGCGCGCGTTCAAGCCTCCGAGGGCGGAAGCGTCGGCGCGATACGGATGTTGCGATCATCGGGGACGATGCCGCCCGCCAGGTCGCGCCTGCTCCGGTCGTGTGACGCCGGCTTCTTTCGCAAGCGCCACGGTGCGTTTTCGCTATGCGGCAGTCCGTCGAAGCGACGAAGTATCCGCCGCTCGATGCGTCCATGCGGCTCCCGTGCCGCGAGTTCGCGATCGAGCACATGTGCGACCAGGTCGAACTCGGTCGGATGATGGCCGCGTGCTTCGCCATATGCGCGGCGAGGCCATGCGCGTCGTGCAGGAAGCGCACGTGGCGCAGCTGATTGAGCTTGTCGTATCCGACGGTCTCGCAGCCGACGCGCTCGATGACGTCGTCAAAGGTTGCGCCTGCTCGCCGCGACGGCGGCGATGCCGCCCGGGCAGCGTGACCTCGACGCTTGCGAATTGAAAATAGCGGTCGGATGCCCGCCTCTTCGCAGGCGCGGCGCGATGTCGAGACGCGGGCTGACGGCCTCGTCCTCGTAGAGGTGGTGGATGCAGTACGCGTTATCCCAGAAAATGCGGGAAGTCGGGCGCCGCGCAGGGTATGGCGGCCGACGCCTGACCGTGTCGTCGGCATAGACGGCGCCCGGGCGGGGTTGGAGTACTGGCACGCACCAGATTCCTTTGACGGAGTCGTCCTCGGCGACGATGCGCTCGACCCTCGTCCATGTCGGGGCCGTTTTCGGTCATGGGGACGACGACGGGCGTGGATCTGAGCCCCACGATGCGGAAATGGCGATCGTAGCCGGGCACGGGCAGATCCACCTGGGTTCAGGGCGTCTTCCAGGCAGGACGGCCGGGCATATCCGTAGAGCATGCCGGCGACGACGAGGTCGCACGCTGATGTTGAGGCTCGGAGTTCCCGAACACGAGCACGTCGGTCGGGTCGTGGTCGAGCATCGATGCCGTAAGGCGCTCGCCTCGGGAATTCCTTCGAATCCTCCGTAGTTCGCGCAATCGGTGCCGTCTTCGGCGATGAGATCGTCCGCGCGCGACCGCATCGAGCATGGCAGGGCTGAGCGCGAGCTGCTCGCGCGAGGGCTTGCCGCAGGGCCATATTGAGGAAAGCCCTGGGTCCGCGTGCGTCGCATGATCTGTCGCGCAGAGCGGCGAGGCGCTCTCGAGCTCTTGGGATGTAGGTCTAGTAGGGCACGGCGGCATCTCCTTCGATTCGGCGCAGGCGCGCATTGCCTTTGCCCCTGCACTTTTAGCAAATGGAGCAGGAAGGAGCGTCGCGATGCGCGCGATACTCATAATCTGCCTCTCCGCAAAGCGAAGGGAATCGCATATGATCGCACTCGAACCAGCATGACCTCTGGGTCCTGCTTTTCGCCATGGTCCTCTATTTCATCGTCGTCCTCGCGGTGGGATTCTTCATACTAAAGAGGTCGAACGCCGACAGCGACAGCTATCATCGGCGGCCGCGGGCTCGGCCCCTGGCTCACGGCGCTTTTCGGCGGAAGCGTCCGACATGTCGGGCTGGTCTCGAGGGCCTTCCGGCGTCGCGTACTTCACCGGCGCATCCGATGCGGTCTGGACCGCCGCAGGCTGGCTGCAAACGTATCTCAACTCAGCGTTTCGTCGCTCGTCCTCTGCGGAAGTACTCCGAGGTCGCGGGGAATTGATCACGCTTCCCGTTATTTCCAATCGGTTCCGTGATTCCAGCAGTGCTCATGAGCACCGCCGTCATCATCCTGGTGTTTCGCAGCGTCTATGCCGGGTAGCTGCTTCGTCACCTCGGCAAGCTCTTCACGACGCTGTTCGGCGTCGACTACACGACGATGATGGTCATCGGCGCGCTCGTTGTCTTCGCCTACACCTTCATCGGCGGCTATCTCGGTCTGCACGACCGACCTCATCCAGGGCGCCATCATGGTCGTCGCGCTGGTCGTCGTCTTCGTGGAAGCGTCGCCATGGCCGGCGGCGTCGAGAGCACCGTCGCGTTTCTGAGCTCGATACCGGGTGCTTTCGGGCACGACCACGGCATCGCCCGTGCTTGACGAAAACAGCGTGCAGAAGGTTGTCGACGGCATGCCGCAGTTCGGCGATGCGGTCGTCTACGGCGCGCCGGCGCGATCAGCATCGTAAGCGGCTGTCGTGGGGTCTCAGGTATTTCGGCATGCCTCAGGTCTCGTGCGCTTCACGTGAGCGCCGCGCCATTCCGACGAGATCAAGAAGAGCCGCGTCATCGCGACCGTCTGGTGCGTCGTATCGCTCGCCTGCGCCGTAGCGTATCGGGCTCGTGGGGCGCGCCGCCATGCCCGATGCCCTGCTCACTGGAGCCCAGGCGGAAAACATCTTCGCTCTGCTCGCGCAGACCATGCTTCCGGCGTCTCTCGCGGGCTGGTGGTCTCGGCATCTTCGCGGCGACCATGTCGTCGTCGAGTTATCTGCTCATCGCCGGCTCGGCGATCGCGCAATCTGTTCAGCGGCGTCATCAGCAGGACGCGACCGACCAGCGAGACGATGTCTCGTCGCGCGCCTGCGCTCACGCTCATCCCGCTGTTCGGCATCCTGATTGCGCTCGACCAGAACCCTCGATCTTCAGCGTGGTCTCGCACGCATGGAGGCGGGCTTCGCGCGTCAGTTCGGGCCCCTGCGCTGTTTGAGCCCTCACTGGAGAAGGACGAACGCGGCCGCGCGTTCGCAGGCATGGTGAGGGGCGGATGCACGGTCGTCCTGGAACCTCCTCCTGTCGCCGCTCGGCGGCATCTTCGGAATCTACGAGCTCGTCCCGGATCCATCGTCGCGACGGTCGCGATCGTGGCCGTCTCCTTCTCACGGCTCCTCCGAGCGAGGGATGTCGTGCATGAATCGATACTTATATGGATGCCGACGTTCAGGGCGTTTCGGACGGGGTTTTCCCTGATGTGGGGAATTTATCGGCGAGCCGGTCGAGCCATCGCGGCGATTTTCAAAGCCTATTGTCGGAATCCCAGTTCGCGAGCCTCTGCATCAGGTGCTGAAGATACGATACGCCCGAGGCGTGTAGTGTTGACACGCTAGGGGCCTAGCGTAATATCACTTTCGCTCACGAGTCTCGAAAGCCCTTTTCGATTGCGTGAGCTGGCAGCTGAAAAGTACACACGCAAATCGAGCACCTTATGAAACTGGGCGTGCCCGAGCGGTTAATGGGGACGGGCTGTAAAACCCGTTGGCTCTGCCTCACCTGGGTTCGAGATCCCAGCGCCCACCAGTTTTGCCCGTGTAGCTCAGTCGGTAGAGCACTTCGTTGGTAACGAAGAGGTCACCGGTTCAAGTCCGGTCGCGGGCTCCAGTCCTGCTTTTTCGAAATGCTCTGGCATTTCGCATTCGGCGGTGTAGCTCAGTTGGTTAGAGCACACGGTTCATACCCGTGGCGTCACTGGTTCGAATCCAGTCACCGCTACCATTCAGATTGAACGCGCGCCCTCGGGGCGCGTCGCGATATCACGTGACTGGCATATCGAGCCGAACCCTAGAGGAGGAATAATGGCAAAGGAGAAGTTCGAGCGTACCAAGCCGCACGTTAACATCGGTACCATCGGCCATGTCGACCACGGCAAGACCACCTCGACCGCGGCCATTTCCAAGAGCGCTGTCCGAGAACGACGGCTCTCACGGCACCGCGCATGCCGACTTCACCGCCTTCGATGATGATCGACAAGGCGCCTGAGGAGCGCGAGCGCGGCATCACCATCTCCATCGCTCACATCGAGTACGAAACCGACTCTCGTCACTATGCTCATGTCGACTGCCCCGGCCATGCCGACTACGTCAAGAACATGATCACGGGTGCCGCCCAGATGGACGGCGCGATCCTGGTCATCGCCGCTACGGACGGCCCGATGGCCCTAGACCCGCGAGCACATCCTGCTCGCCCGTCAGGTCGGCGTTCCCTACATCATCGTCTTCCTGAACAAGTGCGACATGGTCGACGACGAAGAGCTCATCGAGCTCGTCGAGATGGAGACCCGCGAGCTGCTCAGCAGCTACGATTTCCCCGCGATGATCTGCCCATCATACGCGGCTCCGCGCTGAAAGGCCCTGAAGGCGACAAGGCGTGGCAGGGAAAAGATCTGGGAGCTCAGCGGACGCCGTCGATTCCTATATCCCGACGCCTGAGCGCGATGTCGACAAGCCGTTCCTGATGGCTGTTGAGGACACCATGACCATCACCGGCCGCGGCACCGTCGCCACCGGCCGTGTTGAGCGCGGCACCCTCCACATGAGCGATCCTCTGGAGATCGTCGCATCCGCGAGACCCAGACCACGGTCTGCACCGGCATCGAGATGTTCCGCAAGCTCCTTGACACCGCCGAGGCCGGCGACAACATCGGCTGCCTGATGCGCGGCATCAAGCGCGAGGACATCGTCCGCGGCCAGGTTCTCTGCAAGCCCGGCACGGTTACCCCGCATACCGAGTTCGAAGGCCAGGTCTACATCCTCGACCATACGGAAGAGGGCGGCCGTCACACCCCGTTCTTCACGGCTATCGTCCGCAGTTCTACTCTCCGTACCACCGACGTCACCGGTGTCGCCCGCATCTGCCCGAGGGCACCGGAGATGGTCATGCCTGGCGACAAGCCGTCGCTTCGTGGCGAGTCATCCACCCGATTGCCATGGAGGACAGGCGCTCGCCATCGCGAAGGCGGCTGCACGGTCGGTTCCGCCGCGTGACGAAGATCGTCAACAGACGATCTTTCAAAGAGGGCGGGGCGTCTCGCTCGCCCTGCTTCTTTTCAGAGGCTGCCTCGAAAGCGTGTACGTTTCAAAAGCCTCTATAATTGATTCCTTAAAAGGAGTATTCATGCAGTTGGTCACCTTGGCTTGCACTGAGTGCAAACGCCGCAATTGCGACGACCAAGAAGAACAAGCAGAATAATCCCGAAACGCATCGAGATGATGAAGTACTGCAAGGTGCCGCAAAGCACACGCTGCATCGCGAAACTTCGTTAGGGTATACGATAGCTGTAGGCCAGCAGTGGTCAGAGTGGGCGGTCTCAAAACCCATGCTGTGGGGTTCGAGTCCTCACCTGGCCTGTTGTTTGTTCAAGCAGCTTAGATGAGCTGCTTGTTTTGGGTTATGAGAGATTTAGCTCTGATATGCATCGATTCCGATTTTTACGAGCATGAGGATTAAAGAATGGCGAACAAGTCCAAAAATGCAGAGAGTTGAGCATCGGCCGCCCGCCAGTCTGCAAGGCTTTCGCACGGGACAACGCGCCCGAAAGTCGTCGAGGTCTCCCCAGCCGCCGACCAGCCGCTCCTTCCAGCTCAAGGGTCTCTTCATCAAGAGCGAAGAGCCCATGAGGAGACTCAGCAAAGGCTGAGAAGACTTCTGCAAAGCCCAAGAACCAGCGCTCAAGTTCCTGAAGGATGTTCGTCCTACTGAGCGCGTGACGTGGCCCACCCGTCAGGAGGTCATCCGCTGGACCGGCGTCGTGCTCGGCGCCCTGGTCTTCTTCGGCGGCATTCGTCGCCGTGCTCGACGCGGTGATCCAGCCCATCGTGGTCGCCATCGGTCGAAGGGGTAAAGAACATGTCTAAGAAGTGGCACGTCGTCCACACTTGTTCTTGCTATGAAAAACAAAGTAAGCAGACCCTTGAGACCCGCATCGAGATGTATGGCCTTGAGGACAGCATCGTTGACATACAGATTCCACTCGAGACCGTGACCGAATCAAAAGAGGGCGGTCGCGGGTGAAAAGCGAGAAGAAGGTCCTGCCGAGCTGCGTGCTCGTCCGCATGGAAATGAACGACCGTAACCGGCGGTCGTGCGCACACGCCGGGCGTCATCGGGTTCGTCGGCCCGAGAGCAGCACGCCGTCGCCCCTGACGCGCGCCGAGTTCAACAAGATCATGCATCGCAACGACGCATCCGTCGGCGTTGCGGTTCCGAAGAAGACCTCGACGTCTCTGAGGTCGGCCAGACCGTGAAGGTCACGAGCGGCCCTCTCGCCGAATTCGACGGCATCGTCCCCGAGGTCTCTCTCCGAAGCGGGCAAAAGTCAAGGTCCTCGTGTTCATCTTCGGACGCGAAACCCCGTGAACTTTCCTTCGATCAGGTGGCTTCCATCTAGAAGCCGCCCTCGGCGTTTATAATGGCTTCGCGTTTCGTGCGCCTTAGTGACAGGGGCTCTCGCGCGATGCGCTGGACGAGACATAGGTTACGGCTACAAGGTAAGGAAAACCAAGCAATGGCTGGAGAAAGAAAGTCACCGGCTTCGTCAAGCTGCAGATTCTCGCTGGCGCGGCCAATCCGCCTCCGGTCGGCCCGCACCGGTGCGCAGGGCGTCAACATCATGCAGTTCCGCCAGTGCGTTCAACGCCGCCACGCAGGCTCAGTCCGTACCATCATCCCGGTCGAGATCACATCCACGAGGACAAGTCGTTCACGTTCGTACTCAAGACCCCTCCCGCGGCCGTTCTGATCACAGAAAAGCTCTGGTATCCAGTAGGCAGCGGCATCCCGCAGTTCACAGACCGTCGGCACGCCTCGCTCGATCAGCTGCGCGAGATCGCCGAGATCAAGATGCCTGACCTGAATGCGAACGACATCGAAGCCGCCATGGAGGTCGTGGCCGGCACCGCCCGTTCCATGGGCGTGCGCATCGAAGGCCGCGAGATGAAGAAGATCTATGAGTTTTCCCGCAAGTCGCCGCCGAAATGCTGAACGCGTGCACCCGTCTTCAACCCCGCCTGGGGTATGTGGAAGGTTCGCATAGCCCGCCATCACCACGAAAAGCGATTCTGAACGATGAAAACCTCACCTAGAGCCAGCGCGCCGCCGCCGAGAAGTTCGACGCCGCTACGCTGTACGCCCCCTCGAGGCCTTCAAGATCGTCAAGGAGGTTTCTTCCATCAAGTTCGACGAGACCGTCGGCTCACTTCCGTCTCGGTATCGACACCCGTCAGGCCAATCAGCAGCTTCGCAGCATGGTCGTTTCTGCCCAACGGCTCCGCAAGCAGGTCCGCGTGGCTGCTCGCTCGAAGGCGCGCAGGCCGATGCTGCCCCGCCGGAGCCGACGTCGTTCCGACGACCGTCGCCGATATCCAGGCCGCACCATCGATTTGTGCTGCCGTCGCAACGTTGAACATGATGGGCTAAGGTCGGCCGTCCCGGCTGCATCTCGGCCCTCTGCGGCCTTATGCCGAAACCCGAAGCTCGGCACCGTCACGATGGATGTCGCCACCGCTATCGCCGATCCTGGCGGGCGGCAGGTCGAGTACCGCGCCGACTGCTTTCGGCATCGCGCACGTCATCTCGGCAAGGCCGCTTCGATGCCGAAAAGCTCGCCGAGAATTACGGCGCTGCCTGCGACGAGATCGTTCTCACGAAGCCGTCCGTCGCCAAGGGCCGGTACCTCGTCCATCACCGTGAGCTCCACCACGGCCCCTGGCATCAAGATCGATCCTTTCGGTCTCGCGCGCTCGCCGTTGCCGCCGAATAGCACGCGTAACCTTTCAGGAAAAGCCCGTCCGCTCGAGACGGGCTTATAGTATGCTTCCGTCGAACGAAGGACGTGCATCAGAACGAAGGATGCGCATCACGACCATTCATTCAGATTAGAAGCCCGCATATCGTAGCTATGAAGCGCTTGGCGCGCTTCGCACGCGTCCTTCGCGAGGTCGGAGCACCTCCGTCCCGCATATCAACATGCGGGAGCTCGATCGCTTCGTCGAGGACTTCATCCGCTCCTATGGCGCACGCCGACGTTCAAAGGATACGGCGGCTTTTCCCGCGAGCATCTGCGCTTTCCGTGAACGATCAGGTCGCGCTATGGCATTCCGGAGCAAAGACGTCATCTTGAGGGGAGGGCGACATCGTTCCATCGACACGGGTGCGACCGTGGACGGATGTCAAGCGACACGCATGGATCGTTTCCGGTGGGGAAGGTCTCGCCTGAGGTCGAACGCCGCTCGAGGTTACGGAGAAGCACATGGGCGGGCATCGAGGCGGCGCGGCCCGCAATCGCATCGGGGACATCGGCCGGCGTGGTGCAGACCGTGCCGAGAAGGCCGGCTTCGGCGTCGCGCGAGTACGTGCACGGCATCGGACGGGACATGCACGAAGATCCGAACGTGCCGAACTACGGCAGGCCGCATACCGCCTTGAGCTGCGCGGCCGGCATGGTCATCGCCATCGAACCGATGATCACCATGGAAACCGCCGCGTCCGCAGATGCGTGACGGATGGCTGGTCTGCACGAGGACGGCAGGCCGAGCGTCATTTCGAGAAGACCGTGGCTATCACCGAGACGGACCGGTCTCGTGTCCGTCGAGGTGGATCATCGCAGGCCCGTGAACGACTGACGCTTCCGGCGTGCCGGGATCTTCCGGCAGGCTGCCTGTCGATCTCGGAGCGGGTGAGCGCGCGATCGTGTTTCGCGCATCGGCGTCGAGGTTCGAGCAACCGTCTCGCGTCATTGCGGGACGCGACGCGACCGTCAGACGGGCCAGCCTGATTCTGCAAAGAAGCCGATTGATGAGGCTTGAGCATACGATTCAGGCACCTTGAGCGCGAGCGCTCCGCCGAACGGGCGTCACCGCACCGCCACGATGCTCCCGCGGCGATGATCGACGAGCGCATGGGGAATGGAGCCGCCGAGCGGTGCCACGGTCGACTCCCGAGGACGCCGACACGCCGAGCGCAGTTGCCGATCCGAGCGCTCCGAACACGAGCGAACGCGGTCGCGCCCAGCATGCTGCGGATGCCGATGTCGCCCGATGGTGCTCTTCAGATAGACTGAAGCAGGCGATGTCGATGACGACGTACTGGACCGTTTCGGCCAGCGCGACGGCGGCTATGCGCATGATCGGGCGACGAGCGCCTGAGCCGAACAAGAGCGTAACGCGATGGATGCGACAGCCGAAGCTGCCATGATCGCGGCGTAGACGCCCATGCGTCTCAGGGCGGAAAACGCCTTCTGCAGATAGGCGCTCACGCCGTAGAGCGGCAGCGCGAGCGCGAGGAATGCAGGCTCGAAATTCTGCAGGATGTTCTCGCTCGGAGAACGCGCCGATGTGGCACAAGGTGATGAGCGGCGCCGCGAAGACCGCGAGATACATGGGCGAAGGGAACCATGAAGAAGATGATCTGCGACGCCCGAGACGATGCTCGCTTGAATCCTTCCGATCGTCACGCGAGAACATCTCGGCGATCCCCGAACATGGTGCCGTGATGGGGAACGGTCGTGAAACGAGTAGGGAAGCGTACCACAGGCGCGCGTAGGCGATGATGGATGGTCCGTTGTCGAAGGCGTTAGTACGAGGCGGCGTTCTGACTGATACGATGGCGAGCCCTGGCGACCATCACGATGGTGGCGGGCACGCCGACGGACAGCGCCTCTGATGAGCGCGGGGTCCTTGAGATCGATATGAGGGCGGATGGACGCCTTGCGCCTGAGCGCTGATCTGATGGCCATCTGCACGAAGATGCCCAGCGGATTGCCGATGGCGATGATAGCTTCCGCGGCTTCGGGATCGCTCGCGCGAAAAAGGCGTACAGCACGAACGTCGTCGTCACGATGACGTTGTTGAAGATGGGCGCCGCGCTGCTCCAGAGATACGTCGCGATGCGTTCAGAAGGCCGCTTACGATGGAGGACAGGCCGTAGAACAGGATCTGCATCAGAAGAAGAACCGTTAGAAGAAGATCGCATCGCCTGTGGTCGACTGGTCGTTCAGGAAGCTCTGCGTGTAGATGAGCTGAGGCGCCAGGAAGGTGCAGACGAGCGCTACGATGCCGAGGACGACGGACGTGATGCTCAGCAGATTGCTCGCGTAATCGTTGCCGCCCTTTTCCCGAGGCGTTCTCTGACCGATACGCACACGGGCAGAAACGCGGTCACCAGCATGCGCCGATGACCATCTCCGTAGAGCATCCCGCAGGTTGTTGGCCACCGATAGAGCTCGCGAGCATCGTCGAACCGAGCGCGAAGCCGATGCCCAGCGTGCGCAGGAAGCCCGTGATACGGGAGATGATGACGAAGAAGCTGATGAGCGCTGCGCCGCCGATGTTGACGGATCGCCGAAGCGCTCGTCGGAGGGCGCGCCTTCGCGCCGTGGCGGAATTACGCACGGGAGGGCACATCGCGCTCTGTATTGAGTAACGCGAAAAGTTATGTGCATGATAGCTTGAGCGCCGCATGGAAACGAGGCGAAATGAACATCCTGATTATCCGCACAGTCGAATCTCGATGCCTCGCCGCGTCCGACGCGCTCTGCCGATACCTGACCTCGCGGCATCGCGCATGCCGAGACCGAAAAGCCTTCCTCTTTCCATCGAGCCGCTTCCGAAGAGCGCCGCGCTTTCGCGCCCGCCTTCGACATGGTGGTGTTCTCGGCGGCGACGGCACGATGCTTCATTCCGCGCGCCTGGTCGGCGAATCCAAGGTTCCGATCTCGGCATCAACTTCGGTCATCTCGGCTTTCGTCGATCTCCCGGCCGACGGGGTCGAGGCCATCGTCGCCGCCGCCGCGATCGCGGGAGACGTCGAGCGCGAGGAGCGCGCGAGCCTGACCATCGAGCTCACGACCGCCGAAGGGCGCGTCTCGCCCCGATTCGCCCCCTGAACGAGCTCGCGGTCACGCGGAGCCTCGGACGCGTCATCAGCTTCGATGAAGCGATCTCGCGCACGCATCTGCATGGGATGCCGAGCGGCGACGGCCTCATCGTGTCGACGGCCACCGGCTCGACCGGCTATGCCCTCGGCAGGCGGGCCTCGTGGCGCCCGGACTCCGGGCTGATCGTGGTGCCTCTGTCCCGCATACGCCCAGTCCCGCAGCGGTCGTGACCGATCCGGACGACGTGGTGCATATCGACCCGACGCGCAACCCGGAAAGCCGCGAGGCGAGCCTTTTCGTCGATGGGGAGCTCATCACGCCCGATGAGCCGATCGAACACGCGACCGTCCGCCGCACGCCGACGCCGACGGTGCCCTTCGCTACAAGCGCGAGAACTTTTATCGCGAAATCGCCGGCACATTCTTCGGCACGAAAGACCAGAGGGATAGGCAGATCCATGGCAGCACATCTTCGTGACCGGCGGCGTCGTCTCGTCGCTCGGCAAAGCGCATCACGGCCGCATCTCTCGGCCACACTTCGCTGGCGCGCGGGTATCGCGTGACCATGCAGAAGATGGATCCTACCTGAATCGTCGATCCGGGCACGATGAGCCCGTTCCAGCATGGCGAGGTGTTCGTCACCGACGACGGCCAGGAGACGGATCTCGATCTTGGGCATTACGAGCGCTTCATCGATCGAGAGCCTCGACCCGAGATCTCCACCTCACCCAAGGTTCCATCTATCAGAGCCCGATCGCCGCGGAACGTCGCGCGATTTCGGCGGCACGGTTCAGGTCATCCCCATGTCACGAACGCCATCATGAGCGTTTGCGCCGCATTGCCGACCAGTCGGGCGCCGACATCGTCATCTCCGAGATCGGCGGCACGATAGGCGATATCGAAAGTCAGCCGTTCATCGAGGCCGCGCGTCAGTTCAAGAAGGAAATGCCGACGGGAGACGTCGTCTTCGCGCATGTCACGCTCGTGCCCTCAGCATCGCGGCCGCCCACGAGGTGAAGACCAAGCCGACGCAGCACAGCGTCAAGGAGCTCCGCTCGCTCGGCGTCCAGCCCGACTTCATCGTCTCGCCGTTCCGATCATGACATTCCAAGCGATGTGCGTGACAAGATCGCCTGTTCTGCGACGGCGCCCACCGATGTGTTCTCATGCATCGATGCATCGAGCATCTATGCGGGTTCCTCCCGCGCTGCATGACCAGGGAATTCGATGTGCGCGTTTCGCTCCAGCTGGGCCTTGAGGCCCACGCCATCGATCTGACGCCGCTTTGTTCTCGAGGCGCAGCGGAGCTGAGAAGGACGTTGCATCGCCGTGGTGGGCAAGCACGCGAGCCTTCCGGATGCCTATCTTCCATCACGGAGGCGCTCATATGCGGGCGTGGCTGACGGCACCAGGGTCGACGTACGTTTCTGTGGACGCCGAGCAGGTCGATGGCGATTCGGCTGACCGCCTTCGTCCGATTGACGGTATCTCGTTCCCGGGCGGCTCTGGCCACCGCGCGTTCGAGGGAAAGATCGCGGCCATCACGTATGCGCGCGAGCACGGCGTTCCTCTTCGGCATCTGCTCAGTGCCTGCAGGCTGCGGTCTCGCGAATTCGCGCGCAATGTCGCGGTCTTGCGGAGCGACGTCGTCCGAGTTCGACACGTCGGCCGCCCATCAGGCTCAGCTTCCATCATGCCCGATCAGCTTGACGCTTGTGGACAAGGGCGACGATGCGCCCGGCGCCTATCCGTGCAAGCTCGTCGAAGGCACGCGTGAGCGCGAGGCCTACGGCTCCGAGATCGTTCTACGAGCGCCACCGCCATCGCTTCGAGGTGTCGAACGCATCGCGACCGCCTGAAGGATGCGGGCCTCGTCATCTCGGGCGTGTCGCCCGACGATCGCCTCGTCGAGATGATCGAGCTGCCCGACCATCCGTGGTTCGTCGCCAGCCAGGCCCACCCGGAGTTCAAGAGCCGTCCGACCCGCCCCCATCCGCTCTTCGCCCTCGTTCGTGGCGGTCTCGCGTGTCGCGAGGCTCGCTAGGCCCGACGTGCCGCGCGATGTGAAAAGAAGGATTGTCGACGAAGAGGGGAGCGCTCTGTGCGCCCCCCTTCTTTCGTCAGTGCGCGATTTCCTGTCGTTTCTCTCGATAGAGAAGGGATCGTCGGATCTCACGGTTCGGTCGTACGCCGCCGATCTCGAGGATTACGTCGCCTTTCTCGATTCCGAAGGCGTGCATGCCGCGCGCGATGTGACGCGCGATGCGTCTCATCCTACGTGCGCCGACCTGTCGGGGCGCGGATATGCTGCGGCGAGCATCGAGCGGCATGCTCGCCTTGAAGGGTTCCATGCGTTCTCGTGCGCGACGGCCTGGTCAGCGTCCGGATCTCGCGTGCGCGCTTCTGCCCGGGCGTTCCCGCCCGACTTCCTGACGTGCTTGATCGACCAGGTGAATACGCTGCTCGATCAGGAGTTCCGCGAAGGTCCGCTCGGCGCGCGGGATGCGTGCGCCCTCGAGCTCCTCTACGGCTGCGGCCTGCGCGCAAGCGAGCTTTCCGGTCTCGATGCGGGCGATGTGTTCTTGGACGAGGGGATACCGCGCATCGTGGGCGGATCGCGCGAGCGCATCGGCCCATCGGCGGCAGCGCGGCGCGCCGCCCGCATCGTATCTCGAGGACGCCCGCCTTTGCGCTCGCCGCGACGCCTGACGCCCGCGGTCATGCTCAACGCCCGCGGCGGACGGCTTTCGCGCCAGTCCGTCCACTCGATCGTGCATGAGGCGGGCACGTCACGGCATCAGGATCTGCACCCATACCTTGCGCCACTCGTCGCCACGCATCTGCTCGAAGCGAGCCGATCTCCGTGCGATCCAGTAGATGCTCGGGGCATCTGCAGATATTTCCACGACGCAGATCTCACACGCATGTCGACCGCACGCACGTGCGCGAGGAATACCTGAGTTGCTCACCCCGCGCCAGGGTGCCGCGTCTCTGATCCCGTCCATCCATCCGCGGCGATCGGCAGACCTGCGTCGGTGACGGCACGCCGTCGCGCTCTTCGGGTTCGGCGTGCGCGCCACACATTCTTTCATCGCGTGCCTGCTTCCTCCTCACGGACCATATCTAGGTCCTATCTTCCTTCGACCCCCTATATCTTCCCGCTTGGCTCGGCAGCTGTTCGCGCAGGTCGGTGACTGGTGCGGGAGGGATATGACATCAAGGTGGGGATTTTCTTTGCGATGTGGGGAGAAAGTGGATAAAATGTGACCACTGATTGAATGCAGCGCAGGAGAAGGAGGCAGGGTCCGCATGACCGCTTTGTTCGGCGAATATGCCAGCAAAGTCGGATGCCAGCGCCGTCTGACGCTTCCATCGCCGTTTCGCAAGGCATTGCGAGGAAACCCAGCTCGTCGTGGTTCCCCAGCACCAAGAACGAGTTCTTGTCGGTTCACACCGCTGAAGGCTTCGAGACATGGCTGACGCCCTGTCCGAAAAAGCGCGGCGGCTTCAACTGAGCGACAGATGTATCCTCGCGCGCACGAAGCTTGAATGCCAGCGCCGTAGTCGAGCTCATGGACAGCGTCGGTCGCATCAACCTGCGCCCGACAGCGCGAGCTTGTCGTTCGACAAGGACGTCGTGCTCATCGGGCAACACCGACCACTTCGAAATCTGGGATGCGAAGGTTGGGACGAGTTCCAGAGCAGCATCGATCTACGATGCCGCTCTTTCATAAGTCCCTGGCGTGAGCGGCATGACAGACGAATACCGGCACACCGGTCTCTGCTCGCCGAGCGCGCCTCGAAGACCCGCACCAAACCACGGCACATTCGTGGACGCAACGTCGGCGGCGCAGGACATTCCTTTGCGAGCGGTTGGACGCTTGGCGTAGACGGCCTCCTGATCGGCACGATCAGGACGACGCGCGTCAGGGTCGCAGGCGAGCGCCCCGTGCGCGGAGAAAGAGCGCGCGCGCATCAAGCTCTCAAAGGCAACTTTGGTGATCTCGACGAGCTGTTAGACGGGCCCAGGTGCCGGGGATCGATGGATTCTTCGACCTCGGCGTCTCCTCCCCGCAGCTGATGTCGCCCTCCAGGGGGCTCTTCAGGAGGATGCTCGACATGAGAATGGATCCGGCAGACGACCCGAACGCAGCAGAGCTCGTCACAGCGCACCGGAATCAGAGCTCGCCGGATCATCTTCGAGAATTCCGACGAGAATGGGCACGCAGAATCGCGCACCATCGTCGGCGGCGCGAGAGGATGCTCCCATCGAGACGACAGGACAGCTCGTCGAGATCAGCGGCGATCCCCGCTTCGCGCGCGTCGTGCGGGGACATCCGGCGAAACGGACGTTCCAGGCGCCGCATCGAAGTCAACCCGAGCTCGATGCGCTCAAGAGGGGACTCGAGGCGGCGGTCAGGTGGTTGTAACCCCGGCCGCATCGCGGTCATCAGCCATCACTGCTCGAGGACCGCTCGTCAAGAATCTGTTCGCGGACCTGTCTCGAGCGTGCATCTGCCCGCCCGACCCGCCGGTTCGGCGTGCGGTGCCGATCCGGTGCTCGCGTCACGGCGCAAGCCCTTCTTCCCGCAGAAGGGGAGAGGAGAGTAATCTGCGAGCGCGCGCGAAGCTGCGGATCGCGTGCAGGAAGCAGAGCGTACGCGGGCGATGAATCAGGGAAGGAGGGTCTAGAGCACGGGGCGAAAGCGAATACGCACGCATGGGCGGCCGGCCGCGGCCGCGCGGTCTCGTATGCGCGCATTACCGCACGGCGCCGAGGCCCCGGACTGATCGCGCATACCATCCCCTGTCGACGTCGAGCTCGCCGCCGCATGTGCCCGATATCGTCACGCCGCCCTCGAGCGTCATCGCCTCCGTGGCCATCGTCTCGTCGCCGCGCGATCGCGCGGCAGCTCGCCATGGTGTGCGCGTGACGCTCACCGCGAAGCGTCAGCGACGTCCGGCGGAAGCGATTCGTCGCCGCGCAGATCGATTCCGCGCGCACGCTCGGCAACGACCTCGAGGTCCAGCAGAGCCGCTGCCAACGCGACTATCATCCGCCTCGCAGGCATCGCGCCTCGGGATGGCTGCTCCTGCCGCCACGAGCGTCGGCCTCGACGACGATGTCGTTCCACCGATTCCGACGGCAATCTCTCCTTCCGGAAGCATCGAGTTTTACCGCAGCCTGGGGGTAGTCTCAGCGCCTGAAATTGCTTTTTCGATCGACGGCGCGCTGTCCCGTCGCGCGGAATCCTGTGCTCGCCGCAGTCGGCGGCAGCCGTGGTCGGACGCCTTTTGTATCTCCAGGTCGCGAAAAGCGGATGAGTATTCCGATGGCAGAGGCGTCGCGCACGGTATCTCTACGACGCCTGCCCGTCGTGAACGATCTACGACCGCAACGGCACATGCGTCGCGACGAGCGTCGACGCGACCACCGTCATTACGGAACCGCGAGGTTTCCGATCCCAGGCCGCTGCGGCGCTCAGCCGATGCCTCGACGCACGCAGGACGATTATCGCGAGCTGCGACGCAGGATTCCACCTTCGCCGTCGTCGCCGACGCCGATGCGGCGAAGGGCTTGGTGAGCCAGGGCTTCCGCGTTCACTTCATCGGAGACACCAAAGCGCATCTACCCGTAATGGCTCGACGGCCGGCCAGGTCGTCGGTTTCACGAACATCGACGGCGAAGGCGTGTCGGGACTCGAGCTTTTCGCACGACGACATCCCTGCGGAGAAACGGACGCACGTCCCACGAGATCGGAGCCGATGCACGTCGATTCCGACGGCAGCAAGGTTGAGAACGAGGCCGTCGACGGCGAGGACTCATCATATCGATAGATACCGATACGCAGGCTTTTTCGTCGAGGAAGCCGCGCGGGCCAGGTCAGGAACCAGGGCGGCACCGACGGAAACGCGATTCAGCTCGATTCGTCGAACGGCAGATCATCGCTGTCGCTCCCACGCCGTACCTCAATCCTTCGGATCACCTGAAGGTGGAGGAGGGCGACGTCGGTGAAATCGATCACGAACGCCTTTGCGAACCCGGTCGGTGTCAAGACCGTGTCCGCTACCGCCATCCTCGAAGCGGGCACGATGACGCCCGATACCGTGGTCTACCGTCTGACGAGATATCGCGGCGGACGAGTACCGCGTCTCGGATATGCGATGATCGCCCGGAGACCTGGATATGACGCTGCGTCAGATCATCCAGAATTTTCTCCAACGTCGGCATATCGCGCCCGTGGAGGATTACCTGCTTGACAGCTGTACGAGAAGATCAAGGCATACGGCGACCGAAGCGACGGAGCGATTATCCCGGAGAAGCGGCGGGGTATCATACCGCCCGTCGGAGTGGTCGAGATCCAGGCGCACAACGTGACGTTCGGCAGGGCAGCATCACCGCGACCCCTGCAGATCGCACGCTTTCACGGCGCTTTGCGCAACGGCGGCGTCGCTGCACGCCCTACTTCCGATCGCGAAACCCCAGACCGACGCAAACGCCCGCCTACGCGAGCGCGCGTATCATCGAGACCATCGCCGCGATTCCTGATATGGTGAGCATGCTCAAGACCGTCGTCGAGGAGGGAATCCGGCGTCGACGCCGCCATAGACGGCTTCTCGGTCGCGGGCAAGACGGGCACGGCGGAATACGCGTCGAGGGCGGAGGTCACGAGAAGTACGCCGCGAACAAGGACTTTGCGGCTTTCTTCCCGACCCAGCTCGCTCTTGGTGTGCTTCGGGAGGTCGACCACGTTTACGACGATTCAGCCGGCCACGCCGCTGTTCCACGATATATCGTCGTTCGCCATCGACCGGTACCGGGTCGTCGAGTAAACGCAGCGCACGCCCGAAGGCCAGGTCGACCAGTGAGGTGTCAACGATTTTTCAACCAAACACGGTGAGACCGGCGCGCGCATCGTCGTCGAGCCTTCGTCCCCGCTGCGCGTCTCTCTCGATCACATGGGATTCCTGCGGTCGAGCAGGAGGCGCCTTCGTGCGTTGGAAGGGCGCCCGTCGACGGGCACGATTGCCGGGCGCGCTTATCGCCGCCGGCGCGGGCCCCTCGTCGTCGTGACGGACGATCTGCCGGAGCCAGGCGCTCGCCTTTTGCACGCGAGGCGCTAGCCGCAGTGCGCGTGCCCGACGCGCAGCAGGCCCTGTCCGGCTTCGCCCCGGCTCTGGCGCGAGGGAACCATCCGCCCATGTCGTGGGAGTGACGGGTCGGTGGGCAAGACCACGACGCGCGCGTGGTGGCGCAGGTCCTTCCGCCCGCTTCAAAACCGAATCCACCAGGGCAATTTCAACAACGCGCTCGGCCTTCGCGCGTCCTGACTGCGCCCAAGGACTGCTGAGGCTCTTGTCGTCGAGATGGGCATGACTTGCAACAGATCGTTTCGCTTTGCCGCTGTCGCACGGCCTGAGCGCGCATCACGAACGGGGACCGCGCATCTCGAATACCTCGGCACGCGCAGAACATCGCCCGCGCAAAGGCCGAGATAGCCAGCCCGCCCGACGGCGAAGGTCGCATTCTCGCGGCGACGGCGAATTCACCGATTTTCATCATCGAGCACGCGCGCTGGCCGAACGCGGCATCCGCGTCGTGCGCTTCGGCGGCGAAGGGCACGCATCCGACGTCTGGCGAGACTGAGGTGGCGTTCGACGCCGAAGCGCCGCCCGATCGCTCGCAGATGTACGCGCAGGCGAACGCGCATGCGCGCTCAGCCGCGCGGCGGCTAACGCGAACGCTGCGCGACAGCCGCAGATCGGGCTTTCGTACCGGGATGTCCTTCGATGCTCGCCAGCAGTGCCTCGCGGGCGCAGGTTCAGGCCTGCGCCAGCGCGCAGCGGCGCATGCCGGAAGGCTACCGCTGCTCGACGACGCTTATAACGCGAGTCCCGAGCATGGTGCCGCCGCCGTCCTGTCCTCGCTGAACGCCGATCGCGCACCGCGGTGCTCGGCGACATGGGGAGCTCGGATCCGCTTCCGACGCGGGCACGACTCCGTGGGGCGTGCGGTCGCAGGGCAAAGACGATGCGCATCTGCGTCGGTCCGAAATCCTGCCGCATCGCGCACGCAGAGCGCGCCGCTCGATCCGGCCCGCATTCACGAGGTGGCAATGACGACGCGGATGGCTTGCCCGTGAGGGCGCTGCGGCCCGCCGCACGTCGTGCTGGCGACGCCTCACCGCATGGACATGCCGGGCCTTGAAGGAGCCGTCGATCACGCGCTCTTCAACCATATTTCTCGTCACATCCGGACCTCCAGGTCTTCTCAGGGTTCATCGGCTGCGGCGCCACGATGCTCACCGCGCGCGTGGACGGCGCTGCCGCACCCACGTCGGCCAGCAGGTCAGTCAAGCCGACGGCTGAAAGCCACCTGCAGGAAGCGCCCACCGATGCGGCGGCGTCATCATGCCGTCGCGGTCATCATCACGACGCTGCCTCGTCGCCACCCGTCCCTAGAGCTTCGCATCCCGCGCTCATGTCGCGACGATTCTCATCGGGGCGTCATCGGCCCACGACGACGCATCGAAGGTCGTGCACGACGCTCCTCGGATTGACGTCCAGCGTGCCTCATCGGTCAATCGCCGGTGTCCATCTCGCCGCGCTCGTCGCCGCCAGCCACGTCGCGCCCACGGTGCAGATTCCGTTTCCTGCCCGTCATCGACCTCGGCGTTCTGACGACGACGCTGCCCATCGCGCGGCATCGATATTCGCTTTCTATGCGGTCTTCTGCGCGATCCTTTGGCTCGCATGAGCACGCGGTCAACCTGGACCGACGGGTTTCCGACGTGGCCGGCGGCGGGCACGGTCATGGCGTCCAAGTTCGTCATGGGTTACCGCCTACGCATCCGACATCCCGCTCGTCGCAGTTCGGCGCCACGACCGCGGGCGCCTGCGTCGGGTCCTCTGGTTCAACGCTCATCTCCGCCGGAGTTATCTTCACGGCGACACCGGATCCCCGCGCTGCCGCATGGCGCTCGGCTGCGTATCGCCATGATCACGAAGACACCGAGATCGTATCCTCATCATCGGCGGCCTCTTCGTCGCCGGAGGCCTTCGGTCGTCATGGCAGGGTGCCGTATTACCGTCGCACGCGCACGCGCATCTTCCTGATGGCGCTTTGCACCACCACTGCGAGAAGTTAGCAGGATGCGAGCGTCGGGCAGGACAATCCAGCTTTCTGGATCATCTCGCACAGGTGTTCGCGCACGGGCCTCGATCTTCTTCATCCAACCGTTCGTCCTTGCAGCAGGGAAGCGAAAGGCGCGCGCATGGCAGGATCAAGCGCATCGTCCTCGCATCGCGAGGCACACAGCGGAGACAGGGCATCATCCCGTGCGCGTCGTACGGCGTGAACGGCGCGGATGGACGAGTGAGGTACGAGCACGGACGGCAGATACATCGAAGGACGCGGCGGCGCCCGCCGATCTCGGGCGGACGTCTTGCGCTCGGCTTCGCAAAGAGTGCGGACGGCGGTCCGCACATACCGCCTCGATCGTCCGGGAGGCCGCAAATGCAAGAGCCCGACGGTCGCCGCGGGCGCTCGACGACGACGCGATGCCCTGTCGAACGCCTGGCGTGGAGCGCGGGCGCACGCTCGCACGCTGACGATCGCCCACCGCCGAAGACCGCCGCGACATCTGCAAACGCCAGCCTGGCACATCCCAGTTCTGGCCCGTCGCCGAGAATGCGGTGCAGTGCCGCATCCTCCCGAGATCGTGAGCGAGGCCGAATTCGCAGTGGCGCGAAAGCCGCCCGACTCCCGCTGGTCGCCATCACGGCACGTGAATCGCAAGACCACCACGCCGGTCGCACCGCTTCACCGTCGACGACGCGCCGCAGCTGCCGTCGGAACATATCGGCGAGACACCCGTATCGAGGCTGTCGCGGCCGATGCGGCTGACGGTGCTGCCCGCGGTCGAGCAGTCGTTCCAGCCGTCGCCGTCCACCGTCCCTTCGCACCCGATGCTCGCCGTAGCTTTCTGAACATCAATACGCCCTGATCATCTGTACTGGCGCATGGCGACCAGGCGTACTGTGGCGGCGAAGAAGCGCGTATACGCGATCCGCGACGCGGACAGGCGTGTTTCGCCACGACGCCGTGACCGACGTCCGCGTGCGCGTCAGGAGCTGGTCAGTCCGATCTGCGCGCCTCGGCCGCGCCGCTCGGATGCGCCGCCGGTCCCGAAGTGCAGTCATGCACGATGCGTTCGGAGAACGCCGCCTCAGGTGGCATGACGCGTACATGCCGCGCATCTGCAGCGCGGATCGAGGCGATCGATCTCGCATATCGACGAACTCCTGCATCAGCGCGATCACAACGCTCAGAACGCTGGCCGCTGTCGCGCCGCGCTGCAGCTCGGCATCGAAGCCTCCGAGACGATCCGTCAAGCTCCTCAGCGCCTTCTCTCCCGAGCACCGCATGGAATCCCTCGGCGGCGCCGTCGCCGGCGTCGCCAGTGAACGATCGGCAGCGACGAACGTCGACAAGACGCTGAAGGCAGCTTCGCATCGCGCCGCGGTCCGTCGCCGCTCTTCCTTCTGGGAGGCGTGGTCATGGGCGACCGACCTCTCGCCGCCCAGCCGAGGCGGCCACGACGGCTGCAAGGCGGTCAGGTTTTGTGCCGCCGGGCCGGTTCTACGCCGATGCGTTCGACGCCTGGGGTCAGCGCGCGCCAGCCGGCGCTACGCGGAAGATGCGTTCGATGCGGCGTTCGGGCCTGCGGTTCCAGGCGATACCGTCGCAAGCTTTCGCCCGCGTGCCTCGTTCGACGAATTCGACTCCTTTTCGAGTTATCGCGCGCGCGCTCGCAGAAGCCTGCGCTATCTCCGCGCGACGGGACAGCGGCATACGGCACGACGTTCACGATATCGATCGGCGACTCCCGACGCGACGCCGACGCCCGCGGCGTGCCGGCGTCGGTCACGGCGCCGCGCCCTCCCTGCTTATCGCCGTGGCATTGCTGCTGACGATGCCGGGCTCGTCATGCGCGCGCCTCCGCCCATCCACGCCGAATCCATCAGTCAAGGCAAGGGCAATCTCTGCCGTACGAGCAAGCAGCGCCTTTCAGTCGTCACGGGCGTCGGCATCGCCGTCGTCCTCGCATCGCGATCAGGTACGCAGCCCGGCTCGGCCGCGCGACCGACGTCGTGTGCGCGGCGCCGTTATCCCTGTTCGCGTCGCGCTTCGCCGGGCAATGGCTCATCTACGGCGCGAAACGATGGTCACCGCAGGGCCCATCAGCATCCAGCCTGAGTTTCAGGTGAAGATCGCCGCCGTCCCGCTCTCGCCGTGCGCATCATGTGGTGCAGTGCGGGCGCGACGGACGTGCTTTCGCGGAAGGAACCGCGCACCGCGATCGCCGTCGGCCTCGCTTCGCCCATCCTCATCCTGGTATCGCACGCAATCCGATCTCGGCTCCATCGAGATGATCATCGCCGTCGGCATCCTGGTGCTCTGGTTCGGCGAGATTCCCCGCGCTACTTCCTCGGCGTCGTCGCCTATCGTATCGCGCAGCTTTAGCTTTCACGTTGACCGTGAGAGTCGCCGGACCGCATTTGCCGGTTTGCTCGACCCAGTGAACGACGGGCAGGGCGGCCACGGCACGTTCCAGACGATCCGCCCGTTCCTACGCGTTCTCGCCGGCGCGGCTGTTCGGTCTGGGCTGAATTGCAATGAGAGGTTCCTCTACCTGCCGAAGCGGAGACCGACTTCATCTATTCGATCATCGGCGAGGCGGAGCTCGAGCTCATAGGCGCTCGCGCGGTCATCATGCGCTGTTCCCGGCGTTTCCTGCACGCGGGCTTGCGGATCGCCGACGGCGCTGCCGGACGAGCTCGGCCGCCCCATGGCGTGTCAGAGCCTCACGGTCATGCGTCGTGCACCCAGGCATTTCTGAACATGGCCTCGCGCCACGTAAGCATCCTGCCCGCGACGGAAAGCCGCTGCCGTTCATCTCGTCGGGCGGCGTTCGTCGCTCCGGTCGCTCGTTCATCGGTCGACCGCCGCTTTCGACATCGCACGGTTCGAACGTCCTGACGCCGCGCGCACGCCGCCGTCGCACCACCGGTCGCCGTCGACCGCGGCGCGCGAGGCGGATCGGCGCGTCCGTCGCGCATGGCGGCGGTGCGCTGACGAGCCCGTCGTCGTTTGCGGAATGCGACGAGCCTCGGTCCGCGCATGGCGGGCGGCGCGACGCTTGCGTCTCCGCGCAGGACGCCTTCGACAGTCAGCTCGCCGGCGGGCACAGAGGCTCGCGCCGTGCGTGGACGCGAAGGCTAGACTCCGGAGAGCGACGCAGATGAGGATCGTTCTACAGGCGGCGGCACCGCGGGCACACCAACCCAGGCGCTCGCGGCTTGCCGAGCGCAGCCGACGGCACGAGGGTCTGCCACGCGGGCACGCCTGCGCAGGCGTCGAAGCGCGCCTCTGTGCCGCAGCGGCGGGCATCGCGCCCTTCCTCGAGCAGGGCTCGCTGGGAGCGCCCTGCGACGATCGTACGCGTCGACCGTGCTCGCGCCTGAGCCTGAGGCCCGTTCCGTGATGACAGATGCGCGACGCTCGTCGTCCGTTTCAGGGCGGCTACGGCGTAACCATCCGCGGTCGGGTTCACGCATCGCAGCCTCGGCATCCCCGTGCGAGCACGACAGAACTCGGTCATCGCATGGCGAACCGATTCTGCGAAGCGCGCGCGTGTTAGTGTCGCGCACCATGTGCCGACGGAAAAGACGACGAGGTCAGTACTCGCGCGGACGCAATCCGGTCAGATCGAGCGGTCACGTCGACGCGCGCCCAGGCCGAGAGAGATGCCCGCGTGCCTGAGGACGCGATGCTGTTCACAGTCAGCCTGCGGCAGCGCGTGCCCAAAGTACGTCAACGAGGCGGCTCTCGGGCGCCTGAAAGAGGGAGCTCGCCGTCGCGACGGCCCTTTCGTTCACGTCGCGGGCACGCACGGAGAGAGACTGGCGGCGCCCTGGATCTGGACGATGCCGAGAAGCGAGCGCTGGAAGCTCTGCGCTCACCAGGACCGCATGCCGAGAGCCGCCGCGCCGATGCGGTGCGGTCTGCGTGCGCGACGTCCTCGGCCGAGATCGCGTGCACGGCGTCCCGCGCGTCCTCGCAGTTCTGCACGCCGCGAGGACCATCAGGATCATCAACGCGCGCTCGCTGACGAAAAGCGGCGCGGCGCGCATAGATCGGCGGAATGCGACATCGACGGCGAGGAATTCGCGCCCGCCCTGCCTCAGTTCGAGCCGTCTGCGACGGCGGTTGTGCGCCTCCACGCGAGTGCGGCGCGCGCAGGTGCCCGAATGCAGCTTCGTCGCGCCCGGCGAACGTGGTATATTCCGTCGTTTACAGCAGCCAGGGCGCTGCGTCCTGACGCCGCGTCCGTCGTCTATCGCTGGTTCTGGCCTTCAGGAGATATCGAGACGCAGGTTCAGGCATGCGACGTCCATTTCGTCGGCGTCGGCGGCAGTGCGCATGAGCAGCATCGCGCGCGTCGCCGCCGACGGGCATGGCTGCTCTGGATCCGCATGGCGATCGTCGCGCACACCGACCAGTCGTGCCCAGCGGTATCCGCGTGTTCGTCGGCGCTGATGCCGCCAACGTCGATCCTGCGCATGCGACGTCGTCGTGGCGTCGACCGTTGCCCGACACGAATCTCGAGAGGCCGGGCGTGCGCTCGCGCGAGCTCGGATTCCCGTTTAGAGCAAGCGCGCGTTACAGTATGCACGCGAGCTCGGACGCGGCAGTAACCTCTGCGGCCGCCGACGCACGTGGAAGACGACGACGTCTCGAGCGTGCTCGCCGGAGCCGTCGATGCGCTTCGGCTCGATCCGACGTTCGTCGTCGGCGGCATGGTCGACGCCTATCGCACGTAAACGCGAAATCAGGGACGGAGACTATTACGTCGTCGAGGGCCGACGAGAGCGATGATCAGTTCTTGAACCCGCCCTGGCTGCCGCGCTCGCCACCACCGTCGAGCACGGACTCATCTCGACCAGCACAGGCGGCATCGACGAGATCCGCGCGCGACGTTCAAGACGCCCGGTATCGGTTCCCGCCGACGGGGCCGTTCGCTGCGGCGAGGACCGCCCGCTTGCCAGGAGCTTGCGGAATCACCGGCGCCGCGTCGTGTCCTCACGGCTTTTCCCGATGCGAGCGTGCGCGTGCCCGACTACGCCGCGCACGGCGTCTCCAGCACGTTCACGCTGAGCTTTTCCCGACGGCACCGTCGTCGAGGCGGGTACGGCCAAGCGCGCGCCGCCAACTGCCTTGAATGCGGCGGGCGCGCTCGGCGTCATCTGCGTTTTCGGCCTCGAGGTCGCATCGGCGTCCGCGCATCGCGTCTCTATTCGGGCGTGCGTCGCCGCTGATCTCAGCGCGAAGCTCGCAGGTCGTCGGTCGTCGTGACGACTGGCGCGCATCACCCGACGGAGACATCGCCGCGACGCTTTGCTGCCGCGGACGAGCCTCGATTTCAATCGCGTGCATAGACATCTTTCCAGCCGCATCAGTCACGCTGCACCGCATCCCTCGCCGACGAATTCGGTCCGCGTTCGCGGGCGTCGATTCCTGCGGTGCCCGGCAGGCCTGCGCGGTGGCGTGCGAGGATCCTACCGAAGGGGTGAGCGGCAGGCCTGTCACGCCGATTCTGCCCGCGCGTGCGGCTGCGATTTCCGGACGTGCCTACATCGAGGATTTTCGACGAGTGCGATCCGTTCCGTCGTCAGATCGCCCGAGAGGGCACTCGTCATCACGACGGGCGCGGGCAGCGTCACGAAGCTCGGCTGGCATCGTCGACGCGCTCGGCGCGCTAGGGGCTTCGCGCGGCGTCCCTTCGGCCTGCCGCCGCTCGCTTTTCGGATATCTGTGCTTGAACGAGCCTATGAGCAGGCATGACGACCCATCGCGTAATCGGCGGCCGGCGCGCGCGCACGTTCGCGCCGATTCCCTTCACCGCTCGTCGACGACGTCGACGCCCAAATGGCGTATCCGCGGCCTCGCGGTTCGTTGCATGGGCGAACCTGCCGTGCGTCGGACGAGGGATTCGGACGGTGCCGTCGATCTCGCTTTACGCCGCGAGCCTCCGTCGCGCCGTTCACGACGATCCCGACATCGTCGTGGCAGGCGCCGCACGCCCGCTTTCAGGCGTCGTGCGCAAGGCGTTCGAGGCCGGACGGTCGGCATGAATTCCGCCGTCGGCACGCCCGGATCGACCGGCGGCGCCTGCGCATGTAGTCGCGGACGCACAGTCCACCGATGCGCGTGAAAGTCGGCGTCTCAGCACGCGTGCGTCGTCGAGCGACGACACGCCCCTCGACATCCTGGGGTATCGCATCCTGTTCGCCTCGTCGACTGAGATCGTCTTTGAGTGCGAGCTTTGACGAAGCCCGGATGCGATGACAAGGCGCGACGGAGCGCCATATGCGAGCGTCGCAAGACGCAGCTCGCTCACGCCGCTTCGCGCGCCAGCGTGCGTTCAAGAACTCGAAGGCGAATCGGTCGGCCGCCTGATCGAAGCTGGCGTGGGCGAATGGCCGGGCGATGCGGCGAATGCGCATATCGGATCTGCTGCGCCAGGCCCGCATCGTGAACCTGGGCATGTGGCATGCTCTGACGTCGTTTCGCTTGCGACGCATGACGTTCAAAACGCCGCACGCGTCGACACGGCATCGACCCGAAACCGGGAGGTTCGCTTCCTCGATTCGCGTAGGAGCACATCCGGACCGATCGTCCGTGCGAAGCGGCGTCCTCACCGCGACGCCCCCAGGCCGCCCTCCCGTTCGACCCGTCCCGCACGCAGGACGGCTCGCTGCGTTCGGCGTTCTGAGCAGCGTGGCCCGAGCGCTCGCATGCCGCCCGCTGCGCGGGCACGGGAGAGGCCTCCGGCCTGACGTCGATGCGCGTCGGCGACATACGCCGCAACGACCCGCATCCGTCGCGATCAGCGAGCGCCGGCGCGGCGTCGCACGGCGCGTCGCCGTCCTCGTCGCGACCGCGGTATTCCTCGCACGCGGGCGTGACGGCCCATGCTCGGAATCTTTTCGCCACCGAGTGACCGTTTCGGTCGAGTGTGGTCGAGGTACCTGGACCTCCGAGGAGATGAGCCGGCCAGCGCCACCTCGCGGACGCGGCGCTTCGTCGCGTTCGGCGTCGGGCAAGATCGAGACGAACATCCTGCGTGATGCATGCGATCAAGAAGGCGAAGGTTCCGCGCGGATTCCCCGAACACCTCGGTCTATTTCCCGCGACCGAACGCCCGATAGCGGCGACGGTCGAGGTTCTGTCCGAAGACGGACCGACTTTATGAGCTGAGCGCCATCGCCGACGACGGTGACGTGGCTGTGCAGGATTTCCTGACCAGACAGCGCTGAGGGATGGGCACATGAGCCCCCGCCATTCACGACGATGCCGCGCATGTGCTCGCCATCACCGACGTCTGCTACGGCCTGCGCCCTGAAGCCGGGTCGACCTGCACCGATGCGAGCGGCCAACAACGCGCTTTGCCATCGTCTCCGGCATGACGAGGACCGAACTCCAGACCAGGTGCGCAGGACATCCGCCCCGTCCTCGGATCAACCGACGCTCACGCTCGATTCTAACGTGGAGGAGTCCGCTCGGCGCTGCGGAGGACATTCGCGACAAGGAACGCGTCTCGCCCGCAGATCCTGCGACAACGAAGGATCTGTCGCCCACGTCAACCGTAGCGCGGCGAGCTATGCTCTCACCTGAGCGTTCCGCTCGATCGCAGCGCACCCGGCGAGCAAAGCCTTTGGCGCATCGGGCGCGCTCCGATAAGTACAGCCTGCACGCGCTTGCATGTCGCCGGTCTTCGCAAAGCGAACCCGCGGTGCTTCGCTGCAGGGCGCAGCACGAACACAGCGCGTTTCATCGAGGCTCGCTGACGGCATGATCGTTTTCTGGAGGACGGCCCACCCGCGATTTATGGGTTCGGAGCACTCGCCGTAATCAAGGTCGTGCAAAAGTCGGCGGCGCAGCGGAAACCGACGCAGTCAACCGCATGTGGTCGATGCCGGAATCAGCGTTCGTCGAGTTCATCGTCAACGCCCGGACACGCCAGGCGCTCCTTTTCCAATCGCCGACAAGACTCATCCACGTCGCAAGAGCGACCCGCGGTCTCAGTGCGGGCGCGAACCCGGCAGCGACGCTGCCAGGCTGCCGAGGAGTCCTGGCGGAAATCGCCGACGCGCGCGCGCCGCCGACATGGTCGCGACCGCCGCGACGCGCGTACGCGTGCACCGCAACGTGCCGCGCCCGTCGTCGCCGAAATCGCGCTGCGAGCAGACACGCGCGTTGACGGCCGGCGCGTCAGACCACGCCGCTCGAAGCTTCGAAGGCGTCTCGCCGCAACCAGGCCGAACAGGCGATCGCCGATTCGCATGACGTCGACATCACGCTTTATCAGTCTGAACCACCGCCTTCAGGCCGCCGGAACACCTCCATGAATCACGCCTGCGCCTCGCCCCACTGACATTACCGCCGCGCTGCCAGGCATCCAGGGCGTGACCGACCCGACCAGTCACCGCCCGACCAACCTGACTGCTGCCGCGACATCCGCACGGTCATGAAGGATGCGGGCACGGCCAGGATGGGCATCGCCGCTCGGGCGAGAACCGCGCCGTCAGAACAGCCAAGCGACCACGAGGCCATCAACTCCAACTCCTCGAAGCCTCCATCAGCCGTGGGCTGAGCTTTCGTGCGCTCTTCCGACGGCGCCGGCGGTCGACCTCACGCTCGCCGAGGTCGATGGCGGCGCGCGCCATGGAACCGTCACGACGAGGAGATGCCACATCATGCGCCGGGCCGTCGACCGGACGAAGCCCGCGATCAGATCCGCCATCATCAACATCATCGCGACCGGTCAGCGCGTACGAACCAGTCGGCCATCGACTTGCAGCGCCCGCAGCGACCCTATCGCCCACCGCCGCTGCAGTTTCAGCCGCCAGCCAGAGCTGCGCGGCACCCATACCGAATTCCAGCCATCCGACGTCTTCCTGCCGCCCGTCGGCGTCCGCGTCGATGCCGCGCGACCGACGAGGACCACATCCCGACTTTCTCCGCCGCCAGCTGGCCGCGCCAGGACCGAGATCGATGTACGCAGCCTCGAGCCCTTCTGCGCCTGCGGCGTGCATGCCGAGCTGTCCGCGCCCGCGCTCCTCAGACTTTGAGGACCCTTCGCCGTCAGCAGGTGTGCGCATCGTCTTCACGCGCCGCGGACGGCAGTGCGTGAGCGCCCCGCCGCCGGAACCGGGTCGCGGGTCAGGGACGATGTGCGGATGTCGCCGCGAACCGCGCGCGTCTCGATGGCGGCGTTCGGTTGCCAGGACGCTCGCCCGGTCGTGCCGCATCGGTGCACGGCGATGCCGTGCTCGTTCTCGGACGACGCCGCATCGCGCAGAGGTAGCTATCGCCCAGGCGCGCGAGGTGCCGCCGAGCGTCATCGTCGCGCGATGCCCGCATCGCAGCGCAGCTTCGCTCTGCTTCGCCGGACTGCGTGCCCGCGATCATCGCCGCGCCCGACGTGCCGCTTCGCCGTGCGTATGCGGGTGGCGCGGCGTCAAGGAGCCGCATCGTCGCGTCGCCGCGTCGCCTTCGACCTCGTCGGAGGCGGCGTCGCGCTCGTCGACGCAATGCGACATCGCGCCGCATATAGACATGCTGCTTCGAGGTCGACGAGAGCTGGCAGCGCGCCTCGCCGCGACGCCCGGCGACTGGCACGGGCGTGCGAGGAAACGCGCCAGCGTGGACATGGCCCGCGCTTCCGTGCGCGGACCTCTCGAAGGCAGGCATGGACGAGAGGTGCATCTGCGATGCGGCCTGCGCACGCACGAAGACGGGCGATTCTATCTGCTGTCGGACGCGAAGGCGGGACGTGCGGGCGTGCCAAGGCGCTCGCCTCGCCGGCATGAAGGACCTGAAGACGCGTGATTCCCATGGCATTAGGCGACCGATACGACGCGATACGGACTCAGGTGGCTGACGCGCGCTGCCGCGTCGGAAGCGCGGGATGCGGTCCGCCGCAAGCGTCACTACCGGCGTGTTCGAAGACCGTGGACGTCGATGCGGGTGCCGAAGCGCGCTGCAGGCCGGCATCCCACGTGATTTCGGCGAGAACCGTCCCGATGAACTCTCGCGCGCAAGCTACGATGCGGTGTTTCCTTCCGGAGTATGTACGGCATCATCGGCAATAGCAGCAGCTTGCCATCTCACGCGACGTGCGCGCGTGCTCATCCATTCCTTAGCTCGTCGATACGGCCGAGCCACGATGCGATCGATCGTCTGCGGACGCGGCTGCATCGTCCAGTACGCCTCATCGAGGTGAACGACATGGGGAAGAGGAACAAGCAGGGCCTTCAGCGTCCGGAGCTCTGCCATGATCGAGCACCGTGCTCGCTTGCGCACGTGAGGCGTCCGCGACCTGCTGCGATGATGGCGCCGGAAGCGATTCGCCCGAGGAAGCGGATGCGGCCGTTCGCGTCGCCCGCGGCATCCGCGAGGGAGAGGACGTCAACGCTGCGTCGCCCAGGGCTTCGACGCTTGGACCTCGATGAGCTCACCGGGAATGAGCGACGACTCATCTTCAGCGGGCCATCCCTACGGGTCTACTTGCATGGTAAGCGATAGCCGCGCACCGAGCGATGTCGTATGGACCTTTGCGGCCGAGACACAGGAAACACAGGAAAGACATGGAAGCTCAGATTCCCGGACACGATGAGGTGAAGGATCGACTGGCCTGCCCCTCCCCGCACAACGTCCCGGTCGCGCGTTCGTTCGCCGCGCATCATCGCGCGATGCGGACGATGAGTTCGAGCATACGAAGACTCACGACGAATACGCGTACGACGATCCCGCTCGATCTATTTCAGCCCAACCCGGGATACGTGCGATCGACCCATGGCAGTGCCAGCGTTGCAGGCCGTCATGCCCGCGTCAGGACCTTCCGCGACTATCGCGTCCGTCGCTCGCGCGTCCGGCACACGACGACGCATCGGCCGATGCCGCGCCGGCCTCGCCTCTTCGGCCAGGCCTGCACCTGCTCTGCCGACCGCCGAGCCCTGCACGTCTGTCTCGGCTGCGGCCCGCGTAGTGTCGCGCGCTCGCGCCGCGGCGTGCGCACCATGGTCAGTGGTCGCCCGATAGACCGGCTGATGTGGCGGAGCAGCCGCCGCGGCGCTCAAGATGCGTGGTGCAGCGTCGCCGCTGCGCATGCGCGGCCGCTCCGGATGCCTTTGATGAAGCGGGGCAAGCCGATTTTCGTTCGGCGCCGCGAGCGCCTTTTAGGGCGCAGGTCGACGTCAGCTCGCCCGCGCGCGTCTGCGTCACGCCGGCGCCGCTTTCGAGCGATGCCGGCGCGCGCCGCCATCGAACAGGGGACTCTGCGATGCATACGATTCAGTACCTGATCAGTCTCCATCGTCGACGCGCTACTCGCCCAACCGGTTCGGCCCGCATCATCAAGTCATGATTCCGATGAAGCCGGGCTTTCATCGCCGACGTGGGATGCGGCGCTCGGGCGTGGCGGCGCATCCGACGGTATCTCTCAGTCGCGTCATCCCGCCCATCGCAGCATGGTGGGACGTTTCGCCCATCGCATTCGTGGCTGCTGTTGCCACTGGTTGCCAGGCTGGTCGTAGCCGTCTTGTAGGATCCCGATCTGCGAGGTCGGAGTTCCGCACACGCTAAGCGAGCGTACCGGCCATCACTCCGAAGCAGTCGAAAACCAGATCTTTCACGGTCAATCGCGTGCTACGATGACGCGACGAAGTCGATGTCTTCCTCGAGCATGGCCGACGAGATCGATGGCTCTGAATGCCGAGCATCCGTCGTCTGGACCGAGCAGCGTTCAACGTGCGCGACGCCGATGCCGGCTCCATTGACGACGTGAAGCGCACACACGATCTCGACGCCGCCTTCGCCGAGCTTTCTGCGATCGTCGCGGAGCCCGATGCCAGGACCTCGCTCGCTGCCAGCTGCCGGACCGAGGAATGAGACGACGCGCATCGCCGAGCTCGAATCTAAGCTTGCCGGCGAAGTCGAGCGGATGCGTCCGTCATCGCCGAGGCGCTTCTGACCGCGCAGCGCCCGCCAGCGAGGTCGCGTCGACAAGCGTCGGCGATTCCCGCGCAAGAACATATAGTGACGCCGAGGCCGATGCGGTACGATATCATCGAGCGCGCACGGGCGTGGAGCGCGGCCAAGATCGAAACGGCGATTTCGGACCTCGAGCTTGCACAGCTGGCCACGTGCACTCCACGCCGAGAGTTCGCTGCGGCCTTCATCGACGAGGAACAGGAAGCTTGCAGGATATCAACGAGGAGCTCACGCGTTAGCCGGCACCCAGATGCATTACGCGTTCGCTGCAGCCGCGCACCGCGCCGACCGGAAAGTGCCGTGGCGCAGCGTCGAGCGACGTCATCCCCGGCGCGTACGCCAAGCCGGGCTGGCCCGTCGCAATGCTCGCTCCGCAAAGCACGCAGGTACGGGCGGAGCGCGACCTGAGCGGTTACGGCGATGCGTCCGATGCGTTCGACTGCGCGACTCGACTATGATTGAAGGCGGCAGCGGCAGGCATGTGTCTCGAATGAAGAAAGGCCCGATCGAGCCTTCACAGCGCGCAGCGGGCCTGTAAGCCGGGCTGCCTCAGCACGGCCATTTATCTGTAGCGCCGAAGCGCCTCGAGCAGGCTACCCGCATGCACGGAGAGACGACCGTGCACGCATGCCTATTCGCCCTTGGCTTCGATGAAGCTTTACCAGCCGCACTGTTAACGATGCGCTGCGCGCCTTACCGCACCTCTCAGCTTTCTCCTGCCGCCGACGAGACGTGCCGCATCCCGAAGCGACCGTGGAGCCTTTCGCAGCACTTTCCGTCGGTTTCGCCCGCCGTTAGCCGCCATCCTGTCTCTTTGAAGCCCGGATTCTCTCACGCGCTGGTGGCGCTCGGCGACCGTCCAGCCCGCATAGCCATAGATGTATCATGCGCTTGTCAAGGTATCGCCCGGAGGTCATGCAAGAATCAACGAGGCGACGAGTTCGAGGTTGCGGTGAGCAGCGCACAGCGGCGGATGCGTCCGCATCGCATCGTCGCGGTGTCGGATCGTCGGCATCTGCGCTGTCGTTCGGTCGGCGGCCTTCGACGAGGCGTTTTTCCTGCCATCGGTTCGACTACGTCGCTGCGGCGATGCGGGTTCGCTCGCTTGGCGGCACCCCGATGCCGTGTGCGATTTCACCTCATCCCTCGATGCCCGATGCTGTCCGATCCCGCGCGATGAAAGCGATTCGTTCCTTGCCCGCGCTGCTGGCGTATGGATGCGGGTACCAACGCGCTGCTCGGCGCGCTCGAGGCCATTCCGACCAGACCTATGTGACCCTTCAGACGCCGTGCGCCTCCTATCAGCATCAGGTTCGCCGTGAGACGGCGAATGCGTGTCCACGGAGCGCCCGATGAACTGTTCCTTCCGTTTCTTTGAACGGGGGATTCTGACGCCCGCCTCGACCGCCTGTTCGGCGTGGACGAGGAAGGGTGTCGTACGCGCTTCGTCGGCACGCCGTCGGAACGACGTTCCGCTCGCCGTCTGAACGAATGCGCAGGCGCTCCCATCCCATATCCGTAATCCAGGGCGATCTGCTTGTTTTTCTCCTGTCCTCGACGGACTGACGGATATCCGCGCGAGCTGTTGAGCAGGCTGATAGGGGCCGCGTCCCGGACCCGTGGAAACCTGTTGGATACCATCGAAGGGAGAACCATGGCCATAGAGGCTGAACTTGCGCAAGATGCTCGAAGACGCGCACGGACCGCTCGCCATCGCATCAACAACGTGACGGCCGGAAAGCGCGAACGTTGCCCCGGGCGATCGGCGCGAGCCCGATCGCGACCGACGAGGTGGAAGATGTGTCGAGGGATATCGTCTCCATCTGCTGCGGCGCCGATCTCAACATTGACGGCGCACGCTGAATGCCCGCATGATCGAATCTGAGGATCGCAGGACGCGGCGACCGAGGGCGGCACGCCGATCGTGCTCGATCCCGCCGGCGCCGGCGCGTCCCGGCTGCGCCGCGACGGCTTCCGGCCCGCTCGACAACCTGGGAATCAGCGTCGTGCGGGAAACATGAGCGAAGTCAAGGCTGCCGCGCATCGACGTCCACCAAGGGCGTCGATGCAACCGATGCCGTCGCCGGAGGAATATCATCGCCACGAAGCGGTCGCGTTCGTGCGATTTCGCACGCCGCGCTGGTGCGTCACCATCACGGGCGCGACTGATGTCGGCGGATCGGTGCGCGCGCGTTCGCCGTGTTCAACGGAAGTCTGCTCCAAGGCCGCATCATGCCGGATGCATGCCGTCGGTCGTCTGCGGCGCCTACGCGGCCGACCATAGACGACATCCTCAGCCGCGATTTCGCCGTCAGTTGTCCATAAGGGCATCGCCGGCCAGATGGCGCCCGAGCGCATGGGCGAGAAGGACGGACGGGTGCTTCCATACCATCTCATGGATGTCGTCGACGCTCACAAAGCCGGCATAACGCGTTCGTGCGAGATCGTCCGTGATATCCGCGCGCCCGATCACGCCGTGCATCCTGAATGCCCGCTGCCCGCCGGCGACCGATGCGCCTGGCTCGCAAGGCGCCGCTGTCGCATGCAATCCGATGCGGCGGCCGGCGGCACGATCACCGTGCAGCCATGAGAAGAAGATGGCGATCGATGCCTGTCGCGTTCGCGCGGGAGGTGCATGCGCAGCATGTCCTGATGTGCACCGTATCGACGACGACGTCGACGCCGCCGCGCGCGATCGTGCGCGGAATGGCGTGCATGGGGCCAGAGGATGCCGCGCCTCGGCGCGCGCATCGCCTCGGGGACGAGATGCCATCGTGGGGTAATGTCCACCGCCGCGCAGTTCTGCGTGCCGAGCGTTACCGCGCGACTATCTCGGCGTTTCGGTGCCATCTTCAAACGGCGACGGGCGCTGAAAGTGGCGACGTCTCTGAAACCTTGCGCGCTATCTGTGATGCGGTCGATATTCCGTCGTCACAGGTGGCTTGAACGAACGGACCGTCATCGTGCTCGCCGAACGGGCGTGTGGGCGCAGCCGTCCTCGGCTTTTGTTCTCGCGACATACCGTGCCGCGCAGCGCCCGTCGGAAAGGCTCATCATGTCCTATAGCGTACCTACTGTGGCAGACGTCGCGGCTTCGACAGCTATGCGGGCGTCCGCCGACCAAGACCATCGAGCGTTCGGTCTGCTGGCCAATCCGCCATCACGTCGCGCTCACCGCAGAACACCCTGGCGTGAAGTCTTCGACGCGTCGCCCGAGTTCGCCGAAGCCCAGATCGATGCCGCTGATGATATGGTCCCGATGCCGTCAAGATAGAGATATCGTCGTCGGTCATCGTCGAAGCCGTGGCGCGCCGACGCGCTGCTCGGGTATTAACGTCGTCGACCCGTTATGGTCGCCGCGATGAGCGGCGCTGATCTCATGCGGACGGCGCCGTCCGGGCCGTCGTCGGCGACCTCTTTCCTCTGGCGAGGTCACGCCGACCCACCGGAGGCCCGCGCGCTTCGGTGTACCTCCGATATCGTCGATGCGGCAGGTATGAACGCGCCGCTCGTACGCTTTGCGGCATGACATCGGGCGCCGTGTTTCGTGAAAGGTGGTCATTCGACGAAAGCGATGATCGCCTGTGTTCGATGGCCGGACGTGCTGGCTGCGCGGAACGCGCGTCGATACGGCAACACCCACGGAACGGATGCACGCCGAGCTATCGCCCGTGGGTCAGTATCGAAGTCCACATCGACCCGTGCGTCGCGAAGGCCTATAGCCGGCGCCTTTGTTGCTTTTCCAGCGGAAGGGTCACCGTGCCGAATTGCGGTGTGGCGTTTGCGCGAGGCGCTCGTCGCTGTGACTGGCAGAGCGGCTGGCATGCTTCGGCATGCGCGGTCGGATGGATGGGCCGCATGAACGAATCCCAGAGCATTTGAGTGCCAGAATCTGCGCTCTGGGTGCTGTTCCGGACTATCGCGGGTTTTTCGCGTGTGGCATTGAGTCCCAGGGGTGCTATGGTAGATGGGCGGTGAGGTCGCAGGGCGAGGGACCGTCGCCGGCGGAGCCGGCAGATGCCCGCAAGGTTCCGGCAAGGCTTTCGCACGATGTGCTGCGGATAAACTTTCTGAAATATGCAACGGCTGGGGAAGAGTTCGCGTTGCACGGATGAATTTCTGCAAGAAAGAACGTCGACGAATGATGAGGAACGGGGAGTTCAAGGCATGCGGACAATGGTGGCCAGATTCCATGTGGGCGCGGTGCATGAAAGCTGCAACGCACATGCGCCAAAACGGGCCGTTCGTATGCATGTCGGAAATGCGTTAGAATAAAAACCACCGCCAGCGGTAAGTATCGTTGGTGCCTGGAGGAGAGATTCGAACCTGATCTCCGCCTTGAGGCGGCGTCCTAAACCGTTGCTGGATGACCAGGCCATGCATGTTGTGGCGCTTAGCAATGGTGGAAGAGTCGAACCCTCAGACATGGCACCAGAAACCGTCCCACACATCGGCCCAGAGGAGCGCCGCATGTTCAAGCGCGGCCGACAGGCACTGGCGTTTCGTCACATGAATTCTAAAAAATCAGCCGCATAGGGCGCTTATCGCTCACAGGCGCTTGCGCCTTGAATCTGCGAACGAGGAGGAAGTCCCGTTCAGTTGCATCGTCCATGACTTCACCAGGCTGTTTTGTGCGGTGGCCCCGACGCCGGACCGCAAGGAATCAAATAAGAACGTCGTTTCCGTTCTGATTTGCGTCGCATGGTCCGAAATGTGCCTGATCCTCTTCAGCATCTCGACGGATTCGACCTCTACCTGCCTGCGCGTTTATCCCGCGATCGCGGTGGCGGCCATCCGCCTTTTGACGTCGAGCAGCCAGCAGGTCACCGCCGCCCATGGTTGAGCATGCGCTGGCACGCCTCGCGGCAGCCTGCGGAATATCGATGCAGCGCGACAAGCGTGTGATGGCATCGATGTTCGTCGTTTTGAGCCGCAGATCGCTGGAGCGCCCGCGATATTTCCCGGCTTGCGGATGCCCTTCGCGCCGATGCCCCGTCGTCGACGGAGACGTCGGCTCTGACGTCGTGAAGAATGCAGCGTATCGCGGCAGTCGGGTCAGGCGGTTGATGCAGTGCGCCAGCCACGTCGTCGATGTGGTAGGCGCGCTGGTCGAAGCTTCACATGGCAGCGCTGGGGATGAATACGCTCATCGCCGATCCATCTCGATGATGGCGTTGCAGCGCATGGTCTCCGGAGGAGCATGCGGAGAACTCGCTGATACGACATGCGCCGCGTAACGCTCCGATGAGCGATGCGAGCGACGTATGGCCGCAATATCCGTGCGGTCGTCCACGGAGAATCCGAAACGTCCAGGCGAATCGAACGGCGCGCAGGATGCGGAGGGATCCTGAAAGCGCCGTCATCGACCGCCACCCGTTCTGACGCCGCCGCTCGGAGCTCGGAGCACTGTCGCACGGACCGAGAAGGCCGCAGTCGATGACGCGAGCGCATTGAACGTGAAACCCGTCGGGCGAGAAAGTCGAGTTCGACTCGAACGATCGAAGGAAACGCTCGCGGATGGCGCGTCGTTCGTAAGCATCCGTCGATGCGATACGTCGCACCTCGACGATGCACCTGCCCGACTGACCGACACCGTTCCGTAGCAGTTCCTGCTTTCAGACGACGCATGCCGGCATCGACGCACACGCGTGCGACGTCTTGCCAGCGCGCCGACAGCCATCGCCGACATCGTGCTGTCGCCCGCAAGCGCATCGCGCACGTAGCCGACGACCCGCGCGCGATGCACCGGTCCTCCAGAAGATCGACAGCGGTTTCGACATCGGTGCAGCGCGATATGCGCGTTGGTGTCCATGTGACCGATTCTTAGTGAGCGTTGTGGAACGAGCGATTGTGCCAGCATTTCGACGCTCGCGCACGAGACTCGAGCGGATGTCTTTTCGCGCCGGCATTCTACACAGCCGTGCTGGAAACAAGCATGTGCTAGAATGCGATAGATATTCGGCAACGTATCACCGATAACTATCGAGAGATAGATCGGTCAAAGCCGATGAGAGACGTATGAAACGCTGCAAGTCGCTCGAGCGTTCTAGGGGAGGACCCATGAGGAACGTCTGAAAGCTTCGGTACGCAACGGACCAGACGTCAGGCGCGTGGCGCACGCCGCCGTCATCCGCAGGCCGAGGGCTTATGCGCTCGATGATCTTTCCGAGCGCGACGTCCTCGTGCTCATCGCGCCGACGGGTCGGGAAGACGACGCTCGCCGCTCGAATACGCCGACGAGATCTTTCGGACCTGTCTGACCCATTGACTGATGCCCGCGATACGCTTTCATCCGCGACCGATGCGCAGACGGTGCTGCCGGTTGCTCGAATACGGGGAAGTTAGGGACTCGCCGGTCGACGATGTGCGATGCCAACTGATCGACGTTCGCGCCGAGTCAGCCTCTCCGAAGTCGTCGATCGGCCTCACCGAGGCGGGCTGGGAGGTCGCTCGCCGCACCGAGCCGTCGTTCGAATCGGTGCTCGACCGCCATGCGTAGACGCGACGTCGTGATTCTACGGATTTTGCTGACAGTCAGAAGGCTGGTCGCCGCCGAGCGCGCACGATCGATCGAACCCGGCGCGGCCGCTCGCTCGAGCCCGGTTCGCGTGTGCGCTCGCATGGGGCGAGCCCGCGGGCGAGCTCGACTGGCCGACATCGGGCCGCCTCACGACATCCAGCCCGCGCTTCTTCGTCAGCGCCACGTGCGCGCGCGGTCGTCCGAAGAGCTTTTTCCATTTCGCCTTCGGCGCCGAAGAAGGACACACGTCGATCGCATCGAAACGTACATCCTTTCGCAGGCATCGGATTCGGTCAATCGAGGCCTTTGCACGACGCCGCTTTCAATACCGGCAGATCAAAGTGATCTTCTTCGCTTCGCTTGATTCCATCGTAAACTTCGATCTCGGCTTTCGAGCGCCGACTCTCTCGTCATGAAGCTGCGAAGCTGCTGTTCACCGCATTCTCGCGCGCCTGCGCCTCTGTGGGCGGTGCCCGCGACCCGTTCTGACGTCTTCTTCCTGCTTGAGTCGGTCTGAGGTCCCATTGCACGCCGGGCAGCCGCCTCGCGCCTCGAACCGTCGAAGGGCCCCGTTCACGAAGGCGCCGCTTCCTTTTCGGACGCATTACCGGCGCCACGCGCTCAGCTTTCATCACGTTGGACGATCGCAAGGCAGTTGAGGACGCAGGCGCGTCAGGGGACGGCGCAGCGCGAGCATGCGCGCGCGCTCGCCGCGCTCGCGACGATGCGGTTCGGCAGCGAACGTCAGCGCATGGACGCACGCTTCTCATCGAGGCTAATACGGACGACACCTGCCTCGACCGCATGGCGAACGACGACGCATGCAGCGCCTCCGCGCGATGCTCGCTGTCATGCGCGCGGCGTCTCGTGGGCGAAGACGATATCTAAGGCGTGACGCGCAGATCGAGGATTTGCTGGTCGTATGCGCGAGACTGCAGGATACGAGACGCGTGCTCGTTGCCGATGCGTGCAGCGTCCAGCGTCGACGATCCGACAGGGAATGCGCCGCCAGCGCGCCGATGATGCCTCGAACGCGGCGTATCCGCCCTGCGCGGCCGACGCCGCCGCTTAGCGGTGCCCGATTCGAGCCGTGCGCCGCTGTACGGAAGCCTGGCGATGGCATGCGGACAGGCGGCATCTCCTTCCGGATGACGATCTCGAACGGCAAGCGCGCTGCGAGATCATGCTCTGCGTTTGCCGTTCAGAAGCGCTGTGTCTCGAAGAGCGTTGCGCGGAGCGTCGTGCTACAGGCAGGAACGCGTTCTGTCGGAGAGAGTTCGCCGCGAACGCGCATGTCATCGAACGTGTGGAACCTCTCAGCATCCGCCCTTCGGCGGCATGTCGATCACGCGCGGAGACGAAGCTGTATCGGACCCGAGAGAGGTTCAGACGCGAAGCGCAAGGCGCACCCTGCTGGCCAGCCTTGCCCCGAATAGAGGCCGGGTTCGCGAAGCCGCCTCGATCGCCCCGTGCCCGGTGCGACGAACGCGCGCGCTGCGAACACCGCCACTCGCTGCCGGTGCTCAGGCGGGCGCTGGCGCTCGAATCGGGGAGTGCCCGTACGGCGAAGCAGCAAGAGGGCTGCATGCTCGATATGCGATATGGCAAGGCTGGCGACGTCGAAGAGCTCGACGAGTTTCGGCAACGATCGGGTACGAGCAGGTCGATCTTTGAACCTCGACTGGGCGGTCGTCGACACCCGCGATGCGTATGCCGGGGACATCATGCCGTCGAGAGCACGGAGAGCGCCTGTATCTCGAGGTGCCGGGAGCGCCGTCGCCGCCGCATCACCGGATGCGCATGACGATATGCGGACCGGCTCGTCGACTGCCGATTTGCCGAAGGCCTTATGGCTCGCCCAGACGGCCTTTCGATCGCGACGACCGTCGGGAGGATCTCCATCAGACGTTGATGTGCGCAGATCGCCAACGGCCGGTTCGACGCCGCGACGAAACCGTCATCATCTCTGCACCAGTCTCGCGCGATGATATGCTTTCGCCGTCTGATGCGTCGCGCGGCCTGTAATCAGCGCGTACCGTGCGATGATGATGATTCTTTCCCTCGCCGCTTTCCCGGGTGCCAAGGCGATGCGCGCCCTGTGGTAAAAGTTAACGCGCGATTGTGCAGCCGCAGACGACGCGCCATGCGGCCGGCTTCCTCGCTGACAGTGAAGAGGTTCCAGGATGGGACTGCATACTGCTCCACGCTCGGCTACAGGCCGCCAGCTCTGGCAAGTACCAGCTGGCGGCCGCGTATCGGCGAGCTCGAGCCGCGCATGCAGGAGCTTTCAGATTGAGGAGCTCGCTCACGGCCATTATCGCGAACGCTTCGATGCGGGCGACAGCCTGGACGACAGCTTTCGAGTGGGCATCTTCGCGAGACAGCAAGCGAGGAGCGTTCGCTCGTCCGGCTCGGCACTTCGACGTGCAGCTCATCGGCGGTGCAATGGCCCGCATTTGGCGATACCGATCGCCGAGATGAAGACCCGGCGAAGGCAAGACGCTCGTGTCCACGCTTCGCCGGCTATCTCAACGCCATCTCGCAAGGGCGCGCATCGTCACGGTCAACGACTCACCGTGGCGCCGACGACAGCAATGGACGCGCTGCGCCGCGAGCTGGCATGAGCGTCGGCCTCGTGCAGAACGGCATGCGTCCCGCCGCAGCGCGCATTCCGCCTATCGGGCAGATGTCGTCACCACGGCACGACCGCCGAATTCCGGCCTCGACCACCTGCGCGGACAACATGGTTACGCGCGCCGAGCGCCGCGCAGCGAGGGCATAGTTTCGCACATCGTCGACGAGGTCGACCTGACCATCGACGCGCGCGCGACCTCGCTCATCACTCTCCGGTGCCGGCACGAAAGGCGGCGGAGACGATCGCAGCTGGCAGCGTGCGATGCGCGGCCCGTTCCCGACATCGACTTCGAGAGATCGATTACGCAGCGCACCAACATAGCGACCGAGGTCGGCCTTTGCGAAAATCGAATCCCGCCTCGGCATCGACGACATCTATTCCGATCCGTCCGCACAGCTCGCGTAATCATCTGCAAGCGTCAGCCGCGCAGTCTCCTCTCCATCTGGACAAGGAATACGTGGTTTTCCGAGACGGGCAGGTCAAGATCGTCGACGAGTCTCACTGGCCGCATCATGGAAGGACGCCGCTATTCGAAGGCCTGCATCAGGCCATCGATCAGCGAAGGAGGGCGCGGCGCACCCGCGAGGAGAACCAGACGCTCGCCACGATCACGTTGCAGAACTACTCCGCCTCTCACGAGAAGCTTGGCTACGACCGGCACCGCCATGACCGCTGAGATGTGCGGGAGTTCCGCGAGACCGCGAAGCCGCCCGTCGTGGCCATCCTTCGAACAAGCCTGCTGCGCGCAAAGACGAGGACGACCTCGCCCACCGCCGCACGATAGGACGCGAAGTTCAACGCCGTCGCCGACGAGGTCGAAGAGCGCCATACGCGCAGGGCAGCCGTGCCTACGTGGGCACCGGTGTCCATCGAAGCTTCGAGCTGCTCGCGCAGTCCGGACAGCGCGCGGCGTCGCGCACGAGACCCTTTGAACGCCAAGAACGCGACGAGCGGGAGTCTACGTCGCGCAGGCGGGCCGCGCGGGCGCGGTCACCCATCGCGCCAGAACACGGCGGGCCGCGGCACCGGACCTGGGCGCAATCCCGAGGTCGCGACAGACGTCCGCCCAGCGCGGCATCTTCCCGAAGAGGCGACCGACGCGCAACGCGCCGAAGCCTCGAGGTACGCGAAGGGCATCAACTGGCGAAGTTAGACGAACAACCTGGTGTCAGCGAGGCCTCGCCGTCATCGGCACCGAGCGCCACGAGTCCCGCCGCATCGACAATCAGCTGCGCGCGCGTGCCGGCCGTCAGGAAGCGATCCTCGGCCGACCCAGTTCTACCTGTCGCTCGAAGACGACCCGATGCAGCCGAGTCTCGCGGCGACCGTGCATGGGACAAGGTTGCGGCACGTGATGCAGTCGCGCACGGAAACTCTCGAGGATGGCGCTCCAGCATGAGGCCGGCATCGTCTCGAAAGCGATCGAAAGCGCCCAGCACCAGGTCAGAAGCGCTCCATTTCAGCGCGCGCAACACCGCTCGACACGACGACGTCATGAACCGGCAGTAACGCACCGCCACTTCCATGTAGAGGCGGCAACGCGACTCTCGACGGCAAGGATCTTTCTCGCGCATCGAGACGTGATCTCTCGTCGACGCCATCACCGATCTCATCGACGTGTTGTCCCGAGCGCTCGGCAGAGCGACGACTGGGATCCTGGCAACATAAACGCTCTGGGCCAGGGAGCACGACGAGCCGAAGACTTCGATGCGTCCTCGATCGATCACGACGACAGCGCCGGATGCTTTGGGCGATGCGATTTCGGACTCATCTGCTGGGCGTGGTACCGCAGCAAGGGAGGCCGCGCTCGGAGAAGACGCGCACGAAGCGTCGGCAGCCAGGCTGGCGCTCAATATCATCGACGTCCGCCGATGGCTGGCGCACCCGCAAGAGATGACCACCTGCGCACCGGCATCGGTCTCAGCGGCGTCGGCACAGAGCTGACCGCTGACCGAATACAAAGACGAGGCCCGTCGTACCGCCGCCTTGACCCTGCCGGCATGTACGAGGATTTTATGTGCACGATCCCAGCGTCGCAGATCGCGCGCCCGAAGGAGGCGCACGCTGAGACCGTCGAGACAGATCGTCCTCGAAGGACGCAACGTCAGCACATCGTCGCCCAACTAGACCTTGAGCGAATCGTCGATCTCGCGCGATGCGGTCCGCCAGTGTCGCGCTCGCGTCCTCCACGCGCCGCGTCAGAAGGCCAAGACGTATCGCAGGCCGACGAGGATCCCGCAGTGAACGTCGGCGTAACGATCTGCCCAGTGCGGAGCGTGGGCAAAGAAGTTCCAAGAAACGCCACGGCGCGAACCGGTAGGCGCGTAGACGTCGGACGAAACCACCCCACGCTTCGACGGAACCTCGCCGAGCGCCTCGCGTAGCCGCACGCGGCTATCTGCATATCGAAGTAGAACGAGCGGCGCCTCGCATCGACCCGACTGCCGCTCGGTCGCGCAGCCGACTCCTCGGGACGATGCGCAGGCGGCCTAGGCGACTTCAAGCGCGCGAGCTGACATCCGTCGCCGACTCGATGACATCGCGCGAGCCTGCGACGACGCTCGAGCGACGCGCGGGCCGCTCGCGCTTCCATCGAGGTAGTACCGATGCGGTTCGCCGTCGAGCTCGGACGAGCTGCGCGCAGGCCCGCCCAGCGCGCTCGATCGCACGGAGGTCGAAACTCGGTTCACCGATCCTTCCGGATGCATGCGATGCCATCGTGACCGTCAATCCGTTCTGGCGGGCTTGAAGCCCAGGACTGGACCGACATGCCTATCGCATGTACGTGCGCACGCCGAGAAGAAGGGCTGAAGTGCGTCAAGCTCCTCGGATCGTGGTGTCCGGCGAAGCCATCGGCCCGGACGCGCGGTCGTCGCAGATCGTGAAGGGAAGAATGCCTGAGAGCAAAGCGCAGCGGAGCATACGGCGTGCACCGGCCCTGCGCGCATCGACCGACGACAAGAAGCGCCGTCAGGACGACCTCGCCGGCGTCGAGGTGTCTTCAGTCGACGAAGACGACATCGAAAGTCAGATCAATCCTCGGACGCACGCGCCGACGCAGTGCCGTTCGGAGCAGTCCCCGGCGGCTCGCGCGTGCAGTCACGACCGACCTCGGCGGTCCGCCCTCGCGACCCGCCGCCGACCGGAATCAAGCCCGTGACCTGCCAGAACGAGAGCAGCAGTTTTCAGTTGCAGAACACGCGAATCGGCGTTCGCTCCGCGTGCGAAGCTCTACGGAGCCTCGAGCGGCAGAAGGCGAGGATGAGACAGACGCCCCTGCGCGGCGAGAAGCGCCGACAACAGCTTCGCGGCAGCCGAGGATGCAACCATGGCGTGCTGTATCCTTACCAGCTGGTGAAGGACGTGAGAGCGCGTCGAGACGGGCAACGACGACGGTCCTCGATGGCCAGATCGACGAATCTGCGTCGGATCGGCTATCATCGGTAGCGTTCCAGCAATAGGGAGAGCGAGACTCCATTGAAAGGAAAGAACGAGTGGACCTGCAGAGAATGAAGCGATAGGCACGTCTGACGTCCGTATCGACGTCATCGAGATGCTTTGCCGCGTCAGCGGGATCCGGCGATCGCTTTCGAGCGCCGACATCCTGACGACCCTGGTACTTCGGCGGCATTTCGAGTCACCGATCCCTGACTCCCATCGCTGGAAATTCGACGCGATCGCTTCGTTCTGTCGAAGGGCCATGCGGCCCTGTGCCGTACGCGACGCTTGCCGAGTCGTATTTCACCGAGGAGCTGGCCACCTCCGAAAGCTCGGCAGCAGGGTTCAGGGCACCCCGACCGCCCACGCTTCCCCGGCGTGGAGGTTTCGACGGGCCTTCTCGGCCAGCTCATCGCGTGCGGCCTGCGTGCGGCGCCTGTCCCTTTCTCCGGTTCCGCCTCGAGCGTCTTCGTGCTCCTCGGCGACGGCGAGAAGCCAGGAGGGCCAGGGTCTCGAAGCGGCTGCGTTCGCCGCCATCGCAGGCTCGACACTGGTCGCGATCGTGATCGCAACCGTCTGCAGATCGACGGCGCGTGGCCGGTTCGCGACCTTGATGACCTCGGGGATAAGTTCGTTCGTTCGGCTGGCAGGTCTTCGCCTGCGATTGGCAAATGACGGCCGTCATGACACGCTTGCCTGCGCCAAAGAGACGCACTGGGGAAGCTGAAGGTCATCGGCGGAAACCAATAGCGCAAGGGCGTTTCGTTCATGGAAACCAGGCTGGCTGTCGCAAGGCGCCGAACGTCGAGCAGGCGCAGCTCGCCGTCGCCAGCTTTCCTCGAGGAGTGAATAGACATGGCAGAAAAGCGCGCGACCAGGCAGACATGGCGAGACGCCTGAGCCGTTGAAGCAAGTCATCGTCGTGGTCGACGCCGACCTTCCGTCCACGACCACGGGGAAACCCCGGTCGCATCCGACGTTATTTAACGCAGGCATCGCCGAGCAGGACATGATCGGCATCGCCTGGGTCTCTCGTTGACGTGGCAACGTCGCTTTCACCGGACTGCTTTGCCGTCTTCGGTACCGGTCATGCGTACGACCAGATCCGCAACACCGTGGCGCCATTCGAAGCTCGATGTGAAGCGTCGCGCCGACGCATGCGGGCATCTCCTGGTCGGGGCCCGACGGAGCAGCCATCAGATGATCGGAGGACATCGCGCTCATGCGCGTTCTGCCCAATATGCGTTCTCGTCCCTGCCGATTGTCACAGCGGCCATCCGCTCGCCGCGTACGCCGGGTCCGTACGTGCGGCGGGTCGCGCATCCGTTCCATGCGTGCATGACATCGGCGTTCAGCTTCGGAAAATGGGTCGCCTACGTTGCGAAGGCGCACGATGTCACGATCAATGTCGTCAGGCGTGGAGATAGACGAGGCTACGGTTGCCACAGGGCCAGGGCGTATCCGCGGAGGTCGTGGACGCCTTCGCATCGCCCTCGATGTCAAACCATTCGCCCTCCGTGGCGAAGACCGCTGCATCGTGACCGCCGAAGAGCATTCCATCATCAACACCCGGCGGGGCGGTAAGCGAGCTCCCTGCCGAGGCGCATCCTGCGCCCTCGAGCATGTCGGCATGCGCGACTGCTGGCACCCGGGCGAATTGAAGAGCTGCTCGCATACTCCATCTTGACGCCCTCCATCGTCGAGGTCATGCTCAAGGTCATCGCGCGCGGTGCCGGAAGGGCATATCGCCGGTTCAGATGTGATGCGCCCGTCTTGCGCATAGCAGTCCCGCGTTCTTAATGGATGCGGATTCCAGGCTGCCGCGGTTTGCTTGAGTTGATACAATATGGGCCGGTAGTCCAGCACACCGATTGAACGGAGCATTTGTGGTTATCCAAACGACGCAGCGGCCGCGCGTTCGGCGGGCAATCGGGGCCATTCCTCGTTCATGCCGTTCGCGACGCTTCGCGCCCGATGGCACGATGCGGTCGACCAGGAACGGGCGCTATGCCTCCCCGTCGGCGCAACGGCCCGTCGCCCAGGTTCGCGGCGCCCATGCGATTGACCTCTCCACGTCCTGACCTTGAACGTCGAAGACGTCCGCCAGCCTCGGCGCCGGTCGTCACCTTCACCACGTCACCATGGTGTATCAGGCCTACGAACAAGCCGGAGCCTGCACGATCTCGGTGAAGACTATCCAGGCGAGTTCATCTTCGGTCGGGCATTCGGCCTGGGCAAATCGACGTTCATCCGCTCATGAGTTCAACTCGGACGGGAAGATCTACATCGACAAGACGATCTGACCCGCATGCGCAGCGGCCAGGTGCCCAAGCTGCGCCGCAATATCGGCTGCGTCTTCCAGGATCGCTTTCGCCGAACACCAATTCGAGAACGTCGCGTTCGCGCTCGCGATCGGCAAGAGCCGTCACGTCATCAAGACGGTTCCCGAGGTCTTGCGCTCGTCGGCCTTCAGGGACGTTCACCGCATCCTGATCCAGCTCAGGCGGCGAGCAGCAGCGTGTTCCATCGCGCGCGCTATCGTCAACCGTCCGCCGCCGGTGTGCGATTTGTTCACGGGCACCCGGATCCGCAGACCTCTCGCGGCATCATGGACCTCGTGCGCATCAACAAGACCGGCACCACGGTGCTCGTAGCCGCGCATGACCGCGAGATGTAGGGACAACATGCGCAGGCGCGCGTTATCGCCTTGACGGCGGCCACCACGCGCGACCAGACAGGGGGTGTACGGCTTCGATGTCTAGTCTAATTTATTTCGCGAACTTGACCGATTCTCCCGCAACTCAGCACGACGCTGGGGTCGACTATTACGATTGTCCCGCGATCATCGGTGCATTTGTTGGCGGCGGAATCGTCGACAACATCGTCAACTCGGTCGAGGACAGTTCGTCATGGCGTACGTTTCGACGATGCGAATCAGAACGACATCACGCCGTCATGAAGACCAACAAAGGCATCTCGGGCGTCCAGAGCGTCGCCCACGAGACCGCGACCGCCGCGAGAACTTCAGCACCGCCGAGCTCGAATTCGAGATCGTCGAGCAGCTCGACATGAACCGCTGCCGGCTCCATCGATATCATTGCCGGACGCAGCAGGTTGGTGCGTGGTCGGCGCCATCGCATCGAACGTCCTTCAAGAGATCTGCGAGCCCTGGATGATCCGTCCGACAGCCTGAAATACGGCGTGAATAGAACCACCGAACGCCTGTTCAGCGTTGGCGAATACGCGCTAGTATCGGCGTCGCGCTCATCGCGCCGCTCGTCTTCATCGCGCTCGTCTCATCAACAACACGATTCGTCTGGCCATTCTCGCCCGCAAGCCGGAGATTCCATCATGCGGCTCGTGGCGCCCAACGGTCATCTGGCGGGCCCTTCCCGATGGAGGCGCTCACGCGCTTATCGGCGCCGGTCTGGCCATCGTCTCCTGAGATTCTGCGCCGCGTCGCGCTTCCCAGGTCTCCACGGCCCTCATGGCCGCCCATCGCTTTGCTCGGTGACCTATGCGCGCATCTACTACGCTGGTCGTCGCGGCTTGATCATCGCGGCCGGGGTCTATAAAACCATACGCGTCGTTACCCTCAAGGTGTAGCGGGCGTTTCGGATGGGACGCATGGGTTCTCTGAAACATAGCGCATGTTCCATCAGAGCGGCGCGACGTCAGGATCTGAAGGCGCTGTCCCTCGTTCGCGCCCGCGCTTTTCGCGCTCTGCCCGCAGGTACGATCCCCTCGATGGAGAGGCTGGGCGTGAATTCCGTTTCCGTGCCGGCCCTGGTCGCATCCAACGCGTCCACGCAGGTTTCCGATGAACCATCTGTCGGTGTCATGAGCATCATCCTTCCGACAAAGCGTCGATTCGTACGACGAATCGAGCGACGAACGCCGTGCTGGAGCGCGTTCCGGAGTCGACGGGCGATTCATGCGCTACGCCGATGCCGATCGCTACTGGCTTACGTCGATTCCGTTCGTCAGATTATCCCGGAGTCGGCGTGTTCTTTCTCGAATACAACGGCAAGGCGTACGCTACCGACGTGTTCGAAGGCTCGTCGCCGCCGAAGCGGGGAAGCCCGGCGATTTCGTCGTGGCGATCGACGGATTCTCCTGACCGGTCTGCGGACTGAAGTCATCAACGCGGGTAGCGAGTCCGGCTCGACCGTCGTCATATCGCTGGCGACATGCCGAGAGCCTCGACTGACGGCGGCGAAAGAGTCACGACCACGTTGACGCGACGGGGAATCATGAGGAACCTAACGTCACGACGCAGCTGACGAACAAGCGTCGGCCATATCTCGCCCAAACAGTTCAATTAATTCGATGCTCGTGCGCGAGGCCATTCCGAGCTGACCGGACGAAGGCGCGCGCGCTCTTTCGTGCTCGACCTGCGCGACAATCCGGCGGATATCTTTCGAAGTCGGTCGATGTCGCCTGCTGTTCATCAAGATGGCATCATCGAGATCGATACGCTGACCAATTTCCACGACGCGCGGCGTCGGGCGACCTGCCACCAGCGCCGCTCGTAGTGCTGGTGAACGGCACACCGCCGGTTCGGCCGAAGCCCCTCGCCGCCGCCCTCCGCGCCCTCGATCGCGGCCATCGGGACGACGACGATGGGGAAGGGGTCGGTGCGGTCACGTCCTCTCGTTCGGCGGTGCCTGCGCTACACGGCGGCGCGCTACGTGCTCTCAACGGGCATGCCATCGACGGCGTCGGTAACCCGCCCGACGCGTCTGTCGGTGATGATAGCGACTGACGGACCGTCAGAAGGGAAGCTGCCGAAACCGCGTAACTTCATCAAGAACTAGCCTCGCCATGCTCGCACCTGCCGCTCGAACGAGAAGGACGGTCGAACCGCCGGAAGGCGTTTCGAGGCCGCCGTCTGGTATGGGTTTTGAAGACCGCGGAAGGCGAGTTTCATCTTCATCCAGCCATGAAATCAGCCTTCGACGGCGATGCGTTGTTTCTCGGGCATCCGGTGAGATAACCGTCGGTGCGGTACGACCGGCCGCAGGGCGTCGCGCGCGTGGTGACGGCGCGCGCGTCGATCGTGACGCGAAAGCGAGCTGCATGGAGCCCCGGAAGATCCAGCATCAGGCATGACATTCACGCTGCGCAGATGCGCCGACGGTGCGCGAGGGCGATATCGCGCGTGCATCACCGCCCATCCGGAAGCGGGACAGCCTGCATTCGGCAGCATCGAAGAGGTCGGGATGAGGGCGATGCAGGCATCGATGTCGATCACCGTCGCGCGCCATGCTTGCGACGTGCTTTTCCGATGCCGCGTCGGCAGGCGGCATCCGCAGAGGCGGCATCGATCGTGCGCCGAGACGAAGTGGACGCGACCTGCGGCATCGCATCACGTTGGACGCCCGAGATTGATGACGCATTGTCGTTCGACGAAGTCGGCGGGTTATGCGCGTCGGCGTGCACATCGCCGACGTTTCCGCTATAGCCATGACGCTACCGATCCTCGAGGCGGCACGGCGACGAGCGTATTCGTCGACGCAGGTTTCCCCATGCTTCCTTGAGAAGCTGTCGAACGACATATGCTCGTTGAACTGAATGTCGCCCGTCGTGCCGTGACGGTCGACCCAGGCCATTTCCGCATGGCTCGAGCTTGTGCGGGTGGACTATCCTGCCGTCATCGAGCCGAAGGCGCGATTCGTCTGCGAGGATGTCCAAGCCTGTCTGGACTGATGCGCGCCCTCGGATCGTCGATTGAAGGGCGTGGAAACGCCGCGGCGTACGCCCACGACGAGCTGCTCTGCACGCTCTACCGGTCGGCTTTGGGGCCATCCGCCGCAGCAACGATATGCACGGCATATGCGCCATCGCAGCACGTCTCGAACTCTTCATCGGATCGCGCGGCGCTTAGGTGCGTCGCGCGCGGGAGGCATCGATTTCGGACCGCGAAGAGACCATGTGCGTCTCGACGATCAGGACGTCCTTCACGATCTTCGACGGAGTAAAACGACGACCTCTTGTGAAGAGTAAGATGATCCCGGCGAACGAAGCGGTTGTTTCGCATCATGCGCGATGTCGGCGCTGCGTGCAGATCATCAGGCACGAGGCACCGACCAAGACTTGATCGATATCGCCCCATCCTGGATGACCACACGATGCGGTTTCTTCGCGTTCGCTGGGATCTCCGGCAGTGCAGGCGGTCCTTGCGTGGGCGGTCAACCTGAAGGTTCGCTCATCTCCATGTTGAGGTCAATAAACAGGCGCGGTATGGACCGAATGCCAGCCTCATTTCGGTCTTATGAGCATCATTTATCTGCATTTCACGAGTCCCATCAGACGTTACCCTGATCTTTATGGCACTGCCTGCTGAAGTCGTTGCAGGGACGCGACGGCACGACGTTCGTGCAGAGGGTGCAGCGTTCGCCATAGCGACCATGCCTCCCCGGCAAGAGAAGTCGCGAGACGGCGGAAATGGAACCGTGAGCTCATGCACAGGAGCTCCTTTCAGAGCATATCGGCGAGCCGTTCGACGGCATGGTTTCGCGTTTCGACCGGGGTTCTACGCGCATCGAAATGGTGCGGAGGGATTTTGCATGATAAAGGATCTAGAAGAATTCCTTCCATCTCGATTCAGCGCCGCATGCTTTCAGGGCCGAGAGCGGTGATGTCGTGCGGTCAGAGATGCAGCATTCGCGTCGTCGTCGTCTTCCTATGCGCGCACGACCTTCGCTCTGTCGAACAGGCGGGTTTTACGGCATCGCGTGTTTCCTGGAGACCGATGGTGTTCGCGTCGATGCGCGCGTAGTCGCTATAATAGAAAGTACTGCTGCAATGCGCTCCGGAGACGGGCTGGAAGGTGAGGAGTGATGCACGCATGTCCGTGAGAAGCCGATCGCGAAGAATCGCGGGGCGTTCCATGACCTGCGAGACCGTCGAGACGTTCGAGGCGGGCATCGTCCTTTCTGGGACCGAGGTCTGTTCGTCGAGAAAACAATGCCAACTCACCGATACGTTCGCGCTTATCCGGCATGGCGAGGCGTACGGCCTGGATATTCCGCCGGTTCGCATGGCAACATCGCGAACGCGAGCCGATTGACAGGACACCGCCAGATCTGCCATTTCGAGCAGAAGATGAGGATGGTACGGCTTATCGTGCCGATCAGCGTGTATTTGACGCGAATGGTCGCGTCAAGGTCGAAATCGCTGTTGCGCGCGGCAAGAAGCCTCATGACAAGCGCGCCGCGATGGCAGATGCGATTCCAAGCGGAAATCGAGCGCGATAGCGTGCCGCAGGGTGATGCGCGTCGTTGTTCAAGAGGAGCACAGCACCGCACGCTGGTCTCTATCGGCATGAAGAGCCGGAATGCCGCGTCTGCGCATCGTCTGCGAAAGGCGGCGGCAAGGACGAGGAACGAAGCGCCGAAGGCCCAGTCGAGGAAGAACGTGAGAACGTCGCGTGCCGAATGGCTATCATACGACGCCGGCTGCGTGACGGCGAGTGCGAGGAATGCGCATACGATGTTCGGTGACGGCGACTTTGTGATGAGGAAGAACCCGCCCAACAGCTGAAGACCAGTAGCTGAGGTCGAGAAGCCGAAAGCGGGCAAGCCTCAGGTCGAGGAGCCGATACGTGACCGGCAGCAGTCGAGGACGAAAGCATCCAATGTCGAGATCGGCTGCGGATTCGGTCGTCGTATCCCGAGGAAGAGGCGCTTTGCGAGAGGAGCGCGCATGTGGCGGAGGCGGCGGCATACTATGCGGGCTGCGACGGCGATCATGACACCTGCGCGGTTACGACTACCGCCCGGCCGAGGAAGAAGATCCCGATACGGAGGAGTCAGCCCGGCGTGACGTGAGACGGAAGAGTTTCGCGAAGGGCGGTATGGATCTTGCACGCGAGACCGGGTTACGATGAAGGACCTCAAAGAGGCACGACGAATTCCGCGATTCGCCGACGTTCGCAGTGGTTCAAGTGGGAAGAGGCCCCGCCCTCGCGTTGACGAGCGGCGTGCCCTTGATAGGTGATAGTACCTACATAATCGAACGGCTGAACGCCGCCGCCGAACCTTCGCGGGTTATAATACGTAACTGAAACGAAGTATACCGAGTTACGTAATACGTTCAGCCGTTCGATTATGTAGGTGCCCGGCATCCACCTATCATGGGCACGCCAGTCGTCAACGGAGGCAGCACCGACGGAACCACTGGCGAACGTCAACAGGATCGCGGAACGGTCCGACGCCCTTTGAGGTTTCACCGTGGGTATGGTCCGCGTGAGATCCATGCCCTTCGCGAAGCTCTTCACTGCCTCCCTGCGTCACGCCAACGCAAGTTCTGCATCGATCTTCTTCCTCGGCCGGGCAGTAGTCGTAATACGCGCAGGTGGCCAGTCGCCGTCGCCGGTCAGCATAGCATGCCGCCGCCTCTGCGTACAGCGCGCGCGGCCCTGCTCGCAAAGCGCCTCTTCTCGGATCGATCGAATCCGCAGCCAACCTCGACATTGATGCGTTTATCCTCGGTCGCTGCGCAGTCGGCAAACTTCCGGCCCTCGACCTGAGGTCATTCCGCTTTCGCTTCTCGACCCGGGCTCTCGACCAGCCGTTCGGGCCCGGCCCTCACCACGAAGCGTCGGATCGTAGTGCGCCCTTCGCGCCCGCCGCAGCCGGCGTCGTACACGATGTTGCCCGCGCTTCACGTTCTCCTCGAGCTGGGCCTTCGCGCCTGCCTCGCCTTGCCGCCCTTTTCGCAGACGATGCGGCAGACGCGGCATCTGGAGCTCTTCATGCCTGAAACCGAGCGTGGTGCTTCGGCCTTGAACAACGACATGCATCCCTTACCGCAGCGCACCTTCATCGCACGCTCGATTTCTGCTTAACTGCGCTCGCCATCGCGGCGCGCTTTGTCATAGAGTTTGCCGCGCGCGCAACGGCGGCGATTTCGACCTGACACGGCCATTCGCGTCAGGCTACACGCCGATCGGCACGATGGCCATGCCTGCAGCATCCCTCGTCTTCTGTTCGAGATAGTGATCGGCGACGATGGCAGGCTTGCGCATCGCGATCCGGTCATGATTCGCTGACAAGCGCGCGCGGAACATGGCGGAATATATGGCGCCGCAGCCATGCTCGCCATGCCGGACAAGCGCGAATGTATCGGTGAGTTGGTAGTTGTTTTCTCGAAGCGAACAGACCGTCCCAGACGATGCCCGCCTGAAACGTCTTGATGATCTCATAGTCATGGAACGCCCCACATTCTTCGCGACCGGCTTCACGAGATGCGCATCTCTCGTATACCAGCCCCGTTCCTGGAGCGCATTCAAAGCGGTAACTTTCCTATTATGGAAGCGACCAGGCGCACGACGCGGAACCTCATCGAGGTCTCCAGAAGCACAAGGACGCCGAAGCTCGCCTGTTCGATGCAAGAGCGAAGCGTGCGTTAGGAAAGACGATCGACGATGCGACGTGCACCGTATCTCCCAACTGCAATGACACTTTACCGTCGGCCCTTGAAAGCATGTGGTGCTTGAATCGAGATGAAGAATTTTCTAGATCGCGCACGGCACACGAACTTTCCGCACCCATTTCGATGCGCACGTAGAACCCCCGATGTCGAAACGCCTGAAACCATGCTGCCGAACGCTCGCCGATATAATGGAAAGGAAGTCGCGCACTTGAGCCCTGCGGACCTCGTGCCGCCGTCTCCGCGACCTTCGCCGGAGAGGCATGAGCCGGCTAGGCAGCGCTCTGCGCAGACGTCGTTATGTCGCCCCTGCAGCATACTTTGCAGCGGTGCGCCATAAGACTGGGGTAACGTCTGATAGACCCCGTGAAATGCAGATAGGCTGTGCCGTAAGACTGAAATGAGTACAACCCGGTGCATACTGCGCCTGTTTGCAGCGCCCGAAGCATTCAACAGTGAGGGTAGCGGAACTGGTCGGCTGCGCCCGCGGTGACCGGCTCAACGTTCTTGGGAGATCCGGCGGCGAACGCGGAAAGTGGAAACGCATCGTCGTAGCTGAATTCATCCAGAGTGGGAAACGAGGACACCGTCGCCCGAGTCAAGCGCCTGCACACGCAGTAGATGCACGCAGCGCCGGCATCGCGCATGAAAGTGAGCAACCGCTTGCTCGCCGAGACCATCGCCCTTTCCACAAAGAGAGGTCGCGCCGCCCTGCTCAAGACGACCAGCGGGATCCTGATCGTCGAGATGCCTTCGCGTCTCTTCGCGGTCGAAATCGATGCCTCCTGGCACGCACGCGACGCGCCCGGCGCGCCTGCGCGATCCGATGCGAAGGGATCTGAGACGTGCTGGTGATGGCGCGGCGCGCATATCGTTGCCTGCAACGATGGCCCAAAGCCGACCGGAAGAAAGCGCGCTGTAGAGCGCAAGAGCCCGAAAAGCTCGTCGACCGCGGCGCCCGCGTTTCGCCCCTGAGATCTGACGATCCAGGCGCGCGCATCGATTCCAGACAGGCCGGACATCCTCGAGACGAATCGCGCCTCGACTCTGATGATTGCAGGATAGGTGTCCACCCGCAAGCCGAGCGTGGCGCGGTAATACAGGTCGACCGTCACGCACCACGGGCGAGCATTCGGTTTCAACGAGCATATAATGTTCGATACCAGAAGTGGCTACGCGATCGACGAGATACACGCTCGTCGCCCGCGCCCGCGCCTGACTGATGAGCGCCCAGAGGAAATATGCGGGAAAACGTCACATGTGCACGCCGACGCGCAGCAGCCCGCCGACTTCGTCGAACAGGCCGCACATCGAAATCCCCGCGTCCGAAGGATCGATGGTGAACGTGATGCAGCGTGTCGCATACCGCGCCCAGCGCGCGATCGAGCCCGCCCTGCGGACAGCGCCTGCGCGAGCATCATCGGAAAGCACGTCGCAAGCATATGGCGCGACGACAGATCGACATCGACGCCTGCACGCCCTCGTGTCCCACGACCCTCGATGCTGCCGAATGCAGGGCTTACCGCTTCCGATAGGCGGTGATGCGCACGCGACGATATCGCCCTCGCGCGTCGGCGCATCCTGCGCAGCGTGAAGATATCACGCCCGAGATGCGGATTCAGGAACGACGATCTGCACGGCTCTCGGTGACTTATATGTCTCACGGATCGACACGCATGCGCGTGCGTCATCAGCGCGCGACGCGTCCTGCGGCCGATCCGCTGGTACGCCGCGCCTGACGATTTACTCCACCGGATGCCTGAGAAAACAACACACATCGCCGTCAGAAGGCTGATTTACATTGACTGGAATTGAAGAACCCGCCTGCGAATTCAACAGTCCAGCACCGACGCATATCTGAGCACGCCTTCCAGGACTGAGCCGTCCTTTCTCGTTCCGAAGGCGGGTACGAGGATGAGGCATATGCGTTTTGGGTTCTGATGAGGGATTGCGGTTTCGACGGCGACTTCCTTCTGACGGTCCGTCGAGGAGTCGTTATCCATCGTGACGGACGCGTCGCTGGAAGGCCTGACGCCGGGTTGACAGATACCGCTAGTACACGCGCGCCGTGGAAGCGCAGGGCACCGCCGAGTAGGGAGCCAGTGACCTGCACCGATCTCTTCCCCACGTCGTCGTCCTCACGATGGCTGCGCGATCGAGGTCGCGGAGGCGGCGAAGAGGGTCACGAACCGGCGGCTTTCAGCGTTCACGCGGCTCACGAGCAAGCCCGTGCGGTACTGCCCGATTCTGCGCGCGCCGGAGGTGGTCGCTATCGATCCGACGACCGCTGTTTTGATGAACCAGCGAGGCGACATCGACCGACCCCGAAGATATCCGGATTACGCAGGTCAAGTACGAAAGAGCGCGCGCCTTCGCTGGTCGTCGGCGGCCTCGCGCACCAGGAGCATCAACTGGTGCAGAACCGTCGGAGCGAGACAGCCGACCTTGTTCGCTCGCTGCCGACGTTAGTCTTGGGTTCCCCGTCGTCAACGTGGTCGAACTCGCCGCCTGTCGAATCGAGGCTCGGTCGCGCCAGCGTATGACCAGACGGTCGCCGGACCTGCGCCGCACCGCGTTGATGGCTTCGTCGCAGACCAGTCCTGAGGAATCCCTTGCCCATCGCCACGACGAAATCGCCGGGTCACCCTCGCCTGGCGGCAGACGAGCTCAACACGTCGAGCGCGTACGCCTTGCCGCATTCGGTAAACACGCGAACGGGATAATCTGATCAAGACGACCGACGTAAGCCGAGTAGCGATCGGCATCGTAATAGCGCATAGGAATCGCTCAATGACCCAAGAACGCCTTCCCATCGGCAGCCTGTCGCTCTATTCAATCACGATTATCGCCGCCATCGGAAGAGATGATGCTCATGACTTCCGACAGATGGTTCGCCACATCGGAACCCGCATGGACGCGTTGGATGCGACCGGGCGGCACGGAAACGAATTCACGCCCAGCCTCCATCAGGATCGCACCGCGCACGAGGAACCCGAGCGCGAACGCCAGAATCTAGAGTACGAAAGCGCCTGCATCCCGACGTCGCGCCACCGACCGGAGACATGCTTGCTATGTTTCAGGAGAACCCATGCGTCCCGTCCGAAACGCCCCGCGCACCTTGGAGGTAGCGACATCGCGAAACGGAGCCCACGGCCGTTACGAGATCGGCCGGCGACGACCAGCGTGAGATAGATGCGCATGCCCACCTGGAAGACAGGGCGATGGGCAGCCACGAGGGCCGGAGACCCGGGGCGCGACGCGGCGAACCTGCGGGTGCATGATACGGATCTGGCGCCGATAAGATGGAGAGCGCCCTCCATCAGGAAATGCGAATGGTTGTTGAAGCGCCCATGAGCCGCATGATGGAGATCTCCCGGCTGCGGGCGAGAATGGCTGTGACGAATCGTTGTTGATGAAGACGAGCGCGATGAAGACGAGCAGCGCGATGAGCGCGGCTGGAGCGAAGTACGCACTGCGTACCGCTGAACAGGCGTTCGATGGTCCCTGACCGCTTTATTGTAGGCTGGTCGACGGATCGTCGGGGCTACGGAACCTGGTGAACGTTGTCGATGCGATGGCGCCGGACCACGCTTTCAACCTGCCGCGCGTCGGACAGCTCGATATCGATGGAGGCCGGCAGCGGATTCATGTGCCGTCGAGCTGCCTGACGATCTCGGATCTGAGCTCATGGAATCGCTGAAGTTCTCTACGGTCGTTGTCCTGGTCGTGAAGCTGGACGTCAGCACGCCGGAGATGTCGATGGTCTTCGCTATGACGGCATTGGCGCTGTTCTGATTCGCACATCGTCGGAAACGTACGCCGTGACGGAAACCTTGTCCTCACCATGACGATGTTGTCGACGATTCCACGCCAACCAGAACAACGAAGCGACTGTCAGCGCAGAGACAGGAAAATCGTAATGACTGACCCGCGCTGTGCTGAGGTTGCGGAGAACCGGTCAGGGATTCCTTTGAAGAAATAGAACAGATTGACATCGAAGTTGCACACCCCCCGTCAATGCGCGAGCTTTTGCCGCCATGGGCGACATGTGACGCGCCTGCGCGCGCGTCCACCATCTCGCGGTCATGCGTGGCTACGAGCACCGTGGCGCCGGTCTTTGCTGATGCGCACGAAGCGTCCCATACGCGAGAGGTCTGCGGATCGAGATTGCCCGTAGGCTCGTCGCACACCTGGTAGCGGCGCGGACGGTTGACGATGGCGCGCGATGGAGACACGCTGCTGCTCGCCGTCGAGAGCTGTCGGGATACTTGCTGAGCTATTCCAGGCCGACGAGCTCAAGACCCGGAACTCTGCGTCTTGTTACGGATGGCTTTGCCGATTGTTCTCGAAAGAACGCGACGTTCTCGCGAAGACGGCTTTGTTCGGCAGAAGCCAGTCCTGGAAGACGCAGCCGATATTGCGGCGTGCTTAAGCACCTGCTGCGTATGCGGTCAATGATCTCATCGATGTAGATCTTCCCGTTTGTGGGTTGAAGTCGCGCGTGACGCCAGGCGGATGAACGCCGACGTCGAACCTGAATGCCCGGACCAGGAAGATGAACTCGCCTGGAGCAGATCTTCACCGGTGTCGCAGGCTCGCTTTGTTCGGCTGGGCCTGATACACCATGGCAGGGTCGAAGGTGACGACCGGCGCGTTGAGAGGTTGGACGTCTGACGTTCAGGGCCGGAGGGACGGTGGAGAGGTCGGGCGTCGCATGGGCGCCGCGAACTGGGAGCGACGGGGATGTTGCGCCGACGGGAGTGACGCCCGTTCCCTGGTCGACCATCGCAGCCCATCGGGCGCGGAAGGTTGCGGAGGCATGGGAACGAGGAATGGCCCTTGTTCGCTGAATGCGCTGCGTCGTTTACCAGCGCAGAATGCTCCGTTCAACTTGTAACACCACGCCGATATTAGGTCAACTTCACAACCGTACGCTTCAAGTACAGAATCCAAAAATTGATAAGAACGCGGGTTCGCTGCAAGATTGGCAATCACGCCCGCAACCGCGAGGTGCCCTTCGCCTTTGCGCGATGACCTGGAGCGGCTCCCACGGACAGGCCAGACAGCATGAGCAGCTCGAATTCGCCCAGCACGCATGCCGATGCTCGAGGGCGCGGATGCGCCTCGGCGAGAGGAGCTCAGCTACCGCCCCGCCGAGCCCCACGACCATCGCTCGGTGTCATGATGCAGCTTATCTTCGCCATGGAGGCGAGAAACAATTCCGCATCGAGGCTTGGCGCAGAAGGCGTCCGACCCCGCGGATGTACGCCCCGGCCTGCAGGCGTCGCGGCCTCTTGCGCCCCATGGTCGATCTCCACGGCAAGACGATCGTGACGTCCGTGCGCTTCGCGCAGCACGTAGGCATGACCGATTTCGAGCTGGCCGTCGTATACCGCATGGAAACGGATGCGATTTACGCGGCACGTACACCGACCCGGCGTACGTGCGGCGAGGGCGGCGTGGCTGCCAGGCCAGGCCGCGATTGAACGCAGCAGAACGCATGAGAAGGCGCGACCCGCGAATGAGCTCGAGGCGTTGCGGATCTGGTCGCGTCGCGGCCGGTGCCCAGACGGCGAACGATCGGTAGTGACGCGTCGTCAACAGAAATTTGAGCGATGCCGATCATGTCCTGCTTTACATGCCTGCGTTGGAACAGACATCCGGATACGCGGCCTTTGAACTTCCTCGTGGTCGCGGACCGGAAGGTCGGTACGACCGCGATGACGGGCACTTTCCTGGCGAGCCACAGCGGTCTTCAGCGCCGCACGGGCTGCGCGCTTTTCTGCCATGTCTATTTCCCTCGAGGAAAGCTCGCGACGGCGAGCCGTGCTCGCCTGGCAGCCTGGCGCCCATGTGCCAGCCGTCAGTTTTCACAGGAACGAAACGCCCGCTCTTCTTGCTTCCGCCACGATGACCTCGGCTTCCCGAATGTCTCTTTGGCGCAGTAAGCGGCCATTTAGACGGCCTCCATGTCGCTACGTCAGGCGCGAAGACCCGCCAGCCGGAACGAACGGAACCGCCCCCAGTCATCAAGGTCGCAGACATCGTCATGCGCCCGTCGATCTTGCAGACGATTGCGATCCGTTTATCGCGAGGACCAGGTTGTCGAGCTCTGCGATGGCGGCGAACATGGCTGCTTCCTCAGACCTGGCCCTGAGACCGCTGGGCAAGGCTTGAGAGCAGCCACGGCTGAGGCGGAACCGGAAAGGGACAGCCTGCACGGGGTACGCACGCGATGGAAAGCCCCGGCCGAGAGAGTCCGTCGAAATCACGCCGGGTAGTTTGAGGGTCGGTGCCCCTGAGCCGCTGCCGAGCTGGAGTGGCCAGCTCGGTGGGAAATACCCCGACTGGCAAGCGTCGCGTACAGCACGGAGAGCCAGATATTCTTCGACAGAACGAAGCGATCGCGTCGTTCCAGAAGCGTGGATCTCAGGATCGTGTCGAGAATGCCGCCAGCAGAAAGGCCGATGTCGGTCGAGCGATCCGCCCGGATGCCCAAGCCCGCCTTTGACACCTGACAGACGATACGGACGTTGACGGCCTGCGGTCTCTGGCACCGTAGTCCACTCGTTCTTCCTTTCACGGAGCCCATCGCCGTCTCTATTGGGAGACGCGCCAACGATGACAGCGCCGGATATCATTCATCGATCTGGCCACGAGGACTGGTGTTGACGTTGCCCGTCTCGACGCCGCCCCTCACGTCCTTCACCAACTGATATGATACAGTAATAGTTGCGTATCTACGCCGAAGGTTGTCGCGGCTTCGTGCGTTTATCTCAACTCGCGCTTTGCCGCTCGAGTCAGGAGCCGCACGCAGGGACCTTTGAACGCCGATTCTGCCCTGTAGCTGGTTTCTTCTTCGTTCTGGCAGGTCACGATGATTCCGGATGGCAGGTGAGGCGACCGCCGAGTCGGCTGGCGATACCGACCGTTGAAGCCGCTCGAACGGTACACGTCGACGCGCACGTCCGAAGGATCATCCGATTGGCGCCGTTCTCGACGACGGGGAGCACCGACGCCGGCGAAGGTCGTCCGACGGCGCTTGTCGTCGGAGTCAGAAATGCGCACGAGCCGCACGCCGTGCTCGCTCGCGCAGCGCCAAGCGCATTTCCCTTTTCGATCTGCACGACCGCGCGATCGAGGCCGATGATTCTTCGCCGGGCACCATGTCAGAGAGCTTGACCTCTTCCAGCCCTTTCTCGGCGCGTAGCGCAATGTACATGCGATAGAGCATGTCGGTCCAGTCCCGTCAAGCCCGCCGAACCCGGATTGACGGGACACGATAGCATCGTGGCTGCATCGAAGCGATCGCGAACCAGATCTGACCTTCCATAGATCGAGCGCTGACAGGCCTGCGCGCGCTTGCTCGAACGAACCTGACGTGGCGAATCACGTCCTCTCGATGAGCTCGAGCGGCCCGCGTCTCGAGCTGGTCGCGCAGGCCGCGCGAGGTCATCGAGGAAGAGCGGGATGTCGTCGCGCGCTGGAAGTCGCTCCGGGCTGCCTGCACCGTCCCAGAATCCCATGCGCGATGACGGCGCCGCGTCGTGCCTGTCTTCGATATGCAGGCCGCGTGCATGCGTAGGCGCTCGGCGAGTCTGCTCGAGCGTGGGATGGTTTCATCCGACATCTACGCGCCTACCGATTCGCGCTTACTTGAACTTTGCCGCTCCCGCACGGGTAGGATCGCCAGCCCGGACGTTCCATATAGGGATCCTCGTCGGCCCGCGATACGTCTTGGCCTTCTGGGCGCCGGGCGTGGAGTGACGCCCCGAAGCGGCCTGGCGGACCGCATCGCGAGATCGACGATCTGCCCAAGGTCTGTTCGGGCGACGTGCTGACGCGTCCTTCGAGGACGTCTGTCCGGGCGCTCAACGGCCTGCGCCTCTTCGGGCGCCGCGATCCGTAAGCAGACCGTGCGAAATCTCGCTACGCCGGCGGCCTACGGCAACGCGGAGTGGGCCCGTCTTGTATTCGGTCATGGATCGCGCAACAGCGCATCAGATGCCAGCGCAGGCAGTCATCTTGCAGGCGCCATCCAGCGACGCCGAAGCGATAGTACAGCACACCCGCTGCCGAGCTTCTGAGCGCGTCTTCGAGCGCGGGCCCCTTGTTGCGGGGCATGACGCCCAGCGATAGTCCAGAACCGCATCGCCCAAAGCGTCGGCGCGTCGTCGACCGACTATACCCATCAAAGTCTTCGAGTCTCCGCCCGCGCCCTGGACCCAGTGCTATAGGCCTTGAGATCCCAGTCGCTCGCCGAGCGCTCGACAGCATGATCTGATGATCGGTGGACATGTCATCAGAAGATCCGATGCGCGAGGAAAGATCTGCCCGCTCGAGAATCGCGTTGCGCCCGTAGATGGCGGTGCGTTGCAGTCTATGACGTCGTCGTATTCGAGAACTATCTGCGCTAAAATGGAGCGCTTCGACCTGGTGCTGTGCTTGATCGCTGAGACGAGCGGCCTGTACGGGTACAAACCTCGACGCGTGCGCGAGATCACGGCCGCGACCTTTAACCATGCGGTCGCCGCCGAACTGGCGAATCAGATCGTCTGAGCGACAGGCAGAACTGGTCAAACTGATCGCCCTGACGGGCACGGCCGCGCAGACGCGTCGATGCGGTGACTCGTGGCGCTCGGTGCTACGACGGCGAGGCCTGCACGAAGGACCTGTTCGTGCTCCTTGGTACGCCCGCGACCCGGAGGGCTTCACGTTGCGTCGGTCGCCCTTCCGCAGGAAGATGCCGCGCCGGGCGAGGAGATGTCTTCCATGAGGACCTCGGGATTGCCGCCAGCCCGTGCGATGCCGCGGCCCGCCATGTTCGTGGCGATGGTGACCAGCCTGCGCGGCCCGCCTGCGCACGATAAGGGCCTCGCCGTGGCCTCAAACGTCTCGTGTGACGCCGCGCTTGTCGAGGATGCGAGAGGCGCCTGAGCTTTCGATACGGTGCCCACGAGGCATCGGCTGCCCCGGCGCAGATGGCGCTTCGACCTCGTCGGCGACGGCGTTGAACTTCGCGTCTATCGTGGCATCCGCACTCGGTCATGGCGTGCCGGTCATGCCCGTTTTCGCAGAGGCGGGCAGTTCGCAACGTGATCGGCGAGCGTCTGTTCTCCGCGGTTGCGCGCCCTCTTCGCTTTGATGTCGATGCAGGCCTTCCAAGAAGGCGTCCTTCCATGAGCAGTACAACTCGCGTCGACGATCTTGACCGTCTGTCGGAACCACATGGCCTGTCCTGATGGAAGAGGAAACAACGCTTGCCGGAAGGATCTGCAGCCGTGACGATCGAAGAGCGTCATTTGAGCGAGGTGACCACTGCAAAGGCCGACCTCGGTCACAGGATGGTGCGTTTACCTTCGTCGATCTCGGTTATACGGGAATGAGGTTATGCGCATCACGCGAGCTGCGATACGCCCCGCCGCCTTCGCCGGCACCGAGAGATGATGAGCGGTCCGCGCCTCGTCGATGAGGATGGAGTCGACCGTATTTTGACGATGGTGGCGAAGTTATGCCTCAGCGCACGCGGCGCCTTCGGCGCAAAACCATGTTGTCGGTAGTCGAAGCGAAGACCTGTTCAGCGTAGGTATCGCCCGGCCTGATAGGCGGGAATGCGCGCGGCACGCATGCTGTTCTGCATGAGTGTCGACGTTTGCGCCTGTTTCTGCGGTAAGACCGGCGGTCGATCCATTTCGCTGTCGCGGCGGAGGTGGTCGTTGATCGTGACGATGCACGCCCTTGCCCGAGATGGCGTTGCTGATAGCCGGCGAGCGGACACAGCGTCTTGCCTTCGCCGCCTCATCTGGACCCGACTCGTGCAGGGCCACGCCGATGACAGCACGTCGAAGTGCCAGCCGAGCGAGCGAACGCCTCGCGCACCGCCGTGAATGCCCGGGAAAGTGGGTCGTCCAGGCTGCCCGCACCAGCGTTCGCGATAGCCGGGCCGAGGCAGAGCCCCGTCTGAAAGCTCCTATGCGCGGCTCGAGCTCGCCGGACATGCGCGGCCGCGTAGCCTGGTACTTTGTTGCGCTTCGCCGTGTAAGGCGAGCCGGTGTTAAACCATCTGAACCTCTTTCACGGTTTAGAAGCCGCCGCATGCGCACGTCACGGCTGCACGAAAATCGCGTTAATTTTACCAATAGGCGCGCATCAATGCCTGGCACCCGGAGCGAAGATAGAATCATCATCATCGCACACGGAGACAGCATGCTGATAGCAGGCCGCGGTCGCATCAGATGGCGTGTTTTCCATATCATCGCGAAGATAGGTGCAGAGATGAGAAATGGGCTGCGTCGAACCGCCGCTGGCGATCGCGCACGACAACGTCTGATGGAGATCCTCCTGATAATCGTCGCGATCGAAGCGCCGTCTGGCGAGCCAGCAGGCTCTCGGCCTGTCGGCGTCGACGGTCATCCGCGCCGTCGCGAGCGCATCGATGCGCATGACAGCGCCCGGCACATCAGAGATATAGGCGCCTCTGTCTCCGGCGATGTCTCGCATACGCATCGCAGAGATGCACGATACGCTTTCCTGACGCAGGATTCAAGATCGACCCGCCCGTGCTTGGCCATGTTGCAGAGCCCGTCGAGTCTGACGCTGCAGCGCCATATCGCAGTCTGAGCATGCAGCCCATGTTGCTTCGCCACGTACGGGTACTTCCTGACGCAGCGCCAGCCTGCCTTCGGAGACCGACCTGAGCGAAGAAGGCCCAGCGCACGCCGTCTGTCGCACCGGGCCACGCGGGCGCTGGCGCCGGCGCGGGGAACTTCCCGGCCTCATTCGTGCGCACGGCGAGCAGGGTGTTTTGAGTCATGGAACCGGGTCCGATCGCTTCGTCCCGCGATCATATGCGTTGAAGAGGCGGATGTGAGGTTCCACAGATGTTCGATATGTGCGTTCGTGCGGACCTCCGACTAAACGTGTTCCCAGCAGAGCCCGCGACGCCTGAAGAGAGGGCGATGTCTGAAGAAGTGGCGTGCTTGCAGATCGAGGAACCGATCTGTCTGAGCAGCAGGGCCAGCCGCCCGGTACGCAATAGGACCGAGATTTGACCAACAAAGATGCCTGAACGGTGAACTGCCCACAGAGCGCAGCGCGAGAATCTCTCAGGAACAGCAACTTGCGTTTACCAGAGAGCCCGGCGTCAGGAAAGCCGCACAGACCGAGACGAGAACTGGCGAAGCAGACCTTTTGATCTGCGGTATTGAAAGGCGTCGCAGGCCCCATTGATCCAGAATCGATGCCTTGCACAGAGTGATAGTACGTTTCGACGAACTGACGTCTTCGTCGGAGAAATGGAAAGCTCGACCTTCGCGCACTCAGCAGACGGTGAGCAGAGCTGATATCGCAGGCAAATGATGTCAGCCCAGAAAGTCTTTATCCGGCTCACCGATGCGGAGATGGCACGCGGACGTCGGTTCGAACTGGCCACAATGACTATCGGCGGCGATCATACCAACCTCATCGAGCAGGAAAACTAGGAACCACGATTGATGCATCCGGGCGGCGGTCGAGCACCGATCTGAACGCGTCAATACGACGTATTTGACTCAACTCAGCCTCTGATAAGGCCGTCGATGACTTTCGAGAACGACTCGTTAATGTTGAGATACGTACACGCCATCACGATGATTGATCCTCTCATTTGAGCAACGCCAAGTAAAACGCGGCACCAGGCTGCATGAAAGTATCGCGGGTTTGACCCATCGGGTCGGAACGGAACGGAAGATCCGTCATGGTCTGACGGGCGCGAGCGTCTTCCTGGTGCCTGTCGGCGCATTGGCGTTTGCGGTCGCGCTTCGGAACCACGAGCCGCAGGTTTCGGCCGTGACATGGCGGCGTGCGTTTGCGCCTCCTCGTGTCTTCGGCCCGCCAGTTTTATGTCTCATGGTCCTCCCTTGAACGTAATGAGTAACGGTAATAGTCGCCATACATCTCATCGCTTAATACCTATCTTAGAGGATTACATCCACAAAAGCGTTATCTACCGCACTGTAACATTTCATTTCAGCATGGGATGAAAGAGAATCGCCCGATCTTGGCGTGAGCGTTGAAATCTGAACCGCCTGACGCCAACGCCTACTAACCATGACACCAAATGCGCACATCCTTCACCGATGTCGAAACCCTGACTTCTCTCTGGCTAACTACATCGCATGGGTCGTCGGCGGGTTACGCGCGAGGCCAGGCAGCGATCACGATGCGCGATGGCGACATCGGCGCGCTGGCAAGACGTCGGCGCAAAGCCGATGCTGGCATGCGCGTTCAGAAATGGGAACCGCACACGAACGGTGTCGGTCAATACGGGCAGGTGCACCGTCGAGGTCACGACGTATCGCACCGACGGTCTCCATGAAGACGCGCGCCATCCCGCGAGCGTTTTCGTCGACCTGATGGAACCGAGCACCTCGCCCATGGATTACGTTCAATGCGCCGCGTGATCATCCTGAACGCATTTCTTCGATCCGTAACAGACGTGATGTTCCGACCTGAAAGGCGGCATCATCAGAACCGTTGGCGATCCGATGAAGCGTTGAGGAGGATCCTCCCATCCCGCGCGCCATGTTCGATTTGCCTGCGTTTCGATCGTGGACGACCGCATCGGACCGCCGGTGTCGGTTGCATCGCTCACTGAGGCGTTAGTGCCGAACGTATCGAAACGAAGCCTCCTGCATGCTCTCGGAGACTATGCCTGCAACGCCATCATCGAATGATCGACGTGACCGGCGTATTCATCCCCGGCGTTGCCCATGAAGGGTTTCGACCAGCGCCGCATCACATCTAAC
>BNJU01000612.1_pt1 | contig 223937 bp, 285 predicted proteins | sample 8539281 | NCBI WGS metagenome assembly BNJU01 (sample SAMD00202456, study PRJDB9452) | human saliva metagenome | isolation source: human saliva | place: Japan | reverse complement strand
TTGTAACACCTCCATATCAATAGAAATAGTTGTATATGTTTTGTGTAAGTCACAACTACCTTCACGGCTTGTAGGGATTTCAATAATATGAACCCCCTGTTCTATACTAGCCGCAGCCAAAGCCGCCTGAAGTTCATCAGGATAAGTTAATTTAGTATAGCCACAACCATACAGACGAGCAGCCCCATTATAATCTAAGCCTTGTTCCGTGGAGAACAGATAATCAAAATGCTTGGTTCCCTTTTGCGGTAAATATTCAAAAATTCCGCCTCCATCATTATTGTGCAATATGATGGTCAAATTAAGCCCATGTGTTTTAGCGACAGCTAAACCATTCATGTCATGAAAAAAGGATAAATCCCCTGTCACCAAATATGTGGGTTTGCCATTTGTAGCAAGACCTAATGCAGTTGATATAGTACCATCGATACCATTAACACCACGATTGCCATAAAGAACAGCGCTAGATTTACCAGAGAACCAAAAATAATCAAAATCTCGAATTGTCATACTATTGGCTACTAAGATTTGACTATCCTCTGGAATAAATTTTTGTAATTCCTGAATGGTGCGGCCTTCAAAACATGTGCTCTCTTGTTCAGCAAGACTGAGTTGCTGCTTGGCTACATGTTCTAAATATTGCCATTTTTTTAGATATTCACTAGATCCTTGTTTTACGCCATACAGATTTATAAACACAGGAATATTAGCTTGCATATGTATTGTAGTCATCCCTGTTGGATTCATCCAGTCTGATGTAGGATTGACCTCAATATATTCCACACCATCCCAGCTAGCAAGCATTTGTTGTACTCGTTTAGACACAACAATTTGGCCAAATTGAATAATGCAATCAGGCTTTACAAATGTCCAGACGTCCTTATCTGTTAAAAAAGCATCATATGTCGAGATAATTACATCATTCTCAGGATCTGTTGTATTTTCTATATTACAACGTCGTACATTAGATAATGAATCCGCCAATATAGGGGCTTGTAAATTCTTTGCAAAAGTAAAAATACTTTGCGCCTCGTCTACATCAACCTGTGGTCCAGCTAAGATAAGTATGCGTTTAAATTTTTCAAGCAGTGGATTAGCATTAAAGGATTCTCCAATCCAGTTTGCCTGTACCACTTGATAAGGACTACGTCCCCCTTCAAAATGTTTGGAGTCTAGTTCAGGTACCAAAGGTTCAAAAAGAGGTACATTGATATGTACAGGACCTTTTTTTATATCCATCGCCTTCATGTAAGCCTTGCGAGCTACCTGACGAGGATATGTATAGTAATGAGATTCTTGAGGCACTGCTAATTCTTCGTAGTAATTTACAGCAGAACCAAAGATTTTGTGTTGATCTACCGTCTGAGGTGCCCCTACATATTGCAAGGTATGCGGTCTATCTGCAGAGAGTATAATTAACGGCACCCCACTGTATTGAGCCTCTAAAAGCGCTGGCAAATAATGGGCCACAGCCGAACCAGAGGTGCACACGAGTACAGTTGGTACCCTATGAGCCTTTGCAATACCGAGAGCCATAAAGCTAGCAGAGCGCTCATCTATATTCATATATGTTGTGAATCCTTCATGTTCAGTGAAGAGCATGGCCATCGTTGTAGAACGAGAACCAGGGCTAAACACAGCATGACGGACGCCGAGTTGATGGAACTCATCCACCAAGGCAGCAATATATTCGTTCATCCTATTTCCTTTCAAACACCCCTACTGTTAGATGTGGAAATGTTTATAACGCATCCAATATGGTGCGCATTTTATTATTAGTCTCTATATATTCTTCATCCGCATCAGAATCAGCAACCACACCACATCCTGCATAGGCATAGAGAATATTATCCATAATCAAGGCAGAACGAATGGCAACGACAACAATGCCATCCCCCCATATCCTTCATAAAACCAAATGGTGCAGCGTACATACCGCGCTCATGAGCTTCGTATGTTTCTAAGAGAGCCATCGCCTTCTCTCGTGGTTCACCACCAAGAGCCGGTGTTGGATGTAGTAATTTTGCCCATTCTACGAGAGATTTTGTGCTATCTTTTGCAGTAATAATGGTACGTAAATGATAGAGATGAGCTAGCTCCATAATGCCAGTTTCCCCCACCGTAACGTCTGGAGTGATTTGCTTCATCGTGTTCACGATACGGTCACGGACGATATTATGTTCAAAGAGATTTTTCTTATCACTTAGCAACTGTTCCTTAGTCCACGCATCAGGGCCATCCTTTAGCGCGGTTCCAGCCAGTGCATAGCTAAGAATTTCGCTACCACGATGACGCACCAAAATTTCAGGAGAGGCCCCCACAAAGGTGCGCCCATCCTTCTCATAGCCAAAGATGAAACAGTTCGGATTATTTTCAACCAAATTGGTCAAGATACTCGCCACATTAAACGGTGTATCACTTGTGAATTGCACCTCACGGGATGCGACCACCTTTGTCATCTCTCCACGGCCGATGCCATCTGAAATGGCATTCATCAAGCGGTCCCAATCGCCTTTATCATCACTAGTTTCACGGAAATCATGACGAATATGAGGCACTTCTATATCTTCGATGCTAACACTTTCACCAGCATGCAAATAAAAGGCTTCTCCATTTTCTACGATGTAGTAATGGGTGAACGCAATCATTTCATGCCCCATTCCCGACCACTTAGGATCCTTTGATGTGTCAAAAAAAGTATCCCCATAAATACATACGCATAATTATGGCGGTCCTCATCATCTTTAACTGTGGCTAGACGTTTAGCGCCTACAACAATACGATTACTTTGCCGATCCACCCAAAAAACACGTTCCTCATTGGGGAAATTAAGCCAAAAGGCTACAGGACTATTCAGTTGTAACGGTTCTTTATTATAAATCATAATGGTATATCGCTATTACAAAGAAAACAGACTCTATTACATCACCAAATGTCATCTACATTGGTGTTTCTATGTATATCGATATTATTATATCACGGGTACATACTAAATTATAGGCAAATAAAAAAATCCCCACACCGTATGCATACGCACATAGTATAGGGGATTATGTATTATTTGAAAGCTTTTGCACCAATATCCTTACGATATTGCATGCCCTTAAATGTAATATGGTCAACGCGCTCATAAGCACGATCTAAAGCGGTTCGCAAATCCTTACCCAGTCCCACAACGCCAAGAACACGACCACCATTCGTGACATAATGGTCACCTTCTAACTTCGTACCAGAATGAAAAATGATGGATGTATCATACTGTACAAGTTCACCTAAGATGACATCGCCTTTAGACGAGGTTTCGGGATAGCCTTTCGAAGCGAGAATGACACAGGCAGCAGAAGAGTCTTTCCATTTCACCATATTAGGTTGTAATGTACCTGTAGCACAGGCCATCATAATTTGTCCTAAATCACCTTCCAACAATGGTAATACCACTTGTGTCTCTGGATCACCAAAGCGTGCATTAAATTCTACCACCTTCGGACCTTCATTGGTAATCATAAGGCCTGCATAAAGACAGCCCACATATGGCATACCTTCCTTTGCCATGGCTGCTACCATAGGCTCTAAAATGGTCTTCATGGCTTCATCGCGCAATGCATCAGTTAGCACAGGTGCTGGTGCATAGGTTCCCATACCGCCTGTATTAGGACCCTTATCACCATCAAAGATACGTTTATGATCTTGAGACGCAATCATAGGAACTACGGTCTTACCATCTACAAAGGCAAGAAGGCTCGCTTCTTCACCTGCCATGAATTCCTCAATAACAACGGTACTACCAGCCTCGCCAAAGCGATTTCCGCTTAGCATGTCATCAACTGCTGCATTAGCTTCTTCAACAGTCATTGCCACTACAACACCCTTGCCAGCTGCTAGGCCATCTGCTTTCACCACAATAGGGGCCCCTGTTTTGGCGATGAATTGTTTTGCTTCATCTACATTGGAGAATACACCGTAAGCAGCTGTAGGGATATTATATTTTTTCATAAGATCTTTAGCAAAGACCTTAGAACCTTCCAATTGAGCAGCCGCCTTGGAAGGCCCAAACACAGGGATTCCTGCTTCATGCAACGCATCTGCAAGACCTGCCACAAGAGGCGCTTCAGGACCTACAACAACAAGGTCCACCTTATTATCTTTCAAAAAACGGATAAGATGATCCGTATGAGACCAATCAATGCCTACTAGTTCAGCACAATTTTTCATAGCTGCACTGCCAGGAACGGCATACACCTTTTCTACACTCGGACTGATGGATAAACGCCACGCTATAGCGTGTTCGCGGCCGCCATTACCGATTACGCAAACCTTCATAGTTACCTCTAATGTTTAAAATGACGAATGCCTGTAAATACCATCGCAATACCTGCTTCATCAGCAGCCTTAATGGATTCTTCATCACGGATAGAACCACCTGGTTGGATAATAGCAGCTATACCATGTTAGCCGCTGTTTCTACGGTATCGCCAAATGGGAAGAACGCATCAGATGCAAGAACAGCCCCTTTTGCAGCCTCTCCAGCTTGTTCAAGGGCAATTTTAGCCGATCCAACGCGATTCATTTGACCGGCACCAACACCTAGTGTTCGTTTCTCGTGAGAAATTAAGATAGCATTGGACTTTACATGCTTTACAAGCTTCCATGCAAATTCAAGAGCTTTCCATTGTTCTTCTGTAGGTTGCGCCTTTGTAACAACCTTATAATTAGCACGGTCTTCTACGATATCATCTTCCGTTTGTACGAGCATACCGCCAGACACCTTTTTCACAGTTACTTGGCCAGATTCAGGCTTAGATAACTCGATGAGACGAATATTTTTTTCTTCGCTTCCAAAATATCTAGAGCTTCCTTTGTGAAAGCTGGCGCCATGATAACTTCTAAGAAAATCTTGCTCATTTCTTCGGCAGTGGCCGCATCAACTTCGCGATTTAACGCAACGATGCCACCAAAAGCGGATACAGAATCGGCTTCATAGGCATTGACATACGCATCATGCAATGTTGCTGCCGTTGCGGCACCGCATGGATTCGTATGTTTAATAATACATGCAGCTGGATCCGTAAATTCCCACACCATATTCCACGCAGCTTCCATATCGACGATATTGTTATAAGATAATTCCTTACCGTGTAGTTGTTTTAATGCCCCCATGCCGTGAGCCTTGCCAATTTCTTTATAAAAAGCTGCCTTTTGATGGGGATTTTCGCCATAACGAAGGTCCATAACTTTTTCATAAGCACTTAAATATTCAGGAGGTGTAGGGCCTTCTCCAATAACACCACTCATATAATTAGCAATCGCCGTATCATAAGCAGCTGTATGAGCAAAGGCTTCTTTAGCAAGTGCAAAACGATAGTCTTGCGTCAATGCACCATTTGTTCTAAGCATTTCTAAAATTTCATCATAGTGATCAGGGTTAACCACAATGCCTACATATGCATTATTTTTAGCCGCAGAGCGCACCATAGTCGGGCCCCCAATATCTATATTTTCAATAGCATCTTCTAATGAAACATTTGGTTTTGCAATCGTTTCGCGGAAAGGATATAAATTTACAACCACTAAATCGATTGGTAAAATACCGTGTTCTTCCATAGCGGCTTGATGCTTTGCATTATCACGAATCGCTAAGATGCCACCATGTACCTTTGGATGTAACGTCTTTACACGACCATCCATCATTTCAGGAAAACCGGTAAGAGATTCTACAGCCTTGCAGGAACGCCTGCATCAGAAATAGCTTTCAACGTGCCACCTGTAGAATAGATGGTCACCCCTAAGTCTACAAGACCTTTGGCAAAGTCGACAATACCTGTTTTATCAGAAACACTAAGTAATGCGTTTTGAATCATCGTTCCTCCTAAATATAATGTACAATGCGTCCTTCTATACGTAATGCATCTTCACAGAACAAGCGAAGTGCTTCACGATAGGTCGCATGTTCTACGGGCAATAATCGTTCGGACAAAGTATCCTCTGTATCATCTGGATATACAGGAACCGTATTTTGCATGATGATAGGACCTGTATCCATACCGGCATCTACAAAATGAACGGTACAACCTGTTACTTTTACGCCCGCATCAATAGCCTGTTGATGACCATGAAGCCCTGGAAAGGATGGCAATAGAGCAGGATGAATATTTAAAATCTTATGTTCATAGCGAGCAATAAGGCCAGCCCCTACAATACGCATGTAGCCTGCCAACACAATACCATCAACACAATACGGCTCAAGAGCATCCAATTGAGCTTGTTCAAAGGCTTGCTTTGAATCAAATTGACTACGTTCAATAGCAATAAGTGGAATGCCCCATCCTTTAGAGCGTTCTACAATACCTGCATCTGCATGGTCTGTAATAATAACGACAAACTCGCCATTGATAAGGCCCTCTTGCATCGCCTTGTACAAGGCTTCGCCATTTGAGCCTCTACCACTGGCAAATAGAGCAAGACGCTTTTTAGATACGGAATTAGTCATTAAATACCGCCCCTTTTACGACAACAGGACCTTCGCCTGCAACGATACGACCAATTTCATATACTGCTTCATTTCGGCTTTCAAGATTAGCTTTCACCGTATCTACATCATCGGCATCGACGATGAGAATCATACCGATACCCATGTTAAACGTACGGTACATTTCATGCCAATCCACATTGCCCCATTCTTGCAATTTTGTAAACACAGGAAGGCGTGGCCATGTATCACAATCTACCTCAGCAGTTACGCCATTTGGTAGTACGCGTGGAATGTTTTCATAGAAACCACCGCCTGTGATATGAACCATACCTTTGATATAGTTTTCTTTAATCAACGGCAATACAGCTTTAGGATACAAGCGTGTTGGTGTTAATAGTTCTTCGCCAAGGGTTTTACCAAATTCTGGAATGTCTTGATCTATAGAGAAACCCTTATGGTCGAAAACGATTTTACGAACCAAGGAGAAGCCCATTGGAATGAACACCGGAGGATGGCAAACCAAGAATGACATCACCAGATTTAATATGTTCACCTGTAATCAGTTTAGGACGATCTACAATACCTACGGCAAAACCTGCCACATCATAGTCACCTTCACCATAGAAACCAGCCATCTCAGCTGTTTCCCCACCAAGGAGAGCACAACCTGATTCTTCACAAGCATTAGCGACGCCACGTACGATATCAGCGACTTGTACGGGATCAAGTTTACCAACTGCTACATAGTCTAAGAAGAACAGAGGCGTTGCCCCTTGCACAAGAATATCATTTACACTCATGGCCACACAGTCTTGTCCAATCGTATCATGTTTATCCATCATGATAGCGAGGCGCAATTTTGTGCCAACACCGTCTGTGCCAGATACGAGCATTGGTTCTTCCATGGAATGACCTGCTAAGGAGTATAGGCCACCAAAGCCACCTAAATCACCTACAACACCTGCTGTGTATGTTCTTTTTACGGATTCTTTCATCAACTCTACGGCTTTATTACCGGCATCGATATCTACACCTGCATCACGATAGGTTAATCCTGTTTTATTCGAGCACATATTTGACCCCTTCCTCTTGTTCTGTAGGCACATCTACCCTGTAATCGCCATTGAAACAAGCGAAACATAAATCCGCTTCTGGCACGCCGCTAACAGCTCGGCACAAGCCTTCTTTTGATAGATAATGCAATTTATCTGCCTTAATATAATCTCTAATTTCTTCAATTGTATGTGTGGCCGCAATCAATTCTTTACGAACCGACGTATCAATACCATAGTGACAAGAATATTCGATAGCCGGCGAGCTAACACACATATAGATTTCCTTAGCGCCTGCCTCTTTTAACATCTTAACGATAAGGCCGCTTGTGGTACCACGCACGATAGAGTCATCGATTAATACAATACGTTTACCGCCTACAACCTCTGGCATAGCATTTAGCTTCATACGCACAGCTAGTTCCCGTTCTTCTTGATTAGGTTTGATAAATGTACGTCCACTGTATCGATTTTTAATCAAACCTTCTGCAAAAGGGATGCCCGACGCACGAGCATATCCAAGAGCAGCCGTCGTGCCAGAGTCTGGAATAGACATGACGATATCTGCATCATATTTAGTTTCATTATATAGTTCACGTCCCATATTGAGTCGTGTTTCATATACAGATTGGCCATCGATTTTACTATCGGAGCGCGCAAAATAAATATATTCAAAGACACAAAGTTTTTTATCAATTTTTTGAGGTTCTGCATAGATTGTGCTGCGCACACCACGATCATCGATGATAACCATCTCACCTGGGTCAATATCGCGAATAAATTCAGCCTTTATAGCATCAAAAGCACAGCTTTCACTAGATAACACATAGCCATGTTCAGTCTTACCTAAGCAAAGCGGTCTAAAGCCTTGAGGATCGCGAACCCCAACGAGAGAGTCATTAGTTGTAATAACCAAGGAAAAGGCCCCTTCGATTTGACGTGCCGCATCAGCAATGCGTTCCTCTTGCGTATCAGCCTTAGAACGAGCAATTAAGTTAACGATAACCTCTGAATCCATAGTTGTTTGAAAAATGGAACCATCTGCTTCAAGTTGACGACGGATGCCTAGAGCATTCGTCAAATTGCCATTATGAGCCACTGCAATTTGGCCACCTTGATAATGGATTACAAGAGGTTGAATATTACGTGGGTTATTAGAGCCAGTTGTAGAATACCGAACATGACCAGTCCCCATATGGCTTTTTAATGTTGGTAATTCCTTGATAGCCTCAGTCAATAAACCCATACCTTTTTTTAGAGCCACTTCATTACCATCGGTAATAGCTATACCTGCACTTTCTTGACCGCGGTGTTGAAGGGCAAACAATCCCCAGTATACATATCGTGCAACGTCAACAGTGCGGTCAAACACACCAAAGACGCCACATTCTTCATGCCATTTGTCAAAAATTGGATCGTAGTTCATCAATAACCCCCAGGTTATGCACGTTCGCCCGTTAAGCGGAATAACATTTCTTTATAAGCTTCTTCGATATTGCCAAGGTCGCGACGGAAACGGTCTTTGTCGAGTTTTTCACCTGTTGTTGCATCCCAGAAACGGCATGTATCAGGAGAAATTTCGTCACCAAGTAATACTTCTCCATTATGTGTACCAAATTCAAGTTTAAAATCGACTAATGTTACATTCTTAGTAGCCAAGAAGTTTTTAAGGATATCGTTAACCTTCATAGTAATTTCGGAAATTCTATCCAATTGTTCTTGCGTAGCCCAGCCAAGAGCTGTGATTTGAGATTCGTTGGCAAATGGGTCGCCAAGTTCATCATTTTTGTAGCAGAATTCAAGAATTGGATGTTAAGAGGCGTACCTTCTTCAATGCCAAAACGTTTAGCCATAGAACCAGCAGCAATATTACGAACGATAACTTCTAGAGGAACAATGTTCAACGTCAATACTGTTTGGTTACGGTCATCTTCACGACGAACGAAATGTGTTGGAACGCCTTCTTTTTTCAATAATTCAAAGAAGAATGAGGAAATTTTATTATTCAATACGCCTTTACCAAGGATAGTATCATGTTTTTCACCATTAAATGCAGTGGCATCATCTTTGTAGTGAACAATATATGTTTCCTTGTCATCTGTTTGATACACTTGTTTTGCTTTGCCTTCGTATAAAAGTGTTAATTTTTCCAAATCGATATTAGCCATGATAGTAATCCTCCTATGTAATAATTATTTATTTAATTCTGCTTGTAATGCAGCATTATCTGCTAAAACCTTGTCAGCCATATCTTTGCGATAGGCAACATATTTTTCTTTTAGTTCCTTGTTGAAAGTAGCACCGATTTGTACTGCAAATAATGCAGCATTTTTTGCACCATCTACGGCCATTGTTGCTACTGGCATACCAGACGGCATTTGTACGATTGCCAAGAGGGAATCAATGCCCTTTAATGCGGTTGCATTAAGAGGAATACCGATAACAGGTACGGTTGTAAAACTTGCCACTACGCCCAGGTAGGTGAGCTGCCGCACCAGCACCAGCGATAAAGGCGATTGCTCCTTCTGCTTCAAGGCGTTCCACAAAAGACTTAACAGCCTCTGGTGTACGATGCGCAGAAGCGATCACCATTTCATAAGGAATATTGAATTCATCTAATATAGCAGATGCTTTTTTCATCGTGTCTAGGTCAGATTTACTGCCCATGATAATGCCAACCTTCATTGTTCCTCCTTAATAAAAAAACTCGACCTAAAAAGGCCGAGTTTACACACTGATAGCGTTAGCAGAAATAGTCATAATAGTAACGGATGTTAGGTTCATATGTCTCTTCATGATAACGCCTCCTTATCTGTATCTAAATTGTATCAGACCAATTTGTATCGGTCAATCATTTTTTTCGAATAATAATTATATTAGTTTTTTTATAATTGTTCGTTATATTCCGAACTATATAATACTTATATTAAAAGATTGCACAGTATGATACGAATAATAATTATTATGTACGAATGTACATTGATAAAAAAAGACTTCCACACATAGGTATGGAAGTCCCTTGTATTCTATTCCTATTCACACGATATACTATCTTATAAGGAATATCATATTTTTATTGTACATTGCTTTCAAAAAGCAGCTTTTAAATCGCCAACAGCCTCAGGAATATAATCCACAATCGACGTCATTAAAGCATACATCAACTCTGGTATAAACTCATCATTAGCACACATGTAAACGCAATCTAAATACAATGTAGAATCTTGTTCATCAATATAGAATTTATAGTTTTTATACATTGCATTCTCACGATTGATCAATGCATTAATAGCCGCCATATTCTGTGCTGTTACCTTTTCAGGGCCAAGCACTAAACGGATAACACTGTAAATACTATTATCTAAGATCACGAACATCGGCATATCCCAAAGCGGTGATTTAATATAGGATCGATATACAACTGTACCGTCTTCATCATCAAAATCTTTGCGCTCAAAAGCCGTTACTTCTTCTGCCTTCATAAATTTATCAAAGGCTAATGCTTTAGGATTCATACTAACCTCTTATTTTGCTTGTCCTACAATTTTCAAAATTTCTGGATGAACTTCATCTAAGTGCGGTTTAATAACCTCTAACATAAGATTAACCAATACTGCTGGTTCAAATGTTTCAGCTGTAGATGGCACAGAAATATCAGTGTAAATATTGCTGTCTTCATCATTTACATAGTATTTTGTCACTTTAAATTGTTGGTTAAGCTCATTCAATTTAGGCAATACTTTTTTAATGGCTGCATCTGTAATGCTCGTTGTTGTAACTGCAACACGAATATAGGAGAATACAGAATCATCCAACACGATAAAAACAGGTAAAGAATTACCATGAATTTCTAAACGACCATGGTATACAACCGTATTGTATTCATCGCCTTCAATAACATCCTTTGTAAACCATTTATTGCCAGATTTTTCAATGTCCGCTACTAGTACATCAAATTTCTCAGCTTTTACGTTCATTATTTCTACCTCTCTCCGCAAAAAACTATAGGACTAGTCCTCTATAAAAACACATTTATTATCTTTAAATTCTTTGATGCGCACTAAGGATTCAACACGGAAACCAGCATTTTCTAAGCGTTCACGACCTGGTTGGAAAGACTTTTTCAATAGCAATTGCCATACCAACCACTTCATCGCCTGCATCTTTTTACAAGTTTAGCAAGCCCCATAGCTGCTTCACCAGAGGCCAAGAAGTCATCAATAATTAAAACTTTTTCGCCTGCTGGCAAGAATTTTTTAGAAATTGTAATGTCATAATTTTCTTCTTTTGTATAAGAATATACAACAGAGTGATACACATCATCGACCATAAGAATAGATTTTTTCTTACGAGCAAATACTAATGGCACATCTAGTTCAAGAGCAGCCATCAATGCCAAGGCAATACCAGATGCTTCAATGGTAACAATACGTTGAACACCAGCATCACGATAGCGGTCAGCAATTTCTTTACCAATAGCTTTAAATAAATGTGGATCGATTTGGTGATTCAAAAAACCATCAACTTTTAATACACGATTGTTTAAGACAATACCTTCTTCACGAATGCGTTGTTTTAATAATTCCATTTCGTTTTACCTCCGCATAACTATCTTTAAATTTTAACGTAAATCAACGCTTAGGGTCAACAAAAAAACACACTTTATTGAAAAAAAGAATAAAGTGTGTTTGTAATTCATATTTATAAAACTTTGTCTCGTTTATCTTCACGATTAGTCAATAAATTTGTAAATCTAGCAGCGCCTTCGGATTGTGGAACGAGACGCGACCGAACAAGTACGATATCTCGCGTTGGCACAGGAATGTCTGTATCAATTTTTACGACAGTACCTTCTTGCATTTTTTCTTGCACCACATTACTTGGCAACATAGCGATTCCCATGTTAATTTCCACAAGATCGAGGAGAACGTCTACACTACTCAATTCAAAACGCGGTTTACTACAAGCACCATGCGTTACTTCATCAAAGAAAGTACGGCTAGCTGTTCCCTTTTGTAGTAACAACATAGGCTCACTGAGCAAGCGGCCTTGGTCAAAGAAGCCTGCCCCTTTATATTCATGACCGCCCACAAAGATATCTTGGATGCTCGCCAAGGTAGTAACTTCTAATTGTGTATTGCTACGCAAACCTTCGTAGTCATTAACTACAGCTAACTGCACTTCTTTATTAATGACCATTTCCACACAATCTGGGGACGGTCTGTTTATGATATGCAAGCCAATTTGATTTTCTTGCAATTGCCATTTATGAAAGTAGGGCAACAAGAAATGGCGACATAGTGTATCTGTAGCGGCAATATTCAAGCTTTCGTAAGCTTGATTCACCCGTTCTTGTAATTGCGTAATCCCATTATCTAGAATGGAAAATGCTTTGGCTACTGTATCGAATAATTCCTTGCCTTCTGGCGTAAATGCTACCGATTTAGTAGTGCGCACAAATAAAGGCATTTTTAATTCGCCTTCTAATTGTTTGATACTTTGACTAATTGCGGACTGCGAAACACCTAGCTCTTTTGCAGCGCGAGAAAATGACAAATACAACCCAACTCCTAAAAATGATCTATATAGATCTGCTGATACTGCCATTTTATCCTCCTCTGTTATATACTAATAGTATAGTAATACATTATTAATATTCTACTTTTTACTCAAAACAAGATGCTATTGTTACGGTTTATGAAATTTTGGTCTTATGACCTTCATGAAAACTTCATATCTATAAGTAGCGTTAATCTTTATATAAGTAAGATTATCTTTACTTATAAGTCTAGACCGACTATACTAATCTTGTCAACACCAGAACTCATTTATTCTGCATATTACAGGAGGCTATATGGCTATTCAACGACTATTTGTAAGAAAACGTGATGCTTCGCTAATGAAGCAGCACATGTATTAGCTACATTACAGCAAGAATTACATGTACCAGCTACAGCCGTGCAAATCTATGAACGTTATGATGTAGAAAATCTTAGCGATGACGCATTACAAAAGGCTAAACATTTGATTTTTTCTGAACCACCTGTTGATTTAGTAGCAGAAACATTAGATATTCCAGCAAATGCTTTTGATCTTTGCTATCGAATATGTACCAGGACAATACGATCAACGTGCAGACAGTGCAGAGCAATGTATTTCTATGCTCACACTTACAACAGGTCATACCGTTCGTTGTGCAAGAGTATTTGTCATAGAAGGTACTTTTACAGACGAAGAAAAAGAATCAATCAAACAATATTACATCAATCCTGTTGATTCTAGAGAAGCAAGTCTCGAGTTACCTGATACCTTGGCACTTAAACTAGAAGAGCCAGAAGATGTAGCTATCATCGACGATTTTACAGAAATGTCAGAGGATGCACTACAAGATATGATTAGCGAATATGGACTCGCTATGACATTGGCAGATATCAAATTAATTCAAAAGCAATACAAGAATGTAGAAAAACGCAATCCAACGATTACAGAAATACGATTATTCGATACATACTGGTCCGACCATTGCCGTCATACTACATTTATGACAGAGCTAACAGATATCACTATCGAAGATAGCCGTTTCACAGAACCAATCAAGGAAGCCCTTGAAGAATACTCTGAAGGTCGCAATTTATTATATACAACTAAGGTGAAAGCTCGTTCTCTCATGGATATGGCCACATTAGCTGTAAAAGAATTGCGTCATGCAGGTGGTCTTACCAACCTCGATGAGTCCGAAGAAATCAATGCATGTACCATCATCGTTCCTGTTGATGTAGATGGTAAAGAAGAAGAATGGCTCTTGCTATTCAAAAATGAAACACATAACCATCCAACGGAAATCGAACCATTCGGTGGTGCTGCTACATGCCTTGGCGGTTGTATCCGCGATCCTTTAAGTGGCCGTTCTTATGTATATCAAGCTATGCGCATCACTGGTAGTGGAGACCCTCGCACACCACTAGCCGATACACTAGAAGGCAAGCTACCACAAAAGAAAATCACTGTTGAAGCTGCACGTGGCTATTCCTCCTATGGCAACCAAATCGGCCTTGCTACTGGTGAAGTCAAAGAATACTATCATCCAGGTTATGTTGCAAAACGCATGGAAATCGGTGCTGTTATCGGTGCTGCTCCGCGCAATCAAGTGCGACGTGAAGTACCAACACCAGGTGATATCATCGTACTACTCGGTGGTAAAACTGGTCGTGATGGCTGCGGTGGGTGCTACAGGTTCCTCTAAGGAACATACATTAGAATCCCTCGCTACATGTGGTGCAGAGGTTCAAAAAGGGAATGCCCTTACAGAACGTAAAATTCAACGCTTATTCCGTCGCCCTGAGGTAACAACACTCATCAAACGTTGTAATGACTTTGGTGCTGGTGGTGTCTCCGTAGCCATCGGCGAACTAACAGATGGCGTTACCATCAACCTTGACTTAGTACCTAAAAAATACGACGGTCTCGATGGTACAGAACTCGCTATTTCCGAATCCCAAGAACGTATGGCTTGTGTCATTGCACCAGCCGATGTGGATGCATTTATGAAATATTGCGATGAAGAAAATCTTGAATGCACAATCGTTGCTGATGTAACCGATACAAATCGCCTCATCATGACATGGCGCGGAGAAACAATTGTCGATATTAGTCGTGATTTCTTAAATACAAATGGAGCGAGTCAACAACAAGAAGCTGTAGTGACAGCTCCTACTGAAAAATCTTATTTCCGCCGTGGTTCTGCAAGTGCCGACAATTTCAAAGATCAATGGCTCGAAGCAATATCTACATTAAACACTGCTTCTCAACAAGGACTTGTTGAACGCTTTGATAGCACAGTTGGGGCCAACACAGTGCTCATGCCATTTGGTGGTAAATATCAAAAAACACCTACCCAAGGTATGGTGGCAAAATTACCAGTTCTTCACGGTGAAACAACAACTGCTAGTATCATGACACATGGCTTTGTACCTGAATTGTCCGCTTGGAGTCCATACCATGGCGCACAATATGCCGTGCTTTTATCCGTTGCAAAACTTGTGGCACTCGGTGGTCGTCGTCAAGATGCATACCTTACTTTACAAGAATACTTTGAACGTTTACACTCCAAAAAATCTTGGGGTAAACCGGTAGCAGCACTTCTAGGTGCTTACAAAGCGCAAAAAGAACTTGAGATTGGTGCCATTGGCGGCAAAGATTCTATGAGTGGTACATTTATGGATTTAACAGTGCCTCCTACCCTCGTATCCTTCGCAGCGGTAACAGCTCCTGTTAAAAACATTGTAAGCCAAGATTTAAAAGGACCTGACCATCGTCTCGTATACTTTGATGTACCTCGTACGTACAACGATACACCTGACTGGGATCACTTCAAAGAAAATTGTGATATCTTACAAGAGGAAATTGAAAAAGGCCGCGTATACTCTGCCTATGTAGTAGACCATGGTGGCATCCCTGAAGCAGTTTCCAAAATGGCTCTCGGCAATAAAATTGGCGTTAAGTTCGACAAATATGCAGAACGAGCTATTTTCCAACCAGCTATTGGTTCTTTCATCGTAGAAGTAGATATTACAGCGGTTAACCATTTACTTGAATTGTCCGACGTTCGCGTTATTGCAGTTACCCAAGACAAACCTGTCATCGAATGGAACGGCCAATCTGTAACACTTGATGAAATCGAAAAAGCATACGAAAAACCATTATCCGATATATTCCCATTGGAAGCAAAATCCGGTACTGGTGAAGCGGTAGCTTACATTCACGATCAACACGCAAAACCTCGCAGTACCTCCTTAGGTGCTAAACCAAAGGTACTTATCCCTGTATTCCCTGGCACTAACTGTGAATTCGATTCCGCTCGTGCTTTTGAACGAGCTGGTGCTATAGCAGACATCGTACTAATTCGCAATCAAACGCCAGAACAATTAAAGAATCTATTGACGTAATCAAAGCTAAATTAGCAGAGTCTCAAATTCTTATGTTCCCTGGTGGATTTAGCGGCGGCGATGAACCAGATGGGTCTGGTAAATTCATGGCTACCCTATTCCGCAACCCATATCTTGCAGAAGGCCTCGAAAACCTACTTTATAAACAAGATGGTCTAGTTCTCGGTATCTGTAACGGTTTCCAAGCGTTGATTAAATTAGGTCTATTGCCTGGTGGCCATATTGAAACATTAACGGCAGATCACCCTACCTTGACATACAATACCATTGGACGCCACGTATCTCGTATGGCTAACACTAAGGTTATTTCTACAAAATCTCCTTGGATGTGTGAAGCTAAGGCTGGCGAAATTTATACGGTTCCTATATCTCATGGCGAAGGTCGGTTTATCGCATCTCCTCAACAAGTATTGGAATTCAATAAAACTGGTCAAATCGCTACACAATATGTCGACTTTGACGGTATAGCATCCATGGATGGACGATTTAATCCTAACCAATCCGTGGCTGCTATCGAAGGTATTTATAGCCCTGATGGCCGCGTATTTGGTAAAATGGCGCACTCCGAACGCTGTGGTGCAGATATTAGTAAAAATATTCCAGGCAACTTAGAAATGCCAATCTTCACATCCGGCGTAAAATACTTTAAATAATCTATATGGCCCATTCTTCGGAATGGGCTATATTTACAAACTTTCACAATACACATTCTAATATGTGAAAGTTATCACAGTTATAACACATTGACATATATCGATATATTGATTTTTTTCGAAAAAAACTGTATTATAAGATGTCAATATAATTAATTAAACCGTCATCACACGGATGAGGTTAGTTATGTATATACATATGTGTAAGGAAAGGATATTACTATGCATTGTGCTCAAAAAATGACCCATAATATCTACTGGATTGGTAGTAATGACTGGACAACTGAACGTTTTGAAAACTTATTCCCTATTCCAAATGGTGTAAGCTACAATAGCTATTTCATCGATGATGAAAAAACTTGCGTTGTAGACTCTGTTGATGCAGAAATTCGCGAAGAATACTTTGACAACTTATCCCACCTTTAAATGGTCGTGATCTTGATTACATCATCGTAAACCATATGGAACCTGACCACTGTCAAACATTGTTAGAAACATTGGAACGCTATCCAAATTGTAAAATGGTTGGTAATGCAACAACATTCCGCATGTTTGAACAATTCTACCGCACACCAAAGCCTGATCAATATTACACAGTAAAAGAAGGCGACGAAATTTGCTTAGGTAAACATACTCTTGTATCCTACACAATGCCTATGGTTCACTGGCCAGAAGTAACTTGTACCTATGAAAAATCTACAGGTACATTGTTCTCTGCTGATGCATTCGGTACATTTGGTACAATCAATGGCAACATCTTTGCTGACCAAACTGATTTCGTAGCAACCTATGAAGATGAAGCTCGTCGTTACTACACAAACATCGTTGGTAAATACGGTCCTCAAGTACAAAATGCAATTCGCAAGGTTTCCGGCCTTGAAATCAAACGCATTGCTCCACTTCATGGTCCAATCTGGCGTACACCTGAAACGATTGAATATATCTTGCACAAATACTTACACTGGTCCAGCTACACAGCTGAGAAAAAAGGTGTTGTTATCGCCTTCGGTTCCATGTATGGCAACACTCGTGACATCGCTCAACAATTGGCTAAACAATTGTCTAAACGGGGTGTTACAGATATTAAAATCTACGATGTTTCCAAAACTAATCCTTCCTACATCATCGCTGATGCTTGGAAATATACAAACTTGGTAACAATTGCACCAACTTATAACTTGAACCTATACCTTACTATGGAAAACTTCATTCACGAGTTAAAAGCGCTTAACTTCCAAAATCATAAGGTATCCATCATCGGAAACCATTCCTGGGCTTCCGCTGCAATGAAAACAATGGTTGCTCATTTCGAAAACGACTTCAAAGATATTGAAATCGTATCCCAACCTCTTGATATCAAATCCTCTTTGAAAGAAGAAGATATCCCATTGATTGAAAAAATGGCAGACGATATCAAAGCATCCATCGATGCACAAGAAATCAAAGAAGTATTATAATATACATACTAAAAGCCGTCCTTCGGGGCGGCTTTTTAAAACTCTTATGAAACTATAATAATTCTACTATTTTGTTCTTGACATAAATCTAACTTTTTCATATACTATACAAGTACCTGTTACACAACAGAATACATGGAGAGGTGTCCGAGCGGCTGAAGGAGCATGATTGGAAATCATGTGTGCGGTTATACCGTACCCAGGGTTCAAATCCCTGTCTCTCCGCCACATATAAGAAGGTTATCCGATGGATAACCTTCTTTTTCTATATACAAGCAAAAAGGGACTGTACTTATACAGTCCCTCTCATTTATTTTACATGTATTTGTTTTGCTACTTCTCGAATGATATCAGGATTTGTTCGACAACACCCACCGATTATATTAGCCCCGGCCTTGCGCCATACATCAACATAGTCAATAAAGCTTTGTTGTCCACCTGACCATGTTTTGGTTTCTCCATCATAGGTTTCACCAAGATTTGGATATACAGCAATTGGCTTATTTGTAACAGACCGTATATCTTTAATTAAGGATTCTACATATTCCGGCGCTGTACAGTTAATCCCTATCCCCGTCACTTGACGCACCTTATCGATCATTTCAGCGCATTTAATGATGGTCTCTCCGCTTGAGATATGATGTTCATCTTTGCAAGAGAAAGAAATCCATGCGGGAATGCCTTTTGTCGTAAGTGGATCACACAAGGCACGGGCAATGGCAATGGCCTCATCATAGCACGGTACCGTTTCACAGGCTAACACATCTGGGTTTTCTTCGCAGAATAATGCAATGCGAGGAATATGGAACACTTCCAAATATTCGGTTTGTACACCGTAGTCGCCACGATATTCCGATCCATCTGCCAAGAAAGCACCATATGGGCCAACAGAGGCGGCTACCAATGGTTTTGGTAAGGCCCCTTCAGAGAAGTAACGGACACTGCCATCTGGCAATTGTTCACCTAATGTAATGCCACGCAATGTAAGCGCATCATTCGCTTTAGCTTCTAAAAATTCATTACGTGCTTGCACGGCTAAACGAACGGATAACTTCACCAAATCCAGTGCTTCTTCTGTACCATACCCATGAGCTTTAAACCCGGCTACAGTTGCTTGATAACCAGAACTTTCAATAATATCTGCACCGGCTGCCAAGTAGGAAATGTGCACTTTTTTTGATGATTTCTGGATTTTCAATAAGCATCTTAGACGACCACAACTCATCATGAATATTACATCCATGACGCTCTAATTCTGTACCGAATGCACCATCTAGTACAAGAGGTCCATTTTCCTTTACAATCTTCAAAAATGCTTTCCGTTTAGCCATTCTATCACCTATTTCAAATCTTCTGCAGGTGGTTCTTTACCAAACCACTTTTTATAAATCTCTGCATATTTACCATTAGCCTTAATTTTGGCTAATCCATCGTTTATTTTACCAAGTAACTCCGTATTACCTTTTTTCACAGCAATACCAAGTGGCGCCGCATCATAGTCCTCACCGGTTACTTTAGCAATGCCACGGCCTTTATTATTTACATAATACTCATTTACTGGCGTATCGTTAATAACTACATCTACGCCTTTATTCTCTAATTCCAAAAAGGCATCAACAATAATATTAAATTGTCGTACATCCGCATTTGGAATTTTGCTAGCAATCTCATACCTATTACTAACTAAAATTTCTACATAATCTAACAACTATAGATTTACTCTAAAAATAACATAAACATATCATATCACCCTATATATCCTAGGTCAATAATTCCTACTATATAAATATGTTTTATTTGATATAGATTATATCTATATCCCAAAGACAATCCCCCAATCATCTCCATATAAAAACGCTCTCTACGAATTGTATTCATAGAGAGCGTTATTCATAATCCTCTTAGAGAGGATTCATGTTATTTAGCTGTTTTTTTAGCTTTAATGTACATAGCTACCTTGTACAAGAATGCACAGAGTAACAAGTACATTACAATACTGAGGTATGTTGCTTCTGGTGTTTCTACCCATTCTTGAGCAAATACATCAATACCTGCAATACGAAGTACGGCACTGAACAAGGAACCAATAGCACCACCGGCTACAAGACCAGATGCAATTGTACTACCTTTGGAGAAGCGAAGGTCTGCCAATGCTTTATCGTTTGTACTATTTTGTACAAAGTATGCAATCAAACCACCAACTAGTAATGGGGTGTTGATTTCCATAGGTAGATATGTACCTAATGCAAATGCCAACGGTGGAACTTTCACCATCCATAAGATGATTGCAAACAATGCGCCTGCCATGTATAAAGGCCATTGTGCACTACCACCAGTCATCATTGGTTCAATGATGGCAGCCATTGCATTCGCTTGAGGAGCATTCAATGCATGGTCCCCTACGAAACCATAGGCACCATTTAATAAGATCATGACACCTACAGAAAGTACAGCACAGAGAATGGTACCAACGATTTGCCATTGTTCCATTTTTTTAGGTGTAGCACCTGTCATGTGCGCTACCTTAAGTTCGGACATAAAGTTACCGGCCATACCGATGGTTGTACCGATAAAGGATGCCATCATGAGGACTGCAATCATACCGACTTTACCAGTCATACCAGCAGCTGTTAAGCATACAGCAGAAATGATAATCATAAAGATTGTCATACCGGATACCGGTTCTGTACCAGTATAGGCAATGGAGCTAATACCTACTACAGCAAGTAAGAAGGACATAATTAGAACGATTAAGAATGCTACGCCTGTTTGCGCTGAGGCTTTCAGAATACATAAAGTGGAAGTATACGGCAAATAAAACGGTACATAACAAGATGCCTGCACCAATCCAAGATGTAGGAACATCACGTTGCGTACGGAGCAAGTTAACTTCTGTAGTTTTGGATGTGAATATATCTAAAACTGCTTTTTTAACAACGCTGCCAACCACCTTAGACATGCTCAAAAGACCAATGATGCCGGCCATAGCAAGCATACCGATACCAATATGACGCACATAATCAAGGAATACCTTACGAATTGGAGCATCCGCTAAAAAAATACAGATTGACCATTGATGTGCATCACATGTTCTGGTGCTAAGAAGTATACAATTGGAATACATACGAACCAAGAGAAGAAGGAGCCCGCTGCAATAATCGCTGCATAGCGAAGGCCTGTAAAGTAACCAAGACCGAGCAACGCTGCATCAGTGTCTACGGCAGCCGTCAATTTAGTTTGGTCTGCTAAGGCAGCGCCCCATTTAAACGTAGCTGTACGAATGACCTCTTCCCACCAGCCAAGGCTGTTTAGAATAAAGTCATATACGAGAGCAATAAGGCCAGAACCTAACATCAATTTAGCTTTACTACCTTCATTACTCATCAATACTTCAGCTGCAGCGCGACCGCTTGGGAATGGATACACATAGTGCATTTCTTCTACAAAATAGCGACGGAACATAACGCATAATAGAACACCAAGTACGCCACCGAGAATAATTGGAATTGCCATTTGTGTAAAGGTTACATCTGTTACACCCCAAATGTAAAGGGCTGGCAAGAAGAACATAGCCCCAGCTAATGTGTTTGTACTAGAGCTGGCGATTGCTTGAATGTGTACAGTTTCAGCAAACGCATTTTTCCGTTTCAAAATAACTGCTGTACCCATGGCAAGTACAGATACTGGAGCAAAGGCATCTACTGTTTGACCGATTTTCAAGCATAGATAACCAACAGCCAGTGTAAAGATTGCTGCATAGAACAGGCCCCAAAATACTACGTATGAATTAATTTCTTCGTAGTCCTTTTTAGGATCAAGTACCGGTTCTACGGGCGGAATAGAACGAGTTTCGTCCGACATAGTAAAACCTCCTCATAAAAAACACAAACGTATATCTATCCACCTTTATACTATCACGGCATTATATACGATTCAATTGCTTTATATGCATAATACGAATATTTTTACACATTATGCACCGATAGACTTTGCATTTTATGTACTACTAGTCTACAATTAAGATATATAGGCTAAATAGGTCTAACTATGGTATCAACCAATTATATATTCAATACATTCTCTCAAGGAGGCTTATTATGGAACCAATGGTTGAACGTTTTGTACGCTACACAAGCATAAATACACGGTCTAACGAGGAAAGTACAACGATTCCCAGTACGCAAACGCAAGTTGATTTTGCTACCAATGTGCTTGTTCCTGATTTGAAAGCAATTGGTCTTGATGAGGTCATCTACAATCGAGAAAACGGATTTGTCATCGGTACATTAAATGCTAACACAGATGCAAAGGCCCCTTCTATTGGTTTTATCGCCCATATGGATACGGCCGACTATAACGCAGAAAATATTAAGCCACGCATCATTGAAAACTATGATGGCAACGATATTTGCCTCAACGAAGAACATCAGATTTTCACACGTCGTACAGATTTTCCTAATTTAAAGAACTATATTGGTAAATCCTTGGTCGTAACAGATGGTCTCACACTACTCGGCGGTGACGACAAGGCTGGCATCTGCGAAATTATGGAAGCCCTCTCCTATCTCGTGGCTCACCCAGAAATCAAACACGGTAAAATCATGTGTGCCTTTGGCCCTGATGAAGAAATTGGTACTGGCGCAGATCACTTTGATGTGAAACAATTCCCTGTTGATTTTGCCTATACGATTGATGGTGAAAGCCTAGGTCAACTCGAGTATGAAACATTCAATGCGGCTGGCGGTACTGTAACGCTCAAAGGCGTATCGGTTCACACGGGTACAGCAAAGGGTATCATGATTAACTGTGCTAAACTGGCTATGCAATTTGACGCGTTATTACCTGGGGCGGCCGTTCCTGAACACACTTGTGGTCGTCAAGGTTTCTTTATGCTCATGAGCATGGAAACACAAGTAGATACTGGTAAGATGAACTACATCATCCGCGACCATGACAAAGAATTGTTCGAAGCGAAAAAAGCATTTTTCCTACAAGCAGGTCAAACATTAAATGAAATCTATGGCCGTGAAGTTTGCGAAGTCTCCGTAAAAGATCAATATTACAATATGTACGATATCATCAAAGATAATATGGAATGTGTAAACGTAGCCAAAGCAGCCATGGAAAAAGCAGGTATTACACCTATTTGCGATCCTATCCGCGGTGGTACCGATGGTTCTAAAATTTCTTTTATGGGCATTCCAACACCTAATATTTTTACTGGTGTAGAAAATCTCCATGGTCGTCATGAATTTGCATGTATTGACGATATGAAAAAAGCTGTTGAAGTTATCGTTAACATCGTAAATATCGAAAAATAGTACCATAAAATAGCAAAATGACTATTCGAACAATGTCTCGAATAGTCATTTTTTATTACTCTATGAAATTATATATCCAATGTAAAACATTGTTCTACGCAAGTTTACCATTACGTTTACGATTTCTAATTTGTTCTTCTTCAGCACGTGCTTTCAAGGAAAGGTCTTTGTCGGTTCCTACATATCGGCCGTAGAATAAGTAATATGAAACTAAAGCTACAAGGGCAACTACTACAGTTACATGGAACATGCTTGTATAACCGACTACCTCCTTAATGGCACCTAAGATATATGGACCAAAGCCAAGGCCCACATCCAAGGCGATAAAGTATGTTGATGTGGCAACACCAATGCGGTGAATTGGTACAATTTTAACTGTTACCGCTTGACCATTAGACATGAATGTACCATATCCAAGTCCGACGAATACGGCGGATAAAAGTACAAGCCATGTAGAGTGAGCAATGGATAGTAAGAAAATACCAAGCGCTAAAGATACGAAACAAGGATATAAAACGAAGTTTTCCCCTTTCATATCAAATAGAATACCAAGTAAAGGTCTTGTAATAGTGATCACTACGGCATAGACAACGAAGAAGAATGTACCTGCCATAATAAGATCTAAGTCTTTTGTATAAGCTGCCATAAAGCCGATAACACCAGAGTATGCAAAGCCTACAAGCACAGAAACAAGGCTAATAGAATTCATACGAGGTTCAATATAATCGGAAATCTTAATACCCTTATGAGCTTCAGAATCGATATCAAGCTTAGGCTCCTTAAACTTCATAATTACGGCGCCAATGCCACAAATAACGATAAGTGCAACACAGAATGCGATGATAAAATCATAGCCAAGACTGTGAAGCATTAAAATACCTAAGAATGGACCTACTGCAGCAGCAAGAGAAGTAGATAAACCGTAGTAGTTAATCCCTTCGCCACGACGAGATTGAGGTATAATAGCAGCAATAATCGTACTTGTTGCAGTTGATGTAATACCGTAAGCAAAACCATTTATGAATCGAACGCTATCGAGCATTAACAAGTTAGGTGTGTAGAAGTACATGGCTGTTGAAGCCAAATAAATAAACAAACCTAAGTACAGCATCTTTCGGCAACCTAAGACACTAATAAAAGCGTCCCGCTAACAATCGTGCCACGACGGTACCGATAATATATATACCAACAGCTAAAGCCTGCTTGACTGGCTGTGGCGTGAAGGTTATCTTTTGCCACTACGGCAATAATAACAATTAATAAATAATAAATCAAAAATACTAAGAAATTAATCAAAGTATCGAGGACAAATGATCTTGTCCATAAGGCCTCCTTAGCCTTATCCATAGTATCAACTCCTATTTCTAAAAATATTTGTCAACCATATAATGACATTGGTTAATTATAGACCTCTCATCATAAAAAAACAAGAATTAAATAGTTATTTTTGTTATCACTTTTAATTATGACTAATCTCATAGATTTATATATAATAAGCAAATTACCATATCACCTATTTACGTAAATTTTTTTAATAATAAAAACACCTTTGATAGGTTCTACTCTAATTTACCAGTTAGAATAGACCATCAAAGGTATCCTACTATTATTCAATTATTTTGTTTCTAATCCACAAGCTTTAAAAAATGCTTTATAAGCCTCCGCCTTCTTCACAAGACTCAACGGATAGGCTCTAGAGGTAGATGGCAAACGCGTCAAAGAAAGTTCTCGACCTTCATAAACAAAAGGAATCGTTTCTCCTGTTTTAGGTAGTTTTACCTTTTCAGGTAATAAACTAAGTAAGATTTCTGTAGCCTTGCCACCTGTTGTACCAATATGAGTACAATCTGGTATTTGTGCTAATACGTCAGCGAGAGGAACGGGCTCAACTACCTTTAAAAACGCATCAGATGCATTACCATGCTCACGAATAGCTTTCAATACCGTTGGACAAGAAGCTATACCAATTTGAGATAAAAAAGCTTTAATCTTTTCCGCATCAAATGCTTTTTCTTCCCCTTTTCTAAAATGTTCTTTATCATCAAAGAACACCAAACCGAAAACACGCCACATATCATTTTGAAAATTCGGATAATGAAATTCCATGGCTCGCTTTTCAGATGTTGGTGGAAATGTTCCCATCATCATAACCGTTGCATTCTTCGGCAAGAATGGCGGAAATGGTCTCGTCTCTACAACTTCATTAGAATGTACTTCAACAGTAGTATTATCTTTCACGATACACATCTCCTTATTGTTTATGTTAACTATCTACTCTCACATTAACAAGTTTAGATGATTGATACTATGATAAAAACTCACCTTTTATTGAACCATAGGGTTGGGTCATAATCGTATTGACCGCATCAAATCCTGTTGGTACAGGAGATACGAGATATAAACATACAACAGCAGCTATAGCAAATCCAATTGCTAGGTAAGAGAAGGTGCCGCGTTTAGGGAACTCGTACAAGCCGAAACATAGCGTATACCAATGGCCGCACCAATGGCAGTAATAAAGGATGGCAATGAGAACATGCCATATACGCCAAAGATAACCATCAATCCCTGCATAACCGCCTACTACAGTAATCATTGGTAGCATACGATCCATAGAACTCTTTATAGTCTCGAGTCAGACCCAGATGGATAGTTGGAGCTTTCAATACCGAATAAACCAAGCAAAATGCCGAAATCAACCCAGATAAATTCCCAAATGCCTTTAAATGCATTTCGATTACGACCTGCATACCAAGCAAAAGGCAGTAATGGCCAAGATAGCTAAACCAACTAAGCCAAAAATAGTAATCCCCACTAATAGTAGGACCTACATAGGCGCCAATAGCGGTTACAATAGCACTGAGAACGGAAAGTACAATAACACGATGAACAGCAGGACGTTCCGATTCAGGAATGCGTTTGAACACGGTTGCTAGCAATTCCAATACAAAGCAAGCCATAAAGACAGCAATACCAATAGCTGGATTAATGAAGATACCAACTACCGTCAAAACTAAAAGGAATTAATAAGCGCCATTTAGGAAATAATACGAGATCCTTGTAATCAAGGCGTACATCTTGTGTTTCAGATGTGAAATTATTATACACTACAAAGAGGAGCATAAACGCAACCACATCTAGTGGTGTAGCCCCCCAAATCAACAAGGTTGGTACGATAATCATGGATAACGCCACACCAGATATTCTAGATAGGCCAGCGGCGATGAACCCTAGCAGTAAAAATGGTAATAATAATGTTAAATATTCGAACATAATAAACCTCCCATCATCATATAAATCTAAGTATATAGTAATTAACTACAAATTTCTATACCGAATGAGTTGAGGTTTATACAGATTTACCATACGACACCATACAATACTACGTCTTTACTAAGTTTGTTGCTGCTTTAATCGGTTTCTTATAACAGACGGGGAACATTCGAGTTGTCGTGCGATAGCTGCAATGGATAATCCTTCCATCCGTAATCTACTAATCTCATTCGTATCTACCTCTAACCGTTTACCACGCAAAGCAACACCAGATTCTCGTAAATATAAGGCAACCGTATTAGCTTGCAGTTGATAGGCAATACCTATATCCTTTTGTACTCAACCCATGATAGCTATACAAATAGCTCATTTCATCGATAGGCATCACCTTACGCCGCCCACCGCGTATATTGACCCCCATGTGATGTAAGATATGTAATACCTTCCATCGTGAAAGCCCCATCATATGGGCAATACGAGTTGTACTATTACCACTTTCATAAGCCTTTTTAATACGATCTGGTTCTACACTATGTATAGAATGGTCATGAGTACACAGCAGTCCATACTCATGTAATCGATTAGATATGGTCGCAGTGGATACATTAAAACGACGGGCCAAGGCTTCAATACTAGTATGACTCACTTCATATAAATTTACCAAGGTTGCGCGATTGATATCTTTACGCGTTTCACGTCGCGCAATCTTATACATCTGCATACGCCTTACAATTGTATCTACACTACACCCAATATAATCGGCAATATCTCGTAAGGTCCATTTCTCTTTAACATATAGATTCTCTAATAATTGTTTTGGAATATTTCGTACGCTGCGATACATATAATCGCTCCTTTCACATAATTTAGGCGAACTATATTCACACACCTATTACACTTATTATGAAAGGCTAATTATAGTCTTAGCAATAGAAAAAGGGTTCCCAATAGTCACCCCGGTGACCATTGGGAACCCTGCCTTTATCAGGAACAGATATACATTATCGAGCCCTATGACGCAATGCCTTCGGCTTTTCTAATATAAAAGCCCATTTCATACCTTCTTTAATATCATGACACGACTTGCGAGCCTTCTTCGTTACAGGCTTCGTATGAGTCTCTACATCAACAAGAGGAATCTTTACTTCTTCCATTGCTTTTTGGCGCTTAAATTCTGCTAGGCGCTCAGTCAATGTAGAAACTGCAACCGTTTTACTAGTAGATACTTTATGTTCTTCTCGTTGTTTAGGTTGCTCTTTTTTAGATTGTTCTGCAGATTGATTATAAGAAATCTGAGTATTAGACGACTGATAGCCAGCATCATTAGATGTAGCATTAACCGGAGGTTCTTCTATTTTACGTTCAATAGAAATACCGTATTCACGCTCCATATCCTCCCAAGTCTTTTCAGCACCTGAGGTTTCATACTCATCAGCATCTTCAGTCTTTGAGCTTTTCAAAAGGAGAACACGATATAAGCAATTATAGCTAGAACAAATATAGGATTATGCGTAAAGGCCGATAGTACTGTAGACAAAATAGAGTCCATAGCTACTCCTATTCACCATCTGCCAAATTTTCACGCATCTTAGTGTCTGCAATAATATTGTTCATATTGTAGTAATCCATAACGCCAAGATTACCATTTCTGAAAGCTTCTGCCAATGCTTTAGGAACTTCAGCTTGTGCTTCCACAACCTTAGCTTGCATGTCTTGTGTTTTAGCACGCATTTCTTGTTCTGTAGCAACCGCCATTGCACGGCGTTCTTCGGCACGAGCCTGTGCGATTTTCTTATCTGCTTCCGCTTGGTCTGTTTGCAATTGAGCACCAATGTTACGTCCTACGTCTACGTCAGCAATATCAATGGATAAGATTTCGAATGCAGTACCCGCATCAAGGCCTTTACCCAATACAGTACGAGAAATGTGATCTGGATTTTCCAATACATCTGTATGCTCTTCAGAAGAACCTACCGTTGTTACGATACCTTCACCAACACGGGCGATAATTGTAGCTTCACCAGCACCACCAACGAGGCGATCAATATTAGCACGTACCGTTACGCGAGCACGAACCTTAAGTTCAATACCATTTTTTGCCACTGCAGAAATGATTGGTGTTTCAATCACCTTAGGATTAACGGACATTTGAACCGCTTCCAATACATCACGACCAGCGAGGTCGATAGCAGCAGAACGTTCAAATGTCAACGGAATAGATGCGCGTTCAGCAGCGATTAATGCATCTACAACGCGGTCAACGTCACCACCAGCAAGGTAATGTGCTTCCAATTGATTTACATTAACCTCAAGGCCCGCTTTATTCGCCTTAATCAAAGGCATTACGATTTGAGATGGATTTACACGACGTAAACGCATACCAACTAATGTAAAAATGCCTACGTTAACACCGGCTGCCAACGCGGATACCCAAAGGCCTAATGGCACAACATACAAGAATACCATAATCCCAATCAGTAGAATGGGAATCAAAATTAAAATACCTACATCCATAATAACCTCCATTATTTACGACGATGTGGTGAAAGCTTAATCGCGCTTTCTAACAATATTGCGGCCACCTACAACACGAAGCACCACAATGGGTGAACCGGCATCGATGAAGTCCCCTTCGGTTACAACATCCACTAAATTACCATCAATTTTAGCAATACCTGCAGGGCGTAATGTTGTATGCGCTACGCCCTCCTTGCCAGCTAGATCCTTTAATACATCATTAGACACATATCCAGCTTTTGTGGTAGATCGTTGCCCTAAGGTAAAGAGCTTGCCAATCCAGGTTTTTGAAAAGTGATTAAAGAAGGTTAATAATACCACGACTAATACAATCGTGATACCAAGCACCGCATATAAGGCTATATCTGTACCACCAAGGCCGATAAATACGCCCCACATAAACAAACAGTACCCGATAAGACCCGCAATACCACCAGGTATAACTAGTTCAATAGCCATCAATACGAGACCTATAATAAGCCAAAAAATATAATCCATATAAACCTCCTTTCACAAAATCATTTCATACAATATATTATACAATAGACATTTATATTTTTCCAATAGACACGCTTCTATGATCATATATACAGGCCCTATCTATACAAAAAAACGCGTAGTCGAAAAGCTACGCGTTAATTATAAAGTCTTGCTATATAGTTAAATGTATAATCAATTATACATCCGTTTTCTTTAATTGATCATTACCAATACCTGTTTTTTTGTAGGATAAGAAGTACAATGCTCATCCCCATACCTACAACAGTGGCTAAAGCCCATTCCTTTTTAAAAACAACAGGACCAATTACGAGCTGTGCACCACTAAGGCCTACAACAAGAATAACAGATGTAAGAATCATGTTTAACAGGATTTGTATAGTCTACCTTACGTTCTACGAGCATACGTAAAGCCAGAAGCTGCGATGATACCGAAACAATAGAATCGATACACCACCCATAACAGGGACCGGAATGGCATGAATAAGAGCGGCTACCTTGCCCACGAAGGAAATAATCATAGCCAATATAGCTGCACCGCCGATAACCCAAACGCTAAAGCACCGTGTAATTGCTAGTACTCCGATATTTTCACCATACGTTGTATTTGGTGTAGCCCCAAAAGAAACCAGAAAGAATATTGGCAAGGCCATCACCTAATAAAGAACGTTCTAGAGCCAGGTTCTTTCATAAGATCTTTTGATACGATGTTACTTGTAACAACAAGATGACCCACGTGTTCCGCAAATACTACAAATAATGCTGGCATAATCATGACGATGGCATTGATATCAAATTCAGGCATACCATAAAACTGTGGTAGCGAGAACCATGGTGCCGCTTCAACAGCGGAGAAATCGACAACGCCCATGATAGCAGATAAGATATAACCTGCCACTACGCCGATAAGCACAGGGAATTACAGCAAGGAATCCTCGGAATACGACGGTTCCTAACAAGGTCACAATCAAGGAGAACATAGATACTATGATAGCCTGCTCATGAGACATGCCAAGATTTTGATCACCGATGAGTCCAGCCATGCCCATAGCGACTGGAGCTAGTTCAAGACCGATGATAGCAACGATAGCCCCCATTGCAGCTGGTGGGAATAATTTATCAATCCAACCGATACCAATATAGCGAACTAATGAACGATAAAATAACAAAGGATAAAGCCAAACACTACAAAGGCACCTTTGGCAGCTTCATACCCAAGACCTGCAGTCAATACCGCACTGACAGGAGCAATAAAAGCAAAACTAGAGCCCTAAATAGGCTGGAATCTTGCCTTTACATACAAATAAGATACAGCAATGTACCCAATACCATTCATAAATAATGCTGTTGCTGGATCGACTTTCAACAAATACGGTACAAGTACGGTAGAGCCAAACATAGCAAATAAATGTTGAAAGCTAAGTGGCAATAATTTTACCCAATGATGGGCGTTCTTGAATATCAATAAAATCGTTTCATAATTTTCCTCATACATACACAACACATATATTATCGTTTTATCTGGTGGTACAAAACGTCCCGGTAATTTAGATTCAACTGTTCTATTCGGTCTAAAACCGACTCTGCGTTTCCTCGCGCAACGACGGCAACGTTTCCTTGATTACCTACTGGTTTAACACCTTCTACGCCACGTCTCGCAATGCTTGCTAAAAATACCGATAGCTAAACAGTTCATCATTAGAGAAGAACCACCATAGCTAACGAATGGCAATGGAACACCTGTTACAGGCAACATACCACAAACCATGGCGATATTGAAAGAATGCTTGTCCACTGATGAGAATCGTAATCCCAATGAGCTAACCATCTACCAAAAGCATCGCGTGCTCTATTTAGCAATACGGAATCCAAAAATACGTAAACATGGCCATTAAGAATACGACCAGAAATACCGCCTAGAAAAAGCCCATTTCCTGTGCCCAAACAGCGAAAGGCAAAATCCGTATGTGCTTCAGGTAGATAGAAAATACTTTGAGGTACCATTCAGAAGGCCCTTGATCCAAAGAAACCCACCTGAACCAACGGCTAACAAACCTTGTACAGTTTGATAGCCTTTATCCTGTGCATAGGACCAGGGATCAAACCACGACTACAACGCGTTCCCAACCGATAATCGAACTACTACGAGCCACATAAATGCCACGACAATAGCTACTATCAAAAGTAAGCCAAAATATACTTTTCTCAAAGCCAGATAAGAATATTAACAGGTAGAGAAACCTATAATCAGTACGGCAGTCCCCATATCCGGCTGTTTAATGGTGAGCAAAGCAAATATGATTGGCCAAAAGCAACATATAGCCCATATATCGTATGCGTTCACAAAAATATAACCTAATGCTACTTCTTTTTTTGAGACAACCCCTTCTTAGGTTTAATCATAGATGTAAATCTGGGTTTCTTCCCCACGGTTTATCCGCTAATTTAGCTGCTGTCCACATGAGTGCAGCTAATTTTGCAAACTCTGATGGCTGGAACGAGAATAGGCCCAAGAGAAATCCACCGGCGCGCACCATTTGACCTCTACACCGACCAAAATATATAGCCACTAAGGATACTGCGGTCACATACCCATTATCCAGGTCAGTAATGTAGCATTTTGTAATCGACGATAATCAAATCGATACAAATAAAGACACCCAAAAATAGCAGAAACCAATAAATAACCTAAATGTCTCGGTGCATAGCCCAACAATCCAGTCATCTGTTGTAATCGACCCAACATAGGTGGCACTAAAAGATATTAATGCTACCAATCAAGGCCATAAGCGCTATGGGCAATAACATGCCTTGTAGGTCGTTCTTAAACACTTTCTCCCAAAAGATGTTCAACCTGTTTCCCCTTTTTTTGCACCATATTATGCCTCCTTAGTAACAGTCTGGTTTTCACTGCTTCTAATCGGAAAAATAGGTTGTCCTTTTGCACTAAATTTTCTCTTCATATTCTGTTTTTACATTCGGTAAATCTGTACTATGTAAATCATAGGTGACATTCTTGAGTTCCCACCCACAATTTTTGAACTCCTCTAGAGAGAACATAAACAAGTCTTCATTATCGGTTTTAAAATGCACTTCGCCATTATCTTTTAACAAACGTGCATAGCGGTCAAGGAATGTATGATATGTTAAGCGACGCTTTAGCATGCTTAGCCTTAGGCCATGGATCACAGAAATTGATATAGAATCGGTCTACTTCACCAGGTGCCACGATTTCTTCAATGCCTGCAATATCAAACAAAGACACCTTTGCATTATCTCGCTCAGCTTCAAATATCTTTTGCGCCGCATAATAAATTACACCGATTTGAACCTCAAAACCAACAAAATTTGCATCTGGATATGCTTCAGACATGCCCGCAATAAATCGTCCCTTACCAGTGCCTAGTTCCATGTATAGTGGTCTTTCTGGATGCGAAAAAGCCTCTCTCCATTTCCCTTTATAAGCCTCTTGTCCTGATAAAATAATGTGTGAATCATACTCGTGGATAGCCTCATCAATCCACGGTTTTCTACGAAGACGCATCGTTTCTCCTTCTATGTCTATTCTGAAAGTACTATATTATATAACTAATTGTTACCTATCCTTATTATTATAGAGAAAGCCTTTACATCACGTCAATTAGTAATATGAAAAAGCCCATGCTCTTTGTAGTGACCCCAAAAAGTTAGACTTTTATTTCCGAGTAACCTAAACTGGTTGCTCGGAATTTTTTATGCTGCAGTAATAGCTAAACGATAGTCAACTGGACTTAGCCAGTTCAATTTTTCCTTAATTCGTTTAGTATTGTAATACATAATATAGTTTTCAATCGCCATTTTTAACTCATCATAACTATGAAAGGTATTGTCATAATACATCTCTTGTTTTAAGATAGCAAAGAAGTTTTCCATTGGTGAATTGTCGAGACAATTACCTCTTTCTAGACATACTTTGAAATATGTTATGCACTTTTTAAATTATGTTGATACGCTTTTCATTTGGTAACCCCAACCACGGTCAGAATGAAATGTCCGTCGATACTTAGCATCGGCAGTCTTTTTCAATCGCCTGTTGTTGTGCTGAAAGTATAGACTCAGCCGATGGTGTAGGACTTATACTAAAAACTAATAATTTCAAGATTATATAAACCATAAATGGATCTAAGTATAGTTTTCCAACTTTCAAAGCACCGTTTGCATTTAGTTCATAATACTTAAATTCAGTTGTATCTGTAGTAATTTTTTTGATGTGGTTGACTGCAATAGAATCTACGCTTAATGCGATTAGGTGCAATCCGTCCTTTAACGCCTTTATATGAGTTATATTTTTCGGCTCTTACGGGAGAATGCTATTACTTGCAGATTGAAACTTTTGCATAATTCGTTGCAATCGTTTCTTATTAATAACAATACCTCGTGATCGCAACAAAGGTAACAACCTTCTATATCCATAGTTGATGGTTCTTACGAATATCTTCAATAGCTATTCGTATTTGTAGATCTGGATCTACTCGGTCAAAGCGCTGTTGCCAGTACATATATGTTGCTTTTTGGAAAAACGTAAGGCAGCAAGAATCTCAGTTAGTTTGAATTCTCTTCGGAGACTGCTAATGATTCTTGCTGTTCTTTCATTTTTTTCGAGCGTCCTCGAGGCGCAATCTCCTCAATTCTTTTTAAATAGGCATTCTCTATTTGAGCATAGCGTAATTGTTTTTTTCCAATTCTAAAATACGAGCTTGCTCTGGTGTTAATTCTTTTTTTCTTCTTTTTGGTTACGTGATTTAGTATGTGTGGTAATCTTTGCTTTTTCATCTGTTCGACTCATGGTAGGTATTCGTCCTTTCGGTCGCTCGACAAAAAGCATTGGTCCCATATTTCATAAAATCCGACTTTCCAGCGAGCTATTAATGAAGGATTATTCAGCCCATATTGTAATGCAATTTGCCGATACGATAATTCACTAGTTAAGTATGACTCTACCATAGCTAGCTTAAATTCTGAAGTATATCTTGTATTATTTCGCTTTCGACACAAACCATCTTTACCAAATTCTTTAAATGCACTAATCCAACGACGAACTTGCGATGTAGTCTTTAAACCATATTTCTTAGTTAAATACTCATATCCACCCTCGCCGTTTAGATATGCGGTAACGACTTTTAATTTAAATATAAGGCTATATTTTGCCATAGAAAAACCGACCTCCTTAACGTTAAGATTTTTGGTCTAACATTAAGGGGTCGGTTCACTTTTTAAAAAGACATGGGCTTTGTATTAGTTTGCTAACATATTTTCTAAGTATTCAATTTGTTGTGGGCTTAAACCAAGCTCCGTTAAGCTCTTCTTAGAGGATGCAAATACAGCATTCGTTTTACCAACCCGAGTACCTAATGCCGCTGCTGCTACAAGTTCACGATCAAGTTTACCCAAGCGCGAACGATTTCTATTTTGCGGTTTTGGCTTTTTAATACGGAATGTATTATATTTAACAGCTGCTGTAGCTTCATCAAGCTTAATCTTTGCAGCCACATTATTACTATTAGTCGGATTACCTAGCAATGCACTAAGACCAACACGTTTTGGTACAAGTTTATCATAATCTACGCCAAACTCAGGACGTTCTTCACGAAGTTGTTCAAAGGCTGCAAGGGCTGCATTCATTTGTTTTAACCCTGCTGCAGAATATAGTTGGCGAATCGCAATACTCACCTCTTGTGGAGTCAAGGTACCTCTTTCAATAGCAGAGATAATCGTTTCTCTCAAAGAGCCTAAATCACCGTTAGCAGTATAACGGCCAATTTCAACCAAATCCTTTTGACGCTCATTAAGCTCTTTTGGCACATATATATTAAATTCTGAGATGGAAGGCGCTTTTTTAGTTATCGGTTCGGCTGCACCATTTACCGTACACAGATAACCACTGCTGACTACAGCCAAAGCCACTGCCAAAGTTAAAACCTTTTTCAATGTTTCCAAATCTCCCTTTATACACCAATAAAAGCACGTTTATCTTCTAATATTATTTATACATACTTTTAAATAACATTAATATACATCAAAATAAATCAATCCATTGTTATTATATACTACTTCATCTGTTTTTTTATAGTCATATTAATAAAAAAACTATAAAAAAATTTATTTATAAACTACTCGCAATATATCAGAAAATAGCTGTTTCTATGGAATTATTAAAACCTACCACTTAAGGTTTTTTTATTTATAACTATTATTTATAATAAAAATTTAGACCTGTATGCCGTCTTCTATTGGATAGCAAAAAGGCGGTACAACCAAATGGTTATACCGCCTTGATTCATCAATTATTCTGCAGTGAATGGCAATAAAGCGATTGCACGTGCACGTTTGATAGATGTAGTCAATTTGCGTTGATGTTTTGCGCAAGTACCGGAAATACGACGAGGTAAGATTTTGCCGCGTTCAGTCGTGAAACGACGAAGTTTTGCAACATCTTTATAGTCGATTTGATCGATATGGTCTGCACAGAAAACGCATACTTTTCTTCTTGGCTTTCTGCCTCTATCTCTTCTCATTGCGAATCCTCCTTTTCGAATTAGTAGGAGTCTCGGACACTAGAACGGGATGTGTTCGTCATCGCCGCCTGTACTGAAACTATCAAAATTGGACCCACCATCGAAAGAATTAGTATTCATATCAAGGGATTGGCCCACAAAGTTCGCTACCACTTCAGTAACGTAACGTTTTTGACCATCCTGAGTCTCGTAGGAACGAGTTTGCAAGCGACCTTCTACAAAGCAGCGACTGCCTTTACGAAGATTACCTGCCGCTTCACCAAGTTTGCCCCATGCAACGCAATTAATGAAAGCAGTTTGTTCTTTCGTTTCATTGGTTGTAGAGTCAACATAGGTATTAGTAGCAGCTACTGTGAAAGTTGCCACTGCTCTACCAGTTTTAGTAAAACGTACTTCAGGATCACGAGCTAAATTACCTAGAATTTGTACAGAGTTCATCTTTCTCCTCCAGGCTTTAATTATGCATCGTGTTTAACAATCAGGTGTCTTAAGACATCATCGTTGATTTTCAACACACGGTCGATTTCTTTAATTTCAGCTGGATCAGCTTCGAAATTAACCAATACGTAGAAACCGTCAGTGAATTTTTTCACTGCGTAAGCAAGACGACGCTTGCCCCAACGATCTACCTTTTCTACTGTGCCGCCTACACGAGCAATTAAAGCTTCCACTTTTTCAATGACAGCGTTAGTTGCTTCTTCTTCAGCTGGTTTCACAATAACCATGACTTCGTATTTGTTCATACAAAATCACCTCCTCTTTCGGACTAATGCCCCTATCGACACATAGGGGTAGGAAGTGCTTACCATTAATAAGCTTTACTATTATAACCTAAATTAATGGTGAAAGCAAGGGTCTATTTGTATATCTGCCGCACTATGGGGGTCGATAACAAGAGGTCTAATGCGTATATCACCAATCGTAAATATATTACCACCTATCTGATGAGTGCCACGATACACTATAGTCTTCATAATCAATCAACAGTAAACTCATCTTGAATATAATATTGACCAATCTGCCAGTCATCATTAATGGGAGTTTTTCTTATCTTTATCCTTAACAAACTTAACTATTTCAAAAACTACCATTAGAGCTTTTTCTAATCGTGCTAGTTTACAAAATCTAAAAACTACATCTTCTTTTCTAGCAATATATTTACATAAATTATATAAAGAGGTCTTCTCTGAATTCTGCCTCATATTTTTGAATTCTATAAATTGCCTACTATACTTCAGTTGAGTAGGTCGGTGTATATTGAGTGGCAACAAAGGAGTATCTTCTCCATTGATATATGCAGAAATATCACTAGCACCGCCAGCAAACAAAATAATAAGTTCAAATTTTGCACCAGGATCAAAACTTAATCTAACTCTTTTAGATGCATCACCTTTTAAATTATCAGGGTAGCTCTTTTTGAAATCAGCTACAAATCGTTCTTTATCCAAAAAAACTTAAAATATGTATATACCTCTAGAACACACCTAAGTAAAGACTCTTTACTTCCACTGGGATTATATTTTAATTCAATCAAAGAAAAATCGTTTACGGTCTTCTGAGTAGCTTACTAAGTCAATGGCACCAATCTTATCAGATAATTTTCCCCGTAATGGGACTTGATAATCAATTATATTGCCTAACTCAGGAAGAAAAATCATTTAAATATAGCAACTTTGCAAGATTTTGCTCATTCTGACAACCTTTATCCTTAGCATACAAATAAAAATTCTTTGTTTCATTATGATTCGCTGTAAAATACGACTTATTTCTTAATGGTTTAATATCCTCCCAAAAAAATCAATAGGTCTTTTACATATTTTTTTCTACATCTACGATAGGTGTAAGGAGCCATTGAGATATCTTTTCAGTATCAGTCATACCATCTAAATCGACACCCACTTTATCTCGAACATTTATAAGTGAATCACTATAAAAAAACTCTGGCCCTTTTTCATCAAATGTTTCCCATATATCAATAAATTGTGTCCCTTTAACAACACAATTCTTAAAACTCTTAAAAATCCCCATATTCTACCTGCACCCATCTTGAGAATATATTATTTCCCACAATAACCCCCTTACAATACGTATTAATACATATGTTTAGTTTTATTATAGCATTTAAAATGTCTTTTTATGACACATGATTTGTCATGACTTGATCAATTAATTTATTAATATTCTATAGAAAAATCATTGCATGATTTCCTTCTATCCTTTACTATAGTAAAAAGAGAGTTTCACTTACAGAAAGGAGTCATCATGGCTAACGTTAATGAAAATTATTTAAAACTACAAGGTTCTTATTTATTTGCAAATATTGCAAAAAAAGTAAATGAGTACCAAGCAGCGCATCCAGATGCGGATATTATTCGCCTTGGTATTGGTGACGTTACATTGCCATTGGTGCCAGCAATCGTTGATGCTATGACTAAAGCAGTCCAAGAAATGGGCAAAGCTGAAACATTCCGCGGTTACGGTCCAGAGCAAGGGTATGACTTCTTACGCCAAGCAATCGTCAATGGCGATTACAAACCATTGGGTGTAGATATCGCCATTGATGAAGTATTCGTTTCTGACGGCGCTAAATCAGATGTTGGCAACATTCAAGAATTATTCAGCGAAGATAATGTTATCGCTATCACTGACCCTGTTTATCCAGTATACCTAGATTCCAATGTTATGGGTGGTCGTACAGGTGAAGCTGTTGATGGCATCTTCCAAAAGGTTGTATATCTCCCAACTTCTGCAGAAAATAATTTTTCTCCAGAATTTCCGTCCGAACATGTAGACATTGTATATCTTTGTTCTCCAAACAACCCAACAGGTACTGTTTTAAGTCGTGCTCGTTTGGCTGAATGGATTCAATGGTGTAAAGAAAAGGATGTTATCCTAATGTTCGATTCTGCTTATGAAGCTTTCATCAGCACAGAGGACACTGTAAAATCCATCTATGAAATCGAAGGCGCTCGTGAAGTAGCTATCGAATTCCGTTCTTTCTCCAAGACTGCGGGCTTCACTGGTACACGTTGTGCTTATGCAGTAGTACCTAAAGAGGTAACTGCTAAAACTAAATCTGGCGAACGTCAACCACTCAATCCTATGTGGAATCGTCGTCAATGTACTAAATTCAACGGTGTTCCTTACATCGTTCAACGCGGTGCTGAAGCAGTATACTCCAAAGAAGGGCGCGAACAAACACAAGCTAACATTGCGTACTATAAAGAAAATGCTCGCATTATCAAAGAAGGTCTTGAATCCATTGGACTTACTGTTTACGGCGGTGTTGATGCACCATATATTTGGCTTAAAACACCAGGCAACATGACTAGCTGGGAATTATTCGATATCTTGCTCGAACAAGTACAAATCGTATCTACACCAGGTTCTGGCTTTGGTCCTCACGGCGAAGGTTACCTTCGTTTAACAGCTTTTGGCAGCCGTGAAAATACAATTCGTGCTATCGAAAGAATTAAAACTTTACAATTCTAATATCTAAAAAAGACCGGTTATGGCTACTTTCATTACGAAAGCTACCATAATCGGTCTTTTTATATAATCTTACATGTAATATCTAAATAATAGATTTATATCAGCTAGAAGCTATGACGAATACCCGCATCTACACGATAGGATGTATCAATAGTACTACCAAAGTTTTTAGTAAATGTTCCATATAAATATGTATTTGGACGGAAACTCCAGGAACCACCGAGTTCAAGATCAAGCCATGTGTCTTTCAAATTGACTACGCTATTAGTAGTTGGTTCACCTGCCATGCTATAAGTGGATTTCATTTTACCAGAGAATTCATGTGCTAATGCTGCTTTAAGGAAGATATTGCTATTGTTAGCTTCTTTGCCAATTCCTATGCCTAAACGGCCGATAGCGGAATTAACCGCATCAGAATTAATATGAACGGTGCTACCAGTATTCGTACGAGCATCAAAGCTTTCACCAGATAAGCGACTAAAGATTAATTCAGCACTAGGATCGATATAGAACCCATTATCTCTCTTGATACGTTTACCATATTCAAGGCTTAAGGATGTTCCGGTATTACGATAATCACCACTCAAGGTAGTTCCCATATGGTTACGAACAGCGAAATCATTTTTCAAACGATTGCCTTTAGCAATGATATCTAAATAACGACCATCATTAAACTGTTTGGAACCATATACTGCTAGACCCGCCGTTTTCCCTGAGCCAGAACCCAAAGCATAGTCACTTTTACTTGTGCCATACAAGAAAGCACCACCTACAATCCAGTTACCTCGTTTTGTATCATACCCAACTTGAGCCATATTATACGTTTGATTTACATAAGCAGAGTCTGTGATTTTAGATTTACCGCCAATATATTTGCCCCATATGCCTTGATTATCAGAGTTCATACGAACATCACCTAGACGACGTTGTAAATCATTTGTGTCAGCTCTCATCTGCATTACAGAAGATGCTAACGCACTCTTAGCACCTGAAACGATATCACTTTCACTAGTTGTCAAAGTAGTTTTATCAGATACCATTGCACGTCCATCTTTATCAAAATCGTCAGCACTAAGTTTAGCATTTAATGTAGGACTAATAACACCGGTGTCTAACTTTAGATTTACATCTAGATTTTTCTCGCCTTTTGTATAACCAGTGTATACCAACTTCTTAGCAAATTGATTTTCTGCTAATCCCGGAATTTCAGCATTTGCTTGTTCTTTCAGTGCTTCTACAGAGCTACGCAATGTAACAGAGGATCCTGGGGCAGCATGGTTAATGACCACTTCACCCTTGCCATATTCTGCGGCTGGTGAACCATTTAGATAATCAATAGCTGTATGACCAGCATAATTATTAATCGTAATAGGCCGTGCATCTACGGCTTGGATAATGCCGCGGCTACCTTCTGTGGCACCACCTATAAGATGCTCTACCTTACTACCTGTATAGAGATAATTTGCAGTATCTGGTCGGCCTTGTGTAGGGTATTCACGTTCAGCTCCTAACCATTCATTACGCCATGTAGCACCATTTTGCAAGTACAATCGCAAGCCGCCGTGGTATGGGTTATTATTACTTTCATCAAATTCATTAAGCACGCCGCCTACCAATTTAGAGTTAGGCGTCGTTAAACCTAAAGAAATAAATGATCCATGCTTATGTGGGTTGATATCAATACCATAGTTTTTATCTAGGAAGCCTACATTACCATACATTTTTACATCATTCGTACCTGGTTGTAACCCATCCATACCGGTGTTTACATACAAGAAACCTTCTTCTGAAACAACCGAGTATGTATCAGATGTATCTAATGGATATGTTTTTACATCAGCACCACCTAAGATACGGAGATACCCATCTTTATTGGCTTGTAAACCAACGCCAACTACGTCGACATCGGCATTGCCCTTTACAGTAATACGAGTATCATCAAAAGTGCCATACCCTACATCACCACCATAACCAGCATATATACCACTCATATAATAATGTGCCAAATCTGGGCTGCGTTTCTCTCCACTTTCCGCAGGTGCAGGATTTGTTACCTTCACAGTTACATTTATCAATATCTACTTGGCTACCTTCAAGAGCATAAATACCTGTTACATTGTTATGGTATTTTGTACCATTTACACCGAGGCCAGATACATTGACAGTTAAGTCATCTGTATAATGTTTATTTTCGCCCCATAAATTTAGACCAATAGATTTACCATCAGTATGGCTTTCAACGGTTGTAGCAGATACCATAACATCCGCACTTGCACCTGTAATAATCAAAGCAGCTATTACAGCAAGATTTACTTTTTTTCTCATATTAACCTCCTCAAACTACGCACAATAAGTTTGCATATCTCTATTGTATCTATACATAGGGTATATGTGTCAATTTTTGGACATATGATGTTTTCTTTACTGAAAATAACAAAACGCTATGTATCGATATATCTCTGTATAATCCATAAGCGCTTTATAGTATCTCCTAATATATAGCCACAAACTCTATAGAATATTATTGAAAATGACGATTTTTATGCTATAATAATTATATTAGTTATTACATTACATTTTAAAAATTATATAGGAGGCTAATATGAATATTCGTATTGGTATCGTTGGCTACGGCAACTTGGCACGCGGCGTAGAAGCATCTGTTCAGTTACAACCTGATATGGAGCTCGTAGGCGTATTCTCTCGTCGTCAAGGTATTGAAACTGTGTCTGGTGTACCTACTTACTCTATGGAAGATATTCCTAATTTCAAAGGTAAAATCGATGTTATGGTTCTTTGTGGCGGTTCCGCAACAGACCTTATCGAACAAACACCAATGGTAACTAAATACTTCAACTGTATCGATTCCTTCGATACACATGCACGTATCCCTGAACATTTTGCTAATGTAGACAAAGTTGCTAAAGAAGCTAAGACTGCTACATTGATTTCTTGTGGTTGGGATCCAGGTATGTTCTCCTTGCAACGCGTTTACGCTGAAGCAATCTTGCCAAAAGGCAAATCCTACACATTCTGGGGCCGTGGCGTATCCCAAGGTCACTCCGATGCAATTCGTCGCCTTAAAGGCGTAGTTGATGCTCGTCAATACACTGTTCCTAAAGAACAATACCTTGAGGCTATCCGCAACGGTGAAACTCCTGACGTTGATGGCTACAAAGGTCACCTTCGTGAGTGCTATGTAGTGGCTGCTCCTGATGCGGACAAGGCTAAAATTGAAAATGAAATCAAAACTATGGAAAACTACTTCGTAGGTTATGAAACTGTAGTAAACTTCATTTCTCAAGAGGAACTTGATCGCGACCACAAAGGCATTCCACATGGTGGCTTCGTTCTTCGCTCTGGTGAAAGTACAGATGGCACTCGTCACGTTATCGAGTACTCCTTGAAACTTGACTCCAACCCTGAATTCACAGGTTCTGCCCTCGTTGCTTATGCACGTGGTATCTATCGCCTTGCTAAACACGGCGGCACAGGTTGCTACACAGTATTCGATATCCCACCAGCTTGGATTTCTACACAATCCGCTGCGGACTTGAGAGCACATTCTCTATAAGGCACATAACAAAAATCCCACACTGATGTGTGGGATTTTGTTCAGTGACACTACTATTCACCTATGTGACTAATGGTGTCACTTTTTTAGTACAAATTTATAGTGTCTATATGATATAATATTTATTTGATAGAGTTTCTACGGAAGCTTTCACAAAGAACGAAATCAATTAGTTAATAAAAGGTGGTACCATGAGCACAAATTTAGAAGTAGGCATCGTAGGCCTTCCAAATGTTGGGAAAAGTACATTATTCAACGCCATTACAAAAGCAGGCGCTGAAGCTGCCAACTATCCATTCTGTACAATCGAACCAAACGTAGGTGTCGTTGACGTTCCAGATAATCGTTTAGCTGTATTGGCTGAAATGTTTGGTTCTAAACGCATCCTTCCTGCTGCTATGCGCTTCGTAGATATTGCAGGCCTTGTAGAAGGTGCGTCCAAAGGTGAAGGTTTAGGTAATAAATTCCTTAGCCACATCCGTCAAGTAGATGCGATTGCTCAAGTTATTCGTTGCTTCGAGGATCCTAACATCACTCATGTTGCAGGTTCTATCGATCCAATCCGCGACATCGAGATCATCAATACTGAACTTTGTCTTGCTGACCTTGAATCCGTAGAAAAACGGAAACAACGCATTGAAAAATTGCAAAATCCGGCGATAAAGATGCTCGCGCTGAGTTACCATTGCTAGAACGCATTATCGAAGGTCTCGGTGAAGCAAAACCAGTTCGTGCCCAAGGTCTAGACGAAGAAGAGTTAGAAATGATTAAAGAGTTGACATTACTTACAGCAAAACCATCTCTTTATGTTGCTAACATTTCTGAAGATGAAGTATCTGATTACTCCGCTAACGAGCACGTAAAACGCGTAGAAGAATACGCGAAGAACGAAGGTGCTGGCATCGTGGTTGTTTCCGCCCGTATCGAATCTGAAATCGCAGAATTATCCGACGAAGAATCCGCTGCATTCCTCGAAGATTTAGGTCTTGAAGAATCCGGCTTAACTAAACTTATCAAAGCAAGTTATGCATTATTAGGTCTTATCAACTACTTCACAGCTGGTGAAATGGAAGCTCGTGCATGGACAATTGTAGACGGCACAAAAGCGCCTCAAGCTGCTGGTAAAATCCACTCCGATATCGAAAAAGGCTTTATTCGTGCTGAAATCGTATCCTTCGATGACTTACAAGCTTGCGGCAGCCAAAATGCGGCTAAAGAAAAAGGCCTTGTACGCCTAGAAGGCAAAGAATACGTTATGAAAGACGGCGACGTAACACACTTCCGCTTCAACGTATAATACAAATTAATAACAATAAAAACCAGTAAATCCATCGATTTACTGGTTTTTTGAGCTCTCTGTCAAATGTTGGGGTGTTCACCCTACGAGCCTTCTTTTGGCACCAATCATATGTATGGTTGGTGCCATTCTTTTTGCTCAAAAGTAGAATACGTACTCTAAATCTACCAAAGTGGCGAAGTCCATAGCTTATTCGTTTTAATACCTTAATCTTGTTGTTAGTTCCTTCTGTGTATCCATTAGAATATGGAAGTAAGAATGCATTAGTTAATTGAGTCATCCATGCAGGGAAATGATGTAAAGAAGTTATTAAATTCTTTTCAAACCTGATGCTTTCACTAATTCTAACCAATGGGTTAAATGTGCAGCTATTCCTTGTTTACCATAGGTTGAAAAGATTTTTCTAAAAGATAGTTTTAAAGCATATGCTTTCCGTATATCTTCAGAAATTCGAAGTATTTCACAGAGCTTAATGTGTTCAGCTTCCGTTAAATGATCTGGATGTTTCATTAGCACACGTCGATTCTGTTTTAACATACGTGAATATACAGCCAGTTTATGTTGCTCACGCTTTCTAACTCGCTCTACCGCCCAATCCACAAGTCGACACACATGGTATCTATCACAGATAATGTGTGCATGTGAAATAAGCGCCTCCATGATGCGTTTTAAACTGTATGGACATATCCATTACAATAAACTTAACTTGTACGCGATCTTTATGTTTAAATGATGCAAAATAGCGGATTAATGCTTGCGTATCACGTTTTGGTAAAATGTCTAATATTTCATGTGTATCTGGATTGGTTAAATTGACTTGGTATTGATAACCTTCTGCATTTCCTTTGAATTCATCAATACCAATAACAGTAGGTAGTGTTTTTAAGCTTAGGTATAGTAATCATAGAGCAATAGCGTAATACTGTAGTAATAGATGTATCACACTCTTTTAGCAATAGCAGTATAGGTTACACTTTCAGTAAGTTTATTAAATAGCATTTTAATATTGGTTATACTTAGTTGCATATGTTTTTCGTACAAATGGATTGTTCTCGGCAAAAAGAGTGCTTACAATGAGGGCAAATATATCGACGTTGTCTGTATTTTTCCAATTAATGGACCTCGTTGTACTTTTTCCAAATTTTACCGTACGTATGCGGTAATCTTTAATACGCTCTGTAGTTTCTCCGCATTTTGGGCAAATATGTGGTGTTACCGGTAATTCTATGTCAAAAAAATAAATGTTCCGTCCAATTCGTAGCTGTTTGTAATAAACTCTTGTTTTACATTATGTAAAAAAATTCAGTATAATCAGTAGTGGGCATATAAGCTCACATCCTTTCTTTTAGGACTTTGACACTTTTATTGTAAAGTATGTGAGTCTTGTATGCTTATTTTCTGCAAAAATAATGTTGGAAGTGACACCGTAGTGGTGTCACCCTCAACATTATTATAGAACCGTTTTTTGTTGTCTCTTAATGAGATTTTCTTTATGTGGTTGTTGAATAAACAGGAGTTTATTCTTTATCGCTATCAACAGAGTTTTTCAAGCCGTCAAGTGCGCCTTCTACAGCATCTTTAACATCTTCTGCAACGTCTTTAACTTTAGCAGTTGTTTTTTCTACGGCACCTTCTGTTTCCAATTTTTTGTCGCCAGTTAATTTGCCAACATTTTCTTTTAGTGCACCTTTAGCTTGGTTGAGTTTTTCTTCTAATGCCATAATTGTGACTCCTTTCATGTAAAATCACGTTTAACCATATAAAATCTACTTTTATAAGTAGAGGGCTATCCTTTTTTCCCAAAGAAAAATGAGACTACTGCAACAACAATGACTGCACCTAATACAGATGGAATTAATGACATGCCCGCAAGACTAGGGCCCCATGTTCCAAATAGGGACTGACCTACGGACGAGCCAATTAAACCAGCAACAACTTTAGCGATAACGCCCATTGCACCGCCTTTGCTAGTGATGGCACCAGCTAGGAAGCCGATAAAACCACCAACAATAATTGACCAAAGCATACAATCACTCCTTCCTATATATCAATATATCTATAAATTTCTACTAAATATAATAGTCCTTATAAATATTTTAGAATTATTGTATATTTATAATATAACATTCAACCCTAAAGATTAAATGAAGAAATTCGATTTACTGTTTGATGTAAGGTTCTATTCAACTACTGTTACAATTTCATCTAATGTACGGCGTGTTTTATTGCGATGAGGCTCTTCATCACGATAACCAAAGGCCGCCATTACAGCAATGCCAAAGTGTTTAGTATCGAACAGGCCGAGTTCATCACCTAAGAGTGCGGTCATATCATCTTGATTGAAGCCTTCTAATGGACAAGAATCTAAGCCTTCATAAGCAGCCATTGTCATCATGTTCGCCATAACAATATACGTTTGTTTGGACGCCCAGTCAAAGGCCGCACGTTCAGATTCAAATGTTTTGTAATCTTCTTTTGTAAATTGAGCATATTTTTCGCGATATGCCGCATCAACTTCAGCTGGTAATTGTTTCACCTCTTCTTGAATATGACGGATATATGATGAATCGAATTCAAGATCTGCCTTTTTACGAGCTAAGAAAACCACTACATGACTAGCTTCAAGCCCTGCTAAGATACCCCAACCATAAGCTTTCATCTTTTCTCGAATTTCTGGATTTTGAATCACCAACAATTGATACGCCTCGAAGCCAAGTGATGTTGGAGACAAACGCGCTGCATTCAGAATCGCATTCCAATCTTCTTCAGAAATCTTTTTAGTGCTATCAAATTTTTTGCATGCATAACGATAGGTCATAGCATATTCTAAATCGTTACGATCCAATTTAGGGGCCGTTAATTTTACGTTTTCTATTTCATATTTGCTCATTGAAATTCAACCTTTCATTATATTATTCCAAAAACTTAACCTAGATACATAACATATGATGCTCATCAGCCAAAAATTTTGACCAAATAGAATCATACGTTCTCATATAAAATAAATTAACTCCTAGCTCATATAAGCCATTTAAATCACCATCATTTAACAGAGGTCATATATTCACCTCTATCATCTTTGTTAATGATAATAGGCGCTAATTTCTGTTGTAAACAAGCGTGTACAATGAGAGCTCTTCTGTGACGGCCAGTACCACCAACAAGCAAAAGGGATGAATACGTTCAAATTGCATAGCTAGCAGCTGGTTTCCCTTTTTTTCATACCAAAATAAGCCTGATTTACTAATCTTATGTTCTTTTAGGATAGTCTGAACTTGTTCTACAGTATTCAAGTCTATTTGAATGGACAAACCACACATATCATTCAATTCTGGCGGTGTAGCCATCAGTTGGTGAGGCACCGAAAGTTCTGTTAATATCTTATCTGCTTTATCCCCAAAATAATAGGATGTAAAAACGACAAGCAACTTTTTATTGTTCAACGCCTCACCCCCAATAATATTACTTAATCATTTACAACATAGATACGAGTATTATAGTTTAACAAGATTTTCCCCAACGATAGCATCTGTAATCGCATACATGTTTGTAATAGAGCCTACCCCCACTTGATCTTTTAGACCATAATAGTCGAGACAAATGCCACATGCAGCAATTTCAACACCAAGATCAGCTAACTTTTTAATATTATCTAAATGAACAGAATCGTTGGTTACCATTTTAACGCTACTATTGATGAAATAAATTGTAGATGGTTTCACATCGGCTTCAACCATGCACACCCAGAAGGTTTTCATCAAATTACGGCCAAGCTCCTCACTATCTTCACCAAGATAATCTTTCGTCATCAAAATGATGCGGTCACTATAATTCATAGGTTTGCAACCAATTTCCGGTGCAGGTTCTACATTCGGCGTAAGTTTAATGAAAAAATCTATACCATCTTGTCCAATTGCCACATCATAGCCACGAGACTTCCCAAATTTCTCTACATTATCGCGACTCACCTCGTTATCTACAATGGTCGTAATAATCGCGTCTGGATTTGCATCGCTTACCTTCTTCGTTTCAATCACAGGTTTTGGACACAAACTGCCACGCACATCTACAGTTAATTCATTTGTATTACTCATTATTTACCTCAATATTATTATATATTTTGTGAAAGCATCAACGCACAACTACTCTATATACTATTAAAAATCAAAATTGTAATATATCTTATTTAGTGACGCGTACCGCTAAGCCACTAAAGCTTTCAACAGCACCAACTATAGTGGCACCTTCAACGCCCACATCATGTAAAGCTTTCACCAAATCCGGTCCTTCTGCAGCAGGCACAGAGAATAAAAAGGCCGCCTGATGTTTGTGGATCAAATAAAAATATCCGTCCACACAGAATCTAATATTTTATCTACTTGTACATCTGTAATAGCCTTACGATTGCCATAGGACGCCGCTGGTACAAGGCCCATTCGAGCCGCGTCAATGACGTCATCAAAGAGCGGAATATCATAAATCTTGATATGAATTGTTACATTAGAGGCACTCGCCATTTCTACAGAATGCCCCATAAGGCTAAAGCCCGTCACATCAGTACACGCATGAATTGTAAAATTATGGGCCACCTCAGCAGCCACACGATTCAACGTACTCATGCTAGCAACCGCCTGCGCAGTACCAGTAGGAAATAAATCAGCTTTCAACGCATTATTCATAATACCTGTGCCGATACGTTTTGTTAACACCAATACATCCCCTACTCGAGCGCCTTTATTCTTCCAAATCTCATTAGGATTAACTTGACCTGTGATCGACATGCCAAAAATAGGTTCCTTATTTTCGATGCTGTGACCACCTACAATGGCTGCACCAGATTCAGAAACAATGGACGCAGCCCCATTGAGTACATCCGTCAATACGCCTTGTTCTACTAAGGGAACAGGAAATCCAACGATGTTCATCGCCGTTAGGGGTATCCCCCCCATCGCATATACATCGCTCAATGCATTAGCCGCTGCAATTTTACCGAATAACGTAGGGTCATTGACAACAGGCGTGAAAAAATCCAATGTTTGTACAAGGGCAAGTTGATCAGAAATTTGATATACCCCTGCATCATCAGCACCAGTCATATCAGCTAGAACATGTTCATTTATAACAGGTGTAACGGCCTTTAAAACACGTTCTAATATATGAGGACCAATCTTACACGCACAGCCTCCACTCGTAACATAATCAGTGAGTCGCACCATAGTCCTACCTCATTCATTTTCAGGCAAGCGCGATACTATTTTCTTCGCGGCCTTTTCAAATTTAGGGCGAGGCATCAACAACTGATGACCACAACCTTTACAAACGATAAGAAAATCTGTACCTATGCGCTTGACCTCCCACTCATCACTGCCACAGGGATGCGATTTTTTCATTTGTACTATATCGCCCACATAATATCTAATAAACGCCATAGCGCCTCCTTATACTATTTCTATTATATATATCTTATTATACTTAAAATATGTTCTCCAATATAGGTAAAAGTACACTTTGACTAATAAGATCTATCGGCTTAATCAGAATTGTTACCAAAAACAAACAGCTCTATAAACAATAATGATTTTCCATATAATTCTCATTCTCATTATCAGTAATTCTATTTTTAATAAATCCATTACTTAACAGGCTTTCAAAAACCGCTTATTTACTACATTGATAACATTTATCATTTAGAAAATTTTCGAAATAAATTTTTACAAAAACACTTGCATTTCTCATTTAGTATGTTACAATATAGTCAACAATGATTATTCGTTAAGTATACGAATCAAAAAAACATTGTGGTGTAAATTATAGGCAAGTGCCTCTTTACAAATATAGGTAAGTACTCATTTAAAAAAGATAAGCAAGTGCTTTTTTCAAATATAGACAAGTGTCTATCTAATCAGTATATAAATAAGTTTTTTTATTTAACTTAAACTCAAGTGAGTTACCCACCATTGCATTCACAACCAAGTGGTTATGAATATATAACTAAGTAAAAATTTTTGAAATTTGATGTAAGTACAAAGGAGTATTAAAAATGGCAGAATTAAAAGGTTCTAACACTGAAAAAAATCTTCAAACAGCATTTGCTGGTGAATCCCAAAGCATACCAAAAAATATACATACTATGCAGCAGCAGCTCGTAAAGCTGGCATGAACGAAATCGCTGATTATTTCGAAGAAACAGCTCACAACGAATCTGCACATGCTAAAGTTTGGTTCAAAGCTCTTCATGGTGGCGACATCTCCGCTGACATCGAAGCTAACCTTCGCGATGCAGCAGCTGGTGAAAACTATGAACACACTACAATGTACAAAGATTTCGCTGACGAAGCAGAAAAAGAAGGCTTCACTGCTATCGCTTTCAAAAATGCGCGAAGTTGGTAAAAATCGAAGCTCGCCATGAAGCTCGTTACCTTGCATTAGCAGCTCGTGTTTCTGGCAACAAAGTGTTCCACAACGATCAACCAGTTGCATGGATTTGCGCTAACTGCGGTTACATTCACGTTGGTGAAGAAGCTCCTAAAGTTTGCCCAGTATGTGCTCACCCACAAGCTTTCTTCCAACGCCACGTTGAATCCATCTAATCTATAAGTTTAGATAAAATAATATTTTAAATACAGATATGTAATACTGCAAGTGCAGTTCTTCCTAACTGTATGTACAGACAACCTCAATATAAAAGACGATGACTTAGGTCATCGTCTTTTTTGTGTTCTATTAGTTATATATGTATTAAGAGTCGTAAGTCATACTATTTTACTATTAAAAGGCTAGATGCTAATTCTTTAAATTGTCGAACCGCTTCATAAGGCTTTTCTGCATGGGCAATGGCGGATATAACTGCTACACCACAAGCGCCAGCACGGAGTACTGCCATTGCATTGTCTATGGTAATACCACCAATTCCAACGCATGGTAAGTTTAATCCTTGTGCCTGTAGTTCAGCTATACGTTCCGGGCCGCATGGTTCTTGCGCATCAGGCTTGCTACTAGTTGTATACATAGGACCTACACCTACACAATCAGCATACAGTACATCTGTCTTATGGAGTTCCTCTATGGAATGGATGGATATCCCCACTACCTTATGACCTACGATATTACGCACATCTTCTAAGCACATATCGTCTTGCCCTACGTGAATACCATCCGCATTAACAGCGACCGCTAGCTCTACATCATCATTGATAATATAGAGCACATGATACTTGGCACAGATATATTGTAACTGTTGTGCTAGTTCTAACTTCTGTTGACCTTCTAATGTACCATCGCCCTTCTCTCTAAACTGAAAGCAGGTTATACCACCACGACAAGCATCTTCTACGATTTCGAGCAACCGTTTTTTGTTAAGCGCTGTATCTTGTGTACCACACACGAAATACACCTGTAATTGATCTGGTACAACTACAGACTGCACACGATTTTCAGATACAAGCACCTCATCATCTAGCGTATACAAAGCATCCATAAAGGCTATGCTAAAGCTACCTGGTTTTATTCCACTTACCTTAACAGCACTTTCACCAGCTAAACCATAGTACGCCAATGCATAGGCAAGAAATTCACCTGTAGACAGGCTATACTTAAAGGAATCATAAATTCCAAAAAGGCTGCTAATACGGCCCCCAAGAGACAGCCTGTTCCCGTTACAGCAGTCATAATCGAATGACCATGAGGCACTGCAAAGACTCGAGTTCCATCAGATACATAATCCTCTTCGCCCGTTGCTACTACAGGACAGTTAATAAGACGCGCTAAACGATATGCGATAATGGCACTATCCGCTACCTGCGCCCCATCAACACCCTTACCTAACGGAGAGTTTTCATCCTTATTATCAGAACTCAGTGCATCATAAACAGCCTTAACTTCGCTTTGATTGCCTCGTAATAACGAAATAGAACCAGTCTTAATCAAATCTAAGACCACCGACAATCGGTAAGCTCCTGCATGACAGCCCACAGGATCAAGAATAATTGGTACATCATATTCCTTCGCTAGTTTAATAGCCTCTTTATAGTAACCAACCTTCTCAGGTGTAAGTGTCCCAATATTGATGAGCAGTGCTGATGCATACACAATAAGATCCTTTAAATCTTCACTACATTCGCTCATGATGGGCGATGCCCCAATAGCTAGTAGTCCATTAGCTGTAAAGGTTCGTACCACATCATTAGTAATACAAATAACGAGAGGGTTTTTCTGACGCAAGGATTCTAAAATATGTACTTCAGGGCAAGTTTGGCCCTTTATATAGGAATTTTCATAGGTCATATGGGTATCTCCTCTAATTATTTTTCAAAAGTTCATCCATAGTTTTGGGCCCATTGGATAGCAAACCATAGGCCATGTGGTTAACTGGGCCACACCCATTGCCTAACGCTGGATTGTACTTAATAGCAAGAGCAATATAGTCCTTGGCAATACCGATGGCATCCATTACATCACGGCCTTTAGCAAGCTCCGCTGTAATAACCGCTGAGAAGGTACAGCCCGTACCATGAGTATGCACCGTATCGTATTTAGGACTCGTCCACGTACGAACGTGACCATCTCTTGTGAAAGCATAATCTGTTGCATCTTCGCCAATATGGCCACCTTTAATGATGACCACTTGCGGCCCTAAGTCATGTAAAATTCGATTAGCCGCCGTTGTTATGTCACTTTCACAATTAATAGACATGTCCGCTAAGACCTCAGCCTCACTGCGATTAGGTGTGATAACTGTAGCGGTAGGAATCAGTTTAGATTTTAAGAAATGTACCGCCTCATCTGATACGAGTCGATCACCGCTAGTGGCAATCATAACGGGATCCATTACATACGGAATTCCCTTACTCACATAAGGATAGATGAGATCCATCATCTCCGGTAAGGCAATCATGCCCGTCTTAACAGCTTGGGGCATAATATCTGAGTACACATCGTGTAACTGTTTTTCTATACTCTCTAAGGATAGATGTTCTACGTGATGAACACCCGTTGTATTTTGAGCTACCACGGACGTAACCACGGCCATGCCGTATACGTTACGGCTTTGAAAAGATTTTAAATCAGCCATAATACCGGCGCCACCGCTAGGATCAGTGCCAGCAATTGTCAGTGCAGTATGTAGTTTCATTATGCCTCCTTATGTAATAGATGACGACGAGATAAAATTTGTAATACGACAAAACCAATACAAGCACCTGTAACAGAGCTCATGGCGAAAGATGTAATCAAGGTCAAGAGAGCCAATGGTTTACCTAACAAGAAATTGGCTATTGGATAACTCACAAGAGCACCGATGAGACCTGTCCCAATGATTTCGCCTAGAGCCGCCGCCCAGATGGCGTTATATTTTTATACAAATACGCAGATAACCAAGCGCCAATCATGCTGCCAGGAAAGGCTAAAGGAGAACCTAGTGCCAATACATTGCGTAAACAAGATGTACTAAAGGCAGCGCCTACTGAAAATCTTGCCCCCACCACAACAGCTAAGATAACATTAATCATATGTTGAAACGGAAAAAAATACGAGCCGGCCCAACGGGAATTGATGTAGTAGATAACACTACGCCCTAAGGCCACACATATGCTAGCAATAATTAGTTTTTTCATAATACCTCCAAACATATAAAAATAAGACCACTCCAAATGGAATGGTCTCGTAATAGTTTAGTATTATGTTTCACTCCACTTCCCTACGCCAGTATTATCTGGATCAGGTCTAGGGTTTTGAATTATCAATCTCAGCAAAAGCACCCCTAGTGGCAATATATTTTTATACTCTAGTTATAACATTATTATACAATCTATGCAACAAAAGAATTGACGATTTCCTATTATCCGCATATAATGAAGCCATAACGGGGTGCTCACATGAGTGGGCTGAGAGTAAGCTAATGCTTTAACCCATAACCTGATTTGGATAATGCCAACGTAGGGAACATAGAGGATTAATAGCCGAGTTCCTATGAACTCGGCTTTTTCTATGACTTCCTGGCAAGGAGGACGTATGAAAGACACATACATTACACAACCACAGTTCGCCATGATATGGTTTGGTGCCGCTCTATCTATAGCGGAAATTATGACAGGAACCTATCTAGCCCCCTTAGGACTCACCCAAGGTCTATATGCCATCATCTTAGGACATATCATCGGCGGCATACTGCTCTTTGGGGCTGGCCTCATCGGTGGACGTTTACGGCAAGGCAGTATGAATACTACTGCCTTCAGCTTTGGCCCACTAGGGGCTAAAGGCTTTGCTTTTTTAAATATGCTTCAACTTATCGGCTGGACTAGCATCATGATCTACGATGCTATGCTAGCCTTACAAGAACTAGCACCTCTATCTCCTATAATTTGGACGATAGCTATTGGCGCGCTTGTCATCTTGTGGCTTTTCATCGGCCTCCACAATACGGGCTATATTCAAGCTATCGTATCAGTTCTATTGTTAGGTCTCACCCTCAACATGGGCGCTCACATGATATCGCAGTGGCCTAGTGAAGGTATCATTCTAACGAGCGGAAACATGAGTTTCATCGCTGCCCTTGAATTATCTATCGCCATGCCACTATCTTGGCTTCCTCTCATCAGTGATTATACCCGTGAAAGTAAAAAACCTTTCTCCGCATCACTTACAAGTGCTACAGTCTACACTGTAACAAGTATCGTTATGTACACCTTAGGTCTTAGTGCCGCTATCTTTGGCGGCGGCGACTCTATCATTACCATCATGATGAATGCAGGCCTCGGTCTTGCGGGTCTCATCGTTATTATTTTCTCTACCGTAACTACAACCTTTATGGACGCTTACTCTGCAGGCGTATCTAGTACGACTATCTACAAGAGTGCTTCTAGTAAAAGCATAGCCGTTGTAGTTACTATCGTTGGTACAATCGCTGCCATCCTATATCCGATGGACGATATTACAGACTTTCTATACCTCATCGGCTCTGTATTTGCGCCGATGATTGCCATTCTTTTGGCGGACTACTTTATCAATCGTCAGCAAGTACAAACATTATCCGCTTATCTCGTACGAGGTCTTATTTGGGCCGTATCCGTTGGTTTATACCACTATATGTTACATAGTGAAAGTACAATAGGTGCTACATTACCGGCCTTTACAATAGCATTTGTCGTTACAGCTATCATTGGATTTATAAGTCATACAGAAAACCTCATCTATCGAAATAAAAACAACACTAAAACCAAAAAAACACCTTCGTAAGCAATCATGCTTATGAAGGTGTTTTACTATTCAGGTATAATAATTTGTCCGTCTTCACAGTTCCAGTGTCTATCACCAACTGCATCAGCTTCGCTTTCATCATGGGTCACCCATACACATGGCACGTCCCATTCACGAATGATGGAAACAAGATCCTCACGCACTTGTTTCCGAAGGTTCCAATCTAATGCAGATAAAGGTTCATCAAGAAGCAATATAGTTGGTTTTGAATAGAGTGCACGACCTAAAGGCCACACGTTGTTGCTCACCACCAGATAAGCGTCCAGCCTTAGTGTTACGGTATTTTTCTAATCCTAAACGTTTTAATAGAGAATCACACATATCAGGTGTGCCTCGTTTACTATATGTAATATTGTGTTCCACGGATAAATGAGGAAATACGATATTGCCTTGTGGCATATATCCTACCTGACGCTCTTGAGCTGGCACCCATATATTTTGATCTCGGTCAACCCATGTTCGTTCATCGCATCGAATGATACCAGTTGTAGGTTTCACTAACCCTGCAATACATTTAATAAACGTACTTTTACCACTTCCAGATGAACCGGTTAACACCGTAATTCCTGAAGCTAAAGTACCATCGGCTTTCACAATCATAGAAGGTCTTGCTATGGTAAAAAGAAAAATGTAATCATAGTCCCTCCTAATTACGCCCTAAATTACGGAACAAGGATCCTTTTGTAAGGATGTGAATACCGCTCAATAGCGCTAATGTAAGCACACAAATGTAAATAACGAGTTCAAAGGCATCCATGTACTGTCCTGCCTCTACATAGGAATAGATAGCAAGTGGCATGGTACGCGTAATTTTAGGAATATTACCGGCGATTAATATGGTAGCACCGAACTCACCCATAGCACGACAAAATGCCAATATGCTGCCCGTTAAAATCCCCTTCCATGCCAATGGTACAGAGATTGTAAAAAATATGCGCAGCTCTGAAGCGCCTAATGTACGTGCTACGTCCTCCATATTATGGTCTACAGACTGCAATGCGGACCGCACCGTTTGATAAAACAAAGGAAAGGCAATAACAGAAGAGGCCACAACAGCACCTGCTGCAGTAAATACGACGCCTAAACCATGTGATTCTAACCAAGCGCCGAATGCATAGCCCGGTGTAAATACCATAAGCAAAGCAAAGCCAACTACTACTGGAGGCAACACGAGTGGCAATGTTATTAGGGCATCTAGAACAGCGATACCACTCCACTTACATCGATTCATCCAGTAACAAGCAGCTAAGCCAGTCAATATAACAATAACTAGAGCTAAACTCGCCACCCACAATGACAACCAAAATGGACTCATATCGGGCCTCCTTTCTTTTCCGAATCTCTGCCGAATAATAAATTATAACTCTATTGTATCATAAGAAAACGCTAGCCCTAAAAACTAGCGTTAAATTCTTATTTAGTCGTAGAGAACCCATATTTTTCCAATACTTTTTGGCCCTCTGGGCTCATTACGTATGTATAGAAATCTTGAGCCAAAGCATTATCATATTTCTTAATAATACCGATAGGGTATATAACAGGATCATGAGAATCTGCAGGTGTTACTGCAGCAATTTCAACTGCATCACCGGCTGCAATAGCATCCGTCTTATAGATAAAGCCCGCATCACCAGCCGCTTGGCTAATGGAAGCCGTTACAGCTTTAACGTCTTTAGCATATACCACATTAGGTTCTACTTGGTCCCATACACCTAATTTTGTTAGTACTTGCTTACCATAGTTACCAGCGGGTACGGTATCTGGATTACCTAAAACAATACGTTTTACAGATGCGATTTGATGTAACTCAATTTTAGGTTGTCCTTTAGGAACTACAAGAACGAGTTCATTTGTTACAAATGGTTTTACATTTGTTACTAAATCTTTATCTTGTAACATCTTCATATTTTTTTCGTCTGCAGAAATGAATAAGCTTGCAGGTGCACCTTGTTCAATCTGTTGACGCAATGTGCCAGAGCCAGCAAAGTTAATTGTGATTTGATCATCTGCTAAGTTATGCTCTTTCTTATACGCATCTGCTAATTCAGTAAGAGCCCCCTTAAGGCTAGCAGCCGCTTGAATTGTAATCTTTTCAGACGTACTTGGCTTTGCGCTATCCGTAGTTTTACTTGCATCATTACCACAGCCTACTACAAAAGCGAGCATACAAATACTCATTAAAACTAATAGAATTTTTCTCATACAACCTCCTACTCCGTACGGAATTAATACATATAAATGCTTAAAAATATAAACCTAAACACTACATCCTATGGTATGATACTATTATAAAGAAATCAGGTATAAGCTATATATGAAATGTATGATATATATAACATAGTATATTGATTATAACCGAAGTATGCCATGATTGTAATCACAATTATACATATTATAGAACTCTAGGTGAGACCATGAATTTATTAACATTAATAGGCCATATCTTCATGAATTCCATGATTCCTATATTTATGCTTATAGGCGTTGGATTTGTATTAGATAAAAAATTTAAACTTGACTTATATACACTGAGCAAACTTAATTTCTATATATTATTGCCCACCTTCGTATTTAGGGCGATGTATGAGGCTAAATTCACTTCAAGTACATTGGAAATTGTTTTCTGTGCACTGTGTGTACTCATACTAAACTCTATTATTTCTGAAATTATTGGGCGCATACGGGGTTACGATGTAGCTAAAATCGCAACATTAAAAAACTGTGTCATGTTCAATAATGTAGGTAATATGGGGGTGGCCCTTGCCATCTTTGTATTTGCTAATGTACCATATGTCATCGATGGGGCTACGCCCTATGCTAACTTAGGACTCGTGAGTGTAGTATCTATCATGATTATTCAAACCATTACGAGCAATACTTATGGGTTCTATCAAGCAGGTGCAGGTCGATTAAGTACGAAAGATGCACTAAATGTCGTATTCCACATGCCGATGGTATATGCCATTCCACTGGCCTTACTATGCCAATTATTGCCATTCGATCTTCACGGGCTCTTCTTCTTTGCTCCCCTCAACATCTTTGCTAACGCCTTCGTTGGTGTAGCCATGATAGCCTTAGGGGTACAAATTAACCGGACCCCATTGAATTTCTTTAAAGCTGACGTCATGTTAGCCAGTGCATTACGACTTATCATAAGTCCCCTATTAGCCGCTGTTATGACCATACTATTTATTACCTTCTATGGTCCTATGCATCCAATTGCGGCACAAACAATCGTCATTACCTATAGCGTACCAACGGCTATCAACATGGCCCTCATCGCTATCGAAATGAAAAACAACCCAGAATACGCTACGCAAATCGTAATGGGTACAACCATATTATCGGCAGTGACCATGCCACTCTTTATCACATTCGCTTATTATATATTTCCATTATACTAAAAATATATACATCAAAAGGGAGCCCCGAGAGGCTCCCTTTCTTGTATCTAATTCATATAATGCAATATGATAGACCAGGTACAGTACTCTATTGATGTGATACGTGATCCATACCCATTCGTACAAGGCCTTCTACATGATCATCATTTAAAGAATAATATGCAGTTTTCCCTTCCTTGCGATATGTTACAAGACGAGCTTGTCGCAATACTCGCAACTGATGTGAAATAGCAGATTGTCCCATGCCCATTGTCTCTGCAATATGATTAACACACATCTCATTTTCTAGCAGTATCTCAACAATCTTTAGGCGCGTTGGATCGCCAAGAATCTTAAACAATTCTGCTAACTTTAACAATGATTCGTTCCCGTCGATCATAGGGATCCTTTCTTTTAAACTAACACTAATAATCTATCTAAATTTAAATACTATCTCTATGATATCTATTATATACAAAAAAAGGCTTTGTACACAATGACAAAGCCTTTAAATTGTATGATATTATTTAACGACCAATACTGGGCAAGAGGAATGACTAGTTACATAGCTACTTACACTACCCATGAATAAACCTTTCAAAGGTCCAAGACCACGGCTACCCATTACGATAAGATCAGCATTGTATTTTTTAGCAACAGCTAACAATGCTGGGCCTGGGGAACCAACTTCAAATACAGATTTAACTTTAACACCTGTAGGAATTTCTTTCACTACATCGTTCAAAATTTCTTTACCTGTTTCTTCCATGTCTTCTGCAATTTGTTCAGACACATAGCCACCAGAAATTGGTGTTTGATCAAAGTTGGAAATAGCAGATACAATATTTGCTACATGAACAACAATCAATTCTGCTTTGTTACGATCTGCTACTGCAAGTGCATGTTCTAGTGCACGTTTAGCATTTTCAGAACCATCAGTAGGTACGACAATAGTTTTGTAGGTAACCATATTAACCCCTCCTATTTCTAATCCCCATGAAGGGATATGATTAAAAATCGTTTAGTCTATTTATAATATTCTAGACGAATTAGGAAAAATCCTCTTTTTTTGATTAGGATTTATATACATTATAGCACATTTTTTTGCAGATTAAAGAACTTGAGACGAATTATTGATATTTAAAGAATTCGTTAACTTAAATCCATCTAAAATATCGATTAGTTCAGGTGTAGTCAATACAGTACCAATTGGTGCTATCATGCGAGCTACACCGACATTGCCATTATTTCCAAGAATAATCGTAGCTCCGAATGTAACAGTTTCCGCCGTATTCGTATCTGCGACTTCAGGATTCTTCATTGTCCCAGCTACATAAAACATAACGGCACCATCAATAATATGTGTTTCATATCGTTCAATGGTGGCCTTATTTACATCCACCAAAGATTTCACGTATTGGTCACCTAGCATCTGCTTGCCCATCATCGTAGGCATAGCACTGCTCACCGCTTGTACAGGAACAGAAACTTTCTATGTCGAGACGAATCTTATCCTTTGTGAAAGTAATCTTTTTAGGGTCATTAATGCGTGAAAATCCTTTAGGACTAACGAATTTCAAACCTTCTGCTACATTGATATCACTGGAACCTGACAATAGTTTCTTAACATTATTTAATGTAGAGCCAGTCTTCTTAGTATCTAACAAAGAAAATGAAGGAACTGTCGTTTCCATAAGACCTTGTTCCATAAATTTAGCCTGAATAGGTGGATACGTACTTACAAGATTATAGCGATGCGTTGGATCTTTTTCCATAATAAATTCAGCTTCAAAAATAGAATGAACCTTTTCCGTAGATGTCATCTCTGCATAGGACTTCGGTGTCGTGCGGCTCCAGCGTGCTGCTTGTGCACCCTTTTTAGGGAAGAATCCGCCCACTATATCGTTAGTATCAAATACATTACTATGTTGACGCCAAATACGAAGGTATTCTTCATCCGTCATACCCTTAATTGGAACATCATACCATGTTGTATTCCACACCTTTTGTGACACATTGCCTTGCGGTGTATTATTTCTCTTTGTAAAAGACACGGTATAGGCGTCGTCTTGATTTGGTCCAGACAAATTAAAGGAATACCCCTGTATATGTTCACTTTCACTCCGTACATCCATATCAATCATAACACCATCATTTACACGCCAAGGAATGGTGAAAGTATAACCGTGTTTCGTATCCTTTACAACCGTATTCATCTTAGTAGCATACGATTTATATTGCTCTGGCAATACGGAAAGAGCATCTGCTTGCGAGGCTACGATAGACTTTGGCGTAGCTTGTTCAGGAGAGGCTCCGTAAGCAACGCTAGATATGATGGACAATCCAGCTAATACTAATGCGATAGATAATTTCATAAAGTTCCTTTCATATATGTGAAGGTACCACCTATGATTACATAGGTGGTAAGGATTATAACATATTTTCTAAAAAGCTTTAGTTCTAGGAGATTGCGGATTGGTAAACAATTGTTCCGGTTCCCCTTCTTCTTGAATGATACCATCCGCCATAAAGATGATACGATCTGAAACTTCTCGAGCAAAGTTCATTTCATGGGTAACAATAATCATAGTCATCCGATCATCGGCTAGTTGTTTAATCGTTTTTAATACTTCTCCAGTCAATTCTGGATCAAGGGCAGACGTCGGTTCATCAAAGAGCATAATTTCTGGGTTCATGGCTAATGCACGAGCAATCGCCACACGCTGTTGTTGACCGCCAGACAATCTAGAGGGATACATATCTCGTTTATCCCAAAGACCTACTTTATTAAGTAAGCGTTCTGCGATTGGCATAATATCGGTATCTTTCATACCTTTCACCATACGCGGTGCCACCATAATATTTTCAAGAACAGTCATATGGGGGAACAAATTGAAGGATTGGAATACCATCCCCATGCGAAGTAATAGATCATGCATGGTATGTTTATCAGCGTAGGTAACGACGCCGCTAGCATCTGTAGATGCCAACGTTACACCATCAACGGTAATAGTACCACCGTCAATCGTTTCCAACTGACCTAAGCAGCGCAAAAATGTAGACTTACCGGAGCCAGATGGACCGATGATAGATACAATTTCGCCCTTATTCATTTGCAAGGAAACATCTTTCAATACCACATTATTATTAAAGTGTTTCTCTATGCGTTCCATATTTACAAAAGTCATAATTACCTCTTACTCATCATATACAGAGAAACGTTTTTCTAAATAATTAAAGATATTTGTCAAAATAAATGTAAAGATTAGATAGAAAATAGCGGCCACAAGGAACGCAGAAATATCAAAGTCACGTTGAACAATGGACTTGTAATACGCAAAATATCATTCATTGCCAATACATATACAAGAGATGTATCTTTCAATAAGTTAATCGTTTCATTAGCAAGTGGTGGCAACACGCGTTTAAACATTTGTGGCAAAATAATGGTACGCATCGTTTGACCATATGTAAAACCAAGAACCTTTGCCCCTTCATATTGACCGCGTGGAATCGATTGGATACCGCCGCGGAAGATTTCACAAAGGTACGCTGCATAGTTGAGTACAAATGTAACCACAGCAGCCGTTGCATCATCCATTTGGATAGCCCCATCCGTCATGATTGGCAATGCAAAGTACATGAATAAAATTTGTAACATCAATGGCGTACCACGCATTAGATATACAAAGGCTTCAACAATTTTATCGACTACAGGAAGCTTAGATAGTCGCAGTAAAGCTAATATGATACCACCAGGTATAGATAGTACCCATACGACACAGAACAGTGCAATGGTGACTTTAAGCCCATCCGCAATGGTCGGGATAATCTGCAATAAATAATCTAACATGAAATACTCCTTCAAAACACGAATAGAGAAGAGGCACATGGCCTCTTCTCTAGTGTACATTTCGTTCTTTAATTATCAGTTGTACATACTGACCACAGTACTATTAGTATATCACGAATCGTACTATTTAGCATCGCTCTTATCTAGATCTGCACTAGAGCCCAACCATTTTTCAACAATTTTATCAGCAGTACCATCTTTTTTCATTTCGGCTAAGATACCATTGATTTTATCGCGTAATACGGTATCATCTTTGCGGAACCCTACAGCAAAGTTATCTACGCCGTAATCAGTGCCTTCTACAATTTTGTATTTGCCAGGTTCTTTTGTCATGAGGTAACGAGCAATAACACCATCAGCGATAACTGCATCGACACGACCAATGCCAAGATCCATGAATGCACTTACGAAATCAGCATAGGATTTAACTTCTTTAACAGTTTTGCCACTAGGATCGTTTGTAATGCAGATTCACCAGTACTAGCTTGTTGCACACCTACAACCTTGCCAGCAAGATCAGATTTACCCTTGATAGCATTATCATCGTTACGAACAACGATGTATTGTTTATCTTTCATATATGTATCGGAGAACAAGATATTTTTCTCACGTTCAGGAGAAACAGTTAAACCATTCCACAATACGTCAATTTTCTTAGATTTTAACTCCGCTTCTTTGCTGGACCAGTCAATCGCTTTAAACTCAACATCCATACCAGCTCGCTTAGCAGCCTCTTTAGCCAAGTCGATATCTAAACCTACGATTTCACCTTTATCATCTTTAAAGCCCATTGGTGGGAAGCTATCATCTAGGCCAATAACAATTTTCTTAGGTAATTGAGTATCAGCCTTCTTTGTATCACTACCACAACCGCTTACAAAAGCCATCATAGAAACTGCAGCCAAACCTACAGCCATAATCTTTTTCCAGTTCATAATATCCTCCACACAATATGTTATAGGTCATGTTTTAACTTATGAACCTATTATACTTTAGCGTGTTAAAGTTGTAAATAGTTAAATCAATAAATTTACAAAATTATACATCATGTGTATCTCTATAATGTTTTATGGCGGCTTGAAGGCGCATTTTATCCTTATACGGTGCAAGTTGCAGATCTAAAGGTACTACATAAATGCCACCATGAGTATTAACGGCTTGTAGTTCTTTCCAGTCAGGCGTAAACCCAACTACGCTTTCAAAAGGAACATACACATAGTAATCATCTAAATTAATGGCACTACGGAAATAGTCACGTAAAATTGTCGGTCTCTGTTTAATAACAAAGCCTTTTTCACAAATATATACGAGCACTACATCGAGCCCGTGTACCCACCATAATAAGCAAACGACCAATGCATAACAAAGCATGCGATTACCTATATCATGTGGGGCCCATTTAATGAGGGCAACACAAATTACAATGCCTAAAATCCGTCCTAGCCACTGTACGGCCTTATGTGTGGTGACCATGTGCTTTACATGGCCACCCGAAAATCGTTCGCTTACCTCTTGTTTTGTCATAATTGACCTCAAAAGTGTATGTAAATACTTATTTACGGCAAAGCCCCATCGCTTGTTCAACCTTGCGATACATCATAGATGCTTTTGCATGTGCTTTTGCAGCACCTTCATCTAAAATGACATCTAGTTCAGGGCTTGTTATGAGTTCATTGTATCGTTGTTGAATTGGTTCAAGTGTTGCTACAAGCAAATCAGCAATATCCGATTTAAATGCGCCATACCCTTTACCAGCATACATTTCTTCGATAGCTTCATAGCTGTCTTTTGTGATAGCACGGTAAATGCCCATCAAGTTAGAAATGCCAGGTTTGTTTTCTTTATCGTAACGCACCGCGTTGTCAGAGTCAGTTTGAGCGCGTTTCAATTTTTTCACGATCAAGTCTGGTGCATCCAAAAGACGGATTGTAGCATTTTGGTTATCATCAGATTTACTCATTTCTTAGTTGGCTCTTGTAAGCTCATAACGCGAGCACCACCTTCGCCTACCTTGATATCAGGTACTACGAAAGTTTCGCCAAATCTACGGTTAAAACGCTCTGCCAAATTACGAGTCAACTCAAGATGTTGTTTTTGGTCCTCACCTACTGGAACATAGTTAGTACCATATAACAAAATATCTGCCGCCATCAATGGTGGATACGTAAGCAACGCTGTAGGAATAGAGTCACCTTGCTTTTGAGATTTATCCTTATATTGTGTCATACGTTCTAATTCGCCTACATAGCTGATAGATTGCATAACCCAACCAAGTTTTACATGTTCAGGTACTTCGGATTGAACAAATAATGTTACCTTTTTAGGATCTAGACCAACAGCGAGGTATAACGCAGCCAAATTACGAGTATTTTGAAATAACTCTTTTGGATCTTGTGGTACTGTAATCGCATGTTGGTTAACGATACAATAATAACATTCATCAGTATCTTGATAGTCTAAGAAATTACGTAAAGCTCCCAAATAGTTACCAAGTGTCAATTCACCACTTGGTTGGATGCCGGAAAATATAACTGCCATAATAGTCTCCCTATATTGAAATAAACCAACAGTGCCAAGGCACTGTTGGTTATATATATTATTCTACGGTTACAGATTTAGCTAAGTTACGTGGTTTATCTACATCTGCGCCGCGTGTAATCGCTGCGTAGTACGCCAATAATTGCAATGGTACAACAGCGAGGATTGGAGCGATGAATTTATTCGCACGAGGTACATAGATTGTATGGTCAACGTGTTTAGATAATTCGTCGTCACCTTTCATGCCGATACCGATTACAACAGCTTCACGCGCTTTTACTTCACGGATGTTGCTGATCATCTTATCGTATACATCCTCTTGTGTAGCCAATGCGATAACAGGTACGCCTTCTTCGATAAGAGCCAATGTACCATGTTTCAACTCGCCACCAGCATATGCTTCAGCATGGATGTAAGAAATTTCTTTCAATTTCAAAGCACCTTCCATCGCTACTGCGTAGTCGATAGCACGGCCCAAGAAGAACGCATCAGATTTGAAGCCATAATGTTTTGCAAAGGCTTTCATATCTTCGTCTACTTCAAAGATTTCATGAATCAATGTAGGCAAGCTTTTAACACCGCAAAGGATTTCTCCGCCTAAAGCCGGATCCATTTTACCATTTAATTGGCCAAGATATACAGCAAACAACAAGCCTGCTACTAATTGAGTCGTGTACGCTTTTGTAGACGCTACAGAGATTTCAGGACCTGCCCATGTGTACACAGTGTTATCTGCTTCACGGGAAATACTGGAACCTACTACGTTTGTAATCGCTAAAGATTTAGCACCAAGGCGTTTAGCCTCTTTCAAAGCAGCCAATGTATCGGATGTTTCACCGGATTGACTGATAACGATACATAATGTTTTATCATCAGTCAACGGATTGCTATAACGATACTCAGATGCGATTTCCACATTTACAGGAATACGCGCCAAGTTTTCAATATATTGTTTTGTTACAAGACCTGCATGGTATGCTGTACCACATGCAACGATGAGGATTTTATTGAAAGCTGCTACATCATCAGCAGTCCAATTCAACTCATCAAAGATTGCTGTTTTACCATCTTCAGAGATATGTGTACCGAATGTATCGCGTACAGCTTTAGGTTGGTCATGAATTTCTTTCAACATGAAATGTTCATAACCGCCCTTTTCTGCAGCCTCTGCATTCCAATTAACATGGAACACTTCTTTATCAATAGTATTGCCTTTACGGTCAAATACAGCTACATTATCGCGTGTTACGATAGCCAACTCACCATCGTTTAAGATGTATGTATCACGTGTGTAGTTAATGATTGCTGGAATATCGGAGGCAACGAAGTTTTCCCCTTTGCCAAGGCCGATAACCAATGGGTTTTCTTTTTAGTACAAATGATTTTGTCCGGCTCATCAGCACAGATGATTTCAAGAGCATACGCACCATCAACACGATCAAGCATGCGACGAACAGTGCCTACGAAATCGCCATCGTACATATCCTCTAATAAATGAGCTACTACTTCTGTATCAGTTTCAGATTTGAAATGGTACCCTTTTTCGATGAGCTCTTCTTTTAAAGGCATGTAGTTTTCGATGATACCATTGTGAACAACAGCAAATTTACCATCTTCAGAGGAGTGAGGATGGGCGTTCATATCGGATGGACGACCATGTGTAGCCCAACGAGTATGACCAATACCTACAGTCCCTTCATTAGGATCTGCTTTTACAATCGCCTCAAGATTAGCTAGACGGCCAACCTTTTTTTGAATTTTAATTACATTTTCAGGGCCGATAACAGCAATACCTGCAGAGTCATAACCACGGTATTCTAATTTCGCCATACCGTCCAATAAGAAATCAGATGCTTGATTAAAGCCAATGTATCCTACGATACCGCACATAAGTATATCCTCCTATAACTGGGGGCATTCTAGCCCCAGCCAACAACTAAGGCTAACTAATTAATATTCTATGTAATATGTTAATTACTGTTCTAAATTTGTTCAATCAAATACCCTTTGTCCCCATCGTTACCGATGGGATTTTTAGTACTTGTTACGACATGAACATGCCGGAAGAGCATCCGCTGATGATTCGATAACCTCCCCTCGTCTACCCTAACGACTGCCTTCGCGGGTACATGCGCTATTCGCCTTTACGAATTTGGAACTCCTTTCACTCATATGTGGCAGAACTAGTACAATTGTAATCATACTAAATTATATTATACTAAATCGATGTAATGAATGTAAAGAATCTAGGCCTTATGAAAGCATTAAACACGAGATATAACGCTTATTTTCATAGGGGTACATAAAGCCAAACGATTTCATAGATCACTCATACACCATCATTATACTACTTATTATAAAAATTTTATACAATCATATTTATCAAAATTTATATGATACATATTTATTGTCTAACAGGAGAGATTACAATGAATACACAAAATAATAAAACACATAAAAAGACAACATCTCTAAACCATAAACACTCATATAGAAAATTACGCCGTTGGGTCCTTCCTGCCGTATTAGGTGCCGCCCTTTCTACATTGGCATTCCTTCCAACCTTTGCAGAAGACATACCAAGTGCACCACCAGCTGGAAATCCACCTATGAGTGCACCTAATGGGCCAGTTCCAAAAGCTGAAGCTAATCCTAATACTTTCACAGGTACTACGGTAGTAACCGAAAATAAAGCCATTGCGCATGAATTGATATCTAATACAACATCAGATCAAAATGCGTTCATCGGCAAAGATAAAGCAGTCGTAACCATCGAAAACAGCGTATTCGATAAAACAGGCAATACGACAAGCGATGACAATAGTAATTTCCGTGGTCAAAACGCAGTAATACTCGGTATCGACGGTAGTCAAATCAACATCAAAGGCAGCAATATTACATCCAATTCCAATGGCTCGAATGCAGTATTTGCCACTGGTGAAGGTTCTGTCATCAATGTAGAAAATACTAACATTCACACAAAGAGCGATTCCTCCCGCGGTTTAGATGCCACTTATAAAGGCACTGTAAACGGCAGAAATCTTACTATTACAACCGAAGGTGCTCACTCTGCTACATTAGCTACAGACCGTGGCGAAGGTACCATTACAGCAGAGGCTGCCAAATTAACAACATCTGGTGAAGGTAGTCCTATTATCTACTCTACTGGTAATATCACAGCTGACTATATTACGGGCGAAGCTAAAAACAGTGAAATTGGTGTTGTAGAAGGCAAAAATTCCATCACACTTACCAACTCTAATGTAACAGGCTACAAAGACAATGGTTTTATGCTATACCAAAGCTTTTCTGGTGATGCTGAAAGTGGTATTGCCCGTCTCAAAGCAGAAAACAACTCACTCACCACCCATGCTACAGGCGCTTTCATCTATGTGAACAACACCACTGCAGAGGTAGACCTTACTGGCAATGCTATCTCTACTCCCAATACTACAACACTAGTGAAAGCAGCGGCCGACTCCCGTTGGGGAAAAACCGGTGAAAATGGCGGTCACCTTACACTTCGCGCCTCCAACCAAGCCTTAAACGGCAATATTGTAGCCGATGCAATTAGCACCATTGCGCTAGACATGACAAATGGATCTAGTTTAGTTGGCGCTATAAACACTGACAATACAGCAAAAAAAATTATACTGAAACTCAGCAAAGACTCTACCTGGACACTTACTGGTGATAGCTATGTAAAATCCTTAACGAACGAAGATACTACAGGAGATAATATTCACTTGAACGGATATAAACTCGTTGTTGCTGATAAATAAAATCAAGAAATAAAAGGGGCAACGTCGACGACGTTGCCTCTTTTATTTTTTATGCCGATTTAGAACCATACAAAGATGCATAAGGTTATATCAAAATTTATCCTAAGAGTTCATGTATGAATTAGTCTATCAAATAACAGCCATATATTGGCCACAATTTTAGTTTCACCGTAGGCTTGTAATTTTCATATTTAATCTTATGCTCTAATATATTTAGGCTTTCTAAATCATCTTCCCAACATTGGAGATCCTCTTGCCTCTCTTTTTCACTCGTAAAGTCATCATCTATTTTTACATCTTCAATACATGCTAGTATTTCTGTTCGTTGTTTGTCCACTTCTAGATGGAATTGGTCATGTTGGTTCATAGTCCAAAGACCAAAATAATAAGGGCCGTAATTTAAGTCACAAGAGCTTTTAGCCTTTTCACATTCTTCTAAGAATAACTTGTACTCATCTAATACATAATAGGCATTAAAGATATCAAACTCCCAAATCTCATCATCTCGCTGATATGCAGGATCTCCACCAATCTTAATTTTCTTCAAATAATCAAGGGATTGGATTTTATTTCCTAAATACACATCACAATAAGCTATACAAAGAAGTAATCGCATTCTATTTGGACAGTTTTCAAGTAACTGCACAAAAATGGTCTTTGCTTTTTCATATTCTTTGAGTCCAAATAAACATACCGCATAGCCAAAGTTCATTTCATAATTATCTGATATGCTTCGTCCCTTTTCATAAGTAAGTAAGCTTCTCTCTAATTCCTCTACTGAGCCCTTATCTGCATAAGATGTAAAATGATACAAAGCCAGCCCTCGGTAGGTCTCTATATATGGAGTGTTTAGCTTTACAGCTGCAGATAGATACTCATATTCTTTTATATTGCCCTCATCATTATAATAAAAAGCCAAATTAGTATAAACTTTAGCTTTTTCAACATCATTCAATTCATCACGATATTTTTCTAAGAACTTCTCCAAGATAAGCTGTGAATTTTTCTCTCTCCACGCTTGTGATTCAGCATATGCAAACTCACAAGCAGAATCAACACTATTCGGGCACTCATTAAGGAGAATCTCAGCCTCCCCTTGATTTATATTTTTCATATTACACCTTAACTATTAAACCAATACAATTTAAACTATATAGCTATAATAACATAAATCATGCCCTATGTAGGTATTTGCAAAGCACCATCCCATCTCTTAACTATCTAAGAGATGAATTACATCATCTCTGCTATCGACCTCTCCATACCCGAAATAACTCTTATGAGTAGAAATGACCGCGCAATAGTGACGGTTCCATTCGGTAACCATCCTAAATAAATATAAAATAAATACCCTCCTATATATGTTCCTGCAGCGACTTTACGTAGGACGGAGCAAAGGGACATATATAGGAGGGTATACCTTTAATATCAAATTGTAGAATGGAACCAAACGGAATGGTATCAAACTACTTATCAAGAGTTATTCAGCCAATCCTTGTTCTCTACCGATAATATCGGCAATTTCTTGACATAAGGATTGTAATGCTTCTTGGTCTGGACCTTCAGCCATTACGCGGATGAGTGGTTCTGTACCAGATGCACGTACCAGTACGCGACCTTCGTCACCAAGTTCACCTTCAGCTGTTACGATAGCGGCCTTAATAATATCGTTTTCTTCCCAACCAGTCTTTGTAGCAACGCGTACATTTATAAGAACTTGTGGGTATTTTGTCATAATGCCAGCCAATTCAGAAAGTGGTTGGCCTTTTTCTTTTACAAGAGCCGCCACTTGAACAGCAGTCAACATACCATCACCAGTTGTGTTATGATCGAGGAAAATGACGTGACCAGATTGTTCACCGCCAATGGAAAGGTCGTGTTCACGCATATATTCCAATACATAGCGATCACCAACAGCAGTAGAAACTGTTTTCATACCAAGTTCTTCAGCTGCTTTGTGGAAGCCGATATTACTCATAACGGTACCAACTACGGTATCGCCTTTGAGCTTACCTTCTTCTTTCAATTTAAGAGCGCATAATAGCATGATTTGGTCGCCATCGAGGACTTGACCTTTTTCGTCTACTAACAAGCAACGATCTGCATCACCATCATTGGCAATACCTAAATCAGCATGGTGTTGTTGAACAGCTACTTGCAAGCCTTCGATATGGGTAGAACCGCAATGATGATTGATGTTCAAACCATCTGGATCGACATTGATATTGATAACCTTTGCACCAAGACCAGACAAAATTTCAGGACCTACGCTAGAAGCGGCACCATTCGCGCCATCATAGACAATCGTTAAACCTTCAAGGGATGTATCGATTGTATGACGAACAAAGTGAGCATAGTGATGTGCAAGATTTGCATTATACTCTACACGACCAATGCCAGCACCTGTAGGACGAGGTAATTCGTTATCTGCACTTTGACGTACATATACTTCTAATTGATCTTCTACTTCATCTGGTAATTTAAAACCACTACCATCAAAGAATTTAATACCATTATCTGGGAATGGGTTATGAGATGCAGAAATAACAGCGCCCGCATCAAAACCTTGTTGCTTTACAAGGTATGCTACAGCAGGTGTAGGAATGACTCCCGCCATAACTACATTACCGCCTACAGAACAGATGCCAGATGCCAACGCGCATTCCAACATGGAACCAGAGATACGCGTATCTCTACCAATTAAAAATGTAGGATGTTCTTTTTCTTTACCAAAATGTGTTGCCGCTGCACGCCCCAAATGGTATGCCAATTCAGGTGTTAAAAATTCATTAACAACGCCACGTACACCATCAGTACCAAATAATCGAGCCATATTCTCCTCCGTCTACAAACGAATGTATTTCAATCTATGTTGTGTGTATTATATCACACGAGTTTGTACAATTTATAAAATCCAGGTTGGGCTTTCACCATAGCACGTAAATGTATAAATCTATTTGTGAAAGTATCATTCATTAGGTTTTGCATACATGCTCATGCACGCAATCGCCGTTTCTGCACCATCCAAAGGCGGCACTCATGATGCCACCCGCATAGCCTGCACCTTCCCCCATCGGGTAAAAGCCACCGACTGTAGTGGATACGCGATTTTCATCACGACCCATACGAAGTGGAGAAGATGTGCGCGTTTCAACGCCGGTCATACAGATTTCAGGGTTATCAAAGCCTTTGATACGGCGTCCCCAATACGGTAAGGCCCGTTCTAAAACAGACGATACATAATCAGGTAAACACTGGTGCAAATCGCAATCTACGATATGAGGTTCATAACTATGTATACTGCTTTCAACAGACGGCGCATCAGACTGTCTCAAGAAAGAACCTACCGTTTGAGCCGGTGCATTAAAGTTTGAACCACCCAATTTATAAGCCTTGCGTTCCCATTCTCGTTGAAATGCTACGCCATCTAGAGGATGAGTACCAAAATCATCAGGGCCTACGTTTACGACGATAGCACTATTTGCAACGCCACTGTCACGGGCATACAAGCTCATACCATTGGTTACAACACCGCCCGGTTCGGACGCAGATGCGACCACTTGCCCACCAGGACACATACAGAAGCTATAGGCCGTACGCCCCGATTCTTTATCATGATATACCAAGGAATACTCAGCAGCACCTAAACCTAGACTTCTTGGATCCACACCGTACTGAGATTGATCGATGACATCTTGAGGATGCTCAATGCGAACACCGATAGCAAATGGTTTAGCCACCATATCGATACCGCGTTTAAATAACATTTCATACGTATCTCGCGCGCTATGACCTACGCCAGATAAAACTAGAGTCGTATCAATACGTTCCGCACCATTCACCTCGATACCGACCACATGGTCCTGATCAACAAATACATCGGTTACCTTAGCTCCAAAGCGGACTTCGCCGCCCCATTCGATAATGCGCTCACGCATGGCTTTTACCATATGCCGTAATTTATCTGTTCCTACGTGAGGTTTATGCTTGTATAGGATTTCTTCCGGTGCCCCGAATTCTACAAAGTATTGTGAAATTTCATGCAACCGCGGATGTGTGACGCGCGTAGTCAATTTACCATCAGAAAATGTACCGGCCCCACCTTCACCGAATTGAACATTCGATTCCGGTTTAAAGGTTCCCGTTTTCCAAAATGTTTCTACATCCTTCGCACGAGTATCTACATCCTGTCCCCGTTCTAATACGATAGGGCGATAGCCTTCACGGGCTAAGTAAAAGGCCGCCATCATACCTGCGGGACCAAAGCCCATCACAACAGGTCTATGTGCTAGAGGTCTATCACCAATGGCAATCGGTTCTGGATCCTCAGGTGTAAATAAGGTAACATCCTTTTGCTTACCTAGTTTCTTAATGAGTTTTTCTTCATGTTGAGCCTCTACAAAAAGAGTATACACAAATACAATATTGGGTTTCTTACGAGCATCTACGGCACGTCTTACCACATGAATTTTCTGTATATATCCCTTTAGTTGAGGGTATTTCTTTTCTACTATTTCCTCAATCGTAGCCTTTACGGTAACGGCTACGCGAAGATTTATTATTCTTATCATATCTATGCTTTTCTTTGTATATCCACTGTTACATGAACCGTAGTCATCTTACTAGTAAGGCCATCAGGAATTACTATATTATAGGTACCATCAATAGGTGCCGTAGCATTACTATATCAATAGATTCCGTTTTAAGATCCGAAACAGAATCCACCATTTCTTCACGGCCTGTAATTGTTACTTGTACAGGCTTAATCGTAATACCTTTGACTTCATAACCATCCGCTACTTGACCTACGGTTATTGCCGAAATAGGTACGGCTTTATCTTTTCTAAGTAAATTTAATTCATACTGTGCTTGACCTTGTGTTGGACTAATATTTACATCGAGCACATTGCCCGCATTATCCCAAGCTTCCAAATCAGCAACAGCACTAAAGTTTTTAGTTTGACCAGCCACATTAACCTTCATGACAACCCGTGTGGCAGCCATTACTTGTTGTTTACGACCGGATACGGTAACTTCCTTCGGAATGACTGTAACCGATTTTAATGCTACATTATCCGGAATTTGTCCAATTGGCACAATTTCAACAGGTAATTTCTTTGATGCATATTCATCAACATTAATCGTTACTGTATCAGGTTTAATCTCAACTATGCTCATCCCCGATGGTGGATTGAAATGGATGGTTACATTATTTTGTCCCGTCGAAACCCCTGACGCATCTATATAAGCCTTAAGGTTTTCAGACTTTAAGTTAATAATCGTATCGCGTGGCCCACTAAGCGTAACGCGTACATATTGAGGTGCATCCTCTATGATGTAATTAGCTGCCAAATTTTGCACCTGTACAGGCACCGTATAGGAAACCTCCATCACAGGATTTTGGTCGCGCATAATAAAAAACCACATGACGATGGCTGCCAATAATGAAAGTATTTTTGCAGGCCAGTTGCGTTTCAAATGAATCATCATTTCTTGCCACCCCATTTCCACATGCTCGTAATATTTTGACGAGGTCTTTCCATAAATGTACGAAGGGCCTCTTTAATTTGATCTTCTGGTAAGTGACGATAAATATGTCCGCCATAGGTATAAGAAATGACACCCGTTTCTTCGCTGACAACAACGACAACTGCATCTGTTTGTTCAGACAGACCAATAGCCGCGCGATGACGTGTACCAAGTTCGGTACTCAATGTACGGTCCTCGGTAAGAGGCAATAGACAACCTGCAGCCTGAATGCGGCCATTACGGATAATCATAGCCCCATCATGAAGAGGTGTACTAGGAACGAAAATATTTTTAATCAATTCCCGACTGAGTACAGCATCTACGATAATGCCTGTATCAATAAAGTCGTTTAAGCCTACCTCGCGTTCAAATACGATGAGGGCCCCTGTATGTTCACGAGACATAACGCGAGCCGCCGCCATCACTTCATTGATAGCCATGTCCATTTCTTCTTCGTTTACATTCTGTGCTTTACTAAAAATACGGCCACGCCCAAGTTGCTCTAGGGCACGACGTAATTCCGGTTGGAACACGACAGGTAACGCAAAGAGGATAACGGTCATCCCTTGTTGGAGAATCCAGTTAATAACATACAGATTCATTACATGGCTTAAAACATTCAAAATAGCCAAAAATAATAACCCTTTTAGCAAGGCTACAGCACGTGTATCCTTTAAGAGTTTATACATATAGTAAATACCGATAGCAACCGTCAAGATATCGATGAGATCAAGGATTCTAAAGGTATGTATGAGGGCTTCAAAATGCATATGTGCAACTCCTTATACAAAATAATAAGGTACAGCCATTACATTAGCTGTACCTTATATTTTATCGCATTTTATGAGCACTGTAAATTTAAAACAGGGCTATACATTTTGCGTTTTAATCCACACATCCATGCAACCGCCACAGACCATGCCTTCTTTTACGGCTACATCATCATTTAATTTTACTTCGATACGTCGATGCTGCTCCTTCTTCTTCATGGAATCAATAGCACTGAGGCGTATTTCATTTTCTGCGCGGCCACCGCCAATAGTACCAAAAATAGATCCATCAGGGAATACAACCATCGAGGTACCTGCTTACGAGGCGTAGAACCAGCCGTATGAAGAATTGTTGCCACTGCTAGTGTTTCATCTGTGCGTTGACTCAAATATTCTACAAACTCACGATTCATGACTTACAACTCTCTTTCTGCGTAAAAACTGACCTTGTTTACCTCGTACAACAGCAAGATACTCACTGACGATAGATAAAGCAATTTCCTCTGGTGTTTGAGCACCTAAATCTAGACCAATAGGAGCATAGATCATATCGAGTTCCTCTTGCGTCCAACCTTTGGCTTTCAAATTTTCTAATGCATAATGAATGCGTTGTTGACTACCCATAACACCCATATAAGTAGGCAGTTGATCTCTCAATTGTTCAAGGCATGTGTTATCGAATTCATGGGCTCTCGTAACGATAATAAATCCATTATATTCATCAAGAGGTAACTTGTCTCTAAAATCATCCAAAGGCAAACATTTTCTTGTTACACGCTCATCAAAGAATTCAGGCACCACATATTCAGGTCGATCATCAACAACAGTAGCACGACATCCGATAAATAATAATAAATCCGTAATGGCACGGCTTACATGGCCTGCCCCAAGGACAAGTACAGATGGATCCTTTTCAACAGGTTCAACAAAACATTCAGTGCTACCAAATACACATAAAGCATTCGGCTTGACTCTATTTAGTGTAAAGCCTTCTATAGCGTCACCATATAATATATCCCCATCCTGATTATAGATAGTTCTATCCCCTTGACGAGGCCCCGATAGGATGGTCACCAAAAATGTTGGCTCCGTCACCTGTAATCGGTCTTTCATAATATCATAAATGCTTTCCATCTTTATTCCTTTCATAGTCCCATGCAGTAACGGCCTCTAAGACACCGCCGCCAACAGCGAGGGATTTGTCAGAAATACTATAACAATGCGATTCCTCACAACGAGCATCCACATCAGCCAATTTAAAATGGTCAGATACGATAAGTCCCGTTTTTAAAATGCCCCGTAATGTACCGGTAATCTTAGCCCGCACCGGTTCTTCATCAACATAACCAATCACTTCATTAGCTTGCACCTCGTCACCAATATGGCGTTTAGCTGTAAATACCCCTGCCTTTGGCGAATGAATCACCCGTTCATGGGTATAACCACCCACATTGCCAGGAATCCCCGTATTCGGTTCCGCTTCACCATCATAAATGCAGCGTCCTAAATTATGGCCACGCATAGTTTCGATGACTACATTCACATCGCGGCCAGCGCTAAATCCAGGACCTACACCAATAACAAAGGGTGCATCGAGTCTAGTAGTTCCTACATTCTTTTTAGCCAAAATGGCATCTACAACAACATCCGGATGCAGTTGATCTAATAGCTCTTCATAGGACGATGTTACAACAGGAATCACACCTTGTGATAACGTATCCTGAATTTCACCGATACACACATGACGTGCAACCAACCGTTCAAGAATCATTTCACCGCAATGAACAGCATTACCATAACTCACCTCTCTACGAATCATAGTAGGTATAGCAATTTCATTAACTACTACAGGGTACCCTGCACGTCTCAATCTATAAATTGCACCGGAAGCGATATCGCCGCCTCCGCGCACAAGTATTAAAGGCTTCATACACCCTCACTTTCACGATGTTGCAAATCGTTATAATCCTCTGGCGTATCTATATCAAATCCCCATTCAGGAATAATACTTACATATTCTACAAAATTATGCCCCACACCACGAATGATCGTTCGTCCACCTTGGTCACCCTCGATGTGTTGCAAGTCCTCAAACCAATGGGCACCAAACAAAACGGGATTGCCAGGGTGTTGAGTTGTTCCATATTTAGGTACTACGATTGTTCTATTTGTTTCATCCCTATGCTGTTGAAAGCTAGTAATGAGTTGTTCAACAACCATTGGATTCAGTAACGGTTGATCAGACACCGAGCAAATAATACCATCTAAAGTGCGTGTGCCAAATTTATTCATCAAGTATTTCACGCCTAATGCGATGGATGTACCTTGACCTAAATCAGAACATTCATTATGAATAATGGAAAATCCATACCTACTAGCAATATGGTCAATATCATGGTCCCCACCTGTAACGGCAACCATTGGATAGGTTTTTAAATTCCATGAAGGATTAGTTTGTTCCCAGCCAATTTGTAATGCATGACATACCGCGTCAAGAATCGTCTTTCCGCGCCACGGAAGTAATTGCTTATTTGTTCCCATTCGTCGAGACTGACCTGCTGCTAACAAAACAATGCCAATACGAGGTGTTTCTCGTGAAAGGGCGCCCCCTAAGGGAGCGCTTTCACCTGTCTTATATTCCATTTTGCTACCTAGCGACATTGAATAATGCGACGAATTTCACAACTAGCCTTATACCCATCAGCCAACACAATGGCCGTGATATCACTATCTACCACATGACTTATGAAATCATCAATAATACGATGTTGTACCGTGTCATAACCAGTGCAGAACAAGATTTTCTTGCCCTTACTATATTGGAATAGCCCTTGTTTATGAAGCACGATTTGAGCAAGCATATGAGGTGTTACAATGGCACCTTCTTCGCGATGTACAATGGATTGCACTAATTCTAAATTATGTACATGATCTTCATCAAGGGATGCGCCCAACATTTGAAGGTTCACCACCCCTATAGTCGTCTTTGTTTGACTTGGGATAACAGGTTCCGTATGTTTTGGTGCCTTAAGCCATTTCTCTTTGGCTCCATCCGCTTCAACAACGATTTGCCAGTTTGGATGTAACGCACTAAGGCCATCTATGCTTTCACAATCTACAGCATCAACCTTAGTTCGTGTAATACCATTAAACCAGGCACCACAATAACCTTGTTGAATACGTTTTGTACAATATTCATCAACATCGTTGATATCCTTTGTATAAATAGGTTCATATTGAGCCACTTGTGATTCATACAACTGTGTTGTAGTCGTCACTACGATAGGTTGTCCTTGCAACCGACCATACTCGACTAGCTTAGATAAGACCGTTGTTTTGCCGCCAGCCCCAACCAATGCGACAATGCCAGGTTGGATAAGACGATTCCAGTACTGCGTTTGTGATGTCATAGCACGAGGCCCCCTTTAGGAATGTAGAAATGGTTATACTTTATATTTCTCGTCCATCCCCATAAATACCTTCTCTGGTGTCATAGGTAATGTACGAATATCCGCACCAACTGCATTTTTTACAGCATGTTGTATTGCGGGACAAGCTGTATTAATAACAATTTCACCGATGGATTTAACACCATATGCACCACTTTCCTCATATGATTCAACAAAGGCTGTATGTAATTCACCAATATCTTGACGTGTAGGAATTTTATAGGTCATAAATTATTAGTTTCTAAACGACCATTACTAGAGTATCTAACGTCTTCATACAAAGCCATACCAATAGCTTGTACTGCGCCTCCTTCAACCTGTACACGCGCTAGTTTAGGATTCACAACGGTACCACAGTCTACACAATTATACATATGTAACGGTATAATTTGTCCCGTTTGTTTATCTACCTTAACTTCAGCAATAGACGCCATGAATGGTGGTGGAGAGGTGTGACTACCCCATGTTGCGAACCCCGTTAATTGTTCGGATGTAGTTCCGACTAATAGCTTAGGCGCTAATTCTTGAACGGACATTTTCTTTGTACCGTCCTTAGTCGTACCTACTAAGCCATCAAAATCAATATCTTCTGGTTTAACATCCATAAATTGCGCTAATTTATGGATTATCTTTTTCTCTCAGTTCTTCAGCCGCCATTTTCGCCGCAGTACCCGTTACATAGGTCGTGCTCGATGCGTATGAACCCGGATCAAATGGTACGATATCCGTATCAGATTCGACAACCGTCATAGATTCCATAGGGCACCAAGGGCTTCACAAGCCATTTGTGTAAGAATTGTATTAGCCCCCATCCCCATATCGGAAGAGCCCGTATACAATGTGTAGTTACCATCATCGCCAAGACGAATTTCTACGGATGCTACATCGATATTAGCAACACCGGACCCTTGTAAAGCAAGAGCCATCCCCAAACCGCCGCGATAGCGCTCATCAATGTCCCAACTATGAGGACGCTCATCCCAACGAGCCATTTCCTTAACCTTATTTACGGTTTCTTGGAATAGTCCAGAATCCATAATTTCATCAGGATCATATACTAAGCTGCGTTCACCGGCAGCAATTAGATTCTTTTGACGAAGTTCTGCTGGGTCGATTCCCATTTCATCAGCTAATCGGTTAACAGCACACTCCAACGGCCACAAAGCTTCTGTAGCGCCATAACCACGGAAGGCTCCGCCCGGCGTATGGTTCATGTAAACCCCTTCGGTGCCATAGTGTACTGCTTTTGCCTTGTTATACAATGGCACGGATTTATGTTCCCCCGCTGTGGTTGTCGTAAAGCAGTGGGTTGCATGAGCACCTGCATCGGTAATGGAGTCCATGTCAATAACTTGGATAATACCATCCTTTGTAGCACCTACGCGAATATACCATTCACGAGCATGACGTGTAGTAGAACAAGTTTGTGCTTCAGTTCTATCATATAGCAAATAACATGGCTTTTGTAATTTCCATGTTACAAATGCTGTCATCAATTCGGTACAAGCCGTTTGTTTCGATCCAAAACCACCGCCAATGCGAGGTTTAATAACGCGGATTTTAGATGCAGGAATTCCTAGTGCTCGCGCAATATGACGGCGCACATGGAACACGATTTGCGTAGAGCTAACGATGACAATACGTCCTAAATGATCAATATAGCCAAAACTTTGGAATGGTTCCATTGCAGATTGACGCGTAGCTTGGTCGAAATATGTGCCTTCTACGACATAATCGCATTTAGCGAGTTCCCCCTTCAATATCACCAACACGCTTATGGTAGGATACACAAATATTGCGTTTATAGTCTTGTCCTACTGGAATGTGATTGAGAATATCATCTTCTGGATGAACTACTGTTTCATGGTCCATAGCCGTGCATAAATCAAGCACCGGTTTTTGCACCTCGTATTCAACCTTAATGAGAGGCATCGCCTTCAATGCAGTAGCTTCATCTTTAGCCACGACGAGGGCCACTTCATCACCTACATAGCGAACTACAGAATCGAGAATCAACGCATCATAGGCAGATGGCTCTGGATAGGTTTGACCTGCTAAAGTAAAACGCGTGTTCGGTACATCTTCATAGGTAAAAATAGCCTCTACACCAGGGATTAATTTAGCTTTAGATGTGTCAATAGATTTAATTTTCGCCTGTGCATGTGGACTACGCAATACCTTAATAATGAGGGCATCTTTTGGCACAAAATCCCCCTGTATAAGAAGGTTTACCACTGAGTATACCCTTGGCATCGACTTTATCATAAGACTTACCAATGTGCTTCATTATAAACCTCCTTGTAGATACTTACGAACACCGCGGAGCTGCGACTCATAGCCGGTGCAGCGACAGAGATTACCAATCAAGTATTCTCGGATTTCATCATCACTAGCATTAGGATTTCTACGCTTCAATGCGATAGCGCTCATCATCATACCGGTAGTACAGAAACCACATTGGTCAGCCCCTTCAGAAGCAAGACAATCTGCTAATAATGAGGCTTCTGCTTCAAGACCTTCAAGGGTCGTAATCGTATGACCGGGCGCACGAAATGTAGGATATGCACAGGATAGCGTGATTTCATCGTCGACCCAAACAGTACATAAACCACAGTTTGTCGTATCACAGCCACAGCGTACGCTATAATAGCCTAAGTTACGCAGCGTAGTTAATAGCATTTCATCCGTTGGCACATTAACGATTACATTCTTATTATTAATATTCAATACTAATTCCATTATTGTGCCACCTCCTTAACTAACCGACGAACCATGGCTTTAGCCATCTCAATACGATATTCCTTGGATGCATGAGAATTTTTTTGATACACTAATTCCTCTGATGCAATCTGTGCTGCCTCATCTAATGCATCTAATCCTTTTTCTGAAAGCAAGGCACTAGCTTTCTCAGCCAATTGTGGCGCACCTGGACGAGTCCCGATATAAACTTCATAGGCTGTATCATCACGGCGAATAGAACCGGTTAAATACGGAAAGTCACCACGAGAAATGCGCAACGCCTCAACCGCAACAGGCACTTCGCGTTTAGGGATGCGAATTTCAACTAAATATCGCGTTCCCGATAATTCATATAATCCTTCATGGACATACGACCACCTTTATAGGTTACGATATCTGCATGAACAGCTAACAAGGCGGGAATAATATCAGAGAACCCAAATTTACTAGCCACGGAACCACCCATGGTAGCCATATTTCTAAATTGAACGCCTAAAATTTCCTTAATTCCACGCACTACGGCGCCACCACAAAATTGTTGTAACGGTTCAAACCGTTCTACATCACCTTGTGTCGCCATGGCACCAATAACAAATTCGTTATCTTCTTCACGAACATATCGTAAATCTAGTCCTGCCATATCGATTACTGCAGGCCATGTACGGCGACCTAAGCGCAGCCAACACCCACCAGCAAGCATCGGTGCCGTCTTATTTTTTACGGCCATTTCATAGGCCTCTTCCACCGTCTTCGGTTGTAATACTTTCAAAAAGGCTAACATAATCTATCCTCACAATGGTATACTAAAAACAATCATTATCTTAAGCCATTTCCTATTAGCAATGTTGCCATAAAACCTTTTATTTTTGCTTATATATATAATTGTAACAACTATTACATCGTAAATCTATGACAAACAATATAAAATTACAAGAAGTTTGCAAACAATTACATATACCCGTAGTGGGCACCACGTCATGGCCACTCCCTATAGAGGCCCGTGAAATTTTGCAGGAATCCAATCCCTGTCCATTCACAGCAGCCGACATAGACGAACGACTGATAGGCACAACAGACTTTATGCCACACAGCGCCATCGTCTGTCTATTTCCCTATCATATGCCACATGAAGGTCCTACGAATCTATCCCGTTACACGTGGGCCACTGATTACCATCTAGTGGTGACAGACTATTTACAACGCCTCGTAGATGAACTTAAAACGACTGCCCCAGATGCATCATTCTCTATCCATTGCGATACGAGTCCCTTGGCTGATCGATATATGGCGTATTTAGCAGGCCTTGGGTTCTATGGAAAAAATAAATGCTTTATCAATCCAACTTGGGGTTCTTATATCGTCATCGGTACTGTGCTCACCACATTAGAATTCGAGTCCAATACGCCTATGACCGATACGTGTATGGGCTGTAATCGGTGTATTACATCCTGCTTAGGTCAATGTCTAGATGGCAATGCATTTAATTACGCCACCTGTAAAAGCTATTTAACGCAAAAAAAAGGCGATCTCACCGATGACGAACAAGCCATCATCAGGAAATCACCCTTAGTATTCGGTTGTGATGTGTGCCAAGAAGTATGCCCCCATAATAAGGACTTACCTACAACACCCATTATTGAATTTCAATCTATCGAACCTTATGTGGATGTTGATGAATTAGAGTCTATGACCAATAAGGAGTTTAAGACAAAACACGGCCATCGAGCCTTCTCATGGCGCGGTAAAAAGATATTGATACGCAATCAGGAATATATTACAAAACCTTAATACTACCTACTATATTTTATAGTAATTAAGTTTATCCAAGGACTCACTCAAGGCCGGTACATATTCTTCGATGAACATGTCCACCTCTGGCATATTTAGAGCTTTCAACTTGGCCAGAATCGTATCGTGCGCCTCCTTGAATTCATCATTGCCCGCATGTAATTCATTGACGCATTTCATATAGGCGGACAAGGTATCGGCAGCTTTCACAATCGGCCATTCAGGCAATGTTTCAGCATCTACAATATACGGTTTATAAACGGATTGCAATCGTTCCGGCAATGTGCTTAACATTTTTCTTGCGCTAAGGTTTCCACCTCGCCATACAAGGAACGAAGCTTAGGATCAAAGTATTTAATAGGTGTCGGCATATCCCCTGTAAAGATTTCACTCACCTCATGGTACATGGCAATGACGGCCACCATGTTAATATCTAAATTTCCACCGAAATATTCATTTTTAAGAGCCGCCAAATTATGGGCTACCATGGCTACCTCAAGGCTGTGTTCTTGAATATTTTCTGTTTCCGTATTGCGCATCAAGCTCCAACGGTTAATAAAGCGCATCCGTTTTAAAAAAGCAAAAAATGAACTCATACATATCCCCCTTGCAATGAAGGTCCCACCAGAAGGTAGGACCTTTTATAGTATGTATAACTAAATAGTTATGATATTAAATGACACCGCGTAATTTAAAGCCATAGTCTAGGAACTGAACGGCCTCATTCCAACGGTCGTCATCATTGAGCATCACCACAATCATAGTGTGCCCATTTCGCGTAGCCGATGCGATTAAACATTCACCAGCCGCATTTGTAAAGCCCGTCTTTAAACCATTAGCACCAGGATATTTATTGCGGATAAAATGGTTTGTAGTGCGAATCGTTTCAGGCGCACGGTTTTGATAAGGCACCTTATAGTAATCATTGGCCACCTTGTCGCGGAACATTTGATATTTCATCCCATAAGCTGCAATCAACGCCAAATCTCGTGCCGTCGAATGATGACCCCTTTGGGTCAATCCATGAGGGTTGAGGAATACGCTGTTTTTAGCCCCCGCCTTAGCAGCTATGCGATTCATATCCTTCGCAAAATTTTCTACAGACCCACTTACGTTCTCTGCCACCACTACGGCCGCATCATTACCAGATGCTACCATCATACCTTCAAGAACACCTTCCAAGGTGATTTGGTCGCCTACTTGTACGCCAAGATTAGATTCTTCCATGCTCGTCGCATAGGGACTAATCGTTGCTAACTCATCTAATTGTGTTCCTTTTAACTCAAGTGCTGTTAATAAGGTTACCATTTTCGTAGTACTTGCCGGATGCATCCATTTATCGGGATTCTTGGCGAATAAATCTCCTTATTATCTGCATCAATGAGTACCACGGCTTCACCAATGGTAGATGGAGGCATAGGTGCAGCACCATGAACAACAGTACCTAAGAGCATGGCACCTATGAAAGCTAACGCCAATATAAAACGTTGCCATACTAAGTGCCTATGCATTATTAAATCTCTCATATCAATCTCTTTCTACATATTATTAACTTGTAAATTCATGATTTATCAGATTTCTTGATTCGTGGTAGTTACTTTTTTCTTAGTTTCTTTACTTTCATCTGTAGAAGTATCTGCGTGTTGTATATATACAACACGTTGTGGATATGGAATATCTATACCATGCTTATCAAAAGCATCTTTTACATCGGACATAATACTATATCGAACCTCAAGAAACTGACTAGTTCTAACTTCTGCAAACGCAGAAATACGCACAGAGTTATCACCAAATTCAGAAATACCAATCTCCATATATTTAGCATTTAGAATACGTTTATCCTTGGCAAAAACGTCCTTTAAAATTCTAATCGCTTCATGATGATCATTGTTATAGCCAATATCAAAAACAAACGGAATCATTCGTTCAGTCATATAGGAATAATTCGTTACTGATTGAGATGTAAGAATCGAGTTTGGTATATACACTCGTTTTTGATCTCTTGTAGTAACAATAGTATTCATAAACTGTATAGATGTAACACTACCTGTAATGTCCCCAACCTCAATATAGTGTCCAGCGCGAAATGGTTTAAATATTAAAATCAATAATCCAGATGCCAAGTTTGACATATTATTTTGTAATGCCAAGCCAATACCTAAACCAAAAGCACCGAAAGCTGCTACAAAGGATGTTGTAGGAACACCAACTTGATTAAGACAGATTAATAATAAACCTACAAGCAATACATAATTAATAATTTGAGATACAAAGCCCATTGCAGCAGTATCATAGTTGGCCCGTGTCATAACACGAATAGCAAGAGTTTTAATCCACCTAATAATATAGCGGCCTACAAAAAATATAATAAGAGCAAGCAAAATATTGCCGGCTTGGCTAAAAAACCATTCTCTTAATTTTAACAATACATTAGCATCGTTAAATAACAGCTCTGATGCGGTTGCTAAGAATTCGTACATGTATACCCCCACAATGCTTAAGGTGACTTACCCAAATCTATGGTAAACATATGATATAATTTCACATGTAAATATTATGTATTATAAACAACTTATATGAAGATAATAAAATATTACCTTTTATTATAGCTTTATATTCTATATCTAACAATGATAAACTAGGGAGTCCTATATGTCTAATAACCCATACACAGCGCCAGATGAATTAATAACGGGCGGTCATGTCACTAAAGAATGTAACTCTGTAACCGTACTCTTTGACGACATTCACTATTCCTTGAGCAGCGGTCAACTAAATGGAGGCTTTCACCATACATTAGGTGTACGTAATCAACAATTAACCTACCATATTGAAACAGAAAAAGATTTACCAGGTGGCTCTGTAGCAAACTATTTAGCTCAAGAATTTGAGCATATCGATGTGCCTGTACATTTCAGCACTGCACTGTTAACCTCTGCTACACCATCCCTTCATGCGTACACAATGGTACAAGAAAGTGATACAATCGTTGAAACCATTGTCACCGGTGGTTATAAGAAAACGGCCCATCGTGCAGGTACAGGTTATTGTTATGAAGAAAAAGATGGTGAATTCCACACTCCTGGCACAATTAATATCCTCGTATTCACCAACAAGGCCTTAACAGATAGTGCGATGGTGAAAGCCATCATGACGATTACCGAGGCTAAAACAGCAGCATTACAAGATTGGAAGGTAGAAAGTACCAAGGACTTCCCCAAATACAATACACATATAGTTCACAGTTTAGCAAAAGAAACGAATACCTCCGCTACTGGAACTGCTACAGATGGCATCATCTTAACCATCAATGCAAATGGCGATGTATTAACTGATGCAGGATCCTATTCCCTATTCGGCGACACATTAGCCAAAGCTGTATACCTAGTGTACAACGAGCATTAGAAAATGCCATCGGTACCGAATGATTTATACAAGCAAAAGGCCCTTTGTGAATAATCACAAAGGGTCTTTTTATATCTATCTCCTCCGCATACAATCGCTTGTAAGGGTTAGTATTCTTTAAAGATTCGTTCCAAATCCTTGCAAGTACGTTCCTTTTGTAAGGCCAACATCAACAAGATACGAGCCTTTTGAGGTGACAAGCTATCACATACAAAATAGCCTGCCTCCACATCTTGGGGAACCTTAGATACTATGCCACTCCCCGTTCGAGATGCGCGTACAACAGGTATTGGTAAATTGGATGTTACCTTGCGGATAGGTTGCGGTATCGTACCATGGCCTAAGCCAGCTAAGATTAAACCCGATGGGTTCGTTGCCACTATGGCAAGCCCCATAATTTCTTCGATACCTGCATAACAGGTTAAGATTTCAACACGTGGTAAGTCATCGTCCTCTGGCAAGCCAAACTCAGATTCCATCGTATGCTTACGCAACGGACACATATAGTATTGGGCTATACCATCTTGTACAATACCAAGATGACCTGCATTAGGACTACCAAAGGTTGCCACATTAGTTGTATTCATTTTCGTTACATCACGAGCACCATCAATATAGCCATTCATAACTACCAGTACGCCCTTATTATATGATTCTGGTGTTCGAGCCACTTGTATAGCTTGCAACAAATTAATAGGGCCATCGGCACTGATAGCTCCTGCTGGACGCATCGAACCAGTTATAACGATAGGCTTATCAGTATGGACAGTAAGATGCAAAAAGTACGCAGTTTCCTCCATACTATCCGTGCCATGTGTAATAACAACACCCGCAATATCATCATTATCCACACATTTTTGTACTAATTTTGATAGACGGACCCATTGAAATAGCGTTATATCTGAACTTTCAATATTACAAAATTGATTGCACACAAAAGGTCCATAATCTCTAACGCCAGGTACAGAGGATATAATTTCTTCTAAGGGCAATACACCTGCTGTATATCCCGTCAAATCAGTATCCGAAGCACCTTGTCCCGCAATGGTACCACCAGTACCAATGATTGCAATTTTCTTAGTCATCTTATCCTCCTATAGGTATCATAATGTAGAAGGTTTAAAGGAAGGCATTAATTCAAGTTTATGCCGATTAATTCGTTGTAGATAATCAATGCGCTCCTTCGTTTGTATATCTTCAATTTCTCCGGTTCGAATATATCGATCGAGAACGGCATAGGTAAATCCTAGTTTATCCTCGTCAGATTGACCACTGAGCCCATCACTAGGCGTTTTGTCTACTAAATGACGCGGAATATCCAAAAGTCGTCCAATTTGACGCACCTCTTCAACCACGAGATTCGCCAATGGACTAAAGTCACCCGCTGCATCGCCAAACTTGGTAGAGTAGCCCACATAGTCTTCAGAGCCATTACATGTATTAGCAACACGTGCACCATATAACAAATTTTGACCTACCGCATATAATGTGGCCATCCGCAAACGAGGTGGCGTATTAATTTCTGCATCTCGCGCTAAAGCTGTACGGCCCGTTACATTGGAAAAGCCCTCTCCTTGTACAATGGCCTTCGTTAATGCACGATAGGCATTACCAATATTCACAATCATATAGGGGATACCAAGATGCGCCACCACCTCTTTTGCATCATCTATATCGGATTGTACATCATTTGGCATAAGAACGCCTACAACGCGTTCTGCACCAAGCGCCTCCTTACAAAGAGCGGCTACTACACTAGAATCCTTACCGCCCGAAATGCCGACTACAGCGGAGCATGCAGGTCCATTTTGTTCAAATAGTCCCGAATCCACGCCACTAATTCCTCTTTTGTTCGTTCTGGATGTATAAGCATAGGCCCTCCTATTTTTTACGACCAATACGATTCAATAAGTCCATCTTCATATGATAATAGTCAGGGCTCATATCTAGATAGTGACGATGTGGATTTTCAAAGCGTTGTTCTTCCGGCCAAATCTCATGAGCCAATTGTTCTTGTACATAGGCGCGTATCGATTCCAATGTTGGGGATGGTACGATTTGATCGCCCCCTTTAATCATGAGTTCCTGCATATTTTTAAATGTACAGTTTTCATAATACAATTCTCTCCACGGTTTTTCTGGATCGATATAACGATATGGTTTGTCTGTGAATGGCACTTCGCCAGGTAATGTCAATAATTCAGCAATAGCGCGACCATCTTCATTATAAACGCGATATACCTGTTTCAATCCAGGATTGGTAATCTTTTCCACAGACTCAGAAATCTTAATGCGCGGTTCCCATACGCCGCCTTTTTCAACGCCTGCAATCTTGTATACAGCACCGAATACAGGATCCGTTTTCGACGTAATCAATCGTTCCCCTACACCAAAGATATCAATAGGGCCACCTTGATTTAATAAGGATGAAATCGTATATTCATCAAGGCTATTAGATGCCATGATCTTGCAATCGTTCATCCCCGCATCATCGAGCATACGACGCGCTTGCTTAGCTAAATATGCTAAGTCACCAGAATCGAGGCGGATACCTTTTAATCGATGACCATTCGGTTCCAAAATATCCTTGGCAACCTTAATGGCATTTGGTACACCCGATTCTAATACATTATAGGTATCCACCAAGAACACAGCGCTGTCCGGATACACTTCAGCATAGGACTTGAATGCTTCATATTCAGAATCGTGGTACATAACCCAACTATGTGCCATGGTACCATTTACAGGAATCCCAAATTGTTGTCCCGCTAGAACTGTGGCAGTCCCATTGACACCGCCTATGAAAGCCGCCCGCGCACCATATACAGCAGCATCTACATTGTGAGCGCGACGAGCCCCAAAATCGGATACAATGCGCCCATCGGCGGCGCGCACGATGCGGTTCGCCTTTGTAGCAATAAGCGATTGATGATTAATCATGGTAAGCACTGCTGTTTCCACAATTTGTGCGTCGATAAGAGGTGCTACGATGGTCATAATCGGCTCATTAGGATATATGATGGTACCTTCTTTGAAGGCATATACATCACCGGTAAATTTGAAGTTGCGCAAATACTCTAAAAATTCATCACTAAATAAATGCAATGATTTAAAATACGCCATATCCTCCTCATCGAAATGAAGATTCAAAATGTATTCTAAAACTTGTTCCAATCCGCCAAAGATAGCAAATCCACCTTTGTCCGGATTGCGACGGTAAAATACGTCAAAGGCAACGCGGTCTGTATTGTCTTGTTTCGTAAGTACCCATGAGCCATGGTCATCTCATAGAGATCCATAAGCATACTAATGTTGCGACGTTCATGTTGCATACTTTCACCATCCTATATAAATAAAAGGTATATAATACAGCGCGTTCGTTATACATTACGCATGATACTATTATAAACTATATACATCGTCTTTTCTATTCATAGTACATGTGATATAACTATATTATAGATAATAATTACTTATTAACTAATGAATAAACATGAATAATCTCATAGCAACTAAGATAATTAGAATTATATGGGATATATTTTCAGAATGAGAGGTGCCAAATGGACGCAATCGTTCAAGCAAAACGCGTATTAGAAATATTTAAAGAAATGAGCCAAATCCCACGTGGATCTGGCAACGAAAAGGGCATTAGCGATTACATTGTCAATTTTGCTCACAATTTAGGTCTCGAAGCTACACAAGATAGCGAGTGGAATGTAGTCATCAAAAAACCAGCTACACCAGGCTATGAAAATCGTCCAGCCGTCATCCTTCAAGGTCATATCGATATGGTATGCGTAAAAGGTCATGATTCCAGCCATGATTTTACAAAAGATCCAATCGCCAACATCATCGAAGGTGAATGGATGCACGCCGATGACACTACATTGGGTGCAGATAATGGCATGGGCGGCGCTATGATTTTAGCAGTCCTAGAAGATAAGAACCAACAACATGGTCCACTACAAGTATTGTTCACAACTAACGAAGAAACAGGTATGGATGGTGCTGCAGCGGTAAAAGAAGGTCAAGTAACAGGTGACTATCTAATCAACTTAGACACTGAAGTGGAACATGAGTTCTGCGTGAGCTGCGCTGGCGGCTGCCACGTTAATGTATCCATCCCACTATTGCGCGAAAAATAATCTACCTGGTTATGATGCAGGGCTTTCACTAACAGTAAAAGGTTTAAAGGGTGGTCATTCCGGTATCGAAATCATTGAACAACGAGCTAATGCAAACCAAGTACTTGCTCGCGTTCTTTATGATTTAGAAAAACAATATTCCTTTAATCTAGCTTCTTTCGTAGGTGGCGTTAAACATAATGCGATTCCATCTAAAGCGGTTGCAACCATGTCTGTACGCAACGATGATATAGAAGCGATTAAGACCCTTATCAAATTCTACGAAAAAGAATACAAACATGAATTTGCAATCAAAGATCCTGATTTAACATTCGTAGTGGAAGAAATTCCTACACCGGCAACAGTGTATGCTGATGATACAGCAGAAGCCTTAATTTCCTACCTCTATCTTGCAGAAGATGGTGTTCACTCTATGAGTCAAACCATCGAAGGGCTTGTAGAAACATCAGATAATCTCGCTATCGTTTCTGAAGGCACACATACGATAGACATCCTCGTATCAGTTCGTAGCTCTAATAAAAACAGCTTAGAATACTTAACTAAAAAATTATTACTCCTTGCTGATACATTAGGTGTTTCTGCTACCCGCAGCGGTGGTTATCCTGCATGGGAATACGATAAAGGCTCTAAACTAGAAGAACAAGTTATCGCACTTTACAATACCATGTCCGACACCCCTGCCCGCGTGAATGCAGTCCATGCAGGCCTAGAATGTGGTTTATTGAAAAATGTTTTACCAAACACTGAAATGATCAGCTTTGGTCCAACAATCATTAGCCCACATACAAATATGGAACGCGTACATCTACCTTCTGTAGAACATGTATATGTATTCCTTAAAGCATTACTAGAAAAATTACAATAATTTTTCAAAGTTTTACAAAATAATATTTATTCAAATAAGCGTATGTACTCATATATATCCTATGAGGCATACGCTTTTTTGTAAAGTCAACGTTATAAATATATAAACATGTTCACATATACTCATATTAGTATAATATTATCAATTTTTCTTATAAATCGCTTATTACTTAACTTTGTGAACTATTGTTCATACCCTTATGGGTATTTTTATATGTTATGTAAGAGTAGTATACTATGTTTACATTTACAAGGGAGGCGTATTATGATACCAATTACGATCATATCCGGATTCTTAGGAGCCGGAAAAACAACGTATCTACAACATATATTAAACTGTCGTAACACCAATGAACGTATATTAATTATAGAAAATGATTTTGGTGAAACCAGTCTCGATGCAAAGCAATTATCCACATCGGGCGCAACTGTACGTGAAGTAACATCCGGTTGTATTTGCTGCAGTCTCCAAGGCAACTTTAAAAATGCCCTAATCGATATTCTATCTACGCAAGATATCGATCAAATCTATATAGAGCCATCTGGGGTGAGCAAATTAAGTGAAATTTTATATACTTGTGACGATGACGATATCACCAGTAAAGCCTATATCAGCATGATTATTACAATCGTAGATGCTATGCAGGCACCTATGGCAATTAAGAACTTTGGTCCCTTCTTTAAAGACCAAATAAAAACACTGTTATGCTATTCTACTTACTCACATAGAGGATGAAAAAAACAGGTTGAAAAAAAGCAAAACAACTCATCGTTGAATTAGCACCACATACACCAATTTATACCGATGTAGATGCACTTCAACAGGATATACACCAACTAAAATCTAATACTCATAAGGCACATGAACATGATTCCGAAACCTGCAGTTGCCATACATGTAACGACAGTGAGGATTACAACGGTGCTCACCACAACAATCACAGTCATCATGGCCATGACGGCCACCATCATGAGCACCAACCTTTTGTGAGCTATACATTCCATAATCTACAAACCCTCACTCATACGCAATGGATTGATTTTTGTAATAAATTACCGTCTACAGTACTACGTGTTAAAGGTATCGTTCCTACCACTTCAGGACCTATGGAATTACAATACACCCTCCAATCCTGTTCTCTTACAGATACGCACTTAAAGGACTACCACCTAGTTGTTATTGGCACCGATATAGACATTTCATCCATACAGGAGAAAGTGTGTAGTGCATCATGATTCCTGTATATATCGTAATGGGCTTATTAGGCTCTGGTAAAACCTCCCTAATCAATGTAGAGCTACGAGAACGAAAGAAACTTGGCTCTACAGAAATTATCAGCTTTGAAACAGGTAATACAGAGTTTATAAAAAAGCCTTTATCGATTGAGCCAGATGATATAGAAGAAAATCTACATCATGTAGTACAACAGATACAGGATTATCTTTCTACGACAACGCCGAAAGAAATATGGGTTGAATGGAATGGCATGTTTTCATTTCAACAATTAGAACGCATCTTCTTCAATTCAATTCTAAAAGAATTCTGTCATCTAGAACGCGTCATCTACACAGCAAACAGCAACAGTATAACATCTATGATACAGGCACTAGGGGATAGAGTTGTATCGCAACTATACAGCGCCGATTATATTATGTTATATGCGAATGATACGACACAAACCAAAGCAGTAAAGAAACTCTTACAATCCTACAATCCGGAATGTTCCATATTAGTCAATCCCACTACAAAAGACATCCACAATAAACTAACTAAACCGATATGGCCATGGTCGTTGTACAGTATTGTGGCTATATTGACATTATATATATTACTGGTCACTGTATTCCGTCATAGCATTTCCTATTCCATCCATCAAGTTTTGGCCATTGCATCAGGCATTATTTTTTTGAAGGGATACCGTTTTTTTATTGTTAGGAACCATCATTTCTTCTGCTATCACACTATTGGTACCGGATCGTTGGCTAATGCGTTATCTGAAAGCAGACTCTATTAAAAGCTATGGCATCGCCATTGGTAGCGGTCTTGTATTACCTATCTGCGATTGTGCTACTATTCCTATGTTTAATGCATTATTAAAGCGTGGTATCCCTCAACATATAGGATTATTGTTTATGCTCGCAAGTCCTATTATGAACCCCATCGCATTATTAGCAACCTATTATGCATTTCCAGATACGCCACAAATAATACTAGCTCGCATAATTGGTGGTATATTAATCGCATGTATGGTGGCCCTCACATTTAAATGGAAACCACACAAATTATCTACCATCACTAACAATTTACCTCAGCCAAAAGATTATCAGTATGGTTCACCAAATCAAGAAGGCAATAAAAAGAAAATCTTTCTATTGCACATAGAGCGTGAATTCAGTCAATTACTTATTTACTTCTCTGCAGCAGCTTTCACATTAGCCCTATTCCAAGTATGGATAAAACCTACCTTCTTTTCTGGTTCACTCGATGTAGCCACACCTATTGCTAATGCATTATTACTAGCTTTAGCTTTCCTCTTCTCCCTATGTTCTACATCAGATGCCATTATAGGCCGTTCGTTAAGCAATTTATTTCCTATATCAGCAGTTCTTGGTTTCCTATGGTTAGGTCCTATGATTGACATCAAAAACGTATATATGTTACGTCAGTATATCTCAACATCATTTATACTTCGCTTAGTTATTACTATAAGTATTATTACGTATATCATGACATTGCTATTTCAATTTTTATTTAATGTATAAGGAGAACAGACTATGTTATCAGAACTACGAAACAAAGATATACTCAGTGTCATCAAGGGTCTGCTATATACGGCATTAGGTATTAGTTTTTTATATCTACTCATTACGGGCCAATATAAATTATATGTGGCTCCTCGATATGAATTATTTTTACTCTTAGCAGGTATAGCACTGTTATTGGGAGGCATTATTTCAATCCTTGGTCCCCAAATAAACAATATAAACATAATTGGCGCTCTATTACACCAATCATACTTCCTCTTGTGTTATTTGTGGTTCCACCAATTTTATCGCCTAATTCTGTACAAGTAACTGGAAATACAGCCGCCACAGAAGATACTAATGATTTTAATTTTTCTCAAGACGATATTGGCGAAGTTATTACAATCAATAATGAGGCCAAAGATCCTGGCATTTCAAAATCTAAAAAGGAAATCGTATTAAACTCGGATAACTATTATCGCACCATCGTTGCACTCGGTTCTAAACCAGAGGAATATGTAGGGTACAAAATCTATATGACAGGTTATGTTAACCGAGAAGACAATACATTAAAATCCAATGAGTTTACACTTTCACGTATGGCCATGGCTTGCTGTATTGCAGACGTCTCCCCTATTGGTCTAACAATGCATAAGAATGATGGAGATTCTTATAGCAATAAACAATGGGTAACCATAGAAGGCACTGTATCCACACGAGACTTTCACGGGCGCAAGCAACCATACATAGAAATCAACAAAACAAAAGATGCACAAGAAATTTTAGGATATGTATATCCATAGCATAGTAAAAGGGCTACCACAAATGTGATAGCCCTCTATTACTATTTTGTATATATTATCGCAAATGGCCTATAATACGTTTCCCCATCACAGCAGCTACAGCACATAAAAATACGTCAGGCCCAACAGGAATCAAGAAACAAGACCAGATAACAGCCCACCAACCAATAGGTGTCCCTAAATATACATTCATTATCATATATAAATAGATCATGCCAAAACCATATACAATAAGCAGATTGATAATAGCACCAATGAGCAATGTTTTAACAGAATGTGTTGGTGAAAGCTCGCTAAAGCGACCCACTACATAAGCGCCAACCATAAATCCAATCAAATAGCCGAATGTAGGTTGCAATACATAGCCTGGCCCGCCGCCAGATGTAAACACAGGTACACCGATAAGTCCCAATATAATATAGATCCCTACACTAATGGCACCGAGGCGGCTGCCTAATATAATACCAGCCAGTGTAGTAAATAAAATCTGCAGTGTAAATGGACAGTTTGGAAGTGGCACACGAATAAATGCACCGGCTGTAATTAATGTTACAAATAAGGCTGTCATTGTCAACTCTCTTGTGCTGAGACGTCGATTGGAAATGGAACTCATGGTATACCTCCATTAATAGAATAAAAGAAACCTATCTAAACAAACTACATATCTATTCAAGGTTATTAAACCATTCCATTTTTATTATGTCAACCATATATACTTATATTAAGTTTACATTATGCAAAATATGCAAATAAAAAAAGAGGATATACATAATGTATGTCGAATATATTATGTATATACCTAAAAATAAGTATATAGTTTTAGTTTTTCATTTTATATTCATTTTATGATATTAAATTATGTATAAGTAGATTGAGTAAAATCTACTTGCACAATTGCTTTTGAGCAAAATCCTTTTATGGAGGTAATTAACATGAAAAAAGTAAATAATTTGTCTAAAGTATTATGTGCTCTTGGCGTAAGTACTGTATTGATTGCAGGCGTAGCATCTGCAGCTCCTGCTTACCCAGCTCCTAGTTCCTGGAATGGTGTTGGTAGCGTAGCATCTCCAATGCAAAGTAGCGAAATCGACTACGTAGGCGCTGTTACTACATTACATCGCTACTATCCAGATGCAATGGTAACTTCTATCTCCTATGATGCAAAACATCATCCAACTTACGAAGTAGAAGCATATACTAAGACACAAAAAGTGGAAATGAAAATCGATGAAGCAACAGGTCAAGTTGTTTCCAATCAAGCAAAATCCATTAGTGCATGGAACAAATTAAAGAAATCTCACAGCTTTAATCCACAAAACTCCATCACACCAGAATCTGCTGAAACAAGAGCTATCGAACGCGTAGGCAGCGATTTCCAAACAATGGAATGGGAATTGGAAATGGACGGCAACAAACTTGTCTACAAACTAGACATGACTAACGGCGGCGACAAAAAAGCAGACGTTAAGATCGATGCTATTTCCGGTAAAGTTCTCAGTGCTAAAGTAAAAACTACAAAATACTAAGCATAACCCATATATTATATAGATACACCTAACCACTATATAATATATCTCTCCAATTTCTTAACACACTCATAAAACTAAACACTCATAAAAACTATACACACATAAAACAAACCCTTTTAAACACACATATACACACATATTAAAAGACCTTGAATCGTTGAATTCAAGGTCTTTTTCTTTGGGTTATAGGACAAAAAGGCTGTACCAAATTATGTCACGACATCTTGGTACAGCCTCTTATTACAAGGTTTTCTTTTTATGTTCTATAGGTTTTTGGAGTTATGCTTTAAGGAGTTGAGAAGTTAAGGATTAAGCTTTATCCAATGCTTGAGAAAGATCATCGATAATATCATCAATATTTTCAAGACCAACAGACAAGCGGATCATATCTGGTGTTACGCCAGCAGATTTTTGTTGTTCTTCGTTAAGTTGTGCATGTGTTGTGGATGCAGGGTGAATAACAAGAGATTTAGCATCCGCCACATTAGCAAGGTTAGAGAAGATTTGCAATGCATCAACCAATTTAATGCCTGCTTCTTTGCCGCCTTTTACGCCGAATGTAAATACTGCACCAACCCCTTTAGGGAAATATTTATCAGCTAATGGTTTATATTTACTATCTGCAAGTTCTGGATAGTTAATCCAAGCAACTTTAGGATGTTTGCTCAAGAAATCAACTACTTTACGAGTATTTTCTACGTGACGTTCTACACGCAAGGACAATGTTTCAATGCCTTGCAAAATTTGCCATGCTGCTAGTGGAGTAATGCATGCGCCTGTATCGCGAAGTAATTGAGCACGGATTTACTGTGAAAGGAATTGGCAAATCACCATATACTAAACCATTGTAATGTTCGTCCCCTTCAGCGAAGCTAGGATATTTACCAGATGCTTTATAATCGAATTTACCAGACTCTACAACTACACCAGCCAATGTTGTACCATGACCACCAAGATATTTAGTAGCAGAGTGAACGACTACGTCTGCACCATGTTCTAATGGACGGAACAAGTATGGGGATGCGAATGTATTATCTACGATTAAGATAATATTATGTTTATGTGCAATATCAGCTACTGCTTGAACATCGATAAGGTTGATGCCAGGATTACCGATAGTTTCGATATATACAGCTTTTGTGTTGTCATCAATAGCTGCTTCAAACTCTTCCAAATTGTCAGGATTAACGAATTTAGTTTCGATACCCAAACGAGGCAATGTAGCAGTGAATAAGTTATATGTACCACCATACAATGTAGATGCAGCAACGATATTATCACCTGCGCTTGCTACATTCAAAATGGAGTATGTAATCGCTGCAGAACCAGATGCTACAGCAATACCACCAGCACCACCTTCAAGTTGAGCTACACGAGCATCCAATACGTCAGTAGTAGGATTGCCAAGACGAGAATAAATACCACCAGGATTAGTCAAAGCAAAACGGCCAGCTGCTTCCTCTGCATCTTTAAATACGAAAGATGTCGTTTGGTAAATAGGTACTGCACGAGAACCTGTTGGATCCACGGTATGACCTGCATGTAATTGTAATGTTTCAAATTTATATTGTTTGCTCATTAAATTCAACTCCCATTCATCTAAAGGAATAAACTTCATTTCTTATACCTATTATATTACTATGTATTAAAAAATATGTCTACCACTTTTTATAATACATTCTCCATAACTATAAGCTATGGCAAAAATTTTGGCGCCCTTTGAATATAATATTGATATAAAGAACCTGTGGGATATCAAAACGATTTCGGGCTCTACCAAAATTTTGGCATATCTTAAAACAAATGGATATAGAAAGAACCGAATGAATTTCCAAAGGCGACTTTGGCTTCCCAAAATTTGGGTGCCTTCAACTTAAAGTTCGAAATGAGAAGAACCTACCAGTTCTCAAAACGACTTCGGGCTCTACCAAAATTTTGGTGTACCTTAAAACAAATGGATATGGAAAGAACCGAATGCGTTCCCAAAGACGACTTTGGCCCTGCGTAGGCCGTAGGCCGGAGTCAGACCCGGCCGGTGGAGTCTTTGGGAACACATTCGGTTCACTTACATACTCTGTATTTAAATATAAGCACCAAAATTTTTATCTCGTTCAAACTTCATTTTCTGAATTTGTTCAATAATATATGGTGTTTCTTGGTATACGTAATAGTTCAACCAATTCGTAAATAGCAATGTGCTTACGGAACGCCATCTTACGATTGGTTTTTGTTTTGGATCATCATCGGGGAAATAGTTTTCTGGTACCGCAATGTCTTCACCTTTAGCAAGGTCTCGTACATATTCGCGATTGAGTGTATCCCAATCGTACTCGGAGTGACCAAAAACAAAGATGTGTTTGTTATCTAAGCTTCGTACGATGGCAGCCCCAGTTGGTTCAGAACCAGCTAACAATTCTAATTCCCTATGTGCTTTAATTTGCTCTAATGAAACTGTAGTATGGCGGGAGTGCGGCATCCAGAACTTTTCATCAAAACCTCGTAAGAGAACCGGTTGGTCGTTATAGATATCATGTTCATAAACGCCGAACAATTTAGTATCCATAATTTGTTTATTAATGCCGAAATGATGGTACAGGCCAGCCTGTGCGCCCCAACAAATATAGAACGTGGAGCATACGTGTTCTTCACTCCAATCCATAATTTCTACAAGCTCATCCCAATAGTCAACCTCTTCAAAAGGCATCAGTTCTACAGGAGCACCGGTAATAATCAAGCCATCAAAACACTCATCTTTAACTTCGTCAAAGGTACGGTAAAAAGTCTCTAAATATTCTTCATCTACATTCTTAGATTTTCGAGATGCTGTATGCAATAAAGTTAAGTTTACTTGCAATGGGCTATTACTAAGAGCGCGAAGGATTTGTGTTTCCGTAACCTCTTTTGTAGGCATCAAATTGATAAGCAAAATATGAAGCGGACGAATTTGTTGTGTTTCCGCTCGTTCCGTATCCATTACAAAGATATTCTCTTGTGCTAACTTTGTTATAGCCGGTAAATTCTTAATAACTTTAATCGGCATTGTGAAACCTCCTAAAACCCTTTAGCGACATAAGCGCGACGCAATGCCTCTAAACCTTCTGTCAATATTGCACGAGGACAGGCAACATTGATGCGTTCAAACTTTTCACCATCTTTACCAAACATGGAGCCACTATCCAGCCATAGCTTTGCATCATTAAGTAGCCACCGTTCACGTTCTTCTGGTGTCAATGGCAGTTCAGAGCAATCAAACCACATGAGATACGTACCCTCAGGTCGATACATGTGAAGCTTTGGCAAATGTTCCTTAAAATAATCAAGGGTATATTGAATATTCCCTTGAATGTATCCCTTTAATTCATCAAGCCATGGTCCACCCACTTCATAAGCGCCTTGGCAACCTACAAGTCCCATCGTGTTCAATTGACTATAGCCTGCACGGTCGATTTCTTTGACAAATCTACGACGCAAGGAATCATTAGGGATGAAAATATTAGATACTTGTAAGCCTGCAATATTAAAGGACTTACTAGGTGCTGTACAAACGATGCAATGCTCCGCATAGCTTTCACCAAGATCAGCAAAAACAGTATGCTTGTGACCATCCCATACGAAATCCGCGTGAATTTCATCGCTAATAATAATAACATTATGTTTAATACAAATATCACCAAGACGTTTTAACTCATCTTCGCTCCACACGCGGCCCACAGGATTATGCGGATTACAAAGCAAGAATAATGTTACATTATGCTCAACAATAGCGCGTTCTACGCCTTCAAAATCGATTGTATATGTATCTGACCCTTGAATTAAAGGAACGTTAATCAAATTACGATCATTATCATCGATGACCATGCTGAATGGATAATATACAGGTTGATTAATGAGTACGCCTTCCCCTTCCTTTGTGAAAGCACGCACTGCCATAGCAAGCGCAAATACAACGCCCGGAGTTTTTACGAGCCATTTTTTATCTATATTCCAATTAAAACGGCTAGCGAACCATTCTTTTAGTACATTGAAATATGCATCATCAGATTCCGTATATCCGAAATACCATGATTAACGCGATCTAACAAGACTTGCTTTAATTCACTAGGAATTTCAAAGTCCATATCCGCTACCCAAAATGGTAATACATCAGCAGGTTTACCACGTTGTACAGCAAAATCATATTTTAGAGACTTTGTATGTTTGCGATCTACGATTTTGTCAAAATTATATCGGCCCATAATAGCCTCCTTTTATTTATTGAAAGCTTGTGCTAAATCAGCAATCAAATCATCTGTATCTTCAATGCCAACGGACAAGCGCAACAAGCGACGTGTAATCCCTTTGCGTTCCGCATCTTCAGGTTTTAAATCTGGATGTGTTTGTGTAACAGGATATGTCAACAAAGATTCGGTGCCGCCTAAACTTTCAGCAAATTGAATCAATTGAATACCTTCTAACACTTGTTTAGCAGTCTCTTCACTATCTACTTCAAAGGACAACATACCGCCAAAGCCAGTAGTTTGAGATTTGTTCACTTCATAGCCTGGATGTTCTGGAAGTCCAGGGAATAATACCTTTGTTACCTTCGGTTCTTGTTTCAACCATTCTGCGAGAGCAATGGCATTCTTTTGATGCTGTTCCATACGGAGCGCCAAAGTTTTGATGCCACGAATAACAAGCCAGCTATCAAAGGCAGATAAACACGCGCCTACTGTCTTATAAATAAGGCGCAATTGAGCTGCCAATTCATCATCTTTTACAATGGTAAATCCAGAAATTACATCATGATGACCACCGATAAATTTAGTCCCACTATGGACAACAATATCTGCACCAAGATGTAATGGTTTTTGGAAATAAGGGCTTAAAAATGTATTATCTACAATAACAAGTGCATTACGGTCATGTGCCATTTTACTCAACGCACGTACATCGGTAATTTCCATCATCGGATTTGTAGGCGTTTCAATGTACACAGCTTTAGTGTTTGGTTTAAAAGCTGCTTGCACCGCATCAAGATCAGATGTACCTACATAGGTAAATTCGACACCATTCTTTTCGTAGATATTAGTAAATAATCGAATGGATCCACCATACAAATCATCCCCTAAAATAACATGGTCTCCAGGGGAAAACAAATGGAATACTGCATCAACAGCAGCCATCCCCGAAGAAAAAGCAATTGCATCAGTACCTTCTTCAAGGCCTGCAATTAATGTTTCAGGCGATCACGAGTTGGGTTAGACTCACGTGTATATTGAAATCCTGTTGTTTCACCCAAACCAGGATGTGTAAATGTACTAGACATATAAATGGCTGGAGAGATGGCCCCTGTACTATCTGGTTTGCCACCACCGTGGACACATTTTGTATTAAACTTCATCGTAACATCTCCTTGTATATGGTAAGGTATATCATTTTATAGAACATACTATAAAGCCACTCTAATTTCCTACTATTAGCTAGGAATTAATATACCCACTATCAAACTATAGTATAGTAATATAACTATTATAAAAAGGTCTTTATACTTAGTCAATTAAAAGAGCTTCACACAAAGCGTAATAAGACCTTTTAAGTCATATGTATTTTGAATGAGTAGCCATAACTTTTAGTTTCATGTATAAAATAGACTACTATCAGATTTTTTATGATTTAATACGAAACCCTATATACCTATACCAGTACTTCTATTGTAATTACATCGAGCATTATCTATACTAATACTAATATTAGTATAAGTTAATGTAATTATAAGTATTATTCTGAGGCATCATGCAATATACGATTAAAATTTTAATTTTGAGTGCAATATTAATTGTATCTCTAGTCACATCTCTTCAGTTTGGATCTACCTTTATCCCCTTAACAGATGTACTAAATAGTCTCTCCTCACACTTAGGAGGACAAAACCTTTCTATCCCTCATATGACCGACACAATCTTGTGGGATATTCGCTTACCTCGCCTATTATATTCAATCTTAACTGGCATCGGCTTATCTGCTGTAGGTCTTTTAATGCAAACGGTAACACGCAATGCGCTAGCAGATCCTTACGTATTAGGTGTATCATCAGGAGCTAGTACAGGCGCAGTATTCGCCATCATTTGTGGAGGTCTACCGTTACTAGGAGCATACAATACGCCTTTCTTTGCCTCCTTTGGTGCCATGTTATCCATCATATTAGTTTTATTATGTGTTGGTAAAAGTAACAGTCCCGTAAAACTTATCCTCATCGGCATGGGTATGACAGGCATTTTCTCAGCGTTAACAATGATGATTATTTATGGTACCAAACATGAAGCACAAGTACGAAGTGCCATGTTTTGGTTATTAGGTAGTTTCGCGGGCATCCAATGGCAAGATTTACCATTATCAGCCATCATTGTCGCTCTATTTTGTTTATTCATCTACATTTATAAGCAAGATTTAGATGTCTTACTCCTCGGCAACCAAGAGGCTGCCAACATGGGACTTTCAGTTAAAACATTACAATTATCCATCGTTATAACATCATCCATAGTGATTGCAACCTTAGTATCTAAGGTAGGTGTCGTTGGTTTTATCGGTCTTATTATCCCCCACCTCGCCCGTATTACAGGTGGTCCTAAACATAAAAATACTTTGATATTTAGCATGCTCATAGGCAGCATCGTCATGATTTGGTCTGATGTACTATCTAGAGCACTATATAGCCCAGAAGAAATCCCTATCGGTGTTCTTACCTCTTTATTAGGGGCCCCATTATTTATCTGGATTATTATGAAACGATATAAAAATATCGGCTAAGTACAATAGAAGGATTAGTTAATCCTATTTCTAGGACAAAGGAAATTTATGTATACAGTTAATCACTTAAGCTTTGACTATCCTACTCGATCCGTATTACATGATATATCGGTAGAGTTTCCCACTAATAAAATCACAGCCATCATTGGCCCTAATGGGTGCGGGAAATCAACATTGTTAAAGCACTTATCAAAATCAATCTATTCTAAGGGGACCATCACCCTTAATGATGAACCGTTAGAGTCAATCGATTCGTCACGATTTGCAAAATTTGTATCCATCTTATCTCAAATGCATGATGCTATGATTGACGATTTTCTTGTGAAAGATATAGTTCTCATGGGGCGCTATCCTCATAAGACACGCTTTGGGAACTATACAAGGCGAGATGTAGCCATTGCCGAATCCTATATGGAGCATATAGGTATTTCACATCTTGCAAACGAAGAAGTGCAACACCTTTCAGGTGGTGAATTACAACGTGCATTTATTGCAAAAGCCCTAACACAGGAACCTACCATATTATTGCTAGATGAGCCTACAAACCATCTAGACCTAAAATATAAGTTGGCTTTAATGAAAGAATTGCAAACATTCAAAGGAACGGTTATTGTCGTTCTTCACGACATTCAATTGGCAGCCACCTATTGTGATAATATCGTATTAATGAATAAGGGACGCATTGTAAAAACAGGTTCTCCACAAGAGGTGTTAACACCAGAGCTATTGGAACCTGTATTTGAAATTCCCTTTACCACAAAGACAGAATACGGTATTTATCGTATTCAATATTAGATTTTATAGCGTTTAACGCTAAAAAATATATAGCTATATGCAGGTATATAGTTAATCTACTTATGTTGAGGACTTCCTCACGTACTGTTTTTACAGAAAGGACATTATAATGTTAAACAAAGTAAAACGCTTACCCTTCTAGGACTATTGGTGGCAGGCACAACACTAGCTTTCACTGGCTGCGGCACTACGTCCCAACAAAACACACAAACAGCACAAGCAATCGCTAGCTGGAGCGAAACATTTGATGGCGCTACTACAAACTTCTCCGTAAGTGCACCTCCTACACATGCTGTATCCATGTCCCAAGCAACCACAGAAATGATGCTTCAACTTGGTCTTTCTGACAAAATGGCCGGTACCGCCTTCAAAGAGGAAGAAATTTATGGACCTTTACAAGGTGAGTACGACAAAGTGAAAGTTTTGTCTGATAAATGGCCTTCCTACGAAGTATTCATGAGTGTTAAACCTGATTTCGCTACAGGTTGGCCTGACTCGTTCAGTAAACGCGCAATTCCTGCAGACAAAATGATTGCAAATAATGTTAATATTTGGATTCCAGAATCTATGCTTTCCACTAAAGCCGATTTAGAAACTAATTTTAAAGACATGATTATGCTAGGAAAAATCTTTGGTGTAGAAGCAAAAGCTAATGAATGGGTTACTTCTCAACGTGACACACTTTCAAAGGTACAAGCACAATTGAAAGATGTCCCAAGAAAACGCGTATTTATCTATGATTCTGAGGATGGTCAACCGTTCACAGCATTTGAAGGTTATACTACAAATATCCTTCGTTTAATCGGTGCTGATAATGTTATGAGCGGTCTCGGTGTGGATAAAACTTGGGCTAAAGGCTCTTGGGAAACAGTAATCGCACAAAACCCAGACTATATTATTATTGCTGATTATGGTAACTCTATCCGTAATGATGACGATTTCCAACAAAAAATCGCTAAATTAAAATCTAATCCTCAATTGCAAGATATTACAGCAATTAAGGAAAATCATTTCATTCGTGTAAAATTATCTGAAATCACACCTGGCGTTCGTACTGTAGATGCTTTAAACGCTTAGCGCAAGAAATTCACGGTATTACAATTCAATAATTATTAAATAAAAAAGGTCTGTAAAATGCGATTTTTCACATTTTACAGACCTTTTATTTTAATCAAAATGCTCTATACATATATTTAATTTGCTAACATCCAATCCACTAGTAACCATAATACAACTAACACCACTATAAGTATTATAGTCAATGGTGTAGATGGCGTCGCATCAATAAATCCATATTTATGTGCCATTTGCTTTGTAATGACTTCTACCCCTGTTGGATTTCCAAACCGGTTAGCCGCGGTCTTTCCAGGCAAGGCCATTAATATTAATACTGCCGGAATCCCGACAAAAGGAATGAGTCCCAATAGAACAGGCCACCCAGACCAACCAAGATCATGTAAACGTCGAACAGCAACGGCTACACCTGGTATGATAAATCCAATGGACAAAATAAAAAGGACTACCAAACCTAGTCCAACGCCCGTTGTTCCCGATACAGGTGTTACACAACTAATAGCAGCACATATAAATAATATAATGGCTATAATTAATTGGTACACAAGCATAAAATGCCAGTATTCACTGCGACTAGCACGGCCCTCAAAATCCGCATATTTATGAACCACACAGTGTTTAAAATTTTCTATAAAACCCAATTCATAGGCATCAAGTGGTAATGGAATATTTTTCATATGCCCACAATACGGGCAATAACGCTCTGAACTAGGTATTCTTTGTCCACATTTTGGACAAGCACGCATGCCGAACCTCTTTCTACAATATGATTTACATAATACTTAGTATCTAATTCGAATTATTTAGTTTCATCTATTATTCATTTTATAATATTTTTCAATATAGTCAATAAATCCACATTTAAACTTTCATAAAATTTTCATATAAAAAGAACCTCGTCTTACCAAATGGTAAAACGAGGTTTGACTAGAACATGCCTCTAGCATTAAAGGATACCCATGCACTTTCAACAAACTGCTGGGTAAAAATCCAAACGTATAAAATAATAGCTACCGCACCCATCAAAATATCTTCTCTTACAGTAGGCGTATGCTCTAGGCCTAACTGTTGCTCCATAACAGGTGTAACACAGGTATACCCTGTTTTTCCCCCATACACATTCATGGATACGTCACCTTTTTTCACAAGATTAGATAAGAGCACAAAGATACCAACAATAGGAATAAATACTAAAAGAAATGTTAATCCGCTCTTTCCAACATCATGCAATCGACGACAGGTAATAGCAAGACTGGGTAGAAAAAATACGAGCTGTAATATGACGAGCAGCACCATTGCATAATCACTAGCAGCCGATGTATTGCCGAGCACCATATCTACGATAAGACCGAAACCAGCTAGCCCGTCTAAAATAATTTCTCGGCACACCATAAAACGCCAAAACTCACTGCGGCTAGCACGACCAGAAAAGGTAACATATTGCTTGAATCCACGTTTAAGGGCATCCATATAACTTACATCATATATCATATTCTGATTCATAGGCCCTCCTTATCGCTCTTCATATTTGATCGTACGGCACAATCGACTCAATACGCCACGTATCATGCTCATATATCATCTTGACGAACATTTGATTAGGATAGGCTTTATCTGTGAAAGTCAGCTCAAAGGAAATATGATCTACATCGTCATCATCTCGCAACACAGCTTGTAAACGGAGCGAAGACATTTGACGATTATGAGTAGCTTTAACAAATTTAACCCATTGATCATAGGTGCCATATTTTTCACGTTCTCGATGAGCCAATAAACGATATGCCTCTTGATATTGTTCCTTATTAAGATATGTATAATAATTTATTACAACCTGTTTAGCAGATTCAACAGCTGTACTACTACCTAAGGTCTTTTGTGCCATAATCATAAACGCACCAGGTTGCATCTGTAAATACGCATCGATTTCCTTATCTGCAGCAGAGGAAAAACTATATATCCCAATCCCCCAGCTAACAATAGTAAGAAAAACAGCAGCAATAATACTTATTTTCCCATATGATGTATGAGATACATTGCTTAATATACCTAGGTTTTGCGGATTATCCACCGCGTTATCACTAAATAAATCTATTTCTTCAAAGGATTCAACTGAGCTTTCAATAATAGGATGTTTCTTTGTACCTCGCAGCAATAATACGATAACGATTAGAATGCCTATATAGGGAATAAACCCTAATAGCAAAAGCCATTCGCTATTATTTGTATCATGTAAGCGACGTACCATAGCACCCAAATTAGGCAATGTAAGGGCCATAATCGAAATAAACCACAGCGCAAAAACTATGCCTATTGTATATATAAATAGGGCACTATACAGGGACAGTAAACCTAGCACGGCTAAGCAAACACCAACAATCAAATGTTCAACGAGCATAAATCGCCAAAATGCGCCCCGAGAAATGGTGCCAGAAAAATCACAATACCGATCTATAATATTATCTTTTATTGTATCAATTACTAATTGTCGTATCATTAAACATCCTTTTTCTCAAACGATATATCTGAATTCATGATACCAAATATCATATGTATTCTACAATGAGCAAAAAATCTCACATAAAAATAAGACCTATCAACAGAGCTTGACTCTACTATATTATATCAACATAGATGTAATATGGTAAATTCGCCCTAGATAGGTCTTATTTCTATATTGCCTATATATTATATAACAACTATATTATACATCAGCCTTTAAAACGGCTTGTTTCATAGATTGTACATAGTCAAATAGTGCTTGGTCTGCATTTTTGCCATGTTCTGCCACGATTTTTACAATAGCAGAACCTACGATAGCACCATCGGATACACGCGCCATAGCTTCCGCTTGTTCAGGCTTGGAAATGCCGAAGCCAACGGCAACAGGAATATCTGTGTATTTGCGAATGGTCTCAACGATGGATTTAATATCCGTCTTGATTTCGCTACGCATACCGGTAACGCCCAAGGACGATACACAATACACGAATCCTTCCGCTTCTTTTGCGATCATTTCGATACGGTTTTCAGATGTTGGAGCAATCAAGGATACTACTTCAACACCATGCTTATGAGCAATTGTTCCAAGTTCACCTTTTTCTTCAAACGGCATATCCGGCACAATAACGCCAGAAATGCCAACCTCTTCACAGAGGGTAAAGAATTTTTCACGACCGAATACATAGATAGGATTCAAATAGGTCATGAATACGAGTGGCACTGTCACCGCATCATCACCAGTACGCAAACGGCGTACCATATCGAAGATATCGTGAATTTTTACACCTGTAGACAATGCACGCGTGCTTGCCTCTTGGATAACTGGGCCTTCCGCTGTCGGGTCCGAGAACGGAATACCGATTTCCACCATGTCAGCGCCAGCTTTCACCATGATGCGAATATACCGTTCCGTATTCTCAATACCATGGTCACCAGCACTAATAAATGGGATGAATGCCTTGCCCTTTGTGAAAGCGTCTTTAATTTTACTCATGAAGATCCACCCCCTCTGTATTTCGCCATAGCCGCAACGTCCTTATCGCCACGACCAGATAAACAAATAATAATGATATCGTCCTTACTCATGGTAGGAGCAATTTTACGTGCATGTGCCACCGCATGAGCACTTTCAATAGCAGGAATAATCCCTTCTAAGCGAGATAGGTATTCAAACGCATCTACTGCTTCATCATCTGTAACAGGTACGTATTCAGCACGACCACTGTCGCGCAAGTACGCATGTTCAGGTCCGATGCCAGGATAATCAAGGCCTGCAGAAATGGAATATACCGGTGCGATTTGACCGTCTTCATCTTGGCAGAAGTAGGATTTCATACCATGGAAAATACCTACTGTACCATTTGCCATCGTAGCAGCATTCATATCTGTATCTACGCCATGGCCAGCTGCTTCACAACCAATGAGGCGTACACCTTCATCAGGAATGAAGTTATAAAACATCCCCATCGCATTGGAGCCGCCACCAACACAGGCCATAACAGCTGTTGGCAATCTACCTTCCGCTTCGAGAATTTGTTCACGCGCTTCACGGCTGATGATAGATTGGAAATCGCGAACGATCATAGGGAATGGATGCGCGCCCATAACGGAGCCCAACACATAGTGTGTATCGGACATACGATTTGTCCATTCGCGCATCGCTTCGGATACAGCATCTTTCAATGTGCTAGTACCTGTTGTTACAGGATGTACCTTTGCGCCCAACAATTCCATGCGATATACGTTGAGCGCTTGGCGTTCACAGTCCTCAGCTCCCATGAATACTTCACATTCCATGCCCATCAATGCGGCTACCGTAGCTGTTGCTACACCGTGTTGACCAGCCCCAGTTTCAGCGATTACGCGTGTTTTACCCATCCGTTTTGCCAATAGCATTTGGCCAATTACGTTATTCAATTTGTGAGAACCAGTATGGTTTAAATCTTCCCGTTTCAGATAAATTTTGGCACCACCAAGATCTTTTGTCATGCGGTCTGCATAATACAAAAGGGATGGACGACCTGTATATTTTTTATGTAAATCCTCAAGTTCGCGCACGAACTCTGGATCATCTTTGTACTTATTGTACGCTTCTTCCAATTCGATGACTGCATTCATCAATGTTTCTGGCATAAATTGACCACCGAAGGCGCCAAAATAGCCATGTCTTTGTTCACTCATATAACTTACCTTCCTATACTCTTCACAATCTTGGTGAAAGCTGTAATCTTCTTATCATCCTTCATACCATTTGTTTCAATGCCACTACTAATATCAATACCATATGGGCGAACCGTCCGAATCGCACGAGCTACATTTGTACTGTCGATACCTCCAGCTAGCATGAATGGACGTTCAAACGCATCTAAAGAGGACCAGTCGAATACTTCTCCTGTACCGCCCCTCTCATCTTTATGATATGCATCAAAGAGAAGCATCTCTGCACTGCTATCAATCCATTTTTCCGCATCAGCAGCACTGCGAATTTGAACTGCTTTCCAAACCTCTACATTAGTACGTTCTTTTAAGGATTGGATGAAAGCTTCATCTTCATCGCCATGCAATTGCACAGCATCAAGATTCGCTGTATCGGCAATACGAACAAGATTATCTAATGTTTCATTAACAAAAACGCCTACTGTTTTAACTACCTTTGTGTCATAGTGATTTATACATTGCTTATGTAGTTCTTCAATCAATATTTTAGCTTGCTCCACAGTAACTTGTCGTTTGCTCGGTGCAAATACCAATCCCATATAGTCTGGCTTTGCCTCCACTACAGCAGGAATTGTTTCAACCTTGGAGATACCACACATCTTAACCTTTGGTGTGTAATAGGTTGGGCCATAAAGGTAGGTCAACTTTTCCACCTTGTTAGGAGAACGCATAAAGGTTTCCCCCATCAAGGCGACACCGATATTGTTATCCCGCAATACTTGGATATCCTCTGGCGTTTCTAGACCGCTTTCAGATACAAAGATCACATCGTCTTGAACGAGATTACGCAAGCGCACACTATTTTGTACGTCTACCGTGAAGTCTTTCAAATTGCGGTTATTAACGCCAATAATGCGAGCACCGCAATCGATAGCCATTTGTACTTCGTTTTCATCGTGAGCCTCAACCAAGGAGGACAAACCAAGAGAGTCAGCTAACTCACGGAACTTGGTCAATGTTGGCACATCTAAACATGCACAGATTAATAGGATTGCACTAGCGCCCCATACCTTTGCTTGGTAGATTTGGTACTCATCGATGATGAAGTCCTTACGAAGTACAGGGATTTTGACAGTGCTTGCAATTTCTTGCAAATATTTTTTATCACCTTTAAAGAAGTCTGGCTCCGTCAAAACGGAGATAGCCGCAGCACCAGCCACTTCATATTCTTTGGCAATGTCTAAATAGGGAAAGTGCTCTGCTATGATGCCTTTTTGATGGAGATGCCTTCTTTACTTCGCAAATGAAGTTAAAGTCTTGCTGACGAAGGGCTGCTTCAAAAAGGAAATCCTGTATCAGATGGTAACGCCAACGCCGCTGCTTTTACAGCCTCAGGTGATTCCACCTGTTTTTTTCTTGGGCTACCCGAATTTTGGTAGCCTCTACAATTGTATCTAAAATCAATGGTTATACCTCTTGTGTTGCTTTCACAAATTGTTCCATTGTAGCAAGAGCCTCGCCAGAATCGATCATATGTTTTGCCTCTTTAATACCCTCTGCTAAAGTAATGCCATCTTTTGCAAGATAAATCGCCATACCAGCGTTGAGAAGAACTGCCGTGCGTTTGCCGCCTTGCTCACCACCGAGAACGCGGCGAGTAATCTCAGCATTTACTGTTGCGTCGCCACCTTCAAGCTCAGTTTTATCAGTGTATTCGAAGCCATAGTCCTTAGGATCGAATTCGTAGCTTGTGAAAGTACCATTATTAATTTCGCATACGTACGTTTTGTTGGTAGCCGTAATTTCATCAAGGCCATCGAAGCCGTGTACCACAGCACCGCGTTTCACACCGAGGTTAGCCAATACATGAGCCAATGGCTCTACCAAGGATTTATCGTAAACGCCCATCAACTCAACCGTAGCGCCTGCTGGGTTCGCCAACGGCCCAAGGATGTTGAACACAGTACGAACGCCCAACGCTTTACGTACAGGGCCTGCATATTTCATAGCTTGGTGATATACAGGAGCAAACATGAAGCACATATTGGCTTTATTGAGAACTGCCTCGTTTTGTTCACCATTAAGCTCTAATTTAGCGCCTAATGCTTCGATCAAATCAGCAGCACCACATTTACTGGATACACTACGGTTACCATGTTTTGCTACAGGAATACCTGCAGCGGAAATAATGAAACCAGATGTAGTAGAAATATTGAATGTATTCGCTTCGTCCCCGCCAGTACCTACAATTTCAACTACTGTTTGCTCGTGCGGAACAGAACCAGCCTTTTCACGCATAACCTCAGCAAAGGCTGTAACCTCATCTACAGTAGGGCCTTTTGCTGCTAGAGCACACAAGAAACCAGCCATAGGGACTTCGGCTACGTCTCCACTCATAATTTTGTTCATTGTATCTTTTGCAAGGTCATGAGATAAATCTTGACCATGGGTTACTTTATATAATGCTTCTTGGATCATTTATAACTCCTTACTTGTTGTTCATTTCTATTTTACATTTATCTTGTGATTTTGGGGTTAGTTATCTTATTAATTCTTGAGAACTGATAGGGACCTACCTCCTCCACCGGCCGGGTCTGACTACGGCCTGCGGCCTTCGCAGGGCCAAAGTCGGAGTTAGAACCCTATCAGTTCTCATACACAAATTAGTTAAATTCTATTAATAACCCCATAATCACAAGTGCTCAATATAAAATCCAGAAATGAACAACAATTAAATATTTAAAAATGTTTCTGCGGCGCTGGGAAGGAGAACGGCCTTGCCGTTCTTTCCCTTTTACGTTTAGGGAAACAAATGATTCGCAATTTATTAAAAGTGGTCATGGGACCGGATTTGGATTTAAATAAAGATGAAGTCGAGATGGTGGTCCTAAAACGACTTTGGCCCTGTCCCGCAGGGACAGATCTGGCCGGTGGAGGCTTTAGGGACTCCATCTCGACTACAAATGTATATAAGACAATACCGGTCCTGTACTACTTAGATAAGAAATTGCGAATCATTTGTTCCCCATTTGGTGTCATAATGGATTCCGGATGGAATTGCACGCCGTAGATTGGGTAGTCTTTGTGTTCTACGCTCATTACTTCGCCGTCGTCTGTAACGGATGTAACGATGAGTTCGCTTGGCATGGTTTCGTCAATGATCGCCAAGGAGTGGTAGCGTGCCACTTCAAATTGTTCAGGTATACCTTTAAGGATTTTGGATGGGTGTACTTGTTTAGCTACGCTTTGTTTGCCGTGCATAACTTGTTTTGCATAGGAAACGATGCCACCGAATACTTCGCCGATGGCTTGGTGACCAAGGCATACGCCGAGGATTGGGAACTCACCTTTGCATTCGCGCAATAGGTCTTCATATACACCCGCATCAGCTGGTCTGCCAGGTCCTGGTGAAAGTATCACATAGTCTGGTTTCAACGCGCGGATTTCTTCAACTGTTAATTCATCACTGCGGATGACTTTAATGTCTGGATCGATAGAGCCTACTAATTGGTATAAATTAAAGGAAAAGCTATCGTAATTATCTATAAGGAGTACCATTATTCTACCTCCTGTGCATCTGTAATTGCAGAAATCATGGATTGACCTTTGATCAAGGTTTCGTTATATTCACTAGCAGGAACACTATCGCGAACGATACCTGCGCCAGCTCGAACATAAACCTTACCGCCTTTATTCATAGCCATACGGATGCCGATACATACGTCCATATTACCGGAGAAATCGATGTACCCTACAGCGCCGCCGTATACACCGCGCGGGCTTTTTCAAGTTCATGTAAGATTTCGATAGCACGAATTTTAGGAGCTCCGGACAAAGTACCTGCTGGCAATGTAGCACCGATGGCATCGAGTGCATCTTTACCGTCTTGAATGTCACCACTTACAGTAGATGTAATATGAATAACATGAGAGAAACGTTGTAACATGTGTAACGCCTCTACTTTTACGGAACCGAATTTAGAAATTTTACCTAAGTCGTTACGGCCCAGGTCAACAAGCATGTTATGTTCAGCCAACTCTTTTTCGTCATTAATGAGTTTTTCTTTAATAGCGAGGTCCTCGGCTTCGGTTTTACCGCGGCGCATAGTACCTGCAATTGGGAAGGTGTACATTTTACCATACGTCAATTTTACCAATGTTTCTGGAGAAGCACCTGTAAGCTCTACATCGCCACCAGATAAGTAGAACATGTATGGAGATGGGTTCAATGTACGCAATACGCGGTACGCATTTAACAAGCTACCATCGAACTCAGCTTCACGGCGGTTAGATACAACACATTGGAAGATATCCCCTTCCTTAATATAATGCTGTGTCTTTTTAACAACTGCTTCGAACTCATCCTGTGTAAACTCAGAGGTAAACTCTGTTTTAAGAATGCCTTTTGGAATATCCGCCTCTTTGCCGTTTACTACGAGATCAGCTAGTGTTTTTAACTCAAGCTCAGCCTTGTTGTAGTTACGTTCCAAATCGTTTGTGCTGATGTTAGCAATCAAGTAGATTTTATTTTTGTAATGGTCGAATGCAATTACCTTATCAAAGAGCATAAGGTCTACATCGTTGACCATAGCAGAGTCATCATCTGGTGTTGGGAAGTCCAATGTTGGCTCGATGTAACGAATATATTCGCAAGCAAAGTACCCTACAAATCCACCTGTGAAGGTTGGTAACTCTTCTAAGCGAGGGCTTTTATATTGGCTCAAAATATTACGAATTTCTGCAGCTGGGTCAGAGCATTCAAAAGTACGTGTTGTACCGTCTTTGATAGTCATTTGATGGTTTTTGCAGAAGAGCTCGATCTTAGGATCATAGCCCAAGAAGGAGTAACGGCCCCAATGATTACTATTATCCGCACTTTCAAGCAAGTACGTATGACTGCTCACTTGTTTTAACGCTTTCAACACGCTAATCGGTGTGCGTACGTCGGATAAAATTTCCATATACACAGGCACGATATCGTAGCCCGGTGCGATAGCTTTCACACGGTCAAGACTAGGAAATCATGAGAACCTCCATCTGGCATTTGCCAATAAAAAAACTCGCCCATGACAACATAACGTCAAGGACGAGTTTATAGTTCTATTGTTACAACTTGATTGTATGTGCTATAAATCGCGGTACCACCTTGTTTGAATGCAGTGCATTCCCCTTTCGCAGGATACTAACATATCCCTCACGACTAACGCTCGTGTGACGTCGCACCATACTAGGAATGAAAGTTCATTCTGTTCCATGCGCCCTCGGTGGTCCATTTAATAAGCTGCGTACTACGGGTTCTCAGCTAACCCCGCTCTCTGTGAGTGCATTTCCTATTTTTATCTCCACCTCATCGGTTTCTTTCAGGCGAGTATAAAATTATAATCTGATTATAATGTTTCTATAGAATGAAAGTCAAGAAAAATCTCAACTAACATTATAATTTCTAAACTTATTTGTAGATTTCTTTCCTATGTGCTACTTCAAATAAAAAGATAACAAGTTTATCATCTTGAATATCTGCAAAGAGCCGATAGTCCCCTACACGATAGCGCCAAACACCTTTAAGATTGCCTTTTAATGGTTTTCCATGTATTCTCGGATCAACACAATCAACAAGGTTCTTAACAACCCAGTTTTTTATAACTCGTACTACCGGTTTATCTAACTTCTTCAATTCTTTTAATGCCGAATCAGTAAATATAACCTCGTACATGTTCTATACCCCCAGTTCTTTCCAAACTTCCTCATGGGAGTAGTGTTTTTCTTTATTAATCCGATTACGAGCCCGCAAAATACGCTTTTCATCTAGTGCTAAGTCATCTTCAATTTTATCAAACACAACTTGTCTAATGAACGATGAAATATTTAAGTTATGTGCAGCTAAATAGGTTTGTAATAGTTTTTCTTCATCTGAACTAATACGTAATGAAATCGTTGCCATATGCTCACCTCCAAAATCATAGTATTAAATTAATTCTATCCACTCTCTTTAATCCGTATTACTTGTATTACAATTATATCTGATTATATATTATTTTTCTAATATTTATAATGCATAACAATCTATATCACGTTATACTATAAATTATATACTCGTATTCATTTATCGATTTAGGAGTTTTTATGGAAACGTGGAAACGAACGGTGTACATCAGTTTAGTCTGTGTATTCTGTATCGCCTTTGGGGTGAGCCAATTAGCGCCAATTTTACCTTTATACTTTCACGATTTAGGCGTGCAAACACCGGAGGCCATGTCACTATGGTCTGGCTTGGCTACAGGGGCCACATATATAATCGTATGTATAGCAGCACCCTTTTGGGGACGCATTGCCGATAAAAGAGGCCGTAAAATCACATTAATACGATCTAGCTTTGGCATGGCATTATGTAATATTTTAATCGCCTTTCAAACAACACCAGAAGGAGTTGTTCTAATTCGCTTAATTCAAGGTCTTGTTAGCGGTTTCTACTCAGCATCTATCACGCTAATTGCTTCGGAATCGCCTATTGAACGTACAGGATGGGCCTTAGGACTATTAGCCTCTGCAAATTTAGCAGGTTCATTAATAGGACCTTTATTGGGCGGCTATATTGCTGATACCGTAGGTATTCGCAATGATTTTATCATCGTAGGTATTATCATGAGTTTAGCGGGCCTATTAGCCGCTGTATTTATCCATGAAGATTATAAGCCAAAAGCTAATGTAGAAAAACTGTCAATCAGTAAACTGAAAGAACAAATCCCAGAGTTTAATAGCGTTATAGCTTTATGCGTAGCATCCTTTATCTATGCTATTTGCATCATGTCCTTGCAACCTGTTATCTCTGTATATATTAAAGGAATCGTTCCTAGTGATACAGAAAATCTAGCATTTATTGCAGGCGCTGTATTCTCCGCTATGGGTATTGCCCAACTTATGAGTAGTTCTCCATTAGGTAAATTAGTCGACAAAATTGGGCCACGCAAAGTATTAGTAATATCGCTTATTTATGTAGGGATTCTAAATATTCCTCAAGCCTATGTTTCTGATGTATATCAACTTGCAATAATCAGGTTCCTACAAGGTTTTGGTTTAGGTGGCATGTTACCTGCCTTAAACACTTACCTATCTTCAAAAACACCTCGAGAATTTACAGGCCAAGTATTTTCCTATAATCAGTCTTGTTTGTTTTTTGGTTATTTCTTAGGATCTGTTGGTGGTGCTAGCCTTATGGCATGGCTAGGCTTTACTACCCTATTCTGGGTTAGCGGTGGATTATTTATTATTTCCGCGCTCTGGATTGGCCTTAAACTAAAATAATATACGTACAATACAACAAGAACCCCACAAAGACCGTTTTGATCTAATGGGGTTCTTTTATTATGTATTCTAAGATTTAACGTCTTTAATACACCTGTGATTTATGAATTTATAGTTTTACAGCTACATTTTAATCTAATCATAGTAACAATAGCATAATCACAACCGTAGCAATGATACATGGCACAGCATTGCGTTTTGCCATTTCCATAGGGTTAATACCTGCAAGGCCAGCAATGATGATACCTGCACCTGCTACTGGACTCATACTACGACCAATACCTGCGCCCAATTGAGCCATGGAGCCCAATTGCATAATGCCATAGCCAAAGTCTGCAGCATGAGGTGTTACAGCACCATTAAAGGCAAGGGCTGCTGCATTACCAGAACCAGAGATAACAGCCAATAAGAATGGACCAAAGGCTGCACCGATTTGGGCGATTTGTTGAGAGTTCTTCATGCCATCAATGAGTGCACTTGTAAGGCCGATATATTGCATACCCGCAGTAAGCATGCAGCAGCAGCCATAAGACCGACTACATCACACATGCCATCACCAGTACCGCGGAAGAATTTCTTAACTGCTTCCGTTACATTAGGACGTACAGCAATAATACCAATAGCTGTACCAATGAGCATAGATACAGGAACAGAAATTTCAGGAATCACTGCTACTTGTTTACTACCGAGTACGAGTAATACAAGCGGAATGATTGGGATGATAGCATATAAATAATTTACTTTAAATTCTTTGCCTTCTTCTTCGTTAGCATCTTTCAATACATATCCTGTATGCTCTTTCTTAACGATAGCTACGATATTGAGCAAGATAGCTGCTACGACAATGCCAATAATGGCTTGCATAGAGAAGCTAGCGATAACGGTCATTACGTCTTCACCAGCGAGTTGTGCTACTTGAGGGTTAAACATAAGACCAGGACTCAATGCACTACCCCAAGTCCCTAAGAAATAGCGGAACCTGCCATCGCTGGATGCACACCGGAGCGAATAAGTGCAGGAATTAATAGAGCACCTACTGCAGCTGCACAGCCTGCCGCTGTAGGCAACGCAATATTGATCAAGAACGTAATAATAACGGCACCAGGGATGATGACCTTAGTCATCTTCTTGAGGCCTGCAGAGATGAAATACACCATATGCTCTGTACATTTTGTATATTCCATAACATAACTAAAACCAAGCACAGTACAAATGGTTGGTACAAGACCTGGGTTTGTAAGCTCTTTCACAAATGCCGTCGTACCAGCACCAAGCTGTCCACCAATAAAACACATTAATAAGCCCGATAATAATAACACAAGCCGCGTTTCAAACTGTTTAATAATGGCAATGAACGTCGCCACTACAATAACAATACCAGCTATAACCATATTCTCTCCAATCCGTGTAATTTCAGTTCAGAATAGTTACAACCGCTCTATTCAATCGTATATCTGAAATACACCATTACACATATTGATATCAACTTACACAAGTTTTGTTGTTTCTAAACTAAGTTTTCTAAGTACTGTATCTAGTACCTTAGCACCCGTTATGATGTCAGCCAGGTCCGTAAATTCAGATGGATTATGGCTAATACCTTCACGGCATGGAATAAAAATCATTCCGGTAGGAACTACATCAGCCCAATGCATGGCATCATGACCAGCACCGCTTGGCATAGTCATATAGTCTACACCTACAGACTTAACAGCCTCTTCAATTTCGCGAATCATTGCTGGATGCATTGCCACCGGATGATCTTGTGCAATAGGTTCAATCGTATAGGATAAGCCTCGTTTCTCTGCAGTAACATCAATAAACTCTTTAATAAGAGTGCCCACAGAATCGCGAGCTACTTTAGATATGCTACGAATATCTACACCGAGTTTTACTGCCCCAGGAATAACGTTCATCGCTCCTGGCACAACCTCTACTACTCCGACTGTACCCACTACTGGAGGCTCTTCTTGCATGGATGCAATCTCCTCAATACCGAGAATGATTTAGAAGCCCCACAGAGTGCATCATGACGCAAGTTCATCGGTGTGGCCCCACTATGATCAGCATTACCACGAATGGTTACATAGAACCGTTCTGGTGCGGCAATCCCGGTTACAATGCCGATAGGTTTAGCTTCGTGCTCTAACACTTTACCTTGTTCAATATGAATTTCTGTGAAAGACTTTACAGGTCTCTTATATTCCATATGCTCAATAGCAGCTGGATTTAAATTACGCTCTTTCAATGCATCATACAAGGAAATGCCTTGTTTATCTACTAAGCGATGTAAATCTTGCAATGTCAATTCATCGCGCATAGCTTTACTACCCAATGTGGCTGCTCCAAAGCGGCTAGACTCTTCACACATAAAGTCTACTACTGCAATGGTATGGTCATGTTCAAAACCATCATCAGTCATACTGCGAACCGCTTCGATAGCAGATAATACACCCACAACACCATCATAATTGCCCCCATTAGGCACGCTGTCCGTATGAGAACCAACCATGACAACCGGTAAATCAGGATTCTTACCTACCTTATAGCCAATGACATTCCCAAAACCGTCTGTTTCTACAGTTAAGCCTGCGTCAACCATGCGTTTTATAATATATTGGCGGCCTGCCCAGTCTGCATCGGTGAAAGCAATCCGATTAATGCCTTCACCAGGTGCAGTTAACTGTGCCATAGCCTCAAAATCACTAGCTAATCGCTCTCGTTGAATCATATAACACCTCACAATCTAATACCTATATTACAACACATAATATATAGGTCCACTATACATATTCTTGATGCATACATCTATATAGTTATACATCTATAATGTAATGTATACATCATAATCAATATAGTCTATTTTAAATAGTGAGTAGCAATTGTCCCTAATGCAATAATACCATTTAGCATGTCTTCTTCATCAATATCGAATAATGGATTATGATGAGGTGCTTTAATAGCAGAGCCTAATACCATATATGTTGCTCGTCCACCACGATCAATAACACGGTTTAGGAAATAGGCACAGTCTTCACTGCCACCGCCACTATAATCAAATGGTACTTTTTTGAAAATGCCTAGTGGTTCAACGATAGATTGTACTTCACGTGCTAAATCATCACTAATACGACCTGCCGGTGTTTCACCTTGTTTTGTAATCTCAAAGGTACAATCATGCATTTCTGCAGCACCTTTAATAATCGTTTTAGTGCGTTCAATCATATAATCATTGATGTCTGTAGTAGCACCGCGAGTCTCTAGTTTAAGAACAGCTATATCAGGTGTAACATTACGACCTGTACCACTTTCAAAAACACCTACATTCATACGGGAAGCCCCTTGGCTATGGCGAGCAATGGCTTGTAAGTTAAGAACCGCTGTACAGCCTGCTAGCATTGCATTTTGTGCTTTCTCCGGAGAGCCACCTGCATGAGCTGAATAGCCATGGAATACAGCATCAAGTTTTGTAGTCGCTAAAAAGCCATGATCGCTACAAGCAAAGCAATTAGATAACTGTTCATTAAATCCGATATGCATGCCGAACATCAAGTCTACATCATCTACTACGCCAGCCTCTACCATCGCTTTAGCACCACGTACGCCTTCCTCTGCTGGTTGGAAGATCAGTTTAATAGTACCCTTCAAGCCATCCTTATGTGTAGCAATATATTCAGCAAGACCAAGCCCCATTGTCATATGTGTATCATGACCACACGCATGCATAGCCTTCTCATGGCGGGAACGGAAACCATTCTTAGCAGGAATATGGTTAGATGCTTTAGATTCGATTACATCATTGGAATCCATATCTGCACGGAACGCTACTACAGGACCAACATCACTAAACTTCATAGTTGCCTCAATAGCTGTTTTACCATAGCCCATCTTTTCTACTAGTTCAGGATCAGCACCTTCATCGATGGCACGATCCATAGCGGCTTTCATCACTTCATCACTAGGTAATCCCATACGAGAGTTTAAATCGAGCACTTCTGAGCCCAATGCCACATCATAGCCCAATGAAATGAGTTTATCTGCAACCTTGGCTGCAGAGCGGTACTCAAGCCACGCTGGCTCTGGATACATATGAAAATCGCGGCGCATAGCTATAAACACATCACGACGCTGTTGTACAAATTCCTTAATGTCCATAATTATCTCCTTAATAAAGCTAAATCTATCTACTTCTACTATATGAATAGATGTAGGAATAGTCAACAAACGGAACTATGTATACAGTATAAATCGAATACCACCTTACATAAAATAACAAAAACCTATATTACTATGACAAAATATGATAATCATAGCTATATAGGTTTTAAAAGTAATCTATTTATGTTTAAGACTCATTGAATCTACGCAATTTCTTCTTTATTAAGTTTTTCCAATACATCTCGTTTAAGTTGTCGTTGTCGATCCCAGGCAATAATAAATACGGTTGCGATGATGCAGAACATCCCGAATATACCAACCAATGTAAATTCATTACCTAACAAAACCCAGCCAAACAAGGCGGCTGAAATCGGCTCTAAAGAAGACAAGATTGAACCTTGAATAGCACCAATACGACGCACACCTTCAATATAGGCATTAAAGGATACTACAGTCCCTAGGATAATAATCGTAAACAAACCAACCCAAGTCATACCATCCCAAATAGCTTCTGATGCCACTTGACGGAATACGATACACACCAAAATGCCAGATATAAACATCCCAAAGCCAACGATGGATGATGTACTGTATTTTTTTAAGAGTTCAACAGGTTCCAATGTGTAAACACAAATACTCGCCGCAGAAATGAGGCCCCAAAACAAAGCATCCCCATTAAATGCAGATAGATTTAGCCCCTTTTGCATGATAATACACACCGTACCAATCATAGCGAGGGCCACACAGTATAATTCTGGTAAGGATGGCTTTTTAAAATATCGTATAAACAGATAAATAATCAACATCGTAGGAGCCACATATTGAAGAACAGTAGCAACACCTACACCTGAAATGGCGATAGCTTTAAAGTACGAGTACTGCGCCAACGCAATGCCCAATAAACCGAATATGAGGAGTTTACCAAAGTCTTTTGGATGTTTAAATATATCAAAAATGCGTATCCCATCCTGCATATAGGAGAGTAGAATTGTTAATAAACCTGCTAAAAGTAAGCGCACTTCTAACAGCCACTCTACATTTAAATGCTTTGCATTTTCGAGGAATTGCACCGATGTACCTGAAAGCCCCCAAAATAGTGCCCCCATAATGGCAAGGCCCATGCCTATCCACTGTTTTTCTTCCATACAACCTCCGCATAAGGATTGATTACTATTACAAAAAGTTTATCATTAAGATGATTGACCTCGTTTTTCTAAGGCAATGATGATAACTGTAGCAATAATCATGGCCATCCCTAAGATACCAACCCAGTTAAATTGATTACCTAACAAAGCCCATCCAAAGAAGGCTGCTGAAATCGGCTCAATCGATGACAAAATCGATCCTGGAACCGCACCAATGCGTTTAACCCCTTCAAGGTACGCATTAAAGGACACGATGGTGCCAAGAAAAACTACATTAAAACAGCCTACCACAGTCCATACATCCCACGTCGCATACGAATGAGGTTGCTGGAAAAGCGCCGCTGCCACAAGACCACTGAGGAGCATACCAAAGCCTACAATAGGAATTGTCCCATAGGTAGCTAATAATCGTACTGGGGAAACACTATATACGGCTACGCCCACGGCAGATAATAAGCCCCAGAATAATACATCACTGCGGAAGCTTTCAAAAGAAAAACCATTATTGCCCATCAAGCAAATAGTACCTACTAAAGCAAGGATAACTGAAATGATTTCTCCTGTAGAAGGCCGTTTGCCATAACGCATCAGCAAATAAATGATAATCATAGATGGCGCCAAATACTGCAATACCGTCGCAATACCCGCACCAGCGATGACGATGGAGCGGAAATACGTGTATTGGCACAGGGCCATACCAAATACGCCGAATATGACGAGTCCTAATGTATCTCGCCAATTACGAAATACATTAAAAACAGCATTGCCTTGACGAATCCATCCATATAGAACGGTTAACAGTCCTGCCGTAATAAGACGCATCGTCAATAGCCATTCCAGGTTCATATTACGAAAATTGCCTACGAATTGGACAGATGTGCCTGACACGCCCCATAAGGTGGCGCCTAATAATGTTAATATAATACCGATAATTTCATATCGTTTCATCATGTTACTCACCTAATAGGGACACATGCACCTTTACAACAACCTTACGAATTTTTATAGGCTTATCGTCAACCGCTAAAAGAGGACGATGAATATCCGATGGGAAAAATACCGTATAATACCCTTCTGGACAGTGGATGTGCCCTTCATCGACAGATTCATTAGGATAAAAATAGCAGTCTCGTTCAGGATAGGATTCGATAGGCTTTACTCGGCCATGGTCCACAAAAAAGCCCATATTCTCTTCACCCTTCACCATAAACTGTATATCTATATAATTTTTATGAGATTCTGGTTTTGTAGTTTCAAATAATTTTGTTTCTACATCATCTACATTGGCATACATCATATCGCCTTCGATAGCATGACGACCTCCTGGCAATGCTTGTAAATCAGTGTTTTTTAAGAAATCAAGAGCTCGAATGATGGCTGCGGGATAGCCCATTTTTGTATAATCTGCATGTATACTGGAGAAAAACATAACTATATCCTTTCTGTAAGAACCATACTGTATAGACATACTATATTCAAATACAATATCAATATGATCTTTATACTCTTATCGTAGCACATAAAAAGCTTAGCTTCCACATAGGATTACATAAATATAAACCCTCCATACGCTACATATATGGAGGGTTTGTAAAATACTATTCAAATTTATGACTTACGTCAATGATTGTTATACATATGAAGTTGTCTATGAAATTGTATATGTAGTTGTTACTTACATGTTAATTCATATTAGAATTAACTACGTGGACAGTTTTTACATTAATCTTGTTCCTTAAAAGCAGCGATTATTTCATCTGCTTGTTTGTGAGGAACCTCTTCATAACTGTAGAACTGACGATTAAATACGCCTTGACCTTGCGTCATGGAACGCAATACAGTAACATAATCTGACATTTCTGCCAACGGTACTTGTGCTTTAACAACAGATATACCAGTTCTTTCACTTTGTTCCATGCCTAATACACGACCTCGACGACTATTTAAATCGCCCATGATGTCACCCATGAAAGCATCTGGTGCAAACACGTTAACTTCATAGATTGGTTCTAATAGGACTGGTTTCGCCTTTGGAATTACATCCTTGATAGCCTGTGACGTAGCTACTTTAAATGCTAACTCTGAGGAGTCTACACTATGGTAAGATCCATCCAAGAGTGTCACTTGCACGCCAATCATAGGATATCCCGCAATTAAGCCTTTTTCTAGGGTTTCTCTGGCGCCCTTTTCCACTGCTGGTATATATTGTCTTGGTACAGCACCACCAAAAATCTTGTCTACAAAGGCAAATTCTTGACCATCATATAATGGATCAACTTGAATTTTAACATGTCCATACTGACCATGACCGCCACTTTGTTTTTTATATTTCGATTCTGTTTCTGCAGATCCTTTAATTGTTTCACGGTATGGAATATATGGTGTTACAAGTTTCGCTTGTACGCCGTATTTACGGTCCATCTTGTTAAGGATATGTTCTAAGTGCACTTCGCCCATGCAGTCAATTTGCAATTGGCGAGCTTCCGGATTTTTCACAACTACACAAGTCGGATCTTCTTCGGCTACTTTTAACACAGCACTAGCTAATTTTTCCTCTTCACCTTTTTTCACAGCTTCCATAGCTACGGTATATAAAGGTTGAGGGAAACGAATCGCATCGTACTTCACCTTAAAATCAGGAGCTGTTAAGGTATCGCCTGTTTTTGCATTAGCTAATTTCGGTATCACTACGATATCGCCAGCTTTTGCGGCAGTCACTGGAATTTGTTGCTTCCCGATAAGGGTAACCATCTTATTCCATTTTTCCTCAGTTCCTTGATTAACGTTGAACAGCTTATCACCTTCTTTGAGTTCACCAGAGAAGATGCGTACAAAGCTTTGTTTGCCTGCGAATGGGTCAAGCAAGGTTTTAAACACGAATGCGGTTAGGGGTTTATCCACATGCACCACAACTGGTTCACCAGTGTCTGCTGATTCAGCAGTCATCACTTTTTTTGCTGCATCTGGCATATACCGAATCATTCTGTCTAAGACTTGATCTAAGCCAATACGGGATGTGGCGCTACCACACATAATTGGACACACACGGCCTGTAATCATCCCTTCGCGTAGACCTTGGCGAATTTCTTCTAACGAAAGTTCTTCGCCTTCTAAATATTTCCAACAATTCATCGCTACCTTCAGCCGCGGCCTCTACGGTCATTTCCCGTATTTCTTGGGCCTTTTCGATAAGATGAGCCGGTACAGCAATCTCTGTTGGTTGGCCGTCTTTGTAAGTAAACGCAGTCATTTTGGCTACGTCTATAACGCCTTCAAAATTGGCACCTTCGCCAATTGGAATTTGGAGTGGCATAATTGCCTTGCCAAATAGTTCACGCATACGTTCAATAGTACCGAAGAAATCAGCACCATCAACGTCCATTTTATTAATAAATGCCATACGTGGCATTTGTAATTCAACAGCATAATCCCACGCGCGCACCGTATCTGTTTCAACGCCAGTCGTTGCAGATAATACCATTAACATGCCATCACAAGCACGCAAGGCGGCACGAACTTCGCCATGGAATTCATTGTAACCCGGTGTATCAATAAAGTTAACCTTATGGTCATGCCATTCACAAGGGGCCATACCCAATTGAATCGTTACATTCCGTTTAATCTCTTCTGGCTCAAAGTCCATAATATGTTTGTTATCTTGACCACGGCCAACAAAATCAACAGCACCAGAGGTTAATAACAAGGATTCTACTAAAGCCGTTTTCCCTGCCCCATCGTGGGACACCACAGCTACATTACGAATCTGATCACTACTATATTCTTTCATCGGAATCGCCTCCTTATGTGAAACTTTGAGTTCTTGATATATGATTTCGACGTAATACTATAAAAATCCTCTTTTTCCGAAAAAATATTTATCGAAAAAAGAGGATTTTTTATAATAATGAAATTATCGGCCTACCAAGGCTGCACAGCCACCAAAAAGAGCTAGGAAAATAAACGAAATAATGACGAAGATAACAAATGTTACGATACCGGCAATGAATACTTGCATCTTAGTCAACGTAGTTTGTCTTGCCATTAATTCTAAGCCTACCCATACGGATAAAACAAAAATTGCTAAAGAGCCTAAATTAGAAATAAGCTTGGATAATGTAGAGCTACCAAATAGGCCACCGAAGATAGCCATAAGTATGAAAACAATTGTATACACACAAGTACATAATAATACTTCATAACCTTGTAGATACCATTGGACCTTCATAACAGACTGTACATCGTCAGTACCGCCCATTTTTAGAGCCACCCAGTTAAATACATAGGACCCAACAGCCACCATGACAAAGGACCAAATGATACTAGCAATATAGGCTAGAATAAAGAAGAAGCCTACGCCAGCCCCAAGGAGCATGCCCATAGCAGAAAATTCGCTTCTAGGAAGCAATGGGAACAACAAGGCCCCAAACAAACCTAGTAAAATGTAAGGAATAGCCCATAAAAGCGCAGTTCCTAAGAACCCCTTTTTCAATGTACCATACTGTACGACTTGATCGATACCGCCCTTGAATGGTTGAGTCAATAGATTCCAAAAGTCAGAATACCATTTTGTTTCCATAAAATCACCTCATATAATAAAACAAAATAAACTATGTTCTTATTATATCTGGGTTTTATTTATATTTCTACATAAATATAACAATTATAAACAATTTAATCAATAATATATATCAATGTGTTTAAAATGACCCGGTTCTCTTACCGTAATGCTTGGAATCCCCATTTTTCTTCCATCCAACAGTATCACCAATGGACATAACGCGACGCGTCAAGCAATCTTTACATTTATCTGCATTATCATCCACGCATGGTTTATTATCATATAACAAATATTTGGCACGATGTTCTGGGATTGTAATGATAGGCATCAAAATATTGGCACCTGCAGCGAGCCCCTTTTCACGACCTAGTGGATCTAATGCTTGTAACGCTGTAGTAGCTGCAATATTTACGTCTTTCAAGAATAGACGCGTTAAGGCAATCATCTTGAGCCTAGTTGAATACGGCGCAATTTACCAGCCTCATCATCAATGCCCATTGCTAATGCCTCTTGGCCTAATGGCGTATCATGATGCACCACATAGGGACCCATGCCAATCATATCGATATCCATATCACGGTAGAACAAGATATCGTTCACAAGGTCTTCCTCTGTTTGCCCAGGCAGACCAATCATAACGCCTGTACCCACTTGAAATCCTACACGACGCAAACGGCGTAGACATTCAACTCGAGTTTCAAAGGAATGTAGTTCATCGCGAGGATGAATTTTGTGATATAGCTCTTTATTCGTCGTTTCAATGCGCAATAGGTAACGGCTAGCACCCGCCTCACGCATGCGGCGGTACGCCTCTTCACTTTGCTCCCCTACGCACATCGTAATACCAAGGGAACCATCGCCGATGGCTTTGATGTCGCGGATAAGATCGACTACATAATCGACAAATACATCATCACAACGTTCTCCAGATTGAAGCGTAATAGAACCATATTCATGGTCATACGCCCACTGCGCCATCTTGATGATATCTTCACGATTCATATCAAAGCGTTCCGTCTTATCATTTTCGCGGCGAATACCGCAGTAATTACAGTTTTTAATGCATCGGTTCGAGAATTCGATGAGGCCACGATAATACGCTACAGGCTGTACATATTTTGCCTTCACTTCGTACGCCTTTTTATAGATTAACTGCAACTGTTCTTCATCAGTTACAGACATGAGAAATCTTAGCTCATCCTCTGTCAGCCATTCATCGCCAACGAGGTCTTTGCGAGAATATCTTGCACTTGCAAATCATCACTTCCTTTCATAACGAACCGTCATCGATTCGCTTGGTATGGTAATGGACTCAATATCAGTAACGCAGATAAATCCATTAATTTCGCGTGGCAAATCCTGTACATACTTCACTTGTTTCGTCAAACATGCATGCGCCATCATACCACGACTCATTTTGGAGGACGTACTCATCTGTTTATATGTGTCGCCTCGTAATTCCCAAAATTCAACGGTTACCACCTTTGGATGATTCACCATTTTTGCATATTCTTTAGACGCTAGATTTAGGATCCAATCCTCCTTGTGAAAGTATGCATCCACCACTTCACGCCAGATTTCATATAAATTAAGCCCTACCTTATCAACCATATCTAATCGATAGTCTCTGACACCCATCGTAGGCTCTACAACGCCATATAATGCAGACATAATAGCGAGATGAGTTTCACCAAATGCCTTAGCCTCATCAGATAGCCCTGCCCAATCTAAATATTTAAAGGCAATGCCATCGTAGCTTTCACAAGCAAAACCTACAGGATGAGACTCAAACGCTTCATAAAAATCGAAAACAGATTGTGCCTTATCATCTTTTAGTTTTAGGGCCTTACCAAGTGCTGCTACATCAAGAGATTGTACATGTTTTACAATCTTTTGCGTAATAAGGGGCTGAAATTGACCATCACGGATTACTGCTGCAATATGAGAAATTGTTTTTGTCTTACTAGGAGAGAGGACGATTTTCATGGGATAATTCCGCCTTGATACTTTCCTCTGTCAAATTGTCAATAAGATCTGGATTCCACAACATGAGAGGCACTGCCACAACGTGACTAGCTTTCATTTCTTTACACAATTTAATGCATTCTGCCAAATAAGGAGATTCATTATCGTGGATATCGCAAATGATAACTACATGGCGTCCCTTAAGATTAACCCCTTCGTAATCGATGCTTTCACCAGACACGGTAAGCAAACCTGTTTCTAAACGACCTTCGCTCATATCATTTACGCGAGACATTAAAATATGCTCAAGCATTGTGGATACCGGTGTTACAACAGGGCCTGTGCCTACAAGAGCCTCTGGTTGAGCATGAACAATAACGGTTTTCTTGCGTTTGTCCGTTCTAAACTCCATAAGTGCATGTTCTAATGCGGAGAAGAACACAAATAATTGCCAAGGATCTAAGGAGCCTGTTTGGAACATATCGATAATAGCGCCATCCTCTTCAATGTTAAGACGCGCTAATAATTCTTCTGCAATGTCGTGAACAACCTCTTTATAATCAGATTGTAATGGTGCATTTAATTCATTCATATCTTTTTCTGTTGCCATAAAATCCTCCCAAAAACATATATAAACTGCTATAGTAGCAAATTAAATTCTATTCTTTATTGTACCATATTTCACAGGCTTATACGTTACTACAACTACATTTCATAAATCTATTTGGTTCTGGTTCTAAACAAAATAAAATACCGCCTATTTCTGTGAAAGCTTTCACAAACAAGCGGTATATATTAGCCTATAACTAATAAGTAAATATTCATCAATGTTACGATAATACCAATGCCCCAAAGAATAATCCCCGTAAATCGGCGGTTCGTATAAGCACCCATAACACGACGACTACTCGTCATATATAGTTGTAAGAATATGGTAATCGGCAACTGTAAACTCAAGAACATTTGCGAAACGAGCAAAGCTTGAAAGGAATCCGTAATAAACAGGATCAATAATAGTGCAGGAATATATGTTAACCCCAATCCTAAACGACTATGAAAGTCCTTCATATCATAGGACTCGCCAAACATGCCGGCAAATATGCTCGCCCCAGCCATACCGGCTGTCGCCGATGATGCAAGGCCGGCAAACAGCAAGGCCAATGCAAAGATAGTACCTGCAGCAGGTCCAATTAAAGGTCTCAATAACTCCTCAGCTTGTTCTAATTCAGTAACAGCAATGCCATGACTAAAAAATACGGCCGCTGCCAATAGAATCATTGCGGAGTTAATCATCCAACCAATGCCCATAGATAATAATGTATCTACGAATTCATATCGCAACTGGCGATGCATTATCTCCTTATCTTGTCGATTAAACTGACGACTTTGGATGACCTCGGAGTGCAAAAACAAATTATGAGGCATAACGACGGCCCCTAAAATGCTCAAGATAACGAGCATCGATTCATTAGGTATGCTCGGATTGACCCAGCCAATACCCGCTGCAGCCCAATTGATATCGACCATATTGACCTCCACAAGGTAGGCCAATGCGATAAGGGATACAAACCCGGCTATGATACGTTCTAATTTACTATAGGAGTTTGTAATGAGCATAATTGTACATACGATAGCCGTCAATACGCTACCGATAACGAGAGGGATACCAAAGAGCATCTTTAATGCAATAGCAGCACCAATAAACTCCGCCAGCGCCGTTGCTACAGCCGCAATCCCTGCCGTACTAAGCACCGTACGAGATAACCATTTCGGTAAGAATTCATAAGCACATTCTGCTAGGCATTGCCCCCGCACAATCCCCAAATGGGCCACATTATGCTGCAATAAGATAAGCATAAGCGTAGATAGTGTTACAACCCATAGCAATTCATACCCATAACTAGCACCTGCTGCTAAGTTGGCAGCCCAGTTGCCAGGATCGATAAATCCGACGGTTACAATAATACCGGGTCCGATATACTTAAATACTTCACTAACATGTTGTTTGCCATTCTGATGGACGGTAAACAACTTATTTTTAAGAAAATTAATCATGTTGTTCTCTTACAGGGATTATAGAGTGAACGTCATTTCTGTTTGTACACGCGCATCTGCTTTAGATTTTCCATTCTTGGAACCTGTATAGCGAATACGAACATCACCGTTAGTCTTTACACGAGAGTCATCAATTTTGAATTTCTTCATTTTTTCCTTAATTTGTTCATCTGTTAAGGTCCGTTCTTTGGTGATTTTCTTATCTCGTTCAATGCGATAATCCATGACATCACGCATGTTTTCTTGGTAGATACGCAACGCAAATTGACGATCATTGTCGTTCATTTGTTCCCGTTTTTCCACAACTTCATCAAGTAACGGCATCAACTCATCCTTTGTATAGCTAGTGCTATCATCGAATGTAAATCCGTGTGTATCTGTAATGGCCCCATGTTTTACCAGTGTCTTTAACGCTTTGTATGTCCAATCATTTGGTGTAATAAGGTTAGCGCTACCAGGATGTGCAGCAGATACGACTTTAACATCATCAGTACTCATACCATCTACCACAGGACGGGCACTAGGAATTGCAAAGTCTTCCGCATGAGCCACACCGAAGGATGCCACTAAACAAAGGGTCCCAATACTAAGAGCGCGACGAATCATCGACAAATGACGTGTATATTGTGTATTCATAAAAGTCTCCTTAAATTAAATTTTATACAATTCATTATAAGCAATCAGATATGAATACGTCAACTCTATCCCCATTCCTTACACTGTATGGTTAATAAAAAAGACCTCACATCAGACGATGTGAGGTCTCAGCATGGCGGAGGATTAGGGATTCGAACCCTAGCGACGGTAACCCGCCCTAACGATTTAGCAAACCGTCCTCTTCAGCCTCTTGAGTAATCCTCCATGCTTTACTGGGTAATCATATCATACCCAATAAGGCGTTGTCAATTGAATTATTTCAACATAGATTCAATGAACCAAATTTGTTTTACATAATATTCAATATGGTCTTCCATCATGTTGGAAAGCAAGAAATTATCTTCCTCACCAGCAGCTTCACGTATAGCAGCAGCTTGATCCTTCATATATTTGAAGTCGTGAAGTAAAATTTCAATAACTTTATGTTGAGGAACATCTTCTTGACCTAGCTCACCGATTTTTGCTAATTTAGCATATTCAACAGAATTTACTAATGGAAATTCACCTTGCATTTTTACATGTTCAGCGACTGTATCAAAGTATTCAAAGGCTTCATCATAAATGGATTCTAAGTATTCATGGATAGATTTGAATTGTGGACCAGTTACATTGAAATGAAGGTTGTGTAATTTTACATTCCATACGGAAAGATCTGCTAAATATTGATTTACTTGTTGTACGTTTTTCATAATAATTACTCCTTTTTCATTTAATTCTCAATTACAATTTGTCCTAACATCAGGACAAATCCAGTCAGCGTTTATGCCTGTTATTTATTTCTGTAATTTATAATCAGTATTGATTACATAATTATATTAACAATAATGATTTTCCTTGTCAATAACTTTATCGATTTTTTCAATGAAATTTTTATGAAACAAAAAACCTCTTACCATCAGATATGCATCTAACAGCAAGAGGTCTAAGCCAGTATATTTATATATAGTATTCTATGTAGTTTTCAGGATATGGGCTATCATTAGATGCGCCATTTTTATTCTTTCGTCTAGGCTTTCGAACATACATATTTTCTGGATCCGTTTCAAAGATAACCATATCTTTCGGAATATCGTGTTTTATAACTAGATTACAACCGATTTTAGTACGAGCTCCAATCGTAATATCCCCTAAAATTTTTGTACCGGTACCAATGAGTACATCATCTTCAATGGTGGGATGGCGTTTTGTTTTCTTAGAGGACATACCGCCCAATGTTACTTGGTGGAACAATGTCACATTATCTCCGACGACGGCGGTTTCACCGATAACAACACCCATACCATGGTCAATAAATAAGCCTCGACCAATGGTAGCTCCCGGATGAATTTCAATGCCTGTTACATGACGAGAATGAAGTGCTATACGGCGTGCCAATGTAGGCCATCCCGCTTTATAGAGACGATGTGCAAAGAAATGCCAGAACAAAGCTGTAATATGAGGATACGTCCATATAACCATCCACACATTAGTAGCAGCCGGGTCAGAATCCATGACGCGTTTAATATTATATTGAATTTTGCCCCATAACTCGCGCAAACCTTGCATCATAAGTACTCCATATCTACGTTCATTACACGAACAGTGTGTTTATCAAAAATATAACGCCCTTGGATACTCCCAAGGGCGTAAGTCACGGTTTTAACAATTACCAAACTATACACTGGGTATAATCATTTGTACACTCTATAAATATATTCCTACTCTAACACCTAGGAATATATCTGTCAAGAATTTTGAGACTCTTTAAAGTCCGCAGTTTATAGGAAATAACTGAGTTTATCGTATTTGCCAAGCGTGCTAATCACCGAATCCCACGTAATAGGTACCGTCATAATGGCAACGGCAATTCCTATCCATAAAAGACTACCTACGATAACTACAAGTCTAGACAGCACGAACTGAAAAGCCCTACTATTGCCATATAAGATGATGTTTTTTCGTTCATGCAGTACAATATGGCCCCATAAGAAACCAGCCAAGGTATACGTTAAAATATGTGGATCTACTATCAAATAAGAAACCACATCTGGCATATGCTCTTTTCTAGATATAATTGGTGACAGCAAGCCATTTACTTCAACGGCCCATAGCTTATACCAGAATAGCACCAATATAGAAGGCCACATAGAACGCCATGTCATCCATAAAACATAGCCATAATTTACCAACGCTCCTGCCACTTGACCATGATGCTGTTGTAAATATCGTTCTATACGAGATGCTGAACCATACCCTTGCTCAATTTGCCAATAGTGAAACTGTACATTTCGTTCCCCATGTGTAAAATCTACAAAGCCTAGTGTTTGTAATAGGACTAGAGCAAATATAGCAATGGTGACAAGCTGAAACCATTCACTAAACATCAAGCTAGACGGTACCATACAGTCTGTAACAGCCATGTCGATACGCAATACTAATAGTATCAATGCTATGTAAGCGCTCCACCGTGTCCATCGGCTATATGTATGTAGTGAACTATGACTACCAACGACGATTGCTGCTGGATGCAATGACAATAATAGGCCAAATACAAAGCAAAATATGATTGCCGAGATGACAGCTATAAATTCGTAATTCATCTTAACGGTACGCTACGCGTTCAGGCTGCATATCGTGGAAATGAAGACGCTCTTTTGCCGTCTTTTCCCAGTCTGTACCAGGCTTGCCGTAGTTAGCATATGGATCGATAGACAAACCACCGCGCGGCGTAAACTTGCCCCATACTTCGATGTACTTAGGATCCATCAACTTGATAAGGTCTTTCATGATGATATTGATACAGTCTTCGTGAAAGTCCCCATGGTTACGGAAGCTAAATAAGTACAATTTCAAAGACTTGGACTCAACCATTTTCTTATCTGGTATATAAGAAATGTAGATGGTAGCAAAGTCTGGTTGACCTGTCATAGGACATAAGCTTGTGAATTCAGGACAGTTAAACTTAACAAAATAATCATTATCAGGGTGCTTGTTATCAAACGCCTCTAACACCTGTGGTGCATAATCAGTAGGATAATCGGTCTTGTGACCTAACATCGTTACCCCTTGTAACTCTTTTTCAGATCTGCCGGATGCCATAAGGAACCTCTTTCTATAAAATAATATAATATATGGAGCAATTCATGCGATACTTAATTATATCATAGGAGGTTCAACCTCATTATATTTACGCTTCTATATACGTAATTAATTGTTTAAGATGTTCTAAAATAATGATTATATTGATCTCCAAAGATTAATACCTCCAATAGTAAACGCGATTAGTTTTATCAATATACCACTTTCAACTTGTATGCCCCAACCAATAAAACAAATACCTATAATTATATTTGATATACGGGCAAAATAACTTGTTTTACTATATTTCAATAAACGTATAACCTTTTTTATACCTTCCACAAACCGTCCTTCCTTTATATATCTATAAATGACTTTTATTTCCCCAAAATTTAGATATATAAATACCGCATTAATAGCTCCAAAACAGACTATAGCATCTATCTTACGATACGACCCATTTCCTGACTGAACTAGTGAGTATACAAGAGCCACATCCAATAAAAAAAGAACAACAAACATATATATAGCTTTAAAAAAATTTTTTTATTGTTAGCAGACATTCCTACTTCTCCCTTGATTCTAATTTTTGGGTCTTTATTTTCTTTATCATTTTGATTATTATCTTTTAGATAATCTGTTTCTTTTATCCTTTTCTTTTAGCAATTTTACCTTTTAATATTCCAGAAATAAAGATTCCAGCTCATTAGATTCTATAGGATGTGCATTATAATAGAGTGATTACACACTATTAATATGGAGTTAATAATCTTATTTGTAAATGATACTCTAAGAATGTACAAAAATGATGATATAAGAATGTACAATTTTAATTGTATCACCGATACTATAGTTGAGGTGATAACAACATGCAATACGTATACGCTATTAACAGTTCATTTACTGTAACATCATTATTAGACTTACCATTATTAAGGGACATTCTGGAGGTTTGCAATTTGAAACCTAATTATAGTTTACTAGGTCGTGAATTAGGCTATGATAGACGCACCATAAAATCTCATTATGAAAATGGAACGCCTGATCCACATCGTCATAAACCATCTATGATTGATAAATTTTATGACGTAATACAGACTTTATTATCTGATGATACACCCCAACAATTTTATTATAAGCGTGTCTTGTGGCAATACTTGGTAGATAACCATGGACTCACAGCTGCTTACTCTACATTTCGCGGTTATATTTTAAAGATACCAGTATTTCAATCCTATTTTGATAGAAAACATACATCGCCTAGTATGCAGCATACGATTCGTTTTTGAAACCGCACCAGCTGAACAGGCTCAAGTTGATTGGAAAGAGAATATTAAATTCCTATTGCATGATGGCACACACATAACTTTTAATATATTGCTGATGACATTAGGCTATTCTCGATACAAATTAGCAAAGGTCACTTTCGATAGAACTACTGAAACACTACAAGATACATTGGTAGAATTCTTTGAACAATTACAAGGTGTTCCGCATGTACTATTAACAGATAATATGAAAACCGTGATGGTACAACCGAGGCTAGCTGGAACTAAAGGACAGCTTCATACCAAAGCAGAACAATTTTCAAGTGACTTTAGCTTTACATTTAAGCCGTGTATGGCGCGCCGTCCACAAACGAAAGGCAAAGTAGAAAGCCAAATGAAAATTCTAGATGAAATTCATGCGTACCAAGGAAAATTAACAATACAAGAAGTGGAAGAACAGATTCAAAAAATTATTTTACGTAGTAATCTAGCGATTTCTCAAGCTACAAGACAAATACCGTCTGCACTGCTTGAAAAAGAAAAGGAATCTCTTACCCCACTTCCAACAAAGGTGATAAGAGATTCCTACCGCATAGATCACCCAAAAGCTAAGGTTTCAGCAAGTAATCTCATTAGCTTTCGTGGTAGCCACTATTCTGTACCGCCAGGATATGTGGCCAAATCTATGACCTTAAAGACCATAGATAAGATGCTATACATATATGATAGCACAGAATTGATTGCACAGCACCCATTAAGTGATAAGAAGGTTAACTATTTGCCTTCTCATTATGAGGCACAATTGCAGAAAACAATTCCTTATCTAAGTTCTGAAGATGTGAAAGCTAAAGCAAAATCTAATTTGGAAAAGATAGGAGCTATCTATGACACTACAGACTAATTACCAACGCTTACAAGATAATCTAGCATATCTAAAACTAAAACAATGCATGTTACACCTAGATGAAACAATTGAATTAGCTAATACACAGAGCTTATCTCATATTGAGTGGTTATTGAAGCTGAGTGATTACGAAGTTGATATTAAACGACAAAACGTAATTAACCATATGGTGAAAATTAGTAATTTTCCTCATTTGAAAACACTAGCTGATTTTGAATTTTCATTTCAACCACAAATTAACGAAATGCAAATTAAGGATTTAGCATCATTAGGATTCATGGAACAAGCTGAAAACATTGTATTTCTTGGCTCTAGCGGAGTTGGGAAAACACATTTAGCTACATCACTAGGTATTGAAAGCTCTCGTAACAGACGAAGCACCTATTTTATTAAATGCCATGATTTAATTCAAAACCTTAAGAGTGCAAAAGATGAAGGACGATTAGAAACTCGGCTCAAGCATTATGCACGCTACCAATTACTCATCATTGATGAAATTGGCTATTTACCGTTACAACCAGGTGATGCTAACTTACTATTTCAAATTATTGATAGACGATACGAAAAGAAAAGTACCATCGTAACGTCTAACATTAATTTTGATGAGTGGGCTACCATTTACATGATGAGCGAGTAGCTAATGCTATTGTTGATCGATTACTTCACCATGCACATGTGATTAGTATAACTGGAGATTCATACCGGTTACGAAACCATATGCAACAGAAGGAATAACTGTACATTGTACATCGTCAAAATTGTACATTCTTATATTGACATTTACAATCTTATTGAAAAATACTTTAGAATATCTCTTCTGTGTACACTTGATGAAAACTTGAATTCATCTAGATACAAGCCCCTCTCATTAGCATGGGAAATAATTGTTATTTTATTCTTTTATAGTTACCAACAGCTAATACCATAGCAAAAAATAATCTCACATAGAGCTCTAAAAGCCATGATATTTAAGCCATAGATTAGGAGATATGAAACCTTATTTGTCTGCACATAGAGACATATGAGCGTTCATAACCACGCTTCTTTGCCCCAACATATGCTTGAGATAGTCCTATATGTTTAAACTTAGAATGTATATGCGTGATAAGTGCTAGTTCTTCCTCTACGAAATCTTAATTTCTCAGTTATAATAGAATGCATGAGAAGGAACTCCTTTTGTTATAATCTTTGGATTAAGCAACTTCATTATAACAGAGTTCCTTCTTATTTTTTATTTACTTATCACAAATGTATTATACTCTTACAAAGTACTATGATTTTTACCTTTATTGAAGATACATTTTATTTTCATTTTCGTCTAATTGAAAAAGCTAAATACTCAAGATTAAGTACCAAACCATGTCCCTGTAACAAGCCGATATAATAAATACAAAACTATTATTACAAACACCATCCCACTAATAAGCCTAAAAATAAATATCATAACCGGACTTTCATTATAATTGTTGTCAGGAGAGTATAAGCCCAATAACAAAGGATTATATATGCCAATTCCAGTTACAACTAGACCAAATATACAGGTATAAAACTGTGGATCAATATTCTTAAAAAAAATGAATAAATCTTTCATAAAATATTATCCTCCATATTTTTTTCAGTAAATCAGAAACTTCATTATAGGCCTTACCCTCTTCAGATTTATCTCCTATAATTGAATTCTTGAATTAATATATTTCTCAGTACCTGCTTTAATATTGGCTCGCACACTCACAGAGCCAAGTTGAGTCTGAGTACCTAACTCCGGTCCAGCTTCAAAGGTAGCATAAATATATTTAGTATTATTATAATTCTATTGTGCCTCCGACAAAATATATTACACTACCATTTAGGTATCTAATAATAAGTCAAAACATATAAATATATGTATAAGGCTACTAGAAATAACCAAGCATATACGCCTGCTTTAAAATTAGACTGTAATCTTTCTACTTTATCACTTTCAAACTCATCATTTTTAAGCATAAAGTACATTCCAACCAAAGAAATCCCCATACAAAATATCCACCAAAACAACATAGTAAATGGAGATATTAAATTACGTAAGAAAAATATTCCCAATCCAAGTACTAAACTAAAAGTATAGATAATTCTAGCTAAACTAAGCTCACCTTTATGCGTAATAAGTTTGTATATAAAGAATATAATACCAAACATTATGATTAAATCTTGATACATTACTTATCTATATCCTTTTTCAAATTAAATTTAATTTCATCTTTAACGTGACAGCCAAATGTTGCACCAGTAACACCTAATGAAGTATGACACATTACACGACCTAACCACACACCAACAATTTTATATACATCAGGATAACATGGTTGATTTTTTTAGCAAAGTATATATTATCAATGAGTTTATAATTCATACAAAATAAACCATTAACTTATTCTAGCTTAATTTAAATTGCATGAAATTAAAGTTTATAATAAAATATTCATATACATTTGGTAACATTACTACATTCAGAACGATATAACACCTTATGGAGGTCCCTTATGAAATTAAAACAGCTTATTTTATCTAGCATCGCTCTAGGTGCGCTAGCTTTCACAGTAGGCGTAGCACAGCCAGCACATGCAGCAATCGGCATGGAAACACCGGCGCCAGTTCAAAATTTAGAGAAGCCTGCATCTGTAACGACACAACATCATATCAACGTGGATGGCAATGTATTAGAACCGGTACAAGACCATCAAAATGTAGCTTATGTAGATGGCCAACCGCTCGTAGCATTGCGCCAAGTATCGGAAGCATTAGGCTATAAGGTAGCGTGGGATGCACCAACAAAAACGGCATTGGTAGATATGAGCATTGCTACACTAGCGATTCAACCAGATCAAGCGCAAATTGTAAGAAAAGGCAAATTGCAAATCATCAACCTTGATACATCCGAATCAATACTTCCTACACCGCGTATGATAGATGGTCAATTATTCGTGAGTCCTAGCGCATTCAAATTGCTATTAAATGACGTAAATTACGAAGGATGAAATTTTCATCGCTCCACAACGGGCGCAACTAGCATCCACAACCAATACGAACGGGCCTCACAAAAATGAAATCAGTACATTCTTGCCACCATCAGATAATACGTCTGCCAAGGTAGAAACGAGTTCTAAAGTGGAATCCAACACAAAATCCGCTGCAAAGGACGAACCTCTTATCAAGGTTAAACATACACAAACAACTGACAAAAACACAAAATAATAATACAAACAGTAAAGCCCTTCGGACGCAACCGAAGGGCTTTTGTATATGCAACAACGGCGGTTCCAATAAGGACCGCCGTTTTGTTATCCCCTATTATTTAAATAGAGTGTTAAACAAGTTTTGCAACAAGGAAAGCAAAGAGCTAAGAATATCTTGTGCTGTTTTATCTGTATTATTTGTAGTATTAGCTGTTGTTACAGAACCAGCCGCTTTAGTAGGCTCTACTGTTGTTGTAGTTTTAGCAGCAGGAGCTGGTGTAACTGTAGTGGCTACAGGTTCCACAGGTGCTCTACCAGTAGATGGTGTAGGTGTCAAAACTGGTGGACGAATGGAATCAGTATATTTATAGCCATAAGATGCGTTAGCTGGTTGTGCTGTAAATGCTATAACGCCTAAAGCCATAACAGACGCCATAAGTGTTAAAGATAATTTTTTAGCTTTTCTCATAAGAAACCTCCTAATAAAACACATATATAATCCACTATGTTATCAAATGTTTTGATAACATTTCGCATTTTATACTTAGGAGATAAGCTGAACATGAAAATTTTCAAACTTCATCGAATCTTAATCGATTTCAAGCTATCGGAAAATCCTTTGATTGCTTCTTTGGCATCATCTAAAACGCCTTTTGCATCACTTGGTGGCTTTATACCTTCTTGATTCATCGATTGACTATTACCTTGAGCGCGTTTCATATTCTGATTTGCCTGCGCCATGTCACTTTTTATACCATCCATCGTACGCCCAAGCTCGCCAAAGGTACTTTCATCATAAATGGCAAAATTACTACCCCCATTGGATGTAATATTCAATGGTCCCAATGTTAATTCGCCATTATCGATATGCAATGCATCCGTTGAGATAGTTGTTACCGATGTATGTACTTTCACATCAAAGAACGATAAATGACGTCCTTGATTGTGAAAGCGCCCCGTAATAGATTGTATAGGTATGAGTATGTAACGACCTGTACCAGATGTAAAATCGCCCCACACCACCATATCTTTAGGCTGTCCCTTACTTGAAAAATTAAGGTTCGCCGATACAGGAACAGCAAAATCCGGTGTTTTTAAGGCCATGCTACTATCTAGATCCGTAGCGACCCCCGTTAATTCATAGGCCCGCGTATCTAGATTATATACACCTTTAGCCTTTAACTTACCGCCAAATACATTCGCATATACCTCTTTAAAATCCAGTATGCCATCTTGATAGGTTACATCGCCTACCACATTTTCAAAGGTTAGTGCAGGGATTCTAAGGATTGGCATGGTAACACGTCCCGATGCAAAGGGCCGATTAATATCCCCCGTCACTGCTGTCAGCAAGGTCATCTTATCGTGAATACTATCACCAAATCCTAAGGATGCCGGATCTACACCATAAATATTTAGATTCATATTCAGCGTAGGCATACGATGCTTAAGCACATCTTTTAGATCGATACGGCCTTCCAATGTGAGGCCATCCCCAATGGCGGTGCCTCCGAATTTACCAGTTGTTAGATTCATGCGAATGGCACGATTCGTATCAATATCAAATCGAGCATTCACATTCTTCATCACATAATGTCGATTCTTTTGGAATATTTCCAATTGGCAGTCTGAAAGCTTCACAATCGCATCGATATGTTGACCATTCCAATTAAAGTTACGCACCTTTTTCCCTAGCTCTTCTTGACGTTCTAGGGTCGTTTTTTTAGGTGCTTTAGGTCGCTGTTCTACTTCAGATAAGGGTTTATTAATATCAGGAGAAGCCGGCACAAAATCGACCCGATTATCGTCATCTAAATCTACTACAATGACCGCATCATTTAATTCTATGCCTCGTATGGCAGATGCCTTAAAATTACGAGTAATCACATCCCACATATTAACGCGTATCTTACCGGAAGGTACGGTCATCAACTGATGTCCATCGTCATCAGCCCATTGCAAATCCTCAAAGGATATGGTCCCCCATGGGGTGGCGCTCAGGCTAGCGACGGTAATAGTCCCTCGCATCATGGTCTGACGTGCTATTACCTCATTAAAAATAACACCCATGCCTCTACTCGCAATAGTAGCTAAGATGGAGATAATGACTACCGTAATTCCAATAAATGCAATAATGCCTAGTATACCTCGCTTATATAGTTGTATATATTTGCTCCAATACGAGCGTAATCGTCTAGTCATACAATTATTATAGCATTAAATTTTACAAAACCAATCACCCACAAATGTATAAACACAAAGAGCTGCTACACACCAAGGTATGTAGCAGCTCGCGTATTACATATATGATTAATTAAATATATGATTAATTAAGCTTCATCATCAGTAACGGCCTTCGTACCGCGCGTACCGGTTCTAATCCGCATAGAATCTTCTACATCGTACACGAAAATCTTACCGTCTCCTACCTCGCCAGTTTGCAAAGTATCGCGCGCCGTATCCATTACAAGATCAACAGGCACGTCACATACAACGGTTTCAACCTTCACCATTGGTACAAGATTGACCGCATACTCTTGCCCACGATAAACTTCTGTATGCCCTTTTTGCAATCCACAGCCAAATACTTGGGAGACCGTCATCCCTTGAATGCCAATGCGATTCAAGGCTTCTTTTAAATCTTCTAATTGCTCTGCCCGAGCAATGATATCTACTTTTTTCATCCGTTTCATAGTATCACCTCATCTACGTTTTCATTACATCTATTGTACCATCTGTGAAAGCTAGCTTTCACCATAAATACGTTATACCAAGGAATGTTGGTCAGAGGTAATAAAACGTCCACTGCTTTTAAATTCAGATTGATTATACGCACCTTCGCCGTGTTCACTAATGTCGATGCCCAAGGATTCGGCACTAATGCTAACACGCATGTCCATAAATAGACTAACAACCTTGAAGATAATAGTTGTGCCGATGATAGCAAGGGCAATGGCTACAACGAGAGAAATCAGTTGAGGAATGAGTAAGTTACCACCATAAAATAAACCATCAGCACCATCAGGATTTACACTGACCGTAGCAAATAGACCGGTAGCAATGGCACCCCACATACCACCTACACCGTGGATACCAAAAGCATCAAGAGAATCATCATAACCAAACTTGCTCTTTAACACAGCGACCGCTACATAGCAACAGATAGCACCAACGAAACCGATTGGTATGGCTGCTACAGGTGTTACAAATCCAGCTGCTGGCGTAATCGCAACAAGTCCGGATACGCCACCAGATACGGCACCCAACACGGTCGGTTTACCACGGTGATATCTTTCTACCAATACCCAACCAACGATGCCGATAGCAGCAGACATTTGAGTCGTCAACACCGCATTGGCCGCCAAAGGACCAGCCCCAAGAGCAGAACCGGCATTAAAGCCGAACCAACCGAACCATAACATGGCGCCACCGAGAACAGTCATTGGCAAATGATGCGGTAGCATTGGCATGCGCCCATAACCACGGCGTCGACCTAGGAGCAAACAAAGTACGAGGCCTGATACACCAGATAATACATGGATAACGAGACCACCAGCAAAGTCGAGGGCCCCAAGATTGGCGAGAAATCCACCGCCCCACACCCAATGGGCCATTGGATTATAAATTAATATAGACCAGATAATGGCAAATATCACAAATGGAGCAAAACGCATACGTCCCGTAATGGAACCGCTCATGATGGCTGGTGTGATGATAGCAAACATACATTGGAAGGCAATGAATGCCATTTCTGGAATATTCGCACCTTCCATAATACTATTCTCAGTCCCCATAAGGCCAATTTTATGCAGACTTCCGATGATACCATGTACATCATCACCAAAGATTAATGTATAGCCTATGAGCATAAATTCAACGGAGATAACACCAATTAGAAAGAAGCTCTGCATGATAGTGCTAAGTACGTTTTTACTACGCGCCATACCTCCATAAAATAAGGCAAGCCCTGGTGTCATGAAAAACACCATAGCAGCTGCTATGAGTACCCATGCTGTATTACCTGTATCGATACCTATCATAATAGACTCCTTTCATACAAAAAGCGCCTAGTCTCAGAATGTTCTGAAAACTAGGCGCCGTTACCTAACTATTTTATTATCGAGATGTATCTCTACTAACATCCTATAGCATATCTCTATATATGTCAATAAATTCTATAGACTATATAAAATGATAAGGTGTAATTAAATTTATATGAAAGCAAATAGAAACGCACCCACCAAGGCGAGTGCGTTTTCATGTAGTATAACAAATCAGATTTATGCTTTTACTTCTTTACCGTATTTTACAAGGCTTTCAGCTTCGATTTCAGTTTGTGTACGGTAGTCTTGAGGCATGCTAGATAAGCGAATCCAGCTACGTATAGCCTCTACTAATACGATGAGAATCATGAGGAACATAGCAGCACTGAACGCTACTAGAATCCATTTACCAGCAGGAACATAGCTGTAGAATACGTTTTCATAGTCTGCCGCAATGGCAACGATAGCCATAAGGATACAAGGAATACCTGTTACCCATGCATAGCGTTTGCGACCAAGACGCATGATAACTGTAGTACCTACGGCCAATGTCATAGTACCTAATAATTGGTTAGATACGCCGAATAGAGGCCAGATAATACCGATGTTACCTTGTAGAACTAGGTAGCCCCACAATACGCATATAAGCGCTGCACAACCATATACACCAGGAGCCCAATGTTGGTCGTTGAATTTAGGATGGAAATGACCTAATAATTCTTGAAGCAAGTAACGACCTACACGAGTACCAGCATCAATCAAAGTCATAATAAACAATGCTTCGAACATAATACAGAAGTGATACCAGTAACCCATCAAGTGATCCATGTTAGGCAATCTGGAGAAGATATGAGCCATACCTACCGCAAGGGATACGGCGCCACCAGGACGATGCATCAAATCTTCACCAACCATTGCAGACAATGCTGGCAATTCATGAACTTGAAGACCTAATGCTTTGAAGGATTCAACTGTAGAGTTAATAGCGAAGTAATCATCTGGATGCAATGCAGTAGCTGCAATCAACGCCATCATAGCGATGAAGCCTTCTGTTAACATTGCACCATAACCGATAGGTAAAATTTCTTTTTCATTAGTAAGCATTTAGGTGTTGTACCTGTTGCGATAACAGTATGGAAACCAGATAACGCACCACATGCGATAGTAATGAAGATGTAAGGGAATACAGAACCTTTCAATACAGGACCGCCGCCCCAGATATAAGGGGTAACAGCTGGCATTTGAATTTCAGGCATTACAATGATAATACCAAGAGCCAATGCGCCGATTGTACCGATTTTAAGGTATGTGGACAAGTAGTCACGAGGAGCAAGCAATAACCATACAGGTAATGCTGCTGCAAAGAAACCATACACGGCAAGCATGATTTCAATGGTTTGCAAATCATATGTAAACCAAGAAGCATATTCGCTAGCCGCTACGTTTGGACCGTAGATGATAGCCGCGAAAATCAATGCTACACCGATAATAGTGGCTTCTTGAATTTTACCAGGACGCAACCATTTCAAATAAATACCAATGAAAATAGCGATTGGAATGGTAGCAAATACGGAGAAGAAACCCCAAGGAGAATTATGCAATGCGTTAGCTACTACTACGGCCATACCAGCAAGAGTAATGATCAATAGGAATAATGTAGCAAGCATCGCGCCAAAACCAGCAAATTTACTGATTTCTTCACGGGCAATATCCGCGATGGATTTACCATCATAGCGAACAGATGCGAACAAGATAACCATGTCATGTACGGCACCAGCGAGTACGGAACCAATTAGAATCCATAATGCGCCAGGCAAATACCCGAATTGAGCTGCGATAACAGGACCTACAAGAGGACCTGCACCAGCAATCGCTGCAAAGTGATGACCAAATGTTACCCATTTGTTTGTTGGCACGTAATCGTGACCATCATTGTGGACCATAGCCGGCGTTGGACGATACTGATCAAGTGTCAGCACCTTGGCCGCTATGAAAGCCCCATAAAAGCGGTACGCTAAAATTAGAATACACGCGGAGGCTATAACTAAGTAAATACCATTCATAACCATAAAAACACCTCCAATGTACGTGACATCGGAGGTGCCGAATAAACATTTCTAATAAAATTAGGTCTCCAATGCCACTTTAGCTTATAAATTGATGAGTACTTACATACTCATTGTATATCTAAACAAAAATATGTCAATTTACACTTTCTCATTCTAGATACTCATTATTCGTTAAAAGCATATATCGAAGACTATTTTATTTTTTTAATATGATATTTCCAAACGTGCGTAACAGATCAAGCCCTACAGATCCGCTTTTTTCAGGATGAAACTGCATGCCATACACATTCCCCTTCTCAACAATACCCGGTACCTTAATTCCATAATCTGCAGTTGTTGTAACATATTGAGAATCTGTCTCTACGTAATAAGAGTGCACAAAATATGTATATTTATCAGCTACATCAGAAAAAACGCTATCTTTACGGCATAGTGTATTTTGATTCCATCCCATATGAGGCACGCGAAGGCCAAGGTTATTATGAATAGCTTTCACAATACCCGGTATAATGCCCAGCCCTGGTGTTGGACCATATTCCTCTGATTCATCAAATAAAAGCTGCATACCTAAACAAATACCGAGCAACGGTATATTGCGCTCCACCACCTCATGAATGACCTCGATAAGGCCGCGCTCACGAAGGACGGAAACGGCCGATGCATAGGCGCCAACACCTGGTAGAATCACCCCATCAGCAGCCAAAATCGTATCTCGATCAGCGGTCAATACCGCATCAAGACCGATATGTTGTAATGCTTTTTGTACATTAAATGTATTGCCCGCATCATAATCAATTATGGCAATCATAGTGACATCCTTTCTTTTACGCCTATATAAATAGCAATATACGTCGCAATGTACATCGCTATATAAGTGGCCTACATTATTGACGGGCCATATACTCTTTCAAATAGCGCGCATAATAGCACCATCACTAGCAGGAGGCAAAGTTACACGCAACCAATTATCCCGTTGCCCACGGCGCACTTGATAGCCCTTAGCGAGCCATTCATCAGCAAGGCCATCTGCATTAGGTACGGACATAAAGATAAAATTAGCTCCGCTCTTATAATAAGTGCCGCCCACTTCATCTAACGTTTGTTCCCATAAGACGCGTTCTGCAGCATTCTTCTCTACAGTACTGCGCAAGAATTCACGATCGCCAAAGGCAGCCTCAGCAGCCACTTGGGACAAGGTATTCAAATTATATGGCAAGCGAATGGTTTGAATATAATTAGCTAATTCAACACTACTCATCATATAGCCAACACGGTAGTTCGCAAGGCCATAGGCCTTTGAGAATGTACGCATGATAAACACATTAGTGAAATCATCCAGCAACGCTCGTGCTGTTGGCACCTCTACGGAGGTTACAAAATCGATATACGCCTCATCGATGATAACTAAAACATCTTTTGGCAAGGTACTGATAAAGTTACGGATATCTTCAACAGATTCATAGGTTCCTGTTGGGTTGTTAGGATTACAAATCCATACGAGGCGCGTCGTATCATCTACAGCTTGACGCATCGCCTTAAAATCGTATTGACCTGTTGCCTCAATACACGGAACTTCGCGAATGACAGCACCTTCTACAAGGCCATTAAGACCATATTCAGAGAATGCGGGCACGCTGATAACGATAGAATCACCGGCATTGATAAATGTTTTATTTACCATGGAAATCACTTCATCAAGGCCGACGCCAATAACAAGTTGATTTTCTACTACCTTCCAATAGTCCGCTAATACGCTTCGCAAGGATGATGCGTTGCCATCCGGATATAGATTGGCATCATTGTTCGTCACATAGTCTAGTACTGCGTCGCGCACCTTTGGCGATGTACCATAAGGGTTTTCATTGGCTGACAATCGTACAAGGCGCTCCACACCGAGGCGAGCTTTGACGGACTCTGCCGGTTCCTCTGGCACATAGGGCTTTAATTGGCCAATAATCTTCTTCATACTCTACTCCTTACAAATCTGTAATCGCTTTGCGTTCCTGTGTTTTGCTGATGACGCCTTCACGGCTTGCCAACTCTTCTAAGATAGCTTCGTAAGAAACGCCCTTTTCTACCAATAATACGAGCAAATGGTAGAGTACATCTGCTGTTTCATACACTAGTTCTTGGGGGTCTTCGTTCTTAGCGGCGATGACAACTTCTGTTGCTTCTTCGCCTACCTTTTTCAAGATTTTATCGAGTCCCTTATCGAACAAGTAATTCGTATAGGATCCTTCCTTTGGTGTTTCCTTGCGCCCCTTAATAATGGCGTATAATTCTTCTAATGTTTGTTGATTGGCCATTGTTCTTCTCCTTTGTGAAAGCTAACGCTTACGCGTCATCTCACATTATACTTCATATATTTCTCTACGCTTCTACATCATTAAAAAAGCAGCTCACAGCTCCCGTATGGCACGCAGGACCTTCTGCATTGACGAGAACCAGTAATGTATCACCATCGCAATCGAGCTTCATATCCACCACGTGTTGTACATTGCCACTTGTACCACCCTTATGCCATAGTTCTTGGCGCGAGCGAGACCAAAACCAAGTTTCCTTGGTTTCTTGTGTTTTGTGAAAGCTTTCTTCGTTCATCCACGCCACCATGAGCACTGCTTTTGTTGTATTATCTTGAACGACCGTCGGTAACAGGCCGCCACCTTTATTAAAATCTGGTTTCATGTATGCTACAATCTCCTACCCTATCTAACAGCAATGCCCGCTGCTTTCAATTGTGATTTCAAATCGGGAATGCTGATTTCACCAAAATGGAATATAGATGCTGCTAATGCACCCGTAACGCCGGTTTCGGTAAAAACATCGATAAAATGCTGTACCGTACCAGCTCCACCGGAGGCGATAATCGGTACATCTACGACCTCTTCCAAGGCCTTGTATAATTTGATGTCAAAGCCAGATTTAGTGCCATCCTTATCCATGCTAGTCACCAATAATTCACCAGCGCCACGACTCACCGCTTCTTTAGCCCACGCTAGGGCTTCCCAATCGCTACGCTTACGACCGCCATGGGTATACACATACCATTTACCAGTCTCTGGATCAGTTTTTACATCAATAGCTACCACCATACATTGATTACCAAACTTTTGAGCGCCTTCACTGATGAGTTCTGGGCGCGCTAAAGCCGCTGAATTCAGCGATACCTTATCGGCGCCAGCTTTCAGCAATGCGCTCATATCGTCCACTGTTTTAATACCACCACCTACGGTGAGGGGCATGAACACATGTTTTGAAATATCTGTAACCACATCGCGCATCGTCGTACGTCGGTCTACTGTAGCCGTAATATCGAGGAATACGAGCTCATCTGCCCCCTGTTCCTCATAGGTAGCTGCAATATCGACGGGACTACCTACATCAACGAGGTTTACAAAGTTAACACCTTTTTTTACGCGACCATTATCTACGTCTAAACAAGGAATAATCCGTTTTGCTAGCATGATGCATTCTCCTTATTAAACGCAGCAATTTCTTCTAATGTAATAGTGCCTTCATATAGAGCCTTACCTACAATGCTGTCTACAACACCGCGTTTTTCAAGATTCTTAATATCCTCTAAATGGCGGACACCACCGGATGCAACAATACGGGCCGTAGGGAATTGTTCTTGTAAGGAACCCAATAAGTCTTCATTGGCACCTTGCATTGTGCCATCTCGATCCACATCGGTAACGATAAAATACTTCGCACCGGCTGCCACCATAGCACCGATAAGGTCAGTCATAGGCACATCAGATTGGTCGAGCCAACCTTCTGCAGCAACCTTACCATTCTTACCGTCTACGCCGATAACGATGCATTCTGGACCGTATTCAGCGATAACCTGTTTCGTCAATTCAGGATTTTTAAGAGCTACGGAACCGAGAATAACGCGATTGACGCCCATTTCTAAATATAAATCTACCGCATCTTTATCACGAATACCGCCACCGATTTCTAACACACCTGTAAATGCAGCGCGCACGCGTTTAACGATATCCACATTAACTGGTTTCCCCGCCTTTGCCCCATCTAAGTCGACGAGGTGCAAAGCGCCAACGCCAGCAGCCTCGTACTGAGATGCTTGGTCAACCGGATTTGGATTGATGATGGTTTCCTTTGCAAAATCCCCCTTATATAGGCGTACACTGCGACCATCTTGTAAATCTATAGCTGGAAAAATCATAGTATCTCCTCTATTCACGAGCCTTATGTGGCCCTGCTTTCACCATTTATAAGGGCTTTATTAAATCATACCCTTTGTAGAATTCACACCTTGAATGTCTGGGTTAATGGTAACCGCCTTACGCAATGCACGGCCCGTAGCCTTAAACATGCTTTCAATAATATGATGCGTATTGCGACCATATTCATTGCGCACATGTAAATTCATAGCACTACTCACAGCCAAGGCTTGGAAGAAATCCTCTACCAATTCTGTTTCAAAATTACCCCCCAATACAGGAGTCGTAAACTCACCATTAAACACGAGGTATGGACGGCCACTAAGGTCGATAACAACCTGTGTCAACGCTTCATCCATAGGCACCCACGCGTCGCCATAACGCTCGATACCTGCCTTGTCACCTAGAGCCTGTGTCAATGCTTGCCCTAAGGTCAATGCAATATCCTCTACCGTATGATGCGCATCCACGTACGTATCGCCTACGGCTTTTACAGCAAGACCAAAACGGCCATGCTTAGCCAACAAATGGAGCATATGATCAAGAAAACCGATGCCTGTATCGATGTTAATGTCCTGATTTCCATCTAGGGTAAGTGTAATTGTAATATCTGTTTCACCCGTTTTACGAGTTACCGTAGCTGACCGATTTGTTCTCATCATAGTATCCTCTTATCATTAAGGAAGCCCTTTAAGGCGTTCCCATCCATACAATTATTTTTCAAAGCGCACTTCAATAGCACGAGCATGTGCTTCAAGACCTTCTGTACGAGCCAAGTTAGTAATATCCTTCGCAACCTCTTGTAAGCGTTCACGGCTAAATTGAGTAAAGGAAATGCGTTTTACGAAATCGTACACACCAAGTGGGGACGAGAATTTGCAGTACCACTCGTAGGTAATACGTGATTTGTACCGCCTACATAGTCGCCCAATGGTTCAGAGGCATATCTGCCAAGGAATACGGAACCTGCATTTTCTACCATGCTCATATATTCCATAGGGTCCGGTAATTGAATTTCCAAATGTTCTGGCGCCACTTCGTTCATTACAGTAAACATATCTTCTACGCTATCCATAACAGCAATATAGCTGTTATTTTCGATAGCTGGACGAGCAATGCTTTCACGAGGTAATTGTGAAAGTTGACGTTCTACCTCATCGGATACGAGTTGGGCTAGTTTTTCACTATTTGTAACCATGATAGCACGAGCTCGTGGATCATGTTCTGCTTGGGATAACAAATCCGCTGCAAGATGTACTGGATTAGCACTTTCATCAGCGATAACGCCGATTTCACTAGGGCCTGCAATCATGTCGATATCGACTTGACCAAATACTTGGCGCTTGGCAGTGGCTACATAAATGTTACCAGGGCCTACGATTTTATCTACTTTAGGAATTTGCTCTGTACCATAGGCAAGAGCCGCAACACCTTGAGCACCACCCACTTGGTATACCGCATCAACGCCAGCAAGTTTTGCAGCGCCTAAGACAGCAGGGTTAATGCCATCTTTTTGTGGAGGTGTGACCATGATAATTTCCTTAACACCAGCGATTTTTGCAGGCAATGCAGTCATCATAATGGTAGACGGATACGCTGCTGTGCCACCAGGAACATAGAGGCCAACACGAGCCAATGGCGTTACCTTTTGACCACGTGTGATGCCTGGTGTATCCATATCTACAAAGCCCTGTTCAATTTCACGACTGTGGAATTCGGTAATATTTTTCTTCGCTACCAATAAAGCGTGTTTTTAAATCTTCTGGTAAATTGTCCCATGCCGCATCGATGATAGATTGATCCACTTTGAAATCATCTAGTTTTACGCCATCGAATTTTTCAGAATATTCACGGAGTGCTGCATCGCCATTAGCACGCACGTTTTCGATAATATCGTACACGCGGCGTTCAATTTCCATATCTGTTGTTTGTTGTGTATATTGGCGGACAATGCTAAGCATTGCATCAAGAGATTCTTTGTAAATTTTCATTGTATGTCCTCATTTCAAACTATGTATGTCTATACTTCTATTGTAAACGTTTCTCATTATATCACGATAGAGTATATTTCTATTTCTTTCTCGATATAGTATATTTATTTCTTATCGATACAGTACATTTATTTCTTACCGATAGCAGCTTGTAATTGGTCAATTAAAGCAAAGATGGTATTTCTTTTTTGTTTTAATGCCAATGGATTCGCCACAAGGCGCGTTGAGATTGGTTGGAGCCAATCATAGATTTTAAGATTATTTTCTCGTAGCGTTGTACCCGTTTCCGTAATATCTACAATGGCATCGGCCAGACCTACGAGGGGCGCCAATTCAACGGAACCTTCGATTTTAATGATTTCTACATCTTGGGATCCGAAATATTGTTTTGTAATGGTTGGATATTTTGTACCAATCCGTTGACGACGGCCTTCCTTCGGATTATACCCTTCTAAGGAGGCCAAGATAAATTGGCATTGTCCCGTTTAAATCTAGCATTTCGTAGGATGTATTATCTTGTTCATCCAGTACATCACTACCAACGATGCCCAAATCAACGACGCCATTATTCAAATATGTCGTTACATCAGGTCCCTTCGCTAGGATAACCTCTACCGAATCACCCAATGGAATGATTAACTTACGCGCCTTGTTACGCAACGGTTCACAGTCAATGCCACAGGACTCTAAGAGTGGAATAAAATCCTTTTCAACGCGGCCCTTTGTCAAGGCGATTCGCAATTTACCATTATCTTGAATGTTGCTTTCACCTTGCATAAGCACATCTGTAAGGACATCGATGTTGAAAGCCATACCAACGGATGGCATCGGTGTGCCATCAAACCCAGACAAGAGACCATCATAGCGACCACCGCTGACGATGTATTGGGATATGCCATCTACATAACCTCTAAAGGTAAGGCCTGTGTAATAGGATTGAAGCGGTTCTGTAGACACATCAATGCGAACTTGTTGACCAGTCGCTTCGATTTGTCCCGCTAAATCCATAAGGCTATCTAAAATACGTTGTGCACCTGCTGGCAAAATCACCTGACTGAGCTCGTTTTTAATATCATTGACAGTACCGAATAAACGTGGCCAAATCGTAAGGAATGGATAGAGTGCATTATTTAAACTCGCTGATCAATTCATTGTAGCGTGGCAAATATTTTGTAAATAATGCATCCAGCAAATCGGCCCGTTCACCATCAGTCAACCCCAATGCATCGGTGATAGCACGGGAGAAACGAGCATCACCAATTTCTAATAATAAGGTATTATTGAGCTGTGATTCATTCACCTCTTTAATGATGGCAAAGCATTCTAATTCGGCATCAATACCTTCATAGCCGACCATTTCAATGCCACCTTGTGTGACTTGGTTAATATCGCCACGATGCTGTTTGTTTTTCATCAACACATCGCCAAGATAGTAGAACTTGCGAGGCAATTCAATATTCGTAGTCGCTAAGAAACGACCGATTGGCATGGTTAAATCGGGACGGATAACCACAGATGCATCAGAACCACCAAAGAATTCGTACATATGTTGTCCACGGCCTAATGTGTAACCATTAAACACATCTTTGTATTCTACGAGGGGTGTAGAAATTTTTGTATACTGACGATTGCGGCAAAGGCTGAGCAAATATTGACTCACATCATCCTTGCGCTCCGCTACAGCACCTATATCATCACGAAAACCTGTAGGCAACTGTTTCTGTACCATGAGGATCATCCTTTCTATAAACCATGCTAATATTACTATTTAAAATATATAGATTCTTTTAGATTTATCACTTTAGCGTATTAAAGCATAAAACTATAATAATACTCCTCTATAGAATTGTCAATAGAGGAGTATTATTTCTAGTCCCAAACCTTTGCTACATCTGCTACGCTATGCGCATCAGATCCTAACACAAAGGGTACACCAATAATGGCAGCTATCCCTTGAATAAAGCGGCTTGGATACATTTCACCGCAATCAGGTTTAAAGAATCCACTCATATTATAGTCTAGTTCTCTACCTTGAACGCGCATAATATGTAGTATATCGCTTACCAACTGAGCATTCCGTTTATCTAAATGGTGTTCAAACCCGAAATGATGTTGGTATTTCTTGATTAAATCAAAGTGGCCGATTCGCTTTGGCGTATACGTACCTAAATCAGCGCGCACCGCTTGGCGAATAATACTAAAGTATTTATAGTACAATTCACTTTGATTAGAAATCCAAGGGCCAAAGCCTTTTTCAAATTCCTCTGTATTATAGTCAACACAGTAGTATTTGCCACCTACACCATCCATAAAGTGAACAGATAGTATATTATCATCCGTCAATGGACCATAGCGATCAAGAAAATCTTGGATATCGTTTTCAAAACCAGGGATATAATCCACCTCAAAGCCAAGGGAAATATCGATATGCGTACCATAGGCACGTTGTAATTCACGACCTAATTCGAGATAGGAATCCACCTGATTGAGTTTAAGAGACGCCGTATCATAAGCAACCTTGTCGCCACCGTACTCTGCCTCAAAGGCCTTTGGCAACGGAGCATGCTCTGTTAAGCACACCTTTCGATGCGTAGTTCAATGGCCTTTTCAATCATAAGCGCCGTTCTATCGCCACTGCCATGTGGACATAATTCAGTATGAAAATGACCATCCACCAATCGGCTACGATACGTACTATTGCCTATGAACTGCCGTTCTGCTTTCATATTTATCATAACTTACCCCTATCTATGTATAGCATACATCCGCAATCCCACGAATATATGAATGATTTAATATCTATTATTATACCAATAATGCGTAAGTTTCGGTATCCTGATATTTTCCATGTTTAAACCCAACCTCAGGGGTAAGTCCACAATAGGTAAAACCGAATCGATTATGTAATTTCGTGCTCCCCTCATTGCCGGCCGTAATAACAGATACCACATTATGCAATGTATCATCGGATTTCGCCATAGCTATAATACGTTCCATCAGTTGTGTTGCCACACCTTGACCACGGTAATCTTGATGAATATAAATAGATAATTCTACAGTGCTTTTGAAAGCATCCTTTAATCTATACGGTGAAAGCGATGCATAACCAACCACTACATCATCAATTGTCCCTACAATGATAGGGTGATGCTCATCGCTGTGCGCGTTATACCACTCATGCCACTCTTCTAATGTGCGTGGTGCAAGATCTAGGGTGGCTACACCATGTTCGACCTCGTAGTTGTAAATAGATAAACATAGTTCTATATCCGAGTAATCTATTTTACGTATAAGTAACTCCATTTATTACATCCTCATGCTTTAAAATCAATATATTCCGCTTCCATTAATTGATATAATTAACTTGTCACCAACTCCATCCTAGAGAATCCGGTACAGGAGGGAGGTGCTACATTGAAAAATCTGTTTGTAATCTTCATTATACCAATCATAACAAATGTTGTTGGCTACCTCATTTGTAAATGGCTCGATTGGTTTTTTAATTGGTGACGGGCCAGGTTTATCTCCTTTATAAGATAAACAAAAACCCCATCTAGGTATTTCAGGCTTCCTAGGTGGGGTTTTTACGTGCACACATTGATATGTTTGCAATCTTCAGCTACTTATAGTATACCTTATTCTATCATTTTGTCTAGTCGATTATATCTTTATAGTACGCCAAACAGAATAAGCGTAACTACAATTAACGCAACAATAACTATATAGTCTAATAGTTTAAGACCTACGGATGCGGCAAAGCTATGTGTCTTGCCTCCAAAGCCTCTTAGTTCCAAGGATAATGCCATTGTTTCAGAACGGCCCAAGGATTTTAAAAGCAATGGTTGGATAACAGAACCATAGGATTTCATGCGCTTAAAGATATTGCCGTCTAAGGAAAGACCTCGGCAGGATTGTGCCTCTTGTACAGCTTTGCTTTCACCAATGAAATCCGGTACAAAGCGAAGGGCTGCGGTAAACATAAATGCATATTCATAAGGAATTTTGCATTGTGTTACGAGAGCCGCGGTTAAATCTTGTAACTTCGTCGTTGCCAAGAGTGCAATAAATACAAGCGTCATGGCTAGCATGCGAAGGCCAGATACAACAGCAGATACAACGTCTCCGCTGCCTAAGTATTGAACAACGCCTAAGAATACGGCGAATACGATTAAAGCAAATACAGCCTTGTATTGTTTCCATAATAAGCCGGTCAACAAGAGCGCTACTAATTCTACGACAACCAATGCCATCAATGACATCCAGTCCCGCAAGAAGATGGCCCATACGGATACAGCGAGGGTCATCAAAATTTTTGTTAATGGTACTAATCGTTCCATGGTCCCCTCCTATTCTGCCAATTGCGCGATAAGGCGCGTCCGTAATTCATCCATCGATTTGCAGTAGCCTAGTCCTGGTACCGCTTGTGAAAGCTCTACACTCGGTGGTTTTGTGAGACCAAGGTCATGTAGTTCATCGGTAGATTTTGAAAATAATTCTTCTGGTGTACCATCAAAGGATACTGTACGATGGCCCATGATGATGGCACGGGAACATTCAGAAGCCATGATTTCCATATCATGGGTAATCAATAAGATTGTAAGGCCTTCGCTGTTCAACTGACGTAATAAGGCTAACAATTCTTTTGTTTCCTTACCATCTTGACCACTTGTAGGTTCATCGAGGATAAGAATTTTAGACTGCATTGCCAATGCCGATGCAATAGCAACGCGTTGCTTTTCACCACGACGCAATGTAGGTGGATACTCGTTGCGCAAATGACTGATACCACAGCGCTCCAATACTTCGTCTACAATGTGTGTAACCTCGTCTTTAGAACGACCTAAGGATTCAGGACCAAACGCCACCTCTGTAGCCACAGTAGGTCTAAACATTTGGCGATCTGGTTGTTGGAATACATACCCAATAAATTGGCCACGTTTAGATGGCGGCATAGATGTAATATCCTTGCCGTTATAACGGATGTGGCCTTCAGCAGCCTTTTCGAGGCCTACTAAGAGACGGGTAATCGTCGTTTTACCACAGCCATTTTTACCACCAACGGCAATAAATTCGCCTTCATGAATGGTAAAGTTAACATTTCTAAAAATATCTACGGTAGGCACATAGCCAAATCGTAAGTTTTCTACCTTAAGCATGTGCGCCACCTCCTGTACTATCACCTATAGGATTACCATGTTGAACTTGGCTTTCACCAACATCACTTGTATGTTCATAACGAGAACGGTCGATAGCCTTGGCCATTTCGATGTGATGAAGGCCCTTAATAGCCGATTCGATGCTAAGCCAAGGTTCATCGCTATGGTAACCGGCCTTTTCCAATTCCATATACGTTGTAACACGGATGGCAACGCTTCTACATAAATATCATGGTTATACATGTATTCCAATGTGGTAGCCACATCACTATCGCATACGATTTCACCATCCACCATAAGTGCCATGCGGTTAGCATATGGCAATACGGCATGCAAATCATGGTCGATAACTACAACAGTGATACCATGATTGCGGTTTAAATCACCAACGAGGCGATATAGTTCAGCTGTCCCATCTGGGTCAAGAGAACTCGTTGGTTCATCAAGAACGAGGACAGATGGATTGGTTGCCAACACAGAAGCAATAGCCAAACGTTGACGTTGACCGCCGGACAAGCTCGTAATTTTACGGTCTTCAAGACCTTCAATGCCAACTTGTTTAAACACCTCTGCACAACGAGCATCGATGGTTGCTCGATCGTAACCACGATTTTCCATAGCGAAGGCTACTTCTTCGCGAACCGTCATCGTTACAAGTTGTGTATCGTAATCGGCAAGAACAACGCCGACATGGTTTGCTAACTCAGGAATCGATAATTGCGTTGTAGCTTTACCATCTACAAAGACCATACCTTCTAAACGACCGCCGTAAAATTTAGGCACCGCCCCTACCATGGCCATGCAAAGTGTACTTTTACCACAACCGGCAGGCCCTGTTACAACGAGGAAATCACCATCATGCACATCGAGGTTGATATTCTTTAACGTAGGCTCAGTCGCCTTAGGATGATAATAATTCATATGCTCAATAGAAATCTTTGCATCCCGTTCTGGCGTAATCACGAGTCCACTATGGTCGCTAGAAGCTTCGCTACCGCTAGGCAACATGCCGCGTTTAGCGAACATCTTTTGAGCTGGAATATACAATACTGGTGTAATCGCTGCATTTACAGCCGCTACTACTAACACGAGAGGCCACATTGCGTAGAGATATACATTATTAGGCAAGTTTGCAATTTGCCATAACAACGTAACGAAATACCACCAGATACGACAGTCGTAAAGAATGAACCTACAATCGGCGTGATTTCAAAGGAACCAATTTTACCAATTTTCATAGATGTCATGGTGCGAGAAATAAATGTTATCACCAATGCACCAGCTGGTTCAGATAACAAGTTACCATAAGGGAAGCCAGATTTGGAGGTTAACACCTCAATCAAGGCAGCCACTAAACCTATGCCCAATGCTTGCGATACACTAGGTTTTGTCAACAAGATTGCTACGCAATACGCAGAAATCATCCAGTTTGGCGTAACCCCTGCAAAACTTGGACTCACCAAGTGCAAAATCGTACCCAACGCGAGCATCAAGGTGCTCACCGTTACCCATCTAAACTGTCCACCCTGGTCATGGGTGTACACGAGATCCTTTATCCGTTCCATAATACCCTCTTTTCTTCAATAGAATATATACTGTTTATTTTAACATTTATATGGGTATTGTGAAAGTTTATAATCCTTTTCTAATCAATAATATCCCTCTTACAAAAAATAAAGCGACACCGAATAAACGATGCCGCCGCTTAGTTGATTCAATCTAAATTCCTATTCAGTCTTTTCTTCAGTCTCTGTTGCTACTTCTTCACTTGGTTCTTCAACCATTCCTTTAGTTTCTGTTTTTTCAGCGACCTTCGCTCTAATGTCTTTTGCTGCCCCTGCAGATTTCTTTCACAGTATCCGTAATATCCTTAGCTGCGTCCGCCGTTATATCTTTCACGTCTCTAGCCTTTTGTTTTAGCTCTTCAGCCTTCTCCTTAAGGGTAGCTTCTAGGTCTTTTGCCACATCTGCAGACTTAGCTTTTACTAATTCATTTACATCATGTGCTGCATCAGCAGATTTAGTCTTTACATCTGCCGCTTTTTCCTTAACCAAGACCTTTACTTCTTGCGCCGCATCAGCGGATTTAGCCTTTACATCTGCTGCCTTTTCTTTAGCCAATACCTTCACTTCTTGTGCTGCATCAGCAGTTAAGTCTTTCACAACACTAGCCTTGGATTTAGCTAATTCTTTTACGTCCTTTACCGCATCTCCCAATTGATCTAGAAATTTCATGTTAGTTCCCTCCAAATAATTTTGTAATGAATGCCTTCTCTCTTTCAATTACAGATTAAGATTAAATATAATCTTACTTTTATATCATTAAATCACAATGCATTCAAATTATAAAGAGGATCCACGCATCTTCATGTTACTATTAAAATCATTTTATAAATCTACCATATTCTAAAAATAAATATATAGAATTCCTTTTTACATTCTTCGAAAATTCATAAAAAACTGGACACTATCAAGAGACTTTATATCAACCCCATAATAAAAAGCACCATCTAACGATAGTGCTTTTAAGAACTAATGTACTTCATCTAATAGTATTTTAAGATAATCACGTCTGCTATTTAATATTCTATCAATATAGATAGTACGATCTAAATAACGGTAAAAGCTTAAATAATTATGACAAAGCAAATATCTATATTCAATTTTACTCCCCATATTTATCAATAATCGCTGTCCCATTTCTGGAAAAACGCTTAAGGAATCATTTGTAGTCACTATATCCGAAATAGTTTTCTTAGCTAACTCAATATCACCGGTTTCTTCTTCTATAAAGGATTTTATTTTAAGCAAATCTTCTCGTGCTTTGGTGCATAGCTAATTTGATTATCCATAATTAAATCCCCAATTCACTTTTTAGTTGCTCTGATGAAATCCAACCTTGTTCTTCACCAGATTGACGACCTGCCTCTAAAGCGCCCATAAGTTTTATTGTAGCCATTACACGTTCATAATCTTGAATATCCATAATTGCATATCGGCCTCTACCATTTTTAGTTAAGAAGACTGGACTATCTATAGCAACATCACGCAATACTTCAGAATAATTACGTAAATCTGAAATAGGTTTTATATTCGGCATACTATTACCTCCAAAATATTTTAGTAATATAACACTCATCTTGCAAATACCTTATCACTATTGTAGTTAAATTATCATGTAAATTCAACAGCAAATTTTACAGCATTATAATTGGATTCTTTCTATACATAGCTTTCTCACTTCCTCGTCACATAGTTATGATATAATGCATATATTAATTACGCCCACACAGGAGGTCTACATGTACAAATATATCACAATTTTAGGCGCTGCAGGCCAAATCGCACAACGATTGACAGCAACACTTTTAACATATACAGATATGCACATCACATTATATGGACGTCAATTGAGCACACGTATCCATCCGGAAATTTTAGAACACGAACGGGTAACTGTTATCGAAGGATCCTTTCAAAATCCTAAAAAATTAGAGGATGCCGTTAAAAATACAGAAATCGTATTCCTCAGCGCTATGGAAACCGGCAGTGATATGGCAGCGATTGTGAAAGCACTCTCTCTCCAAAACATTCGTCGTATCATCGGCTTATCCATGGCCGGTCTATCTGGCGAATTTCCAAAAGCCTTAGAAAAATGGACCTTCGATAATCTACCAATTAGCTATGTACAAGGCGAACGTCAAGCGCGCAACGTTTTACGAGAATCTAACCTAAACTACACTATTTTGCGTTTACCTTGGCTCTATAACAATATGGAGAACACGAATTATGAATTAATTGCAGAAGGCGCTCCATTCAACGACGCACAAGTTACACGCGAAGCTGTAGTAAAAGCCGTTTACGATATCCTCCACGTTGAAGACGAAACACCATTCAGCCGCGCTAGCATTGGTGTGGGTGAACCAGGTACACACTACGATAAACCATCGTTTTTATAAACTATCACATATTCGGAGACATCTATGGAAAATTCAAATAATACAATCACCCTAGAAAATAAAACATATAATATGTTAAAAGCCCAGTTAGAAATATTAACCTCTCTAGTGGAAGGGCAAAATGATATCATTCAAGGACGTACAACAACCATAGAGGAAACTTTTAATAGTATTGATAAAATGATACAGCAATTGGACTAATCTAATATTAATATGCTTAATAGTTTATAAAACTCCCCAATACCTTCGGTATACATTTCTCTCTCAAGAAAATGTATACCGATTTTTTATTACCATAATTTATGGTTATTTATGTAGATAAACAACGTTATTTACGCTATACTAATAACAGAATTAAGATACACTAATAAATAGGTAAGGAGATATCATGAATCGCATTGTTGTTATAGGTAGTTGCAACATGGATATTGTGGTCCTCGCGGATAAACGTCCGACAGCAGGCGAAACAATTATGGGCAACGAACTGCACATCGCCCACGGCGGTAAAGGTGCTAACCAAGCGGTAGCAGCAGCTCGCCTAGGCGCTGAGGTTACTATGGTAGGTTGTATCGGTCAAGATGCGTATGGCCAAATGATTTTGGATAACCTCAAAGAAATCATATCAACACGGACTATATCGTCACTGTCCCAGATACGACAACAGGTACTGCTCATATCACGTTAGCTGAAGGTGACAATAGCATCATCGTCATCGCTGGTGCTAATGCTAAGGTAGACCAATCTGTAGTGGATAATGCTTGGTCCGCTATCGAACAGGCCGATCTCGTAATGGTTCAAAACGAAATTCCTATTCCCACAATCGAATACATCGTTCGTCGTTGTCACGAGGCACATGTGAAAGTCCTCTTAAACCCGGCTCCGGCAGCAGACCTCAATCCTGAATGGTTGGAATTGGCAACCTATATTACACCAAATGAGCACGAATTATCATCCCTCTACCCTAACCAATCTACAGAAGAAACACTGTTAGCCAACGAAAATAAAATCATCGTTACCCTCGGTAGCCAAGGTGTGGGCTACGCTGATAATGGTGAGATTCGCATTGTTCCGGGCTTTAAGGTAGAACCAGTGGACACAACAGGCGCAGGCGATACATTTAATGGGGCCTTTGCTACGGCTATCGTTAATGGTAAAAGCCTAGCCGACGCCCTACACTACGGCAATGCAGCAGCTGCCCTTTCCATCCAAAAACTAGGCGCCCAAGGTGGCATGCCTACGAAGGATGAGGTCGACGCATTCGTATCCAAGTAATATTAGAGAAGTGAATAGGACTTTAAAAGCTCCACCGGCCGGGTCTGACTACGGCCTACGGCCTTCGCAGGGCCAAAGTTGCTTTGAAAGTCCTATTCAGCTTTAACGAAAATTACCTAATAACGAGAGCATTCGACCTCTATATAATAAGGGGAACAATGAACGAGGCTTCAACAGCCTCATTCATTGAAATGAAAGGAGTATTTATGCAACGAAACGGCATTTTAAATAGTCATATTGCCAAGGTTCTCGCAGATCTTGGTCATACAGATACGATTTGTATTTCTGATTGTGGTCTACCCGTACCTGAAGGGGTTCAAAAGATTGACCTTGCTTTAGAGTTCGGTGTACCAAGTTTTGAGCAGGTTGTATCTCTCATTACAAAGCATATGAAGATTGAAGCAATTCATATCGCCAAGGAAATGAAGGATTTTAATCCAAAGGGTCACGCCTTCTTGGAATCCACATTCCCTTGCGCTGATTTCGAATGGATTACAACTAGCCACGATGCGTTCAAAGAAGCAACAAAACAATGTAAGTGCATCATTAGAACTGGTGAAGCATCTCCGTATGCAAATATCATCTTGCATGCCGATTGCATCTTTAGCGACCGTCCGTAGGATAATCGCATACGAAACGTAACGCATAAGTAATCGATACTTTCACCAGTCATATAGGAGTAATTATGGAAATTGTTATGTCAGGCATTGCAAAGGCATTTGGTACGAACCAAATACTGCGCGATGTAAGTATTACCCTCAAGGAGGGTGAGGTTCACGCCTTGATGGGCGAAAACGGGGCCGGCAAGTCCACCCTCATGAATATCCTCACCGGTATTCATAAGGCAGACGCGGGTACCATCACCATCGACGGCGTAGAACGCACCTTCCCGAACCCGAGAGAGGCCGAGCTAAACGGTGTGGCTTTCATCCACCAAGAGCTCAATATTTGGCCAAATCTAACATTGTTAGAAAATCTATATTTAATGAGACCAAAACGCAATAAATTTGGTATGCTCGATAAAAAGGCGATGCTCACGGAGGCTGAAAATACATGCCGCGAACTAGGCATCGAATTGCCCCTCACCACTGAAGCGGGTCTTTGCTCCGTTGGTCACCAACAGATGGCGGAAATCCTTCGCATCTTGATGTTAGATGCAAAGGTTGTCATCATGGACGAACCAACAGCGGCCCTTACAGAACGTGAAACGGCGACATTGTTCAACATGATGCGCAAAATGAAAGCACGCGGCGTTGCTATCGTGTATATCTCCCACCGTATGGAAGAGGTATTCAGCGAATGCGATACGATTACGGTTATGCGTGATGGTCACACGATTACCACTAAACCAACATCTGAGATTTCTGTAGATGAAGTGGTACGCCACATGGTAGGCCGTTCTATCGACGAGTTCTACCCTGCTCGCACCACAACACCAGGCGAAGTAGTAATGAGCGTTGATAACCTCAAACCAGAAGGTTTCGACAACGATATTTCCTTCTCCTTGCGCAAAGGTGAAATCCTCGGCGTAGCAGGCCTTATGGGTGCTGGCCGTACGGAAATCATGCGCGCTATCTTTGGCGTAGATAAACACAATGGCGGTACCGTAACCGTTAACGGCTCCGTTCTCAACTGTAAAAAGCCAGAAGATGCCATCAAAGCTGGCATTGCTTTCATTACGGAAAACAGAAAGAGCGAAGGCTTGATTCTCGATTTTTCCATCGGTTCCAATATTACATTGCCGAACCTTGGCGATATTTGCCCATCTCATGTACTTGATAGCGGCAAGCTCAATTCCTTTGCTGACGAATTGTCTAAAAAACTAGGCGTTAAAACACAATCTATTCACGAACCGGCATCGTCCTTATCCGGTGGTAACCAACAAAAAGTGGTTATCGCAAAATGGGTTGGCAAAAAGCCATCCATTATCATCATGGACGAACCGACACGCGGTATCGATATCGGCGCGAAACGTGATATTTATGATTTAATGAACGAATTAACGAACGATGGTGTGTCCATTATCATGGTGTCCTCTGAGTTACCTGAAGTGCTCGGCATGAGCGACCGCGTTATGGTCATTCATGAAGGTCGCGTAGCAGGTATCTTGGACCGCAGCGATGCAACACCAGAATCGATTATGACATTAGCCACAGGAGGACAATAATGGACAGCAAAGCTCTACAATATGTAAAAAAATTAGGCCCCCTCATCGGCCTCATCCTATTATTTGTAATTATCTCTGTCATGAACGACAGTTTCCTTGAATTCTCTAACTTGCGTAACTTGTTGCGCCAAGTATCCATCAATGCGATCATCGCCTTTGGTATGACCTTCGTCATCTTAACAGGCGGTATCGACTTATCCGTTGGTTCCATCCTCGCCCTCTCCAGTGCAGTGATGGCCAATCTCATCGTAACTGGTACTGACCCTGTATTGGCTATCTTCTTAGCTGCAGGTGCTGGTCTTGTATTGGGCGGTATTAACGGTCTCGTTATTACATATGGTCGCGTAGCTCCATTTATCGCTACCTTGGCGACCATGACAATCTACCGTGGTGCGACATTGGTATTCACAGACGGTAACCCAATCTCTGGCCTTACACAAGACCCTCTATTCCACGGCTTTGGCCAAGGGGATATTGCAGGCCTTCCAGTTCCAGCTATCACAATGTTCCTTGCTTTCATTATTCTCTGGTTCGTATTGAGCCGCACATCCTTAGGCCGTAAAACATACGCCGTAGGTGGTAGTGAAAAGGTAAGTTACATTGCTGGTATCAAGATTGACCGCGTGAAAATCTTCGTGTATGCCTTAACGGGTATGCTCTGTGGTATCGCTGGTGCAATCATCACATCTCGTCTTAACTCTGCACAACCTACAGCAGGTGCAGGCTACGAACTTGATGCTATCGCGGCTGTAGTTCTTGGCGGCACAAGCCTTGCTGGTGGTCGTGGTCATATCGTTGGCACATTAATTGGTGCCCTCATTATCGGTACCCTCAACAACGGGTTAAATATTCTCGACGTTTCCAGTTTCTATCAACAAGTTGTAAAAGGTATTGTCATTTTATTGGCGGTTCTTGCAGACCGCAAGAAAGCCTAGGAGGTTCCTATGAAAAAACTATTGTTACTGTTGGCGATGGCTATCATGGTTATCGGTCTTGTAGCAGGCTGTGGTAAAAGCGCTGATAACGGCGGCGACAAAAAATCCGGCACAATCGGCTTCTCTGTTTCCACATTAAACAACCCATTCTTCGTATCTATGAAAGAAGGCGTTGAGGCTCAAGCTAAAGCGCTTGGTCTTAAAGTTAAAATCGTTGATGCTCAAAATGACCCTGCAAAACAAGCAAATGATATTTCCGACTTAATTGAAAGCGGCGTATCCGTATTGATCATCAACCCTGTAGACTCTGCAGCTATCTCTACTTCTGTAGAAGCAGCAAATGCTAAAAACATTCCTGTAATCACTGTTGACCGCTCTGCTGATAAAGGCAAAGTAGTAGCTCACATCGCTTCCGATAACGTAAAAGGCGGCGAAATGGCAGCTCAACTAATCGTTGATAAAGTAGGCAAAGCTGCAAAAGTAGCTGAAATCGAAGGTATCCCTGGTGCTTCCGCAACACGTGAACGCGGCCAAGGTTTCCACAACGTAGCTGACAAAGACTTAACAGTAGTAGCAAAACAAAGTGCTGACTTCGACCGCACAAAAGGTTTGAACGTAGCAACAAATATCTTGCAAGCTAACCCAGACGTACAAGCTATCTTCGCGCATAACGACGAAATGGCATTGGGCGCTATCCAAGCAGCTAAATCCGCAGGCAAAACAATCTTCATCGTAGGCTTTGACGGTACTGCTGATGCAGACAAAGCTGTTAAAGACGGCACATTGGCTGCAACAATTGCTCAACAACCAGACCAAATGGGTAAAATCGCTATCGATACAGCTCAAAAAGTTATCAAAGGCGAAGCTGTAGAAGCTAAAATCCCTGTAGATCTTAAAGTTGTTACAAAATAATTGTATATAGAAACTGGGTACAAAAAAGAGTCGCACCGTTTGGAGCGACTCTTTTTTATTGCTAAATTGTAGGACAATAGGATACAAGAGCTCGAATACATCCCCTTCTACAAAATAGAACAGGCCTGTTCTATTTTGTAGGAACCCTATATATCCTTTCTGTGAATTAGTACAGGCCTGTTCTATTTTTTTAGTTCCCCTATATACCCTTTCTGAGAATTAGTACAGGCCTGTTCTAATTCTGAAACCACATGTATAGGACGTTCTGAGATTAGAACATAAAGTTCACGTCTGTACGCCAGTAATCACCTAATTTATTACCGTCCATGTCTTTATTGCCGAAGCCATAGTAAGCACCGATGGATACATTTTGGAATGGTACGTAGTTTACATTAGCTACAAAGCCTTTAAAACCATTACGTACATGAGCAACGCCCTTAGTATCCACATAGTGTTGATTGTAGAAGCTATAGGCCGGTGCAAAGGCACTACTGAAGACAGGCGAGTTAGCTTCTTCATAGTAATATTGACCACGTACGCTATAAGTACGAGCTTTACTAATATTGTAATTACCATAACCTACACTAGCCATCCAAGCTTGGGAATTGGATACACCTGGTGCAGTAAGCCATTCGCCGAATACGTTCCAACGGTTAAAGTTCATGTTCGCGTTAAGGCCCCAAATATTTTTGTACGGGGAATCGATAAAGGATTTAACTTGTTTACCTGTAGCCGCATCAATGTCTTGACCTTGGTATAATTTACCATTATGGAAACGGCCATACATACCACCAAGGGTAATATGTTTGTTAAGTTTACCTTTCACTTCTAGCATAGCTGCAGAGATAGTGTTTTCCTTATTTTGGTACGTACCTGCACCACCCCACCAGTAACCATAGCTAGCAGATACATCTAGCTTACCATGTTTATACATGAGGCGCGCCCCATCGATGAGGTCATCATACATAAGACCTAGTGCAGGCGTATAGAGTTGACGACCTACGCGCAATGTTGTGTCTTTACCAAAATGATGATCTACATAGGCAAGATTTACCTGAGCTATATTAGCATTGCTATTGCCGAGCTCACCGGAACCTTGTACACGAACAACGGCATCGGTTTTATCATTGACCTTAGCATTAAAAATCACACGCGCCCGATAATCAAAGGAGGAATGCTTTCCATAAGCATACGCATCATTTTTCAATTGGCTGCCGCGATAGCGTAAACGATAATTTCCTGTTACCTTTACATTACCCACTTGATCTTCTAATTTTGCTACACGCACGCCCAATGTATTGAGTTCATTACTAAATTCATCGGCCAAGCGATTGATCATAGCTTGTTGTTCTGCATTAGCGCGGTCTTGATTCGCCATGGCTTTCGCTACCATTTGAGCCATTTCATAGCGTGTAATATCTTTATTGCCTTTGAAAGTCCCATCTGGGTAGCCATTAATAATACCGGCAGATGCCAATTGTTCTACTGATTGATAGGCCCAACTAGAAGGCTCTACATCACTAAATGGATTGGCTGCATAAGCACTGACAGAACCCAATACAAAACAAGAAACTAAACTTGCTACTAATTTTCTATTCATAGAGATAACCCACTCTCATCTATACACAAACAAAATATATGAATCTATATTCTCTACACCGCATCATCATACTATATAACATGCGATACACGTATTAGAAATACCGTCTATTCATGTGGTGTTGTATACGTAATATTCTGCGCGGCGTAGCTTTCACCATGAGCCAATACATGAACGATGGTTTCTAATGTGGCACGCACAGTTTCAACAGCCATGCTAGGTTGATTTGGTTTATCCACCACTTGAGATGGCAAATATGGAATGTGCATGAAGCCCGCCTTAATATTACCTTTTTGTGCCGCATAATGGCATACACCATACATCAAATGATTGCATACAAAGGTACCAGCCGTATTAGAAACCTTTGCAGGAATGCCATTTTGATGCAATGCGTTAACAATGTTTTTAATTGGCAACGTTGCAAAATAGGCACTAGGACCATCAGATACAACAGGTTCATCTTCAGGTTGGTTGCCTCCATTGTCTGGAATGCGGAAGTCATCGCAGTTAATAGCAACACGTTCCACTGTAATATCTGGACGGCCACCTGCTTGACCTACACATAGAATAAAGTCTGGTTGGCATTTTTCAGCAGCTGCTTTCACAGTATCAACAGAAGTATAACGTACAGTTGGCACCATTTGAGTTACCACCTTGTAATCGCCATCAGTATAACCATCCATCGTTTTTACAGCTTCCCATGCAGGATTAATAGGTTCGCCACCAAATGGATCAAATCCAGTAATTAAATAGTTTTCATCATAACACCTCATAAGGATATTTCAAAAGATTGTTCATCCACAGAACAAGGTCTTAAATAAAATAGTACATCAATAGGATGTTCAACACGAGCATAATCAATGCAATTGGAAGTTGAGCTTTAATAACACCGTATTGATCACGCATTTCAAGAAGCGCTACCGGTACAATGTTAAAGTTGGCAGCCATAGGTGTCATCAAAGTACCGCAATAGCCAGCAAGCATTGCAATAGCACCAATAGCAGCTGGGTTTGCACCATGAGCTACAACGAGCATTGGAACACCGATAGCACTTGTAATCATCGCAAAGGCTGCAAAAGCGTTACCCATGATCATTGTGAAGATGACCATACCGATGCAGTATGCTACAACTACGAGGAATACATTATCTGCAGGCACCACACTAGCTACAGCACTGGAGATAATTTTACCAACGCCAGCCAAATTAAATAGATAGCCTAGGGCCGCTAATAATTGGGACAAGATAGCAGTCCAACCGATAGCATCGATAAGACGACGACCTTCATGGAAACCTTGGTTAAATGAACCCTTAGTGATGTAAAGAGCAGCGCACATTGCAATGATAGCGGCAATACCAAGACCTACAAGAGCGCCTAATTTAGTAAAGAAGCCAATGATAAATGTGATGATACCAACAAGCAACGCTGGTACGAAAATAACATTACCAATACGAACTGCTTCGTCTTTTTTTGAATTCAATAGGAGATTCAAAGTAATGACCTTTGCCGAGTTGTTTTACCAAGACGATAGCAGCCATGGCGATAACGAGCCAGCCATTGATTTCCTTAGATAGATAAGAACCAAAGATAAAGGACACGCTGTACAAGAGCCAGAATAAACCTGTACCGATACGATATTTATGTTCTTTATCTAAAAATGATTGAATGGCAAAGATAAATAGAATAATCCCTACAAGAAGATATACATAATCTAAGGGCTGCATTTTATAGATAAGTTCTAACATATTATTCAGCCTCCTTCTTTAATTCTTCTGGTGTAACAAGGATATTAAATTCATTAGGTACTAATTTACCAGCTTTCATATCCTCTTCGTCACGAGCTACAGAGGCTTGAATTGTTTATCAAAGATAATAAAGCGAATGAAGTTAACGATATAGGCACAAACAGCAGTTGGCAATCCGTATAACACCATATCTGTTAACTCTACAGAATAGCCTAATTGTTCCATAACACCTTTGATAAGCAATAACCCACCAGCAGCAAGGAACAAGTTTTGACCGAAGAAATTGCCTGTATTATCTGCAGAAGCAGCTATACCACGCACCTTATCAAGAGTACGTTGAGATACTGGGCGACCTTGAGCCACTGCAGCTTCACTCATAGGTGCAATCAACGGACGTACCATGGCAACCATACCGGACATGTTAATACCAAAAGCTACAGTTACTTGACGCACAAATAAGTAAATCATAAAGATACGACCAGCCGTAGCAGCGTTGATCTTGCCGATCAAAATTTCTGCCCGTTCACGTAAGCCATGACGTTCCATAAGACCAATAACAGGTAAAATCAAAATAAATAATGACATATAACGATTTTTAACGAAAGCCTCCCCAATGGCACCAACGATATCGTTGATACTGAGACCACCTGCAAGGCCCGTTACAAAACCTGCGGCTACGACAACTAACAAGGCATTAAAGCGCAGCATCAGACCGATGACCATCACTAAAATACCAGATAAGACTAACATAGTCTCACATCCTTTCAATAAACCATCTACCATTCAAAACGAACGCATAGATATGACATACATGTATATATTATATATCCAAATGTAAAAATTCTGCACTATCTTGTACAAAAAAATACACCTCACGAGGAATATCCTCACGAGGTGCTTGTATTAGTTATATCAAGTCTTTTTAAACAATACCGTTGTATGTTGTTTTCCTCTAAAATGTACTTTATCATAAGCTTTAAATCCAAAGGATTCATACATCTTAGGCAACCATGGGTGCTCTTTAGCCGTCCCCAATGTAACAGCTGGTGTCTTAAATTGAGTTTTTAACAACTCTTCTGCATAACCAAGTGTTTCCCGTGCATAGCCTTTGCCTTTGAAAGCTGGTGCTGTTACGAAATGGGCAATATGTGGAAATTTATCCGGTGTAGAGTATTTAACCCATGGCATGCAGAATGTAATAGAGCTCACTAATTGTCCGTCAATATACAATCCATATACAGGATAGTTTTCAATCCACTCTTTAGATTCTTCTTCGGTAAAATCGATGGCATCAAAGGTAATTGGAAAATCTTTAATAGCTGCATAACCATCAATTAAAACCTTATGGTATTCCGCTGTATCTTCTACTGTTAATTGTCTGAATTCTTTCATTGTCTTGCCCTCATTTTATATCTTTATCAAACTACTATTTTTATGTTTTATACATATATTCTGTATATTTATTATCATGAATGTAATTATACTACTATATGTATCTAAATGCAATAATTCTACATAAATATTTGATGAAGTTTTATAATCTTTATAATAAAACAAAAACAGGATGCAGCACGAGGATACATCCTGTTTTGGAGCTTTCACAAGCTCGAGGGGAAGTTATAGTCAATGTATTATTGGCTAATACGGGAACCATATACGTCGCGTTGATTTAGGTTCGTTGTTAACGCGAACACGTTCTGTTTTATGACGGTCATTATCGCCACCAGAAATACGGTCAACACGGTAATGGTTAAGACGAATATTTTGTAATTCAGGTTGGAATTCATCCATAGCACGACGCATATTATCATCGATAGGTGCACCGTTTTGAAGAGCACGGTACAACATAGTTGCGAATTCGTAACGAGTCATTGTTGCATCGCCTTTGAATGTACCATCAGGGTAACCAACAAGGATACCATTACCTGCCAATTGGCTAATGTATTGGTAAGCCCAGTGATTGCGAGGAACATCTGGGAATTCAGCAGTTTTGCTAGGATCGATTGCATGTGGATTCAATACTTGTAACAAGTTATTGTATTTGTTTTCAATATCTTGAAGACGTGCGTTCAATTCAGCAATTTCACGGCCCATAGCTACACGGGAACGAGATTCAGGTGCACGTTTACCAAGACGAATAGATACGCCTGCATTTAATTGAGGATTACCATTACCTACTGTGCTACCGATGGAGAACATTGTGTCTTCATTAGGACGGTAGAAAGCACCCAATGCAGCAGAGTTAGCATTATGGTAGTGACCATAACCAGCAGCTACTGTCCATTTATCATCTGGGTTGAAGTCTAATGGATGTAACGCAGCCAATGCAGCAGAACCTGCACCTACTTTATTAACGCGTTGTTCTACATCGCCGACACGGTTAGTCAAGTTAGTAATGTTATTGTTGATGGTACCTGGTGTAGAGTTATCGATTTGATTTTGTAAATCCTTTGCTACAGAGAACAATTGACTACCATTTACAGCATCTGTAGATGTAGCAGAGATTTCGCCTGCTGCTACGTTCTTAATTTGACGTTCTTGACCAACTTGACCTACAGAAACAGAGCCTTTAGTTGCAGAACCTACACCAGCAAAACCACCATATGTATGAGTTGCGATTGGAGCACCACTTGTAATGCTAGTTGTTGTGATAGAAGCATTATTTACAGCTGTTGCCGGAGCAGATTGAGATTGGAAGCCAATAGCAACCGAATTTGCATCAGTCGCAACGGAGTGGTCACCAATTGCCATAGCATGGTCAGCTGTAGCATGTGCATCAGAGCCAAAAGCATTAGCACGTAGACCTCGAGCTTGTGCACCCGCACCATAAGCCTGTGCATGGTCACCAGAAGCAATAGCGGAAGAACCGATTGCATTAGTATGTGCACCAGTTGCCTCTGCACTAGAACCAATTGCATTTGATTTGTATCCAGCAGCTTGTGCTTCAAAACCAATAGCTTGGGAACGAACTTCAGATGCATTTGCACGTGTACCAATTGCAGTAGACCAAGTACGTTCAGCGTCTGCAGAGTGACCGATAGCAATAGCTTCACTCATTTTAGCTTGAGACCCATTACCTACTGCCAATGCAGAACTACCTAATGCAGTATTTTCAGAACCAATAGCTACAGAATTAGATTTCCAATCTCCTGGACGTAATGTTGCACTATCTGGTTCGTTATCATAATCACGATCACGGAAATTAGAAGTCGATTCACCTACAGTGTTGTAACCATAGCCAATAGCATGTGTACCATTAATAACATTGCTATCACCAAATGCTTGTGCATAAGAGCCTTCTACAGTATTGCCATCACCAAATGCGTTAGCTTGGTCACCATTAACTGTATTTTGGTTACCATAAGCACTGCTAGAACCAGTAGCACTTGTAATACTATTACCTTGACCAACTGCGATGCTAGTAGCTGTACCAGTTGCAACAGTACCATAAGAAACACTATTGTGCGTAGTATCTGGAGACTCTGTTGCATTACCTGCTGCAAAAATAAAACCTTGTGCAGTTTGGATTTCAGCCGCACTAACAGGCGCCACTGCGGATACGCCCACAGCAGCTGTAGCAGCCAATACTGCAAGCGCTAATTTTTTGGAATGTTTGTTTTCTCTCATCTTACACCCTCACTAAATTAAAATCCTTAACAATATACAATACAATTTTTCAGCCTCTCTATTCGCCTCTCTCTTTAGCCTAACCTAAACATATTTTTTCTCTCTATCTCTAAATAATTATGTTTGAGTTAGTTTAAGAAAAATTTATATTGTTAATTACTTACATAGCATATCAAAATTTTACGATATGCACAAGACTTTTTTCCATATAAAGTTCATTAATAACACTTCATATACATCAAAAATAGCTTGATTGCCATTGTTCTATACCCTATTGATATGCTCATCAATTTTTATGATGAGCTTTAAAATCAGAATATTTTGTGCCCTTTTCATATGATACATCAATTTACTTATAAATAATCAATATTTTAATAAGCACAGTAAATCCCAAACGCATCGCCCTCACTATATTTTCATGAACCAATCATGAACACTAGATATTTCTATTCATTTACGATGCTGAATAATTAGTTGTTTCTATGTATTTTTTTAAATATATTTTAATATTAATTCGAACATTATCTCAACCACATCAAATCTCTATTTTTAAACAAACCATAAACTGTCTTTTTCCCTTTTCATTTTCACTAACCTTCCATAAGTACTTAATTACGAAAATCATATACAGAATTATTAATTTACATTTATATACATACAGGATATAATCAAGATGAACACTATATATCTTATTTCGTAATATATAAAGGAGAGGATATTATGGAAAAAGTAAACCAACGTGGAAAGTATTTATTCATTGCTGGTATTATTAGTTTAATCATTGCCATCGTAATCTTATTTGTTATTCCAGATCCATCAGCTAATAATGTGGAAATAGCCAAAAAGGCTACAAGCGCAGTGCAAGCAGCACAAGAAATTTCTAAAAACAATCAAAGTAGTATTTTAATGCATACAATTGGCATGGGCCTATTAGGTTTCGGTATCACTGGAACTGTGGGTGGCTTCATCCTTAAGTCTTTAAAGAAAAAACAATAGAATATCGCAAAAAAGGTGTTACTACATCCCCTATTGAAACAGTACTAGCTGTTATCAATACAACGAGGATGTGTAACACCTTTTTTATTATCTATTTGATGTATTATAAAAGAACCATAAAACCTATTTAACACGTTTCATGATGAGCAATGCCAATATAATCCCTAATGAGGATGTCACAAGTTGTGGCCAACTAGATACAAAGAGCATGGCATTTACAATCTTTGGTGGAAGTTGGAATAAAGAGAAAAACAACGAATATCCACCAAATAGAACACCTGCTTTCACCAATGCAGCCACAATAATAAGTAAAAGTTTTGGTTTATGTTGCAACCAATGTGCGACTAATACATAGGCTGTCGTGCCTAATCCTGTAATAAAAATAAATGGTGGCAATGGTAACATGCCTTGTAAATGTGCTACAACTGGTGCAATCCAGGCAATAACAAGACCATTTTTCCATCCATAACGCCATGTGGCAAGCACAAATGTAGCCGATGTGATAGACCCAATAAGGAACATACTGATCTGATTTGGAATAAATGGAAACATAAGACGCAAACTTTGCGCTAACAAGGCTACGGCCAACAAAAGGCCGGTGCCTGTAATAGATTTTGTAGACATAAGAACCTCCTCTTATACGATATATACTTTACAAGAGGTACTTACCTCAAATACATACATTAAGCTTTCACAAAAAATAAACGTACCCGATCATATACCCAGTTATAAACATAGGTGTACACCAAGATAATCAAAGTCATAGAAATATCCGTAATAAAAGCCATCCACAGGGTGATACTCATCATATACATAATCATTGGCACCGTAGCCGCCAATAATAGACCTTCAAACAATACAGCATGAATCGTGCGAATTACAGGACCTCGTGCCAATCGATCACCTGGTACTAATTTATCAAAGATCCAATTAAATATGAAATTCCATATGACTGCAGTCAACGAAATTAATATCATCAACAACAATGGTTGCCCCTCATGAGGAATAAATTCAATGACTAGCATCCCGATTAAAATCGCACCCAGTTCAAATATTACTGATTGTATCGTACGTTCAAGAATAGACATATATACCTCGCGTTTATATGCAACCTCTATATGCGTTATTATAACACAATCTAGAGGTTCATTTTAGGTATGAAAAAGCCCTAATATATCTATCGAGCGACTTGCGAAGAACTGGAGCGCAGAGAGATATATTAGGGCTTTAAAACTAGCCTAAAAGTGGCATTACGAACTGAATCCATGGAATCCCCACTACGATAAAGATAGCGAGGTAGATAATCCCAAAGATAGCGCCTAATTTCCAGAATTCAGGACCTTTGTTATAGCCACTAGCAAACCAGATTGGGCTGTGACCAGTACCATATGGTGTGAGGATACCCATAATACCCATCGGTACTAACAGAATTAACATAACTTGAGCTGGATCAACACCAGGAATTTGAAGAATTAGAGTAGCAAACAAGCCTACCATAGCTGTTACATAAGCAGTGCCAGAAGCAAAGAAATAACGAAGTAAGCAGAATGCTAATAACAAGCCAAGAACTGCCATTGTAGGATCTAAAGAAACCAAAGAGCCACCAGCAGATTTAGCAAGCCATTCCAAGAAACCTACATTTTTAAGGCCAGAAGCCATAGGTACGAGTGTAGCAAACCAAGTCAAAACATTCCATGCTGGTTTGTTAGCAAGGAAGTCTTGCCATGTCATAATCTTAGTGAAATCATCAAGATAATAACGATCAAAGCTGTTGTTGTAGGGTTTACTTTGAATGTAGAAGCACCAATCCACAGTACAAGAGCCAATACAGAAATTAAGGCCATGAAGATTTCACTGCGTGTCATGGAACCTAGTTTCTTATACTCATCCTTTGCCCAGGCTGCAATTTCAGGGGAGCCTTTCACCTCTGGTTTGCAGAATACATAGGTCAACAATGGAGTGATGATGAACAAGATAAGGCCTACTGGCAAGAATGCGAGGAACCATGTGCCCCAGTTCGCCGCTACGATGCCAGATTTAGCAGACAATTCTAGAGCCAATGGATTTGGCGCTGCACCAGTCAAGAAGATAGAGCTAGACACACATGTAGTTGCCAACGCTACCCAGTTCAAATAGGAACCAATTTTACGAGGGTTCTTATCTGGATAGGAGTCAAACATCGGACAAATACTAGATACGATTGGATAAATGGTACCACCAGAACGAGCCGCATTACTTGGAATAAATGGAGCCAATACAAGGTCCGTAATAGCGATAGCATAACCAAGACCTAAAGAGGACTTGCCAAGCTTTGCTACGAGGAACAAAGCAATACGACGGCCAAGGCCAGAGTTTTCATAACCAATACCAATCATGAAAGCGGCAAAGATCAACCATACGATGGCATTAGAGAAACCACTAAGGCCCCAGCTGATAGCTTGCGCATCAGTAATCGCCTTAGCGACACCGGTTGCTTTATCTACCACAGGGGCAGGACCAACCTTAAACAACATAGATACGGTAACTGCAATGATACCGATGAAAGCTGGTGGGATTGGCTCTAAAATCAACCCTACCACAAGGCCTGCGAAAATACTTACATAAATCCAAGAATTTGCGCTAAGACCTTCAGGAGCACCGATGAGCCATACAATAATAGCTACTACAAGCGGTGCGAATAATTTCCAATTCAATTTCATTAGAAACACTCCTTACTTAAAGATATAAATTTGCAAAAATGCTCGTCTAGTATATCAGAATTCTATAGAACGGTACATGATTTTAATCATAAATATTATTAATAGACAACAAACTTTAGGTAATAGTATTTAATAACATTGGATTATTTATAACTTTTTGTGAAAAATGATATTCAAAACTCTATAAATATATATTCTATCTGCATCGATATTAATCATTTCTTTAATATACTCCAATGTAAATATTAGTACTAAAATAAAGATGTTACCAACCTTTCCAAATCCGGTAATGGAAAGGAGGTGCATTATGCGTAGTACGTTTGTTTCTCTTCTCTTAGCGGTCATGATAAATATAATTTCTTATTATATTTGTAAATGGTTAGACTTGCTATTTTTGTTAATTGGTAACTAGCCTCGGGTTGTTCCGTAAAAACAAAAGAACCACTGATAAGCTGCAACTTATCAGTGGTTCTCTTATTTGTGCATATGCATAGCACGTTTCTCTAGTAAAAGTATATCATGAACCTATCTAGAGAACAAGTAGAACACCAAGATACTTTATTTCGATTTAGTATCCCTTCTTATTCACCTTTTGGTACAAACCATAGGCCATTGTTATTTTTATCCATGTAGTCTTTGAATTCTTGAGAGTGGTAAGCTGCTACGATGTCTTTTGCCCATTGTGCATCTTTGTTTTTCTCATTAACTACGAGTTGTAATAACCATTGTGGCAATACGTCTTCATTTGCCAATGCAGATTTAGGATCAATTTTTGCATTATAGATAATAGCGCCTGTAATAACGATATAATCGAAGTCAGTACGTACAGAAGGAATTGTAAGGGATTTCATTTCTGTAAATTTAAGATGTTTAGGATTTTCAATAATATCTGCTTGAGTTACTGTTGCTAAATCTTTGTTAGGATCAAGCTTAATCCAACCGATTTTTTGCAATAACGCATAAGCACGAGCCATGTTGGATGCATCATTAGGTACAGCAATAGTGTCGCCATCTGCCACTTGATCTAAAGATGTTTTAGATCCACTAAAGATACCTGCTGGTACTGTTGGAATTGGTGTTAATGCTACAAGATGACCATTTTGTTTTTCGTTAAAGTTTCATGTATGCTGTATGTTGTTCAACGTTAAAGTCAACCTCACCATCACTTAACACTTGGTCAGCTTGTACCAAATCAGACATATCTACGCCTTTAAAGGTATAGCCTTGTTTCTCCAAAATTGGTTTTACACCTTTTTCAAACAATTCAGAGTAAGGCCCCCTGAGATTTACTGTAGGTTAATTCTTTTTTAGCACCATTATCGCTATTATTAGAACCGCAGCCTGCGATAAAAGCTACGCTGAATACTAATGCTACACCAAGGGCAAGAAGCTTTTTAAATTTCATAGTATTTTCTCCTATACTTTCACAATCAATATAACTAAAATCTATTTCATCAAATTAGGAACGACGCGCACGACGTGCAAAATAGTTACCTATTGTTTGAATAATTTGAACAAAAATAATCAAAATAACTACGGTAAATAACATCAATGGGAAGTTCAATCGTTCATAACCATAGGTGAGGGCCAAATCACCTACACCACCAGCACCAATAGCACCAGCCATAGCAGTAGCACCGATTAGACCAATAGTACCCGTTGTAATAGATAAAATAAGCGAACCCTTTGCCTCTGGTAAAAGAAAATGCCAAATCACTTCAAAATGAGAAGCCCCCATCGATTGTGCTGCCTCGATAATACCTTATTAACCTCTAGAATCGAGTTTTCAAACAACCGAGCTAAATACGGTGCAATAAATATTACAAGCGGAACAATAGCCGCCGTTGTTCCTACGCGCGTACCTACAATCATCTTAGTTAACGGTAATATAAACACCATCAAAATGATAAATGGTACGGAGCGTACAATATTAACAATTGTATTTGTAATGGTATAAACAATACTATTTAACGATACCATTAGGATTTGTTACTACCAGTGTGACTGCGATAATTAGACCTAATACTGTACCAATGAATAGAGATAGGAACACCATATATAATGTCTGTTCTGCGGCTAATAATAACTGCGATCCTGGAACACCAAGTTCTTGCATGAAGAAATCCATTATAGTGTCACCTCCTGCCATTCAATACCTTGACCGATAAGATACTCTTTTACCTTGCCCACCTCAAAATCATCGCCAATAAACTGAACAATAAATATACCAAGCACAGTATGTTCTAATTCTGTTACCGTAGCAAATAATACACTCGTTTCTAAATCAAAGGTTTTATTAATATGATATAGAACATTATCTGTCGTATTATTTCCTAAGAAATGCATCTTAAGAATTGTGTATGGCCTTTTATCACAAGCTAATGTATGTTTCACTGTTGATGGAATTTCATCAGGAATTACAGTCCTAACAAATCGCTTTGTTGTTTCGTGTTTAGGTTTACTAAACACCTCAAGTACAGATCCGCTCTCTATGAGCTTTCCATGCTCCATAACTACAACTCGATTACATATTTTCTGAATTACATCGATCTCATGAGTCACGATAACTACTGTTACTCCTAGTTCACGATTAACACGTTCTAGTAATTGTAATATAGATTCTGTCGTATCAGGATCTAGAGCACTAGTTGCTTCATCACAAAGCAATATGGATGGATCTGTAGCTAATGCACGGGCAATACCAACGCGTTGTTTTTGACCACCAGATAATTCTCCAGGATATGCATTTGCTTTATCGCCCAAATCAACAAAGTCTAATAAGGTTTTAACTTTTTTATCAATGTCGGATTTTGGCACTTTATTAAGAATTAGTGGGATAGCCACATTATCATACACAGATTTAGCATTCAACAAATTGAACTGTTGAAAAACCATACCGATGCGCTTACGAACCTTTCTAAGCTCATTAAAACTTAAACCATTGATATTCACACCATCTATTTCAACATGACCAGAGGTAGGTACCTCTAAGGCATTAATCATGCGAAGCAGTGTAGATTTACCAGCTCCACTAAAGCCAATAATGCCAAATATATCGCCTTTTTCTATGGTAAAGTTTACATCAGATAATGCAGTAACCTTTTGCTTATTAACGTCAAACTCTTTCGTTACATTTCGTATAGCAATCACTGTACCACCTCTTTCCCTATATATTAGTAGGAATTAATATTTTTCTAAAACATATCTTTAAAGTATGTTTTAATTGTATACTTAGATTACTACAATTTATAATGACTGTCAAACACAAAAAAACCTCAAAACTAAATGAACTGCACCTCCAAAAATTGTGTCCAAATTTTGGTGTGCAGTTCAAAAAAGGTTGAGGTTCTTTTATTTATCTATATCGATTAAATAAGTACAATGATCCTAGTATAATTGGCGCTCCAATATAGAGTCCCATATTAGGATATTCTCCTAATAAAAAGGCTGCTACTACGGCTGCCACGATTGGCGAAATATACATAAAATTGGTTACATCCGAAACTTTCTCAGCATGTTCAAAGGCATAGCTCCAGAATACGAATCCTAATGCACTGGAAAAGAATGCTAGGTATACCATAGCAAGCTTCGCAGTGATTGGTGCGGCTCCAATCATTTCAATAGCATGATCTGCAAAAGGTAGTGCCATAATGGCACCTGTAAACATGGACCACATAGCGATAGTAATAGAGTCATAACCTTTCAGGCTAAGCCCGCGATTTAGAATATTATAAACTGCAAACAGTATCATACCAATCAACGTCCATATGGCCCCCATTGGAATGGTCAAAGTGGAATTCCAAAGAATAATAACGGCCACACCTATAAAAGCAGTTATGGTGAAGAGCCAACCTATAGGGCGTATTTTATCCTTATAGACTACCAATGCCATCAATGCTGTAGTCATCGGTGTCAAAGCCATAATAATACTAGATGTAGCGGCCGGTATTGTTCGTAATCCTTCATTAAAAACGACTTGGTAAACGAAGTTTCCTGTAGCCCCTAACAGAATATATAGGCCCCACTCACGCCAAGATGTAGGTATATGTAATCCCTTAAATACACCAATAATTAGCATGAGTATAGCACCACCTACAACCCTCGCTACAGAGAGTGTCAATGCATCTACTGATTGCAATGCTACTTTACCAAAAGGAAACGCCGTAGCCCAAACGGCAATGGTGGCAGATGCCCCTAAAATGGCTTTCATACGATTTGTCATTAGCATCTACCTTTCTACGTAATTCCATAATCAATACTATCTAAATATTACCATAATAACGCCCTACAATTCCAAGAAGATCCATCACAATATATCGAATACTTTCCATTTATTGATATAAGTTTTCATTATCTAAAGATAATATAAAAATAGTTCTTTCAAATATACACGTCCAAATAAAGCAAGTTAAGTACTATACTTTCAATATATTTATATAGTGTTTTCAATATTATCAAATTACAAATAACATCTATTCTTACGAAATTTGCATAGTATGTATTGAAAATCCATATCATTTATATATTGTGAGTTTTAGATAAACATTGTACACTAGATATATCAAAATCTATAGTTATATCCATTTATGGAGGTGCAAAATGCAACATACTGCATGGAAAGATTTTAACACAGGTGTGTGGGATAAAGCGATTGACGTACGCGACTTTATCCAAAGAAACTATGTTCCCTATGAAGGGGACGACTCCTTCCTAGTTGGTCCTACAGAACGTACTACAAAATTGTGGGACAAGGTAATGAAACTATACGAAGAAGAACGCGAAAAAGGTGGCATGCTTGATGCCGATACTTCCGTGGCAACACACATCACTGCGCATGCGCCAGGATATATCGACAAAGACCTTGAAACAATCGTTGGTTTACAAACTGATAAACCTCTAAAACGCGCTATGTTCCCTTATGGCGGCCTTCGTACAGCAAAATCTGCTATCGAAGAATATGGCTTTAAAATGGATCCTCAAACAGAGGACTTCTTCAAAAAGCACCGTAAAACGCACAATGACGGCGTATTCGATGTTTACACTCCAGAAATGCGTGCCGCTCGTACAGCACACATCGTAACTGGTTTGCCAGATGCATACAGCCGTGGCCGTATCATCGGTGACTATCGTCGTATCGCTCTATACGGTATCGATTACTTAATTGAAGAGAAAAACCAAGAATTCAATATCACTATGGGTGATATGCTTGAAGACGTAATCCGCGACCGCGAAGAGATCAAAGAACAAATTCGTTCCTTGAAAGAATTGAAAGAAATGGCTGCATCCTATGGTTACGATATTTCCGAACCAGCTAAAGATGTTAAAGAAGCTATGCAATGGATTTACTTTGGCTACCTTGGCGCTATCAAAGAACAAAATGGTGCCGCTATGTCCATCGGCCGTAACTCTACATTCCTCGATATCTACGCTGAACGCGACCTTCGCAACGGCACATACACTGAAGAACAAATCCAAGAATTCGTAGATCATTTCATCATGAAATTGCGTATGGTTCGCTTTGCACGTATCCACGAATACAACAACTTGTTCACAGGCGACCCTGTTTGGACTACGGAATCTATCGGTGGTATGGGTACTGACGGCCGTACATTGGTTTCCAAAATGTCCTTCCGTTACCTACATACATTGACTAACCTTGGTCCTGCTCCAGAACCAAACCTCACTGTATTATGGTCTCCTCGCATGCCTATCGGCTTCCGCCGTTTCTGTGCGAAGTTATCCATCGAAACATCTTCTATCCAATACGAAAACGACGAATTGATGCGTCCTAACTCCGGTGATGACTATGCAATCGCATGTTGCGTATCTCCAATGCGTATTGGTAAAGAAATGCAATTCTTCGGCGCTCGTTCTAACCTAGCAAAATGCTTGCTTTATGCAATCAACGGCGGCGTTGACGAAAAACTTAAGAAACAAATCGGGCCTAAATACCGCCCTATTACATCCGAATACTTAGACTTTGACGAAGTATGGGAAAAATTCGACGACATGATGGAATGGTTGGCAGGCGTATATGTAAACGCATTGAACATCATTCACTACATGCATGATAAATATGCTTATGAAAAACTAGAAATGGCATTGCATGACCGCAAGGTAACTCGCTGGTTCGCAACTGGCATTGCTGGTTTATCCGTAGTAGCTGACTCCTTGTCCGCTATTAAATACGCTAAGGTAAAACCTATTCGTGACGAAAACGGCATCGCTGTTGACTTCGAAATCGAAGGTGAATTCCCTAAATATGGTAACGATGACGATCGTGTAGATAGCTTGGCTTCCATGGTTGTATCCACATTTATGAACAAGGTTCGTAAACATCTACATACCGTCAATCCGTTCCTACTATGAGCTTGTTAACAATTACTTCTAACGTAGTATATGGTACTGCAACAGGTTCCACACCAGATGGCCGTAAAGCTGGTCAAGCATTCGCTCCTGGTGCTAACCCTATGCATGGTCGTGACTCTCACGGTGCTGTAGCTTCGTTGTCTTCCGTTGCAAAAATGCCATGGCGCGATTGCTCTGACGGTATTTCCAATACCTTCTCCATCGTTCCAGACGCATTAGGTAAATCTGGTGAAACATTTGTATCCGTAGGCGATTTTGATATTGAGTTAGACCCTTCTCAATTGCCTAACAGCAATACAAACTTCGCTTGCAGCGAACCAAATGTTACTATAGAGGAAGATAAATAATCTTCCGCCGTATTGTATGCTTTCACCGGCATCAGTACTCATATTTTGGTTGAAAGGAGGAATACCCATGAGCAACCAACAACAAGTGGATAACTTGGTAGAATTATTGGATGGCTACTCCCAAAAGGGCGGTCACCATTTGAACGTTAACGTGTTCACTCGTGAAACATTGTTAGACGCTCAAAAACATCCTGAGTTGTATCCTCAATTGACTGTTCGTGTATCTGGTTATGCAGTACACTTCAACAAATTGACGAAACAACAACAAGATGAAGTTATTTCCCGTACATTCCATCAACAAATCTAATCGAGGTTTTCTATGACAGGACGTATTCATTCACTAGAAACGATGGGTACGGTTGATGGTCCAGGCATGCGCATGGTGGTATTTCTTCAAGGATGCCCCATGCGTTGTGCCTATTGCCATAATCCAGACACGTGGAATGAAGAAAGCCAAGAAGCTAAGTTTATGACCGTCGAAGAGATTTGGCAGCAATACGAACGTAACCGTCAGTTCTATACGAACGGTGGCATTACTGTCACAGGTGGGGAAGCATTGATGCAAATTGACTTTGTCATCGAGCTTTTCACATATTTTAGTGAAAGAAACGTCCATACCTGTTTAGATACAAGTGGAATTTGTTTTGATCCCCACCAAGAGGTGGCATATCGTAAGTTACTGAGCGTAACGAGTCTCGTCATTTTGGATATTAAGGACATCGATCCTACTGTCCACAAATGGCTAACCGCACAGCCTTTAGAACCAATCCTTCAATTCGCAAAACTGACAGCTGATGTAAATGTGCCGATTTGGGTGCGTCACGTGGTGGTACCTACTATTACAGACAACGCAGATCGTCACTATAGGCTAGGCTTTTTCTTAGGCTCACTACGCAACTTACAGGCCGTCGACTGTTTACCATATCATGTGATGGGTGTTGCTAAATACAAGGAATTAGGTATCACCTACCGCCTTGATGGCATCCCAGCCGCTACAAAGGACTTAGCCGCCAAAGCGAGCAAAACCGTTGTAGAAGGCATCAAAGCATATCGTAGACATTGGTGGAGTCCCATCAAAACACAAACTAATCATAATCAAGTTTGAAGATAACTACCTCCCTTGATATATATATAATATATATTAAAACTTGATCTATGATACTAGCCCTAAACGAAAATACCCCCTGACCACACAACCGGTCAGGGGGTATTTGTGTATCTATTAGGAAACGACGTTAATCGGTTTACCTTTCAAAAAGGCTTGTACATTATCGCGAATGATACCTACCAAACGTTGACGCGTTTCAAGGCCTTTCCAGCCCATATGAGGCGTGATAATGACATTATCCAATGTATAAAGAGAACTATCCTCTGCCGGAGGTTCCGCCTCTTGTACATCAAGGCCAGCACCGTGAATGCGTTTAGCTGCCAGGCTTCACATAAATCCGCTTCATTAATAAGTGCACCGCGACCCGTATTAATGATGACAGCATTCGGTTTCATCTTGGCGATTGTATCCTTATTAATCAAATGTTTTGTCTTATCATTCAACGGGCAATGTAAGGAAATATAATCACTTTGTGCTAGTAATTCATCAAGGCTTACATAACGAATACCATCGCCATCTTCCTTTGGCGTACGCGTATGAATTAAAACATTCATATCTAAGGCCTTTGCTACCTTTACGACAGCCATGCCGATATGACCGGCACCAATGATGCCTAATGTTTTACCATTAACCTCTGTATGAGGTACTTGCAAATGTTTTGTAAAATTAGTGCGGTCCCCCTTTGCAAGCATACCGATTTGTTGCTGCATGGTAGATGCGAAATTAAGGAGCATCATAACCGCCGTATGAGCTACACGTTCCGTACTATAGGCAGGAATATTACATACTGTAATCCCTTTGGCACGCGCCGCATCAAGGTCGATATTATTATATCCAGTACCCGCTTCTACGATGAGTTTTACTGAGTCAGGGAATTGTGAGAGTAAATCCGCCCCTACTGGCAATTCTTTGGTCACCACCACGCCAGCCCCTTGAATACGTTCAATAACTTCTTCATTAGTGCTATCATCATACACTTGTACATCATTCGATAAAACGGAAAAATCTAGCAAGTGATCGTAATTCATCTTACCAGCGTTAACTACTACAACTCGTTCGTTCATCATATCCTCCTAACAATTTCTATTAAGGGTAAATGTATTATATATTAATTATACTACAAGCTACTACATATTATATGCTAATTCATCATAGTCTATGCAGATTAAGACTAATTACTCCCTGAATATAAAATCAAATGAAATTTCAGCATAAACTTTCACAAAAACTATTGTTTAATTCCCTAAAAGTTATACAATAAAAGTAATGTATTTTAGGAGTGAAATGATCATGAGACCAACATATTTAACGATTGATACAAGCTTGGTTCGCGAGAACCTACGAAAAATAAAAGACAGCCTCCCAGAGTGGAGTACATCCACAGCGGTTATCAAGGCCAATGGCTATGGTCACGGTAGTGTTATGATGGGGCGTATTGCTGTCGAAGAAGGTTATGAATCCTTAGCCGTCGCTATTCCAGAAGAGTCTGTACCACTTCGCAATGCTGGCATTATGGTGCCTATTTACCTATTAGGCCTAACGAGACCACAATCCTTTGAACTTGTAGCGGATACGAATTCCATTCCTGCTGTTTGCGAATCTACCGATTTAGAGGCCCTAAACAAAGTGGCTGACAATCACGATATGATTATCCGCGTTGCCGTAGCCGTCGATACAGGCATGCATCGCATAGGTATTAAACCAGAAGATGCGGTAGAGTTCATTAAGCGCGTTGAATCCTATCCAAATCTTGCAGTAGATGGATTCTTTTCACACATGAGTAATGCCGATGCAGCAGACCAAAGTCACGCTCATGGACAGGCCCAAAAGTTCCATACAATGGTGGATGAAATTCGCGCCTTTAGACCTGATGCGGACTATCGATTTTCTCTCGCCAACAGTGCCGGTCTATTATCCGTAAAGGACAGTCTATTCACAGATGCACGACCAGGTATCATCCAATACGGCATCATGCCATCTCTCGATGTGCCAAATCGACTAGGTCTAAAACCGGTTCTCTCCTTCCACAGTGAAGTCGTTCATGTACAACATCTCGAAGCAGGCGAAGGCATTGGTTATGGATCTACCTATGTCACACCAGAGCCTATGACAATCGCTACCATTCCTGTAGGCTACGCCGACGGGTATCCACGCAGCCTATCTAATCGTGGTACCGTTCTCATCCAAGGTACCCGTTGCCCTGTTGTAGGACGCATTTGTATGGACCAATTCATGGTAGCAATACCTGATACGATTACGGTCAAACCAGGCGACAAGGTAGTACTATTGGGTTCTCAAGGTCATGAAAGCATCTCTGCCCTTGAAATTGCAGCCCTTGCCTCCACCATTCCTTATGAAATCTTCTGTGGCTTCTCTGATCGCGTGCCACGACAATACATATAAAATAAAGAGGATGACACCAGTGATTTCAATGTCATCCACAAAAGCAAAAGCACCACCGAAATTCGGTGGTGCTTTTATTCTCCTATACCATACACATATGGATTGTGTGTGTTGTGTGTGTATTGTGTGTTGTGAGAGAGATATTTTATATACATCATGTATATACTTATGAATTGGGAAGGAACCCTTCATAAGGAGGCCCTAAGGAGACAGACGGCATAGGAGAGAGTCAATGTTTGTCTGATCCACCAAAGGGCCCGCATCGGGGTGCACTGGGAGATTCTATGCACCCCACGCGCCGATGGAATGACGCGATGCATGTGTATTGGTATAGTAGATTATTTATGAGCTTTATCTGCTTTTTCAGCCTTTACCGCTGGTGCAGGTTGAGCTTTTTTATTGGATTTTACGACCTTAGTTGTTTTATGGTCTTTTTTATCCGCTTTTATAACCTTTGTTGTTTTTGCATCCTTTTTATCTGCTTTTGCAACTGCAGGAGTTGTATCAGCATCCATGGACGCAGCTGCAGGGTTTGCTACAGCAGGAACTACAACAGGTTGTGCATTTTCGTTTACTACAGGTTTTGCAGCTTCAGCTGTTGCAGGTTTAGTAGCCTCAGCTGTTGCAGGTTTAGCAGCTTCAGGTGCTACAGGTCTAGCAGCTTCTGGTGCTACAGGTTTAGCAGTTTCAGTCACTACAGGTTTAGTATTTTCATTTGCTACAGGTTTAATAGCTGCAGACACATCAATTTTTGGTGCTGTTGCTTCTTGTTTACTACTGGTGCAGTTTGTACTGCTTCTTTTACTACCGGCACAGGTTGTACTTGTGGGGCTTCTGCTGCATAAGCAACTACGCTAGTGCCTAATACACCAGCTACTGCCAATGCAAGGCTAGTTCTTACGATAGATTTCTTCATCATGTCCTCCTAAGTTTCAAATAGTTAATTGCATATAAGCTATGGAATATAACCTATGTACAATCACATCTGTTTACCACCTAGGCCTATGGCGGCTAACTGAGACCATCTTAGCCACCGCGTATGAGATGCAAATTAAGATATCAGAACAGCTCAATTTATTGCATGAAATATATATGAATTTTCGGCTAAATTTCTATAGAATTTTTACAAATGTGATTCATGAATCATCAATTCATATTATGTCTGCTGATTTCTGTGAAAGCCCATAGCATGCAACATTTCCCATATTATTAAATACTAATTTTTTCAATATGACCCACAGCTAGATCATTCATGAGTAAATTTTTAGAAAAAATACTATATTTAGCTACCAAAAAGCTACCAATAGATTTGTAATTTTTAAAAAATAAATTTGAAATACTGGTTAGTAACTCTTGCGAGTTTTCCCTATTTATTGCTCGCAATATAAATTGAAAATAGGCATGGAAAAGACGATAGATTTTTTATTTCTATCGTCTTTAATACTTTATATTCCCTTCGACAAACTTGAAGTTGTTTACTTACAGTACTCCTCTATTTTGTAGCTATATTCTTTTAGAAGTCCCCGTGAATAAATCTTTTTATTTTTTGAATCTCTAACTTCTTTCCAAAGAATAGCCGCAACTTTTAACTTGTTAGAGTAATGATTGCTAAACTCATCTGCACAAAAATCCTTTAGAAATTGATTCCATTGGCAAGCTGAATTATCATACTTGGCGTAGTCTGACTCTCCATAGTATATTTTAATCATATCTTGGATTGTAAAATTTATGTTGTTGTCCCGTTTTACTTTTCGCCAAGCTGTTGCCATATCAGCATTAAATTTAAAGGGATTAACACCTGTTACAGCTGAAAAATAATCACGAAATTTCTGATTAAAGGAAAACCCACATTCAAGTAATGATGTATTTAGGGTTATTATTTCGGTTTGATTTTTATTTCTTTTCCTCAAAAATTTTTCTACTCTATTTCCCTTAAAATATTGTTCTATAATATGATTTAATTCTTTTTTTGTACATCTGTATTCTAATCCAAGGTACTTACAAATTTGTGAAAGCTCTTCTCGATACCAGTAGTATCTGTTAAATTCTTCAAATGATTTTATATCTCTAAAATCAGGTCTATTTTCTTCCAAATGCTCACCTCTACAACTCCAAATTTCTAAATGGGGTTTTTTTATATATTAGATACTTTCAACAAAACGCAACATTCCAGATACCCTAAAAAAGCTATTAAACATATATTGACATATATTAACATACTCTAATATATAATAAGAACCCCCTAGGCGATAACCTAAAGGGTTTTTAGAGAGGACAAATTATAATCAACTTATAGACTATCATGAATATCTAAGAGTATCAATAAAGCTGGTATTATCTATATTTATTTAATCTATCCAATTCATTGATACTCACAGAAATTCATAAAATTAGTTGGAGCTGATAATAGGATTCGAACCTACGACCTACTCATTACGAATGAGCCGCTCTACCAACTGAGCTATACCAGCATGTGTATAGTAACATCCTACTCCTATTGCAGTAAGATGTCAAATACACCTATTTTACGCCTTTTACAGATACGAGTTCACCTGTGAAAGCGTCTACATGTACTTCAATTTCTTGATGATTAGCGGCACCAAATTCTACATCGTATACAAAACGACCTTTTTCATTTTTTACAGACCAGCTATTAAGGCTAGTTGCTTGGCCTTTTGTTTGAGCAAAGGCAAAGTTTACAACTGCGTCTGGCGTTAAAATACGAGTAGGATCAAAGGCCTTTTTCTCTAAACCAACCTTGTATGCGCCTTCTTTTGTTTCACCAATTTGATTTGTATTGTAGTTGTATTTCAACTCATACTTACCTGTTGAATCAAAGCCTTCAACTTCATATTTAATTTGACCATCTTCGCCATCAAATGCAATTTCTGTAATCGCTGCTTTTGGATGTTGTTGAATGAAAGCATTGAGCAATGTATTGGCGCCTACAATGGCTGCATGATTAGCATCAACAACTGCTACTGTCGGTTGTACCGGTACAATACTAGCCGCATCAACAACTGGTGCATTTACCCCAAATGCCGCTGCTAGTGCCAATGCAATACCGCCTTTTACGAACATAGATTTCATAAATTCCTCCTACATAAATAGTATTAGTAAATATTCCATATACTACTATTATACACAATAGTTAGAACTTTCACGAACAAAATCATAATCTAAAATGACACCCACGAATAGATAGCATATGTTACAATTTAATTAGTAAAACAATAGTTAATAATATATACAAGTGAGTACTATGATTTCTTTATATCCAACCTTTTACCATACATTTCAATGCAAAGCCAATCAATGTCATCATACATGTTGTCAAAAGTGGACTATCGATGTAGATGAGGAGACGGCTAAATTATATCAAACACTGCCTACACCATTAGGTGAAGACCTACGGAAATTTATGACCGTCGATGACGAAGGCTATTATTTCATGTTTAGCGACAAACAGCCTACCTGTCCGTTGCTACTGGAAGATGGATTGTGCCGCGTGGTCTTAGAACTAGGCGAAGATAGTTTATGCGATACCTGTCATATGCATCCGCGGTTCTATAAATATATCGAAGACCTCGAGCTCTGTGGCGTCGGTCTATCCTGCGAAGAATCGGTAGAAAAGTTACTAGCTACCGAAGGCGATCAATTGCTATTCACTATCGAAGATGATGACGGCGAATTTACTGCTGAAGACCGTCCCGTACTCGAAAATATCTTTGACCTCTTAGCATTAGGTATTAATCCTGCTATTTGTCAGTTTACACTCAATCATTCTATCCACTACTGCCAAGAGTTAGTTACTATATATAAGAAAACGGAGCCTATCGATGAGGAATGGACAAAACAACTAGCCCATTTAGAGGCCATGCTGTCATCGACAACGGCATCAACTACGATGGACTTACTTAAGGCTGACACCATCGATGTATCCGCACTCAACAAGGTGTATCAATACATCTTATACCGCCAAATTGATATGCTTGCAGAATACTCGTTAGAAAGCCTTGTGCGATACGCCTTTGACGCCACAGTATTCATCGCACTGCTAACACATCAATTCGGAAATCTGCCAGAACAAATCAGACGATGGTCTGAACAAATCGAATACGATGAAGATAATGTAGCATTCTTATTTAATGAATATGAAAACAACTACCTTGCCAAATAAGAATTATCGGACAAATCATGCGTAGTTGCTATATAACGATGAAAAGACACATTCCAAAAACGGAATGTGTCTTTTTAAAATAGTAGTATGCCTAAAAATTTTATGCCTACCCAGATGATGTACGCACCGCATATAACGAGAAGTCCTTCAAAGGCATTGCCCGAAACGGAGGCCCCCACAATACGTCCTACCACGGTGATTAAGGACATGGTAAGAAGAAGGCAAATAATCGTAAGAAATACGCCTAATAACAACACGAGGACGACAGGCGCTTTAGCGAAAGCAAAGAGTACACCAATGCTCAACATGTAGATACCGATTACCACTTGCGCATATGCAATACAGTGGAATACACCGGTTAAAATAGTCATCGTATAGCAATGACGAGCACGCCATAATGCATATCCACTGATAAGTATAGCCATAACTAAAGCTTTCACAATCAGCAATAGCCATCTGCTCACATCCCACAGAGGTGTCGTCGTACTCAACTTTTGTAGCAATCCATTGATTTCAATGATATTAACCATAGGAAGTTGTTCAATTTTCATAAATGTTGTGGGATTCATGATGAAGTGTTTCATAGCCTCCGCATATACCGAATCACCTATAGCGGTGAATTGGTAACATATAACGGCTAGCACCATCATCACGACTAATTGAGTTATGCTGGTACGTTGACGATATATACGTACGCCATCCGTATCGATAGGCCCTACTAATCGATCAAAGAATTCAATCATATGTCCTCTTAATACTTATTAATACAACACAATACAAAGTATGCGTCAATGCACATAAATAGTACATTATTTCATGAAACGCTCATTTATTATAACATAAAAGCAAGGTATAGAATATACCTTGCTTTTAATTTTATTATATTTTTATGTTATAAATAGTTTAATTTTACTCATAAAAAGTTATTGCAAACTTCCTAAGATTTTAGTCAAATTATCATCCATTCGTTCAAGATATGTTTTATCGTCTTCCTTGCTTTCGATAGTATAAATAGTTTCTACCTTAGCGCCTACTTCTTGAGCTAATGTCTTAGATACTTCTGGACTAGCCATTTCTTCTGCGAAGATTGTAGTAATCTTGTTTTCCTTGCAGTATTCGATGAGTTTAGCCAATTGTGCCGCATTTGGTTCACCTTCTGCAAACACATCTTCTACGCTATTTTGTTCTAATCCAAAGTCACGGCATAGATATGCAAAAGCAGCATGACCTGTTACAAAGTTTTTGTGTGGAGCTTTTGCAAATTGACCTTCGTATTTTTGAATCATCGCATCTAATTTTGCTACATAATCATTGTAGTTCTTTTCGTAATAATCCTTATTAGCAGGATCTACCTTTACCAATGCATCCTTAATATTTTTAACTTCGATCTTAGCATTTTTCAAAGACAACCATGCATGAGGATCTTCTGCGCCATGTTCTTTAATTTCGTCAGGATCTGTGTTTTTAATAGCCTCTACACCGTCAGATGCTTTCACAGATACAAGTTTGTCGTTTTTAGCCGCATCAATCGCTTGTTGCGCCCAAGGTTCCATGCCGAGTCCGTTATAAACAAATACTTGCGCTGATGCTAATTGTTTCATATTCTCTGGTTTTTAATTCAAAGTCATGTGGTTCCGTACCATCTGGAATAATCGTAGATACCTCTACCTTATCGCCACCGATAGCCTTCGCAAATTCAGACATAGCATTAAAACTTGTTACCACTTGGATTTTCTTACCTGCTTGTTCCTTTGGCGCATCATTACCACAGCCTGCAAATAGAGCAGCCATCAGCACGCCAACTACTAACAATACCAGTTTCTTGACCATAGTAGGCCTCCTTTTTTCTAAATCCTGAGTGCTCATGCTATTATAGTATATATAGTATTCTTTAATTGCAGTTGCGACTCAGTTGCATTTGTAATATAGTTATAGTATAAACGTAGTAATAATTTTGTCAATCAGAAAAGTGGTTTTTATGTTATCAATTCAACATCTTTATTTTTCATACCAAGGTCAACCGCCCTATGTGCTAAATGATTTAAACGTAGAGGTGCATAGCGGTGATTATATTTCCATCGTAGGCGATAATGGTTCTGGTAAAAGCACCCTCTTGCGCCTCATTCTAGGTTTTCTAACGCCTGTAAAAGGTTCCATCACATGCAACACGAACAATATTCGTTATGTATCACAAAAGAATGATTTCTCCCATGCTGGATTTCCTATTACAGTCCATGAAATTCTAGATTCCTATCGCAAGCTATTGAACATCAAAGATAAGCATGAAGTGAATCGCGTTCTTGAGCTCACACATATGACAGAGTTTAAAGACCGCCTCATCAGCAAATTATCCGGCGGTCAAGCACAGCGCGTTTCTATCGCACGGGCCCTTATTGGTAGCCCAGACCTTATCATTCTCGATGAACCATCAACGGGCATCGACCGCAAGAGCCAAGAAGGTATTTATGCCCTCTTGTGCTCATTAAATCAAGAGCATCATATTACGATTATCTCCGTAGAACATAACTTAGAAATGGCCCTTGCAAATTCGACAAATATCTATCATATTGCAAATGGTCAAGGTCATCTCTGCTCCCCTGAACAATATGCTAGCGAAATCATGCATAATACGGGGTGCAATCCTGTAGACCATAAAAACTGTTCCTGCTTTACAGACGTGACGGCTCAGGCTCAGGCTCAGGCTCAGGCTGATGATACAACATCTAAGGAGGTGCGCCATGTTTAATTATGATTTCATGCAAAATGCCTTCTTCGTAGCAGTCTGCATTTCTCTATTATGCCCATGCATCGGTATATTTATGGTACTACGCCGGTCCAGTATGATTGGCGACACCATGAGCCACGCATCCCTCGCCGGAATTACCCTCGGTTTATTGACCAATACGAACCCTATATTAGGGGCTTTCATATTCACCGCTATCTGCGGCGCCCTTATCGAGTTCTTGCGAAAATACTTTTCTCATCATCTTGATTTAATTCTTACCATCATCTTATCTCTCAGCATCGGTACAGCCATTACCCTCATCAGTTCGGGCAAGCTGAAAGCTAACGCTAACGTGTTCTTCTTCGGTAGCATTTTAACCGTAAATACTACAGATATGATTAGCATTGCAGTACTTACCATATTATCTGTGTTAACCTTGTATTTCCTCTACAACTCACTGCTCTATATCGCCTACGATGAAGAAGCAGCACGAGTAGCGGGTGTAAAAGTGGATTTGATTAACTATGTATTTGCTATCTTAATGGCGGCAGCCGTATCCATTTCCATCAAAATCGTCGGCGTTCTCGTATTAAGTGCCATGATTGCCTTACCGGTAGCCTCTGCATTACAATTGGAAAAAGGTTTTAGAACGACCTTACTCTGCTCCATTGGATTTAGTTTACTGGCCATGATTATCGGCCTATTCGGATCCTATTATCTTAACGTGGCACCAGGTGGCTTTGTATCACTTACATCGGTATTCATCCTATTGGTAGTACTCATCATCAAGAATATTAAATCCATTATTCGGAGGATGCAATTTAGTAAATAAATATTATGTGTACAAGGGTACATACAGTTAATAGTTAACCCATAATAGAAAGCGATATTATGAATACAACACATTGGCCAGAAGGCATAAAAAAGACCAAACAGCGCGAAGCTATTTGGTCCGTATTAAACTCAACGGATAAACCGATTACCGCCATCGAAATTGCTGAACGCTTAGGCGATGGCAGCACCACCTGGATGTCTACCATTTACCGCACCCTTGAGTTATTAGAAACAAAAGATATCGTTACACGTACCACCATCATGGGTAGCGACATGGCGTACTACGAAATTACACCCCATACGCACCGTCACTATGCGGTATGTACGAAATGTGGAACTATGATACCTCTACATACCTGCCCCGTCGTAGAAATGCCACAGGAACTTACAGATGTAGATTTTACAGTAACAGAGCATCACCTAGAAATTGCGGGGATCTGTAAGGACTGTAAAAACAGATAAAACGCCAAAAGGGCCCCTAGTCTAATGGACTAGGGGCCCTTTCATATGGGATATCTAATATTAATCTATATAGTTTTTAATCGCTTCATTGAACAATGTTACCTTATATTCGCGAATCTCATAGGTTGCCAATTGCTCCGCATAATATGCGTCGAATTGTACAGCCTCTTCTAAGTCCTCAGCTGTTCCTTGAGCGATAATAAGGCTTTCACCAGAGTTATCTGGTCTTGTGCCAAACATTAAAAATTTTCCTGCATCAAAATATGTTTTATACCAGATATGATGCTTCTCTCTCATGCCTCGAATGCTTCCGGCGGGATGCGATTCATATCTAGCTTGATAGAAATCGTATACATAATAGGCTCCTATATACTCTTGCTTAACCACACTATATATATCCCTCTCTTACTTATAGTATAGCATTTTTCCAATAATGTATCCATTGCACAACAGTTAACAGGGCCTAGTCGTATGTGACTAGGCCCTGTGTATTATGCATAGTATAGGATTTTATAAGCTTTCACCAATTACAACATCAATGGAGCAACAACGAAGCCAAGGGCTACGGAAATAGCAATGGCAAGTACGCCTGGGATGAAGAATGGGTGGTTAAATACGAGATGACCGATTCGGGTCGAACCTGTATCATCCATTTGTACAGCCCCCAAAAGTGTTGGGTATGTAGGTAGTACAAAGAGTGCAGATACGGCCGCAAAGGATGCGATAATGATATATACAGATCCCGTATTTTCCGGTGTAATACCTAACGCAAGGATTACTGCCGGTACAAGTGCTTGTGTAGTCGCTGCTTGGCTATACAAAAGCGTACTAGCAAAGAAGAAGGCAACTGCTAACAAGAATGGATATGCCGTTACCATGCTAGAGGCCATGGCTTTAATTTCAGGGATATGACCTTTTACAAAGGTATCGCCTAACCACGCTACGCCGAGAACACAGACGCAAGCAGATAAACCAGATTTGAATGTACTTGTGTTGACAAGTTGTGCTGTATCTAATTTGCAGAAGAATGTAATAGCCGCTGCAATAATCATCATGAATCCGACGATGGCATCGTTTCGGCCGAAGATAACCGGTTTAATAATACCGATATTCTTAGAAATTGCTGTTGCATAGAATACGATACAAATGATACCAATTAAGAAAATCAAAACAGATTTTTTCGCACCTGGTTTTAGATGGAAATCCGTATTCTTTTCGCGAGGTGGTGCCACATGGCCTGCGGCCAAACGTTCTTGGTAAACAGGATCAGAGGACAAATCATTGTTCGTAAAGGTCGACATGATAAAGGCAGTAATCATAACCGCAATAAATGTTGTGGAAATACAAATACCAAGCAATGTTGGATAGCTAACACCGAACGGTTCAAGGAATCCGCTCATAGCAACAACCGCTGCAGATACAGGGCTTGCGGTAATACCGATTTGGCTGGCTACAACGGCAATCGATAATGGTACGGACGGCTTGATGTTCTCGCTCTTTGCAACCTCTACAATTACAGGAATCATAGAAAATGCCGTATGACCTGTACCAGCCAAGATTGTCAAGAAATACGTAACTGTAGGAGCTAAATAGTTGATGTGTTTAGGATTTTTACGCAAGATATTTCCGCAATGCGTACTAAATAATCTAAACCACCAGCCAACTGCAATGCACAAATCGCTGCAATGGCTGACATAATGATTAAGATAACATCCCAAGGAATTTGCCCTGGAAACATCCCCATACCGAGGCTCAGCAATACGACGCCGAGGCCGCCAGCATAGCCGATGCCCATGCCACCGAGGCGTACGCCCAAGAAGATAGCACCGAACAAAATAATGACTTGCATAATTACATAAATGTCCATACGATGACCTCCTTTGAATATCTATGATACTATACATATATAGTATCATAGATATGCAGAATAATCATCGTATTTTGAGAATGTATAGAATATATTTTACATTATGCAAGTAAAATGCTTTTTATTATAGAATGATTGGCTTCAAATCTTCTAATACGCCCTCTTCTTCTGTGGCACGTTTAATACTTTCACCTACGATGCGAACCATGTCTTCCAATTGTTCCACCGTGGATGCCAATGGTGGCATAAGGATAACCACATCGCCGATTGGACGGCAAATAAGGCCTTGTTCACGAGCTAGAACGGCAACCTTTGCACCTACCGCATCATTTGGGCGATACGCTTCGTGAGTAGCAACGTCCTTTTCAAGTTCAATACCTACAATAAGACCTCGTTGACGTACTTCTTTAACATGTTTTAACTGTTCGATAGGTTTAAGTGCCTTTGTGAAAGCCTCAACCTTCGTAGATAATCCTTCGATAACCTTTTCATCGCGGAATACTTTCAACGAAGCCAATGCAACAGCACATGCCAAGGCATTACCGGTGTAGGAATGGCCATGATAGAATGTTTTCTTTTCTTCAAATGTGCCAAGAAATGCATCGAATACGCGTTTTGTAGTCAATGTAGCGGCCAACGGCAAATAACCACCCGTAATCCCTTTGGATAAGGTCATAAAATCAGGCGATACGCCTTCATGTTCACAAGCAAAGAATTTACCTGTACGGCCAAAGCCTGTTGCCACTTCATCAACGATGAGGAACACATCATGTTTAGCAGTTAACTCACGAACGCGTTTTAAATAGCCGTGAGGCATAACAAGCATACCGGCCGCAGCTTGCACTAATGGTTCCATAACGAGAGCTGTAATTTCGTCTCCTTCTTCATTGAGGATACGTTCCAATTCTGCTAAGGAATCTTCAAATGCTTTATCTCGATCTGCTACATCACGGTATACACCAGGGCTTGGTAAGGTTAAAGGTTTGAACAACAAATTATGGAACACTTGATGGAACAACTGAATCCCACCTACGGATACAGTACCTAATGTATCACCATGATAGCCCGCATTGAGTGCAATAAATTTCGTTTTCTTTGTTTGACCTACTAATTGACGGTATTGGTACGCCATCTTAATAGCGACTTCAATAGCCGTACTACCATCATCGGATAAGAATACCTTTTCCAAACCTTCTGGTGCCAATTCAACTAATTCTTTACACAACTGCGCTGATGGAGGACTCACCAATCCGAGCAATGTGCTATGCGCAATCTTATCAACTTGGTCCTTCAACGCTTGATTAAGCACAGGATGATTATGGCCATGAATATTAACCCACAAGGATGATACACCATCATAATACTTTTTACCCTTGTCATCGATCAAATACACGCCTTCACCGCGTTCGATAACTACAGGTTCTTGTGCTAACCAGTCTTGCATTTGTGTAAATGGATGCCATACAAAATCGTGGTCCCATTGTGCAATTTGTGAAAGTTGTTTCTCTGCCATCATAACACCTCATACTTAAGATTTTATATCTATACTATCTACTTAATTCCAAATTCCTTGTATATAGAGCTTTCACTAAATGCCCCATACAGTTTGCCAAATCTTAGCCGAATCTAAGAACGAACGCCCCCAACCAAGTTTGATATGCGCTTGATTAGGTCCTTGATATGGAGGAAGTACACCGAGCACCGGAATACCGGTATACCGTTCCATATCCTCAATATTCGTCTTTAATAAGAATGGATCCACCACAGTCGTATCATTTACAATGATTCCTTTTACATCAATATGATGCTGTTTTGCATACTCATACGTTAACACAACGCGATTGATAGAACCTAGACGCCCATCAGCAACCAATATGGCAGGGATATGCAATATCCGTCATAAGATTTGTAAACGTAATATCCTTAGTAAGAGGCGTTGTAATTCCACCAGCCCTTCTACAAATGTAATATCATGTTGATTTACAACCCTTTTCACATGATTTACAATCTCTGGATAATCGATGTCCACACCGGCCAACTCTGCCGCCAAACGCGGTGAATAATCCCCTGCCAATGCAATAGGATTCACCTCGCGACGACGCGACTCAGGAATACCTACAGACTGCATCAAATAGGTAGCATCCTTACTTTCAAGACCCATGCATATTTCATCTTCATCCATCGTTCCGCATTGAGAAAAACGGAACCGCACTAGACGACACAGGCTTAATCATGCCCACATCAAAACCATCGTCCACCGCTAACGCCCCAAGCAAACCTGTGACAAACGTCTTACCTACATCCGTATCTGTACCAATAATAGAAACACCTAACTGTCTCATACGAGCACCTCTTTACCATATCGAATCAGCATTAACAACTATGCATATATAATTAGTTGACAATTTAATTACAGTATAAAACTTACAAATAGAACAGTCAACTATATACAATCTATACAGGTTGACAATTTTCAGCTATAACGAGAGCCACCCATACCCTCGCAGCGACATTCCACTCTTAAATATAGAGAGATTCCGCTATATTGAGCGGGTAAGCATAACCCAATGAGACTAGTTTACACGCAAAGTAAATAGAAATAGAGGGTCCCTTTCCACAGCGACTTTGGCCCTGCGAAGGCCGTAGGCCGGAGTCAGACCCGGCCGGTGGAGCGAGGAAAGGGACCCTCTATTTCTATACTCAAATTTGCAATTGTATCAGGCTCATTGGGTTATCAAATTAAACCTCAATATAGCGGAATTTCCCTGTATCAGGATCCATCATCCCCCCGTAGAATCCCATGCCTCTTGGGAATAATGGATGGTGACGCAAGAATTTAACTGTATAGCGTACATTTTCTTCAGAAATGTGGAAACGGTCCATCCAATCGATAAGACCTGGTTCAATCATGCGAATGGCATCTTCATTAATGCCTTTGGCTTTCATAGATTCCATAAATTGTTCTGCGGAAAAGTCAATCATACCACAGTTTTCGTGACCGATGACGATTACATCTTCGATGCCCATGCCGTATGTAGATACAAGCAAACTTTGAACGATGTTATCAATCGGTTGCGTTACGCTGTTGCCGGCTGTCTTAATGGTGATGACCTCGCCACGATCAAATCCTAAGGATTCTTCGAGCATCCCCACTAAACGCGTATCCATACATGTTACAATGGCTAATTTCTTTGTAGGATGACTAGTTAAACCCTTTTGAGCAAGCTCAGGGTGTTTAGCTACATATTCTTTGTTTTTTTCAATGATACCATTAATATCAATCATAATGCACCTCGCATATTCTATGAGACATGTTGATGTTCTCTACGTATTTTACTAGGAATCATATTTCATTAAGTATAATTATCCCGTATAAGATTATATAAAACTTTCACCATAAGATACAATACTATAAGCTATGTATACAAGATACTTAATGAGGAATCCCCCTCGATTAATTCCCCCGATTATGTTATTATTAAGTCGTAGTTTATTTATACATCCTGTGCGATACCACAGCGATGTATGTACCAAGTAGGTACAATTAGGAGGTTTTATGATGGGTATCAATACAAAAACACTGCCAGGCATATTGCTCTGTGCAATTCTAGCCATTCCATGTTGGCTATTAGGACAGCATTTCATTTTATCGGCAGTCCAATCTTCGCGATTATCCTCGGTATTATTATTGGTTCTTTATTCACATCTTGGAAACGAGAAAAAACGGGCGCCGGCATTGGATTTACGTCTAAAAAAATCCTACAATGGGCCGTTATCCTTCTCGGCTTTGGTCTTAACATCACCCAAGTATTGCATGTAGGTTGGGTTTCCTTACCAATTATCATCTCAACCATTGCCACATCGCTTATCATTTCTTACATCATATTCAAAGCCACGCATATCGATTCTAACACAGCCGTTTTAATTGGTGTTGGTTCTTCCATCTGTGGTGGTAGTGCCATTGCTGCGGCGGCGCCTGTTGTGAAAGCTAGCGATCAAGATATTGCACAAGCTATTTCCGTTGTATTCTTCTTCAATGTAGTCGCTGCATTCGTATTCCCACCTCTTGGCGATGCTATTGGATTGTCTAACATGGGCTTTGGCCTCTTTGCGGGCACAGCCATTAACGATACATCATCCGTAACAGCTACTGCTGCTGTTTTGGGATAGCATGAAGGGCACAGGCACGCAAGTTCTTGAATATGCAACCATTGTTAAATTGACACGTACATTGGCAATCATCCCTATCTGTTTAGGTCTTGCTAGTTATCAAGTGTACAAAAGCAAAACAAGCGGCTAAAGGCAAGCGATAACGCTGAATCTGTTAATATTGCAGCTATCTTCCCTAAGTTTGTTCTTTACTTTGTCATTTGTTCTCTTATTACAACTGTATTGTCCTATGCAAATGTGGACATTCACTTCTTAGACATATTCAAAACTATTTCTAAATACTTTATCACCATGGCCATGGTTGCTATTGGGCTTAATACAAATCTTGTTAAAGCTTATTAAATCTGGTGGTAGTGCCCTTGCATTAGGCGCTGCATGCTGGATTTGCATCGCCCTCGTCAGCCTAGGGATGCAACATGTTATCGGTTTATGGTAAAATAGAATAAAGCTTTGTTTAATACAGAATAGATTTCTATGTAGTACTTTATAACACTACACAGGGGTCTATTCTTTTATTATACGTACCAAATTTACCTAAACATATCATCCATCAAGTTAGGAGGATTATCTATGTATTTCCTGCAAGGTTTATTAGTAGGTCTCGCCACGTTTGCACCGATTGGGATGCAAAATCTATTTATCATTAATACGGCCCTCGTCCAACCTTTTGCCACGTATCCTGTTAACTATCACTATCATTGGTCTATTCGATATGACCTTGAGTACGGCGGCCTTTTACGGCATTGGGGCGCTCCTCGAGGCATGGCCAGTCTTCAACCTGATTATTCTCATTGCAGGCGGCTTGCTCGTAGCCTACCTAGGATACAAAAACATTTAAAACTACACCTTCACTCAAAAAGGTTGATACGAACATCCCCATCAAAAAAATATCCTGTTAATGGCACTTCTCGTTACATGGGGGCAATCCGCAAGCAGTCATCGATGCATCCATGATGCTCGGCGCCTTTCGCGCTAATATTCCTGCTGAAAGCATATATCACTTCTTCTTTGGATTTCTCGCGATGACACCGATTTGGTTTGGATTCCTTGCTGGAACCATGTATGTTCTAGCTAAGAAAATTAAGATATCCCATCTCGTATGGATCAATCGCGTATGCGGTACCGTATTAATCATATATGGCATAAAGCTCGTCTATGATGGCATTCTAATGATGCTGTCCATATAAACACAAAACAGGTATCGCCTGAAATCACTACACCATAAAGCTGTGTGGTTTTAGGCGATACCTGTTTTATTCATATATGTTGTTATTTAAAAACTCATCGAGAACCTGTAGAAAAAAATATCTTTAAATGCCTCTGCATAGGTATTAGGATTTTGTGAACTCACATAGAAATAGTAATCCTTTTCTATAGGTTTACCATTATTTAATATACATTTTCGCTCAATACCTGGAATGGTATCCACTAGATACTTGAATCGGTCTACCAATAATATACCTTGTCCAGCACCAACGAGAAAACGGGCTTCTTCAAGATTTTTAACTTGTAGGAACGATCCCATAAACCCCATCGATTTTCGATAGTTTTCCTCTTCATCTAACCGTTGGTCATCATGACATACAAGAATTAACGGCAAATCTAATAATTCTTTTCAGCTCTACAGACCCTCCGGGGTATACCCCTTGGGCACCTCTGCTATAACGGTGGCCTTACTAATAGGATATGCTACATAATCATTATCCGACTTAATTTGCCAATAATCATTAAAAATGATATCCACCAAATTATCATCGAGCATTTGATTCAATTCAGAATGGCTGCCACTATACATACGCACATCGAGGTCACGATACCGTTTTTGTAGTGCGCATTAATGCCTGCTGCAATGCAATGCCACTATAGCGATTTAAATAGCCAATACGCAAATACTTACGCTCATTTTTTTACCGACACGCACCGTCTCATCTTGTAAATTTTTAACGCGCGTCATCAGCTGTTTACCATTCCGATATAAATATTCACCAGCCGGTGTTAGATGAAAGCTACGCTTTTCACGTATCATCAATGGAACGCCAAGGCTAGCCTCCAAGGATTTAATTTGTTGTGAAATAGCCGACTGAGACACATAGTGCTCATAGGCTGCCTGTGTAAAAGCTGTTATGCTCTACAACAGAAATAAAAATACTCCAATTGTTTTAATAACATGATGAACTCTCTCAATACACATAATCTCAAACAATAAACCTGTCACTATCCAGACATCTAGATACTCTCACGCAACAGGCTACGCCACACAAATATAGCGGCTATAAAAAAGATACTAGCAGTACTCCAAAATACCATGCCATAACCAAACCAATTAGCGATCATACCACTAATCATAGGGCCCAACACATTGCCCATCATGGCTACACTAGATACAGCACCAAAGACAATACTTCGCCGCTCTTTGGGGAACAGCCTTTTGAAATCAAGGTATTCGCTATAGGCGTAATAAAGCCCATAAAGAATCCTGCAATGGTTCTAAATATACCTAAGCCCCACACATTTGGCATAAGATATTGGAGGATAAAAAATCCGCCTACACCACAGGTGGCCGTCAATAATATATTCGGCATAGACATCCATTTAGTAATGCGACCGATTGAAATCGATGCTAGTGCACTAAACAGACCAGCCCCAAAGATAATAACACCTACAATGGTAGCCACAAAATCATCATTTACTTGCATATAGTGTTTAATGTAGAGTGGCAATATAGGACCTATACCGGTAATACCAAAATTACATAAAAATTGCATAATCACGAGCAATCGCACACGTGGGATAGCAAGAAATGATTTAATTAATGACCATTGGGACTCATTACTATCTACCTTATGCGTATGCTGTAGATTAGGCATAAGTAGGTACACACCTAACAAGCACAAACCTGATAAGATGGAAAACATAAAGAACGGAGCACGATAGCCTAATAAATCGGCAGCAAGACCACCCATAAGAGGGCCAAAAACAAGACCCATCACCATCGACGCTTGGTACAATCCCATCGCCCATGGTACGCGTTCCTCTGGTGTGATTAATACAATGATACCAAGTCCAATGGGTACAAAACCACCCACTAAGCCTTGTAAGGTACGCAACACTAACAGCTGACTCGGCGTTTGTGCAAAACCGGCAGCCCCTACAGCTAGCATCAAAGTGGCAAGGATGAACATCATCACCCGCCGAGGCCCCAGTTCATTGGCTTTCCTGGACCAAAAGGGAGCACTCAAGGCTACCATACAAGGTGTTACACCAGATACAAGACCGGCCCACATAGCAGCCTCTCCTTGATTGGTCAGCCCTAGATCTACCAAATATAAAGGTATAAATGATAATACGCCGATAATAGTAATGCCCGCACCGACTTGTATAGCGCAAATCAAATAGATGATGCGCTTCCATGAAATATCCATACAACCTTCAAGCAATTAATTAAAATACATTATTTAGAATATATTTACCTAAATATATTAAGATAACTTACCTATATATTGTATCGTAAACAAGAAAAAAAGACCATCTCTTATGCACTAATAAGTAAAGATAGGTACGAAAAAAGCTCTCATCTCTTAGTAATAGACGAGAGCTTCTATTTATAAAAAATATATACTACATTCTTAGTATTGCTTTTGTTTAATCATCCAGTAGATGTAGTAGATTACCAATGCATAGGTTAATACATCAAATACAGGTAAGAATGGTACCATTTTGGACAAACGACCAAAACCATGAACATGAATGTTTGCTGCAATGATGGCAATAAGATTTAAACGATGAATCCAAATTGCTTTCTTACGAGATACGGATTTTGCCATATTTCCAATCCAAGGTGTTAAGTATAGTACACCAAAGATAAGAGCAATAAACATGGCTCCAAGGGAGATATAACCGCCCCAAAAACCTAAGAAAGATTTTAAGGCCTTTAAGAAGTATACATACCAGTGAGCACAGACTAAGACAACGCTGACAATACCTACTATACGATGCACTTCAAACATTTCTTTAGGATTATATCGTTTGATAAACCATTTTGGTTTCGTTGCAATGTAGGTTAATACAAGCCATGCAGCATAGGGAATTAAACCTAAATGAACCTTCCAGTTACCAAATGATCTGCCGCTAGTCACATACCCATATTCTACCATTCCCATTAAAATAAGTGCTAATACAGCGATCCAAATAAGAATATGATACTTACTCTTAAATTGTTTCTTCACTACTTCTGCCATTATCGAGACTCCTCACGTTTAACTATATAATTTAAAATAATACCATATAAGATAATACCAATTTTCATTCTCATAGTAAAGTGAAAATGTATACAAATCTCATATAAAAACATGAATGTTACTCATATAGCAGGAATATGCCCATATTACAATATAGACTTTAAATACTATCCAAGAGCAGATAAACACTAAAAGCCCTCACAGCCGTAAAAGCGACAGCTTTCACAACCATGAGGGCTATTAGAGAAACTAGTATACCGTATGCAACCGATATAAAGTTTCAACTATTCAATTATACACGATCACGTTTGCGATATACGATGAACGGACGTGCTAAGTAGTTGAGCGGAACACTCAAGCAGTGTACCAAACGGCTAAATGGGAAGATAATAGCTACCACCATCCACGCTAACATGTGGAATTTAAACATGAATGGTACGCCTTCCATCAAGGATGGATCCGGCATAAAGGAGATTAGGCTACGGAACCAAGGGCCGATGGATACGCGGTAATCAAAGAAACCAGATGCATTAAGCAATGTACCAGCCATACCGCTAAAAATAGCTAATGTTAAGAACAAGTATAACCATTTATCAAGGCCAGATGTATTAACTTTCATAGCAGGCACAGTAAAGCGACGTTTCATCAAAAGCAAGAAGCCTACGATGAAGATGATACCCGCTACAGCACCCATGTATAACGCACCTTGATGGTACATATGGTCATTAATACCGATTGCAGCAGTCCAAGTTTTAGGGATTAACACACCTACTACGTGACCACCGATAACGCAAAGCAAGCCAAAGTGGAACAATGGATTAGCAATGCGCAATTGTTTTTTCTCTAAAAATTCACTCGATTTTGTAGTCCAGTTTCTTTCAAAGTAGAAGAAACGAACCAAAGTACCTACGATTAAGAAGGTGAAAGCGATGTAAGGCAAAGCGCCCCAAAGGAATAGATTCATCGTGCACCGTCCTCCAATCCATTTGCAACAGACAAGATAATATCAAACAAGAATGCATAAGGCAATTTAGCCTCAATGAAGCGTTCTCTAATGTATTCCAATTTTGGTTTACAATAGTCGTAAATTTCTTTTGCTTTTTCATCATCGATAACGGCACATAATTCAAGAAGTGCTGGAATATAGTCTGGCATTTCTTTTGGCAAATCATAGTCGTTTTCTAGGAAGAACGCTTTAAATTTAACGAGTTCTTCTGCTTGTTCCCCAGTACCTTGCAATTCATAAGTCGACAAATACATCGTTGTATTTTGACTAAAATCAAAGGTACGAACAAATTGGTCTTCGAATTCTTTTTTATCGGATTCCTCTACATAGTCGAAGAATTCTAATAAACCTTGGCGAAGTTGAGGATGCCCAACGGATTGGGCGTCCTCTCTCCATTCAGGTAATTCGTTATACCATTGTTCATCAGGATAGCGTAGAAGAAATGACGCAATAAGAGCGATTTTCTGAGCATCCTTCATTATTGACATCCCCCTGTTGGGCAAGCAAAGCCGCGATTTTGTTGCATTTCTAAGCGACCTTCGCGAGATACTTTTACATCAGATGGAATAACAAAGCGATCATTGTATTGGACAATGCCAACAATTTGTACATACCGTACATTTGATCTTCTGTTAACTCCACATTGTGATCGATAGGACCGTCACCTGTTTCACGACGGCGCATGTATTCACGCATGTCGAGAACACGTTGCAATGTACGAGCTAAAATTTCTGTATTACCTGCTGTAAACAAGTTAGCAAGGTATTGTACAGGTACGCGCATTTCATGCGCATCTGGCAAGTATACATCAGATGTTACACGTTGCAAGATTGGGCTGAGTGGTGGTACATACCAAACCATTGGCAATGTGCGATACTCAGGATGCAATGGCAATGCCACGCCCCATTCTTTTAACAAGTTTGTATACAGGAGATTTTTGAGCTGCTTTAATCCATGCTTCAGAGATGCCTTCTGCACGAGCCGCTTTGATAACCTCTGGATCATGAGGGTCCAAAATCAAATCTAATGTATTTTCGTAAATATCTTGTTCATTTTTTGTAGCTGCCATAGCTTCTACTTTGTCCATGTCGTAGAATACAACGCCAACATAGCGCATACGACCTACACAAGTTTCAGCACAGATTTGAGGCAAGCCATTTTCCAAGCGTGGGTAACAGAATACGCATTTTTTTCAGCTTTATTAGTTTCCCAGTTATAGAAGATTTTTTTTGTATGGGACAAGATGGAACACAATGTCTCCAACCACGGCATACATCTTGAGATACGAGAACCACACCATCTTCGTCGCGTTTATAAATCGCGCCGGATGGACATGCAGCTACACATGCAGGGTTCAAGCAGTGGTTACAAAGACGAGGCAAGTAGCGCATGAATACTTCTTCGTAGTCAAATACGATATCTTCGCCCATCTTAGCCAAGTTCACATCGGAACGAGCATGTTGACCACCAGCCAAATCGTCATCCCAGTTAGGGCCCCACGTAACTTCCATTTTTTGTTTAGTTACAAGGGAACGAGGACGAGCAACTGGTTGGTTGTTTTTACGACCACCATGAATCAATGTTTCATAGTCGTATGTCCAAGGTTCGAAGTAATCCTTCAACTCTGGTTGTTCAGGATGGAAGAATAATTTCATCAAACGATTTGTTTTAGAACCTGTAGAAAGAGCTAATTTGCCAGAGTTATCTAATGTCCAGCCGCCTTTCCATTTTTCTTGGTCTTCCCAATGACGTGGGTAACCTACGCCTGGGCGAGTTTCCACGTTATTGAAGTACATATATTCCGCGCCTTCGCGGTTCGTCCATGTATTTTTACAAGTGATAGAGCATGTGTGACAACCCAAACACTTATCCAAATTTAGGACCATAGATACTTGAGCCTTAATCTTCAAGCCAATCTACCTCCTTCATTTTACGAGCCACAATTGTCATATCACGTTGGTTACCAGTTGGGCCATAGTAGTTAAAGCCATAGCTCAATTGGCCATAACCGCCGATCATGTGTGTCGGTTTCATGTGAATATGAGTTGGTGCATTATGCGTACCACCGCGTTGTTTCTTAACTTTCGCGCCAGGAACGTTGATGTGACGATCTTGGGAATGGTGCATATAGGAAATACCGCGAGGAATACGTGGGGAAACTACAGCACGAGCTGCAACGATACCGTTTTTATTGAAAGCTTCTACCCAATCATTATCCTTAACGTCGATTTCTGCTGCATCATCTTCGTTGAGCCAAATTGTTTGACCACCACGGAACAATGTCAACATTTGTTGGCTATCGAAATACATACTATGTGTAGACCACTTATGATGTGGTGTTAAGTATTTCAATGTGATTTCAGGGATACCTTCTTGTTTGTAGTCACCTTGTACTGGTTTATAGGACAATACCGGTTTGTACAACGCCATAGCTTCACCGTAATCACGCATCATTTCATGGTCGCAATAGAAGGATTGACGACCTGTTACGGTACGGAATGGTACCTTATCTTCTGTAGATGTAGTAAATGGAGAATAACGACGGTTTTTATCGTTCTTACCAGTACTTGTTACAGAGCTAATGATGAAGCGTGGTTGACGAACCATGTCATCGAAAGTAATTTTTTCTTGTTCACGGCCTTTTGCGTTCTTTTCAAGACCGGAAAGGCCTGTTTTTCTTCCATTGCTTTCCAAGAGCGAACAGCCAATTTACCGTTTGTACAAGAAGACAATGTCAATACGGCATTACAAGCTTCCTTACATTCGTAAATGCTAGGGCGGCCATGAGAAATGAATTCTGGATTATCGATGACACCATTTTGATCATATAATGTCTTATATTCATCAGATACATCCCAAGCCATGCCATGAGCACCCATTTTGTTTTTCAATATTAGGGTCCCAATGCAATGTATTTTTTTCAAAAGATTTTACTGTAGTCGCGTTTTACATGAACGAGGTTCGGCATTGTTTTACCAGGAATTGGTTCACATTCGCCTTTGCTCCAGTCGAGAACCTTACCTTCTGGTTGAGCCACTTCACCTGGGCTATCATGACCAAGAGGTAATGCTACGATATCTTCGTATTCTGTGAAGCCAGACTCTTTCGCTACGCGAGATACTGTTTCAGCAAGGGTACGGAATGTATCCCAGTCAGATTTAGTTTCCCATGCGCAATCAACAGCCGCTTGGAATACGTGTACATATGGATGCATATCTGTAGAAGACAAGTCTTCTTTTTCATACCATGTAGCCGCTGGGAACACGATATCAGAATACAAGCCTGTAGAAGCCATACGGAAGTCGATGTCGATTAAGAGGTCAAGCTTACCAGCTTCATCTGCTTCGCGCCATTTGATTTCTTCTGGTTTTACTGGTGCGTCATCATCTTCGAGAACACCATGTTTTGTACCAAGTAAATGTTTCAAGAAAGTATTCATGGCCTTTTAGAGGAAGAACCGATAAGGTTCGCACGCCATACAAACAAGTTGCGTGGGATGGTTTTCTTTAGCCGCTGGATCTTCTACGCAGAATTGTAATTCTTTGTTTTTCAACGCTTGCGCCACATATTGGTTAATTTCTGCTTCTGTACCAGCACCCGCTGCACGAGCGTCGTTAATCAATTCTTGACTGCCTTTATTGAAAGTAGGGTACGATGGCAACCAGCCTAAACGTGCAGCCAATACGTTGTAATCACCAGGGTGACGGTAACGAGGCTTAGCTAATTTAGATACGCGGTCTGCCAAATCGATGCAATCAGAACGATATTGTTCTGTAGCAAAGTAGAACCAAGATGTACCATTTTGCAAACGAGGCGCTTTACTCCAGTCGTTAGCTGTCATGATACCGCCCCAACCTTCAACAGGACGAAGTTTTTCTTGACCTACGTAGTGAGCCCAGCCACCACCGTTAACACCTTCTGTACCACAGAACATGATGAGGTTCAAGATTGTACGGTAAATGATATCCGCATGGTACCAGTGGTTGATACCACCGCCCATGATAATCATGGAACGACCTTTAGTTTTTTCTGCATTATCTGCAAATTCACGAGCTGTAGCAATAGCGATATCTGCTTTTACGCCAGTAATTTTTTCTTGCCATGTAGGTGTGTAAGGAGTGTCATCAGTATAAGATGTTGCCACTTCACCACCGATACCACGATCGATACCATAGTTAGCAAGAATAAGGTCATATACGGTAGTTACTTTTACAGGACCGTCTACAGTTTGTACTGTAATAGTTGGAATAGCACGTTCAATAACGCCTTCGTGCTCTTCATCACCAAAGTATGGCAACTTAACAACAGTCACATCTTGACGTTGGTCAAATACGGATAAGCGAGGGTCAATTTTAGCCCCTGTATTGCGGTTTTCAAGGCGTAAGTTCCATTTTTGTGGATTTGTGTGACGGTCGCCCATTGTACCATTTGGAACAACGATTTCATTTGTTGTTTCATCAATTAATACAGTTTGGAAATCAGCACCGTCTTCTTTGCTACCTAAATCCTTAGCGTTTAAGAAACGGCCTGGTTGTACTGCACCGTTGATGTCTTCAACGCGTACAAGGAATGGCATATCAGTAAACTCTTTAGCATACTCTTTGAAGTATGGAGTTTCTTTATCGATGTAGTATTCTTTTAAGATTACGTGACCCATTGCCATAGCAAGAGCCGCATCAGTGCCGGCTTTCACATTAAGCCAAGCATCAGAAGAAGTTGTAGATTCCGCATAGTCAGGAGATACGGATACAACCTTAGTACCTTTGTAACGGACCTCTGTCAAGAAGTGAGCATCAGGCGTACGAGTCAACGGTACGTTGGAACCCCAAGTCATGATGTAGCCAGCATTGTACCAGTCACCAGATTCAGGTGTATCCGTTTGTTCACCCCAAACTTGTGGACTGGATGGTGGTAAATCGGCATACCAGTCATAGAAGGACAATGGTGAACCACCCATTAAGTTAAGGAAACGAGCACCTGCTGCATAGGACAACATGGACATCGCTGGAATTACAGAGAAGCCTGCGTTGCGGTCAGGGCCGTATGTTTTTGCTGTATATAGTAAAGATGCTGCAGTGATTTCTGTCGCTTCGTCCCAAGTGGAGCGCACAAAGCCACCCATACCACGGGCAGATTTATATTTTTTCGCTTTTTCAGGGTCTTCTACGATAGATTTCCATGCTTCGATAGGATTTTTAGCTGTTTTCTTAGCTTCTCTCCAAAGCTCAGCCAATTCGCCGCGTACATATGGATATTTTACGCGCAATGGGCTGTATAAATACCAAGAGAATGTCGCACCACGAGGGCACCCACGTGGTTCATAGTCCGGCATATCATCCGGTGTTTCCGGATAATCTGTAGCTTGGTTTTCCCATGCTACGACGCCATTTTTAACGTAAATGTTCCAGCTACAAGAACCAGTACAGTTTACGCCATGTGTTGTGCGGACTACTTTATCGTAGGACCAACGGTCACGATAAAAATTTTCCCATTCGCGACCGCCTTCTTCTGTGATTTGGTGACCGCTTGGAGATACGTCCTTCTTGCGAAGAAACTTGAATTTCTGAGACAATAAACTCATCTCGTGTCCTCCTTAAAACTACAAAAAAGCCCTTGCGTTAGCAATGCCAACAACAAGGGCGAATATCCACAATTATTCGATATTACTGATATTAGGGTCGATCGTGTCGCTATCTAAATCGAGTAATCCGATTAATGCATCTAAGTCACAGATTACCAGATGGTGTTTATCATAGGCTACATAGCCTAATTTTCGTAACTCACTGAGCATGCGGTTTAAACTTTCCCGAGATGTGGCAGCAAATTCAGCTAACTCTTGATTTGTTAACGCGATATCTATATAGATACCGTCATCACGTTGAATACCATAGCTATTAGCTAAACGCAATAGTGTTGAATAGAATGCACCTTTTTTTGCCATACAACAACAAATCTCTGTATTTGGCTTGTTGTCGCCGCATATGAAGTGTATAGATTTTCATCATTGCAATGGCCAGTGAATGGTCCTTTGCAATGGCTGGTTCTAAAACATCATAACGGATGGAATATACCGAGCATTTTTCACGTGCAATCGCATTGAACACGTAAGTCCGGGTGTTCGTCTCGTACAAAGGAATTTCACCAAGCACATTATTTGGCCCCACCAACCGATGAGCAAAAATATGACCACTTGCCTCAAATTTCTTAATACTAAGTCGCCCTTCACGGACAATAAAAAAATGATCTGCTATATCACCTTCGTGAAACAAAAAAACTCGCCTTTTTTTCAAGGTGAATTGTTTCTCCTGGCAATGCAAGTAACTGGTTAATTAACTCCTGTTCCATACTATCACCGTGCATCTTTCAGTGTCATTTGTCCATATTGATTGTGAAAGTAGCTTTCACAATCAGCCATGCACAAAAGGCACATATACTATATACTTTACGTATATTATCCCTATTATAACCGATTAATTCTCATATAAGTGTGTTTTTCGTCACATTCACATTATATTCTGTCCTATATAATAATGGTGTGATTTTAGGCACACTCTCTATTATTATAGTACCACATTTTACAAGGCTTTTAAACGAGATGTGCCACATATTCGTGTGAAAAAGATCTACCCTTTATCACATGTGTTTTTAGTTAAAGGAGAGCTCTCATGTCAGAACTAAAAATGCCTCAAGTAGGGGCAAGTCGCAAAGAGATTGTTGCGAACTGGCAACCAGAAAATCCCGAATTTTGGGAAAAGTTTGGTAAAAAAATCGCCAAACAAAACTTGGTAATATCCACTATTGCCTTAACCTTAGCCTTTTGCGTATGGTATCTATGGGCTACCATCGCAGCACAATTAAATGGCGCAGGTTTCCACTTTACAACTGAACAATTATTTACACTCGCAGCCTTACCAGGCCTTGTAGGTGCTACATTGCGTTTCGTCTACACATATATGCCTGCACTTATGGGCGGTAAGAACTGGACCTTTGTATCCACACTCATTTTATTAGTTCCTGTTGTATGGCTCGGCTTTGCAGTACAAGATACAACAACTTCTTATACGACATTTATGATTTTAACAGCCCTCATCGGTTTAGCGGGTGCTAACTTCTCGTCCTCCATGGCGTACATTGGCAACTTCTTCCCTAAATCCGAAAAAGGTACAGCCCTTGGCATCAATGGTGGTGTTGGTAACCTTGGTATTTCTGTAATCTACTTCTTGGCTCCATTTGCTATGGGTTCTACTGCACTAGGTAGTGTATTTGGTGTAACACCAGCTATCATCAAAGGTAACGCAGTATACCTTGCCAATGCAGCTTTCATGTGGATCGTACCACTCGTTGTTATCCTTGCACTTATGACACGTTTCATGGATAACTTACCACTAGAAAAACCAAATCCTAAAAATCTTGTACAAATCTTTGGGAACAAACACACTTGGGCGTTTACATTACTTTATACATGTTCCTTCGGTGCTTTCTCTGGTTATGCAGCAGCACTTGGTCTCTTGGTAGGTAAAGAGTTCCCTGAAATTCCATTCGCATCCATCGCATTCGTTGGTCCACTTGTTGCAGGTGCCCTTCGTCCTGTAGGCGGTTGGTTATCCGACAAAATCAACAGCGGTACAAAAGTTACCTTTGTTAGCCTCATCGGCTTATGTGCTACCACTGCATTGATCGCAGTTGGTGTAGATATGCACAACTTCCCATTCTTCTTTGCTATGTCCGTATTGACATTCGTATGCTGCGGCTTTGCAACAGGTGCTACATTCCGTATGATTCCTCACGTATTTGGCAATCCGTTGTTATCCTCTCTAATCACAGGTTTCGTAGCTGCTGTAGCTGCATACGGTGCATTCATTACACCTAAAATCTTCGGTTTCGTATACTCCACATTCGGCAGCATTCACCCTGCATTCGCAGTACTACTAGCATTCAACATCGTAACAGTTGCAGTTTGCTTCTGGTTCTATGTGAGAAAAGGGGCAAACATGAACGTATAAATTCATGGCGTAAAATTGAAGATTATCCGTTACATTCTAGGTACTTAGAAATATAATTTACATTCTAACCCCAGTAATAAAAGACAGTCCCAATCATCCTCCAGCTACTTTAACGGTCTGCGGCCTAAGGCCTTGACCTAGTAAAGTCGGATGATTGGGACTGTTCTTTTATTAGAATCTAGAGTTCAAGTAGATAAATAAAACAGGTAAATTATATTTCTATTAACACCACTAAAGTTCTACAATCTTCAATTTTACGCCTTCATTTATGCATTCTAAACAAACACAACGGTCTGCGGCCTAGGGCCTTGACCTAGTAAAGTCGGATAATTGTGGGTGTTCTTTTATTGGAATTTAGATCTGTATTAGAGCATCACATAGTAAATTATATTTTCTGCCACAGCAATTACGGTTGTCCATGAATTTATGCGTTCGAAACAAACACAACGGTCTGCGGCCTAGGGCCTTGACCTAGTAAAGTCGGATAATTGTGGGTGTTCTTTTATTAGAATTTAGATGTGAATTAAAGCATCTACATAGTAAATTATATTTTCTACCACAGCAATTATGGTTGTCCACGAATTTATGCGTTCTAAACAAATACAACAGTCTTCGGCCTTGGGCCTCGACCTAGTAAAGCCGGATAATTGTGGGTGTTCTTTTATTGGAATTTAGATGTGAATTAAAGCATCTACATAGTAAATTATATTTTCTACCACAGCAGTTTCGGTCGTCCATGAATTTATACGTTCTAAACAAATACAACGGCCTGCGGATTAGAGCCTTGTCCTCGTCCATATACCTCTTCTAAAAATTAGAACAGGCCTGTTCTAATTTAAAAGGATATGTATATGATAGCTTGTATACACTATAGTGCTATACTCCTTATGTTGTTTTTATGTTGTTATTGAGGTATACTATAAACATAAAGAGAGTCATTGACGTGTGCAAGCGTTAGGCTCATCTAAAAATTAGTAAAACGAGATGCGCCTAACGTGTAAGTATTACCAGTACTTATTACGTTAGGCGTTATCTTAAGTTTATTTGAATAAACTTAAGATGGAAATACAATGAAGCGTCAGGTCTACCTGACGCTTTTATTCTTTCATAAATAATTATTAGTTAATTAGGCTAAAACGTAGAAAATAAAACTCATCATTTAGATTTACTAATTTAGAGTTTACCTCTAATGAAATAACCCTCTCAGTACGTCCGACTTTGCTAGGTCAAGGCTATGCCGCAGACCGTTAAGGCGGTGGAGGACGCACGAGAGGGTATTTCATTACCTCGTAAAGAAGATGAGTTTTATTTTCGGTTAAATAGTCTAATCAATTAATAATTATTTTACTTCTGCCCAACCTAAAGCAGCACGTTTTTCATCGATATCTGCCAAGATTTTTTCAGCAACTTTAGCTGGATCTGTATTTACATACATAACAGAGCCTAGGATGTCTTTAGTGTCTTCTTTCAACCATTTTGTAACAGCATCAGAGCCTTGTGTAGGTGGCTCAACGCAGTGGTAGGAGTTGATACCCATTAGGCGGAAGCCAAGGGATGCATCGATACCTTTTTCGTTAGACCATTCAGGACTAGACATAGCAAATGGTAATTGAGGCAAGTTAAGGCCTAATTCTGCTGCGATACCACCGAAGATACCAGAGGAACGTGCATTATCTACACATTCGCCAACATGCCATACTGGTGGTTGATCATCGCCCAAGAACTCTTGTAATGCAGGGCTACATTTCTTAATAGCATCTGTATTACAATAGCCAAGTTTCATCAATGGGAAGGACGCACAACCATTTGTTAAGATGATACAGCCATTTTTGATAAGTGTATCAACGATATCTACAGTTGCTTTTTCGTAGATAACGCGAGGATTGGAACAACCTACTACGTTTACGATACCACGAACTTTACCAGATTTTAAAGCCTCTGCCAATGGTTTGAAGGAACCATAATGTTTAACAGTGGATTCTGGAGAGAAACCAACCTCTGCAGTGATTTCGTATGGCGGAATGAACACAGGCATACCTTTGCGCAATTCATGAGCTTCAAGAGCGCGATCCAAGATTTTGCGAGCCAATGCTTTTGTTTCAGACAAGTTAGTATGATGGTGATCGTAACCAATGTGTTCTGCACCTGGTAAACGAGCTGCATCAGATGTAGTGATAACTTTTGTGTTGAAGCAACGCGCTACGTCCATGATAGCAGGGTAAACGTCTTGAACGTCAGCTACCCAGCAATCAAGAGCGCCTGTACCAAGTACAAGCTCTGCACCGATAGCATTACACAAAGGAATAACATTTTCATAACGGTACATGCTGGACAAACCAGAGCAGCAGATGCCGTAGAATTGGATACCTTTAGCACCGATAGCCTTTGCTTTTTCTAGGTACTCTTCGGATGCACCAATTGTACAAATTTGGGATACCAATGTTGGCAAGTGACCATGAACAGCGATATTAACATAACCTTTTTCAAGGCACCGATGTTAACTTTGGACGTACGACGACCACCTTGTCCGAACAATGCGTCTGTTGCGATGTCTGCAGCTACTACGCCAGTGAATGTGAAAGCAAGGCCACAACGCAAGAATTGTTTCATGTTGCTTTCCCAATCGCCATCAGTACCTACACATGTACGATGATATGCATCAAATGCTTCATTGTATGCAGAAATAGGTAAAATATCTAAGTTTTTCCAAACTTCGCGACGTTCAGCAGGCGCCATTGCTGTAATTGTTTTATATTCGCCAGGCAATGCACGGCTCAAATCTTCTAATAAAACGTCAGCTAAATCATTAGCTACTTCTTTCAAGGAACGACCTTCTTCAGGGATATTGAAAGCCTTACATACAGTACGGATCTTTTCTTCGCCCAAAATTGGAATATCCAATTGATCATTAGCGGCAGCTTTCAAAGAAATCAAAATTTCACGAGCATGCGCACCATGTTGAGTCAAACCACCCGCAGCGGCACGTGTCATGTTACGAGCTACGATAAGGTCAGCATCGGCACCGCAGACACCACGTGGGCTCTTAGGCGTAATTTTACATGGACCCATGAAGCAAATACGGCAACATACGCCAGCAATACCGAACGCACATTGAGGTTGTTGTTTATCGAAACGGTCGAATACAGTGTCGCACCAATTTGTTCCATACGAAGAATCATCTCACGCACGGCAGGGTCAGGAGTTTGCTCGATAACATCTTGCTTAGTAGGCCATGTTTTACGATACTCAGCAACAGCCTTAAGATAATCATTTACGCCATGTTCATGAGGCACGCCTGGTTCATGAGTGTGTGGCACCCATTTATCTGTAGGCAAAGCCTTTTCATGGCTATGATCGTGACCATGGTCATGGTCGTGATGATAGTCATGATCGTGATGATGGTCATGATCATGGTGGTGGTCATGGTCATGATGGTGATGATGACCGCCGCAATGGCAATGATGATGTTCACCATGGCTATGGTCATGGGTATTTTTATTTTCCACGTCTTTACTCATTTTAAACCTCCTAGGGGCCTACGTAGGCCAACCGCTAATAACAAGAAAACATATTCTTATTCTATCTAAGTTAAATCCACCTTAATTGTGGGTTTTAAACCCTATCTCATAAATATGTTTTAAACTATCATAAGTATATTTGTTGAGAGGACAATTGTCAATCGAATTTTATACATATTATAAAAAAATATCCGCTCCTACCCCCATTATAACAATGCTTTTCAATTATAAAGCTCATAATAATTTCATGAAACAAACTCATTTTTTTAATTCCTATTTATTACAGGAATTAAAAGCACTCATGAGAAGTATAGTGTGTCTCTCTTAACGCAGATATGATAAAAACTTTAATGTACTTACTAAATAAGTAAGGATGAAAAAATCCTCCTCAAACGACTTCGGGCTCCGCGTAGCACAGTAGCGTGTCTGTATTAACGCCGGTGTAATAAAAACTTTAATGTAAAAAATACAGAAAGAGAAATAGCCCTTCTGGAAAAAACTTCGGGCTCCGCTTTAGCGCAGTAGCGTGTTTTTTCCAGAAGGGCTATTTCGGTTGTCGTATAGTATTACATTAAAGTTTTTAGTACATCAAGTACTTCGTGTGGTAATTCATTTTTACCGTCTTTGAGTTTTTCCACGTATTCAGAGCGGAATTCAAAGGCTTGGTGTAGTTGGTGATGGTATTCACGTACATCAAATGGTGGTTCGAATCCTGGTACTTCTACGTAGGATAGGTTTTCATAGGCACCGAATGGTTCGAATTGTAGGTTTCCTTCTACTAGGCGTTCTAATAAATCAAGGGTCACTTCTTTAGGGATTTTCTTTTCAAGGAAGAATCCGGTGTTCATGATATAGCAATCTACACCACATTCTTTGAAGAGTTTTTTGTAGCTTTCATAATCACAAACTAACGGATAGGTACGGAATGGGTTTGCATATGGCTCAATAACGAGTGCATTTGGATCGACGTTGGCATCGAGTTTTTCCGCAGTAGAGCGGCGTGTTGCAAGGGTTGCGCCCATAGTGGAAGCCAACACAGGGTCGTCGATTTTAAGGATTGGTGGCAATGTTTTATCTTTCATTAGCCATACAATGGCATTAACCGGTTCGTCCACGTGGTTTACGCGATTGTCTGTCCAGAATTGGGATTTAATAGCACGGCCATTATTGTTGCGCACGTCCTCAGCCAATACGACCTTATTACCATTTTCATCGAGGGTAACGCCTACGTTTTGCAATGTTAATAAGTATTTATTAGCAGGGTGTTCCACAGGATAGTCCTGCATTTTATCAAAGTATGTTGGTTCCATCGCAACGGAGGACAAATCATTTGTATTGATGATATATGCATCGTCATGCAAGATAGAAATATTATAGCGACAATTGTGTTTTTCGTGAGTCAATGTAGATTTACCGGAACCGGATAGACCAAATACACCGATTGTGAAAGACTCACCATTTTTAAGGTTATAGCGTTTCATACCGCCGTGGCAGGCTACGTAGCCATAACGGTTTGCCAAGGACCACGCCAATGTCAATGTGCCTTTTTTATGTTCCCCAAAGTAACGCATGCCAAGAATCATAGCGCAGTTATGAGCAGGGTCAAAAATAGCAAGACCACCTGGATGACCTGGTACTACATAGTCAGGGTCAGAGTAGATATAAATATCCCCCTTCTGGAATATCTTTACTGTTGTTGTAGAAATCTTTTGTCGCTTCGTCAAAGAATTTAAAGTTCATAATCCAAGAATACATGATGGATGCATGATCCTTTGGAATCATAAGATGAGCACGAGCCGTGAATTTTTGATCAAGACCAACCACAACTTGTGTAGAAATCCATTCTTTATTGCGACTATCATACACAGCATCACGAGCGATACCAGCTAATTCGACTTCATCAATACCTTCATCACCAATGATACGGCGAGCCTTTGCATAACGACCTGTAGTTTTGCCATCATTTGTTACGAGCACCTTTGCATCTGCTGGTAAACCTTGCGCTTCAGGATTGAATACAGGCATATCAAGAACAATAACACCTGGTTCTTGCGTTGCCAATGTATACGCTTCTGCTACAGATGTAACAGGTTTTACGTTATTGCCATAAAACGCAGTTTCAATGGTGCTGCGTAATTTAGAAAATAACGGATTTGTCTTGATTTCACTTTGATTCCAAATGCGACGTGTTGCCATTCTAATCCTCACCTTTATCGTATAACTTTATAAAAACCTATCGGTACGTGTATTGAAAAATACTTCTAATAATTTCTATTTTACCTGTTTTTTTAACAAATTTGTATACACGAAAGAGATGAATAAATGTAAATTATTGTATGTTTATTTTAAATTAGTGCAACACATTTTGTAATAATAAAAATTGATAACTATTGTAAGCTCTCAGAGAGTTACTTTTTATTTTTATTAATAAATGCGTCGATTATCGCCTACAAAGTCAGTTTTATCCCAAGTCAACAATGTACGAGAACCTTCAAGTTCACGAATATGTGTACAATCTTGCATCATTTCTAGTACGCCTCGGAATTTACCATTTTCATCGCGCACGGCCGTGTAGATAACATAGATAAACAAGCCCGGTTTATTGATCCAAAATTCTGCTTGGCTTTGTTCTCCCGAACGGAATTTCTCTACGATTTCTTCTACAACATGAACAGACTTAGCAGGATGGCAATTCTTCACCTCACGGCCAATAACATTAGCACTACGAGGGAAAATGCGATGTGGTGTATCACTGTAGAATTTAACGAGTTCATTTTCATCTACATAGGATAAATCCACAGGCAGATGACGGAACAACAAATTAATTTGCTCTAAGGTCAATTTGCCAGTGGCCACATCTAGGACAGCATCCTTACTAACGGCTGCACCTCCTACAGGGCCAACATATTTGGATAATAAGCCTGCCAAATCGTTTAGGAACTCGTTAGATACAGCACCGTTTTGACCGGAGTTATTTGTATTTAGTTGTGCCGCAGAATCATTGATGCCTGTCACTACATATAAACTTGGTGCGTTAATAATAGCATAACCGATTTCATGGTCATTTTTGCTCATGCGCACAAACTCTTCATCGCTTAATAATTTAAAGGATGTTGGCAATAAAACCTCTAACTCCTTAGAGTTCAAATCACGTAACTTTGCCAGTGTTTCTGGAACAGATGCTAAAAACTCCTCATATTTATCTTCACGAAGCAATGCGTAGGATGAAGAGATAGAATCGCGCACGCCATCATCAAAGGTCCACATAATCCGCGTAGGACGATCAAACCCATGATTTTCTAACATTGGATATAATTGATTTTGCTTACGAGATAAATGGATACGCCATTCTGCTAAGGAATCAAAAACACCAAGCCAAGGATTTTTAATAAACTTATCTTGTTTTAACAATTCATCTGCTTCAAGAGCTACCTTTTCAACCGCATTAATTTCTTCTAAATAAGCCCACAACGGATGATTCTCTGGGTACTCATTTTCGGCACGCACTAATACACCGTCAAATAAATTCAACAAATCATCCATCTTGTCTAGTATTTCTTCATCCTTATAGACACCTTTCAAACTTTGCTCTGCATAAGCAAATTCGTCAGGTGTACAAGTACCTAACTTTTCTTTTAAAATACGGTTACCCTCTTCCAAGGATAATTTACCGTCTAAATAATCCTCTTTAATAGATACAATAATTCTGTACCGTTCGTTATTAATATCTAGCTTTTGCTGTAATGGATTCATATGCTTATACCTCCAGGGGTCAAAGACTATTAGTATATACAATATATTATTACTATATTAAATATTTTTTTATTATATTTATTTTTGAAAGTAATTTTCAGTTGCTGCAGATACATTTCCCAAGATAATTGAGCCACAAAAACACTTTCACCCAATATAATTAACTCCTTAAGTACTTTCACCAGCACATAAAAAAAGCACCCATACAATGTATGAGTGCCTTCTATTAATTCCTTAAATTAATATATTCAGTTTTAGATGCCTCTACAGGATTGCCATTGCTATCCGTAGCCGGTGTAAATTTCCATGTAGAAATCGTGTTC